>OJBX01000008.1_pt1 | contig 234467 bp, 212 predicted proteins | sample 1590751 | NCBI WGS metagenome assembly OJBX01 (sample SAMN05416780, study PRJEB24817) | seawater metagenome | isolation source: Sea water | place: Canada:Atlantic | collected 2013-07
ATACGAGATTTCTGCCTGTCTCGTGGGCTCGGGAGATGTGTATAAGAGACAGGTTGAAGACTGCGCTGGAGGACAACTACCCCGCACCGACAGTGTCCGCAAGCAATGCGCGGGCTGACCGCTGGGTCCTGCCAGGCGTCGCGCGCTTCAGCCGACGGGGCTACACACTGGGCAAACGCCACTGGAACCCCATCTCGGCCTGGATGGGCGACAAGCACGTGGTGATTACCGGGGCCACGTCCGGGCTGGGGCTGGCAACAGCGCGCTCGCTTGCCGAGCGCGGCGCAGCGCTCACGCTGGTGATTCGTAACGAGTCACGTGCGCAGGACCTCGTCAACACCCTGCAGCGCGAGACCGGCAACCCGAATATCTCGGTCGAGATCGCCGATCTGAGCCTGATGTCCGAGGTTCAGCGTCTGGTCGAGCGACTGCTGCGCACAGGCCGACCTATCGATGTACTGGTCAACAACGCGGGCGCGCTGTTCAACGAGCGCGCGGAAACCGCTGAAGGGCTGGAACAGAGTTTCGCCTTGTTGTTGCTCTCCCCTTACCGGCTGACGCTGGGGGTCAAGCCGCTCCTGCAGGCAGCACCGCAGGCACGCGTGATCAACGTGGTTTCGGGTGGCATGTACACGCAACCCCTGAAGGTCCGCTGGCTCCAGGCCCGGGAACAGAACTACTCGGGCAGCGTTGCCTACGCGCGCTGCAAACGCGCGCTGATGGTGCTCTCCGAGCAGTGGGCCGAGGCCTGGAAGGATGAGAATATCGTCGTCAACGCCATGCATCCCGGCTGGGCGGATACACCCGGTGTGGAATCGGCCCTGCCCGGTTTCCACCGTATCACCCGGCGTATTCTGCGCAGCCCGGAAGAAGGTGCGGATACCATTGTCTGGCTCGCCGCCGCGACAGAAGCGGCAAAAGTCACTGGTGCGCTGTTCCTCGACCGCGAGCCACGCACGACGCACTTGCTGAGCAAGACCGAGGGCGATGCGCAGGAGCGTGAGGCGCTGCAACCCTACCTTGAGTCCATCTCGGTAACGGCACCGCGTAAAAGCCGAACGCCCCGCAGCGCCGGCAACGGCAAGCGGGCGGCGGTGGCTGGTTAAGTCGCTATACCGCGCGACGGGTTTGTCACCGCCGCTGCTTGCATCGACAGGTTCCTCTGGCTACGGTAGAGCGCTTCTTTGAGGGTTCTACCATGTCTGACACAACCGTTCTGCCATTCACTGTCGATATCCCTGACGCCGATCTGGACGATTTGCGGCGCCGCCTGGGCACCACCCGCTGGCCTGACCCGCAAACCTGCGACGACTGGAGCCAGGGTATCCCGCTCGCCTACACGCAGGAACTGGCGCAGTACTGGGCGCAGGACTATGACTGGCGGCGCTGCGAGGCGGAACTGAACCGCTGGCCGCAATTCCGTACGCGTCTCGGCGGTATCGACATCCACTTCCTGCACTGCCGTTCACCCCACCCCGACGCACTGCCACTGATTATCTCACACGGCTGGCCCGGGTCAGTGCTTGAGTTCCGTCATATTATCGATGCACTGGTCGACCCGGTCGCACACGGCGGCGACGCAGCGGATGCATTCCATGTCGTGATTCCCTCGCTGCCGGGCTACGGATTCTCGGGCAAACCAGCGGCCACCGGGACCTCCGTCGAAGTGATTGGACGCCTGTGGGGTGAACTCATGGCACGTCTGGGTTACGACCGCTATGTCGCCCAGGGTGGTGACTGGGGCAGTGTAATCACACAGAGCATCGGGCAGACCGAAACCCGTCACTGCGCGGGCATTCACATCACCATGCCCATCGTGTCACCCGACCCCGACACGATGAACGACCTGACTGCGAACGAGCAGTCTGCGCTTGATGGCATGACCTATTACGCACAGTGGGATTCCGGCTACTCAAAGCAGCAGTCCACCCGGCCGCAGACCCTGGGCTACGGACTCGCCGACTCACCTGTGGGGCAGATGGCGTGGATCATTGAAAAGTTCTGGGCCTGGACGGACTGCGAGCGCAGCGGCGTCAAACATCCCGAGAACGTGATCAGCCGCGATGAACTGCTGGACAACGTGATGCTCTACTGGCTGAACAATGCCGGGGCGAGTTCCGCACGCCTGTACTGGGAGAGCTTCAACAACCCCTCTCTGGAACCGATCACGATGCCCACTGGCTGCTCCATCTTTCCGAAAGAGATTTTTCGCAGCAGTCGACGCTGGGCGGAGCAGCGTTTCCACAACCTCATTCACTGGAACGAGCTGTCCAGTGGCGGGCACTTCGCCGCCCTGGAACAGCCGGAAGTGATGGTCAATGAACTGCGCACCTGCTTTCGCAGCCTGCGCTGACGCACACGACACAACAGGACCCCATGCATGTTCGACAACCGCGACCGGAGCAAGGCGGTATTCAGCCCCTTTGCTTCCGAAGAAGTGTCACCCCCTTTCTCCCCACACTGGGAGGCCAAACGCAGGGCAGCAGAGGCGCTGCGCGCGCTGACTGAAACCCTCGTAACGAGTGATGCGGATACCGAGCGCCTGAATGCGCTGGCACAGCGCCTTGAGCAGGAGAACGCTGCGCTCGGCGCCCAGCCGCGCCTCTACGGCCTGGAGGCCTTCATCGCCGACGGGAAACACGGTGGCCACGGAGAGGTGAACCATGAGCTGAACGCGCTGGGCGGGTGGAGCAACCCACTCTCACCGGCGCTCAACATGTGGCTGAAGGGACGTGAAGCCTTCGGCACGGTCCGCTGTGGCCACGCCTACGAAGGCCCACCCGGGTTCATTCACGGTGGCTTCATTGCCGCCATTTTCGACCAGTTTCTCGGTATGGCACAGCTGGCGGGAGATAACCCGGGGATGACAGGCACCTTGACCGTGCGCTACCACCGGCCGACACCGCTGAACACCGACCTGTCGTTGCGCGCGACGCTGCAGGATTCCACCGGGCGCAAAACCGTGGTCACTGGCGAAATGCTGGTGGGGGGTGAGGTCACGGCAAGCTGTGAGGGGCTTTTTATCAGGCCACAGAGGGCGCTGTTGAGTACACCCTAGGGCGCTCAGCCCTCAGCCGTCGAAACTTTCACTGGTGTTCAGACTGGCGGAAAACGGCACGGGCGTGAAACGCCTGGGTGTGTCCTGCTCACCCGGTCTGTCCTCCAGCGGCTCGCACCTGCGCCCTGCTGAGGATACTGCGTAGGCACGCCGCGGAAGCGGCTCATCGCGACGCGCAACGCTGAATCCCGGGGTATCCAGCGGGTGCGCCAGGGGTTCTGTCTTCTCTGGCTGGGGCGGCACCGCAGCACCGCCCAGCACCGCGGGCGGCACGGGCCTGCGCCGCCGATCGCCAGCGCGGGCCGCGCGACCTTGAGGTCGTTTCACCGAAACACCGCCACTGCCGATGAACTCCAGGCCCTGCAGCGCCGCATCACTGCCTTCTGCCAGCAGCGCGCGGGGCGCGGCTGGCGCGCTCTCCGGCAGCGGGGCCACCTCGCCCTGCCGTTCCTGCACCTGCCAATGGGTGTCACCCTGCAGGGCCCGCTGGCGCAGCACCGCGTTGGCGCAATCCCTCCAGCGGCCGAAATGGACGGACAGCGCCGGATCCGGCATGCGGTGCTTGCGAAACTCGCGTTGCGCGGCCATGAAATGCTGCTTGACCGCGCGATAGTGATAGATATGGTCTTCGGTATTCAGATGCAGCGCCTGCCCGCCCGCACGAAAAATCACCATCTTCGGCGGCAGAACCCCCTGCAGGCTGTGCAGGAGATCGGCAATGAAACAGAGCCTGAAAGCATCGTGCTGATTGGTTTTACCCTGCGTATCACAGGGTATGTAGAGATGGTTACCCAGCTCTGAATAACCGCGAGTGCGCATCAGCAGCTGGCTGGAAGCGGCCAATGGCCCCACGGCGAGCTGGCCGTTGACAATAAACTCCGCGCCGCTGCGCATGGCAGCGAGGGTGTCACTGCGCCGCAGGGCTTCCGGCGCGTCCCAGTCCACCAAGGTGACCTGCCGGCCGTTCCTGGCAAGCACAGCGGCGACGGCGTCCTGCCGGCTGGCGCTGTCACCGGGCACGGCACTGCCCGAGTCCGGGGCAACACCGTGCGCCGGATTCTCGATCGTCAGGCGCTCCATCCAGCTGGCGAAGGGTGACTCCTTGAACAGAACCATATCTTCGGAGGTGAAGGTCAGTGTTCTGTCAACGCTGTAGAGGTACATGGGTGAGGGGCATTCCCTTGTTTGTTGTCACCTGCCGGCGCGAGTAGCGGCACTGCCCCCGCTTTATAGCGAATCGCGGCGCGGGTGTCCACGCCGCTGCCTAGCCGCGCTTGTACACCAGCGCACCGCCCACCCAGGTCGCGTCCACCTTGAGTTCCCGCATAGCCATGGGGTCGCGCAGCGGACTGCCGTCCAGCAACACCAGATCCGCTAGTTTCCCCGGTTCCAGCGAGCCCCGATTATCCTCCTGGAAGATCTGCCAGGCGGCGTCGATGGTCACCGCACGCAGCGCGGTCATCACATCTACGCGCTGTTCCGGGCCCAGCACGTCGCCGGCAAAGGTCTGCCGATGTACCAGGCTCCACGCCGCCTGCAGAGGTCGCATGGGGGTCACGGGGGTATCCATGTGGGAGCTGAAGCGCAGGCCCGCTGCCTGTGCCCAGGCAGCCGGGCTAATCTGGGCCGCACGCTCCGGGCCGATAAAGATGTCGCGGTGGCGGTCACCCCAGAAGAACGTATGGGCCGCGAAGAAGCTCGGCGTCACCCCCAGTTCTGCCATACGCTGGATCTGGTCCTCGCGGGCCATTTGCGCGTGAATCAGGATCAGCCGCGGATCTGCGACAGGATGTTCCGCCTGTGCCGCGGCAAACGCGTCCAGGATGTCGTCAATCGAGGCATCACCGTTACCGTGCACCGCAATCTGATGCCCCGCCGCGTGCAGTGACGCAATCTTCTCGAACAGGCGCTCCCTGGGCACCGCCGCATAGCCCCGGTAATCCGCATCGCCGTGGAAGGGCGTGTGATAGGGGCGCGTAAGGTAGCCGGTAAAGCCCTGGATGCTGCCGTCTGCGACGATCTTCACCGCACCCACGTCAATGCGCGGTGCAGCGAGGTCGGCGCTGTCGAAGGTACCCGCCGCGATCGCCTCACCGTAGTCATCCTCCATGGGGAAAATCATCAGCCGCAGGGGGATCAGGCCGAGGTGGCTCGCAAGCTTGAACCCGGCCACCATCTGCGGCGCCGCACCACCCGCCTGCGCGGTGGTGACGCCGTACTCGGCATACTCGCGCACCGCGGCGCTTACCATGCGCAGGAAATCCAGCGCGCCGAGATCAAGCATGCGCTCGGCCACAGGCAGTCTCGCTGTCTCCTCCAGCAGGCCGGTCAACTCACCGCTGTCGGGGTCACGCGCAATCACGCCCCCCTCCGGGTCCGGCGTTTCCGGGCCGATGCCCACGGCTTCTAGCGCAAGGCTATTGGCGACCACCATGTGCCCGGAAATGTGCAGGAGCGCGACCGGGCGCCCGGGCGCGACCGCGTCCAGTTCCTCGCGGGTGGGGTGCCGGCGCTCTGCCAGCAGGGTGTCGTCGTAACCGAATCCGGTGACCCACTCGCCCTCCGGCACCCCGGCGGCCCTGGCGCGCAGCGCGTCCAGCAGCCCCGCCATATCCTTGATCTCACCAATCGGCGGACTGTTCAGGTCGACGGCGACCGTGTTCATTGCGGAGCCGGGGAAGTGCCCGTGCGCATCAATAAAGCCCGGCATCAGGGTCCGGCCCGCGAGGTCGATCACCTCGGTGCGGTCGTCCACCAAGGCCATGATGTCCTCGTTGCTGCCCAGTGCCTCGATGTGCTCGCCACGCACCGACAGTGCCTGCACGACCCGGTTGCTGGCATCCATCGTGAGGACGTCGCCATTGACGAACACCTGGTGCTCGGGCGGAGCCGGCAGGCGGGTCGCGATCGAAAACAGCGTGAACATGCCCAGGGCGAACGTGAGCCCCAGCAGCACCCAGGTTTTCCAGCTCATAGTGAGGTCTCCGAATAACGATGCCGGGGTTTCATGCAGCAGTGCCTATGACGATATCCGCCAAACGGGCCCGGTGCCACACGCCGTCACCCCACAACATCTGGGAGTGCTTCTGGCGTTTGAAATACAGATGTACATAGCACTCCCAGGTAAAACCTATGCCGCCGTGGCTCTGTACCGAACGACTACTGGCGTAGGCCGCCATGTCACTGGCCGACGCCTTGGCCATGTGTGCGTACTGCGCCGCTTTCTCCGGCTCGCTGTCGCAGGCACAGGCGGCGTTGTAAACCAGGGACTTCGCCTCGTCGATCTGCACCATCACCTCTACCAATGGGTGCTTGATGGCCTGGAAGAAACCCAGCGGCCGGTCAAACTGCTTGCGCGTGCTGACGTACTCCACTGTGGTCTGCAACTGCCACTCGCCGGCACCGACCATATCGGCAGCCACCAGGGTCCAGATCGCCGGCATGGCCTGGTGCAGGGCCGACACCGCGTTACCACTGACCTCGATGCCCGATGCGCCATCGAACACGATATGCGCCTGATCCCGGGTGAGATCGACAATGCCGTCGGCCTCGGCAGTGACGCCTGCCGCATGGGCGTCCACCCAGAAAAGGCCGTACCCCGCGCCGGTGCTGGCACAGACCAGCAATCGCTCACACTTGCCCGCATCCTGCACGAACCAGGCAGTGCCGTAGAGCCCGCCATCGCGGTATTCGACCTCGGTCGCGGCGGGGTCCCAGGCGCCGTGCCTGTCCGTCAGGGCAAGGGTCGCGGCTTTGCCGGCGGCAATATCTGCCAGTCCCACGGCCCCCGCCTCGCCACAGGCCACCAGCACGTAGGTCGCATTCAGGGTACCCAACAGCGGACAGGGGAAGGCCGCACGACCCACCTCTTCAACCAGCCCGGCGACCGCGGCCACCGGCATGCCGACACCCCCCGCTTCCTCCGGCACGGCGAGCACGGTCCAGCCGAGTTCCACCAACTGCGCCCAGAGCGCCTCATCCCACTGGCAGGTTGGCGCCCGCCCGGGAGTGGGGTCTGCGGCGACCAGCGCATGCAGCCTGTCGGTGGGGAAATGCTCACGGAAAAACTTGCGCGCAGAGTCCTTGAGCAGCGCAGCCTCTTCACCGAAGCCATAGTTGTTGGGTTGTGTCATCGGTATTCTCCTTGCAACGGCTTCAACTTACTTCGATTTGGGCAGGCCGAGCACACGCTCGCCGAGGATATTGCGCTGTACCTCGCTGGTGCCTGCCGCGATGGTCATGCCGTAGGAATTCATGTAGGACAGCGGCCATTGCCCCCCTGCGGGCGCATTGCTGTCTCCCATATACAGCGATGACGCCATGCCCTCCACCTCGACCGCCAGGGAAGCGATCGACTGGGCAATCTCACTGGCAAGGAGCTTGTTCTGCAGCGGCAGACGCATGGGATGGTCCAGCAGCGCCTGCACGCGCGAGCGCCGTTGGTTCTGCTTCAGCCCCTCTTCACGAATAAGCTGACGCATCAACTTGTCGCGCAGCAGTGGGTCGTCGGCTGCTGCGCCGGCACCCCGGCGTGTCTGCCGCGCGAGCTCGATAACGGCGGACGTCGTGATGTTGTGGCTGGAGCGGTTCTTCATGCCACCGGAGCGCGGGGTCTGCAACTCGCCGGCGCCGCGTTCGTGCAGCAGCGTGGTCATCGCCACCTGCCACCCCTTGCCCAACTCATCCAGGCGATAGCGGTCGTCAACCTCGAGATTGTCGAAAATCACTTCATTGAAGCCGGTTTCACCGGTGATCTTGATCAGCGGCCGCACAGTCACGCCGTTACCCAGTGCGGCACGGATGGGTACGACGAAGTACGAGAGTCCATCGTACTTGTGTGACTTGTCGGTGCGCAGGAGGATGATCATCCACTCGGCAAAGTGCGCAAGGGAGGTCCACACCTTGTGGCCATTAATCACCCACCGGTCGCCGCGCTTTTCCGCAAAGGTCTGCACACTGGCCAGGTCGGAACCCGCACCGGGCTCACTGAACCCCTGGCACCAGATATCCTCACCGGAGAAAAGCCGGGGCAGAAGCTCTGCCTTGACCGCTTCCTGCGCATGGTAAAAGACCGTCGGCGCCGCCATGCCGAGACCGATCACATTGGGAAAGAACGGCGTGCGAGCGGCCAGCATTTCTTCATTGGCCACGCGCTGGCAGTCCTTGCGACCGCCGCCCCCGACTGCTTCCGGGTAGTCGCAGCCGACCAGGCCCGCGTCATAGGCGGCCTTCTGCCAGGCCTGCAGGTAGTCCAGCTGCTCTGTGGTCATGATCTCAAGCGGGGTTTGCGGCAAGCGCACCGGCGGCTCACCGGGCTTGTTGGCAGCCAGCCAGTCGCGGCAATAGGCGCGGAATTCGGCCTGGGCAGGGGTATCTTTACGGGCAGAAGCGTCGGACATGCTCTTTTCCTGTCAGTTTAATGCGTATGCAAAAAGCGCCAAAGTGTGGGCGATTTGCCCGCGGGAGGCAAGTTGCACCGGGCGCTGCGCGCCTTACCCGCGGTTGTCCCGCGCCCGCGCTCAGTAATGAGGCGGCGCCTCGCGACCCTCCGGGCGTGCGTCATCGAGGGCCGCAGCCTGCTCATCCTGCCGCTCCTTGAGCAGCTGCAGCTGCCGACGCAGCACCAGCAGATCCTGTTGCTGGCCGGTCAGAGCCGCCTGCAGCGCATCCTCCTGGAAGGCGACCTGGCTCTGCAGGTCTTCGACCATCTGCAGCAATTCCTTTTTCTTCACGGGGTGCCTCCTTGTGGCGCCATTCAATTGCAGCGCCGAGGCTAATATACTGCCGGGGACCGCTCAACAAGGAAATCCCCGTGCCGCGACGCGACGCCCAGAACTCCCGCCTTGTCTACTCCACCGACGGGGGCCGGCTGTGCCCACAGTGCCAGCGCCCGGAAGCCAGCTGTGTGTGCGGCAGGGATCGCCCCGCCACAGTGGGTGACGGCATCGTGCGCCTGCACCGGGAAACGAAGGGGCGCGGGGGCAAGGCCGTTACGCTGATTCGCGGACTGCCGCTCACCGGCGAAGCGCTCAAATCCCTTGCCAAGGCCCTGAAGCAGAAGTGCGGAGTGGGTGGATCGGTCAAGGACGATGTGGTGGAAATCCAGGGTGACCAACGTCAGCTGCTGAAAACCGAGTTGGAGCGACGCGGCTTTACAGTAAAGATCGCAGGCGGCTGATTCGATACTTTTATCGAATTTTAACTATTCATTTGCCACATTTAACAGACTTTAGACGACGTTATTCACTGGACCTGAGGCATAGAAAAAGCCAGTTACACAGTCTTCCGCATCCATTTAGTAAATAATTACTCGCAACCCGTTATTTTTGTTGGATTTATCCTATTCCTGTGCTAAAAAAGACCTCAGGCGCATCCGGGTGTTCGAGCCGCACTACCGGGCAGGGTACTCACAATAACAGCGCCGATAGAGGATTGAGACACGATACGGCGGTAGAGCATTCAATCGGCTTCCCGAGAGGATACGGCCCATGTACGTCACGGCAGAACACCTGAGAGACCAAGTCATCCGGCCCACACTGAAATACCTCGGCGTGTGGACACCGGCCTGTGAAGACTTCCTGCTTCAGGCCGCCATCGCGGCACCGGAACTGGGCCTGTTCTCGCAGCGCAGCAACGGGCTCGGCCTCTACCACATTACCGCAGCGCAGCACCGCGATATCTGGGATCGCTACCTGGCCTATCGCCCGGAAATGGCGAGCCGCATCCGGGGGCTTGCCAGCCAGCGCGCCTTCCTGAGCGATCCGGACGGCGAATTGCAGACCAACCTCGGCTACTGCACCGCCATAGCCTGGCTGCTGTACCAGCGTTCCCGGGCCAGTGCCGAGGAACCACAGCACACCGCGGCAGCCGCTAGCGCCTGACCGCAGGGTCGACCGCTGCCTGCAGCCCTTCCCAGACCGGCAAATCCTCCGGGCGGTCTATGTCCTGCAGGGCCGTAAGCAGTTGTACACTGTAGCCCGCCGCCTGCGCTCCGTTGAGGGTCTCCTCCAGCACGGTTTCCGAGCCCCACCGCACGTTCGCGAACACCCCGTCAGATACCGGGCGGCGCACACCGATCAAGACAAACCCGCCGTCCAGTGCCGGCCCTAACACAAGGTCGACGTGTTGCAGTGCGCGCGTCGCAGCGCGCAGGTAGCCGGCGTCGATCTCCGGGCAATCGCTGCCCACCAGTAACACCGCTGCGGCCCGTCGCAGCCCGCTTGCCAGCGCGCACTGCATGCGATGACCCAGGTCGTCGCCCCGCTGCAGGCAGATCTGGCTCACCCCCTCACCCAGGCAGCGCCGGAACAGCGGATGGTCGACACCGCCTGCCGCCCACAGCTCCACTGTCCCGAGACCCGCCTGCAACAGCCTGCGACTGGTCCACAACACAAGGGCCTCGTGCAGGGCGCACGCCTGTTCCGCACTGAGCACCGGTTGCATGCGGGTTTTCACCCGGCCGGGGACCGGGAGCCGGGCAAACTGCTGCAGCAAGACACTCACCGCGGCGCCCCGTAGTACTGCCGCCACAAGCGCTCGGGGCTTACCCCCAGTGCGAAGGCCAGCCGCAGCCGCCACATCTGCAGGACGGTGCGGGCCACGCCGCGCTGCTCCCAGCGCCGACTCGCCGTTTGTACCCGCAGGCCGCGAGGCACCAGGGGCCTGTGCTGCCGGCGCAAACGCGCACTCAGCTCGACGTCTTCCATCAGGGGGATCGCGGCGTAGCCTCCTGCCGCCTCGAACACATCGCGACGCACGAACAGCAACTGGTCACCCGTGCCAATGCCGCTTGCCCGGGAGCGCCAGCTGATCGCCCGCTCGATCACCCTGAACACGGCGCGTCTGCCATCCAGGCACACGGCAAAGAAACCCCAGGCCGGGCGCGCAGAGAGCGCCGTCGACAGCGCATCGCCGGCAAACAGGGGGTAAGTGTCGGCGTGCAGGAACAACAGATACTCTCCCCGCGCGGTCTGCGCCCCCAGGTTCATCTGTGCCGCCCTGCCGGCTGCGGTCATCAGCAACGCGGTCGCACCGGGCAAGGCCTGCGCCACACTGTCATCGACACTGCCGCCGTCGACCACAATACGCTCAGCCCGGGGAAAGGCCGCGCTCAATGCATCCAGCAGGCCCTTGATACGCGGCCCCTCATTGAGCACCGGGATCACAAAACTGAATTGTGGCGCAGCCGTCACCGCCAGCGCTCAATACGCGCGCTGACGTTCACGTTCCGTCAGCAGACTGCCAGCCGTGCCCAACTGGTACTGGAAAACCACGTTGTAGGCCAGCACGGCCTGTACGTAGTTGCGGGTTTCCCGGAAAGGAATGGTTTCGATCCAGACATCTACCGGCACCGTCTCATCCTGCGGATTCAGCCACCGCGTCACCCGGTGTGGACCGGCATTGTAGGCCGCCAGCGCCAGCACCCGATTGCCGTCGTAACGGTCCAGCAACTGCCGATAATAGGCGCTGCCAAGCAACACGTTGTGTTCGACATCAAACAGCGCGCTGTCGGAATGCGGCGTACCGAGGCTCGCGGCGACCTCCCGGCCAGTAGCAGGCATAACCTGCATCAGGCCGCGGGCACCCACTGGCGACCGCGCACCGGCGTAAAACGCACTTTCACGCCGGGCAATGGCCATGAGCTCAGTCGTTTCCACCCCCCGCTGTGACGCCATTCGGGTGAACGTGTCGCGGTAAGGCAGCGGAAAGCGCAGGTCCAGCGCATCCCAGGCCTGGGCGCGGTTCGCCGCATCGATTGCCATGCGGTGCCAACCGAGATCAGCGGCCAATGCCGCCAGCTCCACCTGCTCCTCTGCGGTGGTCATCTGCAGCACCTGGTACCACTCGGAGTGCGCCAGGTTTTCCTTGTCGTGATGGTAGAGTTCTTCGATGCGCTGCACCACAGGCAGCTCGCGCAAGGGCGCCATCCGCTCCGCAGGCAGGGTGACGACCTGGGGGTTGAACTGATACGGCAGGGCAAGGCGGTCGGCCGCAAGAAAGCCATAGTAGTCACGCTCTGCAGCCAGTTCCCGGAACAGCGCCTCGGCGAGCGCCTTGTCGCCACTGCGCTCAAAGAGCACGGCTCGCCAGTAGCGCCAGGCCGGTTGCGCCTTGCCCTCTATGGAGAGCTTCTGCAGGTTTGCCGCCAGTGCCTGCCAGTCCTGTTCCTCCAGTGCCCAGCGCATGCGGACTTCAACCAGCAGATCGTCGTTCAGCCTGGCGAGCGCCGCCTCCACCCAATCCAGGTTGGCGGCGGAGCGTGCAAACAGGCTGCGCAGCGCCAGCTCGCGCTCCGCAAGGGCCTGCTGCTCCGCTGAAAATGCCATGCGTGCCTGAAAATACTGCCATTGCGCCAACGCCGCCTCCGGTCTGTAGCGCGCAAAATAGGCAGTGCCGTGTGCAACGATGTCAGCCGCTTTCGGATTGTCACTCGGGGCAAGCCGGGATTTCATCTGATCGGGATTTACATAGGCCTGCAGCAGCCGCTCGGACCAAGGCTGGAGGTCATCACTGCCCTTGCGTGCCACGTAGGTCATGAGGCTGCGCTGCCGCGCATCAAAGGCTTTCAGCAACCGCGCCCAGACCACCTCGTCCTGCAGCTGCCCCGCTTTCTGCCAGGCTGCAAACAACGGATCACAGGCCTTGGGGCGCGACTCACCATGGACCCAGAGCCGCTCGGCCCCCTCCCAGGCCACCAGCGGGTCTCCGGCGGCAAGCTTCGCCCGCAAAAAGTAGCATTTCAGCTCGATACTGTTGGGCTCAGTCGGCATGACGGCGAGGAAATCATCCCAGCGCTGTTCCTGACCCGCGCGTTGCAGATAGATCGCCAGGAACCGGTTCGGCAGCGGTGTGCCCGCGCTGCGCTGCAAAAACAGCCGGGCATCCCCGGGGCGCACCGCGCTGGGCTTGCGACTGAGCTCAAAATAGTCGAGGTACATGGCCAGCGGATAGCTGTCGAGCGCCGGACGCAGCGCCCGGTATTCGGTCCACTGGCCGCGGTCGATAGCCACTACAGCATCGCTATAGCGCTCACGATCCGCGGGAAGGTTCGACGCCTGAACAGCCGACGTCGTTACCAGATACTGGAGTGCCAGAACACTCGCGATACACCGCCACCGCAATCGGGCATCCCTCTTGAAAAAACCACCGCGCTGCACGGCCGTGCAGCGGCATTCCACGATGCAGAGAGTGATACGGGGACGGGGGATTTGCAAGGGGTATGCGGGTATTGGTGCCCCCGCCAGGACTCAAACCTGGGACCTACCCCTTAGGAGGGGGCCTTTACCCCCTTTAGTATCAACACGTTAGAACATAATGTTATTGATATTAAAGGACTTTTTGTTCTGGCTTGTTCGTCTTTGTTCCCGTTTATTTGCTATGATTGGTTACAAATTGGTTACAACTTTTCCAAGTCAAGCAGACAGGACACGCCGCGATGGCAAAGCAAGCAAAGATCACCAGCATCACCGAAGCCGCTGCCGACAGGTTTGCAAAGTCCGCTGAGATAGCGGAAACAATGACGTGCGAACTGATCCCCGGTTTTCTGCTCCGCAAGGTTTCCAAGTCTTGCGCATGGCGGTACCGATACACGGACCCTACCGGGAAAAGGCGTGTCTACACGTTCGCAAAGTTCCCAGGCACTAAGCCCCACGAGGCAGCGGCAACTGCACTTGACTGGTACCGGCGTAATGCAGACCCCTTCCAAGAGGCTCAGGCGGCGAATGCGGCGAAACGCAAAGCGCGGGATGACTCCAAGGCCCGCACCCTAAAAAAGTACCTCCAGGGCGATTATCGGCGTCACATGAACGCATGGAAGCCCAAGAATGCCAAGGCAAACGAGGTGCGCTTCGAGAAGCAGTTTGCGCAATTCCTCGACCGGGATATGGCTACGCTGACAAAACAGGACATGAGGCGCTGGCAGACCGCGATGCAAGACCGTGGACTGGCACACTCAACGATCCGGCGTGAGTTTGCCGCACTCCGCGCCCTGCTTAATCAAGCGGTCGCTGATGAGGTTCTCGAGGTCAACCCGATACAGGGGCACCGCCTATCTGCACCAGCCCATAGTGAGCAGCAACGCGCCTTAGATGACCCCGAAAAGGTAAAACGCCGGCTGCTAACTCCCGTTGAGGTCCGCGGCATCCTGAGTGGCCTAGACAAGTTCGCGGAGGAAATCAGGAAGCAGCGCCGCAGCAGCCGAAAGAATGGCAAAGCGTATCTGCCTGACCTTGAGGCTGTGGAGCATCCTCACTGGTTCATCCCTTTCTGCAAACTGGCAATGGCGACCGGCTGGAGACCCGGCGACCTGTACACCCTGCGCTGGGAAGAAGTGGACCTGACATTTACCGGCACCCTTCGGAAGTACGCGGAGAAGTCAAAGGACGTGGCTTTGCGCCGGGACAAAGAGCCGACTTTGTTGGAGACCCCCCTCCCCGCTTCGGCAAAATCCATGTTGGCATCGTGGCACAAACAACACGGTAGTCCGGATACCGGGCTCGTCTTTCCCTCCCCTCGAGGCGGTCGCCAAATGGTCAACACCGCGCACCTGAAACCGTGGAAGCGGGTGAAGGAATTGGGCCAGGTAAACAGCAACCTTGAGTTCTACGCACTACGGCATCACGCGATCAGTGCAATGGTGGCTGGTGGAATTCCCCTGCTTACTGTGGCCAAGCTGGTCGGCCACAAGGATGCAGGCATGATTCAGCGCCACTATGCGCACCTATGCCCCACCAGTGCAGCCGATGCGATGGATGTTATACAGGCGACGATAAGCAAGAGAAGGCGGAGGGCGGCATCATGAGCACCGACCCGATAAAGGAGATTCTAGCTGCGCTGGCAGCAGCCTATGTCGCCACTGGCAGGCAAGGGCCGAACGCCAACCTAAATGTAGTCGCGGGGTACCTGCAGCGGCAGATCATGGACGAGCATGGCAAGCAGACTATGAGCATGGTTTTCAAGGACGCGGACCTCAATGTAACCATATCCGCTACCGCGCTGGTGGAGCTGATTCACGAGATTTTGAGTGAGCGTCAACAGGCACCAGTGCGGCACGGCGACACAGAGACAATGGAATCACTACTGGCACTCAGGCGAGAGGCATCGAAGGTGTTCGAGAGCCAGGCCCACAGGAACACCAACGAGCGCTATGCCGCCGTGGTAAAGCATTACGGTCACACAAAACGTGCTGGTGCTGCTGATCGTTCTGCCTGGTTGGATGAATACTGGTCTCTGATAAGCGGCGATGCATTCAGCCACGAGCAAAATGCACCGATTCCCAAGATGAGCCCGATTGAAGCCGTTGAATTCATGGCAGAAAAGTACCATGCGAAAGGCGCCTTAGAGGGCACCCGAGCCATGCTTCGACAGCTTGAGCGCGGCCGCGACGAGCTGCGGGAGGAAAATAAAGATCCGTCTTGCGGCCCCGACCTCCCCCATATCCGATGAACCAAACAATTAAATTCACTGCGCGTGTTGCAGCGTGAACTAATCCATATTGTTCGAGGCGTCCTTAAACAACATAGGCGCCTAACATGGAAAAGAAGAACCAAGCGGTTAACGTCCTGATCCGCCCCCGCGATGCATGCATCTACCTGGGCATCGGCAGAACCAAGCTACACCTACTCCACGAAACAGACCCCACATTCCCCCGCAAAATTCGTTTGTCTTCGCGCTGCGTTGGCTGGCGCCGCGAGGACATTGACGCGTGGTTGGCCCAGAAGGCCAAGCAAGCCGCCGGCAAGCGGAGCGCCTGACCATGACCGCGCACACGATGTTACTCCCCAGTATTGCACCCGGTATCACCCGAAGCGTCACCGTTGAGCGCGGGCAGTACACCTACCGCGTGCTGGTGGATGACGTGGAAGTGTTGAGCCGGATTAAGGGCAGGCCCTGGACGATCAGCCTAGACGTTGATGACCTGGCGATGATTGCAGATGCCTGTAGGGGCGCGCTGCGGATGACAAAGGGCGACGCATAAAAAAACGCCAGTTTGCGGCTGGCGTCGGAATGATTGTCCTGTCGGAGGGACGAAAAGAATGATAGCACGAACACGAACCGCTGAAGAAATTGCCTATGCGCTCCCGAAAGCCAAACGCATGAAGGGAGAGCGATTTATTGCATGTTGTCCGGCGCACGACGATCACAGCCCAAGCCTTCAGATCACCCAGGCCGCCGACAAGGTGTTGTTTAAGTGCTGGAGCGGCTGCACTGGCCTGGAAGTGATCGAGTCTCTACAGGGCATGGGGATTCTCCCGAAAGCCACGGGCGACCGATCCGACTACCGCGACGTGTCCCTCCCGCCGCTGACGCAGGGCGACCGCGATTTCATGCAGAGCTTTGTGCTGCTGTATCGGTCGGCTCTTGAGCGAGGCATAACCCCTACCGCGCGCGATACGCGCTTGTACGAGCGACTGAACACCAGACTGAAGCAGGAGGGCATCTACCTGTGAGAGATGCTCTGGACGATTCACCCAACGCCGCCCGCATTCTGCAAATGGTGGACATGAGCGCCGATGACATTATCGATGAACTGCTGGGAGGGCTGGCCGTGTCTGAAGAAGAAGCAGCGCAATTCTGCGACCCGAATTGGGTTTACCCCGATCTGTTGATCGAGGGCCACATTACCGTGATCGCGGCAGAGCCGAACGGTGGCAAGACCACACTACTCTGGAACCTTTGCCCGGTAATTATCCAGCGCGGGTATGAGGTGACCTATATCAATTCGGACATTTCCGGTAGCGATGCAAAAAAGCTGATCCCCCAGGCAAAGCAGTGGGGAATGGATTTTCTGTTGCCGGACATGGGGCAGGCAGTGGGCATGGGCTATGTGGTCAAGTCCCTGCACAAGATGGCCGCCGCCGGACTGCGCTATGACAACCGCGTTTTCATATTCGACACGCTCAAGAAAATGATGCCACCGAATGACAAGGGGGCCATGCGGTCATTGTTCAAGGTGTTGCGCGCCCTGAGTGCCCAGGGCATGACGTTGGTGTTACTGGCGCACACCCTGAAATACCCCGGCGAAGATGGTCTCCCGATATTCGAGGGCGTTGGCGACATCAAAGCCGACACCGACAACCTGTTGTACCTCATACCCAGCGAAGAGCCCGGTGGCGGCAAGATCATCTCGACCTATCCCGACAAGGTGCGCGGTCAGTTTGAAAAAGTCTCTTTCCGGATCAATCCGGATCGAACCGTCACCCCGTTGCAGACGCATGTTGATCTGAAGGCGCAGAAGGCCGCAGAGGCCTGCTATCTGCGAGACCAGGACGACATCGAGGAGATCCACGAGTTTCTTCGCGATGGTCCCCGGAAGCAGGCGGAAATTATCGCCAACGTGAGCATGGGCAAGGGCCGCACGATCAAGACCCTGCGCCGTTATCGCGGCAAACAGTGGACCGAGGAAACCAGGAACAAAAACGCCAAGTTCTATCAATCTCTGATACCGCACAAGAGGTTCCCGCCGGTTGCCAGTGTGCAGGAGTTTACCGGAAAGCAATGCCCCCCCGGAAAACAGGAAAACAGGAAAACAGGAACCGTCGCTGGCGAGAATCGGGAGGGCGAAGCATGAGCCTGTCCCGGAAAGCCGCGCAGGGCCTGTGTTTGCCCTGTTTGCCGTGTTTACTCTCTTTTCTTTGTTTGTTGTTTTCCACTATTCCAGGGGGGCCCCCCTCCAACTCTAGGCAGGTGGTGAAACAGACGACGAACCGCACCAGGAGAACCACACCATGACACACGACTGGATAGTAATCAGCGACCGGCAGGAGCTGGGCAACAAGTGGCGCAACATCGTCATCGAGGGCCCCGGCGTGCAGCGCCCCCGGCGTAAGTATTGGCTGTCCTGGAACTCTGAGCGCGAGACCTTGATGAACAACAAGTGCGCGCAGGACGTGAAGAAGCGGGACCCCGAATTCTTGAACTTACTACGCACCCAACTGAAGGCCACCCGGCCCGTTTACTACTGAGAGGAACCACCCATGACAAACGAAACGCTTATCAAACTGCAAGAAGTCCAAGAACGCATCCTGTTCGTCGCTGACGGACTCCGGGGCATTGGGATTGTGACCAGTTCCAACGATTACCGCGGCGACTGCCTGGAATGGCTGGGGCATGGCGTGCTCGCGCTGGGGCAGTACCTGCAAGACCTCAACACGGACCTGGCAAAGCAGATCGACGCGCTGCCGAAGGAGGTGAAGAAATGAACTCAACACTGCAATTCAGAACCAGAGACCTGAGCATCGCCCAGGGCGCACTGGCAGGCATAGGTGACATTCTATTCCGGCGTCATATGTCTGCCGATCTGGACAACCTGACCGACCCTGACATCGAAGGCCTGGCGCTGGCCGTGAAGGCCATCGCGCAACACATTGGCGAGATCGTAACGGACTTTGACGAAGTGCTGGATCAGGACACAAGCGCCTAGCAATGAACGCCGCCGACCTCGCAACTCGTGCCGCCGCTGGGGATTTCTCCCCGGAGGTGGCCGAGTGGTTACAGCGAGGCATGGCGGCACACCTAGCCGGTCAACCGCTAGAACAATCCCTCGGGCTTTGTGACAGTGCGCGAATGCGCGCCCGCAACCAACACCTGACCGCCGCCGCCGCACGTATTGACGCGGGCCGGGGGGTGCCACCCCACCGCCTGGCTGGCGAGCTGGAGCTCGCAATCAATCGTTTCATGAGCAGTCGCCGCACCTCCGGGGACAAGGCTGTGGATCAATGCCTGCAGGCAGCGGCAGCAACCGGCGCGCGCCCGATCTGCACCCAGCGCGCCCTCTACGATTTACTGAAACTTTGACCTTGGAACTTTCAGCGGCACCCGGGCCATGATCGAGCCTGACAAATTTATTGAGGTTCGACCCATGCCCAAACCCGCTACTGTCTTTGACCAAAAGGTCGCGCTGCACACTCTTTGCGGCACTCAAGAGCTAGACGCACTGCCCGAGGCCGCTTTGGTCAAAGCTGGTCTTTTGAAAGCCAGCGCCGCACACCCCGCTATTGACCGCATTCTAGACCAGGGTCATGTGCTGGCTACCTGGGCCACAACCTTCGCGCCACCGGACGTAGTGGCCACCAATCTGTCGAAAGCGCAGGTGATGGGCTTCAACTCCAACGACTTCCAGTTCGGCCTGGCCAGCGTGCTGCAATCGGCGACCGTGCAAACCTTCCGGCTGAAGCAGGAGCACCGCAAGCTGGCGCGCCGGGTCCCGGTTCGCAATTTCCTCGAGCATGACACCGGGCACATCGACGCCGACACGTCACTGCTGCCGGTAAACGAGGGGGGGGAATTCCAGCACTCCACCGGCCTGCAACTGGTGAACAGCGCCACAGCCAAAGTGCAAAGCTATGGCCGCTTGTACCACGTCAGCCGGGAAGCCTTGGTCAATGACGACATCGCCGCCATTGGTCGCCTGTTCTCCAATGTTGGCGCACACGCCGCCCGACTGGAGTCGCGTTTGCTGCATGAGCTACTGGCAAGCAATGCCACGTTGAGCGATTCCGAACCGATGTTTCACGCGGACCACAACAACCTCTCCACCGCTGGTGCCTTCAGCGCCACCAGCCTGCAAGCTGCCATGACCCTCTTGCGCAACCAGTTAACCCCCGTTGGCGAGAAATGCGACCTCGATGCCTACGCGGTGGTCGTGCCCTCCCAATACGAATTGCTCGCACGGCAGATCATTCGCGAGGCTGGGCTGCCGATTGAGGTGCATGTTTCATGCTGGCTGTCCGGTGATGACTGGTATCTGTTGGCTGACCCCCTCGAAGCGCCTGTGCTGGGTTTGTTGCACATCGAAGGCGGCGACACTCCCACCGTGATGGCAGACAAGGCGAGAATAGAAACAGGGGGCGTGATGATTTCCGCCATGTTCATCACGGCGGTGGCTGCCCTCGGTCGCCTAGGCGCGGTTAAGGTCACTGGATCATGAGCTCCTACGCCAAAGCCCTGAAAGAACACCAGGCAGCGGAGAAAGCCCTGGCTGCAGCTCTGGAGCGTCTGGCGGCGGCCCGGGGGGGCAACGATCCCGCCCGGGCCGTAGCGGCTCGACTAGCCGCAATCGAAGCGGAAAAGGCTGCAAGCAAAACCTGGGAGGCAGTGGAGCAACTGCGGCGCCTGCACTGGCAGAGAAGGGCCAGCGATGCAGAGCAACGCCTGCACATGGCCGCCCTGCCCCTGATCGCCGAAACGGTACAGTATCGAAAGTGGTCGTGCCTTCCTGGCCTGCCCCCGACCGCATTCGAAGTGGTGCGGCACCTGATCGCCCAACCCCTCCCCCCGGTGGTGGCCAGCAAAGATGACTTGCCGGCTGACTCCCTGGACTCCGAAATTCTGGATAAAGCGGATGATGAGATATGAGCGGCCATAGACCACGCCATGCACGAACCACTTGCGGTGATCCCCGCAAGGCCCAGGGCCTCCCCCTCCGGTGAAAGGTTCACCCGCAGGCTGTGAGGCGGGAAAGCGGCGGATCACAGAAGCGCTCACGGCTCATAGCCGTCCGCCGCAGGGTGCTGAAAGGCACGCATTCCACCCTGGCCAGAACCTCTTGCTGGCACCGAAGAATGCACCTCTCCGCCGGTCTCTCCTGACTGGCCCGCCCCGGTTCGCCGGGGCTTTCTCTCAGAATTACAAAGGTACTCCTGAGCGATACGCCATACGGGGGCGCGGAATCGCGGTTTTTGAGAGATTTTCGGGCCCCTATGGGGGCGGCGGTGGTGCCCGGTGTCAGACACTGAAGAGCTAACGCTTTCCCAACAGAAGCGCCGCTGCAACAAGGCCCAACTCGGTCAGCTGTTCTCTGTTCACCTGAGCACCATTGACGCCTGGATACGCCGGGGGTGCCCATACGTTCAGCGTGGCAACCTACGAAAGCCATGGGTATTTGACGCGCTGGCAGTTATGGAATGGAGGTTTGGGCAGGATGATCCAGCGCCGCCCATCGACCCTGACCGGATGACACCACCTGATCGACGCGCCTGGTATCAGTCCGAGAACATACGCCGGGAGCTGCGCCAGGCAGACCGTGCATTGATCCCGGGCGAGGAACTGGAGCAATGCCTGCAGGCGGCTATGGCGGCAGTTAAGGAGGCCATGCAATCATTGCCGCGCAAATTCGCTGCGGCCGGACTTAACGCTGCTGGTGTGCTGGCGGCAGAACAAGCACTGCAAGCCGAGCTGGCATCATTCAATAATCGGCTGGGAGATATTGCAAAGGCGCAAAGCGACTAGAGTACGAACTCCGCCAATGATGAAATCACGATCCCAATAAATACATACGACAAACCAACTAATGATTCAGCGAAACTGTACACGTGTATTCTCTTGAAGGTATCGCGTATTTCCCTCTGAGAAGACTCAAACTGCTTTTGTCGTTCAGCTTCTATTCGAGATAACTCTCTACGCAGAGCTATATCGCTTGTGAGGAGGCTTTTGTACTGTTCTCTCAGCACTTCAAAGTTTCGATAAACGAGTTCGAATCGCTGATCTGTACTGAGTTCGGGTTTGTCAGGGTTCCAGGAACTGGCATGCCCTTCTCCTGCAAATGCATCACTACTGGCCAAAGCGCCGCTGGCAATCACATGCTGTCTCCACCTCGGGAAACGCCCCATCCACCCTTTAAACCACTCCCAAAACTCTCGGAAAAGGCTTTTATCGGCCAGGTTATCTCTAATGCCTATAAGTCCATGTATGGCATAGACCATACCCATGCCCTGAAGTGCATAGCCGATGAATAGTGGAGTTTCCTTTCCATGGAATAATAGAAATCCACCGCAAACCACCGCTAACAAAAAAGCCGCATTCCAAAAGAGAAATCGTAATTCTGCAAGCCAATGAAACAGCCGCTTGATCCAAGAGAAGACTCTTCGCGCGCTCACTTCAGGCCTTTCGCCGTGGGGTTAGGGCGCGGTACACCGTCATGCGGCTGACGTCATACTTGGCGCAAACGTCCGACAAATTGTTTCCGTTGAACTCTGCCCGGATTGCGTCATCGCGCTGGGCAGGGGTCAATTCTCGAAACTTGCTAGGCCAATAGTATCGGTCACCGGCCACGCCGTTATCGCTTCCCCAATTTATGATCGAAGCTGCCAACTCCCTGGCACTACTGGAATCAAGACCGGCGCCGCCCTCAAGAGCTGCAACCAACAAATCCGGAAGGTTCCGTGAAACGGTGTCTGTCGAGTCGATTCGAGAAGTCCCCATTTGCGCGAGCCCCGACTGGTTACAAATTGGTTACAAATTTCGGTTATATCGTTTTTGTTAGCATCTGCTACCGCTGAAACCCTTGTATTTGGTGCCCCCGCCAGGACTCAAACCTGGGACCTACCCCTTAGGAGGGGGTCGCTCTATTCAACTGAGCTACGGGGGCGCTGCGGGCCGCGAGTATAGCAGCCCGTTCGCGCTGTTGGCACCTTTCGAACCCGGTACTAGCCGCCAATATCCAGGCAGATCTTGCCGAAGTGCTGTTGGGATTCCTGGTGACGGAAGGCGTCTGCCAGTTGCTCCAACGGGTAGCTGCTGTCGATGACGGGTTTGAGGCCGCCCGCCTCCACCGCTGCCAGCATGTCCAGCTGTTGCGCCCTGCTGCCCACGGTAATGCCGCTGATGCGGGCGTTCTTCTGGAACAGCTCCGCCGTCGGCACTTCGCCGGCAAGACCCGTCAACACGCCTATCATGCTGATACAGCCATCAAAAGCCACCGCCTTCACGGATTGTGGCAGCGTACCTGGCCCGCCAACTTCCACCACCAGGTCGGCACCGCGGCCATCGGTAATCTCCTGCACCCGCTGGCCCCAGGCGGGCACCTCGCGGTAATTGATCAGCTGTTCCGCGCCGAGTTCGCCGAGCCGCTGCAGCTTGGCATCAGACGACGAGGTGGCGATCACCCGACAACCCATCTGGCGGGCAAACTGCAGGGCGAACACAGAAACCCCTCCGCTACCCTGCACCAGCACCCAGTCGCCCGGCCGCAGATGCGTTTCCACCACCAGCGCCCGCCACGCAGTCAGCCCCGCGCAGGTCAACGTAGCCGCCTCAGCGTAGCTCAGCCCGGCTGGCATGCGCGTAAAGCCCCGCGCCGGCATGGTAACGACTTCGGCGGCGAACCCGTCCACATGGTCTCCAGGCACGCCGAGCACCTTCTGCAGGTCGGGCCGCCCGTCCTGCCAGGCGGGAAAGAAACAGCTCAATACGCCATCGCCCACCGCAAAGTCCGTGACGCCTTCGCCCACGGCGGTGACAACGCCGGCGCCGTCGGACATCAGGATGCGGCCGTCGTCCGTGGGCAGCATGCCCAGCGCCACCACGTAGTCGTGAAAATTCAGGGAGCTGGCGCGCACTTGCACCTGTATTTCGCCATGGCCGGGTGGGCGGATATCCCGCTCGATCAGTTTCAGCCTGTCGAGGCCACCGGGTTTGGAAACAGCAACTGCGCGCATGTGGGTTCTCCTTGCTAGGGGTACTGGTCTGCGCTGGCGCCAGAGTATTTCTCAGGCACTGCCGCGCACAATGAGGCCCGCAATGTAGGCAATATGCAGGGCGACTACAAGCAGTGTGAGTTGAACCCGCATGCGGGAGTACCAACCCCGTTCCGTGCTGCTGCCGCGTTCGTACCAGAGTGTTGCAAGGTGGGCCAGCGCCAGCAGCCCGGCGGCGATCAGCGCCTGTGCCGTAAGCACACTGCACACCGCGAACAACACCAGGCCGTTACTGACCAGCAAGCGCAGTGCCTTGTCGCCACCGGCCCGTCGCTGCGCCGTCCCCCATAGCGATCCGGCCATGAAACACAGGATGGCAAGCGAGTATACGATGAAACCCTGCTGTGACAGCGCACGGGGATAATCCTGCAGCAGCCAGATACCGGTGGCACTGACGGCGAAAGGTATCAGCCCGGCATAGCCGAGTGCCGTGACCAGACGTGTCACTGCGATAGCCCTGTCAGTCCTGTACTTTGCTGATCACCAGCAGTATCTCGCCGACCCGCACGCCAAACTTGCTCATGATGGACTCATTGATCAGTGTCGTCGGGTTGACGAGGTACATACGGTCATCGATGCGCAGGTCCAGCGTGCCGTCGTTCCAGGGAATCTGCAGTACATAATCCAGGAACATGCTGTTGCCGGCTACCGTAATCTTGCCCTCTCCCACCACGTCACCGGCGGTGCCGATGTAGCGACCGTCGCCCGCAGGCGTGAGCGTCCAGACCCTGCGGTCGGGTTCACCGTCGTCAAACAGGAAATCTTCTTCCAGTGTGCCGATTCCGTCTTTCCAGTAGGCCTTGATATCGGCATTGAAGTAGCGAATGACCTTGCCGCTGCGGTCCTTGATGACACCGTGCGCCGTGAGTTGGCCATTAAAAAACGTTTCCGGCACCAGGGTCGGCTGATTGTCAGTGTAGTCGTCTACTGTTACCGCGCCACAGCCGGACAGGCCCGGCAGCAGGGACAACAGAAGCAGGAACGGAAGAAAGGGGCGCATGGAGAGTCTCTCTGGTAGCGGGTTCCTGCTACCTTACGCGCTGACCCTCCAGAGGGATCACCTGAGCAGAGTGCCTAGAGGGTATAGTGCGCCCCGACGTGGCGGCTGCAGGCCTGGCTGCCGCTGTATTCCAGCAGGCGCGCCTGAATCGCGGACTGGTCGCGCTCGAGGATGCCGAACATGAGCCCGTCGAAGTAGCCCAGCGCCTTGGCATAGATCACATCGCTGGCCTCGGCATCGTAGTTACCCAGCACCTCGTCCACCTGTTCCGCGTACTCATCCTCACTGAGGAAGCCGAGTGCGTCCTGCGCCAGCACACAGCTCAGCTGCCGGGACGCCGCGAACTCCTCGGCGCCGAGGGAGAGCGCATGAGACTGGGTGGTGACAACGAGCAATAGTGCAGCAACAAGTGATCGCATGGTACGCTGGGCCTTCCTCAGGGGACACGTCATTGCGCGCAAGATTACGTCCGCTTTATGACATCCGTATGACAAGAATATGAATAATGTGGGGAGCACTGGACCATGAATCTGCGCGTCATTGTATGGGGTACCGGCAATGTCGGACGCCCGGCCATCAGGGCCGTACTGTCTCATCCGGGCCTTGAGCTGGCCGGCGTTGTCGTTTCCAATCCGGAGAAAGTCGGGGTTGATGCCGGTCTTCTGGCAGGCGTTGCCCCGGTGGGCGTGGTGGCGACCAGCGACGCTGCCGGACTACTCGCTCAGCGACCCGACGCCGTTGTCTACACCGCGACGGCCGATACGCGGCCCGAGGAGGCCATGCGCGACCTGCTGCAATGCCTTGACGCGGGCTGCAACGTTGTCTCCAGTGCCTTTTACAGCCTGCTGCACCCGGCCTCCAGCTTCCCCGAGGTGCTGCAGCCCATCGAGGCGGCCTGCCAGCGCAGCGGCGCATCGCTGTTCGTTTCAGGGATCGACCCCGGCTGGGCGATGGATATGCTGCCCATTATCGCCAGCGGCACCAGCTCGGCCATTACCGAAATTCGCAGCCGGGAGATATTCAACTACGCGCTGTATGACCAACCCCGTGTCGTCCGCGAGGTGATCGGCTTTGGTGGCGACATGCAAGGCCTGCCGTTAATGCTGCACGATTTTGCCATCGAGATGGTCTGGGGTCCCATGGTGCGCCTGGTCGGTGACGCCCTCGGTCACCCCATATCCGCAATCGAGGTCGTCGTGGAGCGACGCGCGCTGGAACGGGACGTCACTGTCGAGGGCATGGGCTTGTTTCAGGCGGGCACCCAGGGCGCGTTCCGCTTCGAAGTACGCGGGCTGCACCAGGGCCACGCGCTGTTTGTACTGGAGCACATCACCCGCATTGATGACAGCTGCGCACGTGACTGGCCCTACCCGCCGCACGGGGGTGGCTGTCACCAGGTGATCGTCAGTGGCAACCCCACCGTCACACTCAGCCTGCATGCAGAGGACCGCTTCGAACCCGGCGCGGCTGGCGGCGGGAACGCATCCGCAGCCTGCTGGCTGGTGAATGCAATTCCCGCGGTCGTCGCCGCGAACGCGGGCGTCGTGACTGTGCTGGATATCCCCCGCATTGACGGCAGTAGCCAGCTGGGGATGGAGTTGCCCTGAAACTATCACCAAAAAAAAACGCCAGCTCAAGGCTGGCGCAAAAGGGGATTCGGCTTCGCTTACAGCGACCCGGAGACCGTCCAACCTTCGTACCAGAAGCTGGTGGCTGATGGGTCAACTGCACCCGCGTAGTCCGTAGCCTCGAAGAAGTCGGGGTCCGCCAGGCTGGCCGGATAGGTTGCATTGATGTCCGAGATGTCCAGAACGCCGACTGCAGACGCTTCAGCGGCTTGCGCTGCGTAATTGGCGTCCAGTTCGACATCAGGAACCAGCGCAGGCAACAGCACCACGTCACCGCTGTTGTCACAGTCCGCCACGACGTTGGTGTACACCAGCTCGGTACCCACCTGGGCAGCGCGGCTCGCGTCAACACAGGTCGTTTCCGCCGTGAATGCGTCGTCGTAGGTGAACACGGAGTGGTGGATGAACCCGCCAGAGGTCGCCTTGAATACCGCACCCGTGGCATTGGAGCCACCACCGATAAAGGTCGCGTTGGCAATAGTGGGCAGGGAGAGGAAGTCCAGTGTACCTTCCGTATCAGCCTCAATCACGTTTCCTGTCGCGTCTGGGCCCTGGTCGACCAGCACAAACTGCAGGTTGCCGCTCCAGCCTTCGTCCCAGTCGACCGAGTCATCCTGGTTTCCGGTCAGCACCATGTAGCGCACGCTGACGTTGCCGCCGTAGAACTCGATGCCATCGTCAGCGTTGGCATTCACCTGGATGTACTCGATCTCGGTGCCGCTGCCGACGCCGATCAGGGAGATACCGTTGATCTCGTTACCCGTGGCGAACTCGAAACCACCTTCAGTGACGACGACGTAGCGCAGCACGCCGCTGCTGTCATCCGGGCTGTAGCCACCGCCGAAGCCGGATTCACCCTCGGAGTCGACGTTGCAGGCGACTGCGCCCTGGTCTGCGGTCAAACACTCGTTGTGCGGCGCGTAACCGTGCATGATGAGGCCGCCCCACTCCCCTGAGCCATCAAAGCCTGCGTCATCCGAGCTGAACACGATGGGCGCCGCAGCGGTGCCCTCCGCCATGATTTTGGAGCCGCGTGTGATGATCAGGTTGGCAAAGCTCCCGGTCTGTCCCTTGATCTGTGTGCCCGGTTCAATCGTCAGGGTCACATTCGTGACAGGGTTACCGCTGGCCAGCGTGCCCTCGTCGATAGACATCTCCTGGTTACCATTGCCCACGGTAACCCGCGACTCCATGTACCAGACCTTGTCGCTGGTCAACGTACGGTCAACGAGAACGGTAGACGGCATCTGACACACATCGTTGCCGTCCGCGTCTTTCGGACGCGCGGAAGACCAGTCGGGGCAGACTGAGGCACTGCCTGAACCGTCACCGCCGCCATCCACTGGCGGGTTCACGATTTCAGTGGGGGCATCAATATTGATGGTGGCGCTGTCACCTTCAGAACATCCATACAGGCCGCCAACTGAGCCGAGCATCGCCGTGGCGACTGCCAATTTCTTCAGTTTCATAGTTACTCCTCGGGTTTCCTGGTTCATAAAAAAATCCTGCTTGCGCCGGAACGCGTGCCTGTTATCAGAATTGCCAATCAAATCCTGCCTTCACTTCATACCCGCGCTTGTAGCTTTGGAACACGTTCCCGCCCTGGGTAAACTCCAGTTCACTGTCGAGCAGGTTCTCCAGCTTCACGCGGAAGGTGAAGGTGTCGGAGAGCGAGTAGCGGTAGACAAGGTTGACATCCATGCGGGGCTCGAGAATGACGTCCGGCTGCCCGGAAACACCGACATCCACGATGGTCTCCCCACTCTGGTTCAACAGCAGCGTCAGTTCGTGACCGCGCGCGATGTCGTCGTAGCCGACGATCAGGTTGAAGGTGTAATCCGGCGCACCCTGCAGTGAACGCGTGCTGGCGTTCTGCAGCGTCACCTCGGAATCAATCAGGCTGGCGTTGGTGGCGAGGAACACGCTGCGCGTGAAGCTGTCATCCAGCGCAAAGTCTTTCCGCCCATCTATTTCAACGCCCAGGATTTCGGCAGACTCGGCGTTCTGGAAGGTGCGGGAGTTGCCGGCCGTGCCTGACGCGGGCTGTACCACGCGCTCGATCGGGTCCTTCATATCCTTGTAGAACAGGGCGATGCTCAAGGACTCCTGGTCAGACCAGTACTTTTCCCAGCGCACGTCGTAGTTGGTCACATCCGACACCTGCAGGTTCGGGTTCCCCCGAACGCGGAAGTTGAACTCGCGATCGTAAAACGTCGCGTTGGACGTTTCCTTGAAATCCGGACGCGCTACCGTGCGCGACATCCCGAAGCGCAGCTGCTGGTCATCGGTGATGAACCAGTTGAAGCTCAGGGTCGGCAGCAGCGAGTCTTCCGCCAGCACGGATTGCTCCGGGCCCTGGTCACCCGACAGGGAGAAGGTGTCGGTGATCTGCTCGAACTCTTCATAGCGCAACCCAACAACCAGCTGGTACTTCAGGTTCCATAGGGCATCATATGAAAAGTAGACGCTGTTCAGATCGAGCTCGGCGTCGTAGCTGTCGCTGGGGAGCGTCTTGTCCTGGAAGGTGAAGCCGGTGCTCGGAATGCCCGTGATGGTTTCGCTGTTGACGACATCGGAGACGTCGAGATTCGGGGCGTTATCGTCAATGGCCAGCAGACCACCACCGAAGCCGTAGGTGTCGGAATCCGAGTCCCGCTCACGACTGATGCCGTTAACGCCGAACGACAGTGAAGACTCCAATGCACCGTTGGAGAACAGGTAATTGACGTCCACAGAGCCGTCAAGATTGTCATCCACCAGGTCATCGTAGCGGCGGGTCAGTTCGGGCACCTGCAGGTTGTAGATGCCGTCATCACCCTGCAGGTCGAAGCGCACATCGCGGCGGTCAGGCGCGTAGCGCTCGGCCCGGCTGCCGGTCAGCTGCCAGTTGAGCGTCCAGGACTCCTCATCACCGAGGATGTGCTCGCCGGCGAGCTGCTGGGAAATGAACTGCCGCTCCTCCCACTCAATGGACCAGCTGATGGAGGGGTTGAGTTCATCGCCGTCAAACCCTTCCTCGACCCGGACCGACTCGCTGGTGACCCGCGACAGCACGGTATTGGAGGTAAAGCTGGAGGCGCCCATGTTCAACCCCAGGGACAAGAGGCCGCTGGCGTCAACATCGTTGTCGAACTGCTCGAAGCGGTAATCGTCCAGCACCATGGACGCGTTCAGGCCGCCGTAGGTGCGGCGGATGCCGTCTTTGCGAACGCCGCGTTCATTCTTGTAGTTGCCGGCAACAAAGTAACCGAATTCCGCACCCCAATCCGGGAGATCGAACACGTCCCCGTAGTTCGCACCCATCGACAGGTCGGGCGCCGCGGTTTCGGTGTCGTACTGGAAGCCATCCGTGATGGCGTTTGCGCCCAGCTTCCCGAGCTCGCGCTCGACCGCAGGGCCGTAGAACTCTGAGTACTTCAGTGCCTGCGACACGGCGTAGGCAATGGCGGGTCTCTGGCGTGCGCCATCGTCCCAGCCGAAGACGTCGAAATCGCCGCTGGCCGGATCGACATAGGCATCGTCCAGGGTTACGCCATCCACGTAGCCCAGCTGCAACGAGACACTGCCCCCACGCTCATTCGGGAACGTCCGGGTGTTGATTTCCAGGTTGCCGCCCGTGCTCTCACCGGGCATGGACGCCAGGTAACTTTTGCGGATATCAAGCTGCTCGACCATGCTGCTGGGGAACAGATCGAGGGGCACGCTGCGTTTGGTCGGGTTGGTACTGGGCAAGGTCGCCCCGTTGAGTGTGCTGCTGACATAGCGGTCGCCCAATCCGCGAATGAATACGAACTGGTCATCCTGCACCGTCACACTCGGAACACGGATCACCGAAGCCGCGACATCGGTATCGCCAAAGCGTGCGAGCTGCTCCACGTCCAGTGTGTTGATGACGTTGGTCGCGAATCGCTCAGACTCCTGCATGCCGCCGGCGGGCAGGCTGGCGATGACCGTCACTTCCTCGATCTGCGGCACGCCAATCGCGAGTGACTGCGCTGCCGCGGAACGCAGCACGAAATTTGACTGCTTCTCGGCGTTGGCGATAACGCGGTATTCCTCGATGTTCTGCGTACCGAGGTCAGGGTGGCTGATAGTCAGGCTGTAAATACCGCGCGGCGCCTCGAGCTGGTAGCGCCCGTTCTCGTCGGTCGTGGCTGTTCGCTCGACACCGCCGCCCAGCGCAACCAGGGCACCCGCAACCGGCTGGCCCCCTGATTCCACACGGCCGGTGATCCGCCCCGTGGTGGCGCGACTGCGTTGTGCAGCAGTTTCAGCGGCAAAGTAGGATTCTACCGAGGCCGAGGCCTCCGAGTCGGAGCCAAGCGTCACCAGTACATCCGCAAGCTGCCCGTCAGCAGTGTTGAAGCGAAAGCTGTGCAGTGTCCGGCCACCGTCGAGGATCTGCACGCTGTGCGCGCCGGATGACAGATCGAAGTAGGCGAAGCCACCGTCGTCTACGGGCTTGCTCACCGCGCCGTCCAGTACCACGGTCAGCCCCGCTGCGGAGGCCCCATCGCGGCTGACCTGTACCACAAGTTCATCGGCTGCCTGCACGATAACACTGGAACAAATGAGGATGGCTGCGGCGCCGATATGAGAAAACGATGGTTTCATTCTTGCTTCCCGATGCATGAGCAACATTCGAGACGGTGCTGCGATCAGCGCGCCGGCTCAGGACAGGGGCAAGAATAAGGTGGGTAAATGACAGTTGTGTGATTGATATATGACGTTTTTGTTGCACGGAATATCGAGCAAGGCGACGGGTCACCACGCCTTATCGGTCAAGAAAATTTCATGGTTCTGTCGCCGGACTGCAACAGCAGCCATGCACCTTGGCCATCAAACCGCACACGGAGATGCTCCCATGCAGACAGACAAGTTTCGATCGTCATTGACTCAGAAAGAGCGGGAACGGCGTGAAATACAGCGCCAGATCGACCACTTCATCCAGCGCGGTGGACGCATCGCCGTTATCGAACAAGCACAGGGGCGCGGTGCGCAGTACACCTGGCAGCGAGACCATGATGAGGCCCTGACACTGTTCTACTCCTGACGGGAGCCCGTGACAGATGCTGGATGTACAGGAAATACTGCAGACGCATTATCCCCAGTTTGTATCACGCCATAAGCGCCTGGCTCGCAGCGCCACGCGCTTTCTGGGCTATCTGTTCTACACGCAGCGGTTCGCCCAGTTTTCGCGTGAACATCCAGATCTCAGGGGCATAGAGTTCGTCGATCGCGTGCTGCAGTACTTCGACTTCACTCTCAAGGTCACGCCGGGTGAGCTGGCTAGAGTACCGGCCTCAGGACGCCTTGTTATCGTTGCCAATCACCCCCTGGGGTCCTTGGACGGGCTCGCGCTCCTGCAGCAGGTAGGGCGCATCAGGCAGGACGTCAAGGTGGTCGCCAACGCGCTCTTGACCGCGATAAAACCACTGGAGACTCTGCTCTTGCCAGTCCATAACATGGGGGGCGGCACTCCAAAGAGAAACCTGCAGCGCATTCGGGAACACCTCGAATCCGAGGGGGTCTTGATTATTTTTCCCGCGGGCGAGGTGTCCCGCTTCGGCATCAAGGGTGTCAAAGACGGTGAATGGAACCCAGGGTTCATACGGATCGCTGAATCGGCTCGCGCACCCGTCTTGCCTGTGTACGTCGCTGGGCGCAATTCCGTGTTCTTTTACAGCCTCTCGTTCCTGTCACGACCCCTCTCAACACTCTGGCTGGTGCGTGAGATGTTCAAGCAGGAACACAACACGGTCGCAGCGCGCGTGGGAGCGCCGATTCCCTGGGCCAACTATAGCCAGGTGTCCTCCTCTCCTCGTGTTCTGGCGGATCTCTTCAGACGGCATGTTTATCGCCTGGCACGAAACGCGCGCCCGATCTTCCAGGGTGCTGAGGCAATCGCGGACCCTGAGAATCGCACGTTGCTGCAGCAGGAAATGGAGGCCAGCGAGCTGCTCGGCACCACACCGGATGGTATGCAGATTCGTTTGTGCAGAATGGATTCCGCCCCGTGTGTCATGCGCGAGATCGGGCGTCTGAGAGAGTTGGCATTTCGCGCGCTGGGCGAAGGCTCCGGTCTGCCAAGGGACATCGATCGATTCGATCGCGAATACCTCCAGCTGACGCTGTGGGACCCAAAGGCTCGAGAAATTGCCGGCGCCTACCGACTCGGCCGCGCACGGATGCTGATTGCTGCGGGTGGATTGGTGGCATTGTACTCCCATTCACTGTTTCGCTTTGGTAGAAGCATGGATACCTACCTGCGAGAAGGACTGGAATTGGGTCGCAGCTTTGTACAGACGCACTACCAAACCCGCCACAGCCTCGACTACCTCTGGCTGGGCATCGGTGCTTACCTGCGTCGCTACCCCGGTTGTCGCTATCTGTTCGGACCCGCGTCCATCAGCCCGCTCTATGGGGAGCAAGCCACGACAATGATCTGTGGGTATTATGCCACCTACGGCGCTAACACCGCGCTCTCCGTACAGCCACGTCGCCCGTTTCGCCCACAGCAACCCTACACACCCAGCGGTGACCAGGAGCAGGATTTGCTGGCACTGCGTCAGCATCTCTCAAGTCTCGGCCTGCAGATTCCGACCCTGTTCAAACATTACGCCAACGTTGCGGAGCCCGACGGGATGTGGATGACAGCCTTCAATATCGACCCGACGTTTGGCCACTGTGTGGACGCTTTCGTGATGGTTGACCTCAACCGGCTAAAACCCAAAAAACGACAACGGTATCTCGAGTCTCCGCGACTCTCGCGACCACCACATAACACGGCCCATCAATCATGTTGTTGAACGCCAGGCACCGCTGCGGCGCGCGAGCCACTCCACCAGAGATTTAGGCGCGTAGTTGCCCTGCGCATACCGTTCTCGGACGGAGGCATGAAGTACGGCGTCATCGGGAATAGGTCGGCTGTAGCGGCCCAGGGCACGCCAGAAACGTTGGTAGGAGCGATGTGCGGTCGCCGTGCTGTCCAGCACGAGAGGGTCCAGCAGGTGCGGCTCCAGGCGAAGCCCACTGCGCTCTGCCTCCTTGGCCATCCAGTGCAGCGGGATATCGCTGAGCCGCTTGCCAGCGTCGTCAGCCGGGTAGCCACCACCGACATCGGCATGCACGCCAGCAAACCAGACCTGCTGCATATCGGCACTCTCGCTGGGTGCCCACAGTGTGGGTTCGAAATCGCTGCGCTCTTCGTCGATGGACACCGCATGCCGTGCGACCCTCACGTTGCTCCCAAGCACGGGATCGTAAAACAGGTCCTTCTCCTCGGCGAAGGCGAGCACACGCGTGGGAATGCCCAGGGCGCCTACCGTGTCCCAAACGCCGATGAAATCGACCGTGGCACGCTGCCCGCCAACGGCAAAGCGCTGCCGCCACTGCTCTGAGGTCACTGAACCGGGTGGCGCGTTGCGCTGCTTGTACAATGTGAAGGCCTCCGGAATACGGTTGGCCTCGGAGCGCCGCAGAATACCGCAGTTGTTGAGCATGCCGGCCAGGCAGCGCACCGTGTAGGCGCCACGGCTGAAACCGAACAGAAACAGGCGGTCTCCCGGGTCGAAATTCTGCACGATGAAGCGGTAGCCATCCTGGATATTCTTGGTCATCCCCAGCCCCGTAACGCCGCCGCTCGCCTGGGCATAGTAGGAGCCGACACCCCAATCGTAGAAAACCACCTGCCTGCGGCCATTCGCGGCGCGGGGACTGATCGCCCGGGCGATACGCAACACATTGGTGGGGTTTTCGTCCTCCGGATCGTTCCAGGTGCCATCGGCGCAAATCACAATATGCTTGCCGGACGTCGCCATACTCCCCCCTCGATGTGCACAGCCGGGCTTGTCCTTGCAGTGTACACCCTGTTTGGTTATAAACGGATGGAGCTTTGCTCCAAATAGATGTTTGCGAGGCCTGTGTCAGTCTGTTTAGATGGAACTGCGCCCGCAGGGTGCAGAGTTCCAACAGGAGGCAGTATCTATGAGAAGACAGAAACGCGACATGAGTTCCAGGGCGTACGACCGCGGTTATCAAGCCGGTGTTACGGGCCGGAGTATCGACTTTTGTCCGCACGCCAACGAGGAACACCGTCAGCAGTGGGTATCAGGTTGGCGAGAGGGTCGTGTTGACCAATGGGACGGCCTGACCGGCGTGTCAGGCGTACACAAACTTCGCGTCAGCTGACGCAATGCAGTGTGCAGGGTGCCTCATGGGCCCCCTGCACCGGTTTCAGGTTCGCAGGCTGCTCTGCGCCAGGTCGAGAAGCTCGCGGACGGCCACAGCGAACATCGCGAAATCCGGTGAATCCGTGGTGTGTAGCTCGGTCACCATATCCTGCCAGCGCGACAACAGCGCTGCCTGCTGCGCTTCCCAGGTTTCCAGGCATGCCTCGAGGGACCCTTCTGGGGTGAGATAGCGCAGTGCCCCGACAGCCAGCGTACGCTGCTGCCACTCCAGATCCTCAAGATACGTATCGCGCGCCAGCGCCTGCCACTCGTTCTCGATTTTGCTGGCCAGTATCTGCCCACTGAACCAGTCCAGTTGCAGTCGCTCACCCATGTCGAAGTACAGCTCGGCCACGTGCATCAGCGGTGCATCCGTCTCCCGCGCCGCCTGAATTATGCCCAGGGCGGTGTAGCCCTGCAGAGCACCCGCCACGGCCTCGGCCAGCGAGGCATCGACACCCGCTTCCTGCCACTGCTGCGACATGGCACGGTACTGCTCTGCCGCCCGCCCGCGCAACATGGTCGGAAGCGCCTCGCGCAGCTGCGCGACACCGTCTGCAAATTCGGCGATGGCACGTGTCGGCGCCATTTCATGGCGTCGATTCCGCAGCAGCCAGCGGCTGGCACGGCGTACCAGCCGAATCAGGCAATGCATCATGGCCTGTTGCACCGTTGCATCAACCACGTAGTCCAGCGCCTCGATACGCCCCCATAACTCATCGACGGCATAGATGTGCATCACCGCGGTATAGGCCCTGGCAACGTCTGCCACCGGCGCGCCAGTGGCTTTGCGCTGCCGCGGTACAAAATTGAATCCCACACGATTGACGATGTCATTCGCCACCTGGGTACACATGATTTCACGGCGCAGGCCGTGCTCGGCCACTTCATCCGGATAGCGCTGCACCAGCTGCGCTGGAAACGCTGTGGCCACTGCTGCGGCCAGATGCGGGTCCAGGCCGAGGTCAGAGGCGATCAGCTCTTCCTTGAGGATGGCCTTGCTGTAAGACACCAGTACCGCCAGTTCGGGGCGCGTCAACCCCTGTCCCTGGGCTCGCCTGTCGGCAAGTTCCTGGTCGGTGGGGATAAACTCCAGCTGCCGGTTGAGCTTGCCCGCGGCTTCCAGATTGCTGATATAGCGCCGGTATTCGCCGCTGCGCTCCTGCACCTCCGCCTCGGCAAGGCTGATCGCCTGCGTCTGACGGTAGTTGTTCTGCAGCACCAGCGCCGCCACGCCGTCAGTCATGTCCTCAAGCAGCACGTTGCGCTGTTTGCCGGTAAGGTCACCGCGTTCCACGACAGCATTGAGCAGGATCTTGATATTGACCTCGTGGTCGGAGCAGTCCACCCCGCCCGCGTTGTCGATAAAGTCGGTGTTGGAGCGCCCGCCCGCCAGGCCATACTCGACCCGGGCCAGCTGCGTCATGCCCAGGTTGCCGCCCTCGCCGATGACCCGACAGCGCAGCTCGCTGGCGTTGATGCGCAGACCGTCGTTGGCCTTGTCGCCGACGTCCGTGTGGGATTCGCTGCTGGCCTTGACATAAGTACCGATGCCCCCGTTCCAGAGCAGATCCACCTCTGCGCGCAGCAGTTGCGAGATAAGTTCGTTGGGGGTCAGCCTGTCGACAGCAATATCGAATCTCGACTGCATCTGTGGTGAAATGAACACCGACTTCGCGCCGCGATCGAATATACCGCCGCCCGCGGATATCAGGGTGGTGTCATAGTCAGCCCAACTCGAGCGTGGCTGTGCGAACAGACGCTGGCGCTCGGCGTAACTGGCGGCGGCATCCGGCTCGGGATCGACAAATATATGCTGGTGATTGAAGGCCGCGACAAGGCGTATGTGTGGGGAGAGCAGCATACCGTTGCCAAACACGTCCCCCGCCATATCACCGATACCCACTACGGTGAAATCTGTTTGCTGGACGTTGATACCCAGCTCACGGAAGTGCCGTTGCACTGACACCCAGGCGCCGCGCGCCGTGATGGCCATTTTCTTGTGGTCATAACCGGCGCTGCCGCCGGAGGCAAAGGCATCCCCGAGCCAGAAACCATACTCACGCGCCAGCGCGTTCGCAATGTCGGAAAAGGTCGCCGTGCCCTTGTCTGCCGCTACCACCAGGTAGGGGTCCTCATCGTCTTTGGCGACCACCAGCGGCGGACGCAGAATGCCGCCCTCACCGCGATTGTCAGTAATATCCAGCAGACCGCGGATGAATATCTGGTAACAGGCTACGCCCTCAGCCTGCACCTCATCCCGCGACATGCCCGGGGTCAGGCACTTCGCAACGAAGCCCCCCTTCGCGCCGACCGGCACAATCACCGCATTCTTCACCTGCTGGGCTTTGACCAGGCCGAGCACCTCGGTACGAAAATCCTCCAGCCGGTCCGACCAGCGCAGCCCACCACGCGCCACTTTGCCACCGCGCAGGTGCACGCCCTCGACACGGGGTGAATAGACGTAGATTTCATACAGCGGCACGGGGCGGGGCACATCGGGTATGTCGCGCGGGCTCAGTTTGAATGAGAAGTAGGGCTTGAACTTGCCGTCGATTCCGGGCTGGAAGAAATTCGTGCGCAGGGTCGCCTTGATGACCTTCACATACTGGCGGATGATCCGATCCTGGCCGAGGTTCTGTACCTCGTCCAGAGCCGCGAGCAACCTGTCCTCCACGGCCTGCTCCCGCTGGTGGCGCCATTCATCGTCGCCATCAAATGCCGGCGAAAACCGGGTCAGGAACAGTTCCACCAGGCCGCCGGTGATCTGCAGATGATCCGCCATGGTCTCGGCGATGTAATCCACACTGTAGGGAAACTGTATCTGGCGCAGGTAGCGCGCGTAGGCACGCAACAGCGCGATCTCCCGCCAACTCAGCCGGGTTCCCAGCAGAAGTCGGTTGAAGGAGTCACTTTCAGCCTCGCCGAACCAGATGCGTTCAAAGGCATCCTCGAACTCATCGCGCACCTGCTCAAGGTCGATATTGTCCGACAGCGAATAGCTGAGCGTGAACTCCTGAATCCAGTACCGGGTATCGTCGGCGGCGCGTATGCCATAGGGCCGCTCAGTGATGACCCTCAAACCCAGATTCTCCAGGATCGGCAACACATCCGACAGCGGCAGTGACTCACCGCGGTGGTAGAGCCGCAGGCGCAGGCGATCCTCATCCTCTTCGAGCTTGCGCGTCAGGTTCATCCCCAGCTTCTGCCCGGCTCGAAGGCTCAACAGGTGCTTGATATCCAGCACGGCGACGCGAGGATCAAAGTCGTCACGGTAGCCCGGCGGGAAGCCCGGCCCGAGTTCACGCGCGTGCTGCTCTCCCAGTTCCTCGCCAAACTCCTCAATCAGGCGCAGTCGCAGCCGGTCTTCCCATGCCAGTGTTGCCTGCACGATCTGCTCCTCAATCTCGTTGACATCCCACGCCCTGCGCACCGCGGGGTCTACCCGCAGGACAAAGTGACAGCGCACCAGCACCGACTCGGAAAAATAGGTCGTGAACTCCGATTCCTCGGCGCCCAGCGCGCGACACAGGATGTCCTGCATAACGCAGCGCTGCTGCGTGCTGTAGCGATCACGCGGCATGTACACCAGGCAGCTGAAGAATTTGCCGTGTACATCCCGACGCACAAACAGGCGGGTCTGGCGCCGCTCCTGGATGCGGTTGACGGAGAGCACCGTACTGCGCAGTTCGTCAACGCTCGACTGAAACAGCTCGTCACGCGGAAACAGCTCCAGCACGCGAGCGAGTTCCCGGCCATCGTGCTCGCGCGGATCCAGCCCCGAGCCCTCCACGACCTGCGCAACCTTGCGTCGCAGGATCGGGATCAGGTTTGGGTTCATGGTGTATACCGCCGAGGTGTACAGGCCAATGAACCGGTGCTGGCCGGCCACATCACCGGCCGCATCAAACACCTTGATCTCGATGTAGTCGGGATAGGCCTGGCGGTGAACGCGGGAGCGCAGTCCGGACTTGGCAAAACTCAGCTGACGCCTGCGCAGTTCCTCGGGGGACATCGCATGCAGATCCGCTTGCAAATCCTGGGCACCCCGTGTGTCGCGCTGACGCAGAATGCCCAACCGCTCGGCCGGATCTTCATGGACAGAGTAGTCCGGTCCCTCCCGGGTTACCTGCAGGTATTCATAGCCCAGAAACGTCACGCGATCCTGCTGCAGCCAGTCGATAAACTCCAGCGCTTCGCTGCGGCTCTCGACATCCTGGCCCGCATTGGCGCTGACTGCGTCACGCGCCAACTGCAGGCGCTCGCGCATTGCCGCAAAGTCGTCGACCACCAGGGCAACTTCCCGCAGGATATCCCGCAGGGCGTCATGCAGTTCACCCAGTTGATCGGGGCGTGAGTGCCGACCGATTTCGAAGAACAGCAGGCTCTCATGAGACACCCGGGATGCCTCATCGGGCATGGCACCAAGCACGGCCTCCAATGCGCCCTCGGCATCACGGACGACCAACAGGTTGCAGCTCGCCAGGGCATGAATGCGGATATTGCGCTGGTTCAACTCGCCACGCACAGAGGCCGTGCAAAAGGGCAAATCCCGACAAAGAATGGCGATTACCGTGCTTTTGCTTTCCCAGCCGTGATCCTGCAGGGTCGGGTTGAAGATACGCACCTTGGGTTCTGGCGCGTCCCAATCAGCCATGAAGTGAAGCAGGCCATACAGCGAGCCGTAGAGGTCATCAATCGATCGATGCCGCAGGTCTTCCGCGGGGTAGCGGGAAAAGAAATCCTCTGCGAGCTCGTGCAGGGACGCGCGATCATCCTCGGCGGCCTGCGCGTCGATGCGCACAGACAGCTCCCTGAGCAGGTTTTTCTTGAATTCGTCCCACGCCATGCTGCACTGCTCCCGCGCCCTGGGCGACTGTTTTTTTTCTCTTCGCCATGCCCAGTCTACCCTAAAGGGCTCCCCGGGCGTGATGTCTGCGGAGGGAACTTTTACACAGCGACGGGGCTCCAAGGGCTGCGTTGGAGCGGGCGTGAAGTCGCACAGGGTATTGGCTACAATACGCGCCCAGCCGCAGACGCGGTAGTGTCAACAATTAAAGGAGACTGCGTGGCTAGCGCTGAACTGAGAACGCTGGAAAGCTGGTTGAGTGGCCAGATCATCGGGCAATCGCATCTGGTCGAACGTTTGATCATCGCCCTGCTGGCAGATGGCCACCTGCTGGTGGAGGGCGCACCGGGGCTCGCCAAAACCCGCGCCATCAAGGCCCTGGCAGATGGCATCGAGGGCAGCTTCCACCGCATTCAGTTCACCCCGGACCTGCTGCCTGGGGATATCACCGGCACGGAAATCTATCGCCCCCAGGAAGGCAGCTTCCATTTCCAGCGCGGCCCGGTCTTTCACAACCTGGTGCTTGCGGACGAAGTCAACCGTGCGCCAGCGAAAGTGCAGTCGGCGCTGCTCGAGGCCATGGCGGAACGCCAGGTGAGCGTCGGCGCTGAAACCTGGGCGCTCCCGGCGCTGTTCCTGGTGATGGCGACCCAGAACCCGATTGAACAGGAGGGCACCTACCCTCTCCCCGAGGCACAGCTGGACCGTTTCCTGATGCACGTGAAAGTTGGATACCCGGATGCCGCGGCAGAGGCGGAGATTCTGCGCCTGACGCGCGCTGAAGCGCGCAGTGGCGGTGCTCCCACGCCCACGCCGCTGCCTCAACAAAGTGTCTTCGACGCGCGCAATGAAGCACTCGGCCTGCACATGGCCGACACCGTTGAAAATTACATCGTGCAACTGGTGGTTGCCACCCGCCAGGCGGCTGCGTACAACGAGCAGCTGGGAAACTGGATCGAGTACGGCGCCAGCCCCCGCGCCACGATTGCGCTGGACCGCTGCGCCCGTGCCTACGCCTGGCTGCGTGGACGCGACTTTGTCAGCCCGGATGACGTGCAGGCAATCGCCGCCGACGTGCTGCGTCACCGGTTGATTCTCAGCTTTGAAGCGGAGGCCAAAGGCATCACCCCGGACCACGTCATCGACGAGTTGCTGACTCTCGTCCCCGCCGCGTAGGGCTGCCCAGGTGAGCATCGCCGATGCCACAGGGCCCGCGACCGGCGCCTACGCAACACTCGATGCACTGATCGGGTTGCGCTTTTCCGCTGCGCATCTGACCCTGTCTCGCCGCACCAGGGCGCTGGCGGCCCTGACCGGGCCGAACAAGGCCAATTTCCGCGGTCGCGGCATTGATTTCGAAGAGGTGCGCACTTACCAGGCGGGCGATGATATCCGTACTATCGACTGGCGTGTCACCGCCCGCACGGGCAGCGCTCACACCCGGGTATTTCGCGAGGAGCGCGAACGGCCGGTGCTCGTCGTCGTCGACCAACGGCAGCACCTGTTTTTCGGGTCGCACTGCTGCTTCAAGTCGGTGCTTGCCGCTCACCTCGCCGGACTGCTCGCCTGGAGCGCACTGGGCAACGGCGATCGGGTTGGCGGTGTCGTCTTCAACGAAGCGTCCCATCAGGAGGTACGGCCCAGGCGCAGCCGCAAAACGGTGCTGGCCCTGCTCTCACACATCGTCAACTTCAACGCGCAACTGCCCGATATCAGGCGGCAGCATCCACCCCGTGGCTTGGCCGCCATGCTGGAGACACTGCGCCACATCGCCCGACCGGGAACCAGCCTCTATCTGATCAGCGACTTTCATGATGCGGCAGAGCCCGCCGTGCGCGAGCACCTCTTTCGTCTGGCACAGCACACGGAGATTACGGCCATCGCCTGTAGCGACCCTCTGGAGTCCATGCTGCCGCCACCCGGCCGCTACGCCGTCACCGATGGCTCGCGCAGAGCCGAACTGATCACCAGTGATCGTCAGTTGCGCGCCCGCTACACCGCCCTCGCCGCAGAGCGCACGGCGGCGTTACAGACGGAGCTGCAGCGGCTGGGGATTCCATTGCTTGCTGCCAGCACAGAAAACTCGCCTTTTCTGCTGCTGCAGCGCTATTTTGGGGAACCGCGCGCATGACGCCGCAAGACCCGCTTGCCGCCCTGCACCCCCTGCGCACGCCCGAGCCCATCGCGCTCTGGCCGCCTGCGCCGGGCTGGTGGCTTCTCGCAGCGCTGGGCTGCGCCGCGTTGGCCACGCTGGGCTGGCATGTGTGGAGGCGGCACAGACGCAACCGTTATCGACGTCTGGCGCGGGCCGAACTGCGCACCATCGCAGATCAGCATGCTGCCGGGCAGGATCCGGCAGCCACACTGTGTGCGATCAATGTGCTGCTCAAGGGCGTTTGCCTGCAGGTGTATCCACGACGCACCGTCGCAGCGCTGAGCGGCGCGGCCTGGCTGGACTTCCTGAATACGGAGTTTCTTGCAGCGGGCAGTGAACAGCGCTTTCCCGATGCCATCGCGCGGGCACACGCGGCCGACCCGGGATTCGTTGATGTTCCGGCCCTGCTCGCCTGCGCTGACGCCTGGTTGCGCCGACACCGGGGTGGCCGCGCATGATCACCTGGCTATGGCCCTGGATGGCGCTGCTGCTGCCACTGCCGTTGCTGATCCGGCGCTGGTTGCCGGCAGCGCGTAGCGAGGCGGCCGCGCTGCGCGCACCGTTTTTCGAGGACTGGCAGGCACTGGAGCAATCGCGCGGCAGTTTGGGGGGCACCACAGGCCTGCCTCCACTGGTTCTGCTCTGGCTGCTCTGGCTGTGCCTGCTCACCGCCGCCGCCCGCCCCACCTGGATTGGTGAGCCTGTGCAATTGCCCGCCAGCGGTCGCGACCTGATGCTCGCCGTGGATATCTCCGGCAGCATGCGGGTTGAGGATATGCAGGTCGGCAATAATCTGGTGCGTCGCGTGGACGCGGTGAAAGCCGTCGGCGCCGAATTCATCGAGCGTCGTCGCGGCGACCGGGTAGGGCTTATTCTGTTCGGCAGCAATGCCTACGTGCAATCTCCGCTGAGTTTTGATATCGCAACGGTGGAACGTTTCCTGCGTGAGGCCCAGATCGGTTTTGCTGGCCAGGAGACCGCCATCGGTGACGCCATTGGGCTCGCCGTCAAACGTTTGCGCGAACGCCCCGCAGAAAGCCGCGTGCTGGTCCTTCTGACCGATGGGCAGGACACTGCCAGCAGTGTTGACCCCATGGACGCGGCGCGGTTGGCCCAGGGCCTCGGTATCCGCGTGTACACGATCGGCATTGGTGCCGATCAGCTGGCGATTCCCGGTCTCTTCGGGTCCAGCTTTGGCAGCCGTCGCGTCAACCCGTCTGCGGATCTTGACGAGGAGAGCCTGCAGGCCATCGCCGAGATGACCGGAGGACGCTATTTCCGCGCGCGAGACCCGCAGGAGCTCGCCGGCATCTACCAGATGCTCGATCAACTGGAGCCGGTGGAAGTTGACGCCGCGACCTATCGCCCGCGGCAGGCACTGGGTCACTGGCCATTGTTATTCGCCCTGCTCATCAGTTTCGGGCTTGCCGCGCGTCACCTGTGGCGACTGCGCGGCAGTGGCGCCCTGGTCACAGGGGAGACTGCCCGTGGATAACCCCGAGGTTTTCCTGCATTTCATGCGCCCTGCTTGGCTGCTCTGGGGCATTCCTGCCATTCCGCTGGCCTGGATGCTGTGGCGGCAGGGGCAGCGGGCCGGCGACTGGACGCGGGTTATCGACGCACGCCTGCTTTCTTACCTGGCACCCGATGCGGGGACCCGCGCTGGCCACCGCCGACGGGTACTCTGGTGCGCCCTGCTGGGGTGGCTGCTGGCCGCAGTTGCGGCGGCAGGGCCGAGCCTGAAGCAGATTCCACACCCGGTAGAGCAGGTGCAGGATGCACTGGTATTGGTTCTGGACTTGTCCTACTCCATGAAAGCTGCCGACCAGGCCCCCTCGCGACTGGACCGGGCACGGCAGAAACTGCTCGACCTGCTGCAGCAGCGCGACGAAGGCCAGACCGGACTGGTGGCCTACGCGGGCGATGCGCATGTGGTAACCCCGCTGACAGACGACACCGCAACCATTGCCAACCTGTTGCCCGCGCTGAATCCCGACATGATGCCCTTGCCGGGCAGTAATACCTCCGCCGCGATTGCGCTCGCGCTGGAGCTGTTGACCTCTGCAGGCACCACGCACGGGCGCCTGCTGTTGCTGACCGATGGCGTGAGCGATGACCAGAGCCGGCGTATCCAGGGGCTGCTGGAGGGCTCATCCGCCCGCCTTTCCATACTCGCCCTCGGCACCCGAAGTGGCGCCCCGATGCCGCTTCCCCGGGGCGGATTCGTGCGCGATGACAGCGGGGCGATTGTCATGCCTGGTCTGGATGAAAGCCAGCTTACAGTCCTGGCCGCCACCACGGGTGGCCTTTACAGCAAACTGCGGGTTGACGACAGCGACCTGCGTTATCTGCTCTCCCAGCCAGTCCTCACCCGCGAAACACGGCTCGCTGACAACCGCAGTGCAGACGCCTGGGAGGACCAGGGCTACTGGCTGATTGTTGCACTCCTGCCCCTCGGCCTCGCCCTCTTCCGCCGTGGCTGGCTGCTCACGCTCGTCCCCCTGCTGTTCTTCTTCCAACCGTCCCCCGCAGATGCCGGGGTCTGGGAAGATTTATGGCTGACACCGGACCAGCAGGGGCAAAAAGCGCTTGAAGCAGATGATCCGGAAAGCGCTGCTGCGCTGTTCAGGGACCCTGACTGGAAGGGCACCGCGGCCTACCAGAGTGGCGACTTTGACCGGGCCGCCGAGCTGTTTGCTGCAGAGGAAAACGCGGACAGCTGGTACAACCGCGGCAATGCGCTGGCGCGCAGTGGTCAGCTGGAGGCTGCCATGAACGCCTACCGGAAGTCACTGGAGCTGGATCCGGATAAGGACGATGCCAAAGCCAATCTGGCGCTATTGGAGAAGCTGCAACGTCAGCAGGAGCAGGCGCAAGAGCCCGGAGAATCCTCTGAACAGGAGCCTGGGAATTCGCCGCCCGAACAAGGCGGCGGCGATGCGGCTGACCCCTCTGACAAAGGAGAGGACGCCGCAGACGATGCGCCACCGCAGGACCCCGGCAGTGAGCCAGAGGGCAAACAGCTGGACCCGGACGAGAATGACAACGCAACGGCAGGTGCTTCACCGGAGGAGGAAACACCGCCGCAAGAGACGGCACAGCAACCGGCAGAAAACGAGCGGCCCGCGCAGCCTGGCTCACTGCAAAACGTTCCGGTACCCGAGTTGTCCATGGAGGAAGCCGAGCGCAATCAGGCTATGGAGCAGTGGCTGCGACGGGTGCCCGACGATCCCTCTGGATTGCTGCGTGAAAAGTTCCGCTATGAGAGTCGTAAACGGCAACAACAACCGGGGACAGGCAATGATGTTGAGTGGTAAGCGTTTCTGGGTGCTGCTGGTGCTTGCTCTGTGGCTGGCTCCAGTGCAGGCGGCGCTGGAAGTCGCTGTCGACCGGCAACAGGTGGCCCTCGGCGACAGCCTCAGGCTGGTCATTACCGCCACCGCGAACGAAGATCTCGACGCGCTGGACCTGCGTCGCTTGTTGGCGGATTTCGAGGTGCTGCAGCGCAGTAAAACGAGCAGCACCAGTATCATCAACGGCCAGCGCACCCAGACGCGACAACTCCTGCTTGACCTGAGCCCCCGACGCCAGGGGCTGCTGGCGATTCCGGGCCTGCGCATTGGCGCCTCGACCAGTGAGCCCATAGCCATCGAGGTGGGGCCGCCACCCGAGCCCACTGACAGTGAGGAGACCGTCGTGGTCACCGCTGAAGTCGATCGCGATGCCGTGTATGTACAGGGGCAGCTGCTGCTCACCGTGCGTATTCAGCAGGCGATTAACCTGGATTCCCGCAGCGTCAGCGAGTTGCAGCTCGACAATGCCTATGTGCAGCCCCTGGAGCAGAACTCCTTTCAACGCACGATAGACGGCCGACCCTGGCTGGTGCATGAAATACGTTACGCGATCTTCCCGGAACAGAGTGGCACGCTGGTTATCCCGGCCCAGGTGTTTTCCGGCCGTGAGAGTGCCGGCCGACGCAGCGTATTTGACTTCGGTACGGGCGGGCGTCAGATCCAGCGCCGCACCGAGCCGGTGACCGTGCGCGTACTGCCGCGACCCAGCGGATTCCCCGCCGACGCCACCTGGCTGCCTGCGAGCAATCTGAGCATCGAGGAATCCTGGTCCACAGCGCCCGAGACACTGCAGGTGGGAGAGTCGGTAACGCGCACCATTACCCTGCGTGGCGAGGGCTTACAGGGTGCGCAGCTACCACCGGTGACATTTACCATCCAGGACGGCCTGCGCTATTACCCGGACCAACCCGACGTGGGAGACAGCGAGTCCGGCAGTGGGCTGGTCGGGCAGCGCCGGGACAGCGCCGCGCTGGTAGCCAGCCGCGCCGGAGACTTCACGCTCCCCGAGCTTCGCATCCCCTGGTGGGATGTCGAGCAGGAGGTACTGCGCTTCGCCGTGGTGCCCGAGCGCAGGATTACGATCGCCGCGGCTGCGACGTCACGTGGCGCGCAGGCATCGGCGGTACCCGCCGATGCAACGTCCCCGCAGGCACTTCCCTCTACTGCATCGACGTCGGCTGCGGCACACGGCGTGGTCTGGCAGAGCCTGGCCGCCGTCTTCGCGACCCTCTGGCTGGCAACGGTGTTCCTGTTCTGGCGCCGGCGGCCAGTGCCCCCGGCACAGGAACAGCCAGACCCGCGCGCTGTCGGCAACGAGGCACGGGCGTTCAAGCAGTTGCAGGCAGCCTGTGCCAGCGACAGCGCGGCGGCTGCGCGCGTCGCGCTGATCGACTGGGCCCGGACCGTACTCGGCGCCGACCGGCCCATACGCACTGCAGACATAGCCCGTCAGTTGGGAGACCCGACACTGACACAGGCCATTGCAGATCTGGAAGAGGCACTCTATCGGCGCGGGGCCAATCCCTGGCGCGGCACGGAACTTGCCGCCGCTGTCACCGCGCTGCGGCGTCAGCAGCCCGGTGGAAAAAACGGCAGCCACAGTGCATTCCCCCTCTACCCGGCTGCGAAGCCCGCCCGCTGATCAGTCTCCGAGCGACTTCTGCAGGACCTCAAACACATCGGGAGACAAGCGGGGTAACGCGGACAGCCCGACGAGTATGGCGCGCATCTGCTCACCCCTGTCCCGGTACTTGCGCCAGCGCGTAAGCGGCGCAAGCATACGCGCCGCCAGCTGGGGATTCAGGGCATTGAGCTGTGTGACCTTGTCCGCCAGCAGACGGTACCCAGCGCCGTCCGCCCGGTGGAAGGCGACCGGGTTGCCATTGGCGAACGCGCCGATGAGGGCGCGCACCTTGTTGGGATTGTGCAGATCGAACGCCGGGTGCGGCACAAGCCCCTGCACGCGTTCGAGCGTATCAGGCACGGGAACCAGGGCCTGCAGCTGCAGCCATTTATTCACCACCAGGGGTTCGTGCTCCCAGTCGCGGTAAAACTGTTGCAGAGCCGCATCGCTGCGGTCATCGCGACCGTGGAACGCCAGGGCTTGCAGGGCAGCAAGCCGGTCGGTCATGTTAGTGGCCTCCCGGAACTGGGTGGCGGCCAGTGCCAGACCCTCAGCGGTGCCTAGCGCGAGGTAATCCAGGCATAGGTTACGCAGGCGGCGCGCGCCTGTCTGCGCCGCATCGGGCGCGTAGGGCGCCGTGCTCTGCAAACGCTGGTAGCAGGCCTGCAGCGCCTCCCTGTGCGTTGTGGCAATGGCATAACGCACCGCCTGCCGAGCGGCATGGATGGCGTCGACATCCGCCCCACCCGCCTCCGCCGCGAGGTCTGCCAGATACGTTTCGCTGGGCAGCGTGATCATCTCCGCGACCAGCGCGGGATCCAGCGCAGGATCCTGCAAGAGCTGCCCGCAGGCCTCCAGATAGCCCGATTCCACGTCGATTGCGTCACCCGCCGTGTAGGCGGCCTGCCCCTGCGCGATCACCCGCAACGCGTATTGCTGGGCCGCGTCCCAACGCACGAAGCCATCCGCCTCGCGATTCATGAGGGCGCGCAGATCGTCACTGGAGTAGGCATACTCCAGGCGCACCGGGGCGGAGAAGCCGCGCAGCAGCGCGGGCACAGGCGCTTCGCTGACCTGTTCGAACACAAAGGTTTGCTCGGGCTGGTTCAGCACCAGCACCCGGTGGGTTTGCAGGGCTGAGGCCGGGTCGTCTGTCGCCAGACGAAGCGGCAGGTTACCCGCGCTCCCCAGCAGGCCCAGCGCGACCGGAATCATCATCGGCAATTTCACCGGCTGTCCGGGTGTGGATGGGCAGGACTGTCGCAGGGTCAGATGAAACTGCTGTGCCTCCGGGTCATAGGCACCTTCAGCGGACAGTACCGGGGTGCCGGCCTGTGAATACCAGAGCCGGAACTGCTGCAGGTCTACGCCGGAGGCGTCTTCCATGGCTCGCACAAAATCTTCGCAGGTGACGGCCTGTCCGTCGTGACGCTGAAAATAGAGGTCAGACCCGGCGCGGAAGCGTTGTGCTCCCAACAGGGTATGTATCATGCGCACGACTTCCGCGCCCTTCTCGTAGATCGTAGCGGTGTAGAAATTCGAAATCTCGATAAAGGACTCCGGTCGCACCGGATGCGCCAGTGGACCCGCGTCCTCCGCAAACTGGGTGTTGCGCAAGTCATTGACCTCGGCCACCCGTTTAACGGTGGGTGACCCCATGTCTGCCGAGAAACTTGCGTCCCGGAAGACCGTAAAACCCTCTTTCAGGCTCAGCTGAAACCAGTCGCGGCAGGTCACCCGGTTCCCCGACCAGTTGTGAAAGTACTCGTGGGCAACAATTGCCTGCACTCTCTGGAATTCGCTGTCTGTGGTCACCTCCGGGCTACACAAAACACAGGAGCTGTTGAAAATGTTCAGCCCCTTGTTTTCCATCGCGCCCATATTGAAGTCGTCGACCGCGACGATATTGAAAATATCCAGATCATACTCACGCCCGTACACCGCCTCGTCCCAGCGCATGGACTGCTTCAGCGAAAGCATGGCGTGGTCGCATTTATCGAGGTCTTTCTCCTCCACGTAAATGTGCAGAGCCACCTTGCGACCGCTCGCGGTGACAAACCGGTCATCGACACTGCGCAGATCGCCGGCCACCAGCGCAAACAGGTAGGCGGGTTTGGGAAAAGGATCGTGCCAGTGCGCCCGGTGGCGGCCATTGCCCAGGGCACGCAAGGACACCGGGTTGCCGTTGCTGAGTAACACCGGGTAGCGCGTGGCATCCGCTTCCACCGTCACATCAAACACCGCCATTACGTCCGGGCGATCCAGGTACCAGGTGATCTTGCGGAACCCTTCCGCCTCACACTGTGTACAGAACATACTGCGCGACTTGTACAGGCCTTCGAGCGCTGTGTTGTTCTGGGGCTGAATGCGGCATTGCGACTGCAGCCTGAACGCGTCGGGCACCTGCCCGATGCGCAGACCTGCATCATCCAGCACATAGTCTTCCGGCGACAATGCGCGACCGTCGATCGCGAGGGACACCAGTTCCAGTTGCTGGCCCTGCAGTTCCAGTGGATTAGCGCCCGTGACCGCCGGGTTACGCCGTATGTGCAGGCAGGCACTCACCAGCGCGTGATCCTCATGCAGGTCAAACGCGAGCTCCGTGCGCTCGATGAAAAACGCAGGTGGCTGATAGTCACGCAGGTAGACTGCGCCGGGCTTTGCGTCGCGCATGCGAATCCTCAATGTTCCGTGAGGGCGACCTGATAGCCGCCGAATTTACGCAGGTTGATGACACCGGTATCAAATAGCAGGTACTGGCCCTTGATGCCCTGCAGCGTACCCGAGACCCGGGGCGTCTTGTCGAAGTTGAAGGAGGACACTTTGCCGGGATAGGCCAGCACCGGGTAGTCGATCAGTGTTTCCTGCGCTTGCAGAGGCGCTATCGCCTGCAGGCCATGAGCGCCTTGCAACTCCGCAATACCCGAGGCACAGGCTTCCATCAGGCGCTGGCGCTCGGATGCCAGATCCGCTGGATCGGCAGGGCCTTTCAGCATGGCCTGCCAATTGGTCTTGTCAGCGACGTGACCCTTGAACAGGCTTTCGACGAGACCCGACTGGAAGCGGCTGGCGACCCGGAAAATCGGCAGCGCCTGCGTGGCTCCCTGATCCATCCAGCGGGTGGGTACCTGACTGTGCCGCGTGATACCCACCTTGAGACCGGATGTGTTGGCGAGATAGACAATGTGATCGATCATGCAGTTCGCCAGCCCCCACTCGGGTTCGCGGCAGGTACCCTGGTCGTAGTGGCACTTCTCGGGACTCATGATGCAACTGTCACACTGCGCAAGCCGACGGAAACACGGGTAACAATAACCCTGGTTGAAGCTCTTGCTGGTCAGGCGATCGCAGTGGATGCAGTGAATTTCACCGAGGTATTCCAGGGTAAGAGACTTACCCAACAAGTCGTTCAGCGGCAGGCGCGCATCACCCAATACCAGCGTGTAGGACACGGGCTGGCTCAGTTCGGTGGCCATTTTGCGCAGCGCGCCGCGCGCCAACTCCTGTCCCATGTCACTGCCCCTCCTGCGAATCACGCCAGCGCAGGGGCTCGGGATCATCGCAGGTATCGCCGGCTTTGCTGCCCTTGTCGATGTAGCCGATCCGCTGCTCGGGCGGCAGATGCAGCTCCCCCCAGGCAATCAACGCCTGCATGGCATGAGCGCGCTGCTCCGGCGTAACCGGGCGGCCGTCGGGCCAGCGCCCCAGCTCCACGGAGCGTCGCATACTCTGGTAGATCTCCGGCGACAGCTGTTTGATGATGTCCTGGTAATTCATGACGGCCCCGGCTGTGGCAAAAGCCCTGATTATAACCGTCCGGACGCTCCGCTGTCGCCGGCGCGCCGCGCCAGCAGCGCAAGAAACACGCCAAGCAGCGCGCCCGACAACAGGCCAGCAACGTGCGCGGCGTTGGCAATGGCGCCGAAACCGAGCACCTCAACCACCCCAGCGATACAGAGCAGCAACCACCCCACCATCAGCAACATGATGGGACGACTGGGTTCGAAACCCCAGGCAGGTTGCAGGCGTGCTCCGCAAAAACTGAAGCCGAGCAGACCATAAACCACACCGGACATGCCGCCAAAGATGGAGGGCCCGCCAAACAGGTACTGGGAGCCATTCGAGACCAGCGCGATGCAGATGAACAGCCCCAGCATGTGTACCGAGCCCAGGCGCCGCTCGATCCTGGCACCCAACTCCCATAGCCAGAGGCTGTTGAACACGATATGCAACCAGCCAAAGTGCAGGAACGCCGGGGTGAGCAGGCGCCAGTACTCCCTGCCCATTTCCCCAAAGCGCAGGCTATCGCCGCTGATAACAAACGGGGTGAAGGTGAACAGGGACAGTCGCTGCGCGGAGGCTCCGAGATACACCAGCAGGAACCCTGCCACGCTGAGCAACAGCAACAGCAGCGTAACCGGTGCCTCGCGCCAAACACCCCGCCCCTGCCGCGACTGGGCATGCGAAGGGGCTGCACGCAGCTCAAGCTGGATGTCACCGGCCCGCCAGGCAGCATAAACGGCGCTCGCCGCCTCCACCTGGGATGGGTCTGCCACCTCCAGCACCTGTTCCCCGCCAGCCTCGTAGACGCGGCAGCGCACACCTTGTTGCTGCAGGAACACAACCACCGGGCGCAAATCCTCTCCCGCGGGTGCCCGCAGCACGACATGCCCCTCGTGCATCAGTTCACCAGCGCCGTATTCCAGCGCAGTTTATCGCGGCAACTGGCATAGAAACTGTGACCCAGCGGATGCAGCAGCGTGAGCCGGTGTGGCTTCTTGGTGACCAGTACGGAATCGCCGGGACGGGCAGTCATGTTGACCTGTCCATCGCAGGTGACGGGCGGATGAATCCGGTTGCGCTCGAGAATATCGAGGCGAATCTCACTGTTCCCGTCCACGACGATGGGCCGGCTGCTGAGCGCGTGAGGAAACATCGGGACAAGGACCACCGCGTCCAACGTGGGGTGCATGATGGGACCACCCCCGGACAGCGAGTAGGCCGTTGACCCGGTGGGTGTGGAAATGATCAGGCCGTCAGCCCGTTGCCGGTACACGAAAACGCCGTTGATCGACAATTCGAACTCGATCATCTGCGCGGATGTTCCCGAGTTGACCACGACGTCATTGAGCGCATCCGCCCGCCCTACCGTCTTGCCGTCACGCACCACGCGGGCATCGAGCAGAAAGCGGCTTTCGCGGGTGTACTCGCCGGCCAGCACCGCGGGGACCTGCTGGGCAATGTCGTCAGGGCTGATATCGGTCAGAAAGCCGAGGCGCCCGCGGTTGACCCCGAGCACCGGTGTTTCATATTTGGCCAGGGTACGCGCCGCGCTCAGCAGGCTGCCATCGCCCCCGACCACGATGACCAGATCGCTGTCCTCACCGATGGCATCGAGGCTGGCGCGGGGGATGGACTGGTCTGCCACCAGCTCCGCTAGACGCGACTCCAGCACCAGATCCTTGCCCAGCGCCTGCAGCAGTTGCACCAGCTCGTCCAGAACGTCGGTCAGGCCCTCCTGTTGGCTGCGGCCAACCAGCCCAATCCTGTCGAATTTCGTGTGCATGACCACCCCTACCTGCCCTGTGCTACGCGGGCAACATTATACCCACGTAAAATCGGCGCGGGATAACCACGGAAAACCGGCGCAGGCTCGCGGAGACGCCGCTGCCCGCTTTACCAGACTCAGGGCCGGCTGAGCCCCACGTTGTTTTTTTCCAGAACCTGCTCCGCGCGATAGCTGGAGCGCACGAACACACCGGACACCACCTCGAGGAAGCCCTTGTCCAGGCCCCACTGGCGGTACTTCTCGAAATCCTGTGGCGACACATAGCGCTCGATGGGGTAGTGATTGACCGTGGGCTGCAGATACTGCCCGAAAGTCAGAATATCCACGCCGGCTGCGCGCAAATCATCCATCGCCTCGAGGATCTCGTCTTCACTTTCCCCAAGACCGAGCATGAGGCTGGTTTTCGTGAGCACATCAGGCCGATACTGCTTGGCGTGGGCCAGCACGGCAATGGTCTGTTCATAGCTGGCCCGGGGATCACGCACCGGGTGGGTCAGTCGACGCACCGTTTCGACGTTCTGTGCGAAGACTTCGATGCCCGAATCGAGGACCGTCTCCACATCGGCGAGTACACCCAGAAAGTCAGGGGTGAGGGCTTCCACGGCAGTCTCTGGATTCTCCAACTTCACCGTGCGTACGCAGGCGGCGTAGTGCCCGGCTCCCCCGTCCGGCAGATCATCACGATTCACCGACGTCAGTACCACGTACTTGAGGCCCATCAGCTGCACGGAACGGGCGGTGTTGGCGGGCTCCTCAGGGTCGAGCCAGCCTCGCGGATTACCGGTGTTGACCGCGCAAAAGCGACAGGCACGGGTGCACACGTCACCCATCAGCATGATGGTGGCGGTGCCGGCACTCCAGCACTCACTCATGTTGGGGCACTTGGCTTCTTCACAGACGGTAGCGAGCCGGTGCTCATGCACGATGGACTTTACGCGGTCGTAGGTGGCACCGCCGCGCACGCGAATGCGCAACCACTCCGGCTTGGGCAGGCGAGCGCCCGCGGTTGCAGCGGTTTTGATACCGTCCTTGATGGCGGTAATGCCCCGCTCATTGACGTACTTGCCACCGCTGGGCACCTGCACCAGGGGTATCAGTTTGTTATCTGCCATGTTGCTGTCCTGTCGCCTGTGCTTGAGCGGCCTGGCCCTGCCCGCAAGCCAGCAATTATAGCCGACTCCTGCATCCCGCGCAGGGCCCCTTGCGAGCGGCAGAGGGAGCAGACGCCTGCATGTGGCCCGAGGTACAATCAGCGCAACGTAGTGCAAAGAGAGCGATTATGGCAACCCTCACATTTTACGGCGCCGCGCAGGAAGTCACGGGCTCCTGTCACCTGCTGGAATCCAAGGCCTGCGGGCGGGTCCTTCTGGATTGCGGCCTGCGCCAGGGCGGCGATGCGGTCGAGCGTATCCACAACGAACGCTTCAGCTTTCGCCCCGACAGTATTGACGCTGTCGTCCTGTCCCACGCCCATCTGGATCACTGCGGGATGTTGCCGCTGCTGGTGCACCAGGGTTTCCGCGGGCCGATTCACTGCACCCGCGCCACGGCGGATCTGCTGCCCATCATGTTGCACGACGCCGTCGGCCTCTATCTGCGCGACCTTGAGCGTGAAAACCTGCGGGCCGCGCGACGGGGTCGAAAAACCCGCGAACCGGTGTATGACGAGCAGGATGTCGAGCGGGTTCTCAAACAACTGGAGCCCAGTCGCTACCGCAAACCGTTCAAACTTGGCCAGCATTGCAGCGTTACCCTGCACGATGCCGGACACATTCTCGGTTCAGCGGTCGTGGAAATCGTGCTCACGGAGAATGCCACCGAAAAGCGGCTGGTCTTTTCCGGTGACCTCGGGCGCAAGGGTTCGGTACTGATGAACGACCCCGCCACGCTGGAGAAAGCCGATATCGTGCTCATGGAAAGCACCTATGGCGACCGGGATCATCGCTACGAGGATGATTCCATGGAGGAGTTTGCCCAGATACTTCACGAGACCTGGAACCAGGGTGGCAGCGTGATGATCCCCTCCTTTGCCGTCGGTCGCACGCAGGAAATTCTGTTCCACCTCGGGCGCCTGCACCACGCGGGCCAACTCGACAACTGGCAGGTATTTCTCGACAGCCCAATGGCCATCGAGGTCACCCGGGTCTACGACCGCTGGCTGGACATCATGGACGGGGAGGATATCCGCGAGCTGTCGGACGTACACAAGGAATCATTAGCCGACTTCCTGCCTCGCCTGCAGCTGACCGCCGATACGGAGCAGTCGATGGCCATCAATCGCATCAAGGGTGGCGCGATCATCATTGCCGGCAGCGGCATGTGCACGGGTGGTCGTATCCGTCATCACTTCAAACAGCGTATCTGGGACGATCGCAATACCGTGATATTCGCCGGGTTTCAGGCCCGCGGGACACTCGGCCGCCTACTGGTCGATGGCATGCAGACCGTCAAGCTGTTCGGTGAAGAGTATGCCGTCAAGGCGCGCATAGAGACGCTGGGCTGTTTCTCGGCGCACGCCGGACAGAGCGAGCTGCTGGCCTGGGCCGCGAATTTTGAGGAGTCGGCGCGACTGGTGCTGGTACACGGCGAACCGGACGCCCAGGACGCCCTCGCATCGCTGCTTTGGGAGCGACACCAACGACGGGCAGCGATACCCGCCGAAGGTGACAGTATTGCATTCTGAGGCCTTTCTGATGCTGGCCGCGAGAACCGCGGCCAGTCCAGATTACGCGGCGGTCGTGAAGGGCTCTGCGTAAAACTGGCCGTACCACTTGCGGAACCGCGCAATCGGGCCGTCGCCATCGCAGAGTACCGGTTGCGGACGGAACATCTTGTTTTCCCAGATGGGTTTGTCTTCATCCAGTTGCTTACAGATATCCCGGATGATCGCTGCGTTGACACCACCAGCCTTGACCTCGCCATCCACCAGCGGCTGCGTAAAAGCAAAGCGAACATGTACCGTTTCATCGTCGATGGGTGTCACATTACCCATCAGAAACGTGCTGGCGATACCCTCGAAACGCGTGAAGCCCTGCCCCGGACCGATATTCTTGGAGGTTATGCTGCCTTTCACCATACCCCGGGGCGTTTTCATATCCGCACGCTGCACACCCAGCGAGTAGTGCTGATCATAGGTCAGCTCAGTTTCCGGGAAGGTCGCGGTCTGGTGTACATAACGGAAGTGGGCAGAATCGGCACCATTCTCCGCCATCTCCTGGCAGGCTGTTTTGATAACCCATTCAAAGCGCTGCAGAGGCGCCCATTCAGCGCTGTTGGCCTCTTCAAAGGACTCCACCTCCCACAGGGGTGCAACCCCCTCGGGATGGTACCAGGCGTAGATCACCTGATTGTCCTCTACCACGGGATAGGACTCCAGGCACTGTTTGCCAACAACCTTGGGCGGCATGTTTTTCGCGTACGGGACATCGGTACAGTAACCCGCGGCGTCGAACTTCCAGGCGTGAAAGGGACAGACAATGCTTTCGCCTTCGATGCGCCCGCCCTGCCCACTGCTTTCATTGATGCCGTACCCCAGGTGTGCGCCGAGGTGGGGACAGTACGCATCGAGCAGTACCGCACGGCCCGATTCGGTGCGGAAGAGCACCATTTCACGGCCGAAGTAATTGACCGCGCGAGACTGCCCTACTGCGAGCTCATCGCTGTAGGAGACAACAAACCAGCCGAAGGGTATCGGCATCGGGGGACGTGGTTTCGGCATTGCAAACTCCTTGGCAACCGTGCGGACGCTGCGGCCCGGCTCACTAAAACTCAACAACCGATGATAGACGTTTTTGCCCGCGCGCTTAAACGGCGCGGTGCAAGTGCTTATACCGACTCGCACCCCGGTGGCGCGAAGGCTGGCGAATCGCCCGGAGGAACACGCAGGCTGACCAGTCGGCTTGCCCCGATAACGCGCCCCGGGCTAGTCTTCGCAGCCAGACTCTGAACTTCAGCAGGCTACTCATGCGCACAACCCGGCAGCACTCCCAGACGGCACAGCGGATCCGCCGCTGATGCCTGCATTATCGCTGCGGTCGCTCGCGCGCGCCGCGTCGCTGCCCGCGGGCGGGACCGCGGAACCCCTGGAGGATATCCGCGGTATCGCAACCATCACCGGCGTGGGAGAAACCGCCGTGAGCGGGCCCTCAGGCCGCGACCCACGGCAGATGGCACTGGAAGCGGTGGCAGCAGCGATAGCCGATGCCGGCTTACAACCGCAGGACATTGATGGGCTGATGGTGTCCGGACACATCGCAGACCAGATCACGCCAGAGGACTTCCACCGCCACTTTGGTACCCCGGGTCCTCTCTGGTTCAGCACCGAGGGCGGCGCTATGATCTGGGCTGCCACCTGCGCGCATGAGGCGGCAATGGCCATGCGCGCCAGGCGGGCCACGCATATCGTCAATGTGTTCGCAGTCGACTGGGCCACGCGCCGGGCCGCGGGCACAGGAACACCGGGAGACTGGCACGCCGGGGAAGACATGAAGGCACACCTTGAAGTGCCTCTGGGCTGGTACCCACAGCCTGTCTATTTCGCCACCTTCGCCCGGCGGTACATGCACGAGTATCAGCTCACCGAGGCACAGCTCGCCGCCATCCCGCTCACCTTTCGCCGCCATGCAAACGGACATCCTGGCGCGGTGATGCGGGATCGCGGCCTGACGCTGGAGGCCTACCTCGCCCGACCACCACTGGCGGGCCCATTACGACGCGAAGACTGCTGCCTGATTTCCGACGGTGCAGCGGCCTGGGTCATGAGTCCCTCGGAGCGCGCGGCGGACATGCCCCGGATTCCGATCCATATCGATGGTGTGGGGCACGGGCGAATCGCCGGTGCGCCCTACATCAGCCAGCAACTGGACCTGACCGCTACCCCGCAGGTTTTCGCGGCACCCTGGGCCTACGCCATGGCGGAAACGGCACCTGCCGAGGTCGACGTTATTGCCGTCTACGACTGTTTTTCCAGCACGGCGCTGATGCAGATTGAGGACCTGGGCTTCTGCCGCAAGGGCGAGGGCGGCAGCTTCGTGCAGGAAGATCGCCTGCACTATGCACGCACGCGGCGACAGGGCGGCATACCCTGCAATACGCACGGCGGGCTGCTGTCCCACGGCTATTTACTCGGTGCCTCCCACGTCGTGGAACTGGTGCGACAGCTGCGTGGTAGCGCCGCCAACCAGGTCACCGATGCGCAACGCGCTGTATATGCAGGATTTACCGCGGACGAAGCGGCCACACTGGTGCTGTCCCGGGGGGGCGCATGAACGGGCCCGATCTCGACCACCCGCTGGCCGGGCCATTCTGGTCGGCTGCAGCCCGGAAGGAGCTGCAGGTCACCTGGTGCGCCGCCTGCGACCGCGCGGTCTGGTACCCGCGTCCACACTGCCCGCACTGCGACGGAAACCTGCACTGGCGCAGGCTGTCCGGTGAGGCCTCGCTGATCAGCTGGTGCGAGGTCGCCGGAGGATTGAACCCGCAGTTCCGCGAAGCCTATACCTGTGCCCTGGTGAGCCCGCTGGAAGCACCGGATATTCGCATCGTCATGCGGGTGACTGAGAACACGACACCCGCCCTGCGCTGCGATATGCCGGGCCGCGTCGACTTCGTCTACCTGCAGCAGACCAACGGGGCACCCTATCTCGCCCCCGCCTTTACGCCCTACGCATAGTGCACCGGGCCGGTTACGCTTTGCGCCGCGGCGCAGTATGATCCGGACACCGGCGATCACTGAGGCTGGAACGCAACCTGAACTATTGACACGCATGGAGTGAACACATGTCCGAACACGTTGTAATGACCGACATTGACGATGGCGTCCTGACCATCACGCTAAACCGTCCGGCCGCAAAAAACGCGGTAAACAAAGCGGTAGCCGAGGGCATAGCCGCCGCTATCGACGAGCTTGAGAGTAATTCGGCGTTGCGCGTGGCGATACTCACCGGTGCAGGTGGCACCTTCTGCTCCGGCATGGACCTGAAAGCCTTCGTCACCGGCGAACTCCCCATCGTTGAAGGACGCGGCTTTGCCGGTCTCTGCGAATATACACCCGCCAAGCCCCTGATCGCCGCGATCGAGGGCTATGCGCTGGCCGGCGGCTTCGAGCTGGCGATCAGTTGCGACCTGGTCGTCGCCGCTGATGATTCCAAGTTCGGCATTCCCGAAGTGAAACGCGGACTCGCGGCCGGCGCCGGTGGGCTGGTCAAGCTGCCCAAGCAGATTCCCTCCCGCATTGCCAAGGAACTGGCGCTGACCGGCGATTTCATCTCCGCACAACGCGCATTTGACCTGGGTCTGATCAACGAAGTGGTGCCCGCTGGCAGTGCGCTGGATGCTGCAAAAGCCCTCGCCCGCAAAATCGCCGCCAACGGCCCGCTGGCAGTCGCCCTGAGCAAACAGGTGGTGGACGGCGCCCAGGACTGGAGCAGCGACGAAATGTTCGCCAAACAGCAGGCCATCATTCAACCCATTTTCACCAGTGAGGACGCCATCGAGGGCGCCACCGCGTTCGCGGAGAAGCGCGCGCCACAGTGGAAAGGCCGCTGAACGCGGCACCCCGGAAACCACGATACTTGAGGACTATACCAATGTCAGAAGCATGGATTATCGATGCCTGCCGAACACCACGCGGCATCGGCAAAAAGGGCAAGGGCGCACTCGCCGACCAGCACCCGCAACACCTTGCGGCAACCGTCCTGCGCGCGCTCGCCGAGCGCAATCAACTGAACACCGCCGAAGTCGATGACATTATATTCGGCACCAGCACCCAGCGCGGCCAGCAGGGTGCGGACCTCGCCCGCATGGCAGCTCTGGACGCGGGTTACGACGTTCGCTCCTCCGGTGTGACCCTGGACCGGTTCTGTGGGTCAGGCATCACCTCGGTGAGCATGGCGGCCGCCTCGATCATGTCGGGAATGGAAGACCTGGTGATCGGCGGCGGCTGTGAAATGATGTCGACCTTTGGCAGCGACCCCAATCAGTCACCCTTTATCGACAGCGACAATCTGCGCCTGCGGGAGAAACACCCGCAGCCCCATCAGGGCGTGTGTGCTGACGCCATTGCCACGCTGGAAGGCATCGACCGACACGCGGTCGACAGCCTCGCCGCGCTGTCTCAGCAGCGCGCGGCACATGCCATCAGCAACGGCCACTTCGAACGCAGCCTGATTCCCGTCTATCGTCTCGACGGCAGCCTGGCGCTGGACCATGAAGAGTTCCCGCGCCCGAATACCACACTGGCAACCCTGTCGGAACTCAAACCCTCCTTTGAAGCGCTGGCAGACTACCCTCTGGACGAGGCCGGCACCACATTCCGCAAGCTGGTCAACCAGGCCTACCCCGACCTGAAGATCAACCACGTGCACCACGCCGGCAACTCCTCCGGTGTTGTAGACGGTGCCGCGGCTATCCTGCTGGCATCTCCCGCCTATGCGCAGGCGCATGGGATGAAGCCCCGGGCCCGCATTGTGGCCATGGCGAACATGGGTGACTCTCCCACGCTCATGCTCAATGCCCCGGTACCGGCCGCGCGCAAGGTACTGGCGAAAGCCGGCCTGCAGCTGTCGGACATCGACCTGTTCGAAATCAACGAAGCGTTTGCCGTGGTTGCGGAAAAGTTTATCCGTGACCTCAAGCTCGATCGGGAGAAGGTGAACGTCAACGGCGGGGCAATGGCACTGGGGCACCCGATTGGCGCTACCGGTTCCATACTGATCGGCACGTTGCTCGACGAACTGGAGCGCCAGGACAAGCAGTTTGGCCTGGTCACCATGTGCGCCGCGGGCGGCATGGCCCCGGCAATTATCATCGAGCGCATCTGAACGCGCGAAAGGCACAAAAAAAGCCACCCGAGGGTGGCTTTTTTTGTAATTGGCGGAGCGGACGGGGCTCGAACCCGCGACCCCCGGCGTGACAGGCCGGTATTCTGACCAACTGAACTACCGCTCCAGAAAGTCCTCGGTTGATGGTGGGTGGTGACGGGATCGAACCGCCGACCCTCTGCTTGTAAGGCAGATGCTCTCCCAGCTGAGCTAACCACCCCCTGACCGAGAACGCGCATTATAGAGATAAAAAAAAGGCTGTCAAACGTTCCGGAATAAAAATCGCGGATTTTTTCCAACGCTGAAAAAACCCGTGTTTGATAGTAATATTTCGCGTTTCCTCAATCCGTTTGCTGCGCGTTATGGCTGCTCTGGTCACGCATGGCAACACAACCCACAGGCTCTGGCTGCATGGACATCTACAAGGAGTTTCACTTCGAGGCGGCGCACCGCTTGCCCAACGTACCGGCAGGCCACAAGTGTGCACGTCTGCATGGCCATTCATTTCAGTTACGCCTGGTGGTGTCTGGTGAGGCCAGCGAGCCCAGTGGCTGGGTCATGGACTTCGGCGACATCAAGAGCGCCTTCAAGCCCATTCTCGAGCAGTTGGACCACTACTACCTGAACGACATACCCGGGCTGGAAAACCCCACCAGCGAGAATATTGCGCGCTGGATATGGAACGCCCTGAAACCCGAGTTACCGGAACTGGCGCAGGTTGAAATCCGGGAAACCTGCACATCAGGTTGCGTCTACCGCGGGCAATAGCGTGTCACCAACGCGTTACATCCCGGTAACATGAAAGTTTTTGGTTGACGTTTGCAAAGACACTATTGCCGAAGGGTTCCGTCGCGGGTCATGCAGATGTTACCCGCGAACACCGCTCCGCGCTGTTCCCGCGCCGGGCCGGGGGTTACCATTGGTAGCACACAAGGAAAAGGTTATGCACATTGGCCGCACTGCCGTCGTGCCCTGCAAGCTTAGCATGGGAACCCAATGCCGAGTATCAGGAATATTCTGTAAGTCATTGTAAATAAAGTTAAATTTAGGTTTGATTGTTTTTTAACCAATCTGTAACATGCCGCCCGACCACTGGGCTGAGGCCGGGATTAAACAAATTACTCACCGAGTTATCCACAGAATCTGTGGAAAAAAGATGAAAAAATGACCCTGTTACCCAACCCTGGAGCAAGACCTCAGTGGATGCCGTGACGTGGATATCGCTGCTGGGCATCTGCCTGCTGGGCGCCATGGCACCGGGACCCAGCCTGGCGGTCATCCTGCGCTGTACCGCGCGCGCTGGCCGCCGTGCCGGCCTCGCTGCGGCGCTGGCACATGCAGCGGCCATCGGCTGCTATGCGGCATTGACCGTGAGCGGCCTCGCCCTGGCCCTGCAGCGCTCGCCAGGCCTGTTCACCGCCGTACAGACCGCCGGCGCAGCATGGCTGCTCTATCTGGGTCTTAGCGGCCTGCGCCAGTGGTCAGCCGGCGCCACGGCGACCCTGCAGGCCACTGCGGCCGCCCCACAGTCGCTGGCACAGTCAGCGTCCGAGGGGTTTCTGGTGGCCCTCCTGAACCCCAAGGTCGGACTCTTCATGGTCGCCCTGTTCAGCCAGTTCCTGCCCGCTAGCCCCGGTATGGCGACGCAGGCCCTGATGACAGCCACGGTTATCGCGACGGACGCAGGTTGGTATTGCCTGGTGGCCTTCTCGGTGAGCCGACCGCGCTGGCTGGCCATTCTTCGCAGCAGAGCCTCCCTGATTGACCGGCTGCTCAACACCCTGCTGGCCGTACTCGGTGCCGCGATGCTACTGCACCTCGCCCGGCAAGCCCTGACAGGCTAATGCAGGGTGGTTTCCGGTTCGCGCACGATGATCGCCTGCAGGCGCTGCCCGAGCATGATGACGTAACCCTCATGGCGCTCGACACCATCAAAGCTGTAGTCGAACCGATACTGGCGCCAGACCCGCCAGCGACGCTGCTCATCGCGGCTCAGGGAGATGCGATTGAGGTGCACAGTCTGGTCGAGCAGCTGGAAATCATCGCGCTTTCCCGCCCTGTCCACAGCGGCGACCGCCAGCTCCCGCACCCTGATCGAGGCCAGAAACCAGGCGCACAGGAGCCCCAGCAGCAGCAATGCAAAGACGTCGCCCAGCGTGAACAGCACCTTTAATGACCCCTGCCGCAGCTGCGCTGCATGTCAACCGTCAAGAAACGCAACCACACGCTGGTTGAAGCGCGTCGGCTGTTCGGCGTGCAACCAGTGCCCACACCCCGCGAGCGCCGTGATTTCCGCATTCGGGAACAGGGCCTCGATGTGCGGGCGATAGGCGTCCTGCACGTAGTCGGACAGCTCGCCGCGAATAAACAGCGTGCGGCCGTCAAAGGGCGCGACGGGCTCCGGTGCGGCAAGCAACGCCGGGTACTGCTCGCGTAACACCCGGTGATTGAAGCGCCACCGGTAAACACCGCCCTCATCGCGCTGCAGGCTAAGCAGCAGGAACTGAATGACCGTGTCTTCTTTCAGGTGTTGCGCCATCACCTTCGCCGCGTCGGCGCGACTGCTGCAACCTGCCTCCGCCACCGCGGCGACGGCGGCGAACACAGCCTGGTGGGAGGGCGGATAGGCTACCGGCGCGATGTCCGCCACGACCAGTGCGTCGACCCGGTAGGGTGAATCCAGCGCCAGTTGCATCGCCACCTTGCCACCGAGGGAATGACCGACAAAGTGTGCCGTTTCAAGGCCCCTGTGGGTCATCCACCGGTCCACGGCCTGCGCCAGATCCGGTAAAGACATACTGTCGGTCCAGCGCGAGCGCCCATGGTTTGGCAGGTCCAGACTGTGCACCCGATAGTGATCCTGCAGCGCCCGGGACACGCCCCCCAGATTGCTGCCCATGCCAAACAAACCGTGCAAAAGCACCACGTCGGGGCCGTCACCCGCCACCGAGTCGAATACTTCAGCTGTCATTATCGCTGCCTCTCCCTCGAGATTTTGCTAGTATGGCCGCACTATAAACGAACTGGAGTCCTTATGCGTTATTTCCGGAGCGCGCGCCGCCTGGGCACTCTACTGCTACTGCTCGCAGGTCTCGTGGCCTGCGGCGGTGCCACGTACAACCCCACTGTATTCCCTTACGAGCTGGATGAGGAGCGCCTCGCCCAGACCAAAGTGAAAACCGTTGTGATCGCCCACGTCAACCTCGGCCCGCCCTCGCGCAGCTACCTTGACAAGGAGGCGCCACGCATCGACGGCATGGTCGCCACCTACCTGAAGGACAACGGCTATAAAGTGATTCCCCAGCGCGAATTCACCCAGCACTGGAACACGGCCGTGCGCGCCTTCGGTGACCCGGTGGACCCAACCACCGGCCGCATGAACATGAACACCTTCGTGCAGATCATGCAAAGCGTGCGCGATCAGCTGCGGGAAAACACCGACGCCGACGCGGTGGTTTTCACCGATCTGCTGGAGTCCGAGGTACCGTTTTCCTCCGGAATCAATCGTGTAGCACGCTGGCACGGTGTCACCCGCAAACCGACATTGCAGGGGCCCGGCAGCGGCGTCTCGACAGAGTTTGACTGGAACCAGGGCGCCTCGGTGGCCTCACTGCAGATCAGCATTTATGACATGGAACTGAAACGCATTTTCGCCAGCGTCGGCGGCCTCGACGTCACCGATGCGATCGACGCGCGCTCGTCGGGCGGCCGCTTCGTACGTCGGCGCAACATCCTGGAAAACGACAACTTCGTCAACGAGGGTATCGCCATCGCCTTGCACCCGTTCATCGTCTCGGATATCTGGCCGGGCAACCCCTAGCAGAGCCCGCAGGCGCGTCCCCGGGTCACCTAGTCTTCGTAGCTGGCCGTCTGCTTCGCCGCCTGGGCCTGGATCCCCGCCATCAGATCCGCCTGACTCAGCATGCCGGCGTTCCAGGTGGCGATGTAATTCAGGCCATCACGCACGCTGTGGTCGCGGCTGTAAAGCAGCATTTCCTTGGTGCCGCGCACCGCCAGCGGTGACTTCGCGGCAATATTGCGGGCGATCTCGGTCACCTCGCGCAGCAGGGTTTCGCGATCCGGGTAGACCCGGTTCACGAAGCCTATCTCGCGAGCCTCTTCTGCGCCCAGATTGCGGCCTGTATAGGCCAGCTCCCGCACAATGCCATCCGCCACCAGTTTCGGCATGCGCTGCAGGGTGCCGACATCCGCGGTCATGCCGATGTCGATCTCGCGAATGGCAAACCAGGCGTCTGCGCTGGCGTAGCGCATGTCGCAGCAACAGACCAGATCCACGCCACCGCCGATACAGGTATTGTGAATCGCCGCCAATACTGGCTTGCGGCAGTTCTCTATCGCGCTCAGGTTATCCTGCATCCGCAGCACGTTGCGCCGGAATTCCTCACCCTGCCGGGCCGGATCGCTGGACTGGCCCTTGAGACCGTTGAACATGGCGAGGTCCAAACCGGCGCAGAAGTGCCTGCCGTTGCCGGCGAGCACCACCGCGCGCACTCCGGGCTCGGCATCCAGCCACTCAAAGCAGAGCTGCAGCTCGGGCCACATGGCCGCATTCATGCTGTTGGCCTTGTCCGGGCGATTGAGGACGACCGTCGCCACCTGTTGTTCGATGCTAACGGCCAGGGTTTCAAACTCGGGTATCGACGTCATACAAGGACTCCTGAGGTAAAACACGCCGCGGCTTACCAGCGGCTGAGAAAATCGGCGGGCTGCAATGCCGGCACGTTCTTGGGATTGCCGTCCCGGGTGCCGAGATAAAGAAAGGCAACGACTTCTTCATCCCTCTCCAGACCCAGCGCCGCGCCAACCAAGGGATCAAAGGCGGCGTCGCCAGTGCGCCAGATACCAGCGTAACCGAGAGCTTCTGCCGCCAGCAGGATGGCGTGGGCAGCGCAGCCCGCGGACAGCCGCTGCTCATAGAAGGGAACCTTGGGGTGCTCCTGCAGGCAGGCAACGACCGCCAGCAGCAGCGGAGCGCGCAGGGGCGCTGCACGGGCCCTCTCTCTCACCGAGGCATCGGCAGCGGGATCCCGGCGCAGCAGGCAGCGCTCCAGCACTTCTCCGAAGTCCTCCCGCCGCTCCCCCTCGATGGCGATGAACCGCCAGGGCCGCAGCCAGGCATGGTCCGGCGCACGCAGCGCCGCCTGCAGAAGCTCGTCAAGCTGCTCCCCGGAGGGGCCGGGCGCTGTCAGCCGCGGCGCCGAATTGCGGGTTTGCAGGTGTTGCAGGATGTCGGGCATGGGATGCGCACACCGGCTGTGGTTGGCAAGGGCCGACATCATACCAGCGCCGCGGGAAAACAGCGAAGCCGAGCCGCCTGTTACACGGTCAGGCCGGTAATTTTTCCACTCTCGGAGGCTGGCATCGGGCTGGCGACATGTTTAGAGTGTCAACTTGGCGTTACCGCAAGACAAACTGCGGTAAAAATCAGGCTTGTTCGCACGTGCCAAAAACACCATAGTTCAACCGCAAGCCAAAAACAGCGCAGCGCACAGAGCACCGGCGCACAATCTGTATACAGCTAGCACTTTATATCAATAACAGGAGCACCGACCATGCGACAACACAGCAACCACCCGTATTCTCCAAGAAAGAGCCCGTTGGCAGCCGGCATTGCTGCTCTGCTGGGCACCGTCGTGACCACCACCTTTGCCGTCGGCGCCTTCGCCCAGGAATCCGCCCCCAACAGACTGCTCGAAGAAGTGATGGTTTTTGCCCAGAAAAAGGAGCAATCGATCCTGGAAGTACCGGTATCGGTAGCTTCCTACAGCAACGAAGCGCTGGATCGTGCGCAGATTCGCGATCTCTCGGAACTGCAGCAAGTGGCGCCCAGTGTCGTCTTCAACAGCTCAACCGGCGCCACCCAATCCATCCTCACCATTCGCGGCATTGGCACCGCGGGTCAGAACTCCGGGCTGGAGCAATCGGTGGGGGTGTTTATCGATAACGTCTACCGAGGCCGTCCCGGTGCGGCCCTCGGCGACTTTGTCGACCTTGAGTCCATCGAGGTGCTGCGCGGCCCACAGGGCACACTGTTTGGACGCAACACATCGGCGGGCGTGATCAGCGTGCGCTCTAAGGCACCCGAACACGAATTTGGCGGCAGCGTCTCCGTCGGTGTTGGTGATTTCGGCGCCAAGCAACTGCGCGGCTCCGTCACCGGCCCCATCAACGACAGTCTGGCATGGCGCCTGGCCGGCACCTGGCAGGAGCGCGATGGCTATATCGACGATGCCTTCAGTGGTGAAGAATGGAACGACAGGGACCGATATTCCGTACGCGGGCAACTGCTGTGGGACGTAACCCCCAATACCACCGTGCGCTTTATTGCAGATTACACCGAAACCGACGAACGCTGCTGCGTGCCTGTGGGCCTGTTTGACGCGGATTCTGCGCTGCTGATAGTCGGTAGCGAGGGCGGCCTGGGCGCCTTGAGCCCGCTGTTCTCCAACTTCCGCATTGGCGTCCCCTTGCAGGAAGGTGTGCCCGGCTCAACATCCCCACAGGAAGTGATATTCAGCGGCCAGTTCCCGGACCCGGACGATTTCGAGGGCACCAGGACGACCGCCGCGGGTGCGGATGACAGCTTCGAGGATGGCGGCTTTTCCATCGAGGTGAACAGTGCACTGAATGACCGGCTTGATTTGACCGTCATCGGTGCCTATCGCTTCTTCGACACCCAGCCATTCGGCGATATCGACATGCGCACGGCGGATATCTGGCGCGGGGGTCGCGGGCAGGACATTGATGAAATCTCGCTGGAGATCCGCTTGTCCGGCAGCACGGACACCGTCGACTGGACGGTCGGTGGCTTCTACTTCGACCAGGACATCAAGGGCAATGGGCGGTTTGAATGGGGCACTGACGGATCGGCTTATCTGTCCCAGGTCGGTTTGGCCAGGATCTTGACAGACCCTGAAATCATTGCTGCAGGTGGCGCAATCAGCGACTTGCTGGGGTCGGGCCTGCTGGATATCGGCAACGATGCCCCCGGTGGCGCCGCCAACCCGCTCAACTGGTTCCCAACCGCGGCCCTAGCAGGGACTGGCGCTACGGAAACGGTGGATTACAACTCCGAAAGCATTGCCATATTCGGCCAGGTCACCTTCAATCTTAGCGATCAATTGGCCTGGACCATCGGGGCGCGTTACACCGACGAGGACAAGAGAGCGTCCTACCTGACGACTGCCGATGATCCCTTCTCTGCCCGGGATCTGCGCGTGACATCTCTGACTGGAAACGATGGCCTGTTCTGGGCACTGCGCCCGCTGCAGGTGCACTTGGCCTCTGATCCCGCCTCTGACTCCTTCAGTGACGATGACCTGTCGTTCGCCACCAGCGTTAATTATGAACTCAGCAGCGACCTCTCCGTATTTGCCCGCTTTGCCCAGGGGTACAAGTCCGGCGGCCTCAATCTGAACGGCACCATTGGCCAGGAGCCTGGCGACCCGACACCAACCTTTGCCAACAACCAGTTCGGGTCCGAAACCAGTGACTCCTACGAAGTCGGCGTCAAATCATTCCTGTTGGGCCGCAGTCTGCAATTGAACGCAACGGTGTTTTACCAGGAGACGGAAGACTTCCAGACCAACTCCTTTGACGGCGTAGGCTTCACCTTGCGCAATGCCGGGCAGATTGATGGCCTGGGCCTGGAGGTCGACTACAGCTGGATGCCGGATGACCACTGGATCATCAGTGGCGGCCTCGTCGTACAGGACATTGAGTACGACGAATTCACCAACGCCTCCAGCACCATTGCCCAGCAGGAAGCAGCGGGATTGCGCGCAAGAGCCCTGGGCATCGTTCCGGACCAGGACCTGACCGGAGAGACCCCCAACTTCGTTTCTGACACCACCTGGTCCAACACGGTGGCCTACACCCGGCCAATCAACAATGCCATCGCCTTCGACATTGCGACCAGCTGGCGCTACCGCTCCAGCTTCAATACGGCGCAGGATGCCGATCCGTTGGCGAGGCAGAAAAGCATCTGGACTGTCAATGCAACCGTGGGACTCACCGCTGTAGATGGCAGCTGGCGTTTTGAGGTGTGGGGCAAAAACCTGACCGATGAAACAGTGCTCAACATTGGTTTCGACACCCCTTTGCAGACAGGTTCTTTTAGCGGCTTTGTTGAACCCCCGCGCATGTATGGTGCAACTGCCACCTACAACTTCTGAACCGACACTCCCCGAGGGCCACCTCGGGGAGCCCGCTTTGCCCCATCAGCGCCGACAGCGGCTTCCTGTGAGGCTGTCAGCCGCGTGGCGTTGACTCTCCCTGACTGTTGGCACTCGACCGTGATCCCGGCTGCATATCCGCGTAGGGGTTAGGCAGGTCCAGGTCAATCCGGTAACCACCCACCTGCATATCACGTTCGCCGATGCTGACATCGGCATCTCCCAGCACGCCGAAATCGAAGCGGTAGGTCGGCGCGACCGTGCCGGCGATCATGGCGTCGTCATAGTCCTGCTGGCGCTCGCGAACGAACTCATTGGCGCGTTCCCAGGCCCGCCAGGGGCCGCTGCCGTGGCGCGACTGCAGCATACGTGCGGTGACTGCGGGACTCAGCAGGGTAGCGGAGGCGTTGTTGCCGCCGAAGCCCTTGGAATTGATGATGGCGTAGGACTGCCGGGCAGGGTCGACCTCCCGATGGCGCAGAGTGAACGCCAGGCCGTCCTGACAGACATCCTCCGCCAGTGTCTCAATGGTGTTGATGGCGGGGATAATACCGTCCGCCCAGATGCCCAGCGTAGCGTTGACCTGGTCGCCGGACGCAGACCCCAGGGAGTGCCCCAGATAGGATTTCAGCGCGGCTACCGGCCAGCCCTCGATGCCGAAGGCCCGTGCCGTCGCCGACAGTATCCGGGACTCGGTCACCCGGTTCTGTGGGGTGCCGGTGCCGTGAGCCTGCACCAGGCCGCCCTCGCGTAGCGCCTGCTCGCCAAGCATGGCGCGCACCGCCGCCACCGCCTTGGCCATGGTGATGTAGTTGCCCACACCCGGGCCGGAAATGGACTTCTTGTAGCCATCGGCGTTGACGAACACATCAGTGGCAGCGCCGTACACGGTAGCCCCCAGTTCCAGCGCCAGAGCATCATCAAACAACACCACCATCTGCGCCGACTCGGCAATGGTAAAGCCGCAGTTCTCGGCGAACGGGCGACAGGCGCGACGGTGGTCGGCGGTGGTTGACCCGTCCAACTCCCGCAGCCCCTTGTCCGTGGCCAGTGCGCCCATGGCGGCATAGCCATCCATCACCTCGGGGTTCACCGGCGCTTCAGCAGACCCGATAAATGCCACCCGTGCTCGGCCGCTGCGGATGTCCTCGATGCCCTGGCGAAGATTGTAGAGAAACGAGGCACAGGCCCCCAGGGTTGCGCCGGTCGCGCCCATGCTGCCCAGGACGTAAGCATTGACAAAATCCGCCGGCATTTCGGCGAGGGACAGTGGACAGAACTTGGACGTGACACGCTGCCCGTTGTGCCGCGCACGCAGCATTCCCCCTGCCCCCGCGCCATCGAGTTGCCCCATGGCGCTGCCCGCATAGACGCTGATCTGGTCGGCAGGCACGCGCTGCTGGATCTGTTCCCAGGGAATCCCGATGCTCTGCAGCGCGTCGGACGCCGCGTAGATCATCATTTGCAGGCCGCGAGGGTGATTCCGCGAGGCGTACAGGGTCCCGGGATCGAACCCGGTGGGCAGTTGTCCCGCGGCCTTGACTTCAAAATCACGCACCGTGGGCAACAGGACGTCCAACGGTTCAGGCATGGTGACATCGACCTCGTCGCTGCTCACTGGCACAATCTGCCAGCCTGGTGGCAACACGGCCGGAAGCTGTTGCCGACGCAGCCTGAGCACCAGGGGGCCGCTGCCGGCTCGCGCCGTGAGTCGCTGGTTCCAACCCACCGCATCCGGGTCGAAATGCTGCGGCTCCACGCGACGGATCAGCGTGTGGGCCAGCAGGTACTCCTCCGATGCCGCTGCTGCATCCACTCCCATCAACCGGGCGAGCGCGGAGAACGTGCGAGTTCGTGTCACCGCCGGCAGGACATCGTGCACCAGCCGACGATAGGCATGGTGCGACGACGCACGCCCTGCGCCGTTGATACCGCCAAACCCGACAATCACCGGCAAACGCGCCTGCCCCATACCACTCTCCTCTGTAGATAGCCTGTACCTCAGCGGCGCAGTGTAGGTGCCGCTCCCCCGGGATAAATATGTTTATTCCGCCAAGTATCGTGGTATTTTGGCCACACGATAAGGAAGCCCACACCATGTACACCGTAGCCGCCCTGCTCTACCCCGATGCCCTTGCCACCAGTGTCACGCTCCCCATGGAGATCTTTGCTGCCGCCGCGCAAACAGCGCGCAGCCAGGATCGCCGCGCCCCGGGCGTGATCTACCAGCTCGCGGCAGAGCGGGCCGGGCCGGTGACCCTGACTAACGGCCTGACCCTGCACGGGCAACTGTCACAGTGGCACCTGCCCGCGCTGGACCTGTTGATTCTCCCGGCTATCTGGCGCACACCGCAGCCCACGATCCGGGCCTGTGCCCCCTGGATGGATACCTTGCGATCGATTGCGGCATCGGGCACACGCATCTGCAGCGTCGGGACGGCGAGCAGCCTGCTGGCAGAGGCCGGCCTGCTCGACGGACGGCCCGCCACCACACACTGGAACTATTTCGAGCGCTTTGCCCGGCGCTACCCGCGGGTCGCACTGAAAACCCGGCACCTGATCACGCAGAGCGACAACATTTATTGCGTAGGCAGTGTCAATTCTATCGCCGACCTGTGTGTGCACCTGGTAGAAGGCTGGTTCGGCAGCCGCATCGCGCGCGCCGTCGAACACCAGTTTTCTCCCGAAATACGCCAGCCTTTCCAGGCTGCCGCATGGCAGGATGCGCCGCGGGGACGCCACCATGATGAAACCGTATTGCTGGCGCAACAGTGGTTGCGCGACCGCATGCCGGGGCCCCTGTCGCTGCAGGACATGGCACCCGCACTGGGCGTCAGTCCACGCACCCTGCACCGTCGCTTCCGACAGGCGACCGGCATGAGCCCGCAGGCCTACCTGAATGCACTGCGCATGAACGCTGCTCGCGACCTGCTGCGCCGCAGCAACCTCAGCATTGCGGAAATTGCCTGGCAACTGGGGCTGCAGGATGCCAGCTATTTTTCCCAGCGTTTTCGACGCAGCAACGGCGTCACCCCTGGCCAATACCGCGAGGCCGTGCGCGGCAAGCTCTTCGATCCGCCCGAGCAGTCGCAGACCGCGCCGGGCAGGAGCGGGTTGCGTCAGTCCGCGTCACCCGAGGCCCGGCCGCGTCCTTGAGTCCAGTCCCCGACTGTGGCCTAATGTGCGCCCGCTTTATCGAGGGTCCGCAGGCCTGCGGGCAACACCACCGCCGTAACCAGCAGTCGGGAATATCATCATGAGCAAAGAATCAGTCGTCATCGTCAACGGTGCCCGCACCCCCATGGGTGGTTTGCAGGGGAGCCTTGCGTCACTCACCGCAGCACAGCTCGGCAGCACCGCGATCGCGGCAGCCCTGGAACGTAGCGGTGTCGCAGCAGCTGATATCGACGAGATCTTCATGGGCTGTGTGCTGCCTGGCGGCCTCAAGCAGGGCCCCGCGCGCCAGGCTGCACGGGGTGCCGGCATTCCGGACGGTGCAGGCGCCGTTACCCTGAACAAGCTCTGCGGCAGCGGCATGCAGGCTACGATTTTTGGGTTTGACAGCATCGCGGCGGGCACCAACCAGACGGTCGTTTGCGGCGGCATGGAGAGCATGAGCAACGCACCCCACCTGATTCCGGGCGCGCGCGGCGGTGTGCGCACAGGCCACGCGAAACTGCTGGACCACATGTTTGTCGATGGCCTTGAAGATGCCGACACGGGACGCGCCATGGGCAGTTTTGCCCAGGAGACCGCCAATCAGCGCGGGCTGACTCGGGAGCAAATGGACGCTTTTGCCGTGGAATCTCTGACCCGGGCCAAGCGCGCAATTGAGGACGGCTCGCTGCAGGCGGAAACCGCGCCGGTTACTGTATCCAGCCGCCAGGGCGACACCGTGGTCAGTGATGACGAACAGCCACACAAGGCAGCCGTCGAGAAAATCCCTAATTTGCGTCCGGCCTTCGCCGCCGATGGCACGATTACCGCAGCCAACAGCAGCTCGATTTCGGATGGGGCCAGCGCCCTGATCTTGATGAACGAGCGCACCGCAGAGGCCCGGGGCCTGCAGCCGATGGCGCGCATCGTGGCGCATTCACGCCACAGCCAGCACCCCTCAGAGTTCACCATCGCGCCGATTGGCGCCGTGGAAAAGCTGCTGGCGAAAACCGGCTGGCAGATTGACGATATCGACCTGTTCGAAATCAACGAGGCCTTCGCCATGGTCACTATGCTGGCCATCCAGGACCTCGGCCTGGATCACGCCAGGGTCAACATCCACGGCGGCGCCTGCGCGCAGGGCCACCCCATCGGGTCGACCGGCTCGCGTATCATCGTCAGCCTGATGTACGCCTTGCGTAAACTGGGCAAACAGCGCGGTGTTGCTGCACTGTGCATCGGGGGTGGCGAGGCCACCGCCGTTGCCATCGAAATGATCTGACACCGATCCGGCGGGATCGCCCGCCGCTTCCAGAGGCACAGCATGGCACTGAGTAGCATTCCGGACATCCTCGACGACATCCGCGCCGGCAAGATGGTTATCCTGATGGATGACGAGGACCGCGAAAACGAAGGCGATCTCATTGTTGCCGCTGAGGCGGTGACACCGGAGATCATCACGTTCTTTTCCAGTGAGGCCTGCGGTCTGATTTGCATGCCTATCACCGAAGAGCGCGCACGCCGGCTGCAACTACCCCTGATGGTGCGCGACAACCGCTCCCAGCACGAGACCAATTTCACGGTGTCCATTGATGCCGCAGAAAAGCTGGGGCCCGGCATCAGCTCCGTACAGCGTGCGCACACGGTCCGCAAGGCGGTTGCCGCTGACGCGAGGCCGTCTGACATCATTCAGCCCGGGCATATATTCCCGCTGGTCGCCAAGCCCGGCGGTGTGCTGCGCCGCGCCGGGCATACCGAGGCGGGTGTGGACCTGGCGCGCATGGCCGGCTTCGAGCCCGCATCGCTCATCGTGGAAATCATGAACGAGGACGGCACCATGGCGCGGCGCCCGCAGCTGGAGGTCTTCGCCGAGCGCCACGGGCTGCGCATGGGCACCATCGCCGACCTTATCGAGTATCGCTCCCTGCACGAGCAATCGGTTGAGCTGCGGGACACCAAAACAGTCAACACCGAGTTCGGTGAGTTCACGCTCTACACCTTCAGCGACCTCATTGACGACACGCTACACTTCGCCCTGACTCGCGGCAAACTGCGGGAGGACACGGCGGCACTGGTGCGCGTGCAAACCGTTAACCTGCTGCGCGACGTCGTCGGCACGCTGATCGGTGATGCGGTACCGGGCTGGTCATCGCGTCGGGCACTTGAGCGTATCGCCAGCGAGAATCTCGGCGCACTGGTATTGATCGGTCAGCCGGTTGCCTCCGCCCAGGCACTTGCCGACGTGATCCAGTATCCAAACGCACCCACGGTCACCAACAGCAAAAACGGTGGCATCGGCAATTACCGGGTCATCGGCACTGGCGCCCAGATTCTGAAACGTATCGGCGTGGGGAAAATGCGCCTGATGTCAGCCCCCATCCGCTTCAATGCGCTGTCGGGGTTCAGCCTGGAGGTCACAGAGTTCGTGCAGCCCTGAGTCGCGGCCAGGCCTAATTGAATCTCGGTGGACGTTTCTCGAAGAATGCAGTCAGCGCCTCCAGGTTATCGGCCGACCCGGCTTGACGGGCCATCGCCGCCTGCTCGGCCACGAAGGCTGCCTCAATGGCCGGCTCGTGGTGCAGGCGCAGGGTGCGTTTGATTTCGCGGAGGGAGCTGACCGGCCACTGCGCAATCGCCGCGGCCCGTTGCAAAGCGTGGTCAAGCACATCCTCGTCTGGCAGCACCGCAGCGACAACGCCCAGCTGCAGGGCGCGGGCCGAGTCAATCCATTCCGCGGTGTAAAACAGCTCTGCAGCGCGCTGCGCACCGATATTGGCCTGCAGCATGTAACTGCTCGCCCACTCCGGGACCAGGCCCAGCGCAGCAAACGGCAGTCGCATGCGAAAACTCGCTCCGGCATAAACGACGTCGGCATGGAACAGTACCGTAGCCCCGCCTCCGACCGCGACGCCCCGGGGAGCCGCCACCAGTGGCTTGTCGAAGCTGGCCACGGCCCGAGCGGCGCTCTCGAAGGGGTGTGGCGTATCCGCCTCGCTACCGCCAAAGCTGGCCAGGTCAACACCCGCACTGAAACTGTCGCCGGCACCGGCAAGCACCACACAGGCCACGCCATCATCCTCTGAGGCCGCCGTGAACGCCTCACGCAGCGCAATCCACAGTGGGTCGTTGATGGCATTTTTCTTGGCAGGGCGATTGAGCGTCAACAGGCGCACCCGGCCCCGCTGTTCCTGCAACAGGACATCACTACCCATGGCCTCAGGCCTCACTGTGGAATACAACAAAATCGTCAACCGCTGCGCGCTCGGTGATACAGCGATTGGCGGCGGCCTCCGGGTCCGGATAGCCGAAGGAGATACCGAACATGAGCTTGTGCGCCGGATCGACCTGCAACGCCGTGCGCAGCTGCTCAGCCTGAAAGCCGAGCGCCGTTTGCGGGCAGGAACCCAAACCCTGTGCGGTCATGCTCAACATCAGGGTCTGCGCAAACATCCCGAGATCGCAGGCCTCGCGCAGGCCAAACGGTTCTGGCAGGAACAGGAAGGCAACGTGCGGCGCATCAAAGAAAGTAAAGTTGCGCATGAAAGCCTCCTGCCGACGCGCCTTGTCCTCCCGTGCAATGCCCATGGCATCATACAGCGCCTGCGCTGCAGCGTACTGGCGTGTTTTGTACTCGCCCTCGTAGACGCCATCATAGGGGAAGTCCATGCTGATACGCCCCGCCATGAACTCGGCAGGCAGCAGTGCCCGCAGCGTCTCCAGTTTTGGACCCGACGCCACGTGCACGATCCAGGGTTGCGTGTTGCAGTTGCTCGGCGCACAGGCGGCATCGGCAAAAATCTGGCGCAACGCCCGCTCAGGCACGGGCTTGGGCAGAAAAGCGCGCAGGGAGCGGCGCTGGCGCACCAGGGTGCTGAAGGTGGATGAGTGATCTGACATACAAAGGCCTCGGGCTAATCGGTTAAAGCGCGTCATTATGCGCAGCAAAAGGCCACCGAACCAGTCGGGCGGCCCATAGCGCCATCACTCACCGCGAAAATGCGCCGGGCGTTTTTCCTTGAAAGCCCGCATTCCCTCTTTCGCATCGGCGGAAGCAAACACGGGGCCGGCCAGGGCATCCGAGGCGCGCATGGCATCGTCTTCGGACATGCACTCCTGATGCTCGCGCAGGGAACGCGTGACGGCGGCAACGGCCAGCGGTGCATTGGCGCAGATTTTGGCCGCATAATCACGGGCTGCCGCCAGCGTGGTGCCCGGCGCAACCAGCTTGTTCACGAGGCCCCACTCCAGCGCCTGCCGGGCACTGATGTGCTCACCGCAGAGCAGCATTTCAGCCGCCAGGCAGTAGGGAATCTGACGGCGCAGGCGCACGGTTGAACCGGCCATCGGATACAAGCCCCGTGCCACTTCGGTGACACCGAATACGGCGTCTTCTGCCGCCACCCGAATATCGGTACCTTGCAGGATTTCTGTTCCTCCCGCCAGGGCGTAGCCCTCCACGGCGAGTATCAGCGGTTTTGCCGGCCGGTTGTCGCGCAACAGGGCCTGCCAGTGCAGGTTGGGGACGTCGGCCATCAACGCCATGAACTCGTCACTGGCGCCCTGGTCACCCTCGGCCCCGGCTTTCAGGTCCATGCCCGCACAGAACGTATCGCCACGCGCGGTGAGAATCGCACAGCGCAAAGCGGGATCCTCATCCAGCAGACGCCAGGCCCGGTAGAGGCCCAGCAGCATTGCCGGATTGAACGCATTCTTGGCCTCGGGGCGATTCAGGGTAACGATAAGCACACCGCCATCCTGCTGCACCAGGCAGCTTGAGGTGCTGATAGCCAGTTCTTGCACGGTTATTCTCCTTGGTCTGTGGCCAGTTTGGCTAATTGACGCGATGCTCGCCGGAGAGCGCAATGTCCAGCGCCTTCGGGTAGGCCGGCTTGCCGCTGGGCGCGCGCGGCACTTCAGGGACCACATGGACTTCCCGCGGCACCTTGTAGCCAGCCACATGCTTGCGGGCCTCCTCCTGCAGTGAAGACAGGCTCAGTGCGTGTCCGTCACGCAACGCCACCACCGCCGTGACCTTGCTCCCCAGCCGCTCGTCGGGTGTGCCAACCACCAGGCAGTCAAACACCGCAGGATGGTTTTTCAATGCCTGCTCAACCTCTTCCGGGAACACCTTTTCGCCACCGGTGTTAATGCAATTGGAGCCGCGACCGTACACGGTGATGGTATTGTCCTGCTCCAGTCGCGCTTCATCTCCGGTCAGCAACCACAGCGTGTCATTGACCGGAACAAACGTTGCGGCGGTCTTTGCAGGGTCGTTGTAATACCCGATCGGGATGTGGCCACTGCGTGAAAAGATCCCCTTCTCGCCCGGCGTGACTTCACGATAGCTCCCGTCCTCAGCTCGGGCAAGCACCGACATGAACTCGCTGCGCGCCACATTGCCCAACCCCTCTCCGGGTTTGCCACCGCCATCGGCACCCATTGCCCCCGACTCTGATGAACCGAAACTGTTCATAACCATGATGTTCGGCAACAGCTCGCGAAATGCCGCCTGCTTGCTGGCAGAGAACACAGCGCCGCCCGACCCCACAGCAAACACGGAACTCAGGTCCCAGCGCCCCGGATTCGCCTGCAGCGCATCCAGCAACGGTACAGCCATGGCATCTCCGACTATGGTCAACGAGTTAACCCGCTCACGCTCGACAATATCCCAGACCTCCTCGGCTACCAGGTGATGCGCCGGATTGAGCACCAGAACGTTGCCCGACAGCAACTGGATACAGGCATACCACCAGCAGGCGCCATGCATCAGCGGTGCCAGGGCAATACCGACAATGGCAAAGTCGCCGATGCGCTCAGCGATCTGTTCGGGCTGTGTGATGACGCCGTCGGGGTGAAAATAGCCGCCGCCGCCCATCGCCGCATAGAACACATGCTTGTGTGGCCACATCACGCCCTTGGGCATCCCTGTGGTGCCACCGGTATAGAGAATGAACAGGTCGTCGTCAGCGCGTTCGGGGAAATCCCGCTCGGCACTCTGGCCAGCCAGCGCCTGTTCATAGGCGATGCTGCCGATGGCATCGGTGGCGCCGCCGCTGCTGTCGTCCACGTGGATAAACGTCTTTAGGGCCGGCGCCGTCCCACGCACTGCCGCGATATGCGGCGCAAATTCGCGATGATGGATACAGGCCACGAGATCGGCGTTACTGAGGATATAGGCCAGTTCCTCTTCAACGTAGCGGTAGTTGATGTTGATCGGCACCGCGCGCAGTTTGAAGCAGGCGAGCATGCCCTCCAGGTATTCGTTACAGTTATACAGGTACAAGCCGACATGCTGGCCGGCCTGAACACCCTGCCCGGCGAGAAAATGCGCGAGGCGGTTGGCGCGCTGTTCAAGCTGCAGGTAGGTGGAGCGCTGTTGACCACAGATCAGCGCAGTGCGGTCCGGAACCCGGTCCGCCACCAGTTCAAACAGGTCGGCGATATTGAAGTGACGGGGCATGCTGTGTCTCCGCTATTATTCGGTTGTTGTCCACCGTCCGTGAACACCCTGCTGAGTATTCTACAGTGCTGGCGCCAGCTCAATGACCCAGGGGCAACTGTCAGTGACATTCTTGCTCTGGGGTGCCATCGGGCTCTGGGGTTTCCCTGCTTATACCAGCCACCCTGTCTCGCGACACTGCACTGTGCCTGCGACAGATTCGCCCTTACTATGGACGGAGAAGATGTCTTTCACTCCGAGGAGAACACCGCATGAGTATTGCTGCCATTGGCTACCTGAGAATCGCCGCCACCGATACGGACGCCTGGATGGCTTTCGGTACGGGCGTACTGGGCCTCATGGACGCGGCGCGCAAAGACGCAGCCGGCGCGCGTTTCCTACGCATGGACAACCACCCGTTCCGCTTCATGATCGAACCCGCCAGCAAGGATGGCCTGATCGCCGCAGGCCTTGAGTGCCGCGGTCGCGGCGAATGGCTGGCACTGTGCGAACGCCTGGGCAGCGCCGGACACACACTGCAGGCAGGCCCCGCCGATCAGGCGGCGCGGCGCTGCGTGACTGAGTACGTTACCGTGGAGGACCCCTGCGGGAATACCCTCGAACTCTACTATGGCCGTCGCCTGGACTATGCGCCGCTAATTTCCCCTACGGGGGTCAAGCAGTTCATCACCGGCGACGAGTACACCGGCGACATGGGTTTTGGACATGCCGTGCTGCCGACGCCTGACCTGGAGGCAGCGGCCCACTTCTACACGGAGCTGCTCGGTCTGGGCGTCAGCGACACCCTGTATCCACCGCTGCCGGAGGGCGCCCCCGAGACCACCATCCTGTTTCTGCACGCTGACAACCCGCGACAGCATTCGCTCGCGCTGTACAATCACCCGTACACCGGCGGAGTTGTGCACATCATGGTCGAGGTGAGCAGCTTAGACGAAGTCGGGCGCGCGATGGATCGGGCAAAGGCCGGAGGCCACCCCATCCTCGCCAGCCTGGGCCGGCACGTGAACGACAACATGTGCTCGTTCTACGTGGTCGCCCCTGGCGGTATCGCCGTGGAATACGGCTACGACGGCCTGCTGGTCGACTGGGAGACCTATACCCCAACGGTCAGCACAGAAGGCGATTACTGGGGCCACGAGTACAACTTCCCGGGCTGACCCTCAGGGCACCTCTACCGTCACCGGTATCCACCGGTCGATGATGTATTCCAGGGTGCCGTTCGCGCGCATGGTCGCCAGCGCGCGGTTCAACTCCGCGGCCAGGGCCGGTGCATCGCTACGCACCGCCCAGGCCAGCTGTTCTTCCGTCAGAAAGTGGTACTGGCTGATCAGATCAGGGTAATCGTCGGAGGTGGCCAGCAGCCAGCTGGTCGGTGCGTCATGTACGAAGAGGTCAATCGACCCCGCGCGCAGGGCGGCGAGGCCCGCTGCCACATCCTTGAAGGGCGTAATCTGTGCCGCAGTCAGCTCGGCGCGCGCCCAGTCCTCACCGGTGGTCGCAGCCTCCACACCCACCCGGGTGTCCTCACGGAAAACGGACCATGGCTGGCCGAAACGGGCAACGCTATCGATGCGCATGATGGCCATCTGACCGGCTTGCAGATACGGGTCGAGGAACGTCACCTGTTGTGCGCGCTCGGGGGTATAGCTCATCCCGGACATGATGATGTCTATGCGCCCCGCTTGCAGCGCCTCCAGCAATCCGTCAAAAGGCATCGCCAGCAGTTGCGCCGGACGGCCGATAATCTCACCCAGAGCCCTGGCGCTATCCGCTTCCACGCCGACGATGCGCTCGCCATCGTAGTAGGCGAGGGGCGGCCGATCCGGCGCCACACCCACCCGCAGCGGATCGGCGTATGCGGCTGCGCCGAACAGCGCCATGGAGCAGAGGAGCATCAGCAGTCTTTTCATTGCGGGCCTCACAAGGGTCATCATCAATAGGGCCGGATTCATCCGGACACCGAGGGTAGGGACAGAGAACGGTAGCTCGCCAGGGCGCCCAGGGCGATCAACAGTGCAAGCACGGCTGCGGTGCCAAAGGCGGCATCAACAAGACCGAGCCCGGCACCCGCAAACAACAGCACGCCGATGGCTGTATTGCTGACCGCGGTGTACTGGGCCCGGTTTTCACCGGACGCCATATCCACAAGGTAGGTCTTGCGCCCTACCCTCGCGCCCTGGTGCGCGACAGCTGCCGTGAAGACCAGAACAGCACCGGTCACACCGTGGCCCAGGGCAGCAGGGTGGACTGCTTGCAGTGCCACCGCCACGGCCACCACGCCAGTGGACAATGCGGCTGCCGCCGCCATGACGTGATGCGCTGCGCGGTCTGCCCAGCGCCCCCAGAACGCGGCAGACAACAGGCCCGCCGCCCCTTCCGCCAGCAACAGGGCCGCAAAACTGAGCAGCTGGGCGTCCGCCGCCTGCTGCAACAGCACAACAAGATAGGGAATGGCAAAGGCCGTGCCAATCAGCAGCGCTCTGGCGACCACGAAACGACGGAACTGTTTGTCCGTGCGCAGCAGCCCAAGGCTGCGCAGTGCCTCCGCAAAGGCATTGCCACCTCCCTCCGTGGCACCCGGCACCTCTGGTACTGCTGCAAACACAGCGGCGGCAAGAAACCAGAGCCCTGCTGCGAGCGCAAGAATAAGCGCGAACAAACCCGCACCGGCATCGCCGCTGCGTCCGCTCACGTCGGGAAACAGCATCAGGACGATCGCAACCAGCAGGGTGACTGCCCCGGCTGCGGAGGCGGCGAGGCCGGTCAACCGGCCTCGCCGGGCCTTGGATACCGTTTTTCCCAGGACATCTTTGGCCGCTACCGAACACACGCCCCGCGCCAGGCTGAAGCAGGCCAGGCAGACGATAATCGCACACCCCAGCGACGCGCCCTGCAACACAAGCACGGCCGCCACCATGCCGCACAGCGCCAGGCCCTGCACGACACTACCGAAGACCCAGAAATATTTGCGCAAGGCATGCTCACGAACCCACTGCGCCACGAAAAGCTGCGGCAGCAACGAGAGCGACTCGCGTACCGGCACGAGAAGTGCCACAAAAGCCGCCGGTGCACCCAATGCCGACAACATCCAGGCCAGCACCAGCCGGCTGCTGGTGAGGGCATCGCCCACCTTGTTCAGGGTCTGTGCCAACCACTGCAGCAGAAATGCCCGGGGTTGCTCATCGCAGGCGGCATCGGGAATATCACGACAAACGCGGGCGTCCTCATCCTCCACCAGCAAGCTGTACACCCTGTCCGGCAAGCCGTTTGCAGTGCTGCGTGTCACGCGTCAATCGTCCTCTTCGTCCCGCAGGCGCTGCAAGCGCTCTTCCTCTTCACGCAGCGCTGCGCGAATCTCCAGCATGACACTGTCGACATCCGCGGCGTGTTCGGCATCGGCAAAGAGACCGGTCAGGTTGTGTTCGGGCGTTAACTCCCCGTCCTCAAACAGCTGCCAGATTTCCTCGCCATAGCGCGTATCGAGCACGGACGGGGCGAACAGCCCATAATAATTGGTCACCCGTTGCACATCGCGCAGGAGCATCGCACGCGCATTGTTATTGGCGGAGGCATCCACCGCCTGGGGCAAGTCAATGATGACGGGGCCATCCGGGTCCACGAGGATATTGAACTCAGACAGATCGCCGTGAATCAGCCCGGCACACAGCATGCGAACGATATAGCGCAACACCTGGGCATAGTCCTCCAGGGCCTGCTCCTCCGACATCATCACGTCGGCGAGCCGCGGCGCGACATCGCCAGCTTCATCGGTCACCAGTTCCATGAGCAGAACGCCGTCGTAGCAGCCATAGGGTTCAGGCACGCGCACGTCCGCCCGGTCGAGACGATACAGGGCGTCAACCTCCGCGTTCTGCCAGGTTTCTTCCTGCTGCTTGCGGCCGTAGCGCGAGCCCTTCTCCATGGCGCGGGCACGGCGGGTATTGCGCACTTTGCGTCCTTCCGTATACGCAGCCGCTTTCTTGAAGCTGCGCTTGTAAGCTTCTTTGTAGACTTTTGCGCAGCGCGTTCGGGTGCCGGATCGAACCACGAAAATGTCGGCTTCCTTGCCGCTCATCAATGGAAAAAGCACCTCGTCAATCAGGCCGTCCTCCACCAGGGGCTGCAGGCGAGGCGGTACTTTCATAGGGTAGTATCCGGTACATTGGTTCGCCGCAGTCTAGCATGAAACACCGCGCTGCCACTCAGCCCGCGTCGTCACCTCCCCGGCTGTGGCAATTGCGCGTGGCGTTAAGGTATGATTCGGGCCAAGTCCTGGAGAGCTAACCTGATATGCGCCTGATGCGGCCATTACTCGCAGTTATCGCCCTGTTCGCAGTGTGGTTACTGTGGGGCGGTTTATACAAAACGCCGGTCCTGCAGTTGGGCATTGTGTCTTGCGTGCTGGTTGTCTGGCTCACCTACCGTATGGCGCTACCCGACCAGCAGGAGCATCGCCTTGCGCTGCTCTATCGGGTTCCCCTCTACTGGCTGTGGCTGCTCTGGGAAATGGTCGTGACCAACGTTCAGGTGCTGCGGCTGGTCCTGGGTCCGCGTTCAGCACTGTCCCCCACCATTGTGGAGGTAGACGCCAGTGCCTCCAGCAAATTCGCCCTGACCCTGCTCGGTAACTCCATCACGCTGACGCCGGGCACCCTGACCATCAATATCGATGACACCCGGCTCACGGCCCACTGTCTCACTCGCGCCGCTGCCAAAGATCTGCGCGATGGCGCCATGGCCCGTCGCGTCGCCGCCGTGGATCCTGACTGATGCTACTGGTTGCTGCCATCGCTATTCTCGTTACCATGGCGCTCGCACTTGCCCGAGCGCTCCTGGGTCCCAGCGTCTATGACCGCGTCCTGGCGGTGAACATGTTCGGCACCAAGACGGTGCTGCTGATTGCCGTCATGGCATTCATCATGGGCCGTACCGATTTCCTGGACCTGGCCCTGGCCTACGCCCTGATCAACTTTATCGGTGTTCTGGCCGTGCTCTGGTTCGTGCAGGAAAGCCGCAAGCGGCATCCGTCAGGGAACAGCGCGCAGACGACCACAGAGAGCAACATGGAATGAATGGCATTCTTGAGGCCATTGCCGGCCTGCTGGTGATATCCGGCAGTCTGTTCGTGCTCGCCGGTGGCATCGGTGCACTCCGGATGCCCGACTTTTATACGCGGATTCACGGTGCCAGCCTGACCGATTCGCTGGGTCCGGTGCTCGTGCTCGGTGGCTTGATGATCTACGCAGGCCTCTCCCTGATCACGGTGAAGCTGGCGGCTGTCATGCTCTTTCTGCTGGTCACTTCGCCAACTGCCACCTATGCACTCGCCAATGCGGCACTGCTGGCAGGATTGAAACCTGAGGGCGTAGTCCGCATGCCCGCAGACTCGGAGGACGGCGTGTGACCACGTTATTGATTGGCATCTTCCTGCTGTCCCTGCTGGTGATTACAGCCGTGGCCATCGTGCGGTCTGAGGACCTGTTCTCTGCCGTCATGTTGAGCGGCATTTTCAGCCTGCTGATGGCGCTGAATTTCTTTCTGCTCGACGCAGCGGACGTTGCACTCACCGAGGCCGCCGTCGGTGCCGGTGTGGCCACGGTGCTGCTGCTGGCAGGACTGAAGCTGACTCCACCCACGGAGGCCAAGGGGCGATCGCTGCGCAAACTGTCGGTTGTCGTGATTGCTGTAACGACGCTCCTGATGATTTACGCATCCTTCGGCCAGCCCACCCTCGGTGATCCCATGGCACCCGCACAGCAACACGTTGCGCCGTGGTATATCGAGAAAACGCCGGAACTGATCGACATTCCAAACATCGTCACAGCGGTGCTCAGCAGTTTTCGCGGCTATGACACACTGGGGGAAGTGTTTGTGGTGTTGACGGCCGGCATCGGGGTGATGTTCCTGCTCGGCGGAGGACGTGGAAAACCGTTCTCACGCCTCGACAGCCATGTTGAAGAGGGCTTGAGCGGACACTTGATACCCAAAGTGATGGCGAGGCTGCTGATTCCCTTTATCCTCCTGTTCGCCCTGTTCGTACAGTTCCACGGTGAGTACAGCCCGGGCGGCGGGTTTCAGGCGGGCGCAATTTTCGTCGCCGGCATCATTCTCTACTCCCTGGTGCGCGGCGAAGGACTTGCACTTGCTGTCATCCCGCCCCGGGTGCTGCTCTGGATGAGTGCCGGTGGCGCGCTGCTTTACGGTTCAGTCGGGCTTGCCGGCATCGTCATGGGCGGACAGTTTCTGGAGTACTCGGTACTGTCCGAGAATCCGGTGACCGGCCAGCACATCGGCATTATCGTCATTGAACTCGGTGTCGGACTTACCGTCACTGGAGTCCTGCTTTCCATTTTCCATGCATTCGCCGCCCGGGACTGATTCAGCATGAAGCTTCTAGGCCTTTTCAACTACTGGGTTTTTGCCGTTTTGCTCATGATTGGCCTCTACGCACTGATCAGCAAAAAGAACCTGGTGAAAAAAATCATGGCGCTGGCGATTTTCCAGTCAGCCGTGTTTCTCTTTTTCATCACCATGAGTCGCGTCGATGGGGGCACGGCGCCCATCATCCAGGCGGGCGTGCCAGACCAGATCTTTTCCAACCCGCTTCCCCAGGTGTTGATCCTCACCGCCATTGTGGTCGGCATCTCGACGACCGCGCTGGGGCTTGCCATTGTCGTGCGCCTGTATGAAGAGTACGGCACCGTGGAGGATGACGAAATTCTGGCGATGGATCGCGAATCGTGAATCTGGCAGATCATCTCCCGGCACTGCAGGTCGCACTGCCGCTGCTCACCGCGCCACTGGTTATACTCCTGCGCAACGGCTTCCTGGCCTGGCTGGCCGCGCTGGTCGCCAGTGGCGTCTCGCTTGGCCTGGCCATCCTGCTGACGCAGGCCGTGCTTGGCCCCGGTGTGCCGGAATATGCCGTTGGAGGCTGGCAGCCGCCCTTCGGGATCTCGCTGAACGTCGACGGTCTCAGCGCCCTCGTGCTACTGCTGGTGACCGGAGCGTCGACGCTGGGCCTGGCCGGTGGACGCCTGTCCCTGCGGCGCGACATCGACAACCGCCGCGCACCCATGTTCTACGGCGCGTGGCTGATCGCACTGGCCGGACTGTGCGGCATCGCCGTGGCAGGTGATGCCTTCAACGTCTTTGTCTTCATGGAAATTTCCTCCCTCGCCACCTACATCCTGATCGCCGCCGGCCGCGACCGGCGGGCCCTGTCGGCGGTGTTCAAGTACCTGATCATCGGCACCATCGGCGCCACCTTTTACCTCATCGGCGTCGGCTTCATCTACATGATGACCGGCACGCTGAATTTTGCCGATATGGCACTGCGTCTGGGGGATGTGATCGAAACGCGGCCGATTATCATTGCCGCCGGATTCATTACCATCGGCCTCGCATTGAAGGCGGCCGTGTTCCCGCTGCATATCTGGCTGCCGCGGGCCTATACCTATGCGCCCAATGCCGTGACCGTGTTCATCGCTGCCTGTTCCACCAAGGTCTCCATCTATGTGCTGCTGCGCTTCAACTACGGCGTCTTCCACGGCAACCTGCTCGGCCACTCTGACCTGTTCAGCGTTTTCATCGTGCCGCTGGCCCTGTCCGGAATTCTGCTGGCATCGGCGATCGCCATTTACCAGGGCAACATCAAGAAGCTGCTGGCCTTTTCGTCCGTCGCGCAGATCGGCTATATCGCCCTGGCCGCGGGTCTCGCCACGCAGGCAGGGTTGATGGCCGCACAGCTGCATATGTTCAACCATGCTCTGGCCAAGGGCACCCTGTTCCTGTGCGTCGTCGCTTTCGTGCTGACAAGCCGCAGCGCCAATATCACCAAGCTGGCGGGCATTGGCAGGCGCATGCCCTGGACCATGGGCGCCTTTGTCATCGCCGGCCTGAGCCTGATTGGCGTCCCCGGCACAGCGGGGTTTATCAGCAAGTGGTACCTGGTGGTCGCTGTCATGGGCGTGCCTGGCTGGGGGGTACCGCTGGTAATCGCTATCATCATCAGTTCACTGATGGCCGTCGTCTATCTCTGGAAGTTTGTCGAAACCGCCTACTACGGGACGCCGCCGGACGGCGACGTCTCAGCCATGGAAGTCCCGCTGCCGCTGCGGGTACTGATCTGGTTCGCTGCCCTCGCCAATATCTATTTCGGCCTGGCGCCCAGATTGCCCATCGCGCTTGCTGAGAGCGGCACCAGCACCTTGCTCGGGGGACTGCTGTAATGCTGAGCACCTCGACACTGCCCCTGATACTGACACTGCCCCTGCTTGGCGCCATCGCCATTGCCTGTGTCGGGCGCTGGCCCAACCTGCGCGAAACGATCAGCCTGCTGACCGCCATCACCCTTGCGGTTCTGGTATTTTCCTGGTTTCCGGAGGTGTCTGACGGTGCGCGTCCACGCTTCGTGCTCTCCGAGCCGCTTCCCGGCCTGACACTGGCGCTGTCGCTGGAACCACTGGGCATGATGTTCGCCTGCATCGCCTCCTTCCTGTGGATCATTAACACTATCTACTCGATTGGCTACATGCGCGGCAACGATGAGAAACACCAGACCCGTTTCTACATCTGCTTCGCGCTCGCAATCGCAGCCGCGATGGGCATTGCCCTGGCCGACAACCTGTTTACCCTGTTCCTGTTCTATGAACTGCTGACCCTGTCCACCTACCCGCTGGTGGCGCACAAGGGAGATGCCAAAACCATTGCCTCGGCGCGCGTTTACCTGGGGGTACTGCTCGCCACCTCCATCGGTCTGCTGCTGCCGGCCATTATCTGGACCTGGGTTGCCACCGGCAGCACGACCTTCACACTGGGCGGCATTATTGAAGGCAAGCTTGCCGGGCCCGCTGTAGGCCTGCTGCTGGGCCTGTTCGTATTCGGCATCGGCAAGGCGGCGGTGATGCCAGTACACCGCTGGTTGCCCGCAGCCATGGTGGCGCCCACACCGGTCAGCGCGCTGCTGCACGCAGTCGCCGTGGTCAAAGCCGGTGTGTTCAGCATCACCAAAATCATCATCTACATTTTCGGCGTCGACTTCCTGTTCAATGAACCGAGCGCCCAGTGGCTGCAGTTTGCCGCCGCGTTCACCATCCTGACCGCCAGCATCATCGCGCTCTACCAGACCAACCTGAAGCGCATGCTGGCCTACTCCACGATTGGCCAGCTCTCCTACGTCATCATGGCAACGGTGATTCTCAAGCCGCTGGCCGAGGTGGGCGCCGCGGTACATATCGCCGCACACGCGTTCGGCAAAATCACCTTGTTCTTTGCGGCCGGCGCGATCTATACCGCGGCGCACAAAACGGAACTCTGGCAACTTGCCGGCATTGGTCGACGGATGCCCATCACCATGGCCGCGTTTACCATTGGCGCACTGAGCATGATCGGCGTGCCACCGACGGCCGGCTTCGTCTCCAAGTGGTTCATTCTCGCCGGTGCTTTCCAGGCGGAGAACTATATCGCCATCTTTACGATTATTGGCAGTACGGTACTCAATGCCATGTACTTCCTGCCCATCATCTACTTTGCCTGGCTGGCTCCGCCGGCGGACGGTGTGGACATGAACCACGGTGAGGCCCCGAAAGCTATCCTGCTCGCGCTGTCGGTGACCGCAGCGCTCACCATTGTGTTTTTCTTCTTTAACCAGCCGCTTCTGGACCTTGAGAGCCAGCTGGTGGAGAGCCTGCCGCTATGACACAACCTGACGACCACTGGCTGATCCGGCCAACCACGATCCGCTGGCTGTGGATTATCGGCTACAGCGTGCTCGCGATCACTGTGCTGCTGCAGCTGGTCATTCCCGTCAAGGGCTATTTCGGCATTGACGGCTGGTTCGGCTTCGGTGCCCTGTTTGGTTTCCTGAGCTGTGTGTTGATGGTGTTTGGCGCCAAGTTCATCGGGAAGCTGCTGAAGCGGCCGGACGACTACTACGATGTTTGAGATGTTCCCCCCCGCACTTGCGCTGATCGGCGGCGCCCTGCTGACTGCCTTAATCAGTTCGCGGCAGCTGCGTGCAGTTGTGGTTATCATTGCCCCACTGATCTGCCTGTACCTGATCTGGCAAGTGCCGGATGGTGTCGTGGTCCGCGGCGCATTTCTCGGTTACCCACTGGAACTGGTGGAGGGCGGCCCCGTGCGCCGTCTGTTTGCCACGATCTTCGCCATCATGTCCGCGACGGGTGCCGTTTTCGCCTTCAACCATGCACGGCGCACCGAGTTGGTGGCCGCGCAACTGTATGCAGCGGGCGCTGTGGGCGTTTCGTTTGCCGGTGACCTGCTCACCCTGTTCGTGTTCTGGGAGATCATGGCACTGTTCTCCACCGTCGTGGTCTGGTGTGGCGGCACCGAAAGCGCCCGGGCCGCCGGTGTGCGCTACGCCATTATGCACCTGCTGGGCGGCGTGATCCTGAAGGTTGGCATCGAAGGCCTGCTCGTGACCACGGGCTCGCTGGATATCCGCCCGCTTTCAGCGCATGACTTCAGCACCTGGATGATTCTCATCGGTATTCTGATCAACGCCGCTGCCCCGCCGCTCTCTTCGTGGCTGTCGGACGCCTACCCTACCGCCAGTCCGACCGGCTCGGTTTTCCTCTCGGCGTTCACCACAAAAACCGCCATCCTGGCGCTGATACTGCTGTTCCCGGGCGAGTCGATCCTGGTGGGGATCGGGCTGTTCATGGTGTTCTACGGGATTTTCTACGCGCTGCTGGAAAACGATATTCGGCGCATTCTCGCGTTTTCTATCGTCAACCAGGTGGGCTTCATGGTGGTGGCGGTGGGCATCGGCACGGAGATGGCCATCAACGGCGCTTCAGCCCACGCATTTGCCCATATCATCTACAAGGCGCTGCTGTTCATGAGTGCCGGGGTTGTTGTGATGCGCACCGGCAAGCACCTCTGCACGGACGTGGGTGGCCTCTTCCGCACCATGCCGGTGACCATGTGGTGTGGTGTCGTGGGCGCGCTGGCGATTTCCAGCTTTCCGCTGACGTCGGGCTTCACCACCAAGACGCTGATTTCCCAGGCTGCTGTGGGGGAAGGTCTGACCACCGTCTACTTCCTGCTCGCAGCCGCCTCCGCCGGTGTATTTCTGCACGCGGGCATCAAGTTTCCCTGGTTTGTCTTTTTCCAGAAAGACTCTGGCCTGCGCCCCAAGGATGCACCCTGGAACATGCGCATTGCGATGCTCTTCTTTGCCTTCCTCTGCATTCTGATCGGCGTCTACCCACAGCTGCTGTACCCACTGCTGCCCTACGCGATGGACTACCACCCGTACAAACCCGGCAAGGTGCTGTTCTACCTGCAACTGCTGTTGTTCTCCGGGCTCGCCTTCTTCCTGCTGCTGCCGTGGATGAAGCGCACACTGACCATTTCGCTTGACGTGGACTGGCTGTGGCGCCGCGGTCTGCCGCTCCTGGTGAAGTACGTGGCGCGCGTCGGCAAGCCACCCGTAGGCGCATTGCGCAGCCGCCTGCAGCAGGGCGCCGGGTTGCTGACCGCCTCGGCTCGACACACCATGGGGCACACGGGCCCACTGGGACGTTCCTGGGAAATCGGTACCACCGCGCTCTGGATCGTGTTGTTACTGATGGTCTACGTATTCGCCTATTACCTGTTCTAAGCCATCAAGCACTGTGAACTGGCGCACAGATCATGTGCGCCGTGATTCGTGGCGGAAACGGTCAGGACTACACTGTTACGCTCTGTTACCTAACCAACGAGAGCGTTCGACCCTGCCATGTACAAATTCATCGGTATCGCCATTCTTGCCTCCTGTTCCGCCCTTGCCGGTTGCAAAGTGCAGCTGTCCAGCCCCACCGGTGGCTCCATCGCCACGGTGTCAGGCAACTACAGCTGCGCCGCCAATGCCAACTGCCCACCTATCGATGTCAACGACATATTCTTTGACGAAACCTTTATCGCGAGGCCGGCCGCCGGCTACGAGTTCACCGGCTGGAAAAAGCGCCAGCGCGGCCTGTGCGGAGGCAGCACCAAGAACTGCCGCCTGTTCACCTCTGGCTTCGCCGGCAACGATGACCTGTTGGGGTTCCTGGCCCGACCCAACGAAGTGTTCTACCTGGAACCGGTGTTCACCCGCATCGCCAGCGGTAGCGGTGATGCGCGTCGCTGCTACAACACCACGCTGGTGACGGTAAACACCACGGTGGTCGCAAGCTATCGCACCACCGACGCCAGCGGCGCTGTGGTACCCTTCGAGTACGATCAGGTGATCACCGGCGGGGCGAGCTTCGAGGGGAAGAACGCGCTGAAAGCGACCACCAATACCCGCGCGAGTGGCGCGGCGCCCTCCACTTCCCGTAGCGAGGCCTACTTCCAGCCCCAGGCCAGTCAGTTCCGCGTGCTTGAGTACGGTGTGGAAGTGGAGTCTTTCACGCCTGAAGCCTCCGAAAGCCGCGTCGTGTTTGCGCCGCAACAACTGGAACGTTACGACCTCAGTGCGGGACAGTCCTTTGAACAACGCTACACCGTCAATCTTCGTACCCGCGTGCGGGGCTTCACGCTCAATGACAGCAACACCGTGGACCGGCGTACCACATTTGTCGGCATTGAATCAGTCAGTGTCCCCGCAGGCCAGTTCCAGGCCTGTCGCTTCCAGACACGGGAAACGGGCAGCGCCGGCACAGCGCTCAGCGAGGAGTGGTTCGGTGTGGACAACGGCATGCTGCTGAAATCGACCGCTGACGGAGACACCACGGTGCTGCTGAGGGCGAGCATCAACGGTGCCAGCATCTAACGCTGGGGCTTGCACGCAGGCATAAAAAAACCCTCTGGACCGCGCGGTGCAGAGGGTTTGTTTGGTGGAGCTAGACGGGATCGAACCGTCGACCTCTTGCATGCCATGCAAGCGCTCTCCCAGCTGAGCTATAGCCCCGTAAACTCTGAGGACGCGAATTCTAGAGAGGCAGCCTAACCCTGTCAAGCGCTGGCAGCAGGGAAAGTGCGCTCAGCAGTCGACAAAGTTGACGGGCACTTCCAGCACGTTCACGGCCAGGCCGCCCCGCGCTGTTTCCTTGTATTTTTCCTGCATATCCCGGCCCGTGTCGCGCATGGTCTTGATCACCTGGTCCAGAGACACATAGTGTTCACCGCTGCCGCGCAACGCCATGCGCGCCGCGCTGATCGCCTTGATCGCACCCATGGCGTTGCGCTCGATACAGGGTACCTGCACCAGTCCACCGATCGGGTCGCAGGTCAGGCCGAGATTGTGCTCCATGGCAATCTCGGCCGCATTTTCCACCTGCTCCGGCGTTCCGCCCAGTGCGTCAGCAAGCGCGCCAGCCGCCATCGAGCAGGCGGAACCCACCTCGCCCTGGCAACCTACCTCGGCGCCCGAAATCGAGGCATTGATTTTGTAAAGTGTACCTATCGCCGCGGCGGTGAGCAGAAAGCGCACCGCGTCCTCCTCCACCGCCCCCTGACAGCGCGTGAGATAGTATTTAAGTACCGCAGGGATGATACCCGCCGCACCGTTGGTCGGTGCAGTAACGATACGGCCCCCCACCGCATTTTCCTCATTGACGGCCAGCGCGTAGAGCGTCACCCAGTCCATGGTGTTCAGCGAGTCGTCCCCGAGGCCGCCCTGACGCCCCTTCAACTGCCGATACAGCTGCGCTGCACGACGCCTGACCTTGAGGCCGCCGGGAAGGATGCCCTCCGCCTCACAGCCACGGGCTATGGAGGCATCCATCACCCGCCACAGACGAAGCAGCCCATCGTGGATCTCCTCCCGGGAGCGCCAGGCTTTCTCGTTTTCCAGCATCAGGCGACTGATAGACAGCCCGCTCTCGCGACAGCGACGCAGCAGTTCTGCCCCGGTCGTAAACGGGTACGGCACGGGAGTCGGGTCATCGACGATCAGCTCCCCGCCCTCTGCTGCCGCCTCATCCACCACAAACCCACCGCCCACCGAGTAATACACCGCGTGCTGCAGCGTCTCACCCTGCGCGTCAAAGGCCCGGAAGCGCATGCCATTGGCGTGCTGCGGCAGGGTCTCAGTGCGGTGCATGATAAGGTCATCGCGGTAGCTGAAAGGGACAGCGTGTCGACCCAGCACGCGCAGCTCCCCGCCCTCGCGCACGGCTGCAACACGCGGCGCAATCCCCTCCACCACGACCGTATCGGGCGCTTCTCCTTCCAGGCCGAGAATAATCGCCTTGGGTGAGCCGTGACCGGCGCCCGTCGCACCGAGCGAGCCGTAGAGTTCGACGCTGATCCGCGCACAACGGTCCAGGGACCCGCTGTTCTCGAGGGCGTCGGCGAAGCGCTTGGCCGCGTGCATCGGGCCAACCGTGTGCGAACTGGAGGGCCCGATGCCCACCTTGAAAAGGTCGAATGTGCTGATGGCCACGCTGCGGCTCCCGGTGTTGCTGCACTGCATTGAGTGTAGCCCTATTCAGGGCGGGCAGTACACGCGATGCTAGGCGTACCCGGCGCGCTGCAGGGCATCCCGAATCAAGGGAACACAGGGGTGATCGACGTCGATATCGCGGCCGCGGGCGGGATCTATCCCCGCGCGACGATACGCAGGCGGCATGCCCGGGTGCATCGTGCTGTCTGCCGACACAATGGCGGGCTCGAAACTGAGGCCCAGGAACTCCAGCACCCGTGCCAGTTCCCGCTGTGGATCCGCCACCAGTTCTTCGAAGCGCAGGAACAGGGTCTGCGGCCGCGTCTGCAGAAACTCGTAAACCTCGACCGCGTACCGCCAGTTGTCACAGGCCTGCTCCAGTCCCTGTGGGGTGCGCGACAGCTTGGACTGCACGCAGGCACGCCCGTCCCGCAGCAGGTAGATCACCTTGAGTCCGGCCAGGGTGCCGTTAAAAAATGCGTCGAGCACGTTCAGGGGCGGCACGTGGTAGAGATTGTGTTTGTTGAGGCCTGCCAGCTGCTCGGTGGTGACCTTGTTACCCCAGAGCGCGGCATCACTGGCAGCCGCAGACTGCAGGCAACAGTCGAGAAAAGCACTGCTGCGCTGTTCGAACAGACGGTCTGGCTCATCGTCCAGCTCGCGCCCGCGGAGGTAGGCGATGCTGCCGACCTCAAAGCCGACTTCAAGCTGGGAATGCTGGTCCAGCAATGCGGTGAGCAGGCTGGTACCGGAGCGCCCGGCGCCCACAATCAGGAAACGAAAACTCGAACCGGCTGCGCGTGCCACAGGCGTCAGTTGCCCGCCGTGGGTAAATCGGCGTAGGCTTTTTCCAGCCGCTTGGCCGCTTTTTTAGAGACACCGCCCAACACCTCAATCGCGTGCCGCAGGCGCGCCCTGCTCATATCAGGCCCCAGCAACGCCATGGAATCCACCACAGAGAACGAAGCACTGGAACCCGCGATGGCCACAAAGAGCGGTGCCAGCATGTCCTTGATCTTCATTTGCTGTGCGTCCGCCAGTGCCTTCAGTGCCTCCCACACCGTATCACGACTCCAGTCGCTGATGCCCTCGAGACACCAGAGGGAAAACTGCAGGCTGGCCAACAGCGCGTCGCGCTCCAGCTTGATGCCGTCGAAGGACGCTTCGCTGATGGGTAGCGTGCCGGACACGAGGAACCCGGCGAGGGGTGCAAAATCACTGAGGGTTTCCATGCGCTTCTGCGCGTGAGGCAACACCTTGCGCAGGTTCTCGGCGTTATAGGCCCAGTCGATCAGACGCGCCGCGAGTTCCTCCTCGCTGAGGTCCTCGCGAATCCACAAGCCATTCAACCAGCGCAGCTTTTCCTGATCGAAAATCGGGCCACCCAGCGACACGCGACTGATATCGAAATGCGCCTGCATATCTACAAGGGAGAACTTTTCGCGCTCATCGGGCATGGACCAGCCCATGCGGCCAAGGTAATTCAGTAACGCTTCGGGGAGAAAGCCCATGCGCTGATAGTACAGAATGCTGGTGGGGTTCTTGCGCTTGCTGAGCTTCGACTTGTCGGGGTTGCGCAAGAGCGGCAGGTGGCACAGCACCGGCATCTCCCAACCAAAATACGCGTACAGCAGCTTGTGCTTGGGCGCCGAGTTGATCCACTCCTCGCCGCGCAATACGTGGGTTATGCCCATCAGGTGGTCATCGACGACATTCGCCAGGTGATAGGTTGGCATGCCGTCCGATTTCAGCAGGATCTGCGCATCCACCATGCTCCAGTCCAGCTCGATGTCACCGCGCAGTAGATCATTGACCACGCAGGCACCCGGCTCATCGGGCACCACCATGCGCACGACATAGGGCATGCCCGCTTCCGCCCGGCGTGCCACTTCATCTTCCGGCAAGGCGAGATCAGCCGGCTTCAAAGCGGTGCTGTTGCCGGCGGCCCGGCGCGCTTCGCGCAGCGCATCCAGTTCCTCCGGTGTGCGATAACAGAGAAATGCCTTGCCCTCGGCAACCAGCTGCAGGGCGTATTCTCCGTAGATCTCCATGCGCTCGCTCTGCCGATACGGGCCGCAACGACCGCCGACATCCGGGCCCTCATCCCAGTCCAGGCCCAGCCAGCGCAGGGAATCCAGAATCGCCTGCTCGGAAGCGGCCGTACTTCTCGCCTGATCGGTATCTTCGATGCGCAGTATGAATTGGCCCCCGTGCGCACGTGCAAAGCAGTAATTGAACAGGGCGATATACGCCGTGCCGACATGCGGATCACCGGTCGGTGAGGGCGCGATTCGTGTGCGAACAGTCATGGGAGTTCCGGGGCAAGAGCGATAACAGGAGCGAGATTATACGGTCTCGTCGACGCGATGCCCACCGGGGTCGTAGCGACAGGGCTGGTGGCGTATGGCCGAATGACGCGGACCCTTGCCATGGAGGCACTAAATGCGAATAATTAGCGTTTTCAGATTGCAGCTATCGCGAGGATTGTATGCCACGGCTCCATCAACGACTCATCAGGGCTATTGCGCTCTCCATGCTGACCGCTGTGGGGGGGCTGGTCGCCTGCGGCGCGCCGGATGCGGTGAACGTCTACTCCGCTCGCCAGGAAGCGCTGATCAAGCCGCTGCTGGATCAATTCACAGAGGAAACCGGCATCGCGATCAACCTGGTGACCGGTGATGGCGACGCGCTGCTGGAGCGGTTGCGCAACGAGGGCGACAACTCACCTGCAGACCTGTTCCTCACCAGCGACGCCGGCAAGCTGTACCGGGCGCAGGCGGATGCCCTGTTACAGCCTGTCACCTCGCCCACCCTGCAATCAGCGGCACCGCCCCACCTGCGCAGTGATGAAAACTACTGGTACGGCCTGTCGGTGCGCGCGCGTGTGCTGGTGTATGCGCCGGATCGTGTCGACCCGGCCGCGCTCAGCGACTATGCCGCGCTGGCCGACCCGATGTGGCGCGGTCGCATCTGTGTGCGCTCCTCGGGCAATATCTATAACCAGTCTCTGGTCGCAGGCATGCTGGCCAATGACGGCGCCGATACCACCGCCGCCTGGCTGGAAGGCTTTGTTGCCAACTTCGCCCGCACCCCCCAGGGCGGTGACCGCGACCAGATCAAGGCTGTGGCCGCGGGGCAGTGCGATGTCGCGCTGGTAAACAGCTATTACCTCGGCGGCATGCTGCAATCCGATGACGCCGGAGAGCGCGAAGCCGCACAGCAGGTCACCCTGTTCTGGCCCAACCAGACTGGCCGCGGCGCACACGTCAACATTAGCGGGGCAGGCGTCACACGCGCCGCGAGCAAGCCCGAGCAGGCTCGTCAACTGATCGAGTTCATGCTGCGTGAGGAGAGCCAGCGCTGGTACGCCGAAGTCAACAATGAGTACCCGGTGCGCGAGGATGTTGAGCCCTCTGCCTTGCTGCAGTCATGGGGTCCGTTCCGGGCAGACGAACTGAATGTCAGTGAACTCGGGCGACTCAATGCCGAAGCCGTGAAAGCCATGGACCGTGCCGGTTGGCGATAAACCACGCGGTATCAACTCGCGGTGAGGCAGTGACCTCAGCCGCCTGGCTGTGGCGGCTCGCGATGGTGATCAGCGCCGCGGTCGTCGCGGTGCCGGTTGTGGTCATCGTCGCCAGTCTGCTGGGGCCCTACAGCGCAGCCTGGCGGCACCTGTTCGACACGGTGCTGTTGGACTATGTGGTGAACTCGCTGCTGCTGATGCTCGGTGTTGGTGTCGGCACCGCGCTGCTGGGGGTCAGTACAGCCTGGCTGACAGCACACTGCGAGTTTCCGGGAAGGCGCCTGTTTTCCTGGGCGCTATTGCTTCCCATGGCCATGCCCGCCTACATCATTGCCTACACCTACACCGGGCTGCTCGATGTCGCCGGCCCCGTGCAGAGCAGCCTGCGCGCAGGATTTGACTGGCAGCACGGAGATTACTGGTTTCCCGAAATACGCTCCCTGGGCGGCGCGATCTGCATGCTGTCGCTGGTGCTGTATCCCTACGTCTATCTGCTGACCCGGGTTGCATTCGTGGACCAATCCGCCGCACTTGGCGAGGCAAGCCGCAGCCTTGGCAACTCTGCCTCACAAACCTTCTTCAGGGTAACGCTGCCGATGGCGCGACCCGCCATCGCGGCCGGCGTCAGCCTGGCGCTGATGGAGACCCTGGCAGACTATGGGACGGTGGCCTACTTCGGCGTCAGCGCGTTTACCACCGGCATTTTCCGCACCTGGTATGGCCTGGGCGAATTGCAGACCGCCGCACAACTGGCGGCATGCCTGCTGCTGTTCGTTATCGCCCTGTTCGCCCTGGAGCGCCGCTCCAGGTCGCGTCTGCGCTTCCACCGACTGGGTACCGGCCGGTCAACACAGCGCGTCCGGCTGCAGGGCTGGCGCGCATTCACGGCATTGGCGGCTGCCCTGCTGGTGCTCACCGCCGGCTTCCTTCTGCCTGCCGCCCAGTTGGCTGCCTGGACTGCGCAGCACTACCAGAATGCATTCACAACAGCCTTCCTCGCACTGCTTGGCAACAGTTTCCTGCTCGCCGCACTGGCGTCCCTGTGCTGCCTGCTCCTCGCCCTGCTGCTGGGTTACGGGAAACGCGCCCATCCGGGCCGTCTGGAGGCTGTCACTACCCGTGTGGCGAGCATGGGCTATGCGGTTCCGGGCACCGTGATCGCCGTAGGTGTCATGATCCCCTTTGCCTGGGCCGACAACACCCTCGACCACTGGCTGCGACAGAGCTTTGGCGTGTCGTCGGGGCTGCTTGTCAGCGGGACGCTGGGCGCACTGGTATTCGCCTATGTCGTGCGCTTTCTTGCGGTTTCCCTGCAATCCGTGGAAGCGGGCCTGACGCGTATCCGCCCCGACCTTGACGAGGCTGCGCGGTCGCTTGGGCACACGCCCCTGGGCGTGCTGCGGCGCATACACCTTCCGATGCTCCGCGGCAGCCTGCTCACCGCGCTGTTGCTGGTCTTTGTCGACGTGCTAAAAGAACTGCCAACGACCCTGATTCTGCGCCCCTTCAAGTTCAACACGCTGGCCGTGCGGGCCCACGAACTGGCCTCGGACGAGCGACTGGCCGAGGCGGCACTGCCCGCACTGGCCATTGTGCTGATCGGGCTTATCCCTGTTATTCTGCTCACCCGCAATATGACGAAGGCGGCGGTCGATTCATGAGCAACCAACTTGAGCTGGACCAGGTTTGTGTGCGCTATGGTGAGGTGACCGCGGTGGAGGACGCCTCTCTGACGCTCCAACCCGGCGCTATTGGCTGCCTGCTGGGTCCCTCCGGCTGCGGCAAAACCACCCTGTTACGCGCCATCGCCGGGTTTGAACCGGTCAGCGCCGGGCGCATTACACTGCGCGGTGTCACGCTCAGCACGCCCCAGCGTCGGCTCCCACCCGAGCAGCGCAGGGTCGGCATGGTGTTCCAGGACTTCGCCCTGTTCCCACACCTGAACGTGCGTGACAACATCGGTTTCGGCCTCGCGACACTGCCGCGCAAAGCGCGCCAGGAACGGGTGGAGAGCCTGCTGCAGCTCGTGGCGCTCAGCGAGTACGCCGATGCCTGGCCGCACGAACTCTCCGGCGGGCAGCAGCAGCGGGTCGCCCTTGCCCGTGCGCTGGCGCCGAAACCCGACATCCTGCTGCTGGACGAGCCCTTCTCGAGCCTGGATACAGAGCTGCGCACGCTGCTCGCCGCTGACATTCGCGAACTGCTCAAGCGCAGTGCAATCACCGCCCTGCTGGTGACCCATGACCAGCACGAAGCCTTTGCCATGGCTGATCAGATCACCCTGCTCCACCAGGGGCGTGTGGCGCAAACAGGCTCCCCCCACGAACTCTACCACCGCCCGGCCAACACGTTTGTCGCGGCCTTCATCGGCGAGGGCAGCATAATATCGGCGACAATGACCGGCAGCGGTGAGCTGGCGCCCCTCATCACGGGCACGAGGGCCGGGCACGATGGCGCCTCCAGCCACCAGGTGCTCGTGCGCCCCGGCGATGTCAGCTATGACGCGAGCAGCACGCTGCTGCTGCGCGTGACGCGCAAGACCTTTCGCGGTGCACACTTCCTCTACGAGCTCACGCTGCCAGACGGGCAACGTGTGCCGTGCCTTGCTCCGGGACACATCGATGTTCCTGCGGGCGGCACACTACCAGTCACCGTGAAGCTGCAGCCCCATCTGGCCTTTGACGGCGCCGGGCTTGCGCGCTCCCGCTAGAGCGAACGCTGCCAGACGAGCGGACAATCCGGGTCACCCAGCGGATCACCCTCCTGCACACGGTCGTGGTGCGGCTTGCGGGGCGCACCCGGCCGGAAATGGTAGCGTGCGTCGTCTCCGCAATAGCGAATGCTGATCGCGCGACGGCGGCGCTGTTTGCTGAGATTGCCCCCCGCAGCGTGCAGGGTGCGGGCATGGTGCACGGTCAGGTCACCGGGGCCGAGCGCATATTGCACCAGGTCCGCCCGCCCCGCGCGTGCCAGCGCCTCGACATCCGGCACATCCAGGCCTTCCGTTCCCTCCATACTCTGCTGCGACACGAACCAGTTGGGGCGATACAGCGCGCCGTCGCGGTGGGACCCACGCACAAAACTCATGGCGCCAGTCTCTGCATCAGCGACATCCAGCGGGATCCATGTGGTGCAAACCTGCTCGCCGCTGGCGTGAAAGTAGCCCATGTCCTGATGCCAGGCCGTGCGCTCGGCCGTATCCGGCTCTTTTACCAGAATACTGTCTTCCCACAGATAGACGCGGCGACTGCGCAACAGCGTACCCGCCAGCGCTGCCAGTCCCCTGTCGAGGGCAAATGCCCGACAGTCCTCGTCTATCCGCCAATGGTCCGTCCCCGACACGAAACGCCCCTCACCCTGCATGCCACCGGTCAGCACCGTGCTCCCCGCCGCTGCAAGCCCCGCGCCCAGGGCTGACATATCGTGCATGGTTTCCCCGACCGACCCCCGCAGCAGGCGTTCCACCGCTGGCGCCATCGCCAGCACCGCTGCCGGATCCAGTGCGCCGCGCAGGCAGACCACCCCATCCGTCCAGAATGTATCTACCTCCTCGGACGTGGGGAGACGTAAAACGAGACCTTCAGTCATGACGCTGTGCTCCGTATGCGAATGGGACCTGCTGAGAACGTCTTCATGTCGCAGCGTAGATCAATCCGCAAAAACACGCATATTTTTCGTCACAGTTTTGTTTCGGTTTGTTACTATGCGGCCACCCGTATCCGCACCTCCGAAGAGGGCGATTCAGCAACATGCGAGCCATCGGAGCACCTGCATGCCAACGTTGATGACCGTTCTACTCTGCATTCTCGGTGCCAGTGCCGTCGGCGCTCTGCTTTGGCTGCGCCGCTCGCCGGGCAAGGCGGAAACCGCACCGCAGGCACAAGCTGAGGCCACGCCTCGCGTACGCACCGCGATCCAGTCGTTCTCCGCCAACGCGGGCCAGGCGGAAGCCGAGGCCGAGACAGCCGCTGACGCCAGCCCAGTGCTACCAACGGCGCTGCAGTCATTTGTCCTGCTGCGCACTGACACCGCGGACACACCCACGCCACAGACGTTGTTGGAGCTGGCGGACGCCCTGCCCGAGCCCCATTCCATGTTCCTGCAGGTGACCAGGGAACTGGATGACATCGACGAAATCACTGCTGCCGTAAAAAATGAACCGGCACTGGCTGCAGACGTACTGCGCACCGTGAACTCCGCCGCCTTCGGCCTCACTACCCCGATTTCCAGTGTGCACCACGCCATCGCCTATCTGGGCGTCAGTTACGTCAAGGGCCTGATCGCGCAATCCGCGCTGGCGCGTACGCTCCCTGCCAGTACACCCGGGTCGGACCAGGAGACGGCGATGCACCGGCTGTGGAAGTCCAGCCAGATCGCCAGCGCCAGCGCGTTTCTGCTGGCGCGAAACCTCGGTGTGGAAAACCCCTCGGTGGTCTCTACGCAGGCACTGTTGGCCAACCTGGGGGATATCAATCTGGTCTCACTGCGCCCCGAGCTGGCACACCTCTACGCACCGAAGGTTTCCCTGCTGGAGCGGGTGCAGGGGCAACAGGCAGAGCTCGGTGCCAATAGCGCCATGCTGGCGGGCCTGCTGGTGGAGCGCTGGGGCCTGCCCGGCACGATCAAGGGGACACTGGACCTATCACTACTGCCGCTGACCGTGCCCCCAGACGAGCATCCGCTGCACGGTGGCGACCTGGCTGCGGCCACCGTGGTCTACCTCGCAGGCCGCATCGGTGATGCCGCGGTATTCGGCGGACTGCAGGATATCGTCGAGCTGCCGCTGGACGGCGACCGTCCGGTGGAACTGCACTATCTGCCTGAGTACCTGGAGGCGGCGGCGCTGCAGCGGTTGCACGCCAGCCTGCAGGACAACGCCACGCGTCGCGGCCTGAATCGCATACTGGCTGCGGCGCGCAGCTGAGACCTCAGGGCTCCGGTACGACCTCCCACTCGGGCGCCTCGAACTCACCCAACAGGGTAATCTCCACGTAGGGCGTCTGCTCGGCAATGATCTCCAGCACACGCTCCGGCAAGCGCGACTCCATGGCATCACGCGCCGCTTTGCTTTCCCAGGTCGCAATCGCCAGCAATCGGCTGGGGTCACCGATTTTTCGGTGCAGGCGGGTACCCTGTGCCCCGGGGGCCTGCTGAATGATCCTGCTGGCACGAATCCAGGCCTCGGCGTAGGCCTCGGCGGTGTACCCCGGGCTCAGGGTCACTTCGAAGATATAATGCACTGGCGCCTCCTGAAGCCGCTTGCTCTGCCTGCCAGTATAGCGAATTCACCCTCTATCTCCGGTACAATGCGGCTTTCGCCCGCCACATTCCCTGCGCATGATCGTGAACAGCCACCGTTTCTGTATTGCCCCCATGATGGACTGGAGTGACCGCCACTGCCGGTACTTCTGGCGGCTGCTCAGCCGACACGCCCGCCTGTACACCGAAATGGTCACCACCGGCGCCCTGATTCACGGCGATCGGCAGCGCTTTCTGCGCTTTAACCCCATCGAAGCGCCCGTTGCGCTGCAACTGGGCGGCAGCGACCCGGCGGATCTGGCACGCTGTGCCGCGTGGGCCGCGCAGTGGGGCTACGACGAGGTCAATCTGAACTGCGGCTGCCCCTCGGATCGCGTACAGTCCGGGGCCTTTGGCGCCTCACTGATGGCACATCCGGCGCAGGTTGCCGCCTGTGTTGCCGCGATGCGTGATGCCTGTGACCTCCCGGTGACGGTCAAGCACCGTATTGGCATTGACAGCATGGAGAGCTACCAGCAACTGCTGGACTTCATCGGCCCCAGTGCCGATGCCGGCTGCAATGTGTTTATCGTGCACGCCCGCAAAGCCTGGTTGCAGGGTCTGTCGCCAAAGGAGAACCGGGAAATTCCGCCCCTCAACTACCCCTGGGTGTACCGGCTGAAAAGCGACCTGCCGGCGCTGACGATTGTCCTCAACGGCGGCATCACCAACCTGGAGAGCTGCCATGAGCACCTGCAGCAGGTAGACGGAGTGATGCTCGGGCGGGCGGCCTATCATGATCCCTGGCTGCTGGCGAATGTCGACGCAGCACTGTTCGGCGCGGACAACCCCGTGGCCAGCAAACACGACGCCATTCGCAAGCTGTTGCCCTACGTGGCGCAGGAACTGCAGCAGGGCACTGCGTTGAACCACATCACGCGCCACCTGCTCGGCCTCTATCAGGGTGTGCCCGGAGCCCGTCAGTTCCGGCGCCACCTGAGCGAGCACGCACACCGCAAGGGCGCGGGCATTGCGGTGCTGGAGGATGCCCTGCAAAAAATCGTCGGCGACGATGAGGGCGCCGCATCCGCGCGGGAACGGGCCTGCGGGTAGCACAGGGGCTGATTATGCTGCACACTTGTAGCCGCAATCCGTAACCTCGCGGCAGTCCGTCAGCCGCACGCTTTACAAGGATCTCTCCAGCATGAGCAGCAAACTCGACCAGCTGAAGTCGATGACTGACGTGGTCGCCGACACCGGTGATATCGAAGCGATTCGCCGTTTTCAACCCCAGGACGCCACAACCAATCCATCACTGCTGTTGAAAGCCGCCGCCCTGCCCCACTACCAGAGCCTGCTCTCCGGGGCACAGAACTGGGCGAGCAAAGCCGGCGGCAGCAGTGAGGAGCAGATGGCCAACTGCTGCGACCGGTTCGCGGTCGACATCGGGCGCGAAATTCTGGGTATCATCCCGGGGCGCATTTCCACCGAGGTCGATGCGCGACTGTCTTTCGACACCCAGGCAACCATGGAGCGCGCGCGCAAGCTCATTCGCCTGTACGAGGAGGCCGGACTCGGCCGGGACCGGGTGTTGATCAAGATTGCCGCTACCTGGGAAGGCATCAGCGCGGCACGCAACCTCGAACGTGAGGGCATCAACTGCAACCTGACCCTGCTATTTGGCTTCGCCCAGGCCGCGGCCTGCGCCGATGCCGGCGTGTACCTGATTTCCCCCTTTGTCGGGCGCATTCTCGACTGGTACCTGGCGAACACCGAAACCCAGGTCGCCCACCCCGATGACGATCCGGGCGTACAGTCGGTGCGCCGTATCTACCGCTACTACAAGACCCACGGCTACCCGACCGTGGTCATGGGCGCGAGCTTCCGCAACGTCGGCGAAATCGAGGCATTGGCCGGCTGCGACCGGCTGACCATCAGCCCCGCGCTGCTGGAATCGCTGGCAGCGGACCACGGTGCTCTCCCACGCCAACTCAGCCCACAAGACGGCGGCTCAGATGATCCACAAGCACAGCACACCGAGGGCAGCTTCCGCCTCGCGTTGAATGCAGACGCGATGGCGACGGAAAAACTGGCCGAGGGTATCCGCAACTTTATCGCCGACCAGAGCCGCCTCGAAGCGGTTATCAGCGCCGCATGATCAACGCACTGAAAGCCCTGTTCATCCTGCCTGGAGAGGACTCGGAAGAAGGCCGGCAACAGCGGGTACACCTGGCGGCTGCGGCACTTCTGATTGAAACCGCACGCGCGGATTTTACCCAGGATGCCAGTGAAGAAACCGCCCTGGAGCAGATGCTGAGCAACTCACTGGGGCTACCACGGCACGAGGTCAGGGCATTGATCGACGCGGCCAGCACGCGCGTCGAGGAGGCGACATCACTGTACGAATTCACGCGCGTGATCAACGACCACTATGGGCCCGAAGAGAAGCTGACGCTGATCGCTGGCATGTGGCAGGTAGCCTACGCAGATGGCAATCTCGACAAGTACGAAGAACACCTGATCCGCCAGGTCGCTGAACTCACCTATGTTCCGCACCAGGACTACATACGCTGCAAACTGGCGGCGATGCAGCGCTGAGCGTCGTCAGCTTCGCTCAAGCACGACCATCAGGTCTTTGAAACGCGCGCGGTTTTCTTCTGACAATCCCATCAGTACCCGGTGTGCTTCAATCACCTTGTCGCGCACATCCGCCTCGCTGCCCTCTACCAGCGGTATGCAGTCTATGCACTCAGGATTGGCACAGGCGTCTTCGTGCACATCAAACAGACGCTGGAAGCCCATGCTCTTGATCAACCGGGTAATACCGGGGTTGGAGGAGTAGATGGCCGGCATGAAACCGTAGCGTGCGCGCACCTCCAGTGCCAGTTTGGCCAACAGTCCCAGCGTGGTGCTGTCAATGCCTTCGGCATCACAGAGGTCAACCCACACACTGGCGAAATCCGGGCTGTTCAGCATGCGCTGCAAATAGTCGTCAATGCTCGTGCAGAGAGTAAGCCGCACGTCCCCGGTCAGGCGCACGACGTAGGCTCCGTCCTGGCTTGCTGCAAGTATCCGGCCCTCTTCCATCTCAACTCCGCTTGCTGATAAACAGGGCAGCAATATCGTCGGGGGCCGTCTCGACACGGTCCAGGCCCAGCCTGTTGACGATCTCATCCGGAGACTCCGCCGACTCCTCGAACACCTTGAGGAAATACTTTTCTTTCTCGATCAGGTTTTTGGGAGGGAGGATTTCAAGTATACCGTCAGAGAACAGCGCCAGCATGAAGCGCTCTGGCAAATCCACCAGGTGCTCCTCGTAGCTCGCATCCTCCATGATGCCCACAGCCGAACCCTCGCCGCGCAGGTAACGGGCACCCTCTTTGGAGACCAGCACCGGCTGCGGCAAATGCCCCGCCACGCTGTAGCGCAGGGTATTCGCCTGGGTATCCAGCAAGCCGACGACCATGGTGGCAAACTTGCCCACACCGAGGTCGAGCAACTCCTGATTTGCCCGCTTCAGCATGGCCACCGGGCTCAGCAGGGTATCATCGTCCCGATGCAGGAAATCCGAACGCTTGCGCGCAAAGAGATTTTTCAGCAACACCGTGGTAAAAGCGGAAGAACTGCCGTGACCGGACACGTCTGCCATGAAAAACGCGACGTGATGCTGGCCCACCGTAAAGTAATCAGTGAAGTCGCCGCTGAGGTACAGCGAGGGGATAACCGTATGGCTGAACACATACGGTTCCAGCACCATGGGGCTGACGGGCAGCATGCGTAACTGAACCTGGCGCCCGGCCTGCTGGTCCTGCTCAAGCATTTTCACCGTGCCGCGCAGCTCCGTATTGGCCTGCTCCAGGCGCTGGCGTGACTCACGCAACTCGCGGCGCATCTGGCGTTGCCGTACGCAGCGCTCAATGGACTTGAACAGCGCCTCTTCGTCCTCGATCGGGCGCACGAAAAAATCGCTGGCACCCAACCGCAAGGCGGTCATCATTTTGTCCACTTCGGCGCGATCGCTGAAAATAATCGCGGGAACCTGCAGGTCCAGCTCGCGCAGGGAGCGGCGCGCCTCCTGCCAGGAGACCTCCTCGAGATCCAGTTCACAGAGGATGACATCGAGGTCCTGGTTACCAGCGAGAAAATGGTAGGCCTCAAGCACATCGGTAAACACCTCAACACGGTACCCCTGACCGATGACCGTCTGCGCCAGTTCGCCTGCACGAGCGGCATCGTCATCGATGAGCAACACATAACCTTTGGAATTCATCATGCGGCTTTTGCGGGGCGTGTGCTGAGGGACAGTACGCCCTTGGCATGGGTGGAGCAACCAATTTGCACCGGGTTTGGGCAGGATTTCACAGTTTTGGTGCAAACTTTCGCACGCCTCATCCGGCTACAGTTCGTCTGGCCATTCCTCATCACCGAAGTCGGAGAAGGTGTCCTCCACCTCACCGTCGTTGACCAGGGCGCGCCGCTGCTGCAGGTAGGCATCGCGGATGAAAATGTAGCGATCACCGGAAATCAGGTCTTCCGCTTTCAACAGCTCGACCCTGGAGCTGACCAACTCCAGGCCGATCAATGAGTTTCGCAGCCGCACATCGTCGATTGCCACTTCCACGGAGGTGTAGGCGTCAAAGATGGTGCCCACGCCGCTGCGCATGGTGCGTGGGCCGAAAAGCGGCACCATCAGGTATGGGCCCTCGGGAACTCCCCACACCGCCAGGGTCTGTCCAAAATCGGTCCTCAAGGGCTCGACGCCCATGCGCGTCGCCACATCGAACAGGCCAAGGATGCCGATGGTGGAGTTGAGCAGGAAACGGCCACCGGCCTGTGCGGCTCCCCCGAATCTGCCCTGGAGAAGAGAGTTCAGGGTGGTATTGACGTCGCGCAGGTTGCGGAAGAAGTTATCGACACCGACTTCCAGGGGATCCGGTGTGATCGCGTGATAGCCGCGGGCCGCGGGCTTCAGCAGGTACTGGTCCATGCGCTCGTTAAAGATGAAGATCGGCCGGTTGATGGCTTCCAGGGGATCCGGATTCACAGGTTCCGAGGCCATCACAGGAGCGGCGCTCAGTAGGCAAAGCAACAGCAATGTCGGACGCAGAAATCTCATGGGCGAGCCGCGGTCAGGTTCAGGCGCCGCATATTACGCCTGTGGCGGTAGCGGGGCAACCTGGGAAAAGTACCCGTCAGCACGTCACCAATATGCCGCGCTCGACAAACTCTCGCAGCTGCGCCGCGCCAAATGTGTTGACCGTGTCGCCCGGCAGCGAGAGCTCTGCGGCAAGATCCTGCAGCACCTCTGCACCCGAAACAGCAGCGCCATCGCGAACCCGTTCTAGCAGCCGTGCGGTCGCAGCATTGAGCGACAGAAAGCGCACGGTATCCTGCCGATCACGGTAAACCACCAGATAAACAGGCGCTTCGGGCTCAGTCGGCCGGAAATCAACGCCGATGCGGTGCACCGGGTAACGGTAGGCCAGGGGCCACGCCAGGGGGGAGATCGCCAGCGGTGCCATCATGGGGTCCCCTCCCGCGTCGGCGGGCACCTCCTCCTCTGCCACGCTGAGCGCCAGCTCCACCCACTCGTAATGGGCGAGCTCTGCAAGAAACGGCGGATCGTCCGGGCCGGGGTTGTGGCGCTCAAACAGAAAGCGCAGGAACTCCTGGCTGATTTCAAGAAAATAGGGCGTGTGACAGCGGTGGCCGTCGATGAACTGGCGAACAAGACGGTGCCATGCGGTGTCCCCGTAAAGACGGCGCAGCACCGGGAAACCGCCACTGATAAACCCTTCAATGTTGTTGTACACCAGGGTTTCGTAGATTTTCAGGCGCCGCGGTTCCACACCACGGGGCGGGGGCTGCGTGGCCGGGTCGCGCAGGTAGCGGGCCATCGCCAGCTGTTGGGTGCGCAGATCAGCCATGCGCACAACCCATCAACCCGACGTTGTCGGCCGCCTGCAGGCGGCGAATGTGCTCTACCTCGCGCAGCAACTCGGCCAGCGGTGGCAAATTGAAGTCGCGTTCCAGAAGTGTGGGTACGGAGCCCAGCAGCTGGTAGGCCTCTGCCAGCAGTGACCAGACCGGCTCGATCACCGAGGTGCCGTGGGTATCAACCTTCAGGTCGGGTGCCTCATCGTAGTGGCCGGCCACGTGTATGTAGCGCACCCGATCCAGCGGCAGGGCCTGCAGGAAATCCGAAGCCGTATAACCGTGGTTGATGCTGTTGACGTAGACGTTGTTCACGTCCAGGAGAAGATCGCAGCCCGAGCGCCGTACAACCTCGGTGATGAACTCCAGCTCCGTCATCTCGGCATGGGGCTGGGCGTAATACGAAGCATTTTCCAGCGCAATGGGTGCGCGGATAATCTCCTGCACGCGCTGCACGCGCTCAACCACATGCGCAACGGCCTCTGCTGTGAAAGGCAGCGGGAGCAGGTCGTAGAGGTGGCCATCCGCGGCGCAGTAGCTGAGATGCTCGGTGTAGAGACTGGCACCGGTGTCGTCCATAAGGCGGCGCACCGCCTGTACCAGCGCGGTATCCAGCTCGTCGATACCGCCGATATCCAGGGACAGGCCATGCAGGACCAGCGGCCGCTGCGATACCAGTTCGCGAAACTGCCGCCCGATCCGACCACCTACCCCGATCCAGTTCTCCGGTGCCACTTCAAAAAAGTCGACCTCAGGGGTATCCCCAGAAAGCAACGGGCCCAGAAGGGCCCGCCGCAAACCCAGGCCCGCACCGGCGAGCCTGTCAGAGTGCCCGGGCATCAGCCGCCACACTTACCTTCGCCGCATTTACCCTCGGCATCTTTCTTGGCGTCTTTCTCGCCGCATTTGCCTTCACCGCACTTGCCTTCAGCGGTATCCTTTTCCCCGCACTTGCCTTCACCGCACTTGCCCTCTGCGGCATCCTTTTCACCACACTTGCCCTCGCCGCACTTGCCCTCGTGATCGCCGTCACCGTGGGAGTTGAAGTTGGCAAGGTTGTAGCCAGAGCCAAGTTCCTGCGCCGCAAAAGGGTTTGCCCCCGCCGAAGCCACGGGTACGACCGAACTGGCCAGGAATGCGGCACCCAGTGCCAGCGCAAGGGGTTTTCTGGAGTCTTTCATGATGGTTGTCCTTTTGTTGTCATAAGGTCGGTACAGTCTACCGCAGACAGCGTGATGAGCGTGTCTCAGTGTGTGACCCGATATCGTCCGGTAAGTTTCACCGATTTTTTCCTGGGCCACATTGGCTTATCGAGCCGTCGGCGCCGCATCGTCCGGGTGCGTCGACAGCCATTCAACCACCGCCTGCCACTGCTGCTGCAGCCGCTTGTCGGAGACGGGGGTGCGAGTGCCCAGCCGCTGGGCGAACAGGGAGACGCGAAACTCCTCCAGCATCCACCGGTACGTCGCCGCTGCCGGACAGGAGGCAAGCAGCCGCGGGGAGCCCTGCAGGGCCTCCTGCAGCGGCTGTGCAAATTTTTGCAAACGCTCCCGATGACTGTCATCCCGCGCCAGCTGGCCCTTCAGGTGCTCTGCGCGTTGCTGCAAGGCCTTCATATAGCGCGGGTACTGTGCCAGCCACTCGGCTGGCGTGTCGCGCTGAAATCCCGGTTGCCACAGGGCTACAAGCTGCGCTTCGATATCGGCCAGTGCGGCGACCCAGTCAGGCTCGCTGTAGCGTGCCAGCGTGGTCCGCGCCTCTGCCAGCGGACGCAGCGCGTTGATGAGTGTGGCCTCGAGGTGGTTGGCGCACGCCACAACCTGGCCACTGCGCCCGGCGCAAAGGGCAAACGACACACTGTCCCGGGGCAAGCTGTCATCAAGCCCTGCTGCGTCCACCCAGGCGGCATCAATCATGTCCTCCACCAGGTCTTCGCGACGCTGGCCCGCCGCAGCCAGCAGCAGGCTGGTTTCATTGCCCTGCAGCAGTTGTTTGCGCAGAAACTTGACCTGCTGACGATGCTGCAAACGCAGTAGCCTCAACACACCAAGACGGTGCTGCCAACGGGCCTCACCCGGGTAGTCGCACAGCGCTACCGCGACACTGTCCCCCCTGTCGACCAGCGCGGGCCAGGAGACGATCTCCGTGCCAGCCTGGCGGAAACGCCATTGCTCTGGCAGAGCACTGTCTGGCCAGGCAGTGAGCCCCTCCCGGGCCGGGCTGTTACCCGGCGCCGCCACGATTGTCTCACGCACATCGTCGCGAAACGCCGCCACCAGTGCGGCGAGATCACGTCCCTGCCCCAACAGTCGTCCATCGGAGTCTACCACCCGAATATTCATGCTGTAGAACGGATCCAGCGCGTCCGGATTGAAATCCTCGGCGCGCAATTTGACGCCCGTGACCCGGCCCAGCGCTCTCGCGAGTGCGGCGCCCAGGGACTCATCATTCGGCTGAAGCTCTGCCAGCGCCTGATCCACTCTGTCGGGCACAGGCACCAGCTGCTTGCGCTTGTCCTTCGGCAGCCCCTTCACCAGGGCGATACATTTATCCCGTAGCAATCCGGGTACCAGCCAGTCGAACCGAAACCGCGGCACACGATTCAACAGGCCGACGGGCAACGTCACCGAGACACCGTCCGCTTCCTGCCCGGGCTCGAAGCGGTAGCTGAGGCGCAGCTCCAGGTCGCCCCAGACCAGCCGGTCAGGAAACTGCTGGCCCAGAGCGGCACCGGGATCGCGCGCCAGTAACTGCTCGCGGGAGATGCGGAGCAGGCGGTCAGCGTCGGCCTCCCCAGCCAACCAGGCCCGCAGACGTTCGGCCGTTGTGATATCCGACGGCAGACGCTCATCATAGAAGGCAAACAGCACCTGTTCATCCGCGAGCAGGTCGCGTCGCCGTGCCTTGGCCTCGAGGTCTTCGACATCGCGCGCAATACGCAGATTATGCTTGAGGAAGCCCGGATGTCGCGGGAAACGCCCCGCGATCAGGCCTTCCCGTATGAGCAGTTCACGCGCTTCAGCGGGGTTGATCGGCCCATAATGCACGGGGCGCTTGTCCGCCACGGTAAGCCCGTAGAGCGTAATCCGCTCCCAGGCCATGGCGCGCCCCTGCCGGGACTCCCAGCGAGGTTCATAATAATGGTGTTTCAGCAGCTCCGGATTGGTCGATAACACCCAGGCGGGATCAATCGCCGCCACCGTGCGTGCAAACACCCGCGAGGTTTCCACAACCTCTGCGGCTACAATCCATTTCGGGCGCTGCCGCCCCAGGCTTGAACCCGGAAATATCTGCAATTTCCGATTGCGGCTGCCCAGGTAATCACGGTTCTCCTGATGCTGGGCGATATTGGACAGCAAACCCGCCAGCAGCGCGCGGTGGATCGGCTCGAAGGTCTCCCCTGCAGCGTCTGAGAATTCGCCACCCAGCCGCAGCCCCAGCTGCCGGCAGGCGATTCGCAACTGGGCGTGCATATCGCGCCACTCACGCATACGCAGGAAAGAGAGGTACTCCCGCTGGCAGAGCTTGCGCAGCTGACTCTGGGTCAGGGCTTGCCGCTGTTCTTCATAATATCGCCACAGGGCCAACCAGGCCATGAAGTCCGAGCGTTCATGGCGAAAACGCGCATGCATCTGATCGGCCTGCGACTGCTTGTCTGCGGGGCGTTCACGCGGGTCCTGGATGGCCAGCGCTGCTGCAATGACCAACACCTCCTCCAGGCAGGATAGTGCCTCGGCGGCCAGTACCATGCGCCCCAGCCGCGGGTCAATCGGCAGTTTCGCCAACTGCCGCCCCAGTGCCGTCAGCTTGCCTCGACTATTAACGGCACCCAGCTCCTGCAGAAGCTTATAGCCGTCACGTACCATGCGCGGGTCGGGAGGGTTGATGAAGGGGAAACGCTGAACCTCGCCGAGGCCCAGCTGCAGCATTTGCAGAATAACCGCCGCAAGGTTGGTGCGCAGAATCTCGGGGTCAGTAAACTCCGGCCTGGAAAGAAAATCCGCCTCGCTGTACAGACGTATGCATACGCCAGCGGCAACGCGACCGCAGCGCCCCTGCCGCTGGTTGGCGCTGGCCTGGGATATCGGCTCTATCGGCAGTCGCTGCACCTTGGTACGAAAGCTGTAGCGACTGATGCGGGCGTCACCGGGGTCGATGACATAGCGGATGCCGGGCACTGTCAGAGAGGTTTCGGCGACGTTAGTGGCCAGTACGACACGCACCATTCGGCGCCGCGAGAGATCGAATACGCGGCTCTGTTCCGCGTTCGAGAGCCGTGCGTACAACGGCAACACCTCAATACGCTCCAACGCCCTGAGGGCGCGGGCCAGCTCACGGATTTCGCGTTCCCCGGGGAGAAACACCAGCACATCGCCGCGCTCACCGAATTGTCCGCGTTCGATATCGGCCACCAGTGCCGCTACTTGCTCCTGCAGACCCAGATCCCGGTCCTCTGCCGGGTCCAGGTAGACAGTTTCCACCGGGTAACCGCGGCCGGAAACCTCGATCACCGGGGCATTGTCGAAGTGCCGTGAAAAGGTCTCAACATCAATCGTGGCCGAGGTTATGACCAGCTTCAGGTCCGGTCGGCGCGGCAAAAGCTGTTTCAGATACCCGAGCAGGAAATCGATATTCAGGCTGCGCTCATGCGCCTCGTCGATGATCAGGGTGTCGTACTGCCGCAGCAGTCGGTCGTGGCGAATTTCCGCGAGCAGAATACCATCGGTCATCAGCTTGATCGCCGATGCCTCCGACACCTGATCGGTGAAACGCACCTGATAGCCGACGGTGGCGCCGAGCGGCACAGCCAGTTCATCAGAGATGCGCTGGGCAACAGTGCGCGCCGCGAGACGGCGGGGCTGCGTATGGCCTATCCGGGCGACGCGTCCACGGCCCAGCTCCAGACAGATTTTGGGGATCTGGGTTGTCTTGCCAGAACCGGTTTCGCCGGCGATGATCACCACCGGGTGATTGCTGATGGCTCTCGCGATCTCCTCCCGCGCCGCCACGACCGGCAGGTCCGGTGGGTAGGAAATCGGCGGAATGATGCGGTCCGCCGCATCCGGCATAACTCTCTCCTGCTCGCTGCCTGCGATTGTGTAGGGGCCGCTACACTACGGTATCATGGCGCGCTCAACAATCCCGCAGGATGCCGGCATGCCGCAGATACACAACCACACCTTTGATGAGCTGAGCCTCGGGCAACAGGCACAGCGCAGCCACACAGTCACCCTGCAGGATCTGCGCCGCTTTGCCGCCGCATCCGGTGACTACAACCCCCTGCACCTGGATCCGGACTACGCGGCTACCACGCCCTTTGGCGGCTGCATCGCACACGGTATGTTCAGCGGCGGGCTCATTTCAGCGGCCCTCGCCATGCAGTTGCCGGGGCCCGGTACCGTCTACCTGAGCCAGTCGCTGAGCTTTCGCCAGCCGGTGCATGTCGGTGACACGCTGACCGTCGAACTGACAGTGAGCGCGCTGGAGCCGCGCAGACGCCGCGTGACGCTGGACTGCACGGTGGTGAATCAGGAGGGCCGCAAGGTGGTGACAGGGAGTGCCGAGGTCATCGCGCCGGCCGAACGGCAAAGCGTCACCGTCGAACACGACGCCATTCCGGCTGGCTGAGCCTCAGGCGCCGCTGGCGTTGGCCGGTGATGCCTGTGCAAACTGCGCCGGGTCGAGGTATTGCAGGCGCAGCTCGATGGAGCCGCGCGCTGCGTTCGAGTCAGCCCCCAACACCATCACGTTGACCTCGCCCTCTTCCTCAGTGGCCGCACTGAGCCCGAACACGACATTGTCAGGATTGTTCTGCTCTGAGAAGACCTTGATGTCCTTGCCGGCGCGCAGCGCATCGCTCAACTGCGCCACCAGCATGGCCAGGCTGGAGCGAAACGCACCGAAATTCAACTTGCCGCGAAACTCGCTATGATCCAGCGCAACATCAAAGCGCACCTGTGACTTGTCCTCCATCACCACGTTCGTCAGGTGCACGGACCGCCCCGTCGCCAGATCGCGGAATACGTTCTTCGCCTCGGTGCGGCGGTTCTCCAGAAATGCCTTGTAAAGCAGGTTGACTGCAATCGTCAGGAACTGATCCCGCGGGATCGATCTAGTTGGATTCTGAGCCATGAGCTACCCTCTTGCGCCAGCGCGCAAGTCTACTGCCTGCCCGGCGCAAACGCCAGCGACCTGCCCTCTCCGGGCGGCGATTTCCACCGCTTCACAGGTTCCTGCCGGGCGCCAGTCTGGTACGCTTGCTGCGCCAACATCACGCAGCGAACGAGAGGCCGGAAATGGGCAATAACCGTGTGCAGTACGATTACCAGGGCGCCAGGGTGCTGGTTACCGGAGGGACCAGTGGCATTGGTGCCGGCATCGCAGCGGCCTACCGTGCGGCCGGCGCCACCGTCACCGTTACCGGCACCCGCGGCAGCGCTGCCGACTATGACCACGACCTGTCCGGTTACCGCTACCTGACGCTGGATGTGGAGGATCCTGCACAGATTGATGCCGTGGCGTCCGCACAGGACGAACTGGACATCCTGGTCAACAATGCAGGCATCGCCCTACCCAGCCTCGGGCTCGATGAATGGGACCCGGACACGTTTGACAGGGCCGTTACTATCCACCTCACCTCAGGCTTCCGGCTGGCCCGGCGCTGCCGTGACGCCCTGGCGCGCAGCACGCTGGACGGAGGCGCCTCCATCGTGGGGATCGGGTCCATGAGTTCGTACTTCGGCATCGGCATCGTACCGGGTTACGGGGCAGGCAAAACGGGCCTGCTCGGACTCATCCGCAGCATGGCCGTGGAATGGGGCCGACTGGGCATACGCAGCAATGCGGTCGCTGTTGGCCTGTGTGCCAGCCGCATGACCGCGGCTACGGTGGCTAACCCGGAGTGGTCCGCACCCACACTCGCCCGCACGCCATTGGGTCGGCTCGGCGAGCCGACCGACGTCGCTGGCGCCGTACTCTTCCTGACCAGCGCCCAGGCGAGCTGGATCACCGGCCAGACACTGCCCATCGACGGCGGCTACACGGTCTCCGGGTAGCTTCCCCGCCGTGCCCAGACTGCACTGCTCCCGGCCTGCCCATGCGACGTGACAATCAGCATTGGGCCGCGCTGTCTGCTCCCCCCGGCCAGCGCGAGCGCTGTGACGCACAGGGCCTGGCAGATTACCGGCGTACCTTCCTCGCAGACAACCGCCTGTCCGAACACTGGACACGGCATAAGACGCCTGTATTCACCATCGCCGAGATCGGGTTTGGCTGCGGTCTCAACTTTCTACTCACCTGGGACCTGTGGCGGCAGCGCGGCAATCCGGATGAGGGCGCCCGCCGGCTGCACTACATCGCCATCGAAGCCAATCCGCCGCACCGCACGGAGCTGTCAGCCACGGCCGCTCACTGCACGGCACTTGCACCGCTTGCGGCAGCACTCTGCGCCCAGTATCCGCAACCGTTACCGGGTGTTCATCGGGTGGTTTTCGATACCGGCACGGTTATCCTGGACCTCTGGTGGGGCCCGGTAGAGGATGTCCTGGCGGATCTGCGACAGGCCGGGGTGCCTCTCGTTGACAGCTGGTACACTGACGGAGGGCGCGGCACCGTCACTGCGGGGGAACTACCGTCGGCGCAGCAGTCACAACTGGCCGCATTGGGCCGTGCGCACAGCACGGCAGACGGCGAGCACCCCACGCCTGCCGTTACCGCTCCCGCCCGGTTGCAGCCACGCTGGGATCAGCCCTGGCACAGCAGCGCACCTCCGGCAGCCGTGCTGGTACTCGGCGCCGGACTGGCCGGCTGTCACACGGCCGCTGCACTGGCGCGGCGCGGCCTGGCCGTCACCGTTCTGGAGAGCGGCGAACCCGCACAGCGGGCTTCTGGCAACGCCCAGGGTGTCTTGTACACCCGACTTTCGCACCGCCACTCAGCGCTCACCGATTTCGCGCTCGCCAGCTTCGATTTCGCGGTGCGCCAATACCGCCACGATTTCGCCGCAGGGCGACTGCGTGAGGGCCTCGACGGCGCGCTCTGCGGCAGCTTTCACCAGGTTCAGGACAGTCGTGAGCTGGATCGCATGCGCATGCTGCTCACAAAGGTCCCCGAGCTTGCACAGGTGGTGGACGCAGCGCAGGCCTCTCAGCTCATCGGTCTCGAGCAGCACAGCGCAGGGTACTGGTACCCGCAATCGGGCTGGCTGTCGCCTCCTGCCGTCTGCGCTGCGCTCCTGCGCCAGGCCAACGTGACACTACAGGCCGGCTGCGGCACACTGCAACTGGTGCGCAGCGGTCATCAGTGGCAGGCGGTGAATGCCAACGGACAGGTGATCGCGGAGGCGCCTGCGGCGGTGGTCGCGGCCGGCACGGCCTGCAGCTCCTTCGCCGGCCTGGAGTGGCTGCCACTGCGCGCCATACGTGGCCAGACCACGCAGCTACCCAGCCTGACTGCATTGGCTCCGTTGCGCGCTGCACTCTGTCATCGCGGGTACATTGCCCCCGCGCGCGCGGGGGAGCACTGCATTGGCGCTACTTTCGGACCCGGCGACTGTGACCCGAACCTGCGCCCCGCAGACCAGGCCTACAACCTGGCACAGCTCACGGCTGCCCTTCCCACACTTGCAAAGGCTCTCGATGCGCTGGAGGATACGCCACTGGCGGGTCGCACGGAGTGGCGTTGTGCCAGCCCGGACTACCTGCCACTGGTGGGCCCGGTGCCGGAGCGAGAGGCGTTCATGCAACGCTTCGCGGCCCTGCGAGACAACGCGAGGCAGCCGGTTGCCGCACAGGGGGTCTACCTCGAGGGGCTATACCTGAACACCGGCCACGGCTCTCGCGGGCTCACCTCGACACCGCTGGCAGCAGAACTGCTGGCCAGCCAGTTGTGCGGTGAGTCACTGCCGGTGGAGCCGGAAACACTGCGCGCACTGGCGCCGGCGCGCTTCCTGCTGAGGGATCTGGGGAGAAACCGAATTTGAATATCTGCTACCGATTATGCGCCTGTCTGCTGGCGCTGCTCGCGACCACGGTCTCCGCCGCAGAGCACTTCAGCTTCCGGGTGCTGGAGAAAAAACCGCAGTCTCGCAGCCATTTCGTGCAGGGTCTGCAGATAATCGACGGCATGCTTTACGTGGGAACCGGCGGCTACGGCCAGTCCCGTTTACTGCAATACCGTCTCGACGATGGTGTGCTGCAGGCCGAGCGGCGGCTGCACCCGCGGCTGTTCGGCGAGGGCGTTACCGTGTTCGGAGACCGCGTTTACCAGCTGACCTGGCAGGCTCGCAAGCTGCTGGTCTACAACCGCAACGACCTCAGCCCGCTTGCGGCGCTCTCCATTCCCGGCCAGGGGTGGGGCCTGACGCACAATGGCACGGATCTGATCTACAGCGATGGCAGCCACCGCCTGTACTTTCTCGACCCTGACACCGCGCAGCGGCGGCGCAGTATTGCGGTCATGGAGAGCGGCATGCCAGTGGCACGCCTCAACGAACTCGAGTGGATTGACGGGAGCATCTGGGCCAACGTCTGGCAGGAAGACCGCATCGTTATCATCGACCCGGCGAGCGGCGAGGTCACGGCGACTGTCGACCTCCGTGGCCTGTTACCGGTACCGGAGCGCCAGCCAGGAACCGACGTACTGAACGGCATCGCCCACAACCCCGAGGACGGCAGCATCTGGGTGACCGGCAAGAACTGGCCCTGGATATACCGCATCGAACTCAGACCGGTGACGGCAGCCGCAGCCGATTCACGTTAGAATAAGCAGTCGTTTCCCCTGAGACAGGACCCGTATGAACCAGATTACCTCCGGCGCTGCCGTTAGCCACGCCGCCTTCCGCCTACTGCGCAGCCACGAGATCGAATCGCTGCAGCTGCGCGTTGAGCAGTATGAGCACAGCGCTACCGGCGCCATGCATTACCACCTGGCGGCAAACAACAGTGAAAACGTGTTCCTGGTGGCACTGCGCACGGTACCCACCGATTCGACAGGTGTGGCACACATTCTGGAGCACACAGCCCTCTGCGGCAGCGAGCGCTACCCAGTGCGCGATCCCTTCTTCATGATGTTGCGTCGATCGCTGAACACGTTCATGAATGCGTTCACCAGCAGTGACTGGACCGCCTACCCGTTTGCGAGCCAGAACCGCAAGGACTTCGCCAACCTGTTGGATGTCTATCTGGATGCCGTGTTCTTTTCGCGTCTCGATCCACTGGACTTCGCCCAGGAGGGTCACCGGGTTGATTTCGCAGAGCCGGGAAATCCGGATAGCGACCTGGTATTCAAGGGAGTCGTATTCAACGAGATGAAGGGAGCCATGAGCTCGGTGTCGAGCACGCTCTGGCAAACCCTGTGCGAACACCTGTTCCCCACGGTCACTTACCACTTCAACAGTGGCGGCGATCCGGAGCACATTCCCGACCTCAGTTATGAACAGCTGAAAACTTTCTACCGCAGCCACTATCATCCCAGCAACGCCATCTTCATGACCTTCGGAGATATCCCCGCACACGAACACCAGGCGGTGTTCGAAGCCCGCGCACTGCAGCGTTTCCAGCGTCTGGAAGAGCGCATAGCGGTACCTCGAGAGCAACGCCTCAGCGCGCCGTTGCAGGTGGAGAGGCCTTACGCACTGGACGACTCGGGCGACACCGCAGCCAAGACACACATTGTGATTGGCTGGCTGCTCGGCGAAAGCACCGACCTGGAGCAACAGCTGGAAGCGCAGCTGCTGTCCAGTGTATTGCTGGACAACAGCGCATCGCCGCTGATGCACGCGCTGGAAACAACAGAGCTGGGACAGGCGCCCTCGCCCCTGTGTGGCCTTGAGGATTCCCAGCGCGAAATGGTCTTCAGCTGCGGCATTGAAGGCAGCGAAGCATCATCCCGCGATGCACTGGAGGCGCTGGTACTGGAGGTGATTTCGCGCGTCGCGCGTGAGGGTGTGCCGCAGGAACATCTGGAGGCGGTGCTGCACCAGTTGGAACTGCACCAGCGGGAAATTACCGGCGGCGGCTACCCCTATGGCCTGCAGCTGATTCTGCAGGCTCTCGGCCCCGCTACACACTATGCGGATCCGGTCGCCGTGCTGGATCTGGATCCGGTTCTGGATGCGCTGCGCAGCAAGATCAGCGATCCCGCCTATATCCGTCAGCTGGCCCAACGACTCCTGCTCGACAACCCGCACCGCGTCACCCTGGTGATGACGCCGGATACCCAGCTGTCGCACCGGCGCCTCGAGGCAGAGACCCAGCGCCTTGCCCGGCTCAAGGCCAACATGGATGCGTCCCAGAAGCAGGCGGTGATCGAGCTGTCACGCAAGCTGGAGCAGCGCCAACAGCACAAGGACGACCCCGGTGTGCTCCCCTGTGTGACCCTGGCCGACGTACCTGAGCGTATACCAGAGCTGGAGTGTACCGAACATGCACAGGGCCCCCTGCGACTGACACGTTACACCCAGGGCACGAACGGACTGGTATACCAGCATGTGGTGGCGCCGCTGCCCGCGTTGTCGGAGGACGATATCGCGCTGCTGCCGCTGTATACCCGTACGCTGACCGAGATCGGGCTCGGCGATAAGGACTACCTGCAGGTTCAGCAGCGTCAGGCCGCGACCGTGGGCAGCATCAGTGCCAGCACCTCGCTCCGCAGCGAACTGTACGACGTCCAGCGCCTGCACGGCTACTTTTCGCTGTCTTCACGGGCCCTGGCACGCAACAGCGGTGCACAGGTCAGTCTGATGCGCGACACCCTGGAGCAGGCACGTTTCGATGAGGATGCACGCATCCGCGAGCTGGTCAGCCAGTCTCGAGCGCGCCGCGAGCAGTCCGTCACAGGAAACGGCCACGGTCTGGCCATGGCCGCCGCCTGCGCCGGCATGAGCGGTCTGGCGAGTATCAACCACCGCTTGGGCGGGCTTGAGGGGATACGGCGCCTGAAGGCACTCGATGACAATCTGCAGCAGGCAGACGCGCTGGGCGGTCTGCGCGACGCACTGGCCCGCCTGCACGCGGCAGTCATCGCGATGCCACGGCAGTTACTGGCGATCGCCGATGAACATGCCGCCGAGACAGTGTGTCATGAAGCCCTGCAACTGTGGGGCGACGCTGCGGGAGGCAAGCAGGGCCAGGCCACGCTCAGCGCCGCACCCGTACTCGAAACGCGACGGGAGTTTTGGGTCGCCAACACGCAGGTGAACTTCTGCGCACGCGCCTATCCGACGGTGCCCATCGGACACCCCGATGCGCCGGCGCTCACCGTGCTTGGTGGCTTCCTGCGCAATGGGTTTCTACACCGGTCGATTCGCGAGCAGGGCGGTGCTTATGGCGGTGGTGCGGGGCAGGACTCGAGCATTGCAGCGTTCCGCTTTTATTCCTACCGCGACCCAAGGCTTGTCGAAACGCTCGACGATTTTGACCAGTCGGTGCGCTGGATGCTGGAGAGCAAGCACGATCCGCGCGGGTTGGAAGAGGCAATCCTCGGCGTAATAGGCAGCCTCGACAAGCCTGCGTCGCCTGCCGGGGAAGCTCGCCAACATTTCTACAACCACCTCTTTGGCCGCAGTCACGCGCAACGGGAAGCCTTTCGGCGATCTGTTCTGGAGGTCACCCTGGATGACCTCAGGCGTGTAGCCGACTCCTACCTGACCCCCGAGCGCGCAAGCACCGCGGTGGTGAGCAACCGGAAACAGCAGGAAAAGCTCGGCTCGGCGCTGGCCGAGCTCGAGCTACGGGTCGAGGTGCTGTAAGCCTCAATCCTGGCGAGAACCCTTCATCTTGCCGGGTTCCCGCCCCTTGCCGCGCTGGCTTTCCATGGCATCCAGCTTAGTGCGCTGCTCCTCGCTGAGCAGTGCGCGTACCGCCGCACGTGTTTCGGTTCGCCGGTAGGCGCTGCGTGCAGTGATAGCGCCAAGCTCCTGGGTCAGCGATTCACTGGCCGTGGGATCGAAGCTGGCGCCCTGCGACTGCAGCTCGCGACGGATTTCCTGCATTCGAGCGCGGTCCCCTGCCCCTTCCTCGGCAGCGGCCTTCAGTAATGCGCCAATTTCAACCCGCTGCGAATCGCTGAGGTCCACGTGTTGCGCCATGCGCTCGAGCATACGCTCCGGATTGCCGCCCTCCGGTGCGGCAAAAGCCGGCGCTACGGCGATGGTGGTGACAAGCGCCAGAGCGCTGGCGGTGCGACGAAGTAATACCTGTGTGCGTGATTTCATAACCTGTCTCCTGTGGATGAAACGCAGGTACATAGTAGAGCCGGATAGCGTTAAGCAGTGCGGCGGTTGCGTAAAGAATGGTAAAGATTACCTGCCGCTGCGCCGGGGCCGTGGCTTTACTGCGCAGCGCCGGGCAAACTGTATATTCGCCGAACCCGAACAAGACCCGAGCAATGCGTCCACACCTGCTGTTAATTGATGACGACACGGAGCTGTGCCAGCTGCTGAGCGAATACCTCGGCTCCGACGGCTTTGACATCGACACGTGCCACGATGGCGACAAGGCGCTGCAAAAGGCCTGCGAGCGACACTATGACGCCATGATTCTCGACGTCATGCTGCCAGGCGTGCAGGGCCTGGATGTATTGCGCCGCCTGCGCGCGATTCCCGTCGACACCCCGGTGCTCATGCTGACTGCACGCGGTGAAGACACCGATCGTATCGTGGGCCTGGAACTCGGCGCAGACGACTATCTGGCCAAACCCTGCAACCCGCGAGAACTTGCGGCGCGCCTGAGAGCCATATTGCGCCGCACAGGCGTACCGCGCGTAACGGAAAATGGTGACATCACATCGGGCCTGCTTGCGATCAATGCCGCACAGCGCAAGGCCACGTGGGATGCCCGGGATCTGCAACTCACCAGTGCTGAATTCAACATCCTGCGCCTGCTGATGACCCAGGCAGGCAGCGTGGTCAGCAAGGATCAACTCAGCCAGCAGGCCCTGGGCCGGCCGTTGTCCGCCTACGACCGTAGTGTCGACGTGCATGTGAGCAAGATTCGCAAAAAAATGCAGGCCCTTGGCGCAGGCAAGCTGATTGCCAGCGTACGCGGGGCCGGTTACCAGTTGCTGGTGCACGGGGAGCGCAGGCCATGAGGCTGGCGATACCGCTGTTCCTGCGCATTTTCCTCGGGTTTTGGCTGGTGACCATCGTCGTACTGGGCAGTGCCATTGTTGCCGGGAACTACCTTGACGCACTGGTGCCCGATAATGGCTCGCTGATCGAGGGCAAGCGCCGAACCCCGGGTCCGGAAGGGCCACCCCGGGTTTTTGTGCGCCTTCTGTATGAACTGCAGAATGCACCCAGAGAGCAAGTGCCCCAGATCATCCAGGCGGCCCAGAGCAAACACAAGGTTGAGGTCTACCTGATCGATCCCGAAGGGAAAGACCTGCTGCAACGAGCGCTGCCGCCGCCGGCGGCGAGCATCGCGGCAGAACTGGACCGCGATCGTCGCCGGATATTTCAGCGCCGCGGCGCAAAACAGTATCTGGGCCACCTTCTCTATCGTGCCGATACCGGCCCCCTGCGATCCGTATTGGTCCTGCCCGCGCCGCGGATACCGCTGGTGACAGTACTGGGAAGCAACGTCTGGTTGCGTGCTGCCCTTGCCCTGTTGGTGTCTGGGCTACTCTGTTACGCGGTCTCCCGCCTGCTTACGCGGCGGCTGGCGGCCCTGCGGCAGGCGGCGCGGAGACTGGCGGAGGGTGACCTGGGGACGCGTATCCACGTGCGCGCTTCCGGCCGCGACGAAACCGACGATCTGGCCCGCGACTTAAATCACATGGCCGAGCTGCTGCAGGAGCGTATCAACGCGCAGAAAACCCTGCTGGCCAATGTATCGCACGAGTTACGCTCCCCGCTTGCGCGCATGCAGGTTGCGCTGGCGCTGGCGGAGCAGAAACCTGAGGGCGCGCCTGCCCAGCTGGCGCGGATCGCTCGAGAAGCGCAGCGACTGGAAAGTCTGGTCGGCGAGTTACTGGACAGCCAGACGGCTTCTCCCGACCTGGAGCAGCACATTGATCTCGTCGTACTGCTGGAGGAGCTGTGCGGCGATGCCCGGTTTGAGGCGGGTGAGAAAAGACACATCGTCTTCCACACTGACCTTGCGGAAGCACTGGTCACAGGGAATGGCAGCCAGCTGCGCAAAGCCTTTGACAACGTCCTCCGTAACGCCTGCCACTACAGCCCGCCTCACAGTACGATCACCGTCAGTCTGCAGCAAAACGACGCCGCTTACACAATCACCGTTGCTGACCAGGGTCCAGGGGTGCCGGAGTCCGACCTGGCCCGGATCTTCGAGCCCTTCTACAGAGTTGACACCGCGCGAGACAGGCAGACAGGTGGCCATGGACTGGGGCTGTCCATCACGAAGCAGGCACTGCTGCGACACGGGGCGGGAATCAGGGCGCGAAACACCCACCCCGGACTGGCCGTGCAGATCACCCTCCCCACCGGCGCGGCGGACGCTGCTTAAACCCGGCGGCAATGCTAGAATCGCCCACAGGTAATCAGGGCCGGAGGCCGCTCAGCATGTTCAACGTCACACCAATGGCGGGTGCCCTCGGCGCCGAAATCAGCGGGATTGACCTGGCGCAGGACCTTCAGCCGGAACAGGTGGGGGCATTGCGCACGCTGCTCAATGAACACGAAGTGATTTTCTTCCGCGACCAGGATATCAGCCCTGCAAGACAGCACGCACTGGCCTCCTGCTTCGGTCCCCTGCAAACGCATCCAGCCTACGCCACTATCGATGGTTTCCCGGAAATTACCATCCTGGAGAGCACAGCGGAAAAGCCGACCAAAATCGAGGCCTGGCATTCAGACATGACGTTCCGGCAACATCCTCCGATGGCGACGGTTCTGAAATCGGTGATCATTCCGCCGCGGGGCGGCGATACGCTGTGGGCGAGCATGACCGCGGCCTACAATGCGCTATCCGCACCGATGCAGCGCCTGCTCGAAGGGCTGGTCGCTGTTCACGACTTCAGCTGGGGGTTCAAAGAAAGCCTCGCCGAGCCCGGGGGTCGCGAACGCCTCGCAGAGGCGGTGGCGGCCAACCCGCCCGTTCGTCACCCGGTCATCCGCACGCACCCGGAAACCGGCAGGAAGGTGATTTTTGTCAACAGCCTGTTCACCACCCACATTGAGGGGCTGAAGCCGAACGAGAGCCGTGCACTGCTGGATTTCCTGTTCCGCCATGTCGTCACGGACGAGTTCACCTGTCGCTTTCACTGGCGTCCGCACAGCATTGCCATCTGGGACAACCGCAGCACGCAACACAAACCCGTCAATGATTACTTCCCCGCACACCGGCGCATGGAACGCATTACTGTGGACGGCGACCTGCCCTACTGAAGCGGCGGGTACTGCTCGGTGGTGCGCACCGCCCCCGAGCGTACGCGCCGCATGTAGTCAGCTACATCACGCTTGACTTCCGGCGCATACAGGTAGAGGCCGATGATATTCGGCACCGCGATCAGGAAGATCATGGCATCGGCAAAATCGAGGACCGCGGATAGCTCAATCATGCATCCGAGCACCACAAAGCCGCAGAATACCGTTTTGAAAGCGGTCTGCATCAGCTGTGACTCACCCACCAGGTAGGTCCAGGCCTTGAGGCCATAATAGGCCCAGGCGATGGTGGTGGAGAACGCGAACAACAGTGCCGCGAAGGCGAGTGGGTACGGCGCCCAGCTGATGTGGTGGGCGAAGGCGGCCGATGTCAGGGCAATGCCCTCAAAGCCCTGCTCGACGAGCCCGTTGGGATAGGCCACCGTCACGATCACCAGTGAGCTGAGCGTGCAGATCACCACCGTGTCGAGGAAAGGCTCCAGCAAACCCACCAGTCCCTCGGAGGCGGGCTCGTTGGTTTGCACAGCAGAGTGGGCGATGGAGGCCGAACCAATACCGGCTTCATTCGAGAACAGCGCACGCTGGAAGCCGACAACGATGGCGCCGACCATGCCGCCCGTCACACTGCTCATGGAAAACGCGCTGCTGACGATGAGCTGCACGGCGGCGGGAATCTGTGCCGCGCTGAAGCCAATAATCACCAGGGCCGACACCACATAGAGCACGGCCATGAGCGGCACGATCCTCGACGCAACCAGCGCGATGCTGCGTATACCGCCGATGATGACCAGTGCCACGGCCGCGGCAATCAGGAGGCCGAACAGCCAGCCGCGCCCAGCAAAAAAACTGTCCTCGCCGCCGCTGATCACCAGAAACTGGACGTAGGCCTGGTTGGACTGAAACATGTTGCCGATGCCGAAACAGCCGATCACTAGCGCGATGGCATAGAACCCACCCATCACTCGACCCCAACCCGGTGCACCACGGTCCGAGAAATAGCGCTCGAGATAAAACATCGGGCCGCCAGACACCGAACCGTCCGGGTTGTTGCGCCGGTACTTCACCCCCAGCGTGCACTCCACCAGCTTGGTCGACATGGATAAAAAACCTGCGACCATCAACCACAGGGCCGCACCGGGGCCACCGATGGTGATCGCGACCGCAACCCCGCCGATGTTGCCGATCCCCACTGTGCCCGAGACGGCAGTTGCCACGGCCTGGAAGTGGGATATCTCGCCACGCGCTCGCGGATTGTGAAACCGCCCACGGACGTGTCGCAGCCCCAGGGAAAACCCGCGCACATTCACAAAGCCGAGGTACAGCGTGAAGAACACGGCGGCACCCGCCAGCCACAATACGATGAGGGGAAAGTCCTGCCCGAAGAGTTCCAGTGGAAAGAACACCAGGCGCGACAGGGTATCCGCTACCGGGCGTACAACCGCTTCAACCTGCTGGTCCAGGCTCACCCGGAAGCCTGCTCAGCCGAGGAAGGCCTGGCCGCCATCCAGTGCGATACTCTGGCCATTGACGTAGTTCGCACCATCGCTGCACAACAGGGCGACAAAACGGCCGATGTCCTGCTCGCAGTCTCCGACACGTCGCTGGGGAATCTGTGACAGGAACGCATGGGCTTCCTCCGGGTTACTCTCTATCCACCATTGCATGCCCGGCGACATCGCATGCGGAAGAATGGCATTGCAGCGTATGTTGTCTGGCCCCCATTCACAAGCCGCAGCGCGCGTCAGCGCGCGAATGCCTTCCTTGGCAGCGGCATACGCGCCGTAACCCGCCATATCCCAGCGCTTGGCGGCAGAGCTACCCAGATTGATGATAACACCATCGCCTTTGAGGTACGGGTAACACAGCTTCATCAAGCGGAAGGTGGCCATCGGGCCGGACTCCCAGCCCGCCATCAAGGCCTCGTCGGTGAGATCGTGCAGGCGACCCAGCGGCACTTCCTGCGCGTTATTCACCAGGATATTCACGCCACCCCAGGCCTCGACTACCCCCTCCACACAGGCCTTCATCGAGTCCGGGGACTTGACCTCGCAGACCAGGGGCAGTGCCTCACCGCCGCGTGATCGAACGGTCTCTGCCGTGGTCTCCAGCTTGGACAGTGTCCGACCGGTAACGGCAACGCGCGCGCCCTGCGCGGCAAGCGCCAGGGCGATACCCTGCCCCACGCCCTGCCCAGCCCCCGTGACGAGGGCGACTTTTCCTTGCAAGCTCATCGCTAATCTCCACTGTGTGTGATGAAGGCAGCATACCGGCGCGAAGCAGCGAGTGACAGAGTGCTGCGGGCCGTGCAAGCCAGTGAGGCAGCCTTAACCCCGGCCGTACTGCCATTTTGTACCTTCTATGGGATGTTTACTGCAGGTGGTCAGGGGCGAGCGCGCGTCGAGGTATCATGGTCTCTGTGTAGTGAATTCAACAAGGGAGAATCCGGCGATGGGCATACTGGAAGGGAAGATTGGTATTGTGACGGGGGCGGGCCAGGGTATTGGGCGGGCCATTGCCCAGTGCTTCGCCCGCGAGGGTGCCAAGGTCATCGTTGCAGATTTCAACGCAGAATCCGGCAATCAAACCGTGCAGCTTATCAATGCTGCGGGCGGCGAAGCCCGCTTCGTGCAGGGCGATGTCAGCGACGAAGCGTCGGTAAAATCCATGGTAGAAACCGCGGTAGACAGCTGGGGCAGACTGGACATCGCCTGCAACAGCGCCGCATTGAGCAGGGGTTCCGGCCCGATTCACGAATTCACCCGTGAGGTTTTTGACCAGACACTCGAGATGTGCCTGACCAATACCTGGCTGTGCATGAAATACGAGATCCCCGCCATGCTGGCCAACGGTGGCGGTGCCATCGTCAACATTTCCTCCAATGCATCCCTGAAGGGACAGGCTTTCAATACCGCCTATGCAGCCGCCAAGAGCGGTGTGAACATACTCACCAAGAGCTCCGCTGCCGAATACGGCGGCCAGGGCATCCGCATCAATGCCGTGTCCCCTGGCGTTATTCGCACGCCCGGTGTCGAAAAGTACTTCGAAGAGCAGCCCAAAACGGCGGAGATATTGAAGAAGAGCGCTGTGCTCAACCGTCTGGGTGAGCCGGAGGAAATCGCCGAAGCGGTAGCCTTCCTGTGCAGCGATCGCGCCTCCTTCATTACCGGGCAGCTGTTGTCTGTGGACGGTGGTGGCTCGGTAAAATAACAACGCACCGGTACTTGTGGGCGCTGACGGCGCCTTTGCGCCGTCAGCGGTGTGTTACACCTAGTCTGCCGCAGGGTACGTGGTATATCCCTCGGGGCCAGGTGTGTACAGCGTGTCAATATCGAATTTGGCTAGCGGCAGCCCCTGCTCCCAGCGCCTCACCAGATCGGGGTTGCCGATATAGGGCCGACCGAAGGACACCGCGACGAGCTCGCCTGCAGCCACTGCCTCATCAGCTTCCTGTAACGAATAGCTCTCGTTACCGATCAGGCGACCGGCAAAGTATTTTGCCGCCAGTGCCAGGTTGTCAACCGGCCCCTTGGGCATGCGGATCACGTGCAGGTAGGCCAGGCCCAGTGTCGATGCCTGAGCCAGCAGGTAATCGAAGGTCTCGTGCGGGTTAGCGTCAGACAGATCATTGAAGGGGTTCCCCGGGCAGATGCGCATGCCCACCCGATCAGCACCCGACACCTGCGCCATGGCCTGCAGGGCCTCAAGGGCGAAGCGCGCTCGATTCTCAACGCTACCGCCGTAGGCATCGGTGCGCTGATTGCTTCCAGTAGACAGGAACTGTGCCGGCAGGTAGCCACTCGTGCAATGCAGCTCGACACCGTCGAAGCCTGCGAGTAACGCCTTGCGGGTCGCCTCGCGATACTCATCGATCACCGCAGGGATTTCCGCCAGGGCCAGCGCGCGAGGTTCATCCATAGCCTGCATGCCGGCCTCATCGGTATACATCTGGGCCTTGGCCGCCACCGCCGATGGCGCGACGGTTTCGCTGCCCGCAGGCTTGTTATAGTGGCTGGCCACGCGGCCCACATGCATGATCTGGGCGACGATACAGCCACCCTCCGCATGCACCGCGTCGGTCACTTGGCGCCAGGCCGCCACCTGTGCATCGGTGAAAATACCGGGTGTACGGCAATAGCCCAGACCGTTGGCACTGGGGGCGATGCCCTCGGACACAATGAGACCGGCGCTCGCGCGCTGACGGTAGTATTCCGCCATGAGTGCGTTGGGCATGGCCGCCGCATCCGAGCGGCTGCGTGTCATGGGGGCCATGACAATCCGATTGCGCAGGCGCAGCGCGCCCAGTTCAAGTGGGGTCAGCAGGTTCACAGTCACTCTCCTAGCGTACGCGAATGCGCGGCTCTGCAGCCCCGCGACGCATGGTGGTCAGAAACTCGTCCAGCGGCGCAGGCAGCGCCACTTCCGGCTCGTCGTTGGTGGGTGGATTGGCCCAGAATTCCGCCCAGGACGGCCACAGGTCGTGGTATGCCCCGTGATAGGGCTCGCGACCCGGCCAGCGCATTTTCATATCCCCAATGGGTGGCTTGTTCAGGTCGGTCGCGTACCAGTAGCAGGGCAAACGGCGCCGGAACAGCCAGCGCCCGTCAATACGCTCGTAATTGTCCCAGTAGAGCATTTGCATGATCACCCATTCCGGCCCGGTCTCATGCTCGTTTTTGGAATAGACCACGCCGCGCGCGTGATCAGGGTCCTCAAACTCGATGATGTGATTGCCGGTCTGGTGCGAGGTGCCGGTGAACTGCAGGCGCAGGGTGTCGTCCAGCCAGCGTTTCAGGTGTGCGCGCCCCACTTTGTCACGGCTTACCCGGATGTCTGGTGCGAACAGATTCACGTGGGCATCAAGGTCACGCATATCCAGTGACAGGGCGTACTGCGCCACCAGTTGCCGAATAGCGTCAAGTGACTCCAGGCGGTCTATGCGCTGCAGCAGGTTGTCATCGCTCATCCGCCTACTCCCAGCTCGCCGTGCCGGCGTTCAACTCCGCAACCCGCCCCCCATCAACCACCAGTTCCGTACCGGTGATATAGGAGGCTTCGTCACTGGCGAGAAACAGAATGGCATTGGCGCACTCGCGCGGGTCGCCGATTCGCCCGATGGGGATCGACCGCGCGGTGGCTTCACGCGAGGCATCATCAGGCAGCACGGCTTCCGTCGGTGGTGTCATGAAAGCGCCCGGCACAACGGTATTCACGCGAATGCCTTTCTTGCCCCACTCCATGGCGGCGTTGCGCGACAGGCCCAGCATGGCGGCTTTCGCGGCGCTGTAGCCTGCGGTTGCCGGTGATCCGCGCAAGCCGCATACGGAGGAGACATTGACCACCGCACCGCGATTCGCCTTGAGTTGAGGATAGGCCTCACGCATCAGAAACATAGCGCCGTCGAGCGAAACGATGAAATTCTGCCGCCAGGCTTTGGTGTCGTGACTGGCAAGCATGCCCGGGACCATCAACACCGCGTTATTGACCACGATATCCAGACGGCCCCAGGTGTCTACCGTTTTGGCCACAAGCGCCTTGACCGCCGCCTCGTCAGCGACGTCCGTGGGGCACACCAGCGCACGCCCACCGGCGGCCTCAATGGTTGCGGCCACCGCAGCCAGCTTGGCCTCGTTGCGCGCCGCCAGTACCACGGAGGCGCCCTCCTCGGCAAAACGCAGCGCCGTAGCGGCGCCAATCCCCTGCCCCGATCCGGTGATGATGGCAACTTTGCCCTGCAGTCTCATAGTGCTTCCCCAAGTGTATGATGAGCGTGCGCCAGCTTAGGCAGCGCGAGGCCCGCCGGTCAACCAGAGGCGCCCGGTGAACGCGCACCGCGGACTGCCTGAATCGCGAATAGCGAGCCGGGTATAATTATTTACCCCGGTAACGTTTCGCCGGAAATTTGCAAGTCATACCAATCCGCGCGTGCCTGCCGTAGAGTGGCTGCAACCTGCCAACAGACGCTCCCGAGGAGACTATTCATGAGCCACCGTATCCCTATGCCGATGCCCCTGGGCTGGTTTCAGGTCGCCTACTCACACGAGTTGGCCAACGCCACCTCAATGCCCCTGCGCTATTTCGACACTGATCTTGTGCTGTTCCGCACGGAAAGCGGCGAGGCGAAAGTGCTGGACGCCTACTGCCCGCATATGGGCGCCCACCTCGGCTACGGTATTCGCGGCCAGGCTGGCGGCGGCTCAGAGGTGCGCGGGGATTCCATCATCTGTCCCTTCCACGGCTGGGCCTACAACGGCGAAGGACAGTGTACCGATGTGCCCTATGCCAACAACCTGCCGCCAAAAATTGCCCGCGGAGAGCAGGTTATCCGCCCCTGGCATGTGCGCGAAATGAACCAGGTGATCTATGTCTGGTATCACCCGGAGGGTGAAGCCCCCACGTTCGAACCGGAACGGGTTGAAGAAGCGTCAGCGGACAATGAGGCCTGGGGAAGCTTCAAGATACATACCTGGGATATCGCCACGCATATGCAGGAGATCGGTGAGAACGCCGTGGATTCCGCGCACTTCCTGTACGTGCACGGCACCCAGAACATTCCCACGCCTGAATTCATGACCTTCGATGGTGTGCGACGTGCCGGCAAGCTGGTGAGCAAAATGGCTACCCCGCGCGGCGAGATCACAGGCATTATCGAGAACAGCAACAATGGCCCGGGCCAGGCCACGGTACGTTTCAGCGGAATCTGCGACACCGTCCTGATGGCCAACCTGACGCCGGTCGACCAGGAGAACAGCCGCGCCTTCTACGCCTTCATCCAGAAAAAGGTGGACGGCAAGGAACAGACCGGAGGTGTATCGGACGCCATCGTCAAGGACATCTGCAAGCAGATGGAAGAAGACAGGATCATCTGGCGGCAAAAGCAGTACTTCGAGAAACCCCTGCTGTGTGACAACGACGGCCCCTTCGCCAAATTCCGCAAGTGGTACTCGCAGTTCTACACCACGGACAGCTGGCGACCCGGCGCCTGATAGCGCTAGAAAGGGAATACCCTGGGCAGCAGCCAGATCACGGTGGCCGAGTAGGCCAGCGACACCGGCAGGCCGCTGCGGCAATAGTCGCGCAGGGTGTAACCGCCGAGGTTCTGCACCATCAGGTTCGTGGTGTAACCGTACGGGGTCAGAAAGCTGGCACTGGCCCCGTACGCCACCGCCATCACAAACGGCATCGGGCTGACCCCGAGACTCTCCGCGATACCAAAAGCGATGGGGAAACTCAGCGCAGCGGCCGCATTGTTCGTCATCACCTCGGTCAGCAGCAGGGCCCCGGCATACATGCAGGCCATCGCCAGCCAGGGGCCGAGAGCAATCAGTTCAGTCTGCAGGCTGCCGGCAAGCAGCGTCACCAGGCCCGAGTTGGTGAGCGCCTGGGACAGGGTAAGCGCCGAGGTGATAATCAGCCAGATCTCGAACGGGAACCGCCGACGCAACTCCGAGCCTCGCACCAGTCGCATACCCAGCATGCACACCAGCAGCAGCGACAGCCCCTTGATCAGCGGCAAGAGCTCCAGCGCAGACAGCAGCACCACTGCCGCCAGCAGCAGCGTCACGAACAGGTTCTGCAGCGGTGTGATTTTGGAGCCGCCGACCGCTTCGTCCACCACGACGAAATTCTTGTCGAGGTTCTTGCGCTCGTTGAAATCCGGGCCGGTGGCGAGCATCAGAATATCGCCCGCGGCGATGCTGATGTTCCCCAGTTTTCCCGACAGCCGTTTGCCACCGCGGCGCATCCCGACCACGGCGGCGTCGAACAAGGAGCGGAACCCCGACTCCTTGATGGTCTTCCCCTCAATAGCGGCATTGGGCATGACGATCACTTCCACCATGTTCTCCCGCAGCAGCCCCTCCTCCACCGCAAACAGGTGCAGCCCATCGAAGCGATCGAGAACGTTGAGCTGGGTGATATCACCCGAGAAAATCAGCTTGTCGCCCGCCTCAATAAACTCGGTCGGTGCCACCGGGGAAATCAGGTGCTCTGCCCGCACAATCTCCACCAGGAACAGCGCGTCGAGCTCACGCAGACCGTTCTCGGCAATGGTTCTGCCAATCAGGCTGGACTGGGTCGCCACTTCGGCTTCAATCACGTACTCCGCCACCTGTACCGGATGGCTGCTGCTGCGGGGCAGCAAACGCGCTGAGAAGACCAGGGCGAGAAGACCGGCCAGAACCGCGGCGAAACCGACCGGCAGGAAGTCGAAAAACGCCAGCCCCGAGCCGGTGGCGTCCTCAAGAAAGCTGCTCACGATCAAATTGGTTGAGGTACCGATCAGCGTCATGGTACCCCCCAGAATGGCCGCATAGGACAGGGGTATCAGTAGCCGCGACGCGGGGTGATGACGATTGGCTCGCACTGTGGTGGTGAGCGTCGCGACCACCGCGGTGTTGTTGACGAAGGCGGAGAACAGCGCCGTGACGCCCCCCAGTCGCAGCAGGCTCAGCGTGTAGCTGGGTGAAATGAGGCGCCCCGAAAGGTGACTCAGCCAGGACAGCTTTTCCAGGCCGATGGAGACCAGCAACAGGAGAATCAAGGTCACCAGTCCCGTGTTGGTCGCTTTCTCCAGCATTTGCGAGGTCTCGACGAGACCGAGAAAATACGCGGCCAGCATCGCACCGACGAAAATCTTGGAGGCCGCCCAGGTGGAAAAGATCAAACCGGCCAGCAGCCCGAAAAACAGCAGTGCGATAAGAATCTGGTCAATCATTCAGGCGTATCCAACCACCGCGGCCTCTCCGGCGCACAAGCATACGTGCTCGGCAGGCCGGGGAACAGGCCCGTTACTACTCATCAACCCAAGCACCTGCCTGCTCACAGCGTGGCGGGCTGATACCAGACAGGCGAGCTCCAGGCACGTTCCTGCACCACCGGCCGGTGTTCCGCTGCGCAGCACCCTTCGAAGCCTTCGCCAATGGTCTCGGGACGACTGCAATCGACACCCCCGGCAACACACAGGCGCTGGCTCCAGCGACAGCTGGGATTCTCAATCACCCGGCTGTAATAAAAGGCGCGCTGAGCCGGGTCGAAATCCGGGTCGCGCCAGACCGTGCACAAGCTCGCATGCCCCGTACCCGTCGTAGCACAGCTGCGCGTGTCAACGCTGCCCCGGGGCTCGGCGTCACCCACGACATCATAAACCTGTTCGTGGCGCTCACCCGCGGCGTCAAGCCACCCCTTCACGACCTGGATCTTCTGCAGGGGCAACCCGGGTTCCGCGTCCACACCCGCATCCTGCTGGGCTGCCAGCAACAGCGTCAGGCCGGCGCCGGCCGGTGCGGGCCCAAGCTCCGAACCCATCGGCACGCCCTGCGCGTATCCCTGCGCCGCCATGTCGGGCGCGGCGCAAAGCGCCGGTTGTAGATCAAAGCCCGCAAACAGGCGGCTGATGATACGTGGACCGCTGGTGCCGTAGGCCTCACGACGTTGCATGGCGGCAAACAGTGCGTCCCGGGTGTTCTGTTCTGCCCAGATCACCGCCAGACCACCCGGGTTGTATTCCAGTTTATCGGGCAGTCCGGGAGGAACCGCCTTGAGGGCAGGCACGCCATCCCCTCCGTGCCCCAGAAAACGCGATTCCGAGACTGCGCCGGGGGCGCCGAGGTGGGTATCCGTACTCGCAATCACGCCGAACTGGAAGGGATTGACTCCAAGCTGTTCCTCCTGGGACAGGCCCTGCTGCCAGGTATCGCGCAGGAAGCCGGTATCGGGCTGCGGCGGCGTGTTGAAGCGCGCGATATTGTCGCGCGGCAATTGCTCGAACGCACACAACTCGTCACGGGTGACGCCGGGGGCATAGAAACACTCGGACGCGCCCTTGTGCTGCATGATTTCAACCAGCGGTTCCATCCGTTGACGCTGCGCCGCGTAATCAGCGTCCAGCGGACTGCCATCAGGGCGCTGCAAGGCGAACATCTGGCCGGCGCTGAGATTGGAGTTATGCGGAATCACCAGCGCTTCACAGCCGCTCCCGCTGTCATTACACTCGGTTTCCAGCGCATCCCAGAGCAGGGTTTCCCCGGGCGTATCGATGTAGCTCACTGGCAGCTCGGGCACCTCACCACTGCGAAAGACGACATTGCGATGCAGATTGCCGCCGGTCGGCGGTGCCACACCGGTCCACTCGTAACCGATGAATGTAGTAAACGCGCAGGCGCTGCTGCGGTCATTGTAGCTCTCTGCCGCGTCGCGCATCTCCTGCCACGGTGCCAGGGCCGCCTCGCGACACAACTCGCCATCCTCGCCGCAGAGACCCAGGTGGGAGGCACGCATGGCGGCCATGTAATTGAACAGATAGAACGCGCCACGCGGCCACGCCCGGTAGAAACGGCACTGCCAGCTGTTATGGCCGCTAACATCCGGGTTATTACACATCTCCACTTCGCCAATCAGTTCCGCGTGGTCAGACACCATGGCAAAATCCAGCGGCCGCGCCAGTTGCAGGGAACGTTGTGCGGTGCCGTCTGCATGCCAGGGTTGCACACCGATGCGCTCACCCCGTGCGAACTGGTAGGCTTCAGCAGGCGTGGTCTGCGTCCCCTGAGTGCTGGCATCCAGCGAGTAGCGGGTATGCACATGCAGGTCGCCAAAAAAAGGCCGCTTCTCGGGCGTAAAATGGTCGCAGCGCTCGCCAGACTGCAGAGCGGAAAGCTGTGGACTGAGCCCAAGCAGGCCCACCACGGCCAAACCCTTTACAACACGACGCGCGATATGGATGTGCAGCACACTGTAGTCCCTTTGCGTTAACCGGGCCTCACGATAGAGCCTGAACGGCAGGCGGGCAAACGCCCTGTGCGCAGAATTTGAACCGACGTTGTCGTTTTCAGCCACAAAAAAACCCGCGACGTTGCCGGCGCGGGTTTTCTGCAGAACCGTGTCGGCGTTAGACGACGACGATGTTTTCTGCCTGCGGGCCTTTCTGGCCCTGAGTGATGTTGAATTCGACTTTCTGACCTTCGATCAGCGTCTTGAAGCCAGAGCCGGAGATTGCGCTGAAGTGCGCGAATACGTCCGGGCCAGATTCCTGCTCGATAAAGCCAAAGCCTTTCGTTTCGTTAAACCATTTTACGGTGCCGGTAGCCATGATGCGTTCCTGTATTTCAGGTAGAGATTAACCCTCGTGAGGGCGGTAAGGCTTGAGGTAGTGCAATTACTTATGAAAACAGGGACGAGGTACTAACTGCGGACTTCGAAATGGTATACATAAATAGGTGTAAAACGTTCAAGCAGAACCAAGTATACAGCAGTTGTTAACGCGGTCAACGGTTTATTCCCGGTCGTCGGCAAGGCCATCTGTGTCGCTGCCCCTGTGCCGGGTGCGCCAGGCGCCAGGCGTTGCGCCCTCCCAGCGCAGGAAGGCACGGCGGAACGTGGCCGCATCGGCGAAACCCAGCTGCTGGGCAATATCGACGACCGGGCGGTCCGACTCCCGCAGCGCATCGCAGGCGGCGGCGCGTACCGCCTCGGCCCGCAGCTGGCGATAGCCCGTTCCCGCCGCCCGCAGTCGCTGCCGGAACGTTGACAGACTCAACCCCAGGTCTTCCGCCAGGCGCGCCTGACCGGGCAGGGACACACCCTGACGCAGGGCGGCCGCAAGCAATGCACTGACCTGCTCAGCCAGTCCGCGCCCGCGCGGACCGAATACCTCGCAGGGAAAACAGGCAAAGAATGCGGGAAACTCGGCGGGGGTGCGGACCACAGGCATCGACAGCGCAGTGCGTGGAAAATCCAGTGCGTAGCCCTCCCCGCCCGCGAGCACCGGCGCCTTGAACAGGCGCAGAAACGGCAGTACGTCCTCCCGTCGTAACGGACCAATTCGCACCCTTTGCAGCGGCAGGGTGCGCCCCGCCAGCCACTGCAGGAGCTGAAAATAGGCAAACAAGCCGGTGATATCCACCAGGCTACTGGCGCTGCTGACCTGGGGGCGCAGTGAATCCAGTCGAAATGTGGCGTGTTCCGGGTGCAGTTCCAAGCCAATGCGTCCGGCACGCGGATACAGCAGGGCCGCGAATTGTGCGCAGAGCTGGATCGCCTCCTCGAGGTTGCGGGCGGACAACGCCAGGCGACACTGCAATTCGACTTCGCTGCGCGACATCGGGCCGTGGTTCTGCTCTTCGCTCAGGCGCTGCTCGAGGCGTTGCACGGCCGACAGGTACCAGGCGGTGAACTGCACGAGGTTGGTTGGGGGACGATGCTGTTCACGGGCATCACCTCCGCGCCGCAATTCGGCGGCCAGCAACGCCACCAGCGGCGCAAACGTATCACTGGTCAGGGCACCGGTACCCGCCTGAGAGGTGGGTATCGGTGCCGATCGGCTGGCGGTACGAGGTGGTCTGTTCATGGCGTTTCCGGAGGGGGATCATGCCACTTAACATTAATGCATTATTTAAAGACAATAAAGCACCCTTGCGACGCGCAGTGATCGCGTAAGCTGCTGCTCACACTTTGATGACGGATGACAGTACCATGCCTGAAAAACAGCCTCGCATAATCGTCCTTGGTGCCGGTATGGCCGGGATACTCGCCGGGATTCGCCTGCAGCAAATGGACTACCGGAACGTCACGCTCTACGAAAAGGCAGACAGGGTGGGCGGCACCTGGCGCGAGAACACCTACCCTGGCCTGACCTGCGATGTGCCCTCACACTTCTACACCTACAGCTTTGAGCGCAATCCGGACTGGACGAGACACCTGCCTCCAGGGCCGGAAATCCAGGCGTACTTTGAGCGCACGGCGCAGAAATACGGTATCAACGCGCTGACCCGCTTCGGTGAAGAATGTACCGAAGCCACCTACCGGGATGGTCGTTGGCACCTCCAGTTCGCCAGTGGTCATCGAGACAGCGCAGATATCCTGATTGCAGCCACCGGGGTTCTGCATCATCCCAAATACCCTGACATCTCCGGTGCCAGCACATTCCAGGGCGCTCTCTTCCACAGCGCACGCTGGGATCACAGCGTGCCCCTTGAAGGCAGACGTATCGGCATCATCGGCAACGGCTCTACCGGCGTGCAGATTGTCTCGGCGCTGGCCGGAAAAGCCGGCCTGCTGGAGCACTACCAGCGCACGCCGCAGTGGATCATGCCTGTTGAAAATGGACGTTTCAGCGCAGAGGAGCGCGCTGCATTTCGCGATCCCGCGGTGCTGGCCAAGGCGATGAATGTCGACGAGTACATGGCCTCCGTAGAGGCGTATACCCAGTCCATTACCGATATCGACTCAGAGGCCTCGCAAGCCATGGCACAGGCCTGTCGCGACAATCTCGAGCATTCCGTCGCCGACCCCGTGCTACGTGAACAACTGCGCCCCGACCACCTGCCGCTGTGCAAGCGCCTGGTGTTCTCCCCCGATTACTATCAGGCGATACAGCATCCACAATCCCGCCTGGTCAGCACCGGCATCCAACAGATTGAAGCCACCGGTATACGCACTGTCGATGGCGAACTGCACGAGCTGGACGTTATCGTTTTCGCTACCGGTTTCCACGCGGATGCCTTTATGCGGCCCATGGCCATCACTGGACGCGACGGTGTGTCGCTGGCCGACTTCTGGCATGACCGCCCCAAGGCCTACCTGGCGGTCACCATGCCAGGCTTTCCCAATCTGTTTATGCTGAACGGACCCAATGGTCCCGTGGGCAATTTTTCCCTGATCGACATCGCCGAGCACCAGTGGGGTTATATCGAGCGCCTGATGGCGCGGCTGGATGCCGGCGACTGTACTGAAGTGGAGCCCAGCCTGGCGGCGATGGAGGCTTTCGAAACCGAACGGGTGGAGGCGGCGAAGCGCACGGTGTGGTATCGCGGCGGTTGCGTAAGCTGGTACCTGGACGCCGAGGGCATACCCTCCAGCTGGCCCTGGAATTTCCAGCGCTTCGTCGACAGTATGGCGGAGCCCGACTGGGTGGCCTTCGGCCTGCCGGCACCCCTGGAAACGTGATATGAGTCGCTATCGGCAGGACTGGGAACCGCTGCTCACCGAACTTCGCGCGCGCAGCGAAGCGGCGACGGCCATGGGCGGTGAAGCACGTATCGCGCGACAGCACGCCCGCAATCGGCTCACGGCGCGGGAGCGCATTACGGCCCTGGTCGATGAAGACTCCTTCCGCGAATACGGCCTGCTCGCTGCCGGACATCACCCCCAGGGAGAACCGGCGATTGCTGCCGATGGACTCGTCGGCGGGGTGGCACGCCTGGACGGACGACCCGTGGTCCTGCTGGTGGAAGACTTTACGGTCCAGGGCGGCTCGATAGGCCACCCCAACGCCGCCAAGCGTGCGCGGCTGGTGCGCCTGGCACTCGAGAAGCGGCACCCGCTCCTGCTGCTCCTCGATGGTGCCGGCGAGCGGGCGAGCAACCAGGGAGAGCGCTATCCGCATGCGCCCGGCGATCTGCAGCTGCTGGCGGATATTCAGGGGACCATCCCGGTGGTGGCGCTGGTACTCGGCATGTCCGCCGGACACGGTGCGCTGGCCGCGATGTTTGCCGATATTGTCATCATGCAGCAGGACAGCGCCCTGTTCAGTGCAGGGCCACCGCTGGTCAAGGCCGCGATGGGTATCGACACCACCGCCGAGGAGCTCGGTTCCGCACACATGCACACACGTGACAGCGGTGTGGCTCACCTGTGCTGCGCCAACGAGGCTGAGTGTTTTGAGCGTGCCCGCCATTTCCTCCACATGGTCTGCGAGCCTGCTGCCGAAGCGGCAGCAGCTGGCGAGACCGCCGCCACAGGCGACAGCGATGCCCTGTTGGACATCATTCCCCCGGACGTCTCCCGCCCCTACGACATGCGCAAGGTGCTCGGTGAGCTGGTCGATCCGGGCAGCCTGCTGGAATTGCAGCCGGATTTCGGCCGCACGCTGATCACGGCGCTCGCCCGCATCGGTGACCAGCGCTGCCTGATTGTCGCCAACCAGCCGGCGGTTGAAGCCGGCGCGATCACCCGACACGCCGCAGAGAAAGCCTGCCACTTTATCGACATGGCGCACCGCTTCAGCCTGCCGCTGATCATGCTGGTCGACAACCCCGGCGTCATGCCCGGGCCAGCGGCTGAACGCTCTGGTGTATTGCGCGCCGCCGGGAACATGTTCAGTGCACAGCGACGCTTCCGCGGGCGCAAGATTGTGGTCACACTGCGCAAGGCCTTCGGCTTCGGCAGCTCGGTGATGGGCATGAACCCCTGGGACCGGCAAACGGTCAGCCTGGCACTGCCGGGGGTGAGTCTGGGCGGAGTGCCAGCCCTGGGGGCGGCGGCCGCCACAGGCGCCAGTGCCGTCGACGCCGCCGCACTGCGGGAGCGCCAGACAGGTGCCTGGGCCGGTGCCGACAATATGGCATTTGATCGCGTTATCGATCCCCGTCAGTTACGCGCCGAACTGATCCAGGCGCTGCTGGACTGATTCGACGGCAGGCAGAGGCACCCACCTGCGGTATACTGCCCGCAATGACCTCTTCCCTTTCCGTATTGCAATCCGTCTTCGGCTACCCGGCTTTCCGCCCGCTGCAGGAAAGTATCGTGGACCAGGTGGTGGGCGGCGGCGATGCCCTCGTTCTGATGCCGACCGGTGGCGGCAAGTCCCTCTGCTACCAGGTACCATCGCTGGTACGCCCGGGGTGTGGCATCGTCATATCGCCGCTGATCGCATTGATGCAGGATCAGGTCAACGCCCTGCGTGAACTGGGCGTGCGCGCCGCCTATCTCAATTCGACGCTGGTGCCGGACGACGCCGCAGCCGTCGAGACAGCCCTGCTGCGCGGCGAACTGGACCTGCTCTACATCGCTCCGGAACGCCTGGTGCAGGCCCGTATGCTGCGCCTGCTGGAACAGTCCACGATCGCGCTGTTCGCGATCGACGAAGCCCACTGCGTCTCCCAATGGGGCCACGACTTCCGCGCAGACTACCTGCATTTAAGCCTGCTGCACGAGCGCTTCCCCGAGGTGCCGCGTATCGCCCTGACCGCCACGGCCGACACCCGCACGCGCGAGGAAATTGTTACGCGCCTGGACCTGGCCCAGGCTGAACACTACATCGCCGGGTTTGATCGCCCCAATATCCGTTACCGCATCGCGCTCAAGCAGAGCCCCAAGCAGCAACTGCTGCGGTTCCTGAAGAACGAGCACCCCCGGGACGCCGGTATCGTGTATTGCCTGTCACGCAACAAGGTCGAGGAGACCGCCCTCGCCCTGCGGCAGGCGGGCTACGACGCACTGCCCTACCACGCCGGCTTGCCGGCTGCCCTGCGCAGCAGTCACCAGGCCCGCTTTCTGCGGGACGAAGCGGTGATCATGGTCGCCACCATCGCCTTCGGCATGGGCATCGACAAACCCGACGTACGCTTCGTTGCTCACCTGGACCTGCCAAAAACCATCGAGGCCTACTACCAGGAAACCGGCAGGGCCGGGCGCGACGGCCTGCCCGCGGACGCCTGGATGGTGTACGGCCTGCAGGACGTTCTGAAGCTGCGCCAGATGATGGACCAGTCCGAGGGCAGTGAGGAGCACAAGCGGGCGGAACAACAGCGCCTGAATGCCATGCTGGGCCTGTGTGAAATCACCACCTGTCGACGCCAGGCGCTGCTGCGCTACTTCGGCGACAGCCTTACGCAACCCTGCGGCAACTGCGATACCTGCCTGGAGCCAGTGCCCACCTGGGACGGCACCGAAGCCGCGCGCATGGCCCTGAGTGCCGTCTACCGCACCGGGCAACGGTTCGGCGTAAACCACCTGATCGACGTCTTGCGCGGTGCCGAGAACGACCGGATATTCCAGTACGATCATCACGTATTGCCCACCTTCGGCATAGGCAAGGCACTGGACAACAATCAATGGCGTTCGGTCTTCCGACAGCTGGTGGCGCGCGGCTACCTGCGCGCGGATCTTGACCATTTCGGCGCACTGCGTCTGGAGGACCAATGCCGTCCCCTGCTGCGCGGTGAGGAGACCCTGGAGCTGCGCCGCGACCTCGCGCGCCCGGCCACGCGCCAGCAGACACGCCAGCGGCTCCCCGACGACATCGACACGGAGCTCTGGGAAGCGCTGCGCGAATGCCGGCGGGGCCTCGCAGAAGCGCAGGGCATTCCGCCCTACATCATCTTCCACGACAAAACCCTGCAGGAAATGTGTGCCGAGCTGCCGCGGAGCATAGCGGCCTTCGGCGCCCTCAGCGGCGTCGGCGAACGCAAACGGGACAAGTACGGCGAGGACTTTCTGCAGGTCATCCAGCAACACCTGCAACGCAGGGACAACTGAGCGGCGCCGGCCGGTCTGGCCCGCGCTTGCACCCTACCCCCCTTTTTCCTACTCTGGCGCCTTTTGCCGAGGACAGCGCCATGAGCAGCAGAATTCCCCGTTCCAACGACAACGACTACAGTGCCGAGATCATCGCCCAGCGGCAGTCCTTCATCGAAGAAAAGACGGGGGCGCAGCTGAATCACACGCGGCAGTATTCATTTGATCCGCAGGACATGTCTGGCAACATTGAAAACCTGTTTGGTGTGGCCCAGGTACCCATCGGCCTCGCGGGGCCCCTGTTGATCGACGGCGAGCACGCCCAGGGGGAGTTCTATGTCCCGATGGCCACTGTGGAGGGTACCATGCTGGCCAGCTACAACCGGGGTATGAAAGTCATCCGTGAAAGCGGTGGTGTCAAGACCACGGTCTGCGGCGAGGCGATGCAGCGCGCGCCCTGCTTCGTGTTCCGCGATGCCCGCGACGCGCGGGATTTCAACCTCTGGCTGGATGAGCACTTTACCGCCATCAAAGCCGTTGCGGAAAGCACCACCTCCGTCGGCAAGCTCAACGAGATTGAACACTACATTGCACACAACATGGTCTTCACCCGGTTTGACTACAGTACGGGTGATGCAGCGGGCCAAAACATGACCAGCAAGGCCACCTTTGTCGCCTGTGAGTGGATACGCGAGCGCTTTCCGCAAATGCGTCACTACCTGCTCTCCGGCAATTTCGACACCGAGAAGCGCACCTCGTCAGTGAACTCCCTGAAGGGGCGCGGCCGCCGCGTGACCGCTGAAATCACCGTACCCCGCGATGTGCTGCAATCGCATCTGCGTATCACACCCGAGGCGATGCACTATGGTTGGGGCATTACCACCGTCGCTTCCTTTCTCACTCACTCTTCCAATAACGCTGCACACCCGGCCAACGGACTCGCCGCACTGTATCTGGCAACCGGGCAGGATATCGCCAACATCGGCGAGTCCAACCAGTGCAGCGTGTACACCCGCGTCACCCGCGAGGGGGATTACTTCTTCTCCATCACCCTGCCGGCACTGATTCTCGCCACCTACGGGGGCGGCACCAACCTGCCCACACAGCGTGAATGCCTGGAGATCATGGGCTGTCATGGCCAGGGCAAGGCCCTGAAGCTGGCGGAAATTGCCGCGGGACTGGTGGTCGCGGGAGAGCTGTCCCTGGGCGCAGCCACGCGGGTGGACAAGGAAACCCGGCAGAATGAGTGGGTGAACGCACACGAGCGACTGGGGCGCAATCGCTGACCGGCGCGACCATCCCCGTGAGCGGGCCCGATGGGCCCGCAGCGCTATCGAATAGTTGAACCAGAAACTCTCTCCTGACAACGCCCGGGCCCACTGGCTTGAAATGCTGTACCAGCGCTGTGGCGCCACAGGCGGGGCGCACTATGATGAAGTCAGTGACGCCAACCGGCGCGCGCCCCGACGAGACCACCGCATGACCACAGAGACCGATAACAAAGCCCGCGTGCGCCAGTTTCTCAGCGACCTGAGTGCCGGCAATGTCGATGCCGTCGTTGCGGCCTACGCCAAGAACGGGAGCGTGGAAACCATGGGCGCCACCCTGATCTCCGGCGTCACCGAGTGCGCCGACCTGCGGCCGGCGATCGCCAGCATCATGGATGTGTTTCCAGACGGCCTGACGTTCACCATTCGCGGCATGGTGGCGGAGGGTGAAAAGGTGGCCGTGGAGGCCTCCAGCGAAGGCGAACACATCTCCGGCCAGACCTACAGCAACGATTACCATTTCCTGTTCGAGTTCGACAAGGGACAGCTGGTCAAGCTCACCGAATATATGGATACCGAGCAGGTCACTGACGTACTCTGCGGCGGACAACGGCCGCCCTACCCCCTCGACTGAGCGCCGCGCCTGCACCCACTGTTTGTGTCCAGCGGAAGGGCGATTTACACTGGGCTTTTAGGGAGTCGCCGCCAGCATGAACCCACCTGCCCACCCCGTGACAGTGACCCAGCGGCTGCTGGCCGGTATTGAACGCGTCGGCAACCGCCTGCCGGACCCGGCCGTACTGTTCATCGCCCTGCTGTTCATCACCTGGGCGCTGTCCTTGCTTTTTTCACGGTTCGAATACGACCTGATTGATCCGCGGAGTGGCGAGGCACTGCAGGTTGTCAACCAGTTCTCGCCGACCGCCATGACGCAGTTCCTTGCAGATATGGTGACAACCTTCGCCCACTTCCACCCGATCGGAGTGGTGCTGGTGGCGATGCTGGGTATTGGTGTTGCTGAACACACCGGGTTCATCAACTCCACCCTGCGCGCCATGTTAGGGGTGACGGCACGCTGGCTGCTGACCCCCATGGTGATTGTGGTTGGGATCGTCAGCCACACCGCCGCAGATGCCGGCTACGTACTGGTGATACCGCTGGGAGGCATCATCTTCCACGCGGCGGGCCGCCACCCGCTGGCGGGCATTGCTGCGGCTTTTGCCGGTGTTTCGGGGGGCTACTCCGCAAACTTTGTGCCCTCCTCGGTCGACCCGATGCTGCAGGGTATCTCCCAGTCCGCCGCACAGATTATTGACCCCTCTGTGGTCCTCAACCCGCTGAACAACTATTTCTTCACCTCCGCCTCCTCATTACTGATCGTGCTGGTCGGCTGGCTGGTCACGGATCGCTTTGTCGAACCCCACCTGCGTCGCACGCCGATCGACGCGGATGTTGCTGCTGAAACCGGAATGCAGGCGCTCAGTACGACTGAGCGGCGCGCGCTGCGCTTCGCTCTGTGGAGCATGCTCGTGGCCATCATACTGCTGTGCCTGAGTGCAGTGCCCGAGGGTTCCGCCTGGCGTGGCCCGGGTGGCTCCCTGACCGAGAATGGTGCTCCGCTCATGGCGTCTATCGTGCCGTTGATCTTCCTGCTCTTCCTGCTGCCCGCCGTGGTTTACGGCATCAGCGCGGGCACGGTCACCAGCAGCCGGGACGTGATCGAGGGCATGACCAAAACCATGCAAACCATGGGCTACTACCTGGTCATCATGTTCTTTATCGCCCAGTTCATTTACGCCTTTGGCGCCTCAAACCTGGGCATACTGCTGGCGGTGAAGGGTGCGCAGGGGCTGCAGGCACTGGGCCTGCCCGGCGCGCTCACCATTTCCGGCATTGTCCTGCTCACAGGCTTTCTCAACCTGTTCGTGGGTTCGGCATCGGCCAAATGGGCGCTGCTCGCCCCCATCCTGGTACCCATGCTGATGAAACTCGGTGCGTCACCGGATCTGACTCAGGCGGCGTACCGTATCGGCGACTCCACCACCAATATCATCACACCGCTGATGCCCTACTTTCCGCTGGTGGTGGTCTATTGCCAGCGCTACGTTCGCAGCGCCGGGATCGGTACGGTCACCGCGCTGATGCTGCCCTACTCGGTGAGTTTCATCATTTTGTGGACGCTGTTTCTGCTCGGCTACTGGGCTCTGGGCCTACCGCTGGGCCTGCAGTCCAGTTATAGCTACTGAGAAGCCCCGGGCAGGGGTTGCTCCTGCTGAGCGGCCCACAGTGCCGCGTAGCGGCCACCGGAAGCCAATAATTCGCGGTGGCCACCCTGTTCGACGATCCGGCCCTGATCCAGCACCAGAATACGGTCTGCGTCGACAACGGTGGACAGGCGGTGAGCAATCACCAGGCTGGTGTGGTTCAGAGCAATCTCCCGCAGCGCCTTCAGAATCGCCTGCTCCGAGCGGCTGTCCAGGCTGGAGGTGGCCTCGTCAAACACCAGGATGGGCGGACGCTTGAGGATGGTGCGGGCAATGGAGACACGCTGCTTCTCCCCCCCGGAAAGCTTGAGTCCGCGCTCGCCCACCCGGGTCTGCCAACCATCGGGCAGCTGGGCAAGGAACTCGTCCAGGTGGGCCATGCTGGCGGCCTCGGCCACCTCGGCGTCCGGGGCACCAGGCTTGCCGTATCGCAGGTTCTCCAGCAGGGTGTCATTGAACAGCACGGTGTCCTGGGGCACGATACCAATCGCCCTGCGCAGCGATTCGCGGGTGACCTCTGCGATGTCCTGCCCGTCAATGAGTATCCGCCCCGCACTGGGGTCGTAAAAACGAAACAGCAGCTTGACCAGTGTAGACTTGCCAGCGCCACTGGCTCCCACCACCGCCACTTTCTTGCCTGGCGGCACCTCGAAACTGACCCGGTCGAGAATGCTGCGCCCGGCCGGGTAACGAAAGCTCACCTGCTCAAAACGGATACCGCCGCCGGCGACGCCCAGGGCCGGCGCTCCGGGCCGGTCGGCGAGCTCCGGGCGTACATCCAGCAGGCCAAACAGACGCTCGATATTGGCCATTGCCCCTTTCATTTCGCGGTAGACAAAACCGAGAAAACCGAGTGGCAGAAACAGCTGGATCATGTACTGACTGATCAGCACGAAGTCACCGAGCGTAAGCTGCCCCGTCCGCACCTGCAACACCGCGAGGCCGATGATGGCCGTTTGTGCCAGCGCAATGATCAGCGCCTGGCCGCCGTTGAGCCCGAACAGAGACAGGCGGTTGCGCCGTCGCGCCTGCTCCCAACGCGCCAGATCTTCGTCGTAGCGCTGCGCCTCGTAGGCTTCATTGCCAAAATACTTGACGGTTTCAAAATTGAGCAGACTGTCCACGGCGCGGGTGTTGGAGGCCGAATCGGCCTCGTTCATTTCCCGCACAAAGCGTGTGCGCCACTCCGTCGCGCCGAAGGAAAACCAGCCATAGGCGACGACGGAAACCAGGGTCACCAGCGCATAACTCAGCCCGTAACTGAACAGGAAAACCGAAACCACCACGGCGATCTCGAACAGTGTGGGCACAATATTGAAGACCATGAAACGCAGCAGAAAACTCACCCCGCTGGTGCCCCGCTCGATGTCGCGGGCCAGGCCACCGGTGCGCCGCTCCAGATGAAAACCGAGGTCCAGCTGATGTACATGGCGAAACACCGTCAGCCCAAGGGAACGCATGGCGCGCTCGGTGACGCGACCGAACAGGGTGTCACGTAACTCGGCAAACAGTACGCTGGACAGGCGCGCCACGCCGTAGGCGGCGATCAACCCCAGCGCCACCGACCCCGCGAGTTGCGCACCCGACTCCAGGTTCAAGCCATCCACGAGATGCTTCATGATGAAGGGAATGACGAGTATCGCGCCCTTGGCGAGCAACAGACAGGCCATCGCCAGGGCGATACGTCGACGATGATCGCGCAGGTAGGGCCAGAGACGGGGCAGAACCGACCAGTCGAGTACCTGCCCAGGCTCGGCGTCAGTGCGGGGTCGCATCGCGGCAATCAGTCCTCAAGCAGGTGCCGGAAATGCTCCGGCAGGAAACCGCGGTACTGCATAAAGCGCATACGCCGCGCCTTCTCCTTCAAGCGCTGCTGCTGTGCTTCGCGGCGGACGTGATAGGACGGCGACTCCCCGGGGTCCTCGGGCTGCAATTCTCGCGCCTGCCCGAACTTGCGCTGAAAGGCCACGGTGGCCGCCTCACACCAGTCTGGATCCACGGTCTCCAGGGCGGCGAGAATGCGCGCCTGCGCCACACCGCGTTCGCGCATTTCCTGACGGATACGCACCGGCCCGTAGCCTCGGTCCAGTCGCTGGCGCAGCAGGCTTTCAGCATAGCGTGCATCGCTCTGCAGGTTCTCCGCAGCAAGGTCGTCCAGCACACGGCTCACCAGCGCTGCGTCGTCGAAACGGCGCTGCAGCTTGGTTTGCAACTCGCTGCGGGCATGCTCACGCCGTGCCAACAGGTCCATGGCAGCAACGCGTATGTCACCCACTGAGGCCGTGGCCTCCACCCGAGTCGCCGGGTCCTGCGTGTCAGGATGGGTAGTTTGATCAGACATGGACGCCATGATACCGCGAGCCATCCGCAATGCGATGAGTCATAAAAGAGGTGCCGGGCACGCGAGAGTGGGGGTGAGTGGAGCCCGGCACCTGGAAAACAACCCCGGGTGCGCGGCACCCGGGTTTTGCCTTACTCGTCGTCCGGCAGATCGGCTTCAGCAGCCGGCGCAACCTTTTTTGCCGGGGGCGCTGCGGCGACCATGGTCTGACGACGGATTTCGGCTTCTATTTCCTCCGCGATGGGCAGGTTCTCCTCCAGGAAGCGCGCCGCATTGGCCTTGCCCTGCCCGATCTTGTCTCCTTTGTAGGCGTACCAGGCACCGGATTTGTCGATCAGATTGAGCTTCACACCCCAGTCGATGACTTCACCCATGTGATAGATGCCCTTGCCGTACATAATCTGGAATTCGGCCTGTTTGAAGGGTGGGGACACCTTGTTCTTCACCACTTTGACGCGGGTTTCGTTGCCGACCACCTCGTCGCCCTCCTTCACCGCACCGATGCGGCGGATGTCCAGACGCACCGATGAATAGAACTTCAGCGCGTTACCGCCCGTCGTCGTTTCCGGGTTGCCGAACATCACGCCGATCTTCATACGAATCTGGTTGATAAAGATCACCAGACAGTTGCTGTGCTTGATGGCTCCGGTGAGCTTGCGCATGGCCTGACTCAGCAACCGCGCCTGCAGACCAACGTGGGAATCCCCCATTTCACCTTCGATTTCCGCCTTCGGCGTCAACGCGGCAACTGAGTCGATGACCAGCACGTCCACCGCGCCGGACCGCACCAGCATCTCGGCGACCTCGAGTGCCTGTTCACCGGTATCTGGCTGTGACAGGATAAGGTCGTCTACGCAGACGCCGAGTTTTTCCGCGTAGCTGGGATCAAGCGCATGCTCGGCATCAATAAACGCCGCGGTGCCCCCGGCTTTCTGCGACTCGGCGATCACCTGCAGTGTGAGTGTCGTCTTGCCCGAAGACTCGGGGCCGTAGATCTCGCAGATACGCCCCTTGGGCAGGCCACCGATGCCGAGCGCAATATCCAGACCGAGTGAACCGGTCGAGATCGCGGGCATGGCCACGCGTTCGTTGTCGCCCATGCGCATCACCGTGCCCTTGCCGAACTGGCGTTCGATCTGGCTGAGGGCTGCGTCCAGTGCTTTCTGCTTGTTGGCGTCCATAATCGACGGCTCCTGTCTTTGATGGCCTGTGCGGCGGAGGTTGAGGGTGCCAGATTCCCGGACCCGAGTACTGTATATATACTCAGTGCATTGGCCGCGAATTGCAAGCCCCCTGAACCACCAAATCTGCCCGGCGATCAGGGATATGCCTGCCTGGGCGACAGGTCGGTGGGGTTCACGGTGACACGCGGGCCTGCGGGACCGCGTAGAACAGGCAATCACTGCGGGCGATGACGACATTCGTGGTGATCATGAACAGTGTTGTTGCGGTCGCCGGGTAAAGGCGCCCTCCGACGCAGCGCAGCAGACTGGAAAGCACACAGCGCCCCCCCGCGTCCTGTGCCCAGAACAGGCTACGCAGGTCTCCGCGTATCCAGCCCAGCGGTTCATCCGGACCTACCGTGGCGAAATTGAAATGCTCCATATCCTGCCGCAGGGTGACGTCGGCCGTGCTGTCCGGCACCTCGCCGTAGGCCAGTGTCACGCCGGGATTGAGATGCAGGCGCACCGGATCCTGCAGGACCTCCAGCGCCCAGACCGGCTCATCCCCCGCCAGCACGCGATCACGGTCAAAGTAGCGACAAAGGCCCTCCCAGGCCAGCTCGTGGGCGCGCTCGTCAAGCCGCCCCCCCACTTCAACCGTGACCGTGGGGTAACTGTGTTCGCTGATTTCCATCAAGGCACCGAGGTTCAACCGGGTCACGATCATGCGTTCGGTAAACAGTGAGACCAGCGCGTCATGCTCACGGTCGAGGTGTGTGCAGACCCCAAAGGCCGGCCCACTGCCGGAGGTATTGTGCAGATCGACGACCGCTTCCGGCTGGTGCACGCGCAGGATCTGCAGGATTTCCTCAGCGAGGATGCCCTCGGCGCCCTCAAAAGGCGGTTTGAAGCAGCGGTTCAGGTCGCGCACGCCGGGCAGCATGCGATGACTGAACAGCGGCGGACGCAGTGCCGCCGCCACGGAACCGATGATGCATACGCAGTTGACGGCGGGCTGGCGACCCGACTTGATCCAGCGGAACAGGGCCATCAGGCCGGACGGCTCGTTGCCATGCAGCAGTGTGACCAGCGCTCGCGTGCGACGGGTATCCCTGCCGTCCAGGAAGAGACTCGCGGGACCGCCGAGTACCTGCAGGAAATCCTCAACGGTGTCGCCGATTTCCGTCGCCAGCGGATTACGCAGAAAGCGCACCCGCCTCACTGCGGCCACTCCGCTACCGGTTCATTGGTCTCACTGCGCAACCGGTAAGCCTCGAGCATGTCGCTCAACTGCGCAGGATCCGGGCGTGTTCCGGACTGCGGCTGCCCGAGCTGCGCCAGCTGCCAGCGCGCCCCCGTTTGCCCATTGGCCAGCCGCCGCTCGATGATGCCCAGATAGCGGTCGGACTCTGTGCCGGCGATACCGATGGCATCCAGCCCACGGCGGGCCACCGGCAGCATGTCCGCGACCAGACTGGCTGCGGATTGCTCCTCGCATACCGTCTGCTGCGGACGCGGCCAGACCAGCCGGGCTGCCAGGCCCTCCTGCGCCGCACGGTAAAAGTTATGTTCAGCAATTGAAAACGGTAACGCCGGGAGCCAACGCTGCAGGCCCGGCTGCAGGCCCTCCGCCATACCGATGAGGAATGCCGCGTTGGCTACCATGTCCGCAGCGGTGGGCCCCGCCGGCAGTGCGCGCATCTCGACGCGCAGGTGACCGCCCGCGGCCGCGTCGTAGACCGGGCGATTCCACAGCCACACCGTGCTTTGATGCAGCTGTAACTCGCGCAGTTCCAGACTGGCAGGATCACCCGCCTCCTCGGCGCAAACCGGCAACAGGGGCTGGTAGAGACGAACCGCCTCGGCAAACAGCTCCAGCGCATCGCGGCGCACCCAGCCTTGGCCAAAGTTCACCCGGGCAGGCTCTTTCCAGGCGTAGCGGTCGGGTAGACGCGTGTCGATGGACTGCTTGAACAGCGGGATACGCGTCTCCTGCCACAGGCTGTGGCCGAACAGGGTGGGGGAATTGCCCGCCACCGCCAGCGCCAGCGGGGTGACCGCCTGGATCGCGTTGAACACATCCGCAAAGCGCTCCGGCGCCACCCGGTAGTGAACCTGGAACGAGGTATTGGCGCCCTCCAGGGTGATATCGTCCATGGCCAGCTGCAGCGGATGCTGCCCGTTGATATTGATGGTGAAGTGGCGCCCACGGCGGGCAATCAGTTGCTCCACCAGCGCCGCAAAGCGCCGTTTTGGCGTCATGCAGGCGGGCCCGAAGTCATCGCGCTGCAGCGTGGGCAGAATGCCGATGGGCACCACCAGCGCATCCCGCTGTGCCGCCAGCTGGCGCAGCGTTCCCAGCTTGCGGCAGATTTCCTCCTCCAGTGAGAGAAAAGGGCTGTCCGCCACTGCGACCGGGCTCAGGTTGTACTCGAGGTTGTAGCGATTGAGTTCCAGCGTCAGCTGCTCGTCGCCCGCCGCGGCTTGCAGCTCCTCATTGAGGTGTGCGGGCCTGCCCGCACCATCCACCACGTACAGCTCCAGTTCAGCGCCCAGTGACGCCGGACCCTCGCCGAAGCCGGGCACCGCCAGCAGTGCCTCCAGACGCTGCAGGTTCGCCTCGAGCCGCTGGCTGAAGCGCTGGTAGTCGGCCGTGGAAAACTGCACGGTGTGGATATCGGTGCCCATGTCAGCGTTATAGCACAGAAGCCGGTGGAGGATAGTCCGGGCATGACGTAAAATCGGGCTTCCCCAATTGCCACTGGTTGTCCCATGTCCACCCCCGTCACACCCGACCGCGCCCTGCTGGAACGCTGGCTGAACGCCAGCGCCGTACAGAATTACCTGTGCGAGCACTGCGACAACCTGCACATCAGCGAAATCAGGTCACAGGAGGGGGTGCTGGACAGCCGCCTGATTCCCGAGAGCTTTGGCCTGCTGTTCACCACAGAGCTGGAAATCCGCCCCATGGCCCTGCTTGCCCTGTCCGCCGACCTGGGGCGGTTGAACATGGAGTACCCGGTGCTGAAGCTGTTCCTCGACGTGGTGGACGACGCGACGCCGCAGCTGGTGGCCGCCGCCATTTTCCCCGGCAATGCCGGCATTACCGAGAGCCAGTTCAATCACTTCGTTGCCATGACCATGCAGGCCATGCTGCAGCTGGCGGAGGAATGCCTGCGGCTCGATTACCTCTTCTCCGAGGATGGCTCCACACGTCAGCGGCCACGCTCCGTGGTGCATTGAAGGGGCGGCCACTGCGGCCTGCATGCCCGCCACTGCGTTAACCCATCGATCCAAGGAACAGGCACCCCGCACACAATGACCAGCGAATCCGCAACCGTGCACACCCCCATGATGCAGCAGTACCTGAAAATCAAGGCGCAGCATCCACGTGACCTGGTGTTCTATCGCATGGGCGACTTTTATGAACTGTTCTTCGACGACGCCAGGCGTGCTGCGGAGCTCCTCGACATTACCCTGACCGCGCGGGGCAAATCCGCCGGCGAGCCCATCCCCATGGCGGGCGTGCCCTACCATGCGGCCGAAGGCTATCTCGCGCGGCTGGTCAAAAGCGGCGTTTCGGTGGCCATCTGTGAGCAGATCGGTGACCCGGCGACCAGCAAGGGCCCGGTGGAACGCCAGGTCGTGCGGGTCGTGACCCCCGGCACCCTGAGTGACGAGGCTCTGCTGGAGGAGCGCAGCGACAACCTGTTGCTCGCCGTGGCGGAGCACCGGGGCCGCTTCGGCCTGGCCTGGCTGGACCTCGCCAGCGGCCGTTTCCGCGTCCTCGAAGTCGAGGGTGATGAGGCACTCGCCAGTGAACTGCAGCGATTGAATCCGGCGGAGGTACTGTTCCAGGACACGCTTGGCCTGCCCCTGCTCAGCGCACGACGTGGCGCGCGGGCACAGCCGGCCTGGGAGTTCGACCAGGATAGTGCGCGTCGTGCCCTGAACCTGCAGTTCCAGACCCACGACCTGCAGGGGTTCGGCTGTGAGAGCCTGGGGCTGGCACTCGGGGCCGCAGGTTGTCTGCTGCAATACGTCAAGGATACCCAGCGCAGTAATCTGCCCCATATCCGCAGCATCGCGCATGAAAATCGTGCCGAAAGCGTGATTATGGATGCGGCCACGCGACGCAACCTGGAAATTGACCGCAACCTCGCCGGCGGCGAAACGCACACGCTGTTTTCCGTGATGGACCACTGCGTCACCGCCATGGGCAGCCGCCTGCTGCGCCGTTGGCTACATCGCCCGTTGACCGACACGGCGGTGCTCAGTCAACGTCAGGAAGCGGTGTGCGCGCTCTGCGATGACTACCGCTTCGAAGCGCTGCGCACCGCGCTGAAACCCATAGGCGATATGGAGCGTATTCTGAGCCGCGTCGCGCTGCGTTCCGCGCGACCGCGGGACCTGACCCGCCTGCGCAGTTCGCTGGCCGCACTGCCCACCCTGCGTGAGGCGCTCGCCCCCTGTCGCGCGGATCGTCTCGACGCGCTCTCCGTGCAGGCGGCGGAATACCCGCAGCTCTGCCAGCTGCTGGAACGCGCTGTGTGCGAGAATCCACCGGTGGTCATTCGTGAGGGCGGTGTGATCGCCACCGGCTACGATGCCGAACTCGACGAGCTGCGCCGCATCAGCAGCAACGCAGGCGACTATCTGCTGGAGATTGAAGCGCGGGAGCGTGCGGCGACCGGCATCAGCACCTTGAAAGTGGGCTACAACCGCGTCCACGGTTATTTTATCGAAATCAGTCGCGCGCAGTCGGCCCGCGCGCCAGACACCTACCAGCGTCGCCAGACGCTGAAGAATGCGGAACGCTTTATCACACCGGAACTCAAGGCCTTCGAGGACAAGGCGCTCTCGGCTCGCAGTCGCGCGCTGGCGCGGGAAAAAATGCTCTACGAGGCCCTGATTGAAACACTGAACGAACAGCTGGCGGCGCTGCAGGACACCGCATCTGCCGTCGCCGAGCTGGACGTGCTTGGCACACTGGCAGAACGCGCCGAACGGCTGCGCCTGTGCCAGCCAGAGTTCACGCAGGAACAGGTTTTTGAAGTGGAGGCTGGCCGCCACCTGGTGGTGGAACAGGTGCTGGAAGACCCCTTTATCGCCAATGACACACTGCTCAACGATCAGCGGCGCATGCTGCTGATCACCGGCCCCAATATGGGCGGCAAATCGACCTACATGCGCCAGAACGCCCTGATCGCCCTGCTCGCACATGTTGGCAGCTTCGTGCCGGCAGACCGTGTACGACTATCGCCCATGGACCGGATCTTCACCCGTATCGGCTCCTCGGATGACCTCGCCAGCGGGCGCTCGACCTTTATGGTGGAGATGACCGAGACCGCCAACATTCTGCACAACGCGACCGAGCGCAGCCTGGTGTTGATGGATGAAGTGGGCCGCGGCACAAGCACCTTCGATGGCCTCAGTCTCGCCTGGGCGGCTGCCGTCCAGCTGGCCCGCACCGTGCGGGCCTTCACGCTTTTCGCCACACATTATTTCGAGCTCACCGCCCTGCCGGAACAGTGCCCGACCATGGCCAACGTGCATCTGGACGCCACCGAGCACGAGGACCATGTGGTGTTTCTGCATAACATCCAGGAAGGGCCGGCAAACCGCAGCTTTGGCCTGCAGGTGGCAAAGCTGGCGGGCATACCGGATACGGTGCTGCGCGCCGCCCGCGAGAAGCTGCAGGCGCTGGAGCGCGCCCCCGGGCGCGGCGACCCGTTGCCGGCACCCACCCAGGCTGAGCTGTTCGCCAGCACTGAACCACACCCTGCGGTCTCCCTTCTGGAAAACACGGACCCGGATGCCCTGACCCCCCGGGAAGCACTGGAGCTGCTCTACCGCCTCCGTGAGACCCTGGGCTAGGGCAAGCCCGCTGGTGGCCGCCCTGCCCGCGGGAAAACAGCGCGGCGCGAACCCTTTAAAACTCCGGGCGCAGCGGTTAAACTTCCGACCCGAAACGGGCGCCCACGGGGCAGAGGCGCCCCTGCAAATGAGGCAAAACTGGCATGACTTTTGTTGTTGGCGAACAGTGTATCAAGTGCAAACACACAGACTGCGTGGAAGTGTGTCCAGTTGACTGCTTTTACGAGGGGCCCAATTTTCTGGTTATTCACCCGGACGAGTGCATCGATTGCGCGCTCTGCGAGCCCGAGTGCCCGGTAGACGCCATTTATTCCGAAGACGAACTGCCTGAGGATCAGGCGGTATTCCTTGAGCTCAATGCCGAGCTGGCCGAAGTGTGGCCCAACATCACAGAGATGAAAGACGCCCTTCCGGACGCCGAAGAGTGGGCCAACAAGCCCAACAAACTGGCACTGCTGGAGCGCTGAGGCCTCAGCGGAAAATCGCGTCGCCGGTCAGGCCCTGGGTCTCCATGATCTGGCGTAAGCGGCGCAGCGCCTCGACCTGAATCTGCCTGACCCGTTCACGTGTCAGGCCTATCTCCCGCCCTACCTCTTCCAGCGTGCTGCTTTCGTGCCCGCGCAGGCCGAAGCGCCGTGCAACCACTTCACGCTGCTTCTCGGAGAGCTGATCCAGCCACTGGCTGATGCTGTTGCGAATGTCATCCTCCTGCAACAGCTGCGAGGGGTCGCTGTCGTTGCTGTCCGCAATGGTTTCCAGCATCGCGCGATCAGAGTCTGAACTGATCGGCACATCAATGGAGGTCACCCGCTCGTTCAGACCCAGCATGCGTTTGACTTCGCCGGCAGGGCGATCAAGCATCTCCGCGATTTCCTCCGCGGTGGGCTCGTGATCAAGTTTCTGGGTGAGTTCCCGCGCGGCGCGCAGGTACACATTGAGTTCCTTGACCACATGGATAGGCAGACGAATGGTCCGGGTCTGGTTCATGATACCGCGCTCAATCGTCTGGCGAATCCACCAGGTCGCATAGGTGGAAAAACGGAAACCCCGCTCGGGGTCAAACTTTTCCACGGCCCGAATCAGTCCCAGGTTGCCCTCTTCAATCAGGTCGAGCAGCGTGAGGCCTCGATTGAGGTAACGGCGAGAAATCTTCACCACCAGCCGCAGGTTGCTCTCGATCATCCTGCGACGCGCTGCCTCGTCACCCTGCAACGCCAAACGCGCGAAGTGTTTTTCCTCGTCGGCGGTCAGCAGCGGGGAAAATCCGATCTCGTTGAGATACAACTGAGTCGCATCCAGCGACTTTTCGCCGGAACGAGCCGCCTTGGCGCGGTCGAAGGCGAGTTCCTCATCATCGTCGACCGCTGCCTCCTCCGCGTCCAGCCCTTCGAGCTCAGCCGCTTCGGCGCATTCTGCGTAGACCGGTTCTTCGGTTTCGCGCACTGCGTGGGTCGCGGCTCTCTGGCCTGTTTTTGTTATCTCGACTTCCATGCCACACCTCAATCTCACCCGCGTAAGGGAGCTTTCTGTCGCCGGTTGATCAGGTTACCCCATGCTTACAATTCATTACAAGACACCTAACGCCTGGGCAACAGTTGCAGGGGGTCGATGGGTTTACCCTCTTTGCGGATCTCGAAGTGCAACTTCACGACGTCGGTGCCGGTGCTGCCCTTCTCGGCAATCTGCTGGCCCGCAGCCACACGTGCGCCTTCAGCGACCAGCAAGCGGTCGTTGTGCCCGTAGGCGCTGAGGTAAACATCGTCGTGCTTGATAATCAGCAACTCACCAAAACCCACGATACCGGTACCCGCGTACACCACATCACCCGCAGCCACGGCCACCACCGGGTCACCCCGGCGTCCGCCAATATCGATGCCCTTGTGCACAGTGGCGGAATACCTGCGTGTCACCGGGCCCTGGGAGGGCCAGCGCCAGGCGCTGACCGGCGTCAGGCGCGGTGCCGGTGGCGTGCTGGCCGCGGCCAGCGGTGGCGCCGGCTTTTCGCTGCGCGGCGCGCCCGCTACGCTGCCCGGTGGCGGCGCCGCTGGCGGGCTGACAGGCCCGGGAACCACCGCCGGCGTCGCTGTGGCCTGGGTCGGGACGGGGCGGGGACTGCCCGGCGATGGCTGGGAGCTGCGCTGACTCGCGACCACATCGCGACCGGGCCGGATAATCAGGTTCTGCCCGGGGTAGATCGTGTAGGGTGCAGCAATCCCGTTGGCGGCGGCGACGCTGCGATAATCCATACCGAAGCGGAAAGCGATCGCGTAGAGGGTATCTCCCCGCCGCACAACGTAGCGTTCAGACGCCACTCCACCCACGGCGGCTGGGGATTGTCGATCTTCAATGGGCGCACGTCCACCGCTACCGCAGCCCGCCAGCAGCAACAGCGCGATCAGTCCCAGCAGCGGGGGCATTTGCCTACGACCCACCCCAGCGCCTCTCAATCACCCACACCAGCGCAAAGCCAAACACCATCAGAATCAGGCAGGTTAGCAGCCAGGGGTCGTCGGCAAACTGCCAGGGTAGTACCGGCACCTGCTGCGCGGGGCGCGGCACACCATCGCTGCCGAGCACCCAGTCCAGCGGATGTTTCCAGGGCCATACAACGAGCAGTGACCCGAACAGGAAACCGGTCAACAGCGCCATGGTCGCCGCGTGGTAGCGCCGCAACAGCCAGTGCAGCACGCGGGAAAAGCACATCAGGCCCAGGCCGGCACCCAGCGCAAACACCAGCATAACGGCCAGCTCAAGGTTCTTCACGGCATGCAGGACGGTCGAGTACATGCCCAGGAGGATGAGAATGAAACTGCCGGATATGCCCGGGAGTATCATCGCGCAGATGGCGATAAACCCGGCAATGAACACTGCGGGGAGTCCCGTGGGAAGCGCCACTACAGGACTCAGCGCGATCGCCGCCGCCACGCCGAGCCCAATGATCAGGCACAACACGCGGGCCGTGCTCCAATGCGGTACCTGCCGCAGCAGCACCAGTGCCGAGGCCAGTATCAGGCCGAAGAAAAACGCCCAGAGCGGCACCGGGTATGCCTCCAGCAACCAAGCGATGACCCGGGCCAGAGACAGGATGCTGGTTGCTATGCCCGCGACCAGCGTGAGCAGAAACGCGCCGTCAACATGCACCCAGGCGCGCCGCAGGTCACCGCGATGCAGCAGGCGCAGGAGCGGTAGATCAAAGGCGCGGATACTCCCCAGCAGGCGATCGTAGATGCCAGTGATGAATGCCATGGTGCCACCCGACACACCGGGCACAATATCCGCTGCGCCCATCAGGACCCCGCGAAGAAACACACCCAGTGGCGTCATGGGCTCATTTCACCGTACCCGAACGCAGAGGGACAAAGCGTACCGCTTCTACCAGTCGCGTCTCGTAGCCCTCACTGGTCCGGGTGATAACCTGCAGGTTCTGCAGCGATGCGCCTACCGGAATGACCAGACAACCACCGGGCGCCAGTTGCAAGAGGAGATCCTCGGGGATGCTTTCCGGGGCCGCGGTACTGAGGATGCCATCAAATGGCGCCGCCTCTTCCCAACCCAGTCCACCATCAGCGTGACTGAAGCGCACGTTGCGCAATTTCAGCTGGCGTAAGCGGGCACGTGCCTTGTCCAGCAGCGGCTTGATGCGCTCCACACTCCACACCTCATCGACCAACTGTGCCAGTACCGCGGTCTGGTATCCCGACCCCGTGCCAATTTCCAGCACGCGACTGCGGGGGCCCTGTTCCAGCAGCAGCTCAGTCATGCGCGCCACGATATAGGGCTGGGAAAGCGTCTGCTGGAACCCGATCGGCAGGGCCGTGTCCTCATACGCGCGGTGCGCCATCGCCTCATCGAGAAACAGGTGCCGGGGCGTGCGGCGCATGACGTCGAGCACACGCTCATCCTGAATGCCCTGCTCGGCAAGACGCCGCACAAGACGCTCACGCGTGCGCTGCGAGGTCATCCCGATGCCATTGAGATCGACGTTATTCACTGCGCCCCTCACGCTCCCTGTACCCTTCCCTGTAATTCAGTATTTCCGCCAGCAAGGCGGTCGCATAGCTGCCCGGCGGTAAATGAAACGTCAACAGCAACGACCCATCATCACAAAAGCGCCACGAAAAGTCATCCGGCAGAAGTCGCGCAGGGCGATATGCCAGGCTTAAACCCGCCTGCTCCAGAAACTCGCAGACACCCGCCTGGGGCGCCAGCAGGGCCTTCTGCGCCGCGACCAGCGCGGGGCTCTGCAGGCTCTCGCCGCCGCCCCAGAGTGGCAGCCCGGGATGGACATCGCCCGCCGCGGCGCGCTGCTGCAACGCGGCATCCAGTTCGGTACAGGGGAACAGGCTGCGACTGCCCTGCAGCTGGCAGACGTCGCCCTGCTGCAGGCGCTCCCAGGTGCCGTCTTGTACCCGCTGCGCCAACAGGCGGTTGAACAGGTCGCTGCGCAATGCCGACAGAAACAGGCCTCGCTTGCTGTGGCTCAACTTGCGCGCGCCGCGCAGCATCCACGCCTGGGCCTGTAACAGCGTCCCGCCGTCACGCCCGAAACGCTGCTCGCCAAAGTAGTTGGGGACGCCACGGTCGCGAATACGCTCCAGCGCTGACACCACGCCCTCCATATCCCCCTGCACATCCCGCAGGCGCAGTGCAAACGCGTTGCTCCGATGCACGCCGCGCTTGAGCTTGCGCGAATGACGCTGGCACTCCAGTACAGTGACCTCGTCGGTCACCTGGAGGCGCTGCCAGTCGGGCTCAGGCTTGCCGGCCATGCGCACGCTGAGCCACTGGCGGGTGACCGCGTTCCGGTCCTTCAGACCACTGAAGCCAATATCTCGGGGATGGATGCCCGCCAGGGATGACACACGCTGCACCAGATCCGCGGTATTCAGTCCCCGCTTCTCGATATAGAGGAACACGTGCTCGCCCTGCCCATCAGGAACGAAGCCCAACTGCTCGGACACCCGGAAGTCCTCGGGCACACTGCGTATGATCGCCGTCGCGTCAGCGATGGGCCCAACGCGACCGAGTTCGGGATTCATGCGTGAGCAATACCCTGCAGCAGCACCACCGCGTGCGCCGCTATCCCTTCGCCACGGCCGGTAAAGCCCAGTTTTTCGGTCGTGGTGGCCTTGACGTTGACCTGCCCCACAGCCACGCGCAGGTCGGCGGCCAGGTTCACCTGCATCGCGGGTATGTGGGCCGCCATGCGCGGCGCCTCCGCGACCAGCGTGGTGTCTGCGTTGACCAATTGCCAGCCCTGGGCAAACACCTGTTCAACCACGCGGCGCAGCAAGATACGGCTGTCGATCGCGGCAAACGCCGGGTCGCTGTCCGGGAAGTGCCGGCCGATATCTCCAGCACCCACCGCACCGAGCAAGGCATCACAGAGTGCGTGGATCAGTACGTCGCCGTCCGAGTGCGCCACAAGGCCCTGGGTATGGGGGATGCTGACACCGCCCAGCACCACACCACTGCCGGGGCCGAAACGATGCACATCAAAGCCGTGTCCGATTCGCATTGCGCTCACTCCCGCCCTCCGTCGGCGATACCCAGGTAAAAAGCCGCCAGTTCAAGATCGCCGGGGACCGTCACCTTGAAGTTGCGTGGCGACCCGGACACCACCCGTACCGGGTGCCCCCCCCACTCCATGGCGGAGGCTTCATCGGTCACAGCAACGCCGGCCGCCAGGGCCGCCAACAGCGCCTGCTGCAGCGGCAGCAGCGGGAACATCTGGGGTGTCTGGGCACGCCAGAGGCCGCGGCGATCGACGGTGGCCTGCACCAGGCCATCGGCACCCACGCGCTTCAGCGTGTCGACCAGCGGTTCCGCCAGAAGCCCACCGCCGCCGTGCGCCAGCACCTCGGACACCAGACGCTCCCCGTCTGCCGGGCTCAGGCAGGGACGCGCCGCATCGTGCACCAGCACCCAGTCATCTTCATATGCAATTTTTTGCAAAAAGTGCAACGCGGCCAGCACGGAATCGGCGCGCTGCACCCCACCGGCTACGACGTGTACGCGCTCATCCCTGTCGCGAAAGTCCGACGCTCTGGGGTCATCAGCCGCAAGGGCAATGACAACGCCCAGCATGCCCGGGAGCCGTAACAGGGCGTCAAGGCTGTGCTCCAGCAGGGTCTTGCCACCCAGCAGCCGATGCTGCTTGGGTTCGGACAGGCCCATGCGCGAGCCGCTTCCCGCCGCAGGGATCACCCCCCAACACCGAGCCACCTCGCTCACTCCCCTGGCTCAGAGCGCGGCGCCTGTGCTTGCCCCTGCTCTGCTGCAGCCTCAGGGACCACCTGATAAAACACCTCGCCTTCGCGCACCAGCCCCAGCTGCTCACGAGCGCGCTGTTCCAGGCCATCATTGCCCGATTGCAGATCCAGTACCTCGCGCTCGAGTACCGCGTTACGCGCGCGCAACTCGCTATTGACGGCCTCTTCGCGCTGCACCTGCTGCTGCAGACGGTGCCGTTCAGCGAGACTGCCCTCGGCGAACCACAACCTGTACTGCAGCGCGACCAGCAATAACAGCATACCGGCCAGCAGGTACTTCATGTTACCCGCGCCGACCGGCGATTTCGGCAAGCCCGCGGTAGGCGGCGCGGGCGCCCAGTTCCGCCTCGATGCGCAGCAAGCGGTTGTACTTGGCGACCCGGTCCGAGCGACACAGGGAGCCCGTTTTGATCTGCCCCGCCGCAGTAGCAACGGCCAGATCGGCAATGGTCGTATCCTCGGTTTCCCCGGAACGGTGCGAGATAACGGCGGTGTAGCCGGCCTTGCGTGCCATCGCGATCGCATCCAGGGTTTCCGACAGGCTGCCGATCTGGTTGAACTTGATCAGGATGGAATTGGCCACGCCGGTGTCGATACCACGCTTCAGAATGCGCGTGTTGGTCACGAACAGGTCATCACCCACCAGCTGTACACGATCGCCAATCTTGTCGGTCAGCATCTTCCAGCCATCCCAGTCAGACTCGTCGAGACCGTCTTCAATGGAGACGATAGGATGCGCGGATGCCAGATTGGCGAGGTAATCCGTGAACTCGGCGCTGCTGAAGCGCTTGCCCTCGCCGGCGAGATCGTACACCCCATCGCGGTAAAACTCCGATGCGGCGCAGTCCAGTGCCAGGGTGATATCGCTGCCAAGCCGGTAACCCGCGTTAGCGACCGCTTCCGCAATCACGTCCAGCGCCGCTTCATTGGATGGCAGATTGGGAGCAAAGCCACCCTCGTCACCCACCGCCGTACTCAGCCCACGCTCGGACAGCACTTTTTTCAGCGCGTGGAAGATCTCGGCGCCGGCGCGCAAAGCCTCGGCAAAGGTCGGGGCCGCGACCGGCTGCACCATGAACTCCTGGATGTCGACGTTGTTGTCCGCGTGCTCTCCCCCGTTGAGAATATTCATCATCGGCACCGGCATGCTCAAACGCTCGGTACCGTTGAGCTCTGCGATATGCTGGTAGAGTGGCAGCTTGCGTGCCTGCGCCGCCGCTTTGGCCGTCGCCAGTGAAACGGCGAGAATCGCATTGGCACCAAAGCGGGCCTTGTTCTCGGTGCCATCGGCATCAATCATCGCGGCGTCGACATCGCGCTGGCGACCGGGGTCCATGCCCAGCAGCAGTGCACGGATGTCGCTGTTGACGTGACCAACTGCCGTGAGCACACCCTTCCCCAGATAGCGTTGCTTGTCGCCATCGCGCAGCTCAAGCGCCTCGCGCGAGCCGGTGGATGCACCGGACGGTGCACAGGCAGACCCGACCTCACCGCTGTCCAGGGTGACCTCAGCCATGACCGTCGGGTTGCCCCGGGAATCCATGACCTCAAAGGCCTGTACATTGGCAATCTTGCTCATTGCGTCAACTCCAGAAGGCAAAGTTCAATCAATAATGAGGTTCGGCAGTTGCTTGACCAGCTTGTCCACGGCCTGCACCTGCTCAAGAAAGGGTTCCAGTTGGTGCAGTGCCAGCGCACTGGGGCCGTCGCACAGCGCCCGCGCGGGGTCCGGGTGCGCTTCCAGGAAAAGGCCCGCCAGCCCGAGCGCCATGCCTGCGCGCGCCAGCTCCAACACCTGCGACCGGCGCCCACCTGAGGCGGCACCCGCGGGATCCCGGCACTGCAGCGCATGGGTCACGTCGAAAATCAACGGGCGGTCGCCGCAGACACGCCTCATGACCCCGAAGCCGAGCATGTCCACCACCAGGTTGTCGTAGCCGAAGTTGCTGCCGCGCTCACAGATCAGCAGTCGCTCATTGCCACACTCCACGAACTTTTCAACCACGTTCGCCATTTGGGTCGGGCTGAGGAACTGGGGCTTCTTGATATTGATCATCGCACCGGTGGCCGCCATCGCCGCGACCAGATCAGTCTGGCGGGCGAGGAAGGCCGGCAGCTGGATAATGTCACACACTTCTGCGGCGGCCGCGGCCTGCTCCGGTGCATGCACATCGGTAATCAGCGGAACGCCGAACTCCGCCTTTACCGCCGCCAGTATTGCCAGGCCCTCGTCAAGCCCTGGACCGCGAAAGGAATGGATGGAGGAGCGGTTGGCCTTATCGTAGGAAGCCTTGAATACCAGGGGAATGGAAAGGCGTTCGCACACCGCCACATAGTGCTCCGCCACCCGCAGGGCGAAGTCGCGGCTTTCCAGCACATTCACGCCACCCAGTAGGACAAAGGGTTCCCGATTACCAATGGCGATGCCGCCGAGTTGCTCCACGCGCGCGCTCACGGCCTGCGCCCCGCTGCCTGATCAACCCCTGGCATGAGCCAGCGCGGCCTCAATGTAGCTGGTGAACAGCGGGTGTCCGCCCCGCGGGCGAGACGTGAATTCCGGGTGGAACTGGCAGGCAATAAACCAGGGGTGATCGGGCAGTTCAATCATCTCCACCAGCGCCTTGTCTGCCGACCAGCCACCAATTCGAACGCCCGCAGCGGTCAGCTGCTCCACGTAATTGTTGTTGATTTCATAGCGGTGACGATGGCGCTCCAGCACCGTGTCCTGGCCGTAAATTGCACGCACCTGGGAACCCGGTTCAAGGTAGCAGGTCTGGGCGCCGAGGCGCATGGTGCCACCGAGGTCAGAGCTGGCATCGCGCTGCTGGGTAGAGCCGTCCGCATTCTGCCACTCGGTGATCAGCGCGACGATCGGATGCGGGGTTGAGGCCTGCATCTCCGTGGAGTTGGCGCCCTCAAGGCCGATCACATTGCGCGCGTACTCAATCAGTGCCACGTGCATCCCCAGACAGATGCCCAGGAACGGTACCTTGTTCTCACGCGCATAGCGTACCGCAGTGATTTTCCCTTCCACGCCGCGGTCGCCAAAACCGCCGGGCACCAGTATGGCGTCAGCGCCGGCGAGCACTGACGTGCCGTCGCGTTCGATATCCTCGGCATCGATGTAGTCGATCTTCACTTCCGCCAGGGTTTGCAGGCCCGCGTGCTTCAGCGCCTCGTTGAGCGACTTGTAGGCGTCCAGCAGATCCATATATTTGCCGACCATGGCGATGCGCACCGTACCGCAGGTGTCGCTGAACTCACGGCGCAGCACATCGTCCCATTCGGCGAGATCCGCCGGCGGGCAATCCAGGTTGAAACGCTCTACCACGAATTCGTCGAGCCCATAGGCGTGCAACATGCCGGGAATGCGATAGATGGAGTCGGCATCGAGCAGCGGAATCACCGCCCGCTCTTCCACATTGGTAAACAGGGATATCTTCTTGCAGGCACTCTCCTCAATGGGCACGGAGCAGCGGCACAGCAGGATATCCGGCTGCAGGCCGATCGAGCGGAGCTCCTTGACGGAGTGCTGGGTAGGCTTGGTTTTGATTTCCCCGGCGGTCGCGATGTAGGGCACCAGCGTCAGGTGCATCAGCAACGCCCGGCTGGAACCGACCTCTACCCGCAGCTGCCGCGCGGCCTCCAGAAAGGGCAGGCTTTCGATGTCACCGACTGTGCCGCCGATTTCGACGATGGCGACATCGGCATCACCGGCACCGAGGATGACACGCCGTTTGATTTCGTCGGTGATATGCGGAATCACCTGCACGGTACCGCCCAGGTAATCGCCCCGTCGCTCCTTTTTCAACACCGTGTTGTAAACGCGCCCCGTGGTGAAGTTGTTGGTGCGTTTCATGGTGGCGCGGGTAAAGCGCTCGTAGTGGCCCAGATCCAGGTCGGTCTCGGCGCCGTCTTCGGTCACGAACACCTCGCCGTGCTGGAACGGGCTCATGGTGCCTGGGTCGACGTTGATATAGGGGTCGAGCTTCAGCAGGGTGACCTTGATGCCGCGCGCCTCGAGCACCGCCGCGAGGGATGCGGCTGCAATCCCCTTGCCCAAGGAAGAAACCACACCACCGGTGACGAAGACATAACGCGTCATGCAAAGCCTATCTGTACGCTGTGAACAAGGGCATCACGGGGCCGGCAGGCGGAGGCAAAACACAGCGTCCGGGGCCCGCAAGACCAGCAAAAAGATGGGAAATCAGGTTACCAGAAAGGCCCTCAGAGCTCAATCGCGCCAGCCGCTGTATTTCGTGTCCAGCAGACCCGCCAGGCGCCCTCTCCACCCTCGGGGGCAAACCAGGGGCCGTCGCACAGCCAGAGATCCGCCACGGCCACGAGCGCATCCCCAAGGAAGAGCAACGGGACCTGCTCGCGCCACCACGGGGGGATGCCGGCATCCTGCAGCAGGGTCTTCACGCGGCGGTTGCCGGCACGGCCAGGCAGCCGGCAGCGCTCGCCGCCCCGACGCCACTGCAGGGTCAGCGCGGCGCCTGGCGCCAGCCGAAAGCCCGACTGCCCACCCGCCTGGATCAGCCGCAACTCCCCGCCCCCCGCCAGTGTCAGTGTCCCACCGGGCATCAGCTGTGCACCCGCCGGACTGCGCTCTCCGGCAGCGGGCAGCAGAAACACGCCAGATCCGAAACGACACAGCCTGTGTTCCTGCCAGGCAAGTAGCGGGCCACCGGCTCCCGCGCGCAGCTGGCGCAGAAACTCGGCCAGGCTGGCGGCGGGGGGCAGCGGCAAGCCCAGACCGCCCAGCCAGCCGCGCAGCGCCATGCTGGCGGTCGCGTCCGGCAGTGCCAGCAGCTCCTGTACATCGATCCCGGGATCACCGAGTACGCTGACCAGCCGACGTGGCGCCGGTAACAGACCGTCCAGCACGCTTTCCGCTGCCCCCAACTGTCGCGCCGAACGCGCGATACTGCCGCGATAGGCAGGCCAGCGGCGTGCGATGGCGGGCAGGATCTCGTGCCGCAGGTAGTTGCGGTCCAGCGAGGTATCGGTATTGGATGGATCTTCAATCCAGTTCAGGGCGTGCTCTGCGGCATAAGCCTCCAGCGCACCACGCGGCTGCTCGAGCAGCGGTCTGGCCAACTGCCCTCGGCCCAATGGACGCTGCGCCGGCATGCCCTGCAGTCCACGCAAACCGGCGCCGCGCAGCCAGCGCAGCAAGACCGTTTCCACCTGGTCGTCCTGGTGGTGAGCAAAAAACATGACATCGCCCTCCCCGACCAGCGACTCCAGGGCGGCATAGCGTGCCTCGCGGGCCGCGGCCTCGAGACCGCCCCCGGTTCGCCGGACCCTGACGGTGCGGACCTCCAGTGGTACGCCCAGCGAGGCACAAAGCGCTTCTGCACAGGACTGCCAGCGCCCTGCATCCGCATGGAGCTGGTGATTGATATGCACCGCGATAATCGGCGGTGTTGACGCATGGACGCGTCGGGAACACAGCGCATGCAGCAACACCGTGGAATCCAGCCCGCCGCTGAAAGCCACCAGCCAGCGGCGGGCTCCTCGCCAGGCTGCCAGTGCTGCGCCCAGTGGGTCGTCGTCAGGCGGGGTCAGGGGCGCGGCCACAACACCGGGCTGCAGCGCACTCAGTTGCCGTAGGACATCAGGCGTTGGTAGCGGCGTTCAAGCATATCCTCCAGCGGGGACTGCTCGAGGCGATCCAGTTCCTTGATGAGGTGAGCCTGTATGCGCTCCGCCATCAGGTCGACATTGCGGTGCGCGCCCCCCATGGGCTCAGGAATGGTCGCGTCGACAATACCCAGATCCTGCAGGACCTTGGAGGTGACGCCCATCGCAGCCGCCGCCTCGGGCGCATTGGCGGTGCTTTTCCAGATGATGTTGGCACAACCCTCGGGAGAGATCACGAAATAGGTCGCATACTGCAGCATCGCCAGGTGATCGCCGACGCCGATCCCCAGCGCACCGCCAGAACTCCCTTCGCCGATCACCACACAGATGATCGGCGTGGCAAGCCGCGACATCACAGCGAGGTTCTGCGCTATCGCTTCACTGATGCCGCGTTCCTCGGAGTCGATTCCCGGATAGGCTCCCGGCGTGTCGATCAGCGTGATCACCGGCAATTTGAAGCGCTCAGCCATGGTCATGAGACGCAGCGCCTTGCGGTACCCCTCGGGCTTGGGCATGCCGAAGTTGCGCAGCACCTTGTCTTTGACCGTGCGGCCCTTTTCCTGCCCGATCACCATGACCGGGCGACCGTTAAGACGCGCAGTACCGCCAACAATGGCGCGATCGTCGCCGAAATGACGATCACCGTGCAGTTCGTCGAAGTCAGTAAACAGGCGTGAGATGTAATCCAGCGTGTACGGGCGTCGGGGGTGGCGCGCCACCTTGACGATATCCCAGGGGCTCAGATTGGCGTAGATCTTCTCGGTGAGCTTGGCGCTTTTTTCGCGCAGGGTGCGAATCTCTTCGCTGATGTTGATATCGGCATCGGTGCCCACGAGCTGCAGTTCTTCAATCTTGACCTCAAGCTCGGCGATGGGCTGTTCAAAATCAAGGTAATTGGGGTTCATGCGCTCTCAGACTCACCAGTTCACAAGCGCGCAGTGTACAAAATTAATCCTGCGCGCACCAATTCTCGGGCTGCCGCCGTGGCAACGGCAGGCCAGCCGACACAGCCTAGCCGCCAACCAGGCTGATCATCACGCCCGCCGCCACGGCCGAGCCGATGACACCGGCGACGTTGGGACCCATCGCATGCATCAGCAGATAGTTGCTGGGGTTGGCCTCCAGACCCAGGCGGTTGCTGACCCGGGCCGCCATCGGCACCGCAGAAACGCCGGCGGAACCGATCAGCGGATTGAGGGGATGACTGCCAAACCGGTTCATCAGCTTCGCGATCAGCACGCCGGAGGCCGTACCAATGGCGAACGCGAGCACGCCGAGCAACATGATGCCCAGGGTCTCGATATCCAGAAACTTGTCAGCGACCAGTTTGGACCCCACCGACAGACCGAGGAAGATGGTCGTGATGTTGATCAGCGCGTTCTGCGCAGCATCGCTCAGGCGCTTCACCACACCACACTCTTTCATCAGGTTGCCGAAACAGAACATGCCGAGCAGCGGCGCCGCCGCCGGCAGCAGAAGCGCAACCAGAATGAGCAGCATGAGGGGAAACACGATTTTCTCCCGCTGTGATACCTGGCGCAGCTGTGTCATGACGATTTCGCGCTCCGCCTGGGTGGTGAGCGCGCGCATGATCGGCGGCTGGATCAGGGGTACCAGTGCCATGTAGGAATAGGCTGCCACAGCGATCGGTCCGAGCAGATCCGGTGCCAGCAGGCTGGCGACGTAGATCGCCGTGGGACCATCAGCGCCGCCGATAATGCCGATGGCGGCGGCGTCCGCAAGCGTGAAATCCATCACTCCCAGGGTACTCAGGCCGACGGCCCCGAGCACGGTCGCGAAAATACCGAATTGCGCGGCAGCGCCCAGAAAGAGCGTGCGTGGATTGGCCAGCAGCGGACCGAAATCGGTCATCGCACCCACCCCCATGAAAATCACCAGGGGCGCTACGCCACTGGCAATCGCCACGCGGTAAAATGTGTACAACATGCCATCACTGAAACCCGCAGCTTCTGCCGCGCTCTGGGCTGCGAGTTGCAGCGCAGGCGCGGCGAGACCAAGCGCGCGCAGCAGTGATTCTGCGTCGACGGCTGCCGATTGCCCCAACAGCCGCGCCATCTCCGCGAGCACAACCGGGTCCGTGCTGTGCAGCGCATTTTCCGCCGCGGAATACGCGAGGCCGGCGCCGGGGATATTGGCGAGCACACCGCCAAAGCCGATCGGTACCAGCAACAGCGGCTCGAACTGCTTGCGAATGGCCAGGAACAGCAAGAGCAAGCCAATGCCTATCATCACCACCTGACCCACCTGGAAATGAGCCAGTCCGGTGGAGTCCCACAGACGCAACAGGTTCTCCATCGGCGTCAGGCCAGGGTGATCAGTGTGTCGCCAACCGCAACGACATCGCCGGCCTTGACGTCAACACTCGCGACCGTGCCGTCCTGCGGTGCACGCACTTCGGTCTCCATCTTCATGGCCTCCAGCAGCACGATGACCTGACCCGCGGTGACCCGGTCACCCACCTGCACACTCACCTTGAAGATGTTACCGGCCAACGGCGCCGGCACCGGGGCGCTGCCTGACGCGGCGGCTGGTTCGGCCGCAGGCCGGCCGGCGGATGCCGGCGTCGCTGATTCACGCACACGCTCCAGCTCGCCACCGGCACTGACTTCTACCACGTAGGATTGCCCATTGACACGCACCGTGTACACGCCCGCGTCTGCCGCAGCGGCACCAGAGGCTGATGGCTCTTTTCCCTTCTCCCTGGGTGACGGCTCTTCCCCCTGCGCCGGGGGCGCTGTGCCCGGCGCGGGTTCGAAGGCCGCAGGATCGCCGCGGTGTTCGAGGAAGCGCAGGCCAATCTGGGGAAACAGGGCATAGGTCAGAACGTCGTCAACGGCCTGCTCGCCGCTCGCGAGGGTGATGCCCTTCTCCTCCGCCAGGGCGCGCAACTCGGCAGACAATGCATCCAGTTCCGGCTCCAGCAGATCCGCAGGACGGCAGATGATCACCTCCTTGCCCTCAAGAACCCGCTGCTGCAGTGCAGCGTTGACCGCTGACGGGGTGGCGCCGTATTCGCCCTTGAGCACACCGGCCGTTTCGCGCGATATGGACTTGTAGCGCTCGCCGGTGAGGACATTGAGCACGGCCTGGGTGCCCACAATCTGCGAGGTGGGCGTGACCAGCGGAATGAAGCCCAGGTCCTCGCGCACTTTGGGTATCTCCTCCAGCACTTCGTCCATGCGATCCAGCGCGCCCTGTTCCCGCAGCTGGTTTTCCATGTTGGTCAGCATGCCACCCGGAACCTGGGCCACGAGAATGCGCGCATCCACGCCGCGCAGCGACCCCTCAAAAGCTGCGTACTTCTTGCGCACGCCGCGAAAGTAGTTGGCGATGTCCGCCAGCTTTTCCAGGTCGAGGCCGGTATCCCGCTCGGTACCCTGCAGTATCGCGACAACCGACTCGGTGGGCGAGTGCCCGTAGGTCATCGACATCGACGAGATCGAGGTATCCACGTTGTCGATGCCCGCCTCCACGCATTTCAATATGGTCGCAGTCGACAGCCCGGTGGTGGCGTGACACTGCATGTGAATGGGTATCGCGCAGCTTTCCTTGAGCCGGCGCACCAGTTCGTAGCCGGTGTAGGGGCGCAACAGCCCCGCCATGTCCTTGATGGCAATGGAGTCGGCGCCCATATCCTCGATGCGCTTGCCCTGGTCGACCCAGGCCTCCAGCGTGTGCACAGGGCTCAGCGTGTAGGAAATGGTGCCCTGGGCATGGCGTTCGACAGCCTTGACCGCCTTCAACGCCACCTCGATGTTGCGCATGTCATTCATGGCGTCGAACACGCGGAACACATCCACACCGTTGACGGCGGCCCGCTCCACGAAGCGCTCCACGACGTCATCGGCGTAGTGCCTGTAGCCGAGAATGTTCTGGCCACGCAGCAGCATTTGCTGGCGCGTGTTGGGCATGGCTTTTTTGAATTCGCGAATGCGCTCCCAGGGATCCTCTCCCAGGTAACGGATACAGGCATCGAACGTCGCCCCACCCCAGGTTTCCACAGACCAGAAACCGACGGTGTCCATCTCCGCTGCGACCGGCAACATGTCCTCCAGGCGTACCCGCGTCGCCAGCAGTGACTGGTTGCCATCGCGCAGAACCACGTCGGTGATGCCCAAAGGGCGTTTATTCTCAGCCATGCGGTGTCTCTCCTGGGAAAGCCTCAGCCGGTGCGGCGGCGTTGGCGGTGTTGATGCACAGCGGCAGTGATGACCGCAATCCGCTCTGCATCCAGTGGCTGTGCGTCAGACGCCACCGGGCCGGACACAGTTTGGCCCTGCCGGTCGGGCACTGACGGTGCGGGTTGCGGAAAAAAACGTAGAATCACGCGCGATGCGAGCCCGATGACCACAACCAGCAAGGAGAGAAAAATCACCACGGCGCTGACACCGAACAGCATCAACTCCACACCCTGCATAAAAAGCTCGTCTTCGCGCACACTCGCTTCCAGCGTTCAATGACGGTCGCATCATAAATCATCTTGCCGGTGAGGCGCCAACGTGCAATACGCCGGGTCGACACCACGAACGGGCTTAACCGTCGGTGGCGGCAGCGCTATACTACCCCGTTAACCGGAGACTTGATGTGCGACTGATTCTCGCCCCCATGGAAGGCGTTATCGACGCCGGCATGCGCGCCCTGCTGACGCAAATCGGTGGACTTGACCGCTGCGTCACTGAATTCGTGCGGGTCAGCGACCGCCTGCTGCCGCCCCGGGTCTTCCATCGCCTCTGCCCGGAACTGCGCCAGGGCGGCAGGACTCCGGCAGGAGTACCGGTTTTCCTGCAGTTGCTGGGTGGACAGGCGCAGCCGATGGCAGACAACGCGGTACGGGCCGCGGAACTCGGCGCTCCGGGTATCGACATCAACTTCGGCTGCCCGGCAAAAACCGTCAACCGCTCTGACGGCGGCGCCGTGCTACTGCGGGAACCGCTGCGCGTGGGCTCCATTGCAGCGGCCGTGCGCCGGGCGGTACCCGCCAACACCCCGGTCACGGCCAAGATTCGGCTGGGCTTCGAAGACCGGTCGCCGTTTCTCGATAATGTTCGCGCGCTGGCCGATGCGGGGGTGGACGAACTCGCCATTCACGCGCGCACCCGCAGCGATGGTTACAAACCGCCAGCCTGGTGGGACGAGATTGCACGGGCGGTTGAACTGGTGGATTTCCCGGTCATCGCCAACGGCGAAATCTGGAGCCCGGACGACAGCCATCGCGCGCGCGCGGCGAGCCGCTGCGAGGACCTCATGCTGGGTCGGGGCGTGCTCTGTCGACCCGATCTGCCTCGTCTGGTGCGTGCCGCCGCCAATGGCGTCGACACCCCGGCACTGGACTGGCTGGATATCGCCGAACTGCTGCAGGGCTTCGCTCAGCAGAAGCGCCTGGAGTGCGCGGAACGGCACGCTGCGGGGCCGGTCAAGCAATGGCTGGGTTACCTGCGTCACTATTACCCGCAGGCGGCGGCACTGTTTGCCGACATCAAACGGCTGAACGACCCGCAGACGATCTGCACCGTCATCCGCAACCACACGCCAGCCCGCGTCCAGGCGCGTGCCGTCGCCGCCTGAGGCGGCCTCATTCAGGAGCAGGTTTAACGTATGTCCAACACCGCTTTCATCACCGGCGCCACCTCCGGCTTTGGCCGCGCCTGTGCGCGTCGCTTCGCCGAGGCAGGCTGGAACCTTGTTCTCTGCGGCCGCCGTCTAGAGCGCCTGGACGCACTGCAGGCTGAACTCGAAACGCGGTGTGCCGTGCACAGCGTGTGCCTCGATGTTCGGGAGACCCCTGCGGTGCAGGCGGCGGTGGCGGCGCTGCCCGAGCCCTTCAGCGATGTGCATGTCCTGGTCAACAATGCGGGGCTTGCGTTGGGCACTGCGCCGGCCCAGGACTGCGATCTGGAGCAGTGGCACCGGATGATCGACACCAACATCAAGGGGCTGACTACGGTAACTCATGCCCTGCTGCCACGACTGGTAGCACGCGGCAGAGGCACCAGCATCATCAATATCGGCTCTGTCGCCGGTCACTGGCCCTACCCCGGTGGCAATGTGTATTGCGGCAGCAAGGCCTTCGTGGAACAGTTCTCACTGGCGTTGCGCAGCGACCTGCAGGGCAGCGGCGTGCGCGTCAGCTGCCTGGCACCGGGGCTCTCGGAGAGCGAATTCACACTGGTGCGCACCGGCGGCGACCAGGCTGCCTATGACGCGTTGTACGCGGGCGCCGACCCGATACAGCCGGAGGACATTGCCGAGACTGTGTTCTGGCTGGCAACACTCCCGCCGCACCTCAATGTCAACGCACTGGAACTGATGCCCGTGAGTCAGTCGTGGTCTCCATTTACGATCACGCGCCGCTGATTTGATCTGCATCAAGCTCGGGTGGCGATACACTTGCCCGCGCCCGCAGGTGCCCCCACTATGGTTCTCATACAGAACACAGTGAGGAACGACCATGCCGCCTGTATCCACCTACCGGGCAGTCCCTGCGACTGGACTCCTGCTCGCCGCACTCATGCTGATTCCCTGTGCCGGTGCGGAACCCCTGCGCGATCGTGCCAATGATCTGTTCAATCCGATTCCCGCAGTCGGGGATCCGGCCACCCGGTCGCTGAACGAGGATCAGGTTGAACTGGGCAAGATGCTGTTCTTCGAGCCCAGACTTTCAGCCAGTCACCTGATCAGCTGCAACACCTGCCACAATGTGGGCTTCGGCGGCCACGACTATCTACCCACATCCATTGGGCATGGCTGGCAGCGTGGGCCGCGCAACTCACCCACCGTATTCAATGCGGTCTTCAACGCCGCTCAGTTCTGGGATGGCCGCGCTGCCGATCTCGCAGAACAGGCCAAGGGCCCGGTGCAGGCGAGCGTCGAGATGAGCAGCACACCCGAGCGCGTAACCGCCACGCTGAACAGCATGCCGGCCTACGTTGAACGCTTCCGCAGGGCCTTTCCCGGCGAACCGAATCCGGTCAGCTTCGAGAACATGGCGCTGGCCATCGAGGCCTTTGAAACTACCCTGACCACACCCGGCTCGGCATTCGACAGGTATCTGCTGGGCGACGATACGGCCCTGAGCGAGGAGCAAAAAACCGGCCTGGCGCTGTTCATGGACAAGGGCTGTGCCGCCTGTCACACAGGAGTGAATCTCGGCGGACAACACTATTTCCCGTTTGGCCTCATCGCGAAGCCCGGCGCCGACATCCTGCCGGTGGGCGACAAGGGGCGCTTTGCTGTCACCCGCACCGCCTCGGATGAGTACGTATTCCGCGCGGCACCGCTGCGCAACGTCGCGCTGACCGCCCCCTACTTTCACTCCGGCGCGGTCTGGAGCCTGGAGGAAGCCGTTGCCATCATGGGCCGCTCGCAGCTGGGGGCGGAACTGAACACGCAGGAAATCCGTCAGATAACGGCCTTCCTCGCGTCGCTGACTGGCGAGCCGCCCCGGGTCAGCTACCCGCTGCTACCGCCCAGTACTGCGGAAACCCCGAAGCCGGACCTGCTGTGGCAACGCGGCAGCGGACGCTGACCTACTTTGCCAGGGACGCCTCGCGCGCCGCCTTGAACTCCACCCCATCGCGCCACTCGGGGAAATCGCGGTTGGAGACCAGCTCCCGGCCCATCTCCAGCAGCAACAGGACTTCCTGGGCGGCGCCGCTCAAATCCCAGGCGGGATCATACTCGTCGGAAGGCTTGTGGTAGTGATTGGCGACATAATCGCGCAACCGGGCATCACCCCAGGCCTTGCCGTGCTCAATGCTGTCCGTGGCATTGGTGAGATAGAGTGCCGGAATACCCACCTGCGCGAGTGAGAAATGATCGGAGCGGTAGTAGGAGCCCTTTTCCGGATAGGGCTCCTGCACCACAACCCGACCCTGCCGCTGGGCGGCGCGTAGCAGGTAATCCTCCAACTCGCTGTTGCCATAACCCACCACCGCGACATCGCGGGTACGCCCGAGGTTACCGGCGGCAATGTTGTCCATGTTGAAGTTGGCCACGGTTTTCTCTGGCGCAAACAGGGGATTCTGCGCGTAGTACTTTGACCCCAAGAGCCCCGACTCCTCTGCCGTCACCGCGAGGAACAGCAGGGACTGCTCAGGCCGGGCCCCGTCCTGCAGGAACTGCCGCGCCAGCGCGAGCAGCCCGGCAACGCCTGATGCGTTGTCACTGGCGCCGTTGTAGATATTGTCACCGTCATCCGCTGGGCGCACACCCAGATGATCCCAGTGGGCGGTGTAGATAATCACCTCATCGGGGTGGCTGGAACCGGGAATCAATGCCGCAACATTGTGGGATATACGATCTGCGAGGGTATTGCTCAGCGTGACGGAAGCCGTCAACGCGCCCAGGGGCAGCGCCCGGAAGCCAGCCCTGGCTGCCGCGGCCTTGTCTTGCATGTAGTCGCGACCCGCCGCCGCGAACAGTGCCTGCGCCTGCTGCAGGGGAATCCAGCCCTCCACTGCCAGCTTGTCGCGGTGACGATTCTCCGCCGTCAGGCCAATCTTGGCGCCCGACCAGCTGTTGCGCACCACCTCCCAGGGGTAGGCGGCGGCGTCGGTTTCATGCACGATCAGTGCAGCAGCAGCGCCCTGCCGCGCCGCTTCCGCGTATTTGTAGTCCCAGCGTCCGTAGTAGGTCATGGCGTTGCCGTTGAACAGCGCCGGGTCCTGGGTTGCGAATCCGGGGTCATTGATCAGGATGACCACTGTTTTGCCCCGCACATCAATACCGGCGTAATCGTTCCAGCCTCGCTCTGGCGCATTGATACCGTAGCCAACAAACACCAGCTCGGAGTTTTCGATACCGGTGGTGGCCACCTGCTGCTGCGTGGCCACCATCATCTGCTCGCCATAGGACCAGTCGGCGTTGAAATCGTCACCGCGTATCGCCAGTACCGCTGCAGGATCTGTGGTCACTGCCGTGATGGCGACCTCCTGCAGCCAGCTGTCACCGTTGCCCGGCATTGCCCCGAGCGCGGCAAAGTGCTCGACCAGCCAGTCGATGGTCATCTCCTCGCCGGGTGTACCGGGCTCTCGCCCGGCATAGGCATCCTGTGCCAGCTCAGCGATATGGAAGTGCAGGTCCTTCTGAACCTGCTCATCGACGGTGAGCGCTGCAGCGCTGTACGACCAGGCAAGACAGGCGCTCAAGCCACACACGGCGGCCACGGAAGCGAGTGGTGATGTCATGAAAGCTCCGGGAATTGACACAGAAAGCGGAAAGCATAGTCGCTTTGCGCAGAGCATGCACTAAGGTAGTCGCATCGGCACCAGCGACTGCGCTCGAGGGGCTGCGCAAACCACCAACAGGAGTGGTATTCTCCTGTCACACACGCAAGCCAATGCCTCTCGCCAGCAGGAACCCGTGGAATGACAATAACAGTGACGCCCACCTCCGCAGATGACACCGCCTTTTTCGGGCACCCCCGCGGGCTGTACGTCTGTTTCGCCACCGAGCTGTGGGAGCGCTTCTCGTTCTACGGCATGAAATATCTCCTGCTGCTCTACCTCACCAAGTATCATCTGTTCTCGGATGCCAACGGCCTTGAAGTACTTGGGGGCTATGCGGCGCTGGTCTATGCCATGCCAGTGATCGGCGGGCTGCTGGCCGACCGCTACCTGGGCATGCGCAAATCGGTGGTCTTCGGAGGCCTGTTACTGGTGCTCGGCCATCTAGGTATGGCCTTTGAGGGCGAACAGGCACGGCTGGTGGGTGAAACGGTCGTTCGCGACGACCGGGCGCTGCAGGTCTTTTACTTTTCCCTGGCCCTGATTGTGGTCGGTGTGGGTTTCCTCAAGCCGAACATTTCGACCCTTGTCGGCCGCCTCTACGCCATTGATGATCCGCGCCGGGACGCCGGTTTTACCATTTTTTACATGGGCATCAACCTCGGCGCACTCACGGCGACGCTCGTGTGTGGTTATCTGGGCGTAACCTATGGCTGGGGCTACGGATTCGGCGTCGCCGGTATCGGTATGCTGTTCGGTCTGGTGACTTTCCTGCACGGTCAGAAACACCTGCGAGGTTATGCCGAACCACCGGTGCCTGAACGTCTCCAGGAACGTGTTCTGCCCGGCGTGAACAAGGAGTGGGCCATCTACCTGGGCGCGGGCAGCGGCGTCGTTGCGGCCTGGCAGATGCTGCAGTTCCACGGCGCGGTGGGTGTGTTACTCAACGTGCTCGCGGTAATTGTGCTGCTGGGCCTGGCCTGGTTTATCGCGTATCGCTGCCAACCCGTAGAGCGCAGCCGCATGCTGGTACTGGTTGCGCTGACCATCTGCAGCGTCGTGTTCTGGTCACTGTTCGAGCAAAGCGCCGCCTCGATGACGCTGTACGCCGACCGTGTCATGGATCGCACTGTCTTCGGCATCAACTTCACCGCTTCCCAGTTCGGCTTTTTCAATTCGTTCTTTATTTTCATGCTGGCGCCGGTTTTCGCCTGGCTGTGGACTGTGATGGGACGGCGCGGCATTGAACCCTCTACGCCGGTGAAGTTCGGCCTCGGCGTCGGGTTCGCCGGCCTCGGATTTGGTGCCCTGGTGGTAGGCGCTGCTTCCCCGAATGAGGCCGGCCTGGTCATCGGTTACTGGATGGTGCTGGCCTATCTGCTGCACACTGCCGGCGAGCTCTGCCTGTCGCCGGTCGGCCTGTCGGCAGTGACCAAACTGTCGGTGCCCGGCGTTGTAGGTGTCATGATGGGCGCCTGGTTCCTCGCCACCGCTTACTCACAACACGTAGCAGCACAGCTTTCGAAACTCGCCGCTCTGGACCTGCAGGCGGGTGTGGGTGACGTGGCAACGGCGCTGGCGACCTACACGGAGCTGTTTACCACGCTGTTCTACGTTGGCATCGGCGTGGCGGTGGTGCAGTTTCTGCTGGCACCGCTGCTGAGAAAAATGATGCACGGCATTCACTGAGGCCTACACAGGACATGACCCCATGACAAACGCGCAACGCGAGTTCGACATCATTCTCTGGGGAGCGACGGGTTTTACGGGACAGCTGGTGGCGGAATACCTTGCCACCACCTGCGGCGGCGACGGAACCCTGCGCTGGGCACTGGGTGGTCGCAGCGAGGCGAAACTGCGAGCCGTACAACAGTCCCTGCTGGACTGCACCGGCGGCGCAGAAATCCCGCTGGTTGTGGCAGACAGCGGTGATGAGCGGAGCCTGAATGCGATGGTTGCCCGCAGCCGGGTCATCTGCAGTACCGTGGGGCCCTACGCCCGCTACGGGACAGCGCTGGTGGCCAGCTGCGCCGAAAGCGGCACACACTACTGTGACCTCACGGGTGAGGTTCAGTGGATGGCGCGCGTCATACCGACCTATCAGGCCGCGGCCGCTGCCAGTGGGGCACGCATTGTTCACAGTTGCGGCTTCGACTCGATACCCTCGGACATGGGCACTTGGTTCCTGCAACGCCAGATGCTTGCGCAGCACGGTGTGCCTGCATGCCACGTGAAGTCCCGCGTCGGCCGCAACCGCGGTACGGCCAGTGGCGGCACCGTGGCCAGCATGCTCACAGTGCTTGACGAAGCGCGCCGGGACAAAAGCGTGCGGGCCCTGTTGGCTGACCCCTACTCTCTCTGCCCTGCCGGCACCACGGGCCCGGATGAGCGCGACCAGACGGTGGCGCGCTATGACCCCGACTTCCAGCGCTGGACCTGCCCTTTCATCATGGCCGCCATTAATGGGCGCGTTGTGCGCCGCAGCCACTACCTGCTGGGCAAACCCTGGGGCGACGATTTCCGTTTTGACGAGGCACAGCTCTGCAGCTCGCGCGCGCAGGCTCTGCGCAACACCCTCGCCATGGGTGGCGTGATGCTCGGCCTGTCGACCGCGCCCGGCCGTAAACTGCTGCAGCGGTTCCTGCCGAAACCGGGAGAAGGCCCAGATCGGGCACAGCGCGAAGCCGGTCACTACGAGCTGTTCTTCCACGGTGTGCACCCGCAGGACAGCAACTGTGACCTGCGGGTTCGCGTCGCCGGCACGCTCGACCCGGGCTATGGCTCTACTGCCCGCATGCTCGCCGAGTCTGCGCTAAGCCTCGCGGAGGATCCCCTGACCTGTGCGGGCGGTTTCTGGACACCCGCCTCTGCGCTGGGCGAACATCTGCTGGAGCGGCTGACCTCACGCGCCGGACTCACCTTCGAAGAGGTGGCCATCGCCTAGCCCGCGCACCCCGAATCCTGTAGCAGGGCTGGAGACCAAACATTGCCTGAGAGACCTCAACCGCTGGGATCCAATACTGGTGTGAAGCGCTTTAACCTCACCTTCTCGGGGAAAATTCTACCCGGCACGGACCCCGCCACCGCGCGCAGGCACTTTGGCCAACTTTTCCAGATACGCGATCCGGCGCGTGTCGAGCGCTTCTTCAGCGGTGACACGGTCACTCTGCGGCGCAGCCTTGAGCAGAAGGCAGCGGCCGCGTGGTTCGTGCGGATGCGCGGTCTCGGCCTGCAGGCACACCTCGAAGCGGCCCCTCTGGCGCGCGCTGCCACCGCGGCCGCGCCGGGTCACCGTCGGCCGATACGGACCCCGGCCTCACCCGGCCATGCGCGCTGGGGCCCCAATCCCTATACACTCAAGCCCTATCGGGCACCCGCCCCCGCAGCAGAGCGTGCCCGGCAGGCGGCGCGGCGCGCACACGTCGCACTCGCCGTCGCACTGCTCACGCTCTGCCTGCTGTTTGCACTGGATGCCCTGGAACAACTGCTGCCACCGCCGCCGGCGCTGCCCACTCTGCAGGCCGCAGCCACCAGTGAATCCGGTGAGCTGATGCTGGCAACGTCCAGGCTGCTACTGCACCATGACCGGTCAGGTGCACAGCTGGGTGTTATCAGCGCCACGGAACTGGGTCTCACTGCACCCATTGAAAAACTGCTTTGGCTGAACAGCGAACGCTTGCTGGTTCGGGTTGCAACCACCGAGGGCGGCAACCTGTATCGCTGCACGATCGCGGACAAACAGTGTCGGGCCTTTGCGGGTGACCAGGGCCACTGGCGGGCGGATGCCATGGTACGCGTGCCCAACAGCCGTCACCTGGTGCTCGCCGACAGCGTCGGCGGCAGGCTTTGGCGGGTCGATGGCGTCGGCAATACCATCGCCGAAGGAAAGGCGTCGCTGCCGGCAAACCCGACCTTGCGTATTCACGACGGACTCCTGCTCAGCAGTAGCGCCGCCGGCCCCGCGCTGAGCGTGTTCCGCTACGAGCCCAGCGCATTCGCCCAGCAATTGGATGAACTTCTGCTGTTGCCGGAAGCCGCGCTGGCAGCAGAGCTCGACAGGGTTCAGGATTTCGCCCGCGCAGGCTCTTTCTGGTGGGTGGTACTGGAGAACGCCGGCAGCGGCCAGCGCGGCGTGTTCCGCTTCGACAGCCAGTGGAACGCACTACCCCCCGTCCTCCCACCCTCGGCGGCTGCATCGATGACGCTGGTGCCCTGGGGGGACCGCATGCTGCTTTTGCGCGCCGGCGACAACGCGCTGTTGCGCTTCGCTGCCGATGGCGCCGCAGGTAAGGCGCTGCAGTCTCAGGCGCTGACCGAGCGTGCGGCACAGCGCGGCCGGGCGTTGCAGCTGCGAGCCACGGCGCTGCACAGCGGGCGGGGCCTGTTGCTGGTGCTCAGCGCACTGGCGGCCTGTTTTGGCCTCTGGCAGTACGGCCGACAGCGGGTATTTGCTGCTGAGCGCGGCCGCCATGCGCCGCTGCTCGGGCCGCGCATCAACGAGGTAGAGTGGTTGAAACCCATGGACGCAGCGCAACGCGGCACGCTACGCCGCGCGCGGACCCGTGGGTACATCGGCCTGCTAGGGCCCCTGCTTGTACTCGTTGATCACCGCGGCGTCTACCATGCGGGCAACGGCATTCAGATTCAGCGACACCCCCGCTTCCTGCGCATCGAAGGGGTGCAGGTCGACATCGGCAGCCGCCATCGACCGGCATTCGATACTACGCGCTGGGGAGCGGTCGAGTCGCTACTCTCTGGCAGCAGCCGCAGTGACATGACTGCGGTGCTGATCACGATGCTGGAGTCTCGGCAGCCGCTGGCGCTGGCGGTCAGCGCCGCTCTGGTACTGTTGTTGACGGCGGGCATGCTGATGCTTCTGGCCTGATCAACCGATATCCCGCGCGGCGCCATAAGCACAAATTCGTTATACTCGGCGTTCGCCAACGCCCGGAACGACCGCCGCCCAAGGCGACAAGGAGCACGCGCCCCGAATGGACAAGCCACACCCGAAACGCAAGCGCAGCCGGCAGAGACGGGACGTCGCCTTGATGGTCACCTGCCTCGCGGATCTGATGCGCCCATCGGTCGGCTTCTCGGCAATACGACTGCTGGAACGCGCGGGCTGCCGCGTCACCGTGCCGGAGCAGCAAACCTGCTGTGGCCAACCTGCCTACAACAGCGGTGAAGTCGATGCGGCGGTGCCGGTTGCACGTGCCGTCATCGAAGCCTTCGAGCCTTTTGACTACGTCGTCGTACCCTCCGGCTCCTGCGCAGGCATGCTCAGCCACCACTACCCGGCGCTGTTTGAGGGGGAGTGGCACCAGCGCGCCCTGGCGCTGTCCGCAAAAACCTGGGAGCTGACGCGTTTCCTGACTGAAGTGGCGCGGCTGCCCGCGCCGCGGCACAAGCCACTGGAGAGTGCCGTCACCTACCACGACAGCTGCGCCGCTCTGCGCGAGCTCGGTGTGCACCAGCAACCGCGGCAGCTACTACAGGAGCAATGTGGTGTGCAGGTGAGTGAGCTGAGCCAGAACCAGGTCTGCTGCGGTTTTGGCGGCACCTTCTGCGCGCGCATGCCCGAAATTTCCGCGAAGATGGCCGATGACAAGCTGGACAATGCGGTCGCTTCCGGGGCGACTATAGTGGCCGCCGGCGATCTGGGCTGTCTGCTGCACCTTTCCGGCCGCGCCCGCCGTCGAGGCCTCAAGCTGGAGTTCCGGCATGTTGCCGAGTTGCTCGCCGGTGATCCTCGCGGCCCCGGCATCGGAGAGGGTCGGGAATGAAGCTCGCCAGCAATGAGTTCCTGCAGGCCTCAAGTGCTGCCCTGTTGGAGGAAGACAAAGCACAGCGGCGCTCGCTCATCGGTCAGTTCCTGCCCCTGGCGCGGGACGCAGCCGCCAGTGCCTATGGCGATTTCGACGCCCTGCGCGCACACATGAAACGGGTGCGGCGTCACACCATGACTCATCTCAGTCATTATCTGGAGCAGTTTGAGGAGGCAGCCGTACAGCACGGCAACCAGGTGCACTTTGTCGCCAACGCAGAGCAACTCAACAGCAAGGTGCTCTCGATCTGCCAGGCGCACAACGCCCGACGCGTGGCCAAAGGCAAATCGATGGTCACAGAGGAAACCGGCCTCAACGAACTCCTGCTCAAGGCAGGGCTGGACGTGCTGGAAACTGACCTGGGTGAGTACATCATCCAGCAGGCGGGCGAGACGCCCAGTCACATCGTCGGACCGGCACTGCACAAATCGCTGGCGGAAATCCGCCAGCTGTTCCTCGACAAACACAAGCTGGGAGACCGCGAACTCGAGACGGTAAGCGAAGTCGTTGAAGAAGCGCGGGGGGTGTTGCGCGAGCAGTTTCTCGCTGCAGACGTCGGCATTATCGGGGCCAACGCGCTGATCGCCGAGCACGGCACCAGCATGCTGGTCACCAACGAGGGTAACGGCGATCTCTGCGCCAACCTGCCGCCGGTGTTGATCGTCTGCACAACCTTCGAGCGCGTACTGCCTCGCGCCGAAGATGCCATGGCACTGCAGCGCCTGCTGGTGCGCTCCGCTACAGGACAGCCACAGACCTGTTATACCAGCTTTTACACGGGCCCGCGCCGAGAGGACGATGTGGATGGCCCTCTGGAAACCCATATCATCCTGCTGGACAACAGGCGCAGCGATATCCTCGCCAGCGACTACAGTGAAATGCTTGACTGCATTCGCTGTGGCGCCTGCCTCAACCACTGTCCCATTTACATTGGCGTCGGTGGACACGCTTACGGCTGGGTCTATCCAGGCCCGATGGGTTCGGTGTTGACGCCGCTGCTCACGTCACTGGAGCAGGCGCACCATCTGCCCAACGCCTGCACCAGCTGTGGCCGCTGCGCGGAGGTCTGTCCGGCGAATATTCCGCTGCCGGACCTGCTACGCGACCTGCGGCAGGACGAGAGCGTGCAGCAGTTGAAACCGGCCCGCTGGCGCAACGGGCTGCGGTTGCACGCGTGGTTGCTGCGCCATCCAGGCCTCTACCGCAGTCTCACCGGCTGGACTATAAGCGTGCTCGGCCTGCTGGGCAAACGCCGGGGCGCGTTTCGCCGCCTGCCCTTTGCGGGCGGCTGGACCGGCCAGCGCGACGTCCCGGCACCGGAAGGCGGAGGCACATTTATGCGTCAGTATGCGGCACGCCGACGCAGGGGAGGCAAACGTGGCTGAATCCGTCAGGGCTGAGCTGTTCGCCCGACTACGCGAACAGGAAACCGCCGTGGAGCCCGAGCAGATAGCGCTCGCGCTCGCTGCACTTGGCCACGCGGAGCCCGCGCGAACACCGCACGCTGACGTGCACACCGCGTTCCTGGCCAATGTGCTGGCCAACAAGGGCACCGTGGAACTGGCTCGGGATCGCGGTGCCGCGGTGCAGGCCATAGGGCGCTATCTCTACCAACGCTTTCGCACCCATAAACTCGTTGCAGGTAATGACCCGCGGCTGGCGGCGATGCCCTGGCGGGATGGTGGTGTACTGCCGCGATTCGGAGCGGCTGAAAACGGTGACTCGGCGGCATTGAGCTATGCCAGGTTGGGGGTTGCCGAGACCGGCGCCATCGTGACCTACACGGGCCGCGCCAACCCGGGGCGCAACAACCTGTTACCTGAAGATCACCTGGTCTTGATCAACCGGGAAGACGTTGTCGCGACCCTGGAAGATGCCTGGGCGAGAATACGTCATGACACGGCGGCAAGCGGCTGGCCACGCGGCATCCAGTTTATCGCCGGCCCTTCGAGCACTGCCGACGTGGAAGCGCAGCTGGTGATGGGCGCACACGGCCCCCGACGCTGGCATGTCATCCTTGTGGGCGACACACCAGCGGAAGTGTTGGCGCAAGCCAGTGAAGGTGTGCGGGCGCCTAGTTAGGCGTGAAGTTGAACTTCTGCCCACCCAGCGTGGCCTCGTACATCAAACCGCCTTTGGCAATGGTAAACACCGCCATACCCTTGCGATAGCCGAGGCTGGCAGTGGAGGCATCATTGCGACCGCCACTGACACCGGCGCTGACACCGCCACCGGTGCTCGCTTCCGCTGACACCCCTGCGGTAATGGCTACCGCCGTGGCCTGTGCACCGAATTCGAAGTTACCGCTGGTGAACTGCTCCAGAGCCGTGGCGTTCTCAAAGAAAATGATCTGGCTGAAGGCCTGTCCACCCAGCTGGAAGCCCACCGTGAGCTGGGTCATGGTCGCTTCACCGATCATTTCACCCTGCCGGTAGACCTGCCCCTTGCCGTGTGCGCCACCGATACCAATACCCCCCTTGCCGATGGTCGGAAACAGGGCGTAGCCGTAGGCTGCATCAAAGTAGGCGGCACTTTCGCCGGCACTGCGAAATGACGCCAGTGCCTCGGCGTAATTGTCGGCCCTGGCCAGAGGCGAGAGCGCCAGCGCAAGCAGAAGGTACAGGGCGGACACTACGTTGGTCTTATTCATGGACTGCCTCACATTTCTTGTTGGGAACCAGCCTGAACCATAGCACTGATTGCCAAATTTCCGTAGCGCATGCACGCAGAGGGCCACTATCCGGTATTGCGCATACCCGCCGCGATACCGGCGAAGGTGACCATGATCGCCTGTTCAAGCACCCCCTGGGGTTCACGCCGCTGACGCTGCAGCAATTCCGCCTGCAACACATTGAGGGGGTCGGTGTAGATGTTGCGCAACTGAATGGATTCGCGAATCCAGGGCGAATCCGCAAGCAGGGTTTCGCCGCCGCTGATTTCCAGAACCGTATCTGCATCACGCTGCAGGGCGGATCGCAGCGACTGCCCCAGCCAGTGCAGTTCCTGCGGTACCAGACACGCGTCGTAGTGCGCCGACAACCCGGCATCGGCCTTGGCGTAGACCATTTCCAGCATCGAGAGGCGCGTGGCAAAAAAGGGCCAGCCAGCCGCCATCTCACGCAAGCGCCCCGCGTGACCGGCATCCAGCGCCTGTCTAAGGGCGGCGCCGGCACCCAGCCACGCCGGCAACATCAGGCGGTTCTGGGACCAGGCAAAAATCCAGGGAATCGCGCGCAGGCTTTCGATACCACCGCCGCCGCGCCGCCGTGCCGGCCGTGAGCCGAGGGGCAGGCCAGCGAGTTCCTGCTCAGGCGTTGCATAGCGGAAGTAGGCAATGAAATCCGGCTCCTCCCGAATCACCCGCCGATACTCGGTGCAGGAGCCGGCAGCCAATTGCTCCATGAGATCACGCCACTCCTGGCGCGGCGTCGGTGGGGTTTGCAGGTTGGCGCGACAGATTGCGCTGGTGTAGAGCGCCAGGGTCTTCACCGCAAGTGAGGTCCAGCCCAGCTTGGTGCGAATCATTTCGCCCTGCTCGGTCACCCGCAGGCCCTGTTCCAGTGACCCTGGGGGCTGAGACAGCAGTGCCGCCTGTGCCGGCGCGCCGCCCCGCCCTATCGTACCGCCGCGGCCGTGAAACAACGTGAGGCGCACATCACTGGCGGCGCACACCGCCAGCAGCTCTTCCTGCGCCCGGTATTGCGCCCAGGCCGCCGCCAGTACACCTGCATCCTTCGCCGAGTCCGAGTAGCCAATCATCACCATCAGCTGCCCCTGGATGTGCCCGCGATACCAGGGATCCGCAAGCAGGGCCGTGACCACCTCGCGAGCCCGGGACAGGTCATCGAGGGTCTCAAACAGCGGCACCACCGGCAGGTCGAAGGGGCAGCCGGCCTCGCGCAGCAGCAGGTGCACCGCCAGCACATCGGAGGCCTGACGGGCCATGGAGATCACGTAGGCCCCGAGCGCCTCACGGGGCTGACGGGCCACCACCGCAAAGGTGGCCAGTACTTCGGCCACCGCCTCGCTGGGTGTCCAGCGGGGCGGCACCAGCGGGCGCCTGCTGGCGAGCTCCTGGCGCAGAAACGCGCAGCGCGCATCCTCGTCCCAGGCGGCGTAGTCACCCAACCCCAGCCAGGTGGTCAGCTCGGAGAGCGCTTCCGTATGCCGTGCACTGTCCTGGCGGATGTCGTGGCGCAGCAGATGCACCCCGAAACAGCGTACTCTACGCAGCAGATCCAGCAGGGCACCGTCCGCGATCACCTGCATCCCACAGGCCTGCAGAGAGTGGTAACAGAGGGAGAGCGGCTGCCACAGATCCTCCCGGGTCAACAGTGACGCACTGTCGGGGGACGCGCCGGCCAGAGCCGCCTCGATCGTCTGCAGGTCGCTTTTCAGCCGCTCGCGCAAGCGCCGCAGAACGGCGCGGTAGGGCTCGTGGGAACCATCGGCCGCCTCGGCGAGAGCCGGAACGCAGACAGTCATGGACAGCTCCTCCACCAGTCGCGTCACGTCCTGCAGGTAGAGCTGGATCGCCTGCCAGCGGCTCAGCCAGAGCACTTCAGAGGTCACTTCGGCGGTAACGTTGGGATTGCCGTCCCGGTCGCTGCCCATCCAGGAACCAAACGTCACCGGAGCCGCCTCCAGGGGGAGCCTGCTGCCGCAGCATTCCTGCAGCGCCGCATCAAGCCGGCGCATGTACTCCGGCACCGCACGCCACAGGGAGTCCTCGACCACAGCGAAGCCCCACTTCGCCTCATCGACCGGGGACGGCCGCTCGGTGCGGAAATCATCTCCGTACCAGATCTGGGCAATCAGCTCACGCAGACGGGTGTGCAGCTGTTCCTGTTCGCGCCGGGTGAGGCCGCCCAGTTCCAGTTGTGACAGGCAGCGACCGATCTCGGTCTGCTTGTGGATCAGGGTGCGCCGCATGATTTCTGTGGGGTGAGCGGTGAGCACCAGGTCGATGCGCAGGGCCGCGACGGCGTTGACGATAGACTCAGCCGGAACGCCCTCCTCCAGCAGGGCTTCGAAATTGCCGCTGAGGTTGCGGGACGCTGAGAACAGGGGGTCCATCTGCCGTGACACGGTGTGGTGCTGGTCGGCAATATTGGCGAGATTGAGGAACTGGCTGAATGCACGCGCTACCGGCACCAGCTGCTGGTTGTCCAGCGCGCGCAGCACCGCCAGCAGCTCGGCGTGAGCGGCATCCTCGCCGCCGGCCCGCGCCGACTTCGACAGGCGGCGGATTTTCTCCACGAGGTCCAGAAACTCGGGGCCGTTCGCCGCGGCGATCGTGTCGCCCAGCAGATGGCCGAGAAAGCTCACGTTGCTGCGCAACTCACTGTAATCGGAACGCTCACCGCTGCCAGCTTCCCGGGTGGCTACCACTGGCTGAACCTCCGCAACAGATCACACACGCGGGCCGAGTAGCCCCATTCATTGTCATACCAGTTAAGCACGCGCAGATAGCGCTCGTTGACAACCGCCGTGAAGCCCGCGTCGTAGATGGACGAGTGGGCGTTGCCAATGATATCCGTCGAAACAATCGGTCGTTCACTGAAGGCGAGGATACCTTGCAGGGCTGGGGAGGCGGCGGCCGTGCGCACCGCCTCGTGCACCGCATCCACCGTAACCGGGCGAGCCAGTGTGACGAACAGATCGACCACTGAACCGTCGGGAACCGGTACCCGCGAGGCGATGCCGTGCAGGCGCCCCTTGAGCTGCGGCAGCACCTCACCCACCGCTTTCGCCGCCCCGGTTGAGGTGGGGATGGTGTTCTCCGCGGCCGCCCGACTGCGCCGCCAGTCCGAGTGCGGCACATCGGCGAGTCGCTGGTCGTTGGTGTAGGCATGCACCGTGTTGATCACGCCCTCTTCGATCCCGAAGGCGCTATCCAATACGCTTGCCATGGGCGCGAGACAGTTCGTCGTGCAACTGGCATTGGAGACAATGCGATGCTCCGGCCGCAAGCCATCATCGTTGACACCCAATACCACTGTGTAATCGATCGGGTCAGACGCCGGCACAGTGAGCACCACCCGACCCGCGCCCGCCCGCAGATGCCCCTCGAGCTGGCTTCGCTTGCGAAAGGCGCCTGTCGCCTCCACCACAGCATCGATGCCCATCTCTCCCCAGGGCAGGGCTGCTGGATCGCGCTCGCTGATCAGCTTGCAGCGTCCACCCGGGGTGACCAACTCGTCACCTTCCAGCGCGAGCGACTTGCCAAACGGACCCATGACGGTGTCGTAGTTCAGCAGATAGCGCAGGGCCGCATGGTCAAACAGGTCGTTGATTACCACGACCTGTATATCGGGGTCGTTCTCCAGAATGCGGAATACCGAGCGGCCTATCCGGCCAAAGCCATTGATTGCTACACGCATCATGCCGCCTCCTCAGTGTGGTCCAGTGCCGCATACAGACGCGCCACATCAAGTAGGCGTGCTGCGTGGCCCAGGGTCTCATACCAGCCCAGGGCCTTGATGGTGTGCTTGCCGGCCTTGATGGTGCCGCAGGCATCGAATACCAGCGAGTGGGGATTGCCAATGACGTCCGAGGACACCACCGGGTCCTCCACGACGGTCACAATGTCCGCGTAATCCCCCGCGTGGCGACGCATGCAGTCGTTGACGGCGTCAGCCGTTACCGCCGTGTCGGCGAAGACCAGGTTGACGTCAAGCAGGCAGCCCTGATGGATCGGCACATTCAGGGCGGAGGTCAGCACTTTGCCGGCGAGCGCGGGCAGCACGTGCCCCAGCCACGCCCCTGCCTCGTGCTGGTTGGGAATGATGTTCTCTGCAGCGGAGCGGCTGCGACGGAAGTCGCTGCCCGCATAGTCCTGCAATACCTGGTCGGAGGTGTAGGCGTGGACCGTGGTCATGCTGCCGCACTCGATGTCAAACTCCCCGGACAACGCATGCAACAGGAGGCACAGCGCCGTCGTGGTGGCCGAGCCTGCGGATATCATACGATCAGCTGCCTGAATGCTGTCGCTGTTGATCCCCGGCATGACGAGGCGATCAATGTGATCGCTGGGCAGGGTGCGCAACAGCACTCGCGGCGCACCCGCCTGTAGGTGCTGGAGCATGGCGTCACGCTGGCGGAACTTGCCGGTAGCGTCAATCACGATGTCCACCCCGAACATGTCCCAGGGCATTTCGGCGGGCGTATCGGTGCGTAACAGGCGGGTACGGAAGCGGCTGTTGTGGAGAAAATTGCCGTCAAGCCGGTAGCTTGCCGCCTTCATCTCCGAGCAGAGCAGATAGTGCAGGATGGCCGGATCACCAATGTCGGCTATGGCCACGATCTCGACATCAGTGCCGCGGGCGGCAAGGTCGTAGACCTGGCGGCCGATCTGGCCAAAGCCCATCAGCCCCACCTTGATGGGTCGTGCGTGTGTCATAGTCCCCCTCCTCCTGGCGTTGCGCCAGATTTCTGACCAGGTTTTGTCCACATAATGTACGACAGCGCTCCGGCTTCGATCACGGACCGGTAATCCATCCGGTACAGCCCGCCGTAACTACCCCAAACGTACTGGAGATGCGACATGGAAACTGCACTGGCTGGAAACATTCCCTTCCCAAGCAAGATGTCAGCAGAGGCAGCCATCGTGCGCAATGCTCTGTTGGAACGCGGCCTGGAAACCCCGATGATACAAAACGGGCTCTCGCGTGACGAAAAGTATCGCCGCATCGTACAGTCCTTTACCGATATCACCCGCACGCTGGGCCTTGACCTGAATGACGACAGCCTGGCTGAGACCCCACACCGTATCGCGAAAATGTACGTGGATGAAATCTTTTCAGGGCTCGATTACTCACGCTTTCCGAAAATTTCCGTCATCGCCAATAAAATGCAGGTCGAAGAGATGGTGCAGGTGGATGACATTGATGTCGTCAGCACCTGCGAGCATCACTTTGTCACGATCGACGGCCGCGCCCGCGTTGCCTACATACCCAAGGACAAAGTGATCGGCCTCTCCAAAATCAACCGCATCGTGCGCTTCTTCGCCCAGCGCCCGCAAGTGCAGGAACGCCTGACCCAACAGATTCTCGTCGCCTTGCAGACGCTGCTGGATACTGACGACGTTGCCGTCACTATCGATGCTGTGCATTACTGCGTCAAGTCGCGCGGCGTGATGGACAGCAACTCCAGAACACGCACCACGTCGCTGGGTGGCGCGTTCAAATCCGACCCGAGCACCCGGGCCGAATTCCTCAACTGACCCCCCCCTGGGAATTCGGCTTTTTTCGCCCGGCACTGCCGGGCTTTTTTTTATCCCGGATTGCGGTTTTTCGTCTGCGGCAAAGCGTGTACCCTGCCCTCTCTACCACAGCACCATGCATCGACACCGGGCCTCCCATGAGAACACTGCTAACCCTCACCTCATTGCTGCTGTCGACAGCGCTGCTGCTGGTCGGCCAGGGGATGCAGTTGACGCTGCTGCCGCTGCGCGCCAGCAGTATCGGACTCTCAGACTTCCTGATCGGTGTCAGTGCATCGGCCTACTTTTTGGGTTTCGTCGCCGGCTGCCTGCTGATTCCGCGAATCATCGCCAAAGTCGGCCATATCCGCAGCTTCGCCGTGCTCACGGCTATCATGATGAGCGCCATCCTCGCCCTGGAGACGCTGGATGGCTGGCTGCCCTGGCTGCTGCTCCGCTTCCTCACCGGCGCCATGATCTGCGGCCTGTACACAGTGATCGAAAGCTGGCTCAACGACCAGACCAGCGCAGAGTCGCGGGGTCAGGTGCTGGCCATCTATACGTTCATCATTCTTGCGGCGATGGCCCTGGGCCAGGTACTGATCAACGTCGGCCCCGTCGACAGCGCGACGCCATTTATCCTCGCTGCCATCTTCATGGCGCTGGCCATAGTCCCGGTGGGCCTCACCAGCCGTCTGGCGCCGGCACCCATCGAATCCACACGCATTCGCTTTAATCTGCTCTATCGCCGCTCCCGCGCTGCGTTCGCAGGAACCTTGCTGTCCGGGTTGGTGGTGGGCAGTTTCTGGGCACTCGGCGCCGTGTTTGCCCGGCGCTATGGCGACAGCATGGCTGATGTCACCTGGTTTATCACCGCGGGCATCGCTGGGGGTGCGCTGTTCCAGTATCCCATCGGCTGGCTGTCCGACCGCATCGACCGGCGTTACGTGCTCGTCTTCCTGAGTCTGGGGGCGATCGCCGCCTCCGCCGCGGTTGCGCTCACCGTACAGCACAGCGCGCATCTGGCTGCGGTGTTTGTATTCGGAGCAATGACCATGCCGCTCTATGCAATTTCGCTCGCAACGGCGGCTGACAATTCGTCGGCTGAAGAGTTTGTGGAGATCGGTACATCGGTATTGCTGCTGAATGCCCTGGGTGCGGCCTCTGCCCCCATTCTGCTCGGGCAGTTGATGAGCCTGTACGATGCCACGGCGCTTTTCTGGTCTTTCGGTGCGCTGTGTGCGGTGTTTACCGTGTACCTTGCCATTCAAACGCGGGACAAGGACCAGGTGGTCGCCGCGAAAGACCAGGTGCCCTTCTCCGCCGCCGCTACCGAGGCGGCGCCGACCGGTTTTGGGCTTGACCCGCGGGGACCGGAGGACGCCGTGGGTGACCTGTTACCCACGGACACGCAGGGCCACGATGAGTTCCAGACTGAGCCAGAGGCGGACGCACAGCAGTCCACTCGCTAGCTGTGTGCCGCCCGCGAGGCTGAAACGTTCAGTCCGCCCAGTGCAGGATCACTTGGCGCTCTTCAGCTGCGCTGCGCGCGAGGCCCTCGGCAAGCTCACCGTAGCGCTCTTCTACCTTCTCACGACGTATTTTCAGCGTCGGCGTCAGCACCTCGTTGTCGATGGTCCACTCCTGTCGGGAGAGGATCACTGCGCCAATACGCGCGTGCTTTTCCACCGCTTCATTGATGCTCTGCACCGCCTCGTGTATTGCCTGTGCAATCTCCGCCTCCGCCTGCTCGCGTGACGCCTCCGCCAGCTGGCGGGCCGCCTCATTCAGCACGGCCACCATCACGGTCTTGGAAAAGCCGCGACCGAGCAGGCAGTGCTGTTCCGTGTGCGGATTCTTGGCAAATTCGCCTTCAATGGGCGGCGGCGCGACAAACTTGCCCTGAATGGTTTTGAAATACTCTTTGACGCGGCCCGTCAGGTAAATAAAGCCATCTTCATCAACCCGGGCCTTGTCGCCGGTGTGCAGCCATCCGTCCCGGATCAGCTCCGCCGTCTTGTCCGGTTGTTTGTAGTAACCCGGCGTGCAACCGTCGGCGCGCACCACCAGCTCACCCTCATCGGTGATCCGGTACTCAACCTCCCCTATGGGCTTGCCGATAGAGCCAACACGCCGTGAATCGTGGCCGCTGACGATCACTCCCATGGCCTCAGTCTGGCCGAAACCCTCCATCAGAATCAGCCCCAGGCGCTCCCACCATTCGATCAGCGACGGCGGCGTCGGCGCGGCGGCCACCAGGCAGTACTCCACCTGATCAAGGCCAAGACCCTCCAGCACCAGCTGCCCAATGCCCGCGCTGTCCTGGCTCAAGGCCTGCTCCAGCACCTCGTTACCGCCGAACTTGGCGATCACTGCCTGCTTCAACTGCTCCCAGACACGGGGCGGACCAAAGAACATGTGCGGCCGCGTGCGCTGCAGGTCTGCTGCCAGCGTCTCCAGACCCTGGTTAAAACTGACTTCGCCGCAACAGGTCAGGGAAGAAAACTCGACAATCTGTCGCTCGGCAATGTGGGACAGTGGCAGATAGGAAAAATAGCGGGCCTCGTCTCGCGTCCCAAACGTAGACCGGAAGCGCGTGATGGGCACGAGGTTACTGCGGTGCGTCTGGATGACGCCCTTGGGCAGGCCGGTAGTGCCCGATGTGAACACCAGCGAAATCACATCATCGGGCTGGCAGCGGTACTTCGGCAGCTGACCCCGCCATTCCGCCAGCAGATCTTCCCACCTCAGGTGCGGCTCCTCCAGCTCTACTCCGGGGAGTGTGATCAGCGTGATGCCCGCCGGAAGTACCCCCCTCACCGCGTTCCAGTTCGAGGTTTCGCCAACGATCAGCGCTTTGGTTTCGGTGAAATCCAGAATGTACTGGGCCGTGGATGCGGGCAGCGTGGTGAACATGCTCACCGTGACATTGCCGGACTGGATAATCGCCAGATCCGCCATAAACCAGTGCGCACAATTGCGCGATAACAGCCCGATACGCTCGCCGTGGCCGAAGTGATGCTCCAGCATGGCGGCCATAGCATTGACAGTGGCGTGGGCTTCCTTCCAGGTCACATCCCGGGACCCCTCTGGCAGCAGGTCCTTCAACCAGACTCTATCCGGCGTTTCCGCAGCCCAGTGGGCCAGCAGTTTATCGAGTGTGTCAGCCTGCATGGTATTGTCCTCTCTTATTGTAATTCGAGATGCCGGTAACCGGGGCCGGAGCACCCGTCCGATCCAGTGTACAAAACCCCGCGTGGCTTGCCACGCAAATTCGTCCTCAGCGCAGTTCCAGGGTCTGCTGCCCTGTGCCGGTCGGCGTTCCCCGCTGTGCGACACCGGCCTGCCCCATATCGGGACGCTGGGCCCGGTTCAGGCCAACGGGCAGCCGCTCCAGTGCCCCGCGGCCCCAATCGTGCTGGGGCAGCCGCGCGGTAATGTCGTCCACATCCACGACCGGCAGCAGCCCGACCAACGGCTGTACCGAACGCCCGCCGCCCACGCTGTCGTCGCGACCATGCCAGCTGCCACCCACCAGGCGGTGTTGCTCGCTGAAGGTCAGCAACAGGGCTTCATTGCGGGTGCTGGCCCGGCCGACATCGAGGGACAGGAAATCCACACCCAGCGCACCGAGGCTGACGCCCAGCACGTTCTCCGTCACCTGCCAGGATTCCCAGCCGAGCACGTAGCCCCCGGGTATGGCGGACACGCGCAATGGCGGCCCGAGCCTCGAGAGAATATCGCCGGTACTGAGGTCCGTGACGGGCGTATTGGCCAGCGCCGCGGCCCCGGGGGGGAGACTCTCGCCGAGGTTGTAGTGCCACTGCGTGCAGCCGCCGAGCAACAGCGCGAGTGCCAGCAGCGACACGCGCCGCGCATCAGCCATTGTCGGCTGCCGCAATGCGACTTGCCGCATCAGTCAGCAGGCCGTTTTCGTCGAAGAAAAAGATCGCGCGATCATACTGCGTATCGATCTGCATGCGGTTATACAGCACCAGCACGATACCCTCGCCGTCGGAGCGCTCGAACAGGTAATAGAGAATCGACTCACCTTCAAGCGCGATGACCTGGGACGGTGGTCCAAGCGCGGCCATTACCTCGGCCCGCGTGGTCACGCCCGGCTGGAGCGTGTGCATATAGGCGTCGGTCCAGCCGGCCTCTACGCCCCGGCGGTTTTCGTATTGGGCACAGCCCGCGACCAGCAACAACAGGAAGGGCACTAAACAGCGGGCTACAGGTGTCATCATTGATCTCGCACGGCTTGTATTGGGCGATTATACGCCCGGAAACGGCGAACGGACTGCCCGCTCGCCCCTGTCGACCTCAGCCCAGCAGAAGGTCACTGCGCTGCACCACCTCCTGCCGGAAGGCAGCCGTCTTTTCGCTGTACTCACGGGAGTCGATCGTGGACACATAGCGCCACTCAGCGGTGAGTGACTCCGGCGTAAAGCGGGTGACCAGATAACCGCGGTCGATCAGGTTGGCGTACACGAGATCATCGACCAGCGTCGCAATGAGGGGCGAAAACAGCCCGGCCACATCGCGGCCCAGCACGTCCTCCAGCCCCGGCGAGCTGACACTTGCGGTTGCCAGTTCCACGCCCACCACCTCACCCGTGCTGGCGAAGAGCTGTGACGCCCAGGCGTTGTGCGTATCTCCCGCCAACGCGACCAGCCGACTGTTCATCTGGCGTGCCACTTCCAGCACGCGGTCACGCTCGAAAGCATACCCGTCCCAGGCGTCGAGATTGTAGGGAACCGCCGAGTCCAGCAGCGCCTGTTCTTCCGGCGTGCGCTCCTCTGGTGCCTTGTTCTTCGCCGTCACTGCGGCGAGCACCGCGGCGGTGCCAGCTGCCAGCGCATCGCCACCGCTGATGCTGGGCTCCAGCGCTTCGAGAATGGGGGCCGGCAACAGGTAGCGCGCCATCAACACCTGCTGGCCAAGCACTTGCCAGCGGGCTGTGGATTCGATCAGCTGCGTCTCCAGCCAGGCCAGTTGCTCTGCACCGAGAAGCGTGCGATCGGACGCATTGCTGGCAGCCCGCGTTGCCTCGACGTCAATGCGACCACCACTGACAAAGTCCGGGTAGACATACTGCCGGTCACGGCCAATCACACGTGTGTCCAGCATAATCAGGTCCAGCAGATCCCCGTAGGGCAATCGCCGGTAGATGATTTCCTGCTCACTCGCAGGGGGGCGTACCGGTAGCCATTCGTACCAGGCCTGTATCGCGGCGGCGCGCCTCTCTGAATACTCGCCCTCGGTGGCCGGATCATGATTCTCCGCACCCTCCCGCCAGGCATCATTGGCAATCTCGTGATCGTCCCAGACAACGATGAAGGGGTGCGCGCTGTGTGCTGCCTGCAGGTCGGGGTCTGTGCGGTACTGCGCGTAGCGAGTCCGGTAATCCACCAGGCTGAACAACTCGCCAGCGGGCTGTACCACGCGCCCCAGGGCTTCGGCATTGGCGCTGGCGTAGCCACCTGGTGCGTACTCGTAGATATAGTCACCGAGGTGCAGCACGGCATCGACCGGCTGTGCAGCCACCTCGCGGTATACGTTGAAGTAGCCCGCGGGGTAGTTGGAGCAGGACACCACGGCAAACGCCGCCGACGCAGTCGCGCCTGCCGGTGCGGTGCGGGTGCGACCCACACTGGAAAGCACCTCACGCACGCGGAAGCGATAGAAATACGTGGTACCCGCCGCCAGCCCGGTAACGTCCGCCTTGAGCGTAAAATCCACAGTTTCGTCGGTATTCCCGCGACCGCTGGCGACAAGATTGGCAAAGCCCTCATCGCTCGCAACTTCCCAGTCGACGGTGACAAATCCGGGCTCACGCGGGGTCACGCGAGTCCAGATAATCACGCGATCCGTCAGGGGGTCGCCGGAGGCTATACCGTGATTGAAATCGGCAGCGACGCCCTCAGGCAACGGCAGGGCATCGCTGCTGTCCGAACAGCCAGCGAGATTACCGCCCAGCAGCGGCAAAAGAGAAGCAGCCGCAATGCCCTTCACCAGAGTACGGCGGCGCAAATGAGGATGATCGGTCATGGTGTGCTCCGTAAGCAACGCCGCGACTCGCGGCCGGTAGAGCACACAGAATTACAGCAATCGTGTTACCGGCGCAAGCGCGCCAGAGGGCCCGTCAACGGCCACGACCGCCGCGCGACGGCGTACGGCCATTGTCCTTGCGACGGGCCTGCGCGCCGCGGCCCCCGGTACCCGCGCGAGTTCGGCGACGTGCCTGCGCGGGCGCGCCGTCGCGTGCCGCTGACGGCCCGCTGGGTGGTTTTTGCCGTCCACGGGCCGATGCGGCCGGGCGCCCCTTTGCCGGGCCTCCCTTTGCGGACCGCCCCCGGGGCACCGCGTGCTGGGGTTCAAAGCCTTCAATCTCTTCCCGCGGCAGGGTTTTGCAAATCAGGCGCTCGATGTCATAGAGGTAATCAGCCTCGTCAGCGCTGACCAGTGAATAGGCCTGCCCGGCGGCACCCGCGCGCCCTGTGCGACCGATTCGGTGCACGTAGTCTTCCGCGACATTCGGCAGATCGAAATTCACCACCTGGGGCAGCTGCTCGATATCCAGCCCCCGCGCGGCGATATCCGTTGCGACTAGGGCCTGTACACGCCCCTGCTTGAAATCGGCCAGGGCGCGGGTGCGTGCGTTCTGGCTTTTATTCCCGTGAATGGCGACTGAACGGATACCGTTCTGTTCCAGCTGCTGGCTGAGTTTGTTGGCCCCGTGCTTGGTGCGGGTGAACACCAGCACCTGATCCCAGCCGTGCACTGCGACCAGATGGCTCAGCAGTTCCGGTTTGCGCTTCTTGTCTACCGGGTATACCCACTGCTGCACCGTCTCGGCGGTGGCATTGGGCAGACTGACTTCTACACGGACCGGTTGCCGCAGATACCCCTGCGCCAATTGCGTGATCGGCCCGGAGAACGTCGCCGAGAACATCAGGGTCTGGCGGCGGGTGGGCAGCAGCGTGACGATGCGGCGGATATCGTGGATGAAGCCCATATCCAGCATGCGGTCGGCCTCATCCAGAACCAGCACCTCCAGATCGCGGAAATCCACGAACCCCTGTCCGTGCAAATCGAGCAGCCGGCCCGGCGTGGCGACCAGCACATCGACGCCGCGGCGCAGCTGCGCAATCTGTGGGTTGATGTTCACACCGCCGAATACCACCGCAGAGCGAACGCCATCATGTCTCCCGTAATCGCGAACACTCTCCTGCACCTGCGCGGCCAGCTCACGGGTGGGCGTGAGCACCAGGGCACGGCAACGGTTTGGCTGCGCCCGCGGGCCGCCCGCAAGGCGCTGCAGCAACGGCAGCGTGAATGCGGCGGTCTTACCGGTTCCGGTCTGGGCAGCGGCCATGACGTCCCTGCCCGCAAGAATCAGCGGTATCGCCCGGGCCTGGATGGGAGAAGGTGTTTGATAGCCCTGCTCGGCAACGGCGCGAAGCAGGCTGGGCGACAGCCCCAATGTGTCAAAGGTCATCAGCAGCGACTCCGGTTTACACGGCTCAGGATGCCTGCAACACCGCCTGCGGCCGATGAAAACGCAGCTTGGCCTGCCGGATTCGGTCATCGTGATCCACCGCGGTGCGCGCGATTTCCGCCGCAACACCCAGACGGTGAATCAGACCCTCCTGATTGGCCACCTGAATCGCCAGGCCCGGCCGCGCGTTCAGCTCCAGCAGCATCGGGCCTCGCTGGCGGTCCAGCACGATGTCTGCACCCAGATAGCCCAGCCCGGTCATTTCAGCGCAGCTCGCGGCGAGGTCCAGAATGGCATCCCAGTCGGGAAGCCGCAGCGACTTGAAGCAGGCGCCTGTATCCGGATGGTGGGTTACCAGGCTGCCGCGCTGCACGGCCGCAACGCTGAAGCCCTCACCGATATCGAGGCCCACCCCCACTGCGCCCTGGTGCAGGTTCGCCTTGCCGTCCGAGGCGTGGGTGGCACAGCGCATCATCGCCATCACCGGCACCCCCCGAAAGACGATCACACGAATATCCGGCACCCCCTCGTAGCTGTATTCCGCAAGCAGCGGGTTGAAATCGATCAGCGCCTCGATCATCGCGGCATCGTTGCGCCCGCCCAGGCTGTGCAGACCGGCGAGAATATTGGAGGTATGGCGGCGCAGATCGCGCTCATCCAGCACACCACCGCTGGACTTGACGAAATGCTCACCGTCGCGCGACGTGATCACCAGGATGCCCTTGCCGCCACTGCCCTGCACCGGCTTGATCACAAACGCGTCACGGCCCTGCAGCAGCTCCAGCATGCGGTTGATCTGGAACTGGTGCTCAATCACGCCGTAGAGTTCAGGCACGACAATATTGCGCTCCAGGGCGGCCTTCTTGGTCAGCAGCTTGTTGTCGACAATCTGGTAGTTGCGCCGGGGATTATTGGCGCCGATGAACGTGAGATTGCGCTTGTTCATGCCGAGGATGCCCCGCTCCCGCAGGACAGAGGGTTTCACCAGCCGAATCATTGCATCTTCGCCATGTCGCGGAACCGGTACAGCTCGGAAAGCCGGTAGCCGGTGTATTTGCCGATCAGCAGGATCACGCCGAGAAGACTGATCAGCAGCTCGGGGAAATTGAACGTCAGATGTTCTACCACCGGCACCGACATGGTGAGGTAGGCGAGCACGGCCACCAGAAGACTGCCACCGCCCTGCATCATGACCTCACGTCCACCCTCTTCCTCCCACAGGATCGACATACGTTCGATGGTCCAGGACAGAATGATGGTGGGAAAGAAGGTGACTGTCAGTGCCTGGTCAACGCCGAGTTTATAACTGATCAGGGACAGCGCGGCCATCAGCAGCACCACCACAATCACCACCGCAGAGACGCGGGCCACCAGCAGCAGGTTGAGATGGCTGAGCCAGGACCGTATCCACAGCCCGACACTGACCAGCACCAGGAATATCGCCAACCCCACCCACAGCGTGGTTTGCAGGAAGGCCAGCGCAATCAGCACCGGCATGAAGGTCCCTGAGGTTTTGATGCCCACCAGTACCCGCATCATGACCACGACAAAGGCCGCAACCGGCAACAGCAGAATACCCTTGAAGATCCCCTGCTGCTCAACGGGCAAGGCGTAGATGGAAAAGTCCAGCAGGGCAAATTCGTCACTGCGCTCTTCCATGCTGACTACGGTCTTCGCCGACAGGCTGTTGCGTACCAGCGCGAACTCAAGTCTGGAGTCGCGGCCGCCCAACACGCGGAGCGCCGCGCCATTGCCCTGGCGCCAGACGAAAAAATCGTCGGGCAGGCCGGCTTGCCCGCTTTCCGGGTCAAAGACTTCCCAGTCACTGCCATCGTAGACCTGCAGCAGCGTGCTCAATGTCTGCCGCCGGCGACCGTCCTGCAGGGCAATGCCGCGCACGGGATAGGCGGGAATATCAACATAGGCCAGCACATCCAGCATGACGCGCAGCGGCGCATCGCTGTAGGTCCCCAGCAGGAACTCAGCGTCCTGGCTGGGCTCTGCACGGCGCAGCTCCTGGATCATCAGGGCGGTGAACGTGGCCGGGCTACTGGAGCGCTCCCGCAGGTCTGCCACGAAGCGCTCCATCGCCGCCTGCTGGTCGGCTTCGAGAAGGGGTGGATCAGGTGTTTCCACCGGCATATCGGGCAACTCGGCACGCCGCGCACGGTATACCTGTTGCTTGAAGTACAACGTTGTCGGGTGCTCCAGCAGTTGGCGCGACCAGCGTGCCACACGTCCATCCGCCTCCTCGAACACAGAGAAGCCGAAGCCGGAGGAGGCGAAATGCTCTTCCAGCGTTACCCAGCCGCCGAGCCCGGAGGGCAGCGCGAGGTCCACTTCGACCGGACCACTTGCCGGCTTGAAACTGACCTTGGTCTCGATGGTCCAGACCTCTCGCGACTCGCCCGGCCACAAGGGCAGGTCGAGCCCCACCACTTTGTACGCTGCTACAGCGATACCAAAAACAATCAGTGCGCCGGCGACAATGCCGACCTTTGCGCGGGATGCAATCATGGGGCTGCCGGGTGCTCCAGGGTGTGACGCCGGCTGACATCGACAATCGCCACGTCAGTCAGCAGGTTGCGCCCCACCACAACCGGGTAGGGCATCTCGGTATTCTCGGACAGATTGACTTCAACCCGGGCCCGGTTGTCGCCCAGGGTGAGCCACATGCTGACGATATAATTGCGGCTGCTGTTGCCGTAGGCATCGACCGCCGAGGTGCGCCGCAACAAGGGTGCTTCCAGCGCGTGCTGCTCATCACTGGCGGGATCGACCAGCACATAGCTCACGTAACGCTTGCCATCCTTTTCCAGTAGCCGTACATCCCGCGCCGCTATGATGGTGTGCTCACTCGCCGTGTCGATCACCGCCTCCAGGGTCAGGCCCGAAGGTTCCACGCGAACAAACTCCAGCACCCCGATAATCGGCAGTTCAAGCTCCCCCGCTGTCGACGGACGCGCGGGCACCGGCACCGGAGCTGCGGGACGCAACACGATTTTCTCCAGTACCCGAGGTTCGGGGCACTCCTGCAGTGGGCAGATCGGGCACATGACAACCGGGGCTTCCGGGCAGATGGGTGCCTGGTTAGCCTGTTCGGGTAACGCCTGGCAACCCGCCAGAAACCCGCACATCACCAGCGCTGTGACTTTGAATCGCAAAACCATGAAATCCCCTTATCGCGGCCATCGTCGGAGGCCGCCTTTGGCGACAGTATACTGTAGCGCCGCGCAGCAAAGCACCCGCACGGAAAGCGCAGTTTTTACATACCCGCGCAGCACTATGTCCCTCTTGATCTTGCCCCGGCTTGCCCCTACTGTGCGCCGAGCGGGCTCGCCGACGCGGGTGGACCCACCGATCACAGAGAGGATGCCGTCATGATCACCTGGAACGAAATCTGCCGTCTCGCCAACGAAGGCAATCCGGAGCCTGACACGACCCTGCAGCGCAGCGATGCGGAATGGGCCGCGCTGCTGACCCCTGAACAGTATCATGTCACCCGTCAGGCCGGCACTGAACGCGCGTTCAGCAATGACATGTGCTCGCGCTTCGAGCCCGGCAACTACGCCTGCGTCTGCTGCGGCACTCTGCTGTTTGATGGTGAGCAGAAATTTGAATCCGGGAGCGGCTGGCCCTCCTTTACCCAGCCGGTAAAGGCCAACGTCATCGCCTACCACAACGACCACAGCTTCGGTCGCTCGCGCATCGAGACGACCTGCAACACCTGTGGAGCGCACCTCGGACACGTATTCCCGGATGGGCCGCCGCCCAGCGGGCTGCGCTACTGCATGAACGCAGTCGCCCTGCACAAGCTTGAAGAGGACGGGGATGCCCCGGCATGAAGCGACTGCTGCTGATGTTCAGCCTCGCGGGATTGACGGCCTGCGGCAGTCAGGGACAGCGCGCGCAGGAGGCCGTCACGGCGGCCCTGCCCGCTGTCGAGACCATCGAATTTCGCGGGCTCGCAGACTATCCCGGGGCCGTTGTCTGCGGAGACTACCGGTCTATCCAGCGCTATGGCGACACGCCGGGCTTCAAACCGTTCATTTTCCGGGCCGGTCAGGCTGACGTCTTGCCGACAGCCCAGGACATCACCGTGTTCTGCAGCGAAGACCCCGCTGCCGCCCTGTACGCGCTGACCGGCATCCAGACGCGCCCAACAGCCGGCAATGCGCTGCGCAAGATCGCCGAGGACCTGGGTCGGCTGCAGGCTGCGCTGGACGACTACTACAACGACGTCGCCACCTATCCACAAACCGACCCGGGACTGGAGAGCCTGCTTCGGCCTATCGGCAGCCTGCGCCGCGCAGGTCGGTTCAGGGAAGGCGGCTATCTGGACACAATCCCCCTCGACCCCTGGCAACGGCCCTACCGCTACAGCGCGCCCGAGTTTGCGGGCTCACGCCAGCCACCCTCACTGCTCACCCTTGGCGCCGACGATGCGCCTGGCGGCGAGGGCGAAAATGCGGATGTATCCCTGAATGAACTGCACTACCTGCAGCACCTGCTGAAGATGTCCGGCCCGTGACCGACAACCCACTCACCTACGGCAGCGACATCCTTGTACGGTTCAGTGATACCGATGCCCAGGGGCACCTGTACTTCGCAAACTACCTGGTCTACGCCGATGAGGTTGCCGGCTTCTACATGGAAGAGCTCGGCCTGGGTGCCATGAACCCGCAAACCGCACCCTGCTTCATCTTCACCGTGAATATCAACTGCGACTATCTCGGCGAATGCCATGCGTATGAGACCGTGTCCGTGCGGGTGGGTTATACCCGCCTGGGTCGCAGCAGTGCCGAACTCGCATTCACGCTGCACGAGAAGCACAGTGGTCGGCCCCTCGCCCGCGGCAGTCTCACCCAGGTATTCACGGACAAGCAGACCCGCAAATCCATCGCCATCCCCGCCCGGTTTCGCGACGCCATCCTTGCCCGCCAACCCGAACTCGGTGCCGGGCAGCCGGCGCAAACCAGTTGACCACAGGAACACCCTGCGCAACCATCGCAGGGTGGACGCTCGCCACACCGGTGTGCGTCAAGGCGTCGTAGCAGGACATCGGCTCATGCCCCAGCGGCCGGATTACAAAACTGCCCTGAGCGTGATACGCGAGCAGGTGCAGAGCAAAGACTTCGCCCGCAGCCTGCGCGAGTCGGCTATGCTGCTCGAGCAGAACAGCAATATCGCCGAGCTTTGGAGCCTGCAGGGACAGTCACTGCAGGGGCTGGGTCGACTGGCGGAGGCAGAGGCCTGCTACCGCACCGGTCTGGAACTCTGCAGCGGCGCACCGCGCCTGCTGGTCCAGCTCGGGCACCTGCTGAGCCGGCAGAATCGCGGCGAGGAAGCCTGTGACTGCTTCGCGCAGGCAATGGCTGCGGACGCCACCTTGACCGATGCATACCGCGGGCTGCTCAATTTCCGTGCCATTCCGCTGGACAGCCCGGAAGTCGCCACCCTGCTGAAACTGGCGCTGGACACCGAGCGCAGTCACGCTGCCCGAGCACGAGCCCTGTTCCTGCTGGGGCAGATCTATACCGAATCCGGCCTCGACAATCCGGGCTTCGCCTTTTACGAGCAGGCAAACCGGTTTGCCGCGGCCGACCTGAAAGGCACGCGTGAGTACCAGGTATCCCCCAGCGCCGCAGGTATGGATCGGCCGTTTTTCAGCCGGTATCCCCGCAGGCAAGCCGCACCGCACTGCCCCCTGCTGGTGGTGGCGGGGCTGCCACGCTCGGGCAAGAGTCTCGTCGAAACGCTGCTCGCACAACATCCGGGTGTCGTCGCCGGTGGCGAACTCGCACTGGTGCGCAAACTGGCGGCGTCTTTACCGGCAGAGGGTAACCTGCACACCCAGGCCAAGAGACTCGTGGCACAGGCCGAGTCCCCGCTGCTGCAACTCTGCCCTCCCCTGGAGGGCGCTGGGGCGCGCTACCTCACCGACACGTCACCCGCGAACCTGAGCCGGCTGGGCTGGCTGGGGCTGTTGCACCCGGAAGTACCCGTAGTCCTGTGCAGGCGGGCTCCACTCGATCTGGGCCTGGCGCTGTTCTTCAAGAATTTCCGTAGCGGCCACCGCTACAGCTACCAACTCGCTACCATAGGCCGCGCCATGGCGTTGGCGGAGAAGCTCATCGACCACTGGCAGGCGGCCCTGCCGAACCCACTGTTGCAGGTGCAGTACGAGACCCTGGTACGTGAGCCCGACGTGGTGCGCAAAGCGCTGACGACGCTGCTGGCGCTCGACGATACAGGCAGAGCCGAGCAGCAGGCCCCTGGAACAGCCCGGACCTGGCGCATTTTCCCAAGCCGTTCGCTGGACTCCGTCGGGGAGATCAGTCCCGCGCTGGTCGGATTTGCGCACCGCTTTCGGCATCAACTGGCGCCAATGATGCAGGCCTACACAGACGAACTCGCCCGACCGCGCCTGAGCAGCCCCCCGGAACCCCGGAGCTACCGGGAGCGTCGTCGCAAACGCAGCAGGGCGTGACGGGCGCGCGTTGCACACGAGGCAATAGTCGACTAAAATACTCGGGTATTCACCGGCATCCTGGTCGAGCGTGTCGCCATCGGGGTGCAGCGCGTGCGAAAATACACGGAACCACGAGCCACCACTGTCACGCCCGCCAGCACAGGTCACTGATTATGTCGCAGGAACACATCGAACACGCCATACGCAAGGAATATGCGGCGGGCTTCACCACCGACATCGAGTCAGACACTTTGCCGCCGGGCCTGAACGAAGACACCATCCGCTTCATTTCCGGTCGCAAGAACGAGCCTGAGTGGTTGCTTGAATGGCGACTTGAAGCCTATCGCGACTGGCTGAAGATGGCTGAGCCGTCTTGGGCACACGTGAACTACCCACCGGTCAAGTTCAACGAAATCTCGTATTTTTCCTCGCCGAAGGCGATGAAGGACCGCCCCCAGAGCCTGGACGAAGTCGACCCCCAGCTCATCGAGACCTACAACAAGCTGGGCATACCGCTGCACGAGCAAGCCGCCCTCGCCGGTGTCGCCGTCGATGCGGTGTTCGACTCGGTCTCCGTCACAACGACCTTCCGCGAAAAGCTCTGGGAGGCAGGCGTCATATTCTGTTCCATCTCGGAGGCGGTTCACGACTACCCTGAGCTGATCAAGAAGTACCTGGGCAGTGTGGTGCCGCGCAAGGACAACTTCTACGCGGCGCTCAACAGCGCGGTGTTCAGCGATGGTTCCTTCGTCTACATCCCCAAGGGTGTGCGCTGCCCCATGGAACTGTCCACCTACTTCCGCATCAATGAAGCCAACACCGGCCAGTTTGAGCGCACGCTGATCGTTGCCGACGAAGGTAGTCACGTCAGCTACCTTGAGGGTTGCACCGCTCCCATGCGCGACGAGAACCAGCTGCATGCCGCCGTGGTTGAGCTGGTGGCGCTGGATGGCGCGGAGATCAAATACTCCACGGTGCAAAACTGGTACCCGGGGGACGCCGACGGCAAAGGCGGCATCTACAACTTCGTGACCAAACGCGGCGTGGCGCACCGGGACTCGAAGATCTCCTGGACGCAGGTGGAAACCGGTTCGGCCATCACCTGGAAGTACCCGAGTTGCATACTGCGCGGTGACAACAGCGTCGGCGAATTTTACTCGGTTGCCCTGACCAACAATGCGCAACAGGCCGACACCGGCACCAAGATGATTCACCTCGGCAAAAATACGCGCTCAACCATCATCTCCAAAGGCATATCGGCGGGCAAGAGTTCCAACGCCTATCGCGGCCTGGTGCGCATGAGCCCGCGGGCGGAGGGTGCGCGCAACTACACCCAGTGCGACTCACTGCTAATTGGTGATCGTTGCGCGGCGCACACCTTCCCCTACATCGAAAGCCGCAACCCCTCGGCTGTGGTTGAACACGAGGCAACGACCTCCAAGGTGAGCGATGACCAGCTGTACCTGTGCCAGCAGCGCGGCCTCGACGCAGAGAAAGCGGTCTCCATGATCGTCAATGGCTTCTGCAAGGAAGTCTTCAGGGAACTGCCCATGGAGTTTGCCATGGAAGCAGGCAAGCTGCTGGAAGTGAGCCTCGAAGGTTCTGTCGGTTAAACCCATGACTAGTGTGCGGCGCCGCTGCCGCACTTCGGAGCAAGAAGACCATGTTGAAGATCGACAACCTGCACGCCAGTGTAGAGAACAAAGCCATTCTGAAGGGCCTCGACCTCACCGTCGGCGCGGGCGAGGTCCATGCGATCATGGGGCCCAACGGTTCGGGCAAGAGCACGCTGGGTCACGTGCTGGCGGGTCGCCCCGGCTACACGGTCACGGCGGGCAGCGCACAGCTGCTGGGCCAGGATCTGTTAACACTCGACACTGAGGAGCGCGCGCACCTCGGACTGTTCCTCGCCTACCAGTACCCGGTGGAGATTCCGGGCGTCAGCAACATGGAATTTCTCAAGGCCTCCGTCGATGCCGTGCGTGAACACCGCAACGTGCCGGCGCTGGACAGTGTGTCTTTCATGAAGCAGGCCCGCGAGGCCTGCAAGGCCGTGAACCTGGACCAGGCATTCCTCAAGCGCGGCGTCAACGAGGGCTTTTCCGGCGGCGAGAAGAAACGCAACGAACTGATGCAGATGATGCTGCTGGCGCCAAAGCTCTGCATCATGGACGAAACCGACAGCGGACTGGATATCGACGCGCTGCAGGTGGTCGCCGATGGCATCAACGCCATGCGCAGCGCGGACCGCAGCTTTATTCTGGTGACGCATTACCAGCGCCTGCTCAATTTCATCAAGCCGGATCGGGTGCACGTGCTCTCTGGCGGTCGTATCGTGAAGTCCGGCGATCATTCACTGGCGCTGGAACTCGAGGAGCGTGGCTACGCCTGGCTGGAGGATGTCGCCTGATGAATGACTTCATGCAGCAGGCGCTGGCGGCTGCCGCGCGCTCAGCGCCACCCTGGCTGGAGCCACTGCAGGCGCAGGGTCGTGAAGCCTGGAGCAAGACATCATTGCCCACGCGCAAGACCGAGGCGTGGAAGTACACCAGCCTACAGGCGCTGCAGAAAACCTTTAGCGCAGCGCCCACACAGGCCGCCGGCTCGCCGCTTGGAGACGTGCCGCTGCCGAAACTGACGGGGCCCACGCTGGTGTTCACCGACGGCCACTATCGGTCAGACCTGTCCACCACAGAACTCCCTGCCGGTTTAAGACTGGTGCGCTTTGCCGATGCCACCAGCGATCAGGCCGAGCGCATTGCCGCGGCACTGGGCAGCGCCATCCTCCCCGGGCGTCACGTGTTTGCACCGTTGAATGACGCCACACTGACCGATGGCGTATTCATGGACGTGCCGGCAAACACCCACATCGAGACTCCCGTGCATATTGCCTGGCTGACCACGGGGCAGAACGAGTCCATCAGTGTGACCCAGCGCCTGCTGGTCTGCCTTGGGGAAAACAGTGGCGCCACGCTTGTCGAGTCCTTCGCCAACACTGCCACCGGCGGCACCGCCTTCACCAACGGACTGACCGAGTTGCTGATCGGCCGCGGGGCGCAGCTGAATCACTACCGTCTGCATCTTGAGCAGGGCGACGTGGTACATATCGGCGGTGTGCACGCCCGCCAGGATGCGGACAGCGTGCTGAACGGTTTCCATCTGGCACTGGGCAGCGCGCTGAAACGTATTGATCTGGTCGTCGATCAGCAAGGGCCTGGGGCGCATTCTTCCCTGGACGGCCTGTACCTGCCGCGGGGCACCGAAACCGTGGATTACCACACCTGCATCGAACACGCCGTGCCCCACTGCACCAGCCAGGAGCGCTTCCGTGGCATTATCGCTGATGAAGCCAGCGCTGTGTTCAACGGGCGCATTCACATTCATCCACAGGCGCAGAAAACCCGCGCGGAGTTGAGTAACAAAAACCTGCTTACCAGCAACAAGGCGGAGATCAACACCAAGCCGGAGCTGGAAATCTACGCCGATGACGTACAGTGCGCCCACGGCGCTACTGTGGCTCAGTTGGATCCGTTAACACTGCACTATCTGCGCACGCGGGGCGTGCCGCGCGATGAGGCCGAGGTGATGCTCAGCTACGGCTTTATCAACGAACTGGTGGAGGCAGTGGCACAGGCCGAACTGCAGGCCTTCCTGAAGCCCCTGCTGGCCCGTCGCTTTGCGCGGGATTCACGCCTGACGAGGCATATCCTGTGAGCTCTCCTGCTACGATCACGCCCGTAAAATTCAATCCCGAGGCATTGCGCCAGGATTTTCCGATCCTGCAGCAGTCTGTCAATGGCGCTCCACTGGTCTACCTCGACAACGCCGCAACCACGCAAAAACCGGAAGCGGTGATCGAGGCGATCTGCAATTACTACCGCCACGACAACGCCAATGTACACCGCGGTGTACACACCCTGAGCGACCGGGCCACAGTGGCCTTCGAAGGCGCGCGCGAAACGGTGGCCCGATTTATCAACAGCCCCGGCAGCCACCAGGTCATCTGGACACGAGGCGCCACCGAGGCGATCAACCTGGTCGCCTACAGTTGGGGTCGCAGCCAGCTGCGCGGCGGTGACCGTATCCTCGTTTCCTACCTCGAACACCACTCGAACATCGTACCCTGGCAGCTGGTAGCCGCCGCCACCGGCGCCGAGGTAGTGCCCATCCCCATCACCGAGGCCGGCGATATCGACCTCCAGGCACTCGCAGGCCTGCTGGATGAGCGCGTGAAACTGGTTGCGATCAACCACGTCTCCAATGCATTGGGCACCATCAACCCCGTGGCGGAGATCAGCCGCATGGCGCACGCCGCCGGGGCGAAGATCCTGGTGGATGGCGCCCAGGCGATTGCCCACATGGCGGTCGACGTGCAGTCCATCGGCTGCGACTTTTACGTCTTCTCGGCGCACAAGCTGTTTGGCCCTACCGGCATCGGCGTCCTTTGGGGTCGGGAGGCCCTGCTGGAAGACATGCCGCCCTTCCTCGGTGGCGGCGAGATGATCGAAACCGTCAGTTTCAGCGGCAGCACCTGGAACACACTGCCTTTCAAGTTCGAGGCGGGCACGCCCAATATTGCCGGTGCGATTGGTCTGGCCGCCGCCATCGATTATCTCGCAGGCATTGACATCGAAGCCGCTGCAGCGCACGAGGAGAGCCTGCTGCAACAATCGGTCACACTCGCCGCGCAAGTCGATGGCCTGCGCCGCATCGGCTGCCCAGCACACGCTGTTGGCATCTTCAGCTTCGTACTCGAGGGCGTGCATCCCTCCGACCTCGGGATGCTGCTGGATGAACAGGGGATCGCCGTGCGCACCGGCCACCACTGCACGCAGCCGCTGATGGCCCACTATCAGCTGCCGGGCACGGTACGCGCGTCCTATTCACTGTACAATACCGCGGATGATGTCGAGCGACTGTTCGCCGGTATCCACAAGGCAAAACGGCTCTTTGGCTAGAAGGTTATTTATGAGCGTTGAAACGTTTGACGTGAACACCGATGCCCTGCAGGTTACGCCGGCGGCGGCTGCCTACCTGAAGAAACAGCTGGGTCAGTCGGGCAAGCGGGCGCTGCGCATCAGCGTTCGGGAGAGTGGCTGCACCGGCTTCATGTACGTCATGGACGAAGTGGACAGCGGTCAGGAGGGCGACCTCGCCCTGCATCCGGATGCGGAGCTGGCGATTTTCGTGGACCGCGCCTCCCTGCCCGTTTTGCAGGGCACCCGGCTGGATTTCGAAAAGGAAGGCCTGAACCGCACCATCAAGTTCCACAACCCCAACGTCACTGCTGCCTGCGGCTGCGGCGAAAGCTTCAGCATCAGCTGATCCGCGGAGTCTGCATGAGCGCCCAGGAAAGAACACTGTTGACCACCCAGCGTGACTGCCCGGGCAGGCTGGTACCCGTTGGCGATCCGGTGACCATCCCGGCGCACACCTTCGTGACGCTGACTCAAGCGCTGGGTGGCAATTACACTGTCATTCACAACGGCAATATGGTGCGTGTCGACGGTACCGATGCCGACGCGCTGGGGCTGACACCACAGCGGCTGGACTTTACCCCGCCGGCAGACGGCCGCATAGACGAGACGCAGGTGTGGGAGGCACTGGGTACCGTATATGACCCGGAGGTCCCGGTCGACCTGGTCAACCTGGGACTGATCTACAGCGTCGAGATCGACCAGGCCAGTGGCCGTGTCGCAATCAGCATGACCCTGACAGCGCCCGGCTGCGGTATGGGCCCGGTGCTGGTGGGGGACGTCAAGTACCGCGTGTCACAGGTGCCGCATGTCAAAGAAGTCGACGTGGATCTGGTTTTCGATCCGCCCTGGAGCCGCGACATGATGTCAGAGGAAGCCCAGCTCGAAACCGGCATGTTCTACTAGGGAGACTTCATCGTGCCAGACCCGGCGCCCGCCAATCCGTTTGGCCACAGCATCACGAGCGACGACATCATAGACACCCTCGCGTTCTTTGATGACTGGGAGGACCGCTACAAATACATCATCGACCTGGGCCGCGAACTCCCGGACATGCCGCCGGAACTGCGCACCGAGGAACGCAAGATCCGTGGCTGTCAGAGCCAGGTGTGGATCGATGCACAGTTGCAGCAGGGTCGCCTGCAGCTGTCAGTGGACAGTGACGCGTTTATCGTCAAGGGCCTGCTCGGCGTCGTGCTCGCGGCCTACAACAACAAGACGCCCGAGGAAGTGCGGGCGTTCGATATCGACGCGTATTTCGAACAACTTGACCTGTTGCGTCACCTGTCTCCCACGCGTGGCAATGGGCTGCGGGCAATGGTCGCCCGGATCCGCCAGATCGCCGGCGCAGGTTGAGATCGACGCAAGCGCCCTGCAAACGGGCGCTCGCGCAGACCGTACCGCCTTAGTCGTCCTCTTCGGTAAGATCGTCTTCCTCGAGCTCATCCTCAGGCGTTAGGTCATCGTCTTCAGACTCATCGGGATCATCATCGTCTTCCGTGACATCATCGTCGTCCGTCAGGTCGTCATCGTCCGTCAGGTCATCCTCGTCGCTGTCGTCATCACCGGAGGTGAGGGGGTCGTCGTCCAGGAAATCGTCACAGCCCTCACTGGAGTCATCTGTGGCATCGCCATCCTCAGAGTCATCATCACCGAAGCAGGCGAACTCTCGCTCACCCGCCAGGGCCACCAGGTCTTCAAACTCCACTTCATCGGCGATCCCATCGGCGACGGGGTCATCGCTGACCTTGACCAGATCACCGGGCTGCACATTGGCGAAGAACAGGTCGGCATCAATATCGACGTCATCCCTGCCTTCAAACTCGGCACCTGAGGTGCTGTAGGTCAGGCCCAGAATGGTGATGCTCTCGCCCGCCACAAAGCTGTCTACCGGCCCCTGCAGCGACTGCTCGTTCTCATCATCATCCCGCTCCACCGTTGTCGCTACCAGCCGGTCACCATCGAGATAGGCCTCCACCTCCAGGTAATCACCCGGCACGAGGTCGCCGATACGCAGGATACTGGCACGATCCGAGTCGTCGTCCAGCCGGGTGCTCTGCGACAGGGTCACGGCAATCGAGCCGGGTACCAGCTGCAGGGTGAGGGTGCCGGCGTCAACGTCAACCGCACCCAGCGGGCCCTCCACCTTGATGCGTCCACGGCGTGACTCGATACGGCTTGCCACCAGCCTGCCCTGCTCCCAGACCCCGTTTATCTGCACCACTGCGCCATTGCCCAGCACCAGACCCGCGGGTTGCAGGGTCGCGGCGCTGGCGTCGACGTCAACGCCTCCCACACGGAAGCTGGCGGGGCTCTGGTATCCCGTGATGGCACCCTGCACCTGCACCGCCGCACCCTCCGCGAAGCGGTTGCTGACGCCTTCATCCAACTCGATGCGCACAGCAGTGAGCACGCCTTCGGCGAGTGTGCCGCGCACTTCCACCAACTGTCCTTCGCTCAATATGGCGCCGCCAAAGTCTTCCAGAGCGGCCTCACTGGCATCCACGGTCACATCACCGAGCATGAACTGGTTTTCGGTGAGCGCCGTGACGCGGCCGCGCAGCTCCACCTGGGATTGACCGGCAACGAACCGCCCTTCCCGCTCAACCCGGGTTGCCCGCAGACTCTCGCCGCGGCCAGTGAATCCGGAAACTTCTACGACATCGTCAAGCGCCAGCGTATCGAACGTGACGTCATCAAACACGGTACCCAGGCGCTCAACGATCACGTTGATGCCAAGAATGGTCAGCAGTTTTGCATCGCCGTCGGCAGAGACTTCAATGCCGGATATCGGGCCCTTCAGTTCATTGTCATAAATCACGCGCTCCGCAGTGCCGTTGGTGCCGCTGTCATCCACTTCCCCGGTCACCAGCACCACCATCCCCAGGCGCAGGGCATCATCATCGCGCACTTCGCCATTGACGATGACTTCAGCGTCGTCGGTCTCGAAGCGCACACCATTGACAAAGATGCTGCCGAAGCCATCAATCGACCCACTACTGGTTGTGCTCGACCCGGAGCCACCTATGCCACCACCCGATGTGGGTGGGACACTGACGGCTGCACTGAGGAGATCGCCACCGCCACCTCCACCGCAGGCAGAGAGCACCAGGGCCAAAGCGCTGGACGTGACGAGGGGACGCGGTACGAAGGTGTGTTTCATGGCAACTGCTCCTGTTCAGGGAGTTCAATGTAGTAGATGCCAACAGCGACATAGCGGGGTGACTCTGCCCCCTCTTCTGCCGTGTCGTCAACTTGGTGCTGGTTCAGCCAGGCGTTGTACTCTTCGAGCAGTGCCTGGGACTTGCGGTTGGACAGCGCACGAAACTCCGCGGCCGCCGCGCCGCCGATGGAGGCGTTGGACACCTTGCGCTGGAAAAAGCGGTCTGCAGGAGGGGCTTCCAGGTTGTGGCCAATGGTGAAGACCAGTTCACCCACATCCCTGCCGAGGATGTTGAGTTTTTCCAGCGATGTCGCCATCGGAATGTAGGCACGTTCAACAAGAAGTGCCCTGCCCTCGTGGACCTGGACGTTAGCACTGGCTTCCAGAATAGCCAGCATGGCCGCCGCCGGAACGTCACCGCTGTAACGGCGTGTGAGCTCGGCGAAGCTCGCCTCGGCACCCTCGAGCGGCAACGCCGCGGGCTGACCAGCGGCATCGTGAAAATCGGCGTCGTTGACCCAGCCGCTGATCACCCGGATTGCCCGGTTATAGCGCTGGCTCGCTCCCGCACTGACGGGCGCATCGTCTTCACGCAGCCGGCTGATTTCCTTGCGGGTCATACCCGTGAGGGCCGACACACTGGAGACCGTTGCGCGTTTGCCGCTGCGGGCGGCGAGCGCAAAGCCCTCATCGGCAAAGGCACGCCTGGCCAACTCGGCAAAGGCGCCGTAGGCCATGCCGTGTGAAAGCAGCACGCGGGCAAGGGGGCGCAAGATACGCAGTACCGCCGCCGCCAGAATGTCATGTATTGGCATATCCATATTTGGGAATTTATTCCCAAATATGGATAAGGTCAAGCCTGTTTTTGCATTTCTTCTGAAATCGCCTGCCGATACCCGGACAGGCCCTGCAGCACCAGCGCTATCGCCAGCGGACAAACCAGTACCGGCAACAGTGCCAGGGCATAGCGCAGGTCGAGATCATTCCCGAACAGAAAGTCGGTGAGCATCGCCACCGCACTGGGACCAAAGGCGAGCCCGAACAGATTGGTGAAGAACAGCATCAGCGCCGATACCTGTGCCCGCATGCGATTGGGCGTCATGAACTGGACGGCAGCCACGCCGACGCCAAAGTGCGCATTGAGGAAAAACACGATAGGTGCCGCCCACCAGATTGCCTGCTCGGGAGTGGTGCTCAACGGCCCCGCGATCGCCGGCACCATCCACAGTGCAGCGACCAGCAGCACAATGCGCAACGGTGCGTCTGCGTAACCCCGGCGCCGCAGCGGCTCCACGGACCATCCCCCCGCCAACGCGCCCAGGCTCCCCGCAATCAGAAACATCAGGCCAAACTGGCTGCCCGCTTCGGCCCGGGGCATGGCGAAGCTGCGCATCAGGAATTCCGGATACCACGCCATGGTGCCGTAGCCGAGGATGCTGAGCACGGACGCAGCCCCGATGGGCGCAAGATAGCCCCGCGCGTGCGCCCGCAGGTGGCGGAAGATGGCACCCAGCTCCGGTGTAGAGGGCTCCACCACCGCCGAGCCTGCAACGGCGACAGCCCCACCGCGGCGCGCCGGCTCCGGGAGAAAGCCCAGCAACACGGCGAGCAACAGGCCCGGTGCGCCCACCGCGATAAAGGTCATCTGCCAGGGGCGCATCTCGCCCAGCAGTGGCAGGGTCACCGGCCCACTCTGCGCAAACCACGCGTAGACTGCGCCGCCGACGACGTAGGCGAGCCCCCCTCCCAGGGTGATCCCCAGGCTGTAGACCGCGAGGGCACGCGCCAGTTTTTCCCGGGGAAAGAGATCCCCCAGCATGGAATAGGCGGAAGGCGACAAGGTGGCTTCGCCGACACCCACCCCCACTCGCGCCAGGAACAGGCCACCAAAGCTGCGTGCAGCACCGCAGAGGCAGGTCATCACGCTCCACGCGACCAGGCCCGAGGTGATGATCCACTTGCGGCTGTGACGATCGGCGAGTCGTGCAATCGGCAGGCCCATGACGATATAGAACATGGAAAACGCAAAACCGTGCAGCAGACTGTACTGGAAATCACTGATGGCGAAATCGGCGCGAATCGGCCCGATCAGCACAGCCATGACATTGCGATCAATGAAGGACAGGATATAGGCCAGCAACAGCAGCATGAGGGCGTAGTTGGCGGTGCCCGCGGCCGGATAGTCGGCTGCGGCGCCCTCGCCCGTCGGCTGCGGCGCCGTCACAGTGCGGGTGACCCGTCGCAGAGCAGCCAGCTGATGTAACGCTTACAGCAGTCCACGCCCGGGAATCGCCTGCAGCAGCTGACGGGTGTATTCCTCCCGCGGACTATTGAACAGGGCATCACCGGTACCCTGCTCTACCACACGCCCCTTGTACAGCACGAGTATGCGGTCGGCGATGTGGCGCACCACCGCAAGGTCGTGCGAAACAAACAGCATGGTCAGGCCGTACTCACGACCCAGCTCCAGCATGAGTTCAAGGATCTGCGCCTGTATGGTCACATCCAGTGCAGACACCGGCTCATCGGCCACCACGAACTCGGGGCGGGTTGCCAGCGCTCGACCGATCGCGATGCGCTGCCGCTGTCCGCCAGAAAACTCGTGCGGGTACTTGCGCACAAAAGCGCGGGCCAGGCCAACATCATCCATCAGGCGCAGGACACCCTGCTCCACCGTCTTGCGTGATTCAATACCGTGCAGGAGCAAGGGTTCGGCCAGGGTGTCATAAACCGACATGCGCGGGTTCAGAGACGCATACGGGTCCTGGAATATCATCTGCATGCGCCGCCGCATCTGTTTCAGGGCGGTACCCTGCAGGCTGGTCACATCGGTGCCGTCAAACAGCACTTCACCGCGAGTCACCGGCACCAGCCGCAGCAGCGAGCGGCCGATGGTGGACTTGCCGCTGCCCGACTCCCCGACCAGACCCAGCACCTCACCGCGCTGTATGGTGAAGCTGACATCATCGACGGCACGTAACGGCTCCGCCCCGCGCCCCTGGGAAAACCAGGTGCACAGGTTGCGCACCTGGATCAGATCGTCACGGGGCACCTCGCCAGGTGCCTTGCTACCCGCGGGAATCGCCGCCAGCAGTTTCTGTGTGTAGGGATGCTCGGCGGCCTCAAAAATCGCCTGGCGGTCGCCCCGCTCCACCACGTGGCCCTTTTCCATCACCACGATTTCATCGGCGATGTCGGCGACCACCGACAGGTCGTGGCTGATGAAGATAACGCCGATGTCGCGCTTGCGCTGCAACTCGGCTATCAGCCCAAGGATCTGCGCCTGTATGGTGACATCCAGTGCGGTGGTGGGCTCGTCGGCTATCAGCAGTTTGGGTTCATTGATCAACGCCATGGCAATCATCACCCGCTGGCGCATGCCCCCGGAGAACTGGTGGGGGTACTGGTCTATCGTCGACTCGGGGTCGCGCAGGCCCACCTCTGCCAGCAGTTCCAGCGCTCGCGCGCGCGCCTGCTGCCGCGTCACCTTACGGTGATACAGCAACGGCTCCATCAACTGGTTGCCCACGGTCATGTAGGGGTTGAGGCAGGTCATCGGGTCCTGAAAGATCATCGCGATATCGCGGCCACGGATCTGCCGCAATTCCCGCTCACTCAACTGCAGCAGATCGCGCCCGTCAAACAGGGCGCTGCCGCTTTCGATACTGGCGGGGGGCACTGGCAGAAGACCCAGCAGGCTGTAACAGGCCACGGACTTGCCCGAACCCGACTCGCCAATAATGGCGGTGATCTTGCCGGCCTCAACATCAAAGCCAATGCGGTTGACCGCCGTGACACGCCCGTTGCGTGTCGTGAAATCCACCTGCAGGTCGCGGACACTGAGCAAAGGCATAAGCGATCAGTCTCCAGAGCCGCGCACGTCCAGCGCATCACGCAGGCCGTCGCCAAGGAAGTTCAAAGCAAACAGGGTGAGCGTCAGCGCGGCACCCGGGAAAATCAGCAACCAGGGGTACTCCTCCATGGTCTCGGCGCCGTAGGATATCAGCAGGCCCCAGGAAGTCGCTGGCGGTTGCACACCAAGCCCGAGAAAGCTGAGGAAGGCTTCCAGCAGCATGACGCTGGGTATCGTCAGGGTGGTGTAGACGATAATCGGCCCCAGCGCATTCGGTACCAGGTGGCGGCGCACAATGGTGGCGGGCGACAGCCCCAGGGATACCGCAGCCTCCACAAACTCCTGCTGCCGCAATGACTGCACCTGGCCGCGCATGATGCGCGCCATGGTCAACCACTCCACCGCACCGATGGCCAGAAACAGCAAGAGCAGGTTGCGACCGAAGACCACCATCAACAACACGATGAAAATCATGAAAGGCAATGCGTACAGGATGTCCACCAGACGCATCATGACCGCATCCACGCGCCCGCCCACATAACCGGCGACCGCGCCCCAGGTGACGCCGATGACCAGCGCGACAGCGGTGGCGACGAAACCCACGGCCAGGGAAATACGCCCGCCGTACATGATCTGGGTAAGCAGGTCACGGCCGAAGATATCTGTTCCCAGCCAGTGCTCCGCCGAGGGCGGGGAGGCTCCGAGATCCAGGTTCTGCGAATCGTAGGCATAGGGTGCCAGCCACGGTGTTAACAGCGCGATCAGGATGAATGCCGTGAGCACGGCAAGCCCGAATAATGCCAGCCGGTTCTTGCGCAACCTGCGCCAGGCATCCTTCCACAGGGACGTGCCCTGCTCTGCCTGTGCCACGCTGGTGAGGTTCGCCGCCGTCATTCAGGCCTCCCCGTACTGCGCACGCAAGCGGGGGTTCAGCCACGCAGCGAGAATGTCAGACAGCAGATTAAACAATACGATCAGCGTCGACAGAAACACCGTGGTACCAAGAATCATGGTGTAGTCACGGTTGAACGCGGCCTGCACGTAGAAGCGGCCCAGCCCGGGAATCTGGAATATGGTCTCCACCACAAAGGATCCGGCCAGCAAGCCGGCGAAGGCGGGGCCGAGAAAGGCGACGACGGGAATCAGGCCACCGCGCAGCGCATGACGTGTCACCACCTGCCACTCGGGCAACCCCTTGGCGCGTGCCGTGCGAATATAGTCCTGTGACATCACCTCCAGCATGCCCGCGCGGCTCAGCCGCGCGATATAGGCCGCGTAGGCGGCCCCCAGCGTGAGACTTGGCAGAATCTTGTCGCCCGGGATATCACCCCAACCCGCCACCGGCAACCATTCCAGGTGGATGCCAAATAACAGCACCAGCAGCGGCCCGAGCAGGAACGTCGGCATGCAGATGCCGATCATGGCGACAGACATGGGTATGTAGTCCTGGGCGCTATTCGGCTTCAGCGAAGCAACCACACCCGCCAGCCCACCCAGCACAACTGCAACCAGCAAGGCATACGCGCCAAGTTCGGCTGTCGCCGGCAGTCCCGCCGCAATCAGTTCATTCACACTGCGCCCCGGGTATTTGAAGGAGGGGCCCAGCTCACCTTGGGCGAGATCCCCGAGGTAGGCCAGATACTGCTGGCCAAGAGGGAGGTCGAGCCGGTACTGCGCCTCCAGCGCCGCCTTCACTTCGGGTATGACCGCTTTTTCACTGTCGAAGGGGCCGCCGGGTGCGATACGTACCAGAAAAAACGTGACGGTGATTACCGCAAGAATCACGGGTATTGCCTGCAACAGGCGCCCCACCACAAACCGCCACATAGGCTACTCCAGTTTGAACTCGGTCAGCGGTACATCCTCGAGATAAATGTACTTTACGTTGATGAAATCCATCAGGTTGGCAGGCAGCCCTTTTACCGACGGGTGCACCAGGTGTTTGCTGGCGTAGGTGTAGATGGGAATGATCGGCATCTGCTCCATGAGGCGCGTCTCCGCTTCATGGAACAGTGCGAAGCGCTCCTCCTGGGTGGCGGCGCGCGGCGCGCGCTGCAGAATCAGGTCGTCGTAGACCGGGTCCGCAAAGCCCGTGTTGTTGTTGCCACCCTCGGTGATGTACAGGTCGAGAAAGTTGTTGGGATCCACGTAATCACCAATCCAGCCGCGCCGCGCCACCTGGAAATTCATTTCGGACACTGAATCGAGGTATACCTTCCACTCCTGGTTGGAGAGCGTGACCTTGATGTTGAGCACATCCTTCCACATCTGCTGCAGGGCTACGGCGATCTTGCGGTGACTTTCGCTGGTGTTGTAGATGAGCTCCAGACCGGGCCAGCCGTCACCGTCCGGGTACCCGGCTTCGGCGAGCAGACGGCGCGCCTCCGTCGGATCGTAGGTGAACAACTGCGGTGGCTGGTAGCCCAGTGTGCCCGGGGGCGTGATGGAGTACGCCGGGTTGTTGCTGCCGTACAACACGTTGCGGGTTATCGCCTCGCGATCAACCGCCATCGACAGGGCCTTGCGCACCCGCACGTCATCCAGCGGCGGTCGCTCGGTATTCAGCAGGTAAAAATAGGTGCCCAGATAGGGCGCTTCGACAAACGGGGTGTTGGGCAGGCTGCGGTAGGCGGGAATCTTGTTCAGCGGCACATCGCCCGTGTAGTGCAACTGGTTGACGCGGAACATGCGTTCCTCGCTGACAGCGTTCTCCGTCGGGTAGAACACAATGCCGTTCAGCCGCACCGTGTCATTGTCCCAGTACTGCGGATTGCGCTCCACAACAATGCGCCGGTTGAGCTCCCAGCCCTTGAGCTGGAACGGGCCATTGCTCACGATGTTGCCGACGCGGGTCCAACGGGTAAAGCGGTCTGTCGCCTTGCCAAAGCGTTCGACCGTCTCGCGGTGCACGGCAAAGCTCGAATAGTGGTCCATGAGCTGCAGAAAATACGGCGTTGGCGCGTTGAGCGTCACCTCCAGGGTCATGTCATCCAGCGCGCGTACGCCGAGCAGCTCCGGGTCGTCAATCTTGCCGGTCGCGTAGGCCTCGGCATTTTTCACCGGGTACAGCATGTAGGCGTACAGGTTGCCCATCGCCGGGTCCAGCGCGCGCCGCCAGGACCAGACAAAATCGTGCGCGGTGACCGGGTCGCCATTCGACCAGCGGCCTTCGGGCTGCATATGGAACGTAATGACCCGGCGATCCTCACTGAACTCCCAACTCGCGGCCGCGCCGGGCTCGGGTTCCAGTGTCCAGGGGTTTTTTCGGGTGAGCCCCTCAAAGAGCGCGTCGATGATCTTGCTCTCGGGCACGCCGGTCACCACATGGGGATCCAGACCCTGGGGTTCAGAGCCATTACCAAAGTGGAGGATCCCGTCGCGGTTACCCTGAGCCACGTTGGACTCCCCGGCACTGCAGGCAAGCAGAAGCACGGCCAGCAGGCAGCAGGTAACGATACGGGCACAGGTTTGCATAGAGGCGAACATAGCCTGTTTACGCGGTGAACGCCATCAGTAACCGGCCGTACCCTGGACGATCTGCGCGTGGAAAGCGGCGTCCAGTGGCTCGTAGCGCGATGACCCCGGTTTCAGCACACACAGCGTGTCGGCGACCAGCGCCGGGTCATAACCCTGCTTGCGCAGTTCGCCCTTGAGCAGTTTGAAGGTGCCGGTGGTATCAATCTCACGCTGGATGCGCAGGAACAGCGGCCGCGCAAAGTGCGGGAGTTCCCCGTGCACATGTGTCGAGAAACTGTCCAGGTCCAGGTTCTCCACACCCTCCTCCAGGCGCAACGATGCCATGCCGGCGCGGCCGTCAGTGCCGGGGACCTGAACCCCATACACATTGCTCAACGCGACCTGGGGGTGCAGATTGAGAATTTCCCCTACCTCGTTGGTCGAGACGTTCTCCCCTTTCCAGCGGAAGGTATCCCCGATACGGTCCACAAACTGGTAGTGCGGCAAGCCGAGGGCGAAACCTACATCCACCGTACGCATGAGGTCACCCGTGTTGAACCAGGCATCCCCCGGTTGCAGCACATCGCGCAGTATCTTCTTTTCCGTGGCCTCGGCACTGGTGTAGCCCTCAAACCGGGTATGCGGGGTGATTTTTCCCAACAGCAGGCCCGGCTCACCCGCGGCCACCGGCTGGCAGCGACCCGCGGCATTGCGCACCACCTCGTCGCGGTCCACGTCGTATTTGATCAGCGCCGTTGGCAACGCCGAGGTGCCGACCGTGCAATCCTTGTTCAACAGGTTGAAAAAGCCCACGTTGCCTTCACTGGAGCCGTAGAACTCAGCCACCCGCTGAATCCCGAAGCGCCGCTTGAAGTTGTGCCAGATATCCGGCCGCAGGCCGTTGCCCACCACGGCACGCAGCGGGCTATCCGCATCATCCGCCTGTGCCGGCACGTGAAGCAGGTAGCGGCACAACTCACCGATGTACACGAAGGCCGTAGTGCGATACTGACGAACCTCAGGCAGAAACTGACTGGCAGAGAACTTGCGCCGGACAAACATGCTGGCCCCAGCCAGAAATGCAGCGCCCGCGCCCACCATCAACCCGGTACCGTGAAACAGCGGCAGACACAGGTACAAGCGGTCATCTTCAGTGAGCTGCAGGCCGCCCACCTGGACAACGCTGGCGGTCAGGAGATAGCGCCGGTTGGACAGCACGGCAGCCTTGGGCAGGCCGGTGGTGCCGGAGGTGAAAATGTAGAACGCGGTGTCGTCAATCACGATATCCGCCGTTTCCACCGGATTCTCCGCGTCCGCCTCTGCAGCCGCAGCCGCCATGTCCAGCGCCCAGGGTGGCGCGGCGCGTGAACCCGCGTCCGGCACGAACAGGTAGTCGCCGTCTGCCAGCGAAAGCGTATCGCGCACATCGCTCACGGCGTCCAAGCACTCCTCGCCAAACAGGAACTTGCGGGCGTTGGTGATCTCCGCGCAGTGGGTCAGGGGGCGCCCGGTCAGACTGGTGTTGATCAGGGAGGCAATGACACCCAGCTTATTGAGCGCGATAACTACCAACATAAAGGCGATGCGATTCTCCATGAGCACGCTCACCGCATCGCCGCGCTTCAGGCCCTGGGCGCGAAACACAGCAGCATAGCGATTTGCTTCCGCGTTGAATTGCTGCCAGTCCAGCGCCTGGCCCTCACAGACAAAGGCCGAGCGTCGCGGAATGCGCGCCGCATTGGCCGCAACACGGGCACCCAGACAATCGCGCGTGTCGCCGGGGCGGGGACGCAACAATTTCTTCACCTTGATCAAATTGGGAAGTTCGGCGAGAGTGGTCAACACGTCTTTTTTTATCACTACAGGGCTCCACGCTGTTACGCACGCAGTATGATACCTTGAACCGGAAAAATTGAAACCAAAACCGCCTGCGACAACCACGGGACTACCGTCATGACACCCTACGACATGCTGCACAAACACTTTGCTCGACTCAATGATCTTTACCACGTGGGCGCGATTGCGCAGTGGGATGAAGCCGCCATGATGCCGACCGGTGGCGGCGACGCGCGCGGACAGGCGCTGGCGACGCTGGATGGCATCACACACCAGATGCTCACTGACCCACAATTGGGCGAATGGCTTGCAGCTGCCGAGACCGAAACACTGGCACCCTGGCAGGCCGCGAACCTGCGGGAAATGCATCGCAGCTACCGCGATGCCACCTGTGTCCCGGAAAGCCTCGTGGAACGGCGGGCACTCGCCAACAGCCGCTGTGAGCAGGCCTGGCGTGTTCATCGAACAGAAAATAACTGGCAAGCCATGGCGCCGCTGTTGGAAGAGGTTGTCGCGCTGGCCCGAGAGGAGGCCGCCGCGCGCTCAGCCGTGAACGGCATGTCCCTCTACGACAGCCTGCTGGACAGCTACGAACCCGGTATGACCTGCGCACAGCTGGACCCACTGTTTGCCGAACTGAAAGCCTTCCTGCCCGGCCTGCTGGACGCCGTGATAGAAAAACAGGCGCAGCATCCGGCTGTGCCGCCAGAAGGCCCCTTCCCGGTCGAGGAACAGCGCGCGCTCGGCCTTGAGATGATGCGCACGCTGGGCTTCGACTTTGAACACGGGCGGCTCGATGTCAGCCATCACCCCTTCTGTGGCGGCGTGCCCAGTGATGTGCGCATCACCACCCGTTACGAAACCGAGGGCTTTACCCAGGCCTTGATGGGCGTCATCCACGAGACGGGGCACGCTTTGTACGAACAGGGGCTGCCGGCGCAATGGCGATCCCAACCCGTGGGGCAGGCCCTCAGCACGGCCATGCACGAAAGCCAGTCGCTGCTGATGGAGATGCAGGCCTGTCGCAGCCGGGAATTCCTGCACTTTCTCACACCGCACCTGGAGCGCTGTTTTTCGACGGCCAGCACAGGTAGCACAGCGTGGCAGGAGGACAATCTGTACCGGCTGTTCACACGGGTAAACCGCGGTTACATCCGCGTGTACGCCGACGAAGTGAGCTACCCGCTGCACGTGATTCTGCGCTATGAGATCGAGCGCGAGCTGATTGAGGGCACGCTGGATGTCGCCGGCATACCGGATGCATGGGACACACGCATGCAGGCCTACTTGGGACTGTCCACCGCCGGTAACTACAGGGATGGGTGCCTGCAGGATGTGCACTGGCCGGCCGGCCTGTTTGGCTATTTTCCCACCTACACGCTGGGGGCGATGAGTGCAGCACAACTGTTTGCCGCAGCACGCCGGTCGCTGCCCGAGTTGCCCGCGCAGCTGGCTGAAGGCAACTTCTGCGCCCTGCTGGGCTGGCTGCGTGAACAGGTCCACAGCCAGGGTAAATTCCTCGACTACAACGCGCTCATGCAGCGAGCGACCGGCAGCCCGTTGCAGTCATCCTGGTTTCGCGCGCATCTGGAGGCGCGCTACCTGGCAGGAGGCTGAGCACGCCAATGACCCGATTAAGCGCCCAGGACGCCGGTTTTCTTCGCATCGAAACGCCGCGCTGCCCTTTCCACGTTGCTGCCTTGATGGTGCTGCGCCCCCCGGAAGGCGCTGCCGGGAACTTCCTGCGCAAACTGGCCCGGGACTGTGGCCGGCTCAACGAGATCCTGCCCGCGTTCAACAGGCAGCTGTCGGACCCTGAGAATATCTCTGGCGCACACTGGGAGGAAGCCACGAACTACTGCCCCGAAAACCACGTGTTCCACTATGCCCTGCCGCAACCCGGGCGCATGCAGGACCTGCTGCAGTTGGTGACCCGCGCACATGAGAGGCGCCTGGACCGTCACCGCCCGCTGTGGGAACTGCACATCATCGAGGGGCTTCCCGGCGGTCGCTTTGCAATGTACTGCAAGACCCATCATGCGCTGGTTGATGGCATCGGCGCCATGCGCATGATCCAGAGCCTGTTCAGCACGGATCCGGCGGGCCGTATCGACTTCCGTCAGGTGCGGCGTGAACAGGGCCACCGGCATAGTCACCACAGCCTGTTCGAACAGCTGGGCCGCGTTGCCAGAAGCACCCTCAAGCAGTATCGCGCCCTGCCGCAGCTGTCGCGGCTGCTGCTGCACATGGGGGAAGATATCCTCAGGGGCAACGCGGAGGGCATGCGACTGCCCTTCACCGCCCCCCGCACCCTGTTCAATACCGAGTTGGAGGCCCGGCGCAGCCTGACCATCTGTGATCTGCCACTGGGCACCGTGCGTCGTCTGGCAAAGCAGAGTGGCGGCACCGTCAACGATGTGTTGCTGGCGATCTGCGGTGGTGCCCTGCGCCGGTATCTCAAGGCGCAAAATGCGTTACCGAAGAGCTCGCTGATTGTGGGCATGCCGGTGTCGCTGAAGTCTGCGCAGGGCGAAGACGGCAATCGCCTGAGCTACATCCTGAGCCCGTTCTTCACCAGCGAGAGCAACGACGCCAAACGCCTGCAGCGGGTTGTCCGCTCGACCCGCGCTGCCAAACGGGAGATGGCGGCGATGTCGGTGACAGCGGCAGAAGACTTTTACGCGCTGCTGATGTTACCTGCGGTGTTGCTCACATTAAGCGGCAACGCCGAACGCGTGCGGCCGGCAATCAACGCCATCTTTTCCAATGTTCCCGGGGCCCGGACACCACTCTACCTGAACGGCGCACGCCTCGAGGCACTCTACCCGCTGTCGATCATCACCCACGGCATGGGCCTGAACATCACGGTGGTGAGCCATGCCGGGAAGCTGTGTTTCGGTATCGCCGGCTGCCCGGAGCGGCAGGCGGCCATTGATGAGCTGCCCGGACATATCCGCGCCAGCTATAACGCGCTGCGAAAGGAGATGGCAGGGCGGTAGCTGTTCGAGAAAAAACTTGCGGCCGCCCGCGCCCCTTTTGCTATAATCGCGGCCCCGCCGGTGTAGCTCAGTTGGTAGAGCAGCGCATTCGTAATGCGAAGGTCGTAGGTTCGACTCCTATCTCCGGCACCACTATAGCAATAAAATCAATTACTTAGACGTTATTTGTGATTTATCCCTATATAGATCCCCACTAAGCGAAAGTGGTGCATCAACGCTCCCAGTAACCGCGTTGCCGCCCTCACCCCAAACTCCACCGACGGAATCAATAGCGCGGATCGGCTCGTCAGCTGAACTACCTGCGGCCGCCGACAGGCCCACTACACCCCCTTACCCGCTCTCAAGCCACACCACCTCCCCGACTGGCTCCAGCAATGCCGCATTCTTGTTCCGGGAATTGCCAATACTCGACGCCAGCGGGTGTAGGGCCAACGGGAATTTCAGTTCCGCTTGAAATAGCGGATCAGCGGGAAGTATCTCCTCGGCGTTGTGCAGCCAACGGACGCACTCCTCCTGCGACAGCATCACTGGCATGCGCGAATGCCAGGGCTGGAACTCTGGGGCAGCTTTTGTGGTGACCAGGGTGCAGGACAGCAAGGGCCCCGGCTGGCCTCGCCAGACATCCCACAGTGCCGCAACGGCCAGGGTGCTGTCTTTGTTGGTGATCAACCACGGCTGCTTGTGGCCTTGATCTGTACGCCACTCAATAAAGCTACTCATGGGGACGATGCCGCGCTGACTCTTGAAAGGACCGCGGAATGCCGGGCTCTGGGTCAGCGACTCGGCGCGGACATTGAACATGCTGTATTTCGTGCTGACCTCTTTGGCCCATGAGGGGGTGAGCCACCAGCGGGCTAATTCCCCCCGCCCATCGTGAACCAGCAGCACATCTTCGGTGGGCGCGACATTGTAGCGTGGCGGCGGTAAGCGTACATCGATGCCCAGAGAATCCAGCAGGTTCTGGAGGCCGGGCTGACACTTCGTTAGCCTTGGTCAAATAGGCGTTGACGTAAATTGGCGCGTACACGTTGCAACTGTCCGATCAAACTGTCGCGCTCTTCGATCGGGATGCCGTCCAGTAGAATCTCCTCAATCTGTTCAACGACATTTTCCAGTTCGGGCAGCAAAGGTCGGATCCTGCCCGTGAGCACAACGCGTTTCACGCGTTTGTCACTTGCGTCTGGCATGCGTTCAACCCAGCTTGCGTCTTCCAGACGATCAACGATTTTGCCCAGCGGCGGCTTCGCCATCAACAGTCTTTCGGCTATCTGTGTCTGGGTTAGTGGCCCCTCTGTATAGAGTAGGTAGAGAACCTGCCACTGACTGCGAGTCAGTTCGAAGTCTCGAACCTCGCGATTGAAAATCTTGGCAACCATTAAACTCACTTCGTGCATCAATGTACTCACGTGATGGTGCGTAAACCGCTTGCCCTGAATTTCTTGACTTTTCACTGAAATATTGATTACCTTAGTTATAGAAACTACAGTTACTTTTTAGCTGACATGCAGACACTAGTCAACTCTCTGAGCGCTTATTGAAAGAATGGACACAGTTTCACCGCCCCGTAAATTCCTGCTGGCCGGCTGTCTCTTGACAGTACTTGCGGCCTGTGACCATTCAACCACGGAACCTGCAGCGGGCCTAGAGTCCAACGAAACCGCTCCCCTGGCCCAAATCCAGATCGGGAGGCCAGAACAGGTCCATATCAGCGAACCCATACTGACAACCGGTTCCGTATTTGCGCACAAGACAACCAATGTTGTGCCCCTTGTTGGCGGGCTGATTGAGGAAATCCGTGTGAACGTTGGTGATCGTGTTGACCAGGGTGACCCCCTCATAATGCTGCGACAAACGGAGTTCGAACTCGCGGTGAAGCGGCTGGCACATGCGCGAGATCTGGCCAAATCGGAACTTGAAGATGCCCTGCGCAATTTGGACAACGCCAACAGGCTCAGAGAACGGGAGGTAATTTCCCAGGAAACCCTTGACGCCCTGGAGACGCGCGTTGCGGTGTCCACGTCCAAATTGGGCATGGCTGAAGTCAACTTGTCTCTCGCGCAACAGGAGTTGACCGACTCAATTGTAAAGGCGCCTTTTCGCGGTGTCATCACCAAGCGTTTTGTCGATGAAGGCGCATTCGTGCCCTCGGTAATGCGCTCGGAAAGTCCGGTCGTTCAATTACAGAAGATTGACATTGTTATCGTTCAGATCTTTGTGCCAGAAACATATCTCACATCAGTGAGTCCTGGCATGCGGGCAATTGTCCATATTCCCAGCCTGGGTCAAACCTTCGAATCACGTGTGGCCTTGATCAACGATAATCACGAACTGAATACACGCAATATCGAATTGCGTATCGGTATCGCCAATCCTGACTATGTCATAAAGCCCGGGCTGTTTGCGGTGGTCAAGCTTTACCCTGAAGCCCGAGAGATTCGGATTCTGCCACCGGAATCACTTTTAGGCGCGGGGCAAGACAGGCACGTGTTGACAGTAGAAGATGGCAAAGTCCAACGGATGAATGTGGCGGTAAAAGCCTTGACTGATGGCAGCTTGGAACTGCTTTCTGAACTAGATCCTGATACCAACATTATTGTCGGCACGCAACGTCACACTCTGGAACCGGGCAACCCGGTCACAGTCGACCAACTGCTCTGATGTGGATCGCTGACCTCTCGATTCGCCGTCCTGTCATGACCGTCATGTTCGTCGGCGCATTGGTATTGCTGGGCGCCATATCAATGCCGCGCGTCAATATGAGTCTGTTCCCCCATGTTGACATTCCCATTGTCACTGTTGAAACAACTCTGGAAGGTGCCTCTCCCGCGACAATGGAATCAGAGGTAACAGACCGACTTGAGGAGGAACTGTTTGCGATCGCGGGACTGGACAGTCTTCGCTCGGCAAGTGCCGACGGGTACTCCCAGATCATCCTGGAGTTCGAACTGGAAACGGACGTGAATTTGAAAGCACAGGAGGTTCGAGACAAGGCAGCCAGGGCTTTCCCGTTTTTACCAGAGGGGACAAAACAACCACTGATTACAATCCTCGATCCGGATTCCGAGCCGATAGTCTCCATCATCATGTCTGGGCCTCTGCCGACAGGCGAGTTAACCAAACTGTCCAAAAGCACAGTGAAGGAACGCTTACAGAGGGTTCCGGGTGTCGGTAGCGTACAACTTGTGGGAGATCGTGAAAGGGAAGTCCGGGTTTGGCTCAATGCAAGCCGGATGCGCGGCTATGGCACTACTGTTGACGATATATCTGCAGCCATAAGACGAGAGCACGTGGACATCGCCGGTGGACGACTGGAATACCAAAACGGCAACTCTGAGTTCACCGTCAAGACACTTGGAGAGGTGACAAGCATCGAAGAGTTGAAAGATATTGCGATATTCCGCGTCAACCAGGCACTGGTCCGATTGAGAGATGTGGCAAGATTGGAAGATGGGCTTGAAGATGAACGAAGTTATGCCGAACTCGACGGAATAAATGGCATTAGTCTTGAGATACGCAAGCAAAGCGGTGCAAACACCGTCAACGTGGCTCGAGCCATTAGAGCAGAGCTCGAAAAGATAAGGGACGAAATACGATCCGACATTTCCCTGACCCCGGTCAGGGATAATTCCAGATTCATTGAATCCACGGTACGAGACGTTTCATTCGACATTATATTGGGTGTCGTGCTCGTTGTTGCGGTGACACTGTTTTTCCTTCTGAGCATTCGTGCCACTATCATTGTTGCTACGGCCATTCCTACGGCACTCATAGCCACCTTCTTTGCCTTTTACGTCCTGGATTTCTCAATAAACATGATGTCGCTTATTGCGATTTCTTTGTGCGTTGGCCTACTGGTCGACGATGCCGTCGTAGTGTTGGAGTCGATATACAGGGAAATCGAGGAAGGTCAAGAACCCGCTGTTGCCGCGTCGGTAGGCACAGGAAAGGTCGCTATGGCAGTGGTTGCCTCGACGTTCGCAGTCATGGCTGTTTTCCTGCCCATTTCGTTCACGGATGGACTGATCGGCGTATTCATGTACCAGTATGGCGTTACCGTCGCAGTTGCTGTCGGAATCTCTTTGATAATATCACTGACTTTGACTCCCATGCTCTGCTCCAGACTGCTGCAGCGCAGTACCACGAAAAGCTCAGCAGTACACGCATTGGAACGCGCACACTCCAGGCTGGAATCCAGCTACGTGTCCTTGGTACGAGCGGCATTGTCCGCAAGGTGGCTGGTTCTGATTTTTGCCGGAATAGCCGTCGCCATTGGTGTCCATTACGCGGGCAAGGTTCCGCTGTCATTCACGTCCAAAGCTGATCGGAGCGAGTTTATCGCTGCGGTTGAACTGCCGCTGGGCACCGGAATAGCTGAGTCAAAGCGAGTGGCTTCCAGGTTGAGTGCAAGGGTCAAGGAGTTCGAGCATGTTCAGCTGGTCTTCGCCGTTATCGGCTCAGGCGCACAGACAAAGACCAATGAGATCAGCTTTTATGTCGGCTTGACCCCCAAACAGGAACGCAATATTCATCAAAACCTGATTATGGATGAAATCCGTCTCGCCTTGACTAAAGCAGCGCCTCAGGCTCAGCACATCACCATGGCTCAGGTACCCTGGATCTCCGGCGGCGGCTTCTTCGGCGCGGACCTCGATTTGGCGCTTAGTGGGCCGGATCTCGACAAGCTTCAGCGCTATTCCGAACATATAATGCAGGCGATGCAGGCCTCGGGACTGTTTCGCGACGTCAAATCCAGCTACGAATCCGGCAAGCCCGAGATTCAGGTAAGCATCAACCGCGACCGTGCGGCCAAGCTTGGTATATCCGTGCACAATATCGCCAGTGCTGTTGGTACAACTATGGGCGGCAAGGATATCGCCAGCTTTCAAGAGCACGGTGATCGCTACGACGTCAGGCTCAGATTCGATCAGGAGTATCGCGATCACATTGGCACATTTGACCTGATTCAATTGCGATCCTCGGACGACAGCCTGGTCGACTTCCGAAGTGTTGCTGACGTAGCAATCAAGGATGGGCCGGTACAGATCGACAGGTATAACCGTGCCAGAAAAATTTCTGTATCAGGTAATGCGCCGGCGGGTACTGCCGCTGGAGAGCTACTGGTAGCAATGGACAGAATTCTGACCGATATGGAATTTGAGCCAGGTTATGAGGCAACCTATCTTGGAACCTCCGAGCAGGTGCGCGAGGTTGCCAACTCCTTGTTGTTCGCTTTCATGCTGGCCCTGCTGATTCTGTACATGATTCTCGCAAGTCAATTCGAAAGCTTCGCCCAACCTGTCGCCATAATGCTCACCGCGCCTCTGTCTTTTGTTGGCGCATTCACTTTACTGGCTCTGACCAACTCCGAGCTTTCCGCGACGACACAGATTGCCATGGTAGCCTTAATGGGCCTGGTGATGAAGAATGGTATTTTGCTGGTGGATCAGGCCAATCAGTCCATGTCGCGAGGCTTGGCGGCAAAAGACGCGATGATAGAATCGGCAAAGTTACGGCTACGTCCAGTTCTGATGACGGCATTCTCCACTATATTCGGCATGATCCCCATCGCTCTGGCGACAAGCGACGGAGCAGAACTACGGACATCTACCGGTATTATCGTGATTGGCGGTTTGGGTTCTTCAACTCTCCTGACTCTGTTTGTGGTGCCGGTGGTATTCACCCTGATTGTAGACTCGAAAATCAGGCTTAATCGCTTCTTGGCAGAACGGAAGGAATCCGTGAAATGACTTCAGATCACATAAAGCAGTTGTATGGGCTGTTTTCCAGCCGAGTTGGGGCGCATCTTGATCTAGGCCTGAAACTGGTCGACATAGAGGGCGACACGGTAAGGCTTCTCCTGCCTTTTCAGCAAAAACACGCCAATGCATTGGAAAACGGAGCGATCCATACCAGCGCACTGGCGACGGCCATTGACAGCGCTTGCGGGTTCGCCGTCATGCTCAGACTGAAAGAGCCAACAGCGATAGCCACGGTCAATTTGAGAATAGATCATATTCGGCAACCCGAATCGGGACAGAACGTGACAGTCGAGGCGCAGTGTTATCAACAGTCGGGAGATTTTGCCTACGTTCGTGCCAGGGCCATATCAACGAAAACTCTCTTCACCTACTCTAGTGCCATCAGCATTTTTAAAGTTGGCACGCCAGGCCCAGCTCTGAACTCAGCCCTTTGATTCGGTACAGGATATGAACACAACCTCACTTGCCTTGTTTATTGAACAATCCCCTTATGCGCTCAATTACGGTACAGAGATCCTCTCTGCAGAGGAGTACGTTGAGTGCGTGACACAGTGGCGGGAGATATTCACCGGAAACCCGCTATTGCGCGCTTGGCACGGCGGTATTGTATCAGGCGTTCTTGAATTAACTGGCACCCTGGCCGCCATCAGAGCTGCAAACAATCAGAATTGTGGCCTGATCTCCATCAATACAAGCTATTTGCGCCCTACCAGCGGTGACAAAGCGATGTTCAGCAGAGCGAATATCGTCAGAAGTGGCAAGCAGATTCAAACAATCAATGCCGTCGCCTGGCAAAACTCACTCGAAGAACCTACGGCGATCGCCTCATTGACATTTGTTAACGCGCGGTAGTTCAGGCTTGCCCTGACAGTAATTGCCGACATCGAACCGTGAAGTGGTTAAATGGATGTTACCAACCCAGTTAAGGATAATACCCTGAAACTGGAGATGGGATATGACCACAAGAAAGCAGTACTCGAAGGAATTCAAGCTGGATGCTATCAGCCTAGTGGTGGAGCAGGGCTATTCACGGGCCGAGGCAGCGCACGGCTTGGAGATTAATGCAAACATGCTGGGGCGCTGGCTCAGAGAGCACGAGGCACCGGAGGGGCACGCTGAGCCTGATCGTTCACAAACTGAAACACTGTGTCGACTCTCGGAGCGCTTGCTGAAAGAATGGACACAGTTTCACCGCCCCGTAAATTCCTGCTGGCCGGCTGTCTCTTGACAGTAGTTGCGGCCTGAGACCATTCAACCACGAAACCTGCAGCGGGCCCAGAGTCCAACGACACCGCTCGCCTGCCCCAAATCCAGATCGGGAGGCCAGAACAGGTCCATATCAGCGAACCCATACTGGCAACCGGTTCCGTATTTGCGCACAAGACAACCAATACCGTGCCCCTTGTTGGCGGGCTGATTGAGGAGATCCGGGTGAACTTTGGTGATCGTGTTGACCAGGGTGCCCCCTCATTCGGCTGCGACAAGCAGAGTTCGACCTCTCGGTGAAGCGGCTGGCATAGACTGGGGCTTGATGAAACTGAACGCCGAGAACAGGCGTGATCTGCTGGAAGTGCTGGAGGATCGCCACGGCAGGCGCTCGACCATCGCCACCAACCAACTGCCCATCGAGGAGTGGCACGCACGCCGTGATCGGCGATCCGACACTCGCTGACGCCATCCTGGATCGCCTGGTTCACAACGCCTACAAGATCAACCTCAGGGGAGAATCCATGCGAAAACGGGGACTGGACCCATTATAGATGAACATCGGAATTAATCAGAGTAGCCCTAAGGCACATCTGAACAATGGTAATTGTTCCCATCGGAACCAAAATGGCCTCACTGAAGGCGCGGAATCGCCTGTCGTTACGGGCAAACGAAACCAAATTGCAAAAGAAACGCACTGAAATCGAACACAGTTTCGGAAATTCCTCTCCTTCTTCAAAGACCCGAATGTTGTGTATATATTTCGTTCGTTCTGCACAAATTGTCGATATGCCATCTAGGGCGTACAGCTCCTAGCCCCATCGACTCCAGCGCTGGCTATGCAAGTGTCCGCAAAAAAACCTGGATTGACAGATGAAAGCATTTTGGCGACGTTCCCAAATGTGAATTTCCTGAACTCATCAGAATTGAACAATCCTTTTTCAACCAATTTCCACGCTTCATTAAGTACGTACTTCATATCCGGCACATCCCAATGCCCTATATCAGACGCAAACATGGCATTGAGGGAAAGTGAATAAGGCAACAACGTGTTGTTAAAGGCGAGTGCATTAAGGGGGTCATCCGCCTCACAGCCGAAGAACAGTTGTTCCGTGAAAACCTCTACAATGTCCTCGGGCCTATCTATCCCAGATAAATGGAAGTCGTCGTGAGAGGCTTTATCCTCCCGTGAGCGAGCTTTCTGCAACCTTGCAATATCAAGATACGCCGGCTTAGCTTCACGCATCTCGCTCGGTCCATATGCATCGATGAGCTTACTGCACAGGTCTATATCAAAATGTTCGGGATTGCATTTTTGCACCGAGTCCTTGTTTCTTTTCTCGTAGTGACCCAGTAAATCAGCGTACAACTGTGCAGCCCAGCTGACGCCGCCCTCAAGAAAGTTGAATTTGAGTGTGGGGAAACGTCTGCACACCCCACCCATAATGAGGGATCTGCATACGGCTTCCTGCGCGGCAGCAAAACTGCCGAGATGGTTATACACATAATTTTCAGGAGATTGCCTGGTGCCCCATCCATAACCGACGCCATGAAAGGATGGCACCACCTGGTAAGCTGCGCATTTTGCCCATACCGGGTCATAATCGTAAGCGCTATCGATGCCCAGAGTGTCTATCCATTCGCGGTCATCATGATTTTTCCTGTGAATAACACCACTGGAAACTATCGCCTTTAAACCCAAGGTGCCGACAGCGTAATCCAGCTCTTCCAGCGCCTCATCGACACTGTTCAGAGGAATGAGCGCAACCGGCTCCAGGCGGTCCCGCATACCTTCGTAGGACCGCGCATAGTAAGTATTTAGTGCCCGGGTACACACCTGTCTCAATTCATGGTCCTGGTAACTCAGTACGGTCAGCCCAAAACTGGGATACAGGAGCGCAAAATCCACGCCCATTTCCGGCAGCCTCTCGTAGGTTAGCTGCGGGAGCGTAACAGTCATGCGATCGAGTGTATGTGCCTCCGGAATAGCCCAGTAGACCCGTGTGCGACCGAGCACATGTCCGCTGGCGTTCAAGGTTTCCGCAAGGTATTTTTCAAATTTCAACTGTGTATCTTTCCCGCCAATTTCGCACACGGTCTCTACAATTACAGGGATAAATTCCATCAGATGGCCGTCGGCATCAATGATGGGATGCGCGATCTTGCTTCTTAGGGTTCTTGCGTCCACATCGTATTTCCTGCGTGAAATTCGCTGCGGCGACACCTTGCTTCTAATTTGATGCTTTGAGCCTGTCCTCGTCCACCCGGCCAAATGTGTCTGTCGCCGCCAACGTAGTCCTGTGCATTTTCCGCCGGAACTTACGCTTGTGCCCGGTGGCAGTGTGGCAGGTACGCCAATTGTCCCAGATTAGAATATCGCCCATTTGCCAATGGTGGGTATACGTGTATTTAGTATCGACCGCGATTGCCTTGAGCTTTGCTAGCAAGGCCTGGGCCTGCTCTTCTTCGTAGCCAACAACGTCACAGCTGAACATGGGGCTTATATTCAAAGCCTTGTAGCCACTTTCCGGATGAGTGATTACCAGTGGGTGGGCAACATCCGGGAAAGTGGGGAATTTGGTCAGCTTCGGATTTTGCGCCTCCCTGAGCCTGGTCTGCTTTATGGCGTCGGAGTAGTCGAACTGGTGGATAACCTCCAAATTCTCGATTTCCTTCTTCAAGCCTGCGGGGTAACAACGCAGACTTTACCTTCGACTCGACCTGCCATTGTTCACCTCACTGTGTCTTATTTAGCATTTGCCAGCAGGTGGTTTTCCACCATCTGCAGTAGAGAGTCCAAGAACTGGTTCAACGTGGATTCAACTTCATCCGAAGGCGCATCTGTACTTCGTCCCTTACTGATCCATCGTATGCTGCAGCTCGATGTGCCGACTGGCGTGACTGAAACGCTGGCGGAATAGTCTTCGATTGGCATTGGCATACCCTCCACTACACTGTTGGTGAACTCCATGTTCTCGTGATCCCTGGAATCAAGCCTCTCAATGGTCGGAGAACCGGGTACCACATACATTCGCCGAATCATACCGACGCCCTTACCTTCGTATTCGACCCGCCCCAAGTCGCTCGCCCAGCCGATATCATCGAACTTGGATAATAAGTTCCAAGCATTTCTGGCCGGTACCTTGATGTCTCTTTCGGCTGATACTATAATCATATTTGCCTCCGGTTCGGTGCTCTGGCTTTGAAGCTGAGATACTTGTCTAGGGTTTCTCGCATATGACGAATTCGGGATTCTTGATACGCAGACAATGTGTAAGTTTGCTTTTGACTAGAATAAAGACCTCGCTGAACCCGCGGCATCATATCCACATCCTGATCAATGATCCCGCCGTAATAAGTCAGGGCTTCAATATCACCAAATTTTTCGTTATCTTCAAGCCTTTGATAGGCTGCGTCATCGGGCCGGTCGCCAGAAAAAGGAAGCAGCAGATAGACCTCGAACAGGCACTTTTCGGGGCCCCCAGCGGGCGTTACCCGGTATGCCAAGGGGGATCCGTAGGCCGCAAACACTATCAGGTTAGGAAATATGTCGTACTGTACAACGTCAAGGATTTCACTGATATGTAGATCGGATATGTCTACGCCGCTGATAACCTTGAATCTCTGTGCAATCGTCTCGGCAATCAGATGACGTGGTGTGTTCGATTGATCGAGAGTGGCTGCTGGGTCACACAATCCAAATTCCTTTGCCGCGGTTAGAACGGTTTCGTCATTGGCGCGATTCTTTAAATGCGGGCTAGTGATCCCCGAGGGGTTAATCATCCGGGAGAAATATTCTTCGTCTTCCCACACATCGTACTGAGAATTGATGTCGCCAAAGAACTTAAGTGATTCAGGATGCAGGCCGATCACGTGCAAGGTCTCGAGGAATGCCTCGATAACAACCTTCCAGTTACAATCTATATATTTTCCAACGTGGCTTGCCACATATCGGTCTTCCATAGGCCAGCGCTGAAAATGTTCTGGCAATCTCCCGAGGTATTCAGACAAGGGTTTGGCATCCGGGTCCAGATTGATGAAAACGAACCCGCCCCACGTGCCGACCAGGGCCTCAGGTAATCCGAAGTTGTCTGAATCAACTTGTGGAAAATCCCAGGAACATGGGACCTCTTTAAGCGTACCCTCCAACTCCCAGCTAAAGCCATGGAATGCGCAGCGAATTCTCTGCAAGTTTCCCCATCCGTCGCATAGACGTGTCCCCCGATGAGGGCAACTATTGATGAAGCCACGCAGCTTCTTGTCATTGCCACGCACGACAATCACACTGTATTTACCAATGTCGTAAACAGAATAGGTCCCGGGTTCGGCTACGGCGTGTTCCCGGCATGCCATCTGCCAAGTATGGTTCCACATGGTCTCAAACTCTAGATCATGAATTTCCCTGGACGTGTACACATCAGTGCTGAGATCGGCACTGCCCATTTCGCTCTGTGAGCACTGTATGAACTCAGCAGGAGGCTTGCCGCCATCTCGGGCCAGGATATCTTGATAAATGAGGTCTACGTTATTTCGGTAACGCTTAAAGGCTTGATTATCAGTCATAACAATTGCCTATGTCCTATTTACAGCCTTGAAACTTACGCGGGAACCATTGGCAGTTTTAGCCATCCTCTCAGAACAGGGACCGGAATGCGCAGTCCTTCTTCAGGCAGTAGCTTATACTTCGGCAGAAACTCCACCAAGTATTCGAAAGCGACTTCAGCTTCAAGCCGGGCCAACGCGTGGCCCATGCAGAAATGAATGCCCTTGCCCAGCGCCAGGTGGTCGTTTGGGTCGCGCCTTAAGTCGAACTCATCGGGATTTGAAAAGACCTCCGTATCGCGGTTTGCTGATGCAAATAATAGGTTCATCGCGGGTTAGCGGGAATTTGGTAGAGGCGAACGGTCAATCGGTTTAG
>OJBX01000009.1_pt1 | contig 233868 bp, 193 predicted proteins | sample 1590751 | NCBI WGS metagenome assembly OJBX01 (sample SAMN05416780, study PRJEB24817) | seawater metagenome | isolation source: Sea water | place: Canada:Atlantic | collected 2013-07
TTGGTAGCGGGGGCAGGATTTAAACCTACGACCTTCCCGCGGGGTTATAAAGAGCTGAGCCCGATATTATCGGGCGGCCAAACTCCGCGAGTTTCACCAATCCAGTATTTGGTAGCGGGGGCAGGATTTAAACCTACGACCTTCCCGCGGGGTTATAAAGAGCCGAGCCCGATATTATCGGGCGGCCAAACTCCGCGAGTTTCACCAATCTAGGATTTGGTAGCGGGGGCAGGATTTGAACCTACGACCTTCGGGTTATGAGCCCGACGAGCTGCCAGACTGCTCCACCCCGCAACTAATCCTATCTAACCCCTTGAAAATAAATGGCTTTATTGTCGGACCAATAAATCCGACGCCATCTTCACAAGGGGGACGCATTATAAGGAGGACGATGGCCTGAGGTCAAGAGGATACGCGGTCTGCACGCAATAAAGAGCGAAATAGAGGCCGCCGAGGGCCTCTCGAGGCTATTTTGCCGTGCGAGACGCACGAATAATTGAATTTGGTGCCGAAGGCCGGACTTGAACCGGCACGAGCTAGGCTCACTACCCCCTCAAGATAGCGTGTCTACCAATTCCACCACTTCGGCATGTTCCTTTAACGTGCGGGTCGCTTGGTTGTGACCCTTTGTTATAAATCTCATCAGAGACTTGTTCTCAATCGAGGTAGACGTACTGCGAGGCGCTGCTTTCTGGGTGTGATCCCATCAAGATAGCGTGTCTACCAATTCCACCACTTCGGCATGTTCGTGCTAAGCGCGGGCCATATAGTTTCGACCCTTCGCTTTAAATCTCATCAGAGACTTGTTCTATTACTAGGTAGACGTGCTGCGAGGCGCTTCTGTCTGGGCGTTATCATCAAGATAGCGTGTCTACCAATTCCACCACTTCGGCATGTTCTTTCTGTTTGCAGATGTTTTCTACACGCCTTTGAGGGAGGCGCACAACATCCTAGTTATCGCTGTCCGGCAAACTCGGCACATCGGCGCCAGTTGAGCTGTCTGCTGTATCCGGCTCATCAAGCTGCGGCACGTCGGCGGCACTATTGGCTGATTCTTGCAAAATTTGCTCATTCACCACAGGCGATGCTGAGGCCGGCGACACACCCGACTGATTGCGCGCGAAGATCGCGAGCGACAGGCTGGTCACGAAAAAGATGGTGGCCGCAATTGTCGTGGCCTTGACCAGGAAATTACCGCTACCCGAGGAGCCAAATACTGTTTGCGACGAGCCAGCGCCAAATGAAGCGCCTGCATCGGCACCTTTGCCTTGCTGCAAGAGCACCAGGCCAACAATCGCGATGGCTACAATGACGTGTACGACTACTATCAGGGTTTGCATGATTTTTAATCCGCAGTTCTACAAATTGCTATAAATTCATTGGCTTGCAGTGATGCGCCGCCTACCAACCCACCATCAATATCCGGCTGGGCAAATAACTCGGCAGCATTGGCAGCCTTTACACTGCCACCATAAAGCAGGCGCAAGCCGGCAGCTATCTCTTCGTCTTGTGCAGCCACGTGCTGCCGCAAGCTTTTGTGTACCGCCTGAGCCTGTTCTGGCGAGGCAGTTCGTCCGGTTCCGATTGCCCAGATTGGCTCATAGGCCACAACTGCTTTGGCAAACGCCGCGATGCCGCTGACCCGGATGACTGCATCCAGCTGCGCCAACACAACCGTATCTGTTTCACCCCGCTCTCGTTGCTCAAGAGTCTCACCCAGACAAAGAATGGGGGTCATTCCACTGGCTTGCACAGCCAGAAATTTCTCGGCTACTGTGGCATCGCTTTCAGCAAATAACTGCCGTCGTTCTGAATGCCCGACCAGCACATAGTGAACGCCAAACTCTGCCAACATCTGAGCCGACACTTCACCGGTAAAGGCACCCTGCTCCTGAGCATTGGCATTCTGAGCACCAATCCTGATAGCACTGCTGGCAAGCTGTTCACGAACCATCGGCAAATGCACAAAGGTCGGACAGACACCAACTTCGGATCCTTTCGGGAATTCGCTTGTGGCGGCCTGCAATTCAGCCAGCAGACTGGTCACGGACTCAATAGAACCGTGCATCTTCCAATTGCCGACAACGAGACGGGAACGCATGTTCAGTAAATCCCGGTACTTCCTGAGAGCAGGCCATCAATCGGCCGGCCAAAACGGGCGCCAATACTAACCAAGTTGCCCTGTTGATGCAATAATTCCTGTGCCAATTCAAGCCACCTCGTCTGCTGGCGATTGACCAACTTCCGCCCGCACCCGATCAGAAAGCTCCACCGCCAATTCGGCTACTTGCACTTCATCTTCACCCTCCACCATCACCCTCACGACCGGTTCGGTGCCAGACGGACGCAGTAGTACCCGACCTTTCTTGCCGAGCTTGGCTTCTACTTCTGCCACGGCTTTCTGGATAACGGTATTGCCAGTGATGCCGCCGCGCTTGGCCAGGCGTACATTGATCATTGACTGCGGGAACTTGCGCATCTTCTTGAGCAGATCACCCAGAGTTTGATCACTACTCACGATGGCAGACATCGCCTGCAAGCCGGCGACGATGCCATCACCGGTGGTCGTCGCGTCGAGGCAAATAATATGCCCGGAGGATTCGCCGCCCAGTTTCCATCCTCTGGCTAACAGCTCGGACATGACATAGCGGTCACCCACTTTAGCCCGAGTGAAGGGTACATCCAGATCATCCAGCGCGATCTCCAGTCCGAGATTGCTCATTAGCGTGCCAACCACGCCACCGAAATCAATATTACGACGCCTATGGTCCCGGGTTATCACATAGAGAATCTCATCACCATCAACAACATTGCCTTTGTCGTCCACCATGACGACACGATCACCATCGCCATCGAAAGCAATGCCAAGATCAGCCTTTTCTTTTAATACTGCAGCGGCCAACTTTTGCGGAGAAGTGGAGCCATATTCGGCATTGATATTTAGCCCATCCGGTTTAACGCCAATGGCTTTGACTTTGGCACCCAACTCTTCAAACACCGCTGGCGCGATATGGTAAGTAGAACCATGGGCGCAATCGACAACCAGCTTCAACCCGTTCAGACGCAGGTTGGAACCCACCGTGCTCTTACAGAATTCTATATATCGTCCTGCGGCATCAGTAATACGCGACGCCTTGCCTAACGCATCGGAGGGGACAGTTGACACTCTTTTTTGCAATTGCTCTTCGATTGCCAGTTCAATTTCGTCTGGCAGTTTTGTTCCGTCGCTGGAAAAAAACTTGATGCCATTATCTTCAAATGAATTATGTGATGCGCTGATCACGATGCCAGCCTGAGCGCGAAGAGTTCGAGTGAGGTAGGCCACGGCCGGCGTTGGCATAGGACCTGTGAGATTAATATCAACACCAGCCGCTGTTAGACCTGCTTCGAGAGCAGCCTCAAACATATAACCAGAAATTCGCGTGTCTTTACCAATGAGGATTTTGTTACGGCCACTGCCCTGCTGAGCAAAAACCTTGCCCGCAGCCCAGCCCAGTTTAAGCATGAAATCTGGAGTAATTGGCGCCTCGCCAACACGGCCACGAATACCGTCCGTACCGAAGTACTGTTTTTCTTTTACCTGCATTGATCCTTGTCCTGCTTAAGCGTTCTTATAAGCGCAGTGTACTCTAATTGCATCCATGGTGGCAGCCACGTCATGGCTGCGAATAATGCTGGCCCCATTGGCCAAGGCCAAGGTCGCCGCCGCAACACTACCCGTAACACGTTCATCAACAGGTCGACCAGTGGCTGCACCAATCATGGATTTGCGGGATATTCCTACCAATATCGGCATCCCGAGTGTCGTGAAATCTTGCAACAGCTTAAGCAAACGAAAATTGTGTTCTGGAGATTTGCCGAAGCCGAATCCGGGGTCAATAATCAGCCTGTCCTGGGCAATGCCAGCAGCGCGACAGACTGCAACCCGAGCGCTGAGAAAGTCACGCACTTCGGCCAGGACATCACCGTACTGGAAGTCTTTCTGCATAGTCTGCGGCTGACCCTGCATATGCATTAAACAAATCGCCGCCTGCGAGTCAGCGAGGACTTGCAGCGCCCCCTCCTTGGTTAATGCCCGCACATCATTGACAATATCCGCTCCGGCTTTGATGGCCTCTGTCATCACTGTCGGGGAACTGCTATCGACCGACACGCAGACATCAAGGTTCTTGCGTAAAACCTCAATTACCGGAATAACACGAGCCAGCTCTTCATCGGTACTCACTGGCTCGGCTCCCGGCCGCGTCGATTCACCGCCCACATCAAGAATAGCAGCACCTTCAGCATGCATGGTTTCAGCACGCCGCAATACTTTATCGAGATCAATACGAAAATGGCCCGCATCAGCTTGGCCGAGTTGCGAACCATCAGAGAAGGAATCAGGAGTGGTGTTGAGAATTCCCATACAGACCGGAGCAGACAGGTCTAACTGTCGAACTCCGGCCTTTAAATGAAAACTCACCGGGGAAATACTTCGTGCAGGCGAGACAAGCCGGGCTGAACTTAGTGTTCGCCGGCAGGGCCGCCGATCTTGCCGGAAGAATCCAGCTTATCGTCTTTGGCCTTGACCTCGTCATCGTCGACTTTACTGGCACCCGGGCCGCTGTCGCTGGGATCATCCCAGTTAGCGGGTGGTCGAGCTTTCTTGCCAGTCATAATGTCGTCGATCTGATCGGCGTCAATCGTTTCATATTCCATGAGTGCATCTTTCATTAACTCGAGCTTGTCGCGATTCGTTTCGAGAATCTCCTGGGCTCGTGCGTAACACTCATCGATAATCTTGCGCACTTCCTTGTCGATTGCTTTTGCAGTCTCATCGGATACCGATTTACCTTGCGTACCAGCAGAGCGGCCGAGGAATACTTCGCCATCGTCTTCTGAGTATTGCAGCGGACCCATCTCTTCAGACAGACCCCACTTGGTTACCATGTTACGCGCCATTTCAGTAGCACGCTGAATGTCATTGGAGGCGCCAGTTGTCACACCTTCCTTGCCGAGAGTCATCTCTTCGGCAATTCGACCACCGTAGAGACTGCAAATCTGACTCAGAATGCCCTGCTTGCTTAAACTGTAGCGGTCTTCCTCTGGCAAGAACATGGTGATACCCAATGCTCGGCCACGGGGAATAATGCTGACCTTGTAGACCGGATCGTGTTCTGGCACCAGACGTCCAACAATGGCGTGACCGGATTCGTGATAAGCCGTATTAAGGCGCTCTTTTTCAGACATCACCATGGATTTGCGCTCGGCGCCCATCATGATTTTGTCCTTGGCTTTTTCGAATTCTTCCATGCTCACGAGACGGCGGCTGGCACGTGCGGCGAACAATGCCGCCTCATTGACCAGATTCGCCAAATCAGCACCGGAAAAACCGGGCGTACCACGCGCGATTACACCTGCCTGCACGCGGTCATCGATCGGTACTTTGCGCATGTGGACTTTCAGGATTTGTTCACGGCCACGGATGTCAGGCAATCCAACCACGACTTGACGGTCAAAACGACCTGGGCGCAGCAGGGCTGGGTCTAACACGTCAGGACGGTTGGTAGCGGCCATGACGATGACGCCGTCATTACCTTCAAAACCATCCATTTCAACCAGCAATTGGTTCAGGGTTTGCTCACGCTCATCGTGACCACCACCCAGACCAGCACCACGATGGCGACCGACGGCGTCGATCTCATCAATAAAGATAATACAGGGAGACTGTTTCTTGGCCTGATCAAACATGTCTCGCACACGCGAGGCGCCGACACCGACAAACATCTCGACAAAATCAGAACCGGAAATTGAGAAAAACGGCACTTTGGCTTCGCCGGCAATCGCCTTGGCTAGCAGGGTCTTACCGGTACCCGGTTGTCCAACCATTAACACGCCGCGGGGGATACGACCACCCAGTCGCTGGAATTTATCCGGCTCGCGCAGGAACTCAACCAGTTCCTGAACGTCTTCTTTGGCTTCGTCCACTCCCGCAACATCTGCGAAAGTGACTTTGATTTGGTCTTCGCCCAGCAGCTTGGCCTTGCTCTTGCCGAAGGACATGGGGCCGCCTTTGCCACCAGCACCACCGCCTTGCATCTGGCGCATGAAGAAGAAAAACAGAGCGATGATGATAAGTATGGGGAAGCTGGCAACCAGCAGCTGAGTCCAGATGCTTTGTTGCTCCGGCTCCTCGGCGATAATTTCCACATCATTGGCGAACAGGTCGTCCATGAGCTGGTCATCGCCGATTAGCGGCATGACTGTGCGAAATTGTGAATTGTCAGAACGAGTACCGGTAATATTAATGCCAGACAGCCGCACTGCTTCCACGCGGCCCGTGCGGACCTCGCGAATGAATTCGGAGTAATTGATGCTCTCTGCTCTGGTTTCCTGGTTGATGTTGTTGAACACGGTCAACAAGACACCCGCAATGATCATCCAGAGAATCAGATTTTTTGCCATATCATTCAAGGGTTTATCTCCAAAGGCTGTATTCAGGTAGCGACGCTGGCAGCGTCCGCAATGCGGGCCAGAGGTCGACAGAAACTGATTTGATTGCCTGTCATTCTATCGGTTGAGCGAAATTTTGCACGATTTTTAAGCCTTAGCCCTTAAATCCTGCGGCTAACAGATACTGCTCCGGCGATCTTTGCCGTGAAGCCCCGGGTTTGCGGGTTTTAATCTGCGTGAAACTCTCCTGCATTTGCCGGCGATACTCCCCAAAACCCTCGCCCTGGAAGACCTTCACCAGAAAATACGCATCCGGCTTGAGAATAGATCTGGCCATATCCAGCGCCAGTTCAGCCAAATACATGGAGCGCGGCTGATCTATTTCCTTCATACCGCTTAGATTGGGGGCCATATCGGAAATTACAAGGTCAGCGCCGGCACCATCCATGGCCGCCAACAGCGACTCATAGACATCATTTTCGGTGAAATCACCCTGAATGAACTGAACACCGGGCAAATTATCCATCGGCAGAATATCGCTAGCCAGCACTCTGCCTTGCTTGCCGACGATCTGCGCGGCCACTTGGGACCAACCGCCTGGTGCTGCGCCCAGATCGACTACCGTCATGCCGGGCTTAATCAGCTTGTCCTGCTCTTGAATTTCCAGCAGTTTATAGCTGGCCCGCGAGCGATAGCCGTCTTCCTGACTCTTTTTTACGTAAGAATCCGAGAAGTGCTCGCGTAGCCATTGTTTGGATGTTTTGGATCGTGCCATAGTCTGAACTGATCAGAATTCATTCTCTCAAGGGGCAGAAACTGCTAGAATCCGCGGCCTTTTGTGTTACGGCTGGATTGTCCCGGCGCTTAACCATTCCCGTAATAACAGCAACCGGCGGCAGTGCCAGCCAACAATGTGAGCATTATGAGCATCAATAACGCGGACAAAAAACGCTTTCGCCAGATCGGTCATGACCTGAAACCGATCGTGACTATTGCACAGAAAGGGTTAACGGAAAACATACTGCTCGAGGTCAAACGCGCGCTGAACGATCACGAACTGATCAAGATCAAGGTAGTGGGCGCGGACCGCGATCAGAAAAAAGAGCTGGTAGACGTGCTATGCACCGAAATGAATGCCGAATGCGTACAAACTGTTGGCCACGTGATTTTACTTTACAAAGCAGCCAAAAAGCCCGACCCGCGCCTGTCCAATCTGCTGCGCGCGCAACAAAAATAACGCGGCAAACAGATTGCGCGCAGGTTAAATGTACTCGACGGATTCGATTTCGTATTCGATTTCGCCAGCAGGCGCTTTCACCACGATTTCATCACCCTCACTTTTACCCATTAGCGCTCGGGCAATAGGTGAGGCTACCGAGATTTTCCCGGCTGGTACGTCCGCCTCATCTTCGCCGACAATCTGATACTTCACTGTCTGCTCTGTATCCAGATTGTAGAGCTTCACCGTCACACCAAAAATAACTCGCCCCGTGGCTTCCATTTTCGATACGTCAATAATCTGGGAATCTGCCAGCTTGCCTTCAATTTCCTTGATGCGCCCTTCACAAAAGCTCTGCTGCTCTCGCGCGGCGTGATACTCGGCATTTTCTTTCAAATCGCCATGTTCACGCGCGTCAGCAATGGCTTTGGTAATTGTCGGACGAGTGACTGATTTCAGCTCCTTCAACTCCGCGCGCAATTTTTCTGCGCCATGCACTGTCATCGGTACCTTGTTCATAGGTTACTCATCATAAAAAAGTGAGGGAAATCGCTTGACCAATTCGGCCCGCGACCGCGACTGAGTCAGGAAACTGACTTAGTCGAGATTCGCGTGTAATTCCTGGAGCGTATACACCGACATCTTGTTGCCGAACTCCAGAGCCTCACAAACAGCCAGCGCACCGGCGATGGTTGTCGTACAAAACACATCGTGACGCAGTGCTGTTCGCCTGATAATTGAAGAGTCTGCGATCGCTTGTTTGCCTTCAGTCGTGTTAAAAACAATCTGAATTTCATCATTTTTTAGCATATCGACTATGTGAGGTCTACCTTCTGCGACCTTATTAACCCCCCGGACAGCGAGCCCAGACTCTTTTATAACCGCAGCTGTGCCATGGGTGGCAACCAGCGCGTAGCCCAACGCATTGAGCTTTTGCGCCACTTCAGTGACATGTTGCTTATCGACATCGCGGACACTGATAAACGCCGTACCTGCTCGAGGAATCTCTTCGCCAGCGCCTATCTGCGCTTTGGCATAAGCCTCGGCAAACGTCTTGCCTTGTCCCATGACTTCGCCAGTCGATTTCATTTCCGGACCGAGAATCGGATCCACACCGGGGAACTTGTTGAACGGGAAAACCGCTTCTTTCACAGCGTATGTCTTGGGGATGATTTCCTTGTCAAAACCCTGATCGGCCAGTTTAGTGCCAATCATGCAGCGTGCAGCCACTTTGGCAAGAGAGGTACCGATGCATTTGGAGACAAATGGCACCGTGCGCGAAGCGCGCGGATTCACCTCGATGATGTACACCTCGCCGTCCTGATAGGCCAGCTGGGTATTCATGAGTCCAATTACGCCAAGCTCGAGTGCCAGCGCCGACACCTGACTGCGGATTTCATCCTGCACGTCAGCGGGTAAATTATAGGGCGGCAAGGAACAAGCCGAGTCACCCGAGTGAATACCTGCCTGCTCAATGTGCTGCATGATGGCACCCACAACGACTGTCTCACCGTCGCAAACCAGATCGACATCGACCTCTATCGCCGAGCTCAGGAAGTAATCAAGCAATACCGGACTCTCGTTGGAGACACGCACGGCTTCATCCATGTAGCGCTTCAACTCTTCCTCGTTGTAGACAATCTCCATCGCCCGGCCACCCAATACATAAGAAGGGCGTACTACCAATGGATAGGAAATACGATTGGCTTCCTCGACGGCTTCCGCAGCACTGCGCACAGTCTTGTTCGGTGGCTGCTTGAGATCAAGCTTCTGAATCAACTGCTGGAAACGTTCACGGTCTTCTGCTCTGTCAATCGCATCCGGGCTGGTTCCGATTACCGGCACACCGGCGTCTTCCAGTCGGCGCACAAGATTCAATGGTGTCTGACCACCAAATTGCACGATGACCCCTTTGGGTTTTTCCAGCTGCACAATTTCCAGCACATCTTCAAAGGTCAGCGGCTCGAAATACAATCGATCGGAAATATTGTAATCGGTAGAAACAGTTTCCGGGTTGCAATTGACCATAATGGTTTCATAGCCATCTTCGCGCATGGCCAGTGCCGCGTGCACACAGCAGTAGTCAAACTCGATACCCTGACCAATACGATTCGGACCACCACCCAGCACCATGATCTTGTCGCGATCAGTAGGCGCGGCTTCGCACTCTTCTTCATAGGTGGAGTACATGTAGGCGGTTGTCGAAACAAATTCAGCCGCACATGTATCAACGCGTTTGTAGACCGGTCTGACGCCCAGGCTTTGACGCGCAGTCAGGACTTCTTTCTCGTCGATACCCAGTAACTGCCCAAGACGCTGATCAGAAAAGCCCTTGCGTTTCAGCCCGAACATGGTGGCCTTGTCGATATCGGCAAGTTTCATGGCTCCGACCATGAACTCCGATTTGATAATGTCTTCGATCTGTACCAGGAACCACGGATCGATGCCTGTCAGTTCATGCACTGTATTGACGGACCAGTCCTGGCGAAATGCTTCAGCCACATACCAAATGCGCTGAGCACCTGCTTCAGTGAGCTCTCGCGTCAGGCGCTGTTTGGCGTTACTGACTTTAGAGTCAAGAACAGGATCAAAACCGCAACGATCGACTTCCAGCCCGCGCAAGGCTTTTTGCAGAGACTCCTGGAAAGTCCGGCCAATAGCCATAACCTCACCCACCGATTTCATCTGCGTAGTAATGCGGTCGTTGGCTTCCGGGAATTTTTCAAAGGTGAAACGTGGAATCTTGGTAACCACGTAGTCAATTGCCGGCTCGAACGAAGCCGGCGTAGCACCGCCGGTAATCTCATTGCGCAATTCATCCAGCGTAAAACCACAAGCCAGTTTGGCAGCGACTCGAGCGATCGGGAAACCGGTAGCCTTGGAGGCCAGGGCAGATGAACGCGACACACGCGGATTCATTTCGATAATAACCAATCGTCCATTCTCTGGATTGACGGCAAACTGTACGTTTGAGCCACCCGTTTCAACGCCGATTTCACGCAGTATCTTGATCGCGGCATTTCGCAGGATCTGGTATTCCTTGTCTGTCAGCGTCTGAGCCGGAGCAACAGTAATCGAGTCGCCTGTGTGCATGCCCATGGCATCCAGATTCTCGATAGCACAAACGATGATACAGTTGTCTTTCTTGTCACGAACCACTTCCAGCTCGTACTCTTTCCAGCCTATTAACGACTCATCGATCAATAACTCATTGGTTGGCGAGAGCTCAAGGCCGCGCGAGCAAATCTCTTCAAATTCTTCTTTGTTGTAGGCTATGCCACCACCGGAGCCACCCATCGTGAATGAGGGCCGGATAATGCAGGGAAAGCCCACCTGCTCCAGCGCCGCAAAGGCTTGTTCCATATTCTGCGCGATACCATGCGCAGGCGTTTCCAGATCAATAGACCGCATCGCCCGGTCGAACAGCTCCCGGTCTTCTGCTTTGTCGATAGCTTCACAATTGGCGCCGATCAGTTCGACGTTGTACTTGTCCAGAACGCCGTGCTTGTTCAGATCCAGTGCGCAATTCAGAGCGGTCTGCCCACCCATCGTCGGCAGAATCGCATCGGGCCGCTCCTTCTCAATAATCTTTTCGACCATTTGCCAGGTGACTGGCTCGATGTAAGTGGCATCAGCCATGGCCGGATCGGTCATGATCGTCGCGGGATTGGAGTTCACCAGAATGACCCGGTAACCCTCTTCCTTGAGCGCCTGGCAAGCCTGTGCGCCGGAATAATCGAATTCACAAGCCTGACCAATAACAATCGGGCCGGCTCCCAGGATCAAAATACTTTTTAAATCAGTTCTGCGTGGCATAAATAATTCGCGTTGTTGATAGTTAGTCAGTTTGTCGCTTCGGGTTGCTACCCAGGCTGCGCAATTAGCCCTTTCTGGCCTGCATCAGTTCGATAAAATGGTCGAACAGCGGCGCAACATCATGCGGGCCCGGGCTGGCTTCAGGGTGTCCCTGGAAAGCAAACGCCGGCTTGTCCTTGCGCTCGATACCTTGCAGCGTGCCATCGAACAAGGACTTGTGAGTCACTTCGAGGTTGTCAGGCAGCGTATCCGCATCCACAGCGAAACCGTGGTTCTGGCTGCTGATCATGACTGTGCCTGTACGCAAGTCTTGCACCGGATGGTTAGCCCCGTGGTGGCCCAACTGCATTTTCATGGTTTTGGCGCCACAGGCCAGGGCGAGGAGCTGGCAACCCAGACAGATACCAAACAAAGGCATGTCCTGATCCAGCAACTCCTTGATTGCCGCAATAGCGTAATCACAAGGCTCCGGGTCGCCCGGGCCGTTTGACAGGAAGACCCCATCCGGATTCATTTTCAACACTTCTGCTGCGGGCGTCTCGGCCGGGACGACTGTTACTTCACAACCGCGCTCAACCAGCATTCGCAAAATGTTACGCTTGACCCCAAAGTCATAGGCGACAACCTTGAATTTGCTCTCGCCTTGCTTGCCGTAACCCGCAACGATATCCCAGACGTTTTCTGTCCATTTATAAGTATCAGTAGCGGTAACGACTTTGGCCAGATCCATTCCCTTTAATCCCGGAAAGGCTCTGGCTTGCTCGATAGCGGACTCTTCGCCCTGATCAACCAGAGCATAACCCGCGAGCAAACAACCATTCAGCGGCCCTTTATCGCGCAACAGACGCGTCAGACGCCGGGTATCGATATCAGCGATGGCCACGACATTGCGCAGACGCAGGAATTCGTTAAGCGTCTGTTCTTTGCGCCAACTGCTGTCGAGCAATGGTAAATCACGAATGATGAGCCCAGAGGCCCAGACCTGATTGGATTCGTTATCTTCCTCGTTAGTACCGGTATTGCCGATATGAGGATAGGTCAGGGTAACGAGCTGTTTAGCGTAGGAAGGGTCGGTAAGAATTTCCTGATAGCCAGTCATTGAGGTATTAAACACCACCTCACCAACTGTGCTGCCTTCGGCGCCAATGGCCGTACCATGAAAGACACTGCCATCTTCCAGGGCAAGTACTGCTGATCCGGTCACAATAACTCCTGTTGTTGTGATATGCACAGGCAAAAAAAAGCGGAATGAATGGTATTCACTCCGCTTTTTTAGCTAAATTCTATACATGTCTGTTGATTTCAGTATGCGTCATACTGAGGCGGTATTATAGATGAACGCGGTAGCGCTTGTCTACGTAAGTCGCGCAGTTGCTGGTTTGTGACTGTAGCTGGATTTGTCAGCAAGCCGAAACCAGCAATGCCGGGCACCATTCCTAACTACCCAGATTCAGCACATCCTGCATGGAATAGACGCCTGCGGACTTGTCCGCCACCCAGGCTGCTGCCCGCACCGCACCGCTGGCGAATGTCATGCGACTGCTGGCGCGGTGACTGATTTCAATTCGCTCCCCCATACTGGCAAACATGACTGTATGTTCGCCAACAATGTCGCCGGCTCGCACAGTGGCAAAGCCAATGGTATCGCGATCGCGCTCTGGCTCAATTCCTTCACGGCCGTAAACTGCCACCTTGTGCAAATCCCGTCCCAGTTCATCTGCGATCACTTCACCCATCTTGAGGGCGGTTCCGGAAGGCGCATCCTTCTTCATGCGGTGGTGCGCTTCAATAATCTCTATATCCACATCATTACCCAATACGCGGGCAGCCTGGGCCAACAAATCCAGACAGAGATTTACGCCGACACTCATATTCGGGGCGAACACCACAGCAGTATCGTCAACAGAATGAATCACCTGCTTCTGCGCATCATCAAAACCGGTAGTCCCGATCACAATAGCTTTGCCGTGCTGCCGGCAGAGCTGCAGATGTTCGAGGGTTGCGGCAGGTGCCGTAAAATCGATCAGCACATCAAATGCCTCAACTTGCGACTGAAGATCACTGCTGGTGGCCAAACCTAGCGCCTGGCCGACGGCCAACAGACCCACATCCACACCCAAACAAGGATCATTGGGCAGCACAGTGGCAACCGTGACCTGCATGTCTGCTTCGCTGCGTGTCACAGCATCGACAAGGTTTCTGCCCATACGCCCGGCTGCACCGGCTATAGCAACTCTGATCATTTCACTTCCTACTTGTTCTGAATTGGCGCAAGTATACAGGCGGGACCGCACAAGCTGAACTGCCTTCCCTCGACCCGGACTTCCCTCATTACTTCGCGATCAGCTTCAACTAGTGCTGAAAACAGGCAGACCACCAATAACTTGATGCTATGGGGCAATTTAGGCACACTTCCTGCCCGGGAATCGCTATGGGAAACCCACCCCGTGCAGCCTCCCTTGGGGCCAAGGCTTTCGATTAATTCAATACAGTCTGAAGAAAAATGAGCGATACCCCGGTCATACACGGTAGCACCAAAAAGCAGCGCTACGAGTCTCTGGTAGAAAACCTCTATCAGGACGTCTATCGCTATGCGGTCTGGCTTTGCAAGAACCCCCCATTAGCGGAAGACCTTGTGCAGGAAACTTTTTTACGCGCCTGGCGGTCTTTGGATAGCCTGCAGAATGACAAAGCAGCCAAAGCCTGGCTGTTTACCATTCTCAGACGCGAGAACGCGCGCTTATACGAACGCTATCGCCCCGATCTGGTAGACATAGAGGATCAGTCATTGGCTGATTCTGATGATCAGGAGCCCGATCAAAAGATGGAGCGGGAAATGCTCCATGCTGCCATGAACCGGCTTGAGCCCGAATATCGCGAGCCATTGTTACTACAAGTAATTGGCGGTTTCAGTGGCAAGGAAATCGCCGAAATTCTGGACTTGAACAACAATACAGTGATGACCCGGCTATTCAGGGCGCGCAGCAAGTTGAAACAAGAGTTCGCACTCGAACCTGATGACGATGAAACCTGATCGCCAGCAAGCAAAGCAGCAAGCAGATAAAGGCAACCCGAACGAGGGAATTAGCTGGAGACTAAACGGAGAGTTGACTAGAAAGCTGGCTAGAGCGTTGGCCAGAGAGCCAGACTGACTGACAAAACGATGAAAAAGGCGAACACAAAAGAACTGGTTGTCCCGCACGGACAATGGAGTAAATAGACACAATGAACGAAATAGAGTTTCGCAAAAGGGTATTGGCTGATCCGGGGAGTCCTGATGCGGAAATCCTTGACGCTGCCCGGCAGAACCCTCTTTTTCAGGGTTTTCTGGATCAAGCTCAGCAACTTGATCAGAACATCGATGCCATTGTCAGCGAGCCTCCAATACCCGCAGATCTGCATGCCAAACTAATGGCGATCCCGGCAACAGCTGAATCAGCCGACGACAATGTAGTTGCTCTACCTGTGCACCGCAAATCCCGCTGGCAAGCTCTGGCGGTAGCCGCCTGCCTCATCGTTGCTGTCGGCACAACCATGATCCTGAACCAGGACAACTTGCCTTCGGCCGCTGATCTCGCCATGGGCAATCAGGCATTGGGCCACTTGTATCATGAGAATCCGCAACTGGCGGCCATGAATACTGGCGAGCTGGAAGCAAGTTTTACTTTGGCGGAGATCAATAGCGTTATGATGCAGGCTGGCAGTGAATTGACCAACGCCAGTCTGCCCAGCGAATTGCCAGTGCGCTATGCCAACCCTTGCCTGATCGTGCCGGGCTTCCAAAGCGCCCATTTGATTCTCCAAAGTGATGCCGGCCCGCTCAGCGTCATGGTCATCAACAATAGTCCGGTCGAACAGGAATACCGCTTGAGCGACGATCGCTTCAGTGGTCTGGTAATTCCCATGGAAAAGGGCAATCTGATTCTTATCAGCGAGCAGCCCGAAGCGCTGGATACTTACCGCGGCACACTGACTGCCAGCGTGGGCTGGACTATCTAGATGCCAGCGCTTTGCGCACTGGCCTTTCTTACTGTCGCTGCAAGTTACTCATTGCACATAACCTGCGATCAACACATTGGCCCGGTGCTCCTTTAAAATTGCTCAGCACGAATCGCCATGAGCGAATCAGCACCGGCAGCAATTTCCTCTCTTAGCGAACTCGCGGCAGGCAACAGGCGAGCCATGAAATACTCGCCAGTTTTTAACAGCCCGTCATGATAGTCAGCAGCGCCCTGCTCACTGTTAATCTGCTCATGACACGCTGCCATGATCCGTAGCCACATATAGCCATACAAAGTCAGCCCCAATAGCTCCAGATAGGGATAGGACGCTGCGCCAACCTCAGCGGCATTGTTTTCGGCCTTGCCAATGACTTGCTCCGTACAATCAGCCAGATGCTGTCGGCAGCTTGAGAATTTTTCTATCGCTGCTTGCAGTTTGTTGTCGTCTTGATGTGCTGCAAGCCAATCAGCTATATCAGCCATGAGCAGTTGCAGGTATTCACCTTTGCTGCGTACAGTCTTGCGCCCCATCAGGTCCAGTGCCTGAATGCCGTTCGCTCCCTCATATATCTGGGCAATACGAGCATCACGAATATTCTGCTCCAGCCCCCACTCGGCCACATAACCATGACCGCCAAGCACTTGCTGAGCCAGTACACAGGCATCAAAGCCACGATCTGAGCAATAGGCTTTCTGTACAGGGATGAGCAAGGCGACGAGCTTATCGGCTTTAGCACGCGCTGCGGCATCGGGATGAAAGCGAGAAATATCCAGCTGACTGGCGGCGAAGATGGACAATGCCCGCCCCGCAACAATATTGGCACGCATGGTAAGCAACATACGCCGCACATCGGGATGGACAATCAGTGGGTCCGCGGCAAGCTCGGGTCTGCTCGCGCCAGCAGGAGCCCTGCCTTGCAACCTTTCCAGAGCATAATCTCTGGCCGTCTGGTAAGAGGCTTCCGCCAGACCATTGCCTTGCACGCCCATCGACAGGCGCTCATAGTTCATCATGGTAAACATGGTGGCAAGGCCGCCGTTGGCTGCACCGACCAGATAGCCTTCAGCGCCATCGAAGTTCATCACGCAGGTAGCCGAACCATGAATCCCCATCTTTTCTTCGATAGAGCCGCAGCTCACTTTGTTGCGCGTTGCTGTAATTTCGCCACTGTCATCAACGAGAAACTTTGGTACGAGAAACAGGGAAATGCCGCGCGGCCCTGCCGGGGCATCGGGCAATTTTGCCAATACCAAATGAATAATGTTTTCAGTCAGGTCGTGCTCACCCGAGGTAATAAAAATTTTGCTGCCGGTAATGCTGTAACTGCCATCACTTGTCGGCTCGGCCCGGCTCTTGATCATGCCCAGGTCAGTACCCGCATGCGCTTCAGTCAGGCACATCGTGCCCGACCATTGCCCCGAATATAGCTTGGGCAAATAGCGTTCTTTAAGAGCCTGACTGCCATGGGAATTGAGAGTCAGGCTGGCACCTGTGGTCAACACGGTATACAGGGTAAATGACGTGTTTGCTGCGAACTGCATTTCTTCGATCATGGCAGAGAGCAACTTCGGCATGCCCTGTCCACCGAACTCAGGATTACCCGTAAGCCCTGACCAGCCACCCGAAGCGAACGCTTCATAGGCTTGCTTGAAACCAGCTGGCGCTGTTACTTCACCATCTGCAAAGCGGCAGCCTTCACGATCACCATTTTGATTAACCGGTGCCAGTTGCTCAGCGGCTATCTTGCCCGCCTCATCAAGAATGGCGCTAATCAGATCCGCACTCACCTCTTGAGTGTCAGGCATGCTGGCGAATAGCTCTGGCACAGCGAATACATCATTCAGCAAGAACTGCATATCACGCAGCGGTGGTCGGTAATCAGTCATCGCACTCCCCCTTTTTCCAAATCAGCTTTATTCAGCTACTTTCGACCAGTCCTTTTCATTCAGACCCATTCAACCAGACTCTTCCATTCTGCCCTTTCCATTATAGGGCAAGCCCGGACAGGCAGATACGACACGAGTGAAAGCCCCTGCTTTTTCGCCGCTTTCGACTACAGTAGAAAGTGTTAACCACAACATGCCCAGCGAGTAACGCAACGCCAATGTTCAGAAAGCGCAACCTGCAGATTACCCAGCGCATTCTGCGCGGGCTGAGCGGCTTTCTGGAATTCGTGCCTACTCAGTGTATCCTGTGCCGCCGAACCACCTATGCGCCTGTCAGCCTGTGCGCAGGCTGTGTGGCGGAGCTGCCTGTTCCACTGCACCCCTGCGCAATCTGTGGCGAAGAGATCCCCGGCACACTGTATTCGATATTTTGTTCCCGGTGCCTGACCCAGCCGCCACCTTTTGCGCTCTGCCGGTCCGCACTGCTCTATCAACCGCCAGTGAACAGGTTAATTACCAGCTTCAAATTCTCAGCGCGCTTCGAAATCGGCAAGGCTCTGTCCTACTTGCTCTGCAAACAATTCATAGCGCACTACAACGAACTGGATGCGGGATTTCCCAACGCCCTTGTGCCAGTGCCATTGCATAACAAGCGCTTGCAGCAACGCGGTTTTAATCAGGCACTGGAAATCTGTAAAGTGCTGGCTGGACATAGCCGCATCAAACTGCAATGCGACTTGCTCTTCAGGTGCCGGCACACCGCACCCCAAAGTAAAGCGACATCACTTGCCGCCCGACGCAAGAACCTGCACAGCGCCTTTCGTGTCGCTGCATCGCGCACCGACACTCACTCTCGTAACGCCCAGACAACGACTATTCCCGAACATATTGCCCTGGTTGATGATGTCGTTACTACCGGCTCCACAGTTGCCGAGGCAGCCATGATGTTGCGCCGCGCCGGCGTACAACAAGTCGATGTGTGGTGTCTGGCGCGAGCCAATCGCTAGGCAGAACAAGCAGTCAACAATCGAGCATCTATGTGATCCGGCGCACAGCAGTTTTCCTACACGATACTATAATTACCAAGGTGACTTGATGGTATGTGTTGAACAGACCCGAACGGAAGCGAGTCAAGGATTACAATCAGCTTAATTTAACCCCGGATCCCTCCGGGGTTTTTTTTGCTCGCAGCAAACACGCGCAATAGCGGGCTAATGCATAGTCTTGAATTAGTTTGTTTGGAAGTTGGCCTTGCGAGGAATGGCTGTGCTGGCCAGTAAATCAGAATTGATACTTGATTGATCCGTAAGCAACCCGTCCATTCTGATCGAGAATACGAGTCGTGGAGTTGAGAATCTGGGCTGTTTTCTCGTTGAAGATGTTACGAATACCGAAGGAGATTACGGCACGGCTCTTTTCACTGTCACCCAGACTGTAGCCATACTGCAAGTCCAGCGTCGTGATGTTATCTACCAGCGCGTTCAACTCTTCCATATCCAACTCGCTCAGATCCTTGAACGAATCAAAGTAGTTGGTAATAGCACTCGCCGTGTGATTACCAAACTGCCAGGTCAGCATTAGCGAACTTTGCAGCTCGGGGCTGATCACGCGATCTTCAAGTGTACCCAGCTCGGTTTTGGCAAGCTCGAGCAAACCACCACTGTTTTCGAAGTTCTGCACATAAGTCGTCTTCGTGCTCAGAGTGAACTGACCATAGCGGTTGGTTTCCCAGATATAGGAAGCGCCAAGATCGAAGCCATTGGATTCAATCTGATTGCCCAGCAAGGGATTATCCAGATTGAACTCATTAATTTGTGAATCTTCCAAGTACAGAGTCGGAGCTTGTGACTGCCAGGTACTGGTGCTACTGGCTGCCGGGCCATCTTCAATCTGTTGCCGCCAGGCGTCAGCGCGGACATTCAAGCCGTCGAGGGGTTGTAATGTCAGGCCAAGATTAAAATTCAGGGCGTTCTCAACGATCGCCCCTTCGACATCCTTGGCTTCGACACTGCGCCCTATGTTGAGTACAGGTGAATCTTCATCAATGAGCGAGGAATCGGGAGCGATGGTAAAGCTCAATACGGGGGAATTATTGTCTTGTATGACAGGAACTGGCTGGATGGTTGCATCCTGCGCCCACGCACCAGCAGCCGACAGCGCAAGAGTCGCTGCTAACGCTGCTAACAGAGGCTGATAAAATTTTACGGCGGCGCGTTTCATGTGTGCTGCTATTTCTCTTGTTATTGTCTGGTTGTGCTTTACGAGTTTCTTTGCATTACTTTGCAAATTTCTATGCAACGCACAACCAAGCTAAATTCATTCGCGTTGGGAGCTGCTAGCATTTCTTCAGGCCGGCTTAGCGACCTTGGATGCCCCAATGCGTTCGCACAGCGTCGGCATTGTTCCTGCCAGACCAGCATGCGATTCCCTTGATGTTGTCAGCAGTGCTCTCAATACTTTCACTGAGCCGCTCAGCGCTACATCTCAGCTAATTCAAGCTGCCCGCTTTGCATGGCAAGCTAACCGCCTTGATCAGGCGCAATGCCACTGGTTACGGTACTTCAAACAACTTTGGTAGGTTACCACTTTTGGTGCGTTTAGCACATCTCATTGTGTGTCAATTCGTCACCCAAATGAGGCAAACCGCCATAATCTGACGAAATTGCCAGTTTGCGTATTTTGGACGACGTTGATGACATTATCGCTACGCAATGCCCGGCCTTCACAATAAAAGTTCAAGTTGGATCAGGCCATTTGCCAGACAATTCTTACGGTTTGCGCAAATTATCCACAAGCACCTGCACTGACACAATACAGCCCGGCAATTTGAGTTGGGGGGCAAGTTCAGCCAGTGGTTCGAGGACAAAAAGACGCTGGGTGGCGCGTGGATGTGGCAAAGTTAGATCGGCGCTAGCCTGCTCCCGGTTACCATAGGCAATCAAGTCCAAATCCAGACTTCGCGGCGCATTGACCACCCCGGATCGCGCGCGTCCAAAGCTGTTCTCCAGCGCCTGCAGTTGGTCGAGCAACTGCTCCGCTGACGGTGCGCCAGCGACCCGAAACAGCACCACAGCATTGAGAAACGGCGGTGAGTCAGGCGGGCAATCTTCGGGGACAGTCTGGTGAAAGCTGGAGCAGCGCAGCTCACCGGCGGCCAAGGCCGCCAACTCAGAGCACACTGCCGCGAATGTTTGCGCAGGCACACCGACCCGGGAATCCAGATTGGCGCCCAGCGCCACGATAGCTATGTCAGGATCAAGTGTCCTGATGATATTCAGCGGAGCACTCATGGACTGCTTCCACAAAAGCGGTTACGTGATCCGGATCGACCTCGGGGGTGATGCCATGGCCGAGATTGAACACATGGCCGGGACCTGAACCATACGCGGCAAGAATTTGCTTAACTTCACTGCGAATAGCAGCCGGACTGGCATAGAGAATAGAGGGGTCCATATTACCCTGCAATGCTGCTTGCTGACCTACTCGCTGGCGCGCATCACCAATATCAGTAGTCCAATCAAGACCTATACCATGACATCCGGAGCCGGCAATCGCCTCCAGCCATTGCCCACCGTTTTTCGTAAACAAGACGACTGGTACTGGACGCCCCTCTGACTCTTTGGTCAATCCATCTACAATCTTCTGCATGTAGCGCAATGAATAATCCTGATAGGCCTGGGGTGTGAGTATTCCGCCCCAGGTATCAAAAATTTGCACTGCCTGTGCACCCGCCGCTATTTGCGCATTGAGGTAGGTGATTACTGCATCCGCCAAAATCGACAACAGCTGATGCATTGCCTCTGGATGGTTGTAAAGAAATGCCTTGGCCTTGCGAAAATCCTTACTACCACCGCCCTCAATCATGTAAGTCGCCAACGTCCATGGGCTACCCGAGAATCCAATCAGCGGCACTTTGCCAGCGAGCTCTTTCCTGATCACCCCGACTGCATCGCTCACATAAGACAGCTCATCGGCAATATCCACATCTGGTAACTGCTCGACATCAGCTGGACTGCTAATGACCTTGCGAAACTTCGGCCCCTCGCCCGTTACAAAATAGAGCCCCAATCCGAATGCATCCGGGATCGTCAAAATGTCCGAGAACAAAATGGCGGCATCGAAAGCATAGCGCTCCAGCGGCTGCATGGTGACTTCACAAGCCAGCTGAGGCGTCTGGCACAGGGTCATAAAGTCGCCCGCTTTTTCGCGCGTCGCGCGATACTCAGGCAAATAACGACCGGCCTGACGCATCATCCATACAGGCGTCACATCAACAGGCTCGCGCATCAGCGCACGCAAATAGCGATCATTTTTCAGGGTCAAAATATCTTCCTTACCGGTTTCAGCCTACCTGTCAGCCCAGCGATTACCGGGCGAACAAGCCAGCTCTCAAAAAAGGGGGCCAATTCTACACGAGCCGCGCCTGCACTGAAACGCAAGGGAGCCGGATTCAGATTAATCGCAACGCAACAGGCACAGGTTGCGGGCAGCAAAGCTGTCTTATCGACTACGCAAATGTTCCTGAAACTCAGCAATTGGGCGCGCCCAGGGATTGTATTCACGCAAGTCAGCAGGCAGCTCCTGAAGCACGCCAAGCGCCGAAGGTCGGTCAGAGAAGACACCAATGGCCACCACAAACCAGGGTTGACCCTGGAAACTGCTGCTTATCACTCCGGCTGTTCGGCCGGCCAGTCGCTGACTGACAAATTGCTGCGCACTGTCTCGCGAGCGCGATCCCATGACCTGTATCGTATAACCATTATCCGGCGCCGAAAGCACCTGCCGCTCAAAGGGAGTTAAATCCAACGCTTCGCTAACCGGCTCCGCACTTACTATTTGATCCGGTGCTTGTTGCGGTTCGGCGTCTGCTTGCTGAACGCGTGGCTCCTCAGGAACCTGCGCTACTGGCGGCTCTTCTGCCGGCGATGCCGGCCGGGGCTCAGCATCGGATATCACAACATTCTGACCAGAGTCATTGCTTGGCGCTGAAACTGTTGGCTCGGCATTCTCCACCAAGACGGTTTCTTCCGGGGGTGCACTGTCAACTCGGGTTGGCGACGTGGGAACTGCGATGCGAACTTGCTGGTTGCCAGCACCACTTTGCTCGACAGAATTGCTTCCTGAACCATCGAACAGCAGCACAATGGCCAGTATCAGACACAAGACACCTGCCACACTCCAATAGGCACGGGTCTGTGCAAACAAACCTGCCAGCGAAGCACTTAACGGCGGTGTCACACTGGTGTTAGATAGCGCTTCGCGAACCAGCGCATCAAGCTTCGCTGGATTACCTGCAGCCTTGTTGTAGAGGCGCCCCAACTCACCGCCAGATAGCGGTAGTGGTTGACGAAACCCGGCTCCTGCAAGTTTAAACGCGACATAGGCGAACGCATCTTCGCTACTCAAGGGCAGAAGCTCCAGCAGGACCACTTCACTGCGCTGCTTGCGAGGTTTGCTGTGTTCCACCAGATGTTGCAGCTGCTTTTCACCGAGCATGACAACAACAAGACCGGCATGCTTGGCGCGCAATTCCCACAACATCTCCATGACTTCGCTGGCCAACTCATGGGCGTCGTCCACCACTAACAACATGTTCTTGCTGGCTGTTTCGAGCTCCGTCAGATAGGTAGCAAGATCAATCGCGCTGTTGGCGGCATTATCATCAGGCAATTTGGCGTGCAGCTCATCCATAAACTGATTGCAGTTCATGAACAGACCAGCCTGTATGACGATCACCTGAGTGTGTTTGCCGACCTTTTCGGTGACGATACGAACTAGCGTGGATTTACCGGCACCAAGCTCACCTAAGACGGCCAGCATGGCGCCGGGCTGATTCAGATTCTCGAGGATGTTATTTAGCAGTACCTGACGGTCGTCACCCAGAAATAAATCACGCGGTGGCGACCCCGGATCGAAGGGATCAAATTTGAGGTGGAGATGTTGGACCAGTTCGCTCACGGCTCAGGCACACAGTTGATTTCCCGCGGTTAAAGTCGCCACCAGATCGTCGCGACTGATTTCACCTTCAATGGCTGCTTCACCGATTGCCTTGAGCAACACAAAGCGGATTTTGCCTTGCTCGGCTTTCTTGTCGGAGGCCATCAGATCAAGATATCGTTCAACCGTTATATCGGCAGGCGGAACCACTGGCATACGGTAATTTTCTTCCAGTACTTTACGGAGATGCCGGGCACTATCGCTAGTCAACCAGCCAATTCGGCAGGAAAGATCGGCTGCCATCACCATACCCATCGCAACAGTTTCACCATGCAGCCAGACACCATAGCCTGCCGCAGTTTCGATTGCGTGCCCGAAAGTGTGCCCCAGGTTCAATAACGCCCGTTTGCCAGACTCGCGCTCGTCCTCGGCCACTATCGTTGCCTTGGTTTCACAACAAATCCGAATTGCCTCAGGTAGCGTGCTGGCATCAAGCGCCGCAATGCTTGCGCTGTTTGCCTCAAGCCAAGCAAAAAATTCAGCATCGACGATCAAACCATACTTCAACACTTCCGCCAGACCGGCCTTCACTTCGCGTTCGGGAAGCGAAGCTAACACACTGGTATCAGCCAGCACGCATTGCGGCTGATAAAAGGCGCCTATCATGTTCTTGCCCAGCGCATGATTGACGCCGGTCTTGCCACCCACTGAGCTATCAACCTGGGCCAGCAAGGTTGTGGGAATTTGTACGAAAGGGATGCCACGTTGGTAGGTTGCAGCAGCAAATCCGGTAATATCGCCGACCACACCGCCTCCCAGAGCAATCAGCGTGGTTTGACGATCGTACTTGCCGCGCAGTAAGCGGTCGTAAATAACATTGATGGCATCCAGATCTTTGTGCGCCTCGCCATCGGGCAGGACAACAGCGTCGGTAAAACGGGAGCCAAGAGTCTGTTTCAGCAGTTCCAGATAGAGCGGCGCAACAACATCATTGGTGACGACGACAACTCGCCCCTTACCAAGATAAGGTAACAGCAATTCGGCATTGCTGAGCAGATTATCACCAATAAAAATCGGGTAGCTGCGCTCCCCAAGGTCTACATTCACAGTCAACATACTTTAAGCTTCCTTCGCTTTCTTTGCTGCTTTAGCTTTTGCTTTTTCCTTGCCCGGCTTGTCATTGCCGGCTTTTTTAGTGGCTACCTTGTCATCCTGAATTTCCTGCAAGGCTTTCACTTTACGACAGATTTCCTGACTGACAGTTTTAGGGTTACGGCGATTCGTATCGACAACCAGATCGGCTACCTCCCGATAGAGCGGGTCGCGAATCTTCATAAGCTCCCGGATCTTCTTCTCTGGGTTCGGGGTTTGTAGCAACGGCCGGTTCTTGTCCCGGCTGGTTCGCTCGACCTGTTGCTTGATTGAAGCCCGCAAATAAACCACGTAACCACGCTTGGCCAGACGCTGGCGATTCTTGTCAGCCAATACCGCACCTCCGCCTGTTGCCAGCACGATTTTCTTCATTCGCGTGAGAGTATTGATCATGCGAGACTCGCGAGCACGAAAACCCGCCTCGCCTTCCACATCGAATATCCAGGGAATATCGGCACCAGTGCTGGCTTCTATTTCCCGATCCGAGTCATAGAATTCCAGTTGCAGCATATCGGCCAAAACGCGCCCAATCGTGGTTTTCCCCACGCCCATAGGCCCGACCAGATAAATGCTATTGGTTTTTTTCATCGCCAGTAACCGCTAATAAAGCGTCCTATTGTACTCGCTATAGGAACGGCAGCGGGGAGAATTTCTGAAAAATTAAAACCCCGACACCAGCTATTGCCAATGTCGGGGATAATTGACGAGTTATTCTAGCGAACTGTGATTTCGGAGATGATCTTTGGTGTGATGAAGATTAACAATTCGGTGCGTCGGCTAGCGCGATTGGTGCGCTTGAACAGACGACCCAGATAGGGCACGTCACCGAGAATCGGGGTCTTGGTTTCTGTAGTAGTGTTTTCTTCGCGGAACACACCGCCGAGCACAATTGTTTCCCCATCGTTTACCAGCGCGCTCGTAGTCACCTCGTTGGTATTGATAGCCGGAATCGAACCGGACCCAGCAGCCACTGAGTCCTGCTGAATCTCGAGTTCCATATTGATGCGGCCATCGGGTGTAATTTGCGGTGTCACACGCAAAGACAAGACTGCATCTTCAAATTCCGTGGTCGAACCACCTGCCGTACCACCAGCCTGCGACTGATAAGGGATTCGCACACCGGAGCGAATCTCGGCCGTGACCTTGTCCTGGGTTGTGACTTTAGGACGGGCAATAACTTCGCCATTACCACTGGATTCCAGTGCTGATAATTCGAGCTCAATCAATCCGCTGTTACCAGTATAACCAATGGAGAAAGACGACGCTTCCTGAGACTCAACACCCAGGTCTACAGCAAGTGATTCAGGAAACAGTACTTGCCCCACAGGAATTGGCACTGATGCAATTGCTTGATTGACCAACGCATCGATCAATGAAGGATCGGTACCACTTTGCAGTGCATCCAGACGCGCAGTTTCACCCGCTACCAATGCTTCCTGCATGGCGACCTGACGAGCCGTCGAATTGTTGATTTCTTGCACAGTAGCAGCCTGGGAGCCGCCATAGCGCCAATTGTCCCCGGAGTTGGACAGACTTCCGACGCCGCCCCAACGTATGCCGAGATCGCGACCAAAATCGGTAGAGACATTCACAATTCGTGCCTCAATCAAAACCTGGCGGACTGCGATATCCAACCGAGCCAGCATCGCGCGAACTTCTTCGAGCTTCTCCTCTGTATCGCGCACAATAATTATATTAGTCCGCTCATCCACAGTCGCTGTACCACGGGATGACAAGATGCCGCCGCTTGACGATACCGGCGCACCTGCCGCATCAACACCAGCTATACCCGCCGCACCACCGGCGGCCGGAGCTGCGGGAGCCGTTGCGCCCGCACTACCTGAATCTGACCCGGTCAGCAGGGCCAGAATATCATCGGCGTTCGCGTAATTGATCTGTACGAATTCTGTATACAATGGTGCCAGAGCCTGCGCCTGCTGCGCCGCTTGTAGAGCTTGCTGCTCCTGCGCCGCAATCTCTTCAGCAGGTGCCACATACAACACATTGCCTTCCAGACGACTCCCCAGATTCTGCGTGCGAAGCACCAGCTCGAGCGCCTGGTCCCACGGTACGTTATTCAATTCCAGAGTAATGCTGCCAGCGACCGAATCACCTGCCACCAGGCTGAATTCATAGTAGTCAGCAAGAATCTGCAGGACCGAACGCACCGGGATATCCTGAAAAGACAGCCCGGTAATTTCACCAGTATAGGCCGCGGTTGGGTCGGTATTGGTTACATCCGCTGCAGGCGGCCGCACACTGACGGTATACTGATTGCCACTTTGAAAGGCAACGTAATCATAGGTTCCTTCAACGTCGATAACGACCGTCGCTCGACCAGACTGGCCCAATACATCAACCGTACTGACCGACGTAGCAAAATCGGTGACGTCGAACCGCCGATTCAGGTTTTCAGGCACGCCAGTACCATTGAATTCAACATAAATCCGCGCACCAACTTGCTCAACACTACCGATCACGTCATCGCTGGACAGGTCGATCACAACCTGGCCCTCGGCATCGTCACCGCGCCGGAAAGTCACATCTGTAATCGTATTTTCACCAGCGTCATTTGCCGCTGCGGCGACAGTGGTAGTCGCTGTGACACCACCGGAATTTGCCGTGTCGTTACCCACCTGAATGGTCAGGACATTGCCAGCCAGGTTAGTTTCATAATTGACCAACTCATCAAGATTAACAACGAGACGCGTGCGGGCACCATCGTCGAGCACCATGACACTCTGGGCATTGTTTGAGTCAATGTTGAAGCGCTGCTGGGTCAAACCACTGCGCACACCCATCAAGTCCAGTGAAATACGCGCCGGGTTGTCCAACACAAAACCGCTGGGTTCGGGAGGAGCAGAGTCAAAGCTGAGCTGAATCTCGATGGAGTCGCCAGGCAGATTGGCAAAACCAATGCTGTCCAGCGAAACCGACTGCTGCGCCATGGCACTGGATGCCAGCAACAGGGTCGCAAGCAATTGTCCTGCGAGAGACAACGGCATACGCCAAATTGCAGCTCCCGGCTTGCTTGTTCGTGTCGTTCTGTTAATGCTCATAGTTAACCTCAACTCGCACCATTCATTGCAGCGTTAGGGTCTGTGGTCGTTCCACCCAACCACCGTTGCCGCTTGGCACGATTTCCACCAAATTCACTTGTCGTTCGGAAATGTTTTGTATCTGCCCATGGTTTCTGCCCAGATAATCACCGTTAGTCACCCGATGTACTTCACCCAGCGCATCTTCTATCAGCGCATGATAAACACCACTTCGCGTCAGCATGCCGACCATTCTCAATTCACTTAGCGGGTGCGATTCCAGCTCATCTCGCACCCTGTCAAAATCAGGCTGCACATCCTGAGAGAGCATCCCTACTGAATCCGGATCAACATTAAGTGGCACCTGGAACGGACTACGCTGGGAAGCAGCGCTGTAGATAAAACCCTCATAAGGGGTGAATTCGGGCACAGGCTCTACTTCCGCGCCAGGCCTGGATTTCACATTCGCCACATAAGCCGTTAGATCGTCCATGTTATTGCTACCTGTACAGGCCGCCAGCAACAAGGCAAGCACTGACAGTACGGAAAATCGAATCTGTTGTCGCAAGCAGCTCATGATCAGAAGGTTCCCGACTCATCGACATCTTTATAGCGATAAGTACGCGCCACAATATCCATATCGAGGCTGTTATCGGCGCGCGCCGTGATGGTGAAATCGTGCAATGTCACAATTCGGTCAAGACTGGCCACGCCACTCACAAAAGTACCAAAATCGTGATAGTCACCGACTACATCAATATCCATAGGCAGCTCGATGTAAAACTCCCGAATCACTTCGCGCTGCAATGCAATGTTATTGAACTCAAGGCCGCTGCCTTCACCGGTCTCGGTTACATCATCGACGAGACCTGGCACCTCAGTCTCCGACGGAAGCTGAAGCAACAACTCTTCGAACGATTCCTCCATCTCAACTGTTTGCGCACGATACTCTTCGAGATTTGCCGCCAGAAATGCCTTCTGCTCAAACTCTATCCTGAGCTGGCTCTCTTCATTCACGACGCTCTCTAATTCCGCTTGTAAGTTTTGAATATGGAAAAAGTAGCCCGCCGCCAGACAGCCACCAAAGACAATCATTGTTAGAATAAACTTGACGGCGCCAGGCCAAACTCCAATGGTGTCCAGATCCTGCAGATCGGCCCAATCAAAATTCTTAAGGTCATTGACGCTATTCTTAATGAAAGACATAAGGCGCTATACCTCTTCTTCCCGCTGGTTGAGCAACTCCAGCGACAGCGTTAATGAGAATCGGAACGAATCAGTAGTAGGATCCTCGGATTGACCAACCGCCGTGATATCGCTCAGGTCAGCCTCCCGGAACCAGTCTGACGAATCCAGCCGACGCATTAGCTCGGTGATACGGGCATAGGATTCCGCGATGCCCTCGATAGCAATGACGTCGTCAGTTCGCTCGACAGTCTGGTAGTGCACCCCATCAGGCAGCGTTTTAACCATTTCATCAAAGACCCGAACAATCACCGGCCGTGTGCCCTGCAGATCGGTAATAACATTCATGCGTGCCCGGATGTCTTCTTTCTGCTGACGCAATTCATTGATCTCGGCGACCTGCGCATCGAGAGTCTGAATTTCCGCACGCAGGAATTCGTTGCGGGCATTTTGTGAACGAATTTCACCGTTGACATAGCGGTCCGCCAAAAACACCAGACCGGCGGCAATGATAGTCACGCCGACCAGAATACTCAGAAACTCACGGCGCCGCTCTTCTCGCAGCCGCTCTCGCCATGGCAGCAGATTGATACGAGCCATTAGTATTCACCTCGCATCGCAAGGCCACAGGCAATCAACAGTGCCGAGGCATCGTTCTCTAACATGGTCTTGTTCACTTTTGGGCCGAGCGTCATATCTGCAAATGGGTTCGCAACAGTTACCGGGGTAGAAAGACTTTCCTGGCAAAGATCAGCCAGCCCTTCGATCGCCGCCACACCGCCGGCGAGCAGAATATGGTCTACCTCATTGTAGTGACTGGACGAGAAGAAAAACTGCAAGGTCTGGCTGACTTGCTGCACCACGCTTTCTTTATAAGGACCAAGAATTTCCTGCTCATATTCTTCTGGCAGGCCACCACGCTTCATGCCCTGCTCAGCTTCGGCAGCTGTTAAACCGAAACGGCGCTGGACCTCTTCTGACAATGCATTACCGCCAAACATCTGCTCGCGGGTATAAATAGTTTTGCCCTGCAGTATTACGTTCAGTGTCGTCATGACTGAACCAATATCGATAATCGCCACAGTCTGATCTTCCACCGAACCGATCTGTTCGGCCAACAGGCCGTAGACGCGCTCGATAGCATAGGCTTCGATATCGACGACTTTGGCGTTCAGTCCGCCAATCTCCAGAGCAGCAACACGAGAATCGACATTTTCACGGCGGCAAGCCGCCAGCAGCACGACAACCAGCTCAGGATTGCGCTCAGACAACTTCTGTCGTTCAAAATCAATGGACACTTCATCCAATGGATAGGGAATGTATTGATCTGCCTCGACCACGATCTGATTTTCCATCTCGGCATCAGTTAGCGCCGAATTCATTTCAATGGTCTTGGTAATCACTGCTGAACCGGCTACCGCGACGGCAGCATCCTTGTTAGGCGACTTCAACAAACTTAATGCGGCGTCAATCGCCTCGCCCACGGCATCTACATCACTGATGTTTTTCTCGACGACCGCATTCGGCGGCAAAGGCCGTATTACATAGTTATCAACCCGATAGGTCTTACCGGTTGGGGTCAGTTGCAATATCTTCACCGCCGTCGAACTGATGTCCACGCCCAATAAAGTGCCCGACTTCTTGCCAAAATTGGCAAGCACAGCGATATTTTGAAGTTTCTCCAACACGCTCGTTTTTCCCGGTTAAACCCAAATTCTGGACAGTTCTGCCATCTGACGGTGCCTGTCTGCGGTATTTTCTACCGTCTCATCCAGCCCCATCCGGTCGCCATTTTTAGCGGCCCAGAAATAATATAATATTTAAAAACAATAACTTACGAAAACTTTGTAGAATTTTTCTGCTTCCAGATGTCAGTATCGGCCGCATTAATATTTTATATAGTTTTCAACTAATTATCAGACTTTCACAACAAACCACTTCACTATTTAATAATGAACTAAGGCCCGGAGCAAATCTATGAATCCGTTCACGTTTGTGATTCAGCCCCAGACCTTGCTGATTGCGGCTTCGCGATGCTCAAACAAGCTACCTGCAAGCCCGCTATTCGGTGCTTACAGGAACCATTCAGCGCCCATCTTCCACGATTTCGATGAGAGATTGCTCCGAATTAATTCTCAACTTGTGAGCAATTTGGCAATTAGCCTGTTTTGCCTCCATTACGCGGCATTCGGTCGCTGAAGCTGCAGGTAAATTGCGGAGACGGGTGTATACTTGGCAAGTACTATTAGTCATTCATATAACGTAACGTTGCGCCTGAATTCAGCGCCTGTAATGCCATGAGAGCCCGTTACTTCCCTGATCACTCGGAAAAGCTGTGCAATCCAGACTAGTCAATATTGTCAGATGGACTCTGGCTTTGGGCGCCGCTGCTATCGCCGGCCTGGCTATGGTGGCCGCTGCCGCCTATCTGTATCTCGCCCCGCTGCTGCCGCGCGCCGAAACCTACCGCGATGTCCGTCTGGAAACACCGCTGCGAATCTATACGGCCGACAATCGCCTTATCGATGAAATCGGCAATCGGCGTAACCCGATTCAGTATGAAGACATTCCCCAGATTCTCACTGACGCCCTGATCGCCACCGAAGATGTGCGCTTCTATTCCCACCCCGGCGTGGATCTACAGTCATTGGCCCGGGGCTTATACGGCTTTCTAACCGGCAACTCGCTCGGCGGCGGCAGCACCATTACCATGCAGCTGGCCAATAACCTGTCTTTCGACAGCGACAATGTCTACCTGCGCAAGTTCAAGGAAATCCCTTTTGCGCTGCAGATTCAGCGCGAACTGACCAAAGAAGAGATTCTGACGCTCTACCTGAACACCATCTACTTTGGTGCTGGCGCTGATGGCATCGGCGCCGCCGCTTATGTCTATTACGGCAAAGAGGTCAGCGAACTGACGCTGGCCGAAGCGGCCATGATGATTTCCCTGTTGCCCTGCCCATCTACCTGTAATCCTTTGGCCAGCCCGGAGCGCTCCATCGAGCGTCGCGCAACCCGCCTGCGCAATATGCTCGAGCAGAATATGATTTCCCGCGCCGAATTCACTGCCGCCAATAATGCCCCGGTGACAGCGCAGCGCCGCAACCGCAATATTTCTGTCTCAGCGCCCTATGTTGCCGAAATGGTGCGTCAACAGCTTTACGATCAATTCGGCGAAGAAACCTATTCTCGCGGCTTTGAAGTCATCACCACCATCGATGGCGAAAAGCAGATCGCCGCTCAGGAAGCCATGGTGGATGGCCTCGAAATCTACTACGACAAGCGGCATGGCTATCGCGGCCCCAGCGCCAACTATCCGCCCGACCCACTTGAACCCAACAAGGTTTGGCAGGAACTGCTAGAGCCTGTACCGACCTATGGCAATCAACTGCCCGCCATTGTCACTGCTGTTCAGGAGCGTTCCTTCAATGCGCTGATGGATGATGGCAGTATCATCGAAGTGCCCTGGGAAGGGATTAGCTGGGCCTACACTTTTCGCAGCCGTAACGAGGCCTGGCCGCCCCCGGAAACGGCCAGTGACGCAGTCACAGTCGGGGATTTGATTCGCGTTAAACGCAACGGTGACATATGGGAATTGGGTCAGGTTCCCGAAATTCAGGGCGCTTTGGTATCCATGTCACCCGACGACGGCTCTATCATGGCGTTAGTGGGCGGTTATGATTTCCGCCGTAGTCAGGTCAATCGCGCACTTACTCCAAGACCGCCCGGCTCCAACTTCAAGCCTTTCCTGTATGGCACTGCCCTGCAGTATGGCTACACCGCAGCGTCGACCATCAATGACGCACCGATCACCCGCGGCGACTATCGCCCCAACAACTACGAGAATAATTTTCTCGGCCCGATCACCCTGCGCTATGCCCTGCAGGAATCTCGCAATGTCCCTGCTGTGCGCTTGTATGACCAACTGGGCTCCGAGCGCGTGCTGCCATTCGCGGCGCGTTTTGGCTTTCAGACTCAGAACTTCCCGCACAATGACCTGACTGTGGCATTGGGTAGCCAGGATATCGAGCCGCTGGAAATCGTCGCTGGCTATTCAGCAATCGCCAACGGCGGTTACAAGGTGGACCCGTGGTTTATCAAGAAAATAAGCACCGCCGTCGACGGCGTGCTCTATGAAGCAACGCCATCAGTCGTCTGCGAAGACTGTGCGCAGTTAAGTGATGAGAGCGGCCTGCAGGCGCAGCCGGCACCGCGCATTATCGACGCCGAAATTGCCTATATTTTGAATTCCATGTTGCGCTCAGTCATCGAGGAAGGCAGCGGTAATCGTGTGCAAAGAGAACTGGGGCGCAGCGATCTCATGGGCAAGACAGGCACGACGAATGGCCCGCAGGAATTGTGGTTCTCCGGCTTTAACCGCGATATCGCTACCACCGTTTTTGTCGGCTTTGACACTCCCGAACCACTGGGTGAGAGAGAACAAGGCGCAACTGTGGCGATTCCGATCTGGATTGACTATATGCGCGAAGCGCTGAAGAACATGCCGGAAAACACCATGGATCGACCGGATGGTATTGTCGACCGCTTGATAGACAGGACTACCGGCAAGCTGGCAATACCGGGTGACCCGAATACTGTGTTTGAGTATTTCCGCCGTGAAAATGCCCCGGGCATGGGCGATCAGTCATTGCCGGGCACTGAGACGGATGACAACGGCAACGAAGAGCTTTCTACCGAAACCATTTTTTAGCCACTGCCCAATAGCCAACCGCACTGGCCGTGTTCAATGCATGCCGTTGAACTCGCAGCCAAATCCCAACAAGCTGCCTCCTGAGACCCAAAGACCAAGCCGCAACTGGCAACAGCCATGCACGCGAAAGCGCCACGCGCGCATCTGCACACTGGCGTTAGTAATAATTGCAGGGGTAGCAGGGTGCCGCGAACCGGCACCCGATGCAGAGGTCGACTAGACGCGACGGTTGCCGAAGCGCTTCTTGAAGCGGTCCACACGACCACCACTGTCGAGAATCTTCTGCTTACCCGTGTAGAAAGGGTGACACTGCGAGCAGACGTCGATGAGGATGTCCTTGCCGATAGTCGACTGGGTCTCAATCACGTTGCCACAACTGCAGGTCGCCTTGATCGGGCCATATTTCGGATGAATATCTGCTTTCATGGTTTTACCTTTTTACCTTAGTCTTGATGTCGCCACAGCCCCGGATTTCCGTGCTGCACCACATCTGCTTGGTCAGTAGGCGGTCCACCCGCCTGTCAGGGCCGAGCATTCTAGCAGAGAATTATTCCAACGCAAGCACTGCCACTATTTTTGCTGCTCTCTCAGACGTTTATGGTTGCGCACCACTTCCTCCATAATCCGGGTAAACAGGTCTGTCACCAGCGCCGCGTTGAGATCATGGGTCGCACAGATTCTGGTGATTTCCGCCAGCTTTTCAGCTTCGCGACCGGCGTCCAATGCTTCCAACGCGTTGTTCGCTTTTAGCAAGCCGACGCGATGGGTTAACGCGAAACGCTGCGCCAACAGTTCAATGATCTGGCGATCAATCTGGTCGATCTGGTCGCGCGCTGCCAGTAGCTCCGCTGGCACCGATTGAGATTCCATTTGGCATTCCTTACGTTTGTTCTTTTTAGACGCAATTGAGGTAGCAGAAGCAATACCATTGTCGATTCCCGACAGGAGGGTCTCGACTCGCCACCCGGATCGCGCCACACAACATTGGCCCGCAGGTACTGCAGGGCGAGTATAGACCAAGCCAGCTGGCAGTTCAGTATTGCTGTCGACGAATCAGGCCGCGCCAGCCAGGAAAAGTATCCGGGACAGGCGCAGTTGTTTGCAATGGGCAATGCCCGTACACTGCGGCGATTAATCGCGAGCACCTTCGAGCACCTTGCCCTTACCCATGTCAGATACCCATGTCAGACCCTGCCAGTAATCACCATCACGGCACGATTCTCCGGGTCGCGGTGCCCTCTCCCTTACGTACACTGTTCGACTATCTGCCACCCAAAAAGCCGGCAGGCAAAGCGATGCCCGGCGTGCGCATTCGCGTCCCTTTTGGCCGACGTCAGGTAATCGGCATTGTCGTTGCACTGGCAGACGCCACGACAATCGCCAGCGATAAACTGCGCCATGCCAGCGAGATCCTCGACGACGAAGCCCTGCTGCCGGAAGCACTGACTGGCTTGCTGGAATGGGCTGGTCGGTATTACCAACACCCGCCTGGCGATGTCTGGAGCACAGCTCTACCGGTGCGCATCCGGCAGGGAACCGCGCTGAATGCAGCAATTGAGATGTGGCAACCAACCACTGATCTGGAAACCGCCTCGACCCAACTGAGTCGCGCGCCACGCCAACTAGCGTTGGTGTTGATGCTACTGGAAGCAGGCAAGATGTCGCGCGAGGAAATACTCGGCGAAGGCTTTTCCAGCCAGCAAATTAATGAGCTGGCCAACAAGCAATTGATCGCGAGCGAGATGCAGTCAAGCGCGCCGGACGAGCCCTTTGTCAGAACCAGCGCCCCCCTCAACAAAGCCCTAGCCTTGCATGCCGAACAGCAAGCAGCGCTGACTGCCATTGCGCCTTATCACAATAAATTCCATTGCTTCCTGTTAGATGGCATTACTGGTTCTGGCAAGACCGAAGTCTATATGCAATTAATGGCTGACATTCTGGCAAGCGGCAAACAATGCCTCATCCTTGTCCCCGAGATCGGCCTGACACCACAAACCATTGCCCGCTTCACGGACCGCTTCAGTGTGCCCATTGTCGCGATGCATTCCGGCATGAACGACACCGAGCGCTGCCAGGCATGGCTACAAGCTCGCGCCGGTAGCGCGGCGATCATCATCGGCACGCGCTCGGCGATTTTCACGCCACTACGCAACCCCGGCCTGATCATTGTTGATGAGGAGCATGACAGCTCATTCAAACAGCAGGACGGCTTTCGCTATTCCGCCCGGGATCTGGCCGTCATGCGCGGCCAGCGCGAGCAAGTTCCAGTGCTCCTCGGCACCGCTACGCCAAGTCTGGAAAGTTTGCACAACGCCTTGCAGGGGCGCTTCACCCATTTACGCTTGCAGCGCCGCGCTGGCGATTCTGTGCCCGCCGCCATGCAAGTGATTGATATCAACAACGCCGACCCACAAACTGCATTCAGTGAAAGTGCATTGCTGCAAATGCGACAGCAACTCGACGCCGGTAATCAAGTACTGGCTTTCATTAATCGCCGCGGCTACGCGCCGATGCTGCAATGTCTGCAATGCGGCTGGATTGCCGAATGCGATCACTGCACAGCACATCTCACCTACCACACTCGACCTGCCAGTTTGCGCTGTCATCACTGCGGCGAACAATCAGTAGTGCCATCTGCTTGCCCGGGCTGCCAGGGGCGCAATCTCAATACCATGGGAGTGGGCACGCAGCAGCTGGAGTCCTACCTCGAAGCCGAGTTTGCCGACGTGCCGATTATTCGTATCGACCGCGACTCAACCAGAAGTAAAGCCCGGCTGGCCGACCTGCTGGCCCAAGTGAATGCCGGAGAACCCTGCATTCTGCTCGGCACGCAGATGTTGGCCAAGGGTCATCACTTCCCCAATATCACGCTGGTCGTCATCATCGATGCCGATGGCGGGCTGTTCAGTGCCGATTTTCGTGGTCAGGAAAACATGGCACAAACCATTGTGCAGGTATCCGGACGCGCCGGGCGATCAGAACGGACGGGGACTGTCCTCATTCAGTCGCGCCATGCGGCACACGCCATACTGCAGCAACTCACCACGGCGTCTTATCACGACTTCGCCGTCAATTTATTAGCTGAACGCAAAGCCACTGTCATGCCACCGTTTGCTCACATGGCCCTGTTTCGCACCGAGACAGACAAACCAGAAACCGGTATCAGTTTTTTACGTGACATCGGCGCGCAGTGCACCCGTGCCAACACGGCCTGGGGCAGTCAGATTGATTGTCTGGGACCAATGCCCTGCCCAATGGAGAAGCGCGCCGGACGCTACCGAAGCCAGCTATTATTGAAGGGGGAATCTCGTGCCGCGCTGCAATCCATGCTGAACCATCTTGTTGAGACGATTGAAGCAAAACGAATACCCGCGAAATTGCGCTGGAGTGTGGATGTGGATCCGCAAGAACTGATTTAATCAGAACCGGTTTTATAAGACACTGGTGCTCTGAAGTGCCGCACTGCAGTGAAATTTCACTTCAGCTTGGCGGCCGGCTACCGATAATTGGAGTGCCAGCCGTGTATATTCATAAACCACCGACAAAACAATATCTTAGCCTTTGAGAGTAAGCCCTGAGTGACGCACGACTTCGCCAAAATTCGACCTGAACCGCTGCTGGAGAAGAAGCCGGCACAAACTCCTCCTGCCTGGTCGATGATGTTCACCGGCATACTGGTCGGCGCCGCTTTGGGCGTGTTCGGCTGCGTATTGTTTTACATGTCTGGCCAAGTACCGCCACTGACAAACAATAACGTGGCTGGCAATGTCCCCAATCCACAACCAGCAGCAGCGGTCCAGACTCCAGCCAGTGATCCGCTTCCCGCCGAGGAAGAAGCACTGCGCCTTGAGTTCTACACCGAACTACCCAGTTACGAAGTGTCAGTAGATGCCGTTCCGGTTCATGTCGCCTCCCCTGAGGACCCGCTGCCTGTGCCTTATATGCTGCAGACTGGCGCGTTCCAGCAGCGCTCCGCTGCCGAGCAGGAAGTGCGACGACAGCAGACTCTGGGGCTGAATGTTCTGGTCAAGACCCAGCAACTCACCGGTCGCACACTATATTTGGTGCAGTCCGGCCCCTACAGAACCCATGGCCAGCTTGATGACGCCGAGCGGATTCTGCGCCGCAACAACATTCCCGCCCTACGCACCAGCATTCAATAAGTCTTGCCTGCACATTCCGGGGCTGAACCTGGGTTCGAGACTGGCGCACTTGTGACTTGAAATTCCCCCATAGTGCCCAATATTCAGAAGCTTCCGCAGCGCGTCGGGGCCATCCATGAACAGCCCGGTGTGTTAGTGTAATCACGACAACTGCTGGAGGTTGATTTGGAGCAATATAGAGGCACGACGATCGTATCGGTCCGTCGCGGCAATCAAGTAGTCATCGGCGGTGATGGCCAGGTTTCACAGGGCAATACCGTGATGAAAGGCAACGCACGCAAAGTGCGGCGTCTCTATAAAGATCAGATTCTGGCCGGATTCGCCGGCGGCACGGCAGATGCGTTCACTCTCTTCGAACGCTTTGAAGAGCAACTTGAGAAACACTCCGGCAAATTGACCCGCGCGGCCGTGGAATTGGCCAAGCTCTGGCGCACCGAACGCTCATTGCGCCGCCTTGAAGCCCTGCTCGTGGTTGCCGACAAAGAGACCTCATTGATCATTACCGGCAATGGCGACGTCATCGAACCGGAAGACTCCATCATGGCAATTGGATCGGGGGGCTCTTTCGCCCTGTCCGCTGCCAGAGCATTGCTGGCCAACACGGAACTGGATGCCCGCAACATCGTCGAAAAATCTCTGCACATCGCTGCCGACATTTGTGTCTATACCAATCAGACGCTCACCATCGAAGAACTTGAATTTTAAGACCGCCCCTTCATCCGCGTCTTGAAACCGCAACAGGATTGAACCCATGTCACAGATGACACCACAAGAAATCACCTCCGAACTGGACAAGCACATCGTCGGCCAGGATAAAGCCAAGCGCGCCGTGGCGATTGCCCTGCGCAATCGCTGGCGGCGCATGAAACTGGCCGAAGAACTGCGCAACGAGATTACGCCCAAGAACATTCTCATGATCGGCCCTACCGGTGTGGGCAAAACTGAAATTGCCCGACGCCTGGCCAAACTGGCCGAGGCTCCCTTTATCAAAGTTGAAGCCACCAAGTTCACCGAGGTGGGCTATGTCGGTCGCGACGTGGAATCCATTATTCGCGATCTGGTCGACGTGGCCATCAAGATGTTGCGGGAAAAGGAAATCCAGAAAGTACAGCATCTGGCTGAAGATCTTGCCGAAGAACGCATCCTCGATGTCTTGCTGCCGCAGGCCAGACAAGAAGACAACGAAGATGAATCAGACTCCCAGTCCACTGCCCGGCAATTATTCCGCAAGAAATTGCGCGAGGGTGAGCTGGACGACAGAGAAATTGAAATCAAGGTTGCCGACTCACCGGCTGGTGTAGAAATCATGGCGCCACCGGGGCTGGAAGACATGACCAGCCAATTGAAGAACATGTTCTCCAACATGAACTCCGGGCAAAAGAAGTCTCGTCGAATGCCAGTCAAAGCAGCATTCAAGCTCGTCAAGGATGAAGAAGCAGCCAAGCTGATAAACGAAGAAGACATCAAGAACCGAGCCGTGGAAATTACCGAGCAGACTGGCATCGTCTTCATCGATGAAATCGACAAAGTCACCAATCGTCATGACCAGGGCGGTGCCGGCGTATCGCGGGAAGGTGTACAACGAGACTTGCTGCCTTTGATAGAAGGCTCAACAATCTCTACCAAATTTGGCAGTATAAAAACTGACCATATTTTGTTTATTGCCTCGGGTGCTTTCCACCTCTCCAAGCCATCTGATCTGATTCCTGAACTGCAGGGTCGTCTGCCGATTCGTGTTGAACTGGATGCGCTCAGCGCCCACGATTTCGAGCGCATTCTCGAGGAGCCAAGTGCCTCTCTTACCGAGCAATATCAGGCGCTACTGGGGACAGAAAATCTGACGCTGACATTCAGCAAGGATGGCATCAAGAAAATTGCCGAGACTGCATGGCAAGTCAATGAGCGCACTGAGAATATCGGTGCACGTCGCTTGCACACGGTCATGGAGAGACTGCTTGAAGAAGTGTCTTTTTCAGCGGCCAACCTAGGCGACAGTGACAAGCAGGAACTGGTTATCGACAGCGCCTATGTTGAACAACAATTAGGCGAGCTGGCCGCGGACGAAGACCTCAGTCGCTATATCCTGTAATCACAATAGCGAAGCCAAAACCAATGCCAGCCGACACTACAGCACCAATCGCCATCGAATTGCACAAGCGGTCAGCCACGCTGGAATTGACCTACAGTGACACCGAGCGCTATGTACTAAGCGCCGAATTTCTGCGCGTACACAGCCCTTCGGCCGAGGTGCGCGGGCACGGTAAAGGTCAAGAAGTCCTGCAAACCGGCAAGAAGGATGTGCAAATAGTCGCCGTCAATGCCGTTGGTAACTACGCCATCAAGCTGGATTTTGATGATGGCCACAACACAGGCATCTTCAGTTGGTCCTATTTACGCGAGCTCGGCCGGGACCACGACACGCTCTGGGAAGACTATCTGAACAAGCTAAAAGACGCAGGCGCCAGTCGCACTCCATTGCCAGCGGATACGCAGGTGCTTACAATCAAGCCCTCACCAGCCAATTAATTCATTTCTCTAGCGGACCTGTTCCATGAGTGATTCACGCGAAGACGAATCCACCACGCATTTTGGTTACCAGCAGGTTCCTGTTGCAGAAAAAGTAGAACGAGTTGGACAGGTGTTCCGCTCTGTCGCCAGTCGCTATGACTTGATGAATGACATCATGTCACTGGGGTCTCACCGTCTGGTCAAGCGTTACACTGTTGAACTCACTGCCATTCGCAACGGCCAGACCGTTCTCGATTTAGCCGGTGGTACAGGTGATTTCAGCATTCGCTTCTCACCGTTGGTCGGGCCTACTGGCAAGGTCGTGTTGGCAGACATTAATGAGGCCATGTTGCAGGTTGGTCGTGATCGACTAATCGACTTGGGTATTAACGACAATATTGAAGTCGTGCAAGTCAATGCCGAAGAACTGCCCTTTGCTGACAACAGTTTCGATTGCATCTGCATTGCCTACGGTTTGCGCAATGTCACCGACAAGGACGCCGCTCTGGCCTCCATGAACCGGGTTTTAAAACCGGGTGGTCGCGTTGTCATTCTGGAATTCTCCAAACCCCGTAACGCATTAGTTGGTCATGCTTACGATGCCTACTCCAAACTGTGGCCCATCGCTGGCCAGATGGTGGTTGGTGATTCCCAAAGCTATCAATATCTGGTCGAGTCCATCCGCATGCATCCTGATCAGGAAACCCTGCTGGGCATGATGGAAAATGCCGGCCTGAGCAACTGTCGCTATCACGATGTAATGAATGGCGTCTGTGCTATTCATGTCGGTTTCAAAGCCACCTAATCGTGATGCTGAGCAGCCTGATTCTCTGGCCAGTCGAGCAATTGTTGAATCAGCTGATTCAGCGCGATGACTATCTGCGCCGCCAGTTTGCCGCCTTTGCCGGCAAGACATTTGCGGTTAGCAGCACCTCGCCGACACAAAATCTGATCCTGCAGATCGATACCCAGGGGCTGCAATTATCAGCACATAGCGCCACCGCACTGGGCGTTATTCCTGACGCCAGCATTAGTGGCAAGTTCGTTGACCTGCTGGGTTTGTTGACCAGCGAGACTTCCGAACGCGCACTGGTGAACGACAAGATCCGCATCGATGGTGATGCGTCACTGGTGCAGGATTTCTACCTGACCTGCAAACAACTGGATGTGGATTGGCAAGACTATCTGGCACCCTTGATTGGTGATCACCTGACCCATGAGCTGGGTAAATTCCAGCAGCGCAGCGAAAGCATGATTACCGACTCGGCGCAGCGTCTGCGGCGCAGTATTGAGTACTACCTCAAGGACGAACGCGAGATAGTGCCGCATCAGGATGACGTGGCCCTGTTTATGGGTGAGCTTGACTCGCTCAAGCTGCAAATTGACCGAACCGGTGCCCGACTAGCCGCCTTCGAAGCCCGCATCGATGAACTAAGCGATTGATTCACAAACAATTATTTACTTTATTCGCTTGTTAGCCTCTGACTCAAGTGCTATCTTTGCAAGCCCGCAAATTCCTGACTTGAAACTGTAGCTCGTGTCGCACCTGCCTCGCCTTATTCGCATTATCAGCGTCATTGCCAAATACCGTCTGGATGCCTTTCTGGTCGGTCAGCCTGGTACGGCATTGCTGCGCCTGGCGCTGTTGCCCTGGAAGCTACGCTGGGCATTCAGCAAGGCCCGGCATTTTACACGTAACCAGCGCCTGCGACTGGCTATGGAAGAATTGGGGCCTATCTACATCAAGTTCGGACAATTGCTCTCGACCCGGCGCGATTTCATCGCTGTTGAATTGGCCGAGGAGCTGCGTTCACTGCAAGACAACGTGCCACCGTTCACCAGCCCGAGCATTGAACAGATTGTTGCCGACACGCTCGACGCGCCGGCTACTGAAGTCTTTCGCTCTCTTGACAGCCAACCCTTTGCCTCGGCATCTGTTGCCCAGGTCCACCGGGCAACACTCCACAGCGGTGAGGAAGTCGTAGTCAAAGTATTGCGACCCGGCATTGAAGACACTGTCCGCCAGGATATCAAGCTACTGAAATGGGTAGCTCGCCTGATCGCCACGCGCACTAAATTTGGCAAGCGCCTGCGCCCTGTAGAAGTGGTTAACGATTACGAAGGCGTGATACTTGGCGAGTTGAATCTGCAAGCTGAAGGTGCCAATGCCTCACAGTTAAAGCGCAATTTCGAAGGCTCACCTGACCTCTATGTGCCGAAGATCTATTGGGACTACACGCGCCGTAATATACTTGTTATGGAGCGCATCTACGGCATTCCTGTAACTGACATCAATGCCCTGCATGATTGCAACATTAACCTGAAGAAGCTCGCAGAAACTGGCGTTAATATTTTCTTCTCACAGGTTTTCGAACACAACTTTTTCCATGCCGACATGCACCCGGGCAATATATTTGTCGCCCGAGAGCACCCGGAGAATCCACAATATATTGCCATCGACTGCGCGATTATTGGTTCGCTCTCCAGAGACGATAAGGATTATCTGGCCAAGAATCTGCTCGCCATCTTCAAGCGTGATTATCGCCGGGTGGCCGAGTTGCACGTGGAATGTGGCTGGGTGCCACCAGAAACACAGGTCCATGCTTTCGAATCGGCGATGCGCAGTGTCTGCGAGCCCATTTTCGAAAAGCCCCTGAAAGATATCTCTTTTGCACACCTGCTGGTGCAACTGTTCAGTACCGCCGGTCGCTTCAATATGGAAGTGCAGCCATCTCTTGTGTTGCTGCAGAAAACCTTGCTGAATGTCGAAGGCATGGGCCGACAACTCTATCCCGATCTCGACCTGTGGCAAACCGCGCTGCCGTTTCTGGAAAACTGGCAACGCAAACAGCTCAGCCCATTTACGTTATTCGAAGAATTAAAAGAACAGCTACCGAACTGGCTCGATCAACTGCCCCACCTGCCAGTACAGGTAATCAATGCGCTGGTTCAGGCTGACAAGCTGACCAGCATCAATGCCACACTGGCAGAGCAGTTGGAAGCGACTCGCAAGCTGCGCGAACTACAGGCACAGCGTCGTCAGCGCGGTGGTATAATTGTTCTGGCAGCGGCCGGCATTACGCTGCTGCCGGCCGTGCAGTCCGTCTTAACAACGGGCTCCATCATTACTGTAGGCCTGGCCGCAGTGGGCGTGTTCCTTTTGAGTTTTAAGCAGTGAAAGCGCATACTTCAGCCATGTCCTCCTACCTCGACCAGATCCAATGGAACAGTGATGGTCTCGCCCCAGTGATTACGCAGGATGCCGACTCAGGCCGCTTGCTTATGCAAGCCTGGGTAAATCGCGAGGCATTGGCCGTGGCTGTAAGCGAAAAACGCGGTGTCTACTGGTCCCGCTCCCGTCAGAAATTGTGGCGCAAGGGAGAGGATTCGGGCAACGTGCAAGAGCTTGTAGATGTCTACCTTGATTGCGACAATGACAGCTTGTGTTACGTCGTCAGGCAGATTGGCGGTATAGCCTGTCATACGGGGCGTGAGAGCTGCTATTTCCAGCGTCTCGACAGCGAAGAGTGGGCTGTTACCGAGCCTGTTTTAAAGCAACCCGCCGAGCTGTACGGCAAATCCTGATTATCCTGGTAGTTAGACAATGAGCAAGGTACTGGAACAGTTACAGGTCGTGATTGAAGAGCGGAAACAGGCTGCTGCTGATTCGTCTTATGTGGCCAGCCTGAATGCCAAAGGGCTCAACAAGATTCTCGAGAAGGTAGGCGAAGAAGCCACCGAAACGATACTGGCGGCCAAAGACTGCGCTAATGGGGCGCAAGACACGAAAAATGCGGTAATCCACGAGACGGCAGACCTGTGGTTTCATACGCTGGTCATGCTAAGCCATCTTGGCCTGGATCAGGCACAAGTGTTGGACGAACTGGAAAAACGCTTTAACATATCCGGCCTCGAAGAGAAGGCGTCTCGAACGAATTAAATTACGGTAGCTTGAAAATCAGGCTGCCGGTTGTGGAGGTTTATTATGGGTGTAGGTGGTATTGGTATTTGGCAGCTGCTAATCATTTTATTGATCGTGGTTATGCTTTTCGGCACCAAAAAATTGCGCAATCTGGGCTCTGATCTTGGTGGTGCCTTGAAGGGTTTCAAGTCCGCCATCAAGGACGACGAAGCCGACTCTGATTCTGAATCCGAAGAAAAGCAAGAAGACTCCAGTGGCGAAACCATTGACGCTACTGCGGAAAAAGTTGAGAGCAATAAATAGTTTCTCCTGTCACCTCTTTACACTTATGAATTGCGCCGAACACAACTCACCCCGGGTTGTCTTCGGCCAGTTTTGCAATCCGGTCTATGTTTAATATCCATTCAACAGAGTTACTGCTGGTCGCGATTGTGGCGCTGATTGTCATTGGCCCGGAAAAGCTGCCTATGGCAATTCGCACCGCGAGCCTCTGGATCGGCCGATTTCGGCGCAGCTTCCACAAGGTGAAATCGGATATTGAACGGGAACTCAACGCTGATGAGATCCGACGCCAGTTGCACAATGAATCGGTAATGGCCGAAATCGAAGAAGCGAAATCGAACATCGAGAAAACCGCCAAAGATACTGAATCCAAATTCAAGAATATCGTTAGCTCCGACGATTTCGATCCGGGCGCGCCCAAAGAGTCTTATCAGGAAGAAGCCAAAGAGCAAATAGAAACAGCCAAGCAAGAATTGGAAGATGTCGGTAAGGAAGTTGCTGAGGCTGGCAAGCAGCTTTATGGCACCGGCAAGAACCCGAAACTGGCAGACCCTCAAGAACTGACAGAGCCTAATAAAGAGTTAGCAGACAACACTGCGGAACAGTCCGAGTCTGACGCTGCTTCTGGCGAAGGAAGTAAGACAAGTTAATGACAACGCTATCCGCCGATGACGAGAAAGAACTGACACTGATCGATCATCTGGTCGAGCTCAGGGATCGCATACTCAAATGCGTCATCGCAGTTGTTGTAATCTTTCTGGCGTTATTTTATTTCGCCAACGATATCTACAATTTTGTTGCCCAGCCCCTGATAGCCGCGCTGCCTGAAAACACCAGCATGATTGCTATCGATCCAACATCGCCTTTCTTCGCGCCCTTTAAGCTGACTTTTTATGTCGCGATACTCGCCGCAGCACCTTATATTCTGTATCAGCTCTGGTCATTCATCGCCCCTGGCCTTTACAAAAATGAGAAGGCGCTGGCCATACCCTTGTTTATTTCCAGCGTGGTGTTGTTCTATTCAGGCATTGCCTTCGCGCGCTACATTCTCTTCGGCATCGTGTTTTCATTCTTTGTGGGAGTAGCGCCAGAGGGGATTCAGGTAGCGCCCGACATCAGCAGCTTTCTCAGCTTTGCGCTGACTATCTTCTTCGCCTTCGGCATCGCCTTCGAAATTCCCGTCGCAGTCTTTTTATGCGTGTGGGCAGGACTGGCAGAGCCTGACGCCCTGGCAGGCAAGCGCCCCTATGTGGTCGTTGGCTGTTTTGTGATTGCCATGCTGTTAACTCCTCCCGACCCATTCACGCAGTCGTTGCTGGCTATACCAATGTGGATGCTATTCGAGCTGGGAATTCTGGCTGGCCGTATGGTCAAGAAGCGCCAGGAAGAGGAAGAAGCAACGGACAGCGAGAACCCGCCCGGATAGTCAGACTATACCTGTAGCCAGAAAGTCACTGGCCCATCATTTTGTAACGACACTTGCATGTCGGCTGCAAATTGCCCTGTCTCCACGTTGCCATGTTTCTCAGCGGCCATGTCAGTGACAGAGCGCCACAACAGCTCAGCCTCGGCGGGCGGTAACGCCGATGAAAAGCTGGGCCGCAACCCGCGCCCGGTGTCTGCAGCCAAGGTAAACTGACTCACTAGCAGCAGCCCTCCGTCGACGTCACGCAGACTCAAATTCATCTTGCCGGCCGCATCAGAAAACAACCGATAGCTGAGAATTTTCTCCAGCAATTTTTCTGCATGCTGCCGGTCATCCGCTTTTTCCAGGCCAACCAGTGCCAGCAAACCTTTGTCGATTTGCCCCACGGTCTCGCCAGCCACTTCCACTTTGGCCCAATTGACTCGTTGAATTAATGCGATCATAGAAAAAGGGTTCGTTCAGATTACTACGCGGGATCGAGCATTTTTGCCAAGTCGTGAGTCGCCCGGATCAAGGCATCAACATTGCCCGGCTCGGATGCAGAATGGCCAGCGTCACGAACGATGTGCAGTTCCGATGCCGGCCAGGTATTGTGTAACTCCACAGCATTGGTAAGCGGGCAGATCATGTCGTAACGACCATGAATTATCCGGCCTGGAATATCCTTGATGGCATCCATGGACTCCAGAATCTGGTTCTCAGCGATAAAGCCATTGTTCAAAAAGAAATGGGTTTCAATGCGCGACAAGGCCAGGGCGTTATGCGGTTTGGTGAACTTCGCCATTGCATCCGCGCTGGGCCTGAGCTTGGAACAGTTGCCCTCCCAGGCCGACCAGGATTTGGCAGCAGACATTCGAGCCAACTCATCATCTCCCAGCAAACGGTCGTGGTAGGCTTTTATCAGATCATCACGCTCTACTTCAGGAATGCTGCGTACAAATTCGACCCAGTGGTCAGGGAACACCCGATTGGCGCCGTCTCTGTAGAGCCAATCCAGTTCCGCCTGTCGGCACAGGAAAACACCTCTCAACACCATAGCGCGAACATGCTGCGGATAGGCTTGCGCATAAAGCAGACTGAGCGTTGAACCCCAGGAACCACCAAACAATACCCACTGCTCGACGCCCAGGTGCTGGCGAATGGCTTCGATATCTTCTATCAATGCCAATGTGTCATTACCCTCCAGTTCACAGTGCGGTGTGGAACGCCCACAACCACGCTGGTCGTAGGTGACGATGTGATAAGTGCTGGGATCGTAGAATCGGCGGGAGCTGGCATCGCATGCTGCGCCAGGGCCGCCGTGGATGAACAGAACGGAGATGCCATTGGGATTGCCCGCCTCGTCGACATACAGCTCGTGCCGCTCGGATACCTTTAGCTGATGGCGTTTGTACGGTTTAATCTCGGGGAAGAGTACATACATGGCTGAGTCCGACTTGGTTGTATTGGCGCACCTGTTCCGGCGTGGATTCAGGTGCGCCAGAACAGCTGCAAACGCTGATTCACGACTATCTTAGGCTATTGCCGACCCGATGCGCCAGTGGCGCATTTGCAAGGCCGATATTCTGCCCTGTCATGCCCTTGCGATCTGCATGTTGGCGTAGCACTCACCACTACAATAGCCGTGGCTATATGAATGCAGCACGGAGCAAAGCAGGCTCCGCGCAGTCAGAATTAACCGCGAACAGTCGTACCGCGGCTCATACGCTTACGCTCATTCTCGCTCAGATAGCGCTTGCGGATGCGAATATGTAAAGGGGTCACCTCAACCAATTCATCATCAGCAATAAATTCCATCGCTTGCTCAAGAGTATGCACAACAGCCGGTGTTAACAGAATATTTTCATCAGTGCCCGAGGCGCGGACGTTGGTCAGCTGCTTGGCTTTAGTCGGATTCACAACCAGATCGTTATCACGGCTGTGCAAACCAATCACCATACCTTCATAAACGTCAGTATTAGGCCCGATAAACAAACGGCCCCGATCCTGCAGATTGAAAAGTGCATAACCGAGCGACTTGCCGTTAACCATTGAGACAAGCACGCCATTATTCCGGCCCGCCAGATCGGTTTCCTTGTAAGTGCCGTAATGATCGAAAACGTGCGTCATCAAGCCAGAGCCAGAAGTCAGACTCAGAAACAATGAGCGGAAGCCGATCAAGCCTCGCGTTGGGATAATGAACTGCATGCGCACCCGGCCTTTTCCGTCGGGCAGCAAATCGCGCATGTCAGCACGGCGCAAACCGAGCTCTTCAATGACTGCGCCCTGATGCTGATCGTCACAATCGACAACAAGCGTCTCGTAAGGCTCTTTCAGCTCGCCATCTTCTTCGTGCACGATGACTTCCGGGCGCGACACAGCCAGCTCAAATCCTTCACGACGCATGCTCTCGATAAGTACCGACAAGTGCAGTTCGCCACGGCCGGATACTTTGTATTTGTCGGGTGTTTCACCCTGCTCCACACGCAGCGCCACGTTATAGAGCAACTCGCGATCAAGGCGTTCCTTGATATGGCGCGTGGTAATGTACTTGCCTTCGCGTCCTGCGAACGGTGAATCGTTGACCTGGAATGTCATGCTGATGGTTGGTTCATCGACAGTCAGCGCTGGCATAGCTTCCACAGTAGATGGATCGCACAGCGTGTCGGAAATCTTCAACCCTTCGATGCCGCTGATACAGACGATTTCGCCAGCCTGGGCCTCATCAACATCAATACGCTCGAGGCCAAGATGACTCTTGACCTGCAAAATCTTGCCCTTGCGTTGCTTGCCATCACGATCGACAATAATTACCGGTAAATTGTTTTTGGCCTTGCCGCGAGTGATACGGCCAATGCCGATTACACCAACGTAGCTGTTGTAGTCCAACGCAGAGATCTGCATCTGGAATGGCCCATCAACAATCACTGGCGGCGCTGGAACTTTTTCGATCACTGTTTCAAAAAGCGGCTGCATGTCTTCTGCCATACTGTCCACTTCCAGGCCAGCTATCCCCTGAATCGCCGACGCATAAATAATCGGAAAATCCAGCTGCTCATCTGTCGCGCCTAGCTTGTCGAACAGGTCAAAAACTTCATTGATTACCCAATGTGGCCGCGCCCCTTCCCGGTCAACCTTGTTCACAACGACAATCGGATTCAGACCACGGGCAAACGCCTTTTGTGTCACGAATCGGGTTTGCGGCATCGGACCGTCTACGGCATCAACCAGCAATAGCACACTGTCTACCATCGACAACACCCGCTCCACCTCTCCACCAAAGTCGGCGTGTCCGGGAGTATCAACGATGTTGATATGGTAGTCCTTCCAGTTGATAGCCGTGTTCTTGGCAAGAATAGTGATACCGCGCTCACGCTCCTGGTCATTGGAATCCATTACCCGCTCGACTTGCTTGCCGCGGGATTCCAGCGTGCCGGATTGTTGCAGGAGTTTGTCTACCAGAGTGGTCTTACCATGATCGACGTGCGCGATGATGGCGATATTGCGAATATTTTCTATCACTTTATTTGGCTGCCAATTGACTAGTTGTGGCCACTTTGAGGGGGACGCCGAAGCAATACGGCTTGGCGGTCAAGGTGGGCTGCGAAAAAGCGGCGAGTATACACGACTGCCGCCCTGTCCACTAAGCGATATTCGGCAAATAGCTGCTTAACCGACCTGTTTTTTAGCAGATTGCGTGTCACGCAAGTCCAATACGGCAATATTGGCAAAGCCTTCATCCTGCAGATTGGCCGCATGCAACCGGCTCATCATGCCGCGCTCGCAATACAACAGGATTCGGGGTTTCCCCGCCAGCTCGCCCAGTGACGCCCTGAGCTCGTAGAACGGAATGTTAAGAAACTCATTGGCGGCATCCGCAGCCCCTTTGAATGGACTGAGTTCCACCTCATTGGGGTGCCGGATATCGACCACCGTATCGGCAGAATCGATGCTATTGACGATATTGACTTCGTGAGGCTGCTCGCCAAAGTCATCCATAACTTCCGTGATCAATTGATAATTGGCAGCAGCGACAGCGGAATCCAGCACACCCATGTCGATACGCGCTTCTTCCCGGGCGATGCGCTCAGGGCGGGCTCGTGTGGTCGGGTTCCGCGAAATAACTGCGCAATATTCGGGGATGTGTTTGGAGAACTCCTCGGTGCCAATGTGGCGCGCAGTGTCGATGATTTCCTGCTTGTCGCTGGTCGCCAGAGGTCTGAGCACCAAGGTATCGGTTGCCGTGTCGATAACCGACAGATTAATCAGTGTTTGACTGGAAACCTGAGCGACTGATTCTCCAGTGACCAAAGCTTTGATATCAAGCTCTGCTGCAACACGTTCTGCTGCTCTTAGCATCATGCGCTTGAGAATCACCCCCATCTGGGCGTTATCCACGCGCTCGAGGATCTCACTGACGACACCTTCAAAAGGCACGCTGATAAATTTCACCCGGTGGGATGTGTGATATTTCATCCAGAGATAGAGCGCCACCTCTTTGACTGCCAGCTCATGAGCGCGCCCGCCGAGATTGAAGAAGCAATAGTGCGTCTGCAAACCACGACGGATGCAGTGATAGCTCGATACAGACGAGTCAAATCCGCCAGAGATGAGTGATAGCACCGACTCCTGGCAGCCCAATGGAAAGCCGCCCAGGCCTCTAGACTGCTTACGCACGACATAGAGGACGTCATGGCGCACCTCGAGCAGCACTGTCACCTCGGGATTGGTCAGATTCACACCGCTGGCGTCAGTTTGCCCATTCAATCCGCCGCCGACAAAACGCTCGACATCTACCGACGAAAACGCATGCTTGCCAAGCCGCTTGCAGCGCACGGCGAACGTCTTGCCTGCAAGCCGCTCGGCATAGCTCTCCAATGCCAATGTCAGGATGCCATCCAGATCTGGTAGTTGGTACTTACCAACCTCCGAAACCATGCTAATACCGGGAGTATTACACAAGCGCTCACGAATTCGCGCCAACGTATCAGGCTCGGAAACAGCTGTTTCTACTTCAATACTGTCCCAGTCACCACTGACTTGGGCGGCGGTATCGAATTCGGCGAGCACCGCACGAATATTCTTGCGCAATTGTCGGGTTTGCTGGCGTCGAACCGGGCGGCTCTTGATGGTGATTTCGGGGAATAGCTTGAGCAGATACAGCATGGGGTTCCAAGGTGTCAGACCGATTGATGAACAATTATTTCCTGATTAGCGCTGGAAAACGTGACATGCCTTGGTGCATCAGGCAGAGTTAACGGCCCATTTATGCGCGATTGTAGTGCATCTTAAAATAGGGAGCACCATAGTGGTGCGTAAATGCATCTGAGTTTAACCGAGGCCCCGATAAAACGGGCTTTGCAGCGCTCCAGTGAGTGGCATACATTTTGCTCTTTACCTTGCTCACAAGGCAAGTCAAACGAACGATGTTTGTCTGATCAGTGGTGTTGCTTGCAATCTCGGCAGGAAATTGGACTTCGGGACGTGCTACATTTCGTACCCGGCAGAGCCGACTCTTGTGGTCATTGGCCGCCCTTCACAGGAGCGACGAGTGCAAGACACGAGAACTCACATAGTCGAATTCGATTAGGAGAAAGATAGAAAATGAAAGCAAAACTGGAATACATCTGGCTGGATGGATATCAGCCTACACAGAGCTTACGCAGTAAGACAATGATACGGGACAACTTCGGCGGCACACTTGAAGAGTGTCCAATGTGGTCATTCGATGGTAGTTCAACTGAACAGGCAACCGGCGATCATTCTGACTGTCTGCTCAAGCCTGTGGCTATCTTTCCGGACCCCGACCGCGCCAATGGCTACCTGGTCATGACTGAAGTTTTGAATGCTGACGGCTCGCCACATGAATCCAACGGCCGCGCGACAATCGATGATGACGATGACGACTTCTGGTTCGGTTTCGAACAAGAATACTTCCTGTGGGACGTCAAGACTGGTATGCCACCAGGCTTCCCGAAAGGCGGCTACCCTAGCCCGCAAGGCCCGTACTACTGCTCCGTTGGCGCCAAGAACGCTCACGGCCGTGACGTCATTGAAGAGCATCTGGACCTGTGTCTGGAAGCCGGTATCAACGTGGAAGGTATTAATGCCGAAGTGGCCGCTGGTCAGTGGGAATTCCAGGTATTCGCCAAAGGCGCACAGCGCGCTGGTGACGAGACCTGGGTAGCTCGCTACTTGCTTGAGCGCACTGGTGAACGTTATGGCCTGGCCATCAATTGGGAACCCAAGCCGCTGGGTAAAGATCTGGACTGGAACGGTTCCGGCATGCACGCCAACTTCTCCAATAGCGCCATGCGTGACGATGGCGACGAAGCGATCTTCACCAAGATTTGCGAAGCCTTTGGTAAAAACATCGAGCGCCACATCAGCGTTTACGGTGCGAACAACGACCAACGTCTTACCGGTCTGCATGAAACTCAATCTATCGATGAATACAGCTACGGGGTCTCTGACCGTGGTGCCTCAATCCGTATTCCGATTGGCACCGTACAGGATGGCTGGAAAGGCCGCCTGGAAGACCGTCGTACTGCCTCTAATGCCGACCCCTACAAAGTGGCGGCAGCGATTATCAAGAGCACCAATGAAGGTATGGCCAGCTAAATCGCGCCTCTTCTGGCTTCTGACAATTTTAGAAGTAGCAAAAACCCGGGCTTGCCCGGGTTTTTTTATGCCTGATTACTGCCCGGGTACGCCGCAACAACTGAAATCTGTTTGACGATCCCGGCACACTTCACAATCCACCCGCTTGTGAATAGCACCATTTTGGTGCATTCTGCTTCAGGTCGGACCACCGTATCCGATAGCAGCGCCATTTTGCTCTCCAAAAAGTGGCTTTTGCGCCAGAAAATGCACCTTGTTGACTTGGTTTGGTTATTGCATAGCAACAACGTATTTGTCTGGTTCATGTCGGTGCTTTCCCTGCACCACGGCAATGACAAATTTGTGGAATTAAGTCGAGTAGCAGTGTGACCCTGGATAACGTGCATAAAAGGTTATTGGACAACCTGAAAACCGGGGTTCTCTTGTTGGATAGCGAGCTGCGCCTGCTATATATCAACATGGCAGCCGAATCGTTATTGGATATTAGTGATCGCAAGGCAAACCGGTTGTTTATCGGTGAGTTATTGATCAACGCGGAAGAAGACATCAGTGAAATGCAGAATGCGCTGCGGAATAGCAGCAGCTTTACGAAGCGGAAAGCTGAACTACAGCTCATTCATGGCAAATCGCTGTTTGTGGATTACACCATTAATCCTTTCGAGGAGAACGGAGAAACGCAGGCGCTGTTCGAGATTACTTCGCTGGAGCACTCCCATCGCATCAGCCGCGAAGAGAGTCTGCATCAGGCCAGAGAAACAACCCGTGAACTGGTACGCGGACTGGCGCATGAAATCAAAAATCCGCTAGGCGGTATCCGTGGTGCAGCTCAACTTCTGGCTCGCGAGATTAACAATGATGACCTCGCTGACTATACCAACGTCATCATCGAGGAAGCCGACCGGCTGCACAATCTGGTCGATCGCATGATGGGTTCACGCAAGCCACTGGATATTCGCGCTGCCAATATTCACGAAGTGCTGGAGCGAGTGCGCAGTCTGGTCCAGGCCGAGGCCACTGACTCCGGAATCCAGATTCACAAGGATTATGACCCGAGCATTCCTGACATACAGGCTGATCGGGAACAATTAATACAGGCAATGTTGAACATTGTCCGGAACGCCATGCAGTCACTGGCGAATGCCGACATCGATTCAGATCGGCGCCGTAACGGCCGCATTTATTTACGGACGCGGATATTGAGAAACACAACTATTGGCACCCAGTTCTATAGACTGGCAACCAGTATAGAAGTAATTGACAACGGCCCTGGCATCCCGCCGGAGCTGATGGACACAATTTTTTATCCCATGATCAGTGGCCGGCCTGATGGCACAGGTCTGGGTTTGCCGATTACACACGGCATTATTAACCAACACAACGGCATGATCGAATGTGACAGTAAACCCGGGGAAACACGTTTTTCTGTAGTACTACCACTCGCAAACGAATAGAGCCGAGGCGTAAGTAATATTATTCAAGGGCAGCACATGATGAGTTCTAATAGTTCAGTTTGGATACTCGACGACGATCGGTCCATTCGCTGGGTTCTCGAAAAGTCTCTTACCAAAACAGGAATGGAGACTACGAGTTTTGAAAATGGCGACGATCTGCTTACGCGACTGGACCGTGAGTCACCTGACGCCATTATCAGCGACATTCGCATGCCCGGTATTAACGGGCTGGATCTGCTATCGACTATTCAGGAAAAGCACCCCGAATTGCCGGTTATTATTATGACCGCTCATTCTGACCTTGATAGTGCTGTCGCCTCCTACAGCCGCGGCGCTTTCGAATATCTGCCAAAGCCGTTCGATATCGATGAGGCTGTAGCGATGACGCAGCGCGCGCTGGAGCATGTCAAAGACAAATCAGTCGATCGCGGCGAAGACAAAGGTGACGAGTCACAAGAGATTATTGGCGAAGCACCTGCCATGCAGGAAGTCTTCCGGGCTATTGGCCGTCTTTCACATTCGAATATTTCTGTATTGATCAATGGTGAATCCGGAACCGGTAAAGAGCTGGTTGCTCGTGCTTTGCATCAGCACAGCCCGCGCCGTGACAAACCATTTGTACCTTTGAATGTCGCTGCAATCCCCAAAGAGCTCATCGAATCAGAGCTGTTCGGACACGAAAAAGGTGCGTTTACCGGCGCCACACAACAGCGTACTGGGCGTTTCGAACAGGCTAACGGTGGCACTCTGTTTCTTGATGAGATCGGCGACATGCCGGCTGACACCCAGACACGTTTGTTACGAGTACTGAGTGATGGTGAGTTCTATCGCGTCGGCGGTATTACCTCGATTAAAGTCGACGTACGCATCATTGCAGCCACTCACCAGAATCTGGAAAAGCTGGTCGACGAGCACTTGTTTCGCGAGGATTTATTTCATCGCCTCAACGTCATCCGCATCCATATTCCGCGACTCTGTGATCGCCGCGAAGATATTCCCAAATTGGCGGAGCACTTTCTCAAGACTGCCGCGGAAGAACTGGATGTCGAACCCAAAGTACTGCGACCAGAAACAGCCAAGTATCTGGAAAGCCTGAGCTGGCCGGGTAACGTGCGCCAGTTGGAGAACTTCTGCCGCTGGATAACAGTCATGGCCTCGAGTCGCGAGGTACATCTGTCAGATTTACCGCCGGAGTTTGCCGAGCAGGAAGTGGAAAGCGCGCGTACGGGTAGCTGGACGCAGGCACTGCAAGCCTGGGCCGACCAGCAACTCAGCATGGGTAATAGCTCGATTCTTGATGAAGCCACGCCGCTGTTTGAGCGCACATTGATCGACATTGCGTTAAAACATACCGGCGGTCGCCGTCGCGACGCCTCCAATCTGTTGGGCTGGGGCCGTAACACGCTGACGCGCAAGATCAAGGAGTTGGGTACTTCCTACGGCAAGGGTTCTGACATGTCAGACGAATAGTAGAGTAGCTGGGGCACTGTCGATTAACTTTTATTGTGCATTCTTTGCGTAGAGCGAATTGTGCACGGCGAAGAGATAGCCTGTAGTCTGTCTGGGGGAATTGTCCCCGGCATTGCGCCAGCACTCTCCTGAAACTGCAAACAAGCATCAGTCACCGCATCAGCATCGTATCCAGCAAGTCTTTACAACTATCTGCCACAAGTTCCGCAGACCAGTCGCTCACCTTTCTCATATGCCAAGGTAAATGAATAGTTAAAACAACGCCGCCTATTCTTCTGGCTCAATGAATATTTCCTGCCAGTTGATGATTCGGTCATGACCACGGAACGAGCCGAACTCGACTTGCGCTCTGGGGTTGTCACCCACGCCATCGGTACCAATATCCTCATCTTCAGCAGCATCGCGCCAATCGAATGACAAGAAGCCGAGCGGATAAGGCAGGCCTGAGTTGGTCAGATCAAACTCAATCAGTGCGCCACCAGTGACATCAGGCGCCGCGGCATAGAAAGGCGGATCATCGAAGGTCTCGCCGATATCGTCATAAGAACGCAGGCGTATCTGGCCTTCATAGACGCTAGTCGAGACATCGGAATCGCCCACCACATTATCCAACTCGATAATACTTTCGCCGGGGTCCTGGACAAGATCGCCATTTTCCTCTACCAGCGCATCGGTAAACGTGCCAGACACAAATTCCAGTGATCGATCACTGTAATCGTCTTCACTGGCGTTGTACTCCAGCACAGTGCAACTGTCTTCTGCATTGATTACAAAGCTGGTGCCATCAAAATATTCAAGTGAGAAAAATATTGGCAAGTCTTCAGTTTCCGGACCAAAGGCATTTTCAATCAGCAGCCGGCCGTAGCGGAAATTTTCCGTTGCGATAGGTTCATAGTCATCTGCCAATGGCATGACTTCATCTATATCTATGCTGACTTCCACCGGCACCGTATCAGAATCAACAGCAAAGTAGCCGATAGTGATGTCCTCGTAGGGGCCTTCTCCTACCGTTTGCGAATTCTTGTTGAGGATCAGATTGCCGCCGACAGTAGCCACGCCTCTGCCACCCTCATTATTGGCCGGCCAGCTGATTGTCACTGGCGTGTTACCAATCGAAATACCACCTGGAATAACAGTGTCAGGGCCCGCCACAATCTCAAACGCCTCGAATGCAGATGCATTAGTGTCATTAGCCTCCGTACCCAGCTTCGCAAAGCCATCCGTATAATTAAGCGTGACTACACCGCTGGCGTTCTTGGCACGCAGTTGGAAGCCAATCGCAAACTCTTCGCCCAGGTAAGTAAACCGGTCAGTGCCGCTGGCCATCATGGGGTCAGCCAGACACAAACCATTGGCACGCGCCAGAACCCTTGATGTAATCGAAGGTGACGTCAGCTCAAACGAGGCAGGGTAGAATCGGCCAACGTCATTGATCAAGCCGATAACCGTTTCATAGGAATCGAGGGGGTCGGTATTCAAATAGTTGACCGGGTCATCGCTGGCGTCGATCAGGTAGGCATCCAGATCGATGATGCCGACTTCATCAAATGTCATACTATGGCTTTGCGCACCACTGACGAAGTTATCAAAGATTGTGTTGGTCAAATTGCCCGTGCTGTTCGCCGGGGCTGTAAGGGTTGCGTCGATCTGCACCTTGTACGGTGTCGATTCATTGCCGAAATTTGGCGTAACGGTGTTGTCCCAAAGCTCTGCCGTTTCATCAGGGATACCATCGGAATTGTCATCGTCGTCCGCATCATATTGCACAGCTCTGACCGTAGTATCGAAACCTGACCCGGCGATCTGGAACCGAGTACCGTCAGAATCTGCCGCATACGAGGCGTCAGTATTGTTTAAACGGTCACTGCTGAAATCAACGCTAAAACCAAATGGCCTAACCACGAATGCACCATTCGCGGCCACCATATTATCTGTACTATCAACACCACCTACCACGTTCGCCAGCGGGATATCATAGCGGGCGTGCAATTGAATTTCGCCGGCGTCGGGATACATTAGCACCAGTTCACCACCAACATGCCCACTACCGTTATTTTCCATCGGCACGTTCAGGGCGGTATAGGAGGCAACAGTTCCGGCACCGGCATTGTCTGTTGCCGGCGTCAGATCGACGGTAGCCAGATCACTCGTGACCGACAAGTCCTCACCTGCGCAAGTAGAGGGGTCGAGACACTCCGCGGCAAACTCGATGGACAGTGTGTTGCCGGCATCAAACAGCGGCGAACAAGCCTGTGAATCAAAGTCGCTGGTACGGACGCCTTCGATGGTAATCAGATCGATAGAGGGTGCGGCCACATTGGAGGCCTTGCCGGAAATCTGACGCGGGATGCCGTTGCCCCAGACACCGTCGTCTCTGGTTGTGAACAACAGGCCTGATTGCGCTACAGACAGATTCGGGTCTTCGCTGGCAATCTCGGTGGCCAGTGTTGTGTTACCAAAAACACGAAAATTGACGACTTCCGGGTCACTCGTCGGGTCGGTGTAGTTGAAGTAGAACGTGGCTGATACTTCACCTGGACCAAACGTATAAGTCGCGTCGCCATCACCGAGAGTGCCATTGTTCAAGGTTCCAGTTCCACTCATCAAAGTCCAGTCACCTTTGTCGGTGCTGACTTCCAGATTGACTGTCTCTTCAGGTGCCGACGCCAGATCACCTGCATCATGCGCAGTAATAGTGATCAGGCTGGCAATACACTGAATACCAGAAAGGGCCGGATCGGAAATTGCCGCCGTCTGGCCGTCGATCTTGATTTCGTAATGATCGATTGAACCGATATTACAACCGGTGGTACCTGTGGCAATCTCGATATTGTCAAAAAACATCTTGCTCGTGCCGGTGTAGCCACCGGTGATGCGGAAGCGCACGCGTGCATCATCTGGTCCTTCTGTGCCGAGCGTCACACCCAGATCAGAAGTGATGTTTTCAGTGATGCCTTGCGGAGTCAGATTAGTACCACCGATTCCTGAGAATGTGCGTACCGTGTTCCAACTGCTACCGCCATTTGGGCTCACTTCGACAATCAAGACATCAGAACCGGAATTCAGGAACTCATAGGAGTAATCGAAATTCAGGAAAATATCTTCATCGACTTCAAATGTACTCAAGTCAAATTCACGGTAGATACTTGGCGTTGTATCGCCTGGTGTCGCCGTCATTTCCAGCTTGCCAGTATCACCTTGAATATTACCCGCTGTTGGCCCAGCGCCGCCGCCATCGGTTTCTTGCCAGTTGCCAGCAAAAATAGTTGAACCATCATTATTTGCATAGCTCGCCGCACTCCATTCATCCCGAAAAGTTACTGCGGTAACCAGGTCACTGAATGAAAAATTAGGGTCTTCGCCAGGTGTCTGCAACTCTCCAACAAATGTATTGGTTACATCAACATTGATGACGCTCTCGGATTCTTCCGTCAAGAACAACGTTACCTCGCCATTGTCGCTGGCCACAAAGGTATAAGTGGCCGCACCGTCATCGGCCGTCCCGTTGTCCAGCGTGCCGTTACCAACAGCGATACTCCAGTCACCTTCATCAATATCGGTTGTGATGAGGACGGAACCTGCATAGTCAGTATCAACCGAGTGTGACAGGCCTTTATGCTTTCTGATGGTGATCTGACCGGCTTCACAAGTATTGCCCGCCTGAGATTGCACTATCGCGAAGTGGCCTACGTACCCATCTTCAACCACATGCAGCGCATCGATTTCGCGATCATCTGACTCAGGTTCAAACACGCCCAGTTCAACATTACCGACAAACAGGCCTTGGGTAACCGGGTTGGCACCGGTGAGGTCCAACTCGACGACATCGTCGCGGCTGAGTGTCGTGCCGACCTCAGGGTCGCAACCGACGCAGGCGCCAACGGTCGCCGAGGTTTCATTCACGGACAGGACATAGACTTCCTTGGTGTCATCCGGATCGGAGTCGTCGACACGCAGGTAAATGGCATCGACCTGTACTTCACCACCAAAAATTTCCGGATCAGAGGCATCGACAAGAATGGTGAAAGAGCCATCGGACGGGTCGTACTCGACGATGTCCCCCTGATTCCAGCTAACAGTTGTCGGGCCATCGAAAGTGGCACTAGCGGGTCCATTCGTGGAGAACAGAATTCGACCATCATCTTTGACATACACCGCATCGATATTCTCATCAGTGCCGATAGGACCGTCAAAAAGAGTAGAGCCATCAAACAGCATGGTCGCGGTTTTCAGAATTGGATCCCAGATAACAATATCTTCCGGCTCAAACGCCAAGGTATTGGATCCGATCGTGCTCGAATTCTCGGCAGATACAGCTATGTGGCCATTCTTGTAAAGATGCACTGCATTGGCATCGTCTACCGAATAGCCTTCGCCACTGTTGTCATAAAACAAGACGCCGGTATCACCCGACGGATCGTAGACGATGTAGTCATCATTCTCGAAAGGCGACAAGCCACCGATCTCTGTGCTTTCGACAGGATCGGAAACCGACAGCAGGAAGCGCTCATTGGAGGACACCAGGGGCGCCAATATGCCGGTAACAACAGTGGACTGATTATTGCCAGGCACGGGATCAAAATTGTACGTGCCCGCTGCAACCTGTGCAGTATTGGTAACGTTATCCCCTTGCGTTCCAGTCACGTCAACATTCAAGGTGATAGTCAAACTGGAACCGCTCGCCAGCGGTTCATCATAAGTACAATTGAAAGGACCGACACTGCAAGTCCAGTCCGGCTCTGTTCCGACAGCACTGGTAAACGTGACGCCAGTTGGCTGCGGATCGGTGACTGTGATAGTGCCATTAACGCCACCTGTTGTGGAATCCGGCCCGAGATTGGTAACAGTCAAAGTGTAGGAGCCGCTCTCACCTTCTTCCAGCACACCATTGGCAACCTTGGTAATACGCAGATTGGTTTCTACACCGCGCACTTCGGTGATGATACTGGCCACGTTATTATTCTCAGTCGTCTTGTCGACCAGATCGTTAATGTCAATCGCGCCGCCCTGAAGGTCATTGACGTTGTCAAATTGTGGTTCCCGATCACAGTCATCCGGATCAGGGACGACGCCTGCGACAAGCGCGGGGCAGCTGCCCCCATTGTGTTGCATGACCGCAGTGTTCTTGACGTTGTTGCTTAAGTCGGGGAAAGAACCAACACCCCCAACTATCACATTGGCAGTAATGACTGGCAGGCTTTCCGCAGTATCCAATTCCCCCGTTGTTGAACAGCCCTCAGTTACACCACAATCATTGGCGATGTCGAAAGCACAAGTAAAACCATTGGCGGACGTGACACTGCAATCCCACCCACTACCCGACACCGAGCTCAACGTCATACCAGCGGGCAGGGTATTGGCAACCAGAATCTGCCCGGTTGCTTCGCCGCCAGTGACTCCACCATTGCCATTGTTGGTGACTGTATATAAATAACTCCCCGTGCCGCCGACATTAAAATCACCAGACTCATTGATGAACAATTCCAGGTCAGCGAGGTCGAAATTGGTGACGGTAATTACCTCAGCAAGCAGTAGCACAAGGTCCTGACCAGAGCTATAGCGTGTTGTGATGGCCTCGGCTTCTGCACCCGGTTGTGCGAAGTTCCAAAGTTTACCGCTCGAGTCATTACCGGCGATGTAATGAGTATCAATATCAAAACCCCAACTCTCACCAATCTCGTCACCAGTGCGTCCGGCTTCCACGGCATCATCACCAGGCTGATCAATCTCGTAGCCATCACTGTTGAGACCTGCACTGGCATCAAACTCGAAAAACCCGGTTCCAAAAGTATTGGAAAAAATCGGGCGCGAAACCGTTGAGTTGAAATCCCCGTCTTCCGGGTTAAAACTATTGGTCAGAATGTTGAATGTATCCGCTCCAGGCGCTGTTTGTATGGCAAGCGCTTCGACCTGGTCGTCACCACCAGACAGTGTCTCGTCGCCTTCCACGGTGATGTGTGTAATCTCACCATTGGGTAGAAAGCCTGCCCCGGGTGTATTTGAAGGATTGTCGGTGGTGGCCATACGGAAATTACGTGGCACCAACGCGAAAGAAGAGTTCTGAAAGGGCTGAAAGCCATGAAACAAGTTGGCAACTCGAAAGCGCTCATTCGGATTCGAATACAAAACAACCAACCCCCAGCCACCGGCACAGGCTTCTGCTCCACCGTTGTAAGGAAACCCCGTTTGCACTGTAAGATTCCTGAACGTGTAGTCGCCATTACCTGTAATCTGCGCAGTGACCTCTTTGTAGCCAGCAAAGTAGTCAGCATTATTACTACCGCCGGTATTCTCAATCAGGAAAACATCGTCTGCAGTAATAGAAATGATAGAACCAGTCGGCCCGAACTCGACAGTGTCGTCAGCGTCCCCTTCTGAGCCGGAACCTGCCCAATAAAGGTAGGCTGCAACCACTGTCGACGACGCTGGCATACTAAGCGAAGCTGTAGTTCCAGTGCCAGTGGGCACGAAACTGCATTCACCGCCGGAATCATTGGAGGCAGAACGCAAGGTACTGCCTATTGCCTTGTAAGCAATATTGCCGGAGAAGGTTTCGTAGAGCAGCACCGGCACATAGCCTTCAGCCTGCGGGTCGCCTGCAACGATGGGGTTGAATGACGCGACAATGTGCGCGGCATTGCTGTCGGCATCCTGTGTATCGGTGTCTGTAACAGTAATCAAACCTGCCGCGGCTTTGACTCCGATACTGCCACCGGCTGTACCGTTTACCGGGTTCTGATTATTGTTGTCAAAGAAATATTGCTCCATCGGAGGCGTGGGCTCAACAGCATTAAACCAGGAGTTACCACCTGGGCTGTAGTCACTCAATGCGGCAGTAAGAATAAGTGCATTGTTACCTGTGGTGGTGATACTGGTCGTCAAATCCAGTGGAGCGCCATCATCTGTACCGGTACTGGTATTCACCGCACCTGCAGGAGGCGTCGAAAGGTTGGGTTCCGGGAACTCTTGCTCTACATTAGCCAATTCAACCATACACATGGAAGGGTCGTTGGCAGGCGCCGCGTTGAATGAATAGGCACCCGCGTAAGACCCCCCTGTGCCCGGCAAGTCAGCATTCTTGATGCCCCACATTTCGATTGCCGTATTGCCATTCGCTACACTGCTTATCTGCTCCATGCCAACGCCGTTAAAAGTAGCGCTTGTCACAGTTTGGGGTGTCCCGTCGATATGCCAGATCAGCATAACCACCATACGGCCCTGGTCCGACCCATTGATGGTCATGTTGCCCGCGCCAGGACCAGAACCTGGAAAACAAACGGAATTGGCAACGGACGGCAAACAACCGGTGACTTCCAGATTTGGATCGAAAGAGCCATTCTCGGTGATCGAGCCTGCCGTCAAGTTGAAGTTGATCGTCTCCGGGGTCGTCGACGTGAAATCGAATGTGGCGGTACCATTATCGTCCGAGTCGAACGTATAGGTTGCTGCGCCGTCGCCGGAAGTCGTGTCAGTTAACGTGCCATTAAGCCCTCCGGCATCTGCCCAGGTACCATTCAAGGTGCTGGTCACAAGCGATACTGTGCCTTGATAGTTGGTCGCTATCGCTGAGCTGCTGTCATAGACAGTGATAGTGACAGTCTCGGACGCACAAGCTGACATTGACGTCTCACCAAGCGTAATCCGGAATGAACAGTTAGCAACAGTGAGATTCGGGTCGAAAGAAGCGTTCGATGCCGTACTCACACCATCTGAAACATTGATGTTTACGGTTTCTGCCGTGGCATCGCGGAACTCGAGTTCCACGGTGCCATCGTCTGATGCAGAGAATGCATAGGTCGCATTGCCATCTTCAGCAAACGCATCTGTAACCGTGCCATTGCCACTGCTCAGCGCCCAGGTTCCGTTGCCTGTGGTCGTGCTCAAATTAATTGTTCCAGCATAGTCAGTCACGGCAGCGCCAGAAGAATTGAACACTGAGATAGTGACCACTTCTACCGAACAGACATCCGAAGTGCCGCTGTGAGCGATGCGGAATTCACAAGCCAAAATCTGCAGGCTGTTACTGGACGAACCGCTATCAAAAGGAATACCTGCCTTGCTGGCAGTAATGTTTAGCGTTTGCGGATTTACCGCCTTGAACTCAAAGTTTACCGTGCCACCATCGCTGGCATTGAAAAGATAGGTGGCCTGACCATTGCCAGCCACACCATTATTCAATGTGCCTGCACCGGTCGTCGACAACCAGTTGCCCTTGGCTGTGCTGGTATTGAGTACGATGGTGCCAATAGTGCCGTTCGCCAGCCCACCATCGCGATTGCGCACGCTTAACGTTACCGTTTCACTGATATCGCAGACATTCATGGCGGAATTGACGTTGATTTGAGTCGTACAGCCAACCACTTCCAGTGTTGGGTCATCAGCCCCGGAAGGTGGATCAATACCTGGCGTCGTGGAGGTGACGTTAAAATTGACAGAGGCATTGGTCGACGTCAGTTGGTAGTTCAGAACAATCTGGCCATCATCTGCATCAGCAAACGTGTATGAAACTGAACCACTGCCATTGTTAGTCAGCGAATTGGTGGCGTCGTTGACTGTCCAGGTGCCCGCGTTGGCGCTATTGGTGATCGTGATGGTGCCAGTGAAATCCTTGGCGATAAAACCGTCACTGTCAGTGAGCGTTATGGTGATGGCCTCTAAAGAACAGACATCCGATTCGCCATCATGCGACAAGCGAATTTCCGTGGGCACAATCGGCAATGGCGCAAAGGATGCAACCAGATGGCTGTGCCGGTTCGGGCTACCTCCACCCCAGGTTTCCGTTACTGTGAAAGATCCTGCTGCAGGAACAATACCGGAACTACCCTCAAACTCGGCACCACCACCCGGGTCTGGCGCATCGAAGAGCCGGGTCATTGGCGGACTTGGGGCAACTGCCGAGTAGTCGGTGCCACCTGACCCGTTACCCACCAAACTCAGTACCAGAGAGCTTTCGGTAGGAGTCGTGATTGAAGTAACAGCGTCTTGTTGGCCCTGAGCTTGCGAACCGTTAACAGCGCCATTGGCAGGCGTGCCGCCATTGGGTAGCGGGAATGATTGTGCCACATCATCGACAAATAACAGACACATCGACGGTGAGTCATCGCCCGTCACAAAACTACCTGTATAAGTACCTGCAGCTGCCGGTAAGTCGGCATCGAGAATGCCCCACAACTCGGTGATATTGCCCGCGCCGTTGGAGTTAATGGATTCGTAGATCTGCGTCATGGCGGCATTACTACCACCGACATCGAATGTGGCTGCACTTACGTCGCTGGTACCTTCCAGTGATACTGCCAGCAGCACCATGCGCCCCCGCTTGGTCACGACGGCATCGCGCGCCGGGATAGTGATAGTATTTGAAGTGCCTAGAACACAGGCCTGGGTGTTAATAACCGGCGCACAATCGGTAATCGCCAGATTGGGGTCGAAGCCAGAGCTTTCAACGCTACTAATCCCGTTGTATTCAATATCGAAATTAGTAGTGCCGACATTCTCATTAACAAAGTCAAAGGTGGCGACACCATTGTCACCGGCTGCAAATGTGTAAGTGGCATTGCCATTACCAAGATCTGTCAGCGTGCCATTCAGAGCCCCGGCATCAGCCCAGCTGGCACCGGTGGCATTGGAGGCGCTGAGGGTGATAGTACCCGTGAACCAGGTCATGGCGGTGCCATCCCGGTCGGTAACTGAGATTGTTACAGCCTCATCTGTATCGTCGATACTGCAGACGCTGAGCTCCCCGTCTTCTGGAAGGGAGATACGAAACTCGATTGGGTCGACGGCGAGAGTCGCCGCGGCCCATTGCTCGTTCCCATTGGCAAAATTGGCAGTACCAGTTGCACCAATAGCTGACTGTACAAGATATGCCGCCCCACCAGATGAGGTGCCACCGCCAGTGCCAGAGGCATCCTGAGTAATGTTTGTATGACCGGCTACAATTGTGCCTGGATCATCAGTCTCGTCATCATCATCCCAGCCGACGATGCGTAGAATCAAAGAGTTAGCCACCAGCGTATTCACAGAAGGTGCTTGCGCCGTGCCACTATTCCCGGAATTCTGGCCGGCTACACCCTGACCACTGGCACCAGTAAAGCGCATCATGAACGCATAGATTTCTTCAGTACCGCTCCAGGAGAAATTGTAATTGGCCGGCTCACTGCCATTGGATACTCGTGAAAACACCGATAGTCGACCATCGTTGTTACCAATTACCTGATCGATTGCCAATGCCCAACCGCCCGGGGCAGTAAATGCTGACAAATCATCATCGCGGGCAAGCACTGTAACCAGAACATCCCCGTTATTGACCGCAGCCGGCACCGGCACATTGATATTGCTAACATTGCCAGATGCTTTAGCCTCGGTACAACTAACCAGTTCAACAACATTACCCAGCGCCGGAAACGACGCATTGGGGCAAGCAGCTTCAACCTCTGGAATCGCCACAAAAGACAGCAGCAACATCGCCACCATCATGGCAGCGATGCGTTTTACAGTGCGGTGCGCGGCGGCTTGGCGAAACAGATTGGTCATTGCCGCAAATCCACATTGCAGTCAGACAAGCGAAAACCTTCGCGCATAGCATCAATGTGCGCAAAGGGCATTCCTGTCTGGTGATTTGGACTTACATTGTTGAGCATAATTAACCGAACTGCGCCGTTTCGTGGGATACCGCACCCGTGTTTTCTGGATGCTAGAGTCTAGTTCCCGTGATAGTTGTGTGTCTAGCCATAAAATTCAATAATTTGAAGCACTTAGCAGATTAAAAATGATGATCTACAAGGCGCTTGAATCAGCACAGAAAACTGTCAGAACCTGGCAGTCATTTTGCCTTGCAGAACATTTTTTTACCCCTGCAAAGCGTCGAATATGACCCGGTTCTTTCCCTATTTCACCCCTGATTCACACCAATTGGACCCTTGGTAGGCATTGCAAAGCCGGCCCATTCCTCAGAGAATAACTCTAGTAATCACAACCAGTTAACCGCTAACTGGCAAACCACTTAATACACCCTTGCAGCGGCTTTCCACTCACGGAGCGATCGATGGAAATAGAGTACAAAATCATCCAGTCCCAAACCCCGCTGTTTGCCAATAGCGCCAAAATGCATGAAATCCTGGAGCAGGAATCAAAAGCGGGTTGGCAGCTTCTGGAGAAAGAAGACAACTATCGCCTCAAACTGCAACGCTCTATCTCGCACCGGGAAAACGATGCCAACCTGGACTTCGATGCCTATCGCTCCAATGTTGGAGTAAGCTCCATGGTCACTTACGGGGTTACGGCCCTGGCAACAATCGCGGTCGTGTCCCTCATTCTCTATTTGGCGTTGTGGTCACAAACCTGAGGTCAACTACCAGCCTCCAGCCGACCCAATCCAACACTTAGCTATGCCCATCAATAGGCCGTGCGCACCTGCACGGTTCTCGAGACTTCATCACACGTGCCTGTACTCTCAACTGTCAGGTAATTGTCGCTGCCTATTGTAATTGGCTCGCATGTCACCTCAGCCGTGCAATAACCCAGCCCGGCATTTTCGAACTCATAAGTAACCGGGCTTCCCGATCCGGCACAGACTGAACCGGAATAGCTCGAATATTCCTCCGGCGGATAAATACCGTTCAATACAAATCCGGCGCCTGACTCGGCCGCATAGAACGCCCGGGTCAGGTTGATTTCATTCTGAAAGGAACGGCTATTGCCACTGACCAGGTAATTGACGCCGACCACGATGACAGAAAGCAGCGTAATTACAAAAATCGCTGCTGGCAGGCCCAGCCCGGCCTGTTTTGCAAGACTGCCATCTTTACAACCAATTCTATTAATTTTCATAACAACACCATTGTGGCTATTGGCATAATCTTCAGTATCAAGGAACGTTCCTCGACAACACTTCATGGTTAACCTGAATCGACTCAGTGCCAGTGGTCAGATTGAATTCGATACGCACCAGAGAATTGCGCCGCAATGACTGTGACTCCACGGAGAATGCCGTAAGCCCTGTATTATCGATACTGTCGATGATGAGTGTCTTACTGCGTGTGGGTATCGCGTCATAATCCGGTAGACAACGATCGGGGGGGTCAGGGCTAACCTCGCAAGTGCCCGGCTCTTCTTCCTGCGTCACCTGACTCGTGAAAAATCCATAGTCGGTATAGCGATACAAATTGCTGCCACTTATGCAGTAACTAATTGGCTGGTCGACAACGAAAAGCCGCTGCACTGGGGAGCGGCGCCGAAAACGATGCGACTGTACCAGCGTGATCGTGCTCTGATCTGCCGCTCCACTGTCAGTGATGGTATCGATTTCCTGGATAGGGCTGTTATTTGGGAAATTGGGCCAGTCGGCATAGACGGCACCGTTATCACCATCATAAACGCGATTAATCTGGCGCGGATAGATCACCGCATAGCCACCTGTCGTTCCTTGCTGATCGGGCACGAAATCAACCACATCGAAACTGATCTTGCCACTGCCACTAAAGCCTGGATCAACGTAATTGGTGGCCGCCCGAATTGGAATAAACTCAATACACTGATCACCACCCGCCTCGGGTGTTGTCACTCGCAAACTATTGGGCAGAGCATTGTGCAACTCGAATGACAGCCGCTGAATCGCCACCTGGCCTGCCGCCGCCAAACGGCTACGGCGCGATGCAGACTCAAGGCCGCGTGCAGAATCGGAAATAAAGTTGACGACACCAATCGAGATAATCGCACCAACCAGAATCACGAGAACTGCCTCGATGATTGTGAAGCCGCTATCTACTCTATGCCGAGAGAGTTGCATCAATGTATTTCAGGTCCTTATCAGTAAGTCTTGACAGCAGGTTTAAACAGCAAGTCTAAACCCGAGTCTAAAAAACAGATCTAAAAATTCGCCTTGTAAGCTGAGTAGACGAAGTCGCTACTCAACTGACTATGGCTTACGGTAACTGTGATGAGCTTGGCGTCATATTGATCATCCAGTTCATTATTGGCGCCAAGATTCTCTTCTTCGCCACCGCCCCCAATATCGATATAACGCACTTCGATGGAAACCGAATAGTTTTCGTATCCGTCTCGCGCGGTACCGGTCGCATCCTCCAGATCGGTGCCAAAATCAAAACCCTCTTCCAGACAATGATAGTCATCGACATCATCAAAATCTTCACGGTTCTCGGAGGGGTCCGGACCGAAATCCGGTGGCACGCCTGACGGCCCGCCAGGCAATGGGCAAGCCACCTCTACCGAACATTGCCGGCCAGTTGGCGCGCTGGCGCGGCAAGGGGGTACGCCGCTGTTACGGGTACGCTCATCAAATCGCTTGCCCAGAATTTCATCCAGATAGGCCTGCCCAAGCGCCGCTGTGCGCAGCTCCAGCAAAGTATCCGAACTGCGACCAAGTCCGGAGGTCAACATATTGGTAATAGCAACCAACGCTATCGACAACAACACAATGGTTATCACCATTTCGACAAGCGTCAGTCCCTGCGACTTTTTCCTGAATAACATCACATGACCCTATTGATCACAGTCACCGGCATAGGCATAACCCGAAGCCGAGATACATACAGAAAGATCCGGATTATTATTGATGCAGACACGGAGTGTCTGTTCGACATCACCCGAATCGCTTGCCACGCCAGAGCTGGCAATCACATCACCCAGTCGACCAAATTTTATTGCAAACGGGTTGGCGTTGTTAATGGTTTCGCCACCCGGCGTGGTTCCGCAGCTATCCATCTCGTCGCGATCACCACTCAGTAACAGCTCAGTAGTCGGCACCACGACACGTTGCAGCTGACCATTGTCACTGGTTGCGGTGATGGTTGCTTCACTACCGGCAACATTGGGTTCGACAGTCAGCTCGACACCCGCACGACCAAAAGCACTCTGCTGCGCCATACGAGCCAGACTGACGATCTGGTCTCTGACGACAATTCCATTGAACGAATTGGCACCACCCAATCGGGCCATGAATACGGCGCCCACTATCGACACAATAACCAGCGCCACGATCACTTCGATAATCGTGAAACCGTATTGGCCGATCGAGTCATCTTGACTGACGGCAGTACGCATTTTGGACAACTGTATCTGCCTCATGGCTGCTCAATTTCCACTTCTACTGGCTCAGGCTCATAGGATCTCAGGGTAAGTGTACCACTCTCCAATCGATAGAAATCTCTGGTCGGAAAGCGATATTCCGCCTCTTCATATAAAGCATCAGCCTGATCGGTTTGCTCAATGAAATCATGGGCAAAAATCAGATCCTGATAGTTCTGCCAGCGTGGTTTGTCTTCGATACGTTCAGTGATCAACTCAATAAACGGCGGCACGCCCGACAGGTCGCCACGAGCAATACCCCCGTACATGATATTGGTACGCACCTGCCAGAGCAGGCGATCACGCCACACCATGGGATTGACGATATCCAGCAACATCTCCGGCGGCGAGTCTGGCGCCGACTCAAAGCGTTGCAGTATTGCCGCAGCCTGCAAAGTGGTAATCATAAAAGCACTTATGCAGACCGGAATGACCACGCCCGCTGTCCCGATCAACAAAGTTGAACGCAGCTTGTTAACCTTCATTTCGCCTGACTGACTGTCCAACAAATAAATAAGAAAAAGAAACAGCAGCCAATGGATGGCAGAGTGGTAAAACGGATATTCGGTTTGCGTGTGCAGGACAATCGGGAAAAACAGGCCGGTAAACGCCAAGCCTTTTAGCCAACCGAGCTTGATGACCCGTAGCAGTACAAACCAGGCGGCCAGCAACAAGCCAGCCAAGGAAATCAATCCGCCTTCAACCGCCCAGAAAAGCAGCTCATTATGAGGGTGATGTAAATTGGTGACACCGCTGGGAACAGCTTCACCACTGGCATATTGATCCGCAGCAAACGCATTGAATGCAGATTCGAAATTGCCAAGGCCAACACCAGAAAATATATTAGCTTGGAACAAGTCGATGACCACCGGGTACATCGCCCTGCGAACCGGGTCAATCTGGACGCGATCGGCTGTAGTAGCCAGTTGATCATTTGCTGCAAGAAGCGCCAAGCCGATTAACACACCCGCGAAGATGGCGATTAGCCAAATCAGCAATTTCCTGGTCTCTACCTGACGGTAGAGCCATGGCAGTATCATGGCGACGCCAACTAGCGCACCCAGCCAACCTGCACGTGAATTCAGCATAACCAGCAGTGGAACTATCAATAGCGGCAATAATACACAGCCCCACTGCAACCAACAGTTTTTCGATTCCTCGCGATTCTGCCAGCCAATCAGAAAGGCTGATAGCACTAGCCCGGTAGCTAAAAAGCTTCCCATCACATTGGGTTGACGAAATATTCCAAATGGCCTTGTAGTGGACGGCCCGTAGCCAAACCAGCCCTCTGGCACTAACTCGAGAAACTGCGCCCAGCCAAAAATGGCTTGCAGAATGACACCAGCAAGAATAGCCATGATCACAGAGCGAGTTTGGCTCTCACTCAAGCGCAGCTGTGTCAAACAAACCAAAAATAAAGCGCCACCCAGCAGCCCATAAAAACGGCCAACTTCGAGCAAATCGCCAGACTTTGGCAGCAGTCCGGGTAAAAGAATCAAGCCAAGACAAAGCAGTAATTGCCGTGTGAGCCTGCTAGATACCCAATACTGTATTCGCGCCACATAAAGGAGTGTCAGACCTATAAACACACTGGCTACAATCCAGGTGCCTGTATTGAACGACAGCAGCAAACCATCACCAGAAGGGTGATGCTGAAAATAACTAAAGCCAATGACAAACAAAAAACCCAGCGTCCAGATAGCAAAGCTATTCAAACGCTGGGTCAATGTTTTGCCTGGCGCAGTTAGTGAATCCATGTGAATTCGTTCCTGCTACCTGATCGATTTGACTAGCTAGCCAGATCGATCATTTCAACTCAAAGTAGTTGGACCTAAAAACTGTCCAACCAATCCTGACTGCTATTACAGAGTGCGTCGCTCAACGTCACCAGTCACCGTGTTGATTTGAATCACAGAGGCACCAGTGGCAGCAGCGGAAGAATCTACATCTGCCAAATATGTGAAGCTACACCAGTTATCAGAAGAGAACTGGGCGCCAAAATCAGTAGAAACTGAGCTCAGGTCGGTTGCAATCGCACCGGAAGTCGCAGCTACCGCGGCACTAACAGCGGCAATTGTTGGATGACCACCTTGCAGAAGGTTATCAAATACACTTGAGCAGCCGGCGTTGGTCGTTACGTCCGGGTAGCCAGTTGATGAACTCGCAGTAAGCGACGAGTAGGAAGGTACAGAAACTCCAGTACCACCCAGGCCAATGTATTCAGCACGATACAGCGCCATGGCTGTTGCCAGGCCGCCCTGTGTGGCATCAACTGCGGCAGCGTGGGCTTCATCAGTTACGTCGATGAAACGTGGCAAAGCCGTTGCAGCCAGAATACCCAGCAGCAAGATAACAACTACCAATTCGATGATGGTGAAACCAGCTTGGCTGGATTTACCCATTTGTCGTGTGTTTAAAGTTTTCATGTCTTATCCACCCTTTCCAATAATTTCAAAAATATCAGCTAGTTACGTAAATATCCTGACTCCAGTGGAGCCGTGTAATTCTTCGTTCAAACCCTGATACAGCGTTTTAGCGTTGCCGCTGAAATTGTCACATCGATCTCGCCAAAAAACTGTCTAGCGCGTCACAATTCAACAGTAATACCAAGCATTTGAATAACTTAATTAAGAAACATCACCCAGACTCTGAGCAATTATCTCGATTGATGCCATTGTAAGTAATTTTTTCAAGCTGTGTATCCCAACTGCGCCTTTTCTTCCCCATATATTCCCTCCCGGAAAAATACAGAGAATTTGGATTGAAAAAACAGGGATTCGTATTTTTTCTTTTAAAATCAACCGATTACAAATTCGATGCTACTTCGATCTGGACCATCCCGGTCTCACCCCACTCATAGGGAACCACTGGATTGATCAACGCACCTGCTACTGCACGCCGTCCGGAGCTTCCTGCCTGGGAATCGGGGCTGGTAATGTCTGCCGGTAGTCCAGTTTGTGGGTCTTCATTCTTATAGGCCATTTCCAGTTTGAAGCGTAATTGACTGGCAGGAACCGGCGCCCCATTGGCAACCTGATAGACTTGGTCCGTGTTTTCTACAAGATAGACCAGCTCTCTATTATCCAGATCGAAGTACCAGCTGCGGCGTGGCAAGCTTGCGGCATCAACCGAAGAGAGAGCACCCAAATAGTTACTGGGCGCTCGCAGCATGAGGTCCATCGGATTGGCCCCATCCAGCACTGCCAGAGCGCTAGCGCTATTGCGGCTCATGCCGAGATTGAACTCCAGACTCACGCCTGACTGCAGCTGCGTCAATATGGCGATGAAATTCGCTCTTTCGGCATCGGCCGGGAAAGCCACGAACCGGTTCGAGGCATAGGCATAAATAATCGACACCGAAATTATGTAAACCACCAACTCAAACATGGAAAAACCGCGGGACCTGCGATGAGGTGCCCGGCGCTCCATACTTATGGCGGCTTTTCGGTTCTGAGAGCTTAGTGTCGACATCGAATCGTTGTCATAGCCTTATCGGAAAAAATGAAATTATCCAGCTGACTACTTTAACGGACTTTTTACTTTGCGTAATTATTTCAATGTTTTTTCTACCCGAACTCAGCCCAGACTCTCTGAGTTGGCAGGAAAGTGCTTAATTGTTGATGGCTGTATTGAGATCCCACAACGGCAGGAAGACACCCAGAGCTAGAATTAACACCAATCCGGCAATAAACACAATCAAGATAGGCTCAATAGCATCGCCCAATCGCTTTAATTCATACTCCACTTCGGTGTCATAGAAATCAGCGACCTCATGCAGTAAATCATCAACTGCGCCTGTCTCTTCGCCTACGGCAATCATCTGCAACACCAAGGGCGAAAACATGCGAGCCTTGACCGCGGTGCGATGCAAGGATTCGCCGCGCTCAACACCTTCTCGCATTTTCATTACGCGCTTGCTGACAAAGGCGTTGCCAACAGCGCCAGCTACCACTGTTAAGCCCTGCACGATAGGTACTCCGGCAGCCATGACCATGGATAAAGTGCGGGCAAAGCGCGCCAACGCAACCTTTTCGAGAACTGGTCCTGCAAGCGGTAATTTAATCTTGCGCCGGTCCCAACTTAATCGGCCAAGCGGTGTATTAACCCAAAAAACAAAGGTGGTTATCGCCGCAATAATAGTTATCAGAATATACGGCCAATTATCGACGACAAACTCTGAAGAGCGCATTAATACGACCGTTTGCCAAGGCAAGTCAGCACCAAAATTAGCAAAGGTTTCGGCAAAGACCGGTATGACAACCGTAGTGATAATACCCAGTGCCACGGCAATGGCGACCAGTACAAACATCGGATAGCGTGTTGCACTCTTCACCTGGCGCCGGGTATTGCGCTCCAGCTCGAGATATTTACTAATCTGCAGAAAGGCGAGATCCAGTCGACCAGTATTCTCACCGACATGCACCATGCTTAAAAATAACTGGGAAAACACTCGCGGGTTGCGGCCAAGTGATGAGGCCAGACTCTGACCCTGTTCCAGACCAATGATTATAGAACGCAAGACATTGCGAAAATACTTGTTGGTCAGCGATGCTTCCAGCCCCTTGATCGCACGATCAAGTGGTAAGCCGGCCTTTGTCAGGCTGTGCATCTGGCGAGCGAAAATAATGAGTTCTTCGATATCAACTTTACTGCGGGTCAGGAAAAGATTCAGTCTCTCCTGGGACTTGCTACGCTTAACAGCAGATTTAGCCCGACGCGGCTGCCCCGATTCAGATTGGCCTGTTTCATTAATATCAATCGGCGTGATGTTATCACCGAACAGACGCGTAGCTACCTCATCTACCGAGCCAGCATCCAGGCTGCCTGACACCAGAGCACCCGCGCTATCACGACCATTGTATTCAAAGTGGGGCATTGCTTAGTTCAAACTCACTGGTAACTTATTGCCTGAATCGTGCACATAAAGCAGCCTGCAAATCTTTACAATTAAGTAGAGAATCAAGCCACATCCATAAAGTCTTCTGACTCATCAATCTGCTCTGCCACCCGAAAGACCTCTTCCAGGCTCGTCATGCCGCGGGCCGCATTCTGCAGCGCACTGACCACCAACGGCTGATAGCCGGGCGACTTCTTGGCCTCTGCAACAAAATCTGCCGTGTCCGCACGACGCAGCGCATCAGCCAACTTTTCATTCATAACCAGCAATTCAAAGACACCGATACGTCCACGGTAGCCACTATTATTGCAGCGGTGGCAGCCGTGGGGTTTTTTAAAATTAGCTGTGCTGGCGTCTTCGCCCATATTCAATTCGATCCACTCACTGTCTTTTTTGGGCAACTCGTGAGGTACACAGCAGTACTCACACAGACGTCTAACCAGCCGCTGGGCAACAACTGCGCGCAGTGCGGTTGCTGCCAGGAACCCTTCCACGCCCATATCCACCAGGCGCATGGCACTGGAAACAGCGTCATTGGTATGCAGGGTGGAGAGCACCATGTGACCGGTCATAGCAGAGCGCAGTGCAATCTCTGCTGTTTCCTGATCACGTATCTCACCAACGAGCAATATATCCGGGTCCTGACGCAGCGCCGCACGCAGAACGCGGGCAAAGCTCAATTCGATCTTGGGGTTGATCTGCACCTGATTGATTCGCTGCAGACGATATTCCACTGGATCTTCAACTGTAATAATCTTTTTGCCGACTTCATTTAACTCTTGCAAGGCTCCATACAGAGTGGTCGTTTTACCACTACCAGTTGGGCCGGTTACCAGAATCAAACCATGCGGGCGGTGTATCAGAGAGCGGAATTTCTTCAACATGTTCTGCGGCATGCCAACATTGTTTAACGTAGTAATGCCACCGGATTGGTCTAACAGTCGCATGACTACCGATTCGCCATATTCAACCGGCATGGTCGACAAGCGCACATCTATATTCTTGCTTTTGACTTTGAGACTGAAACGGCCATCTTGCGGCAAGCGCTTCTCGGAAATATCCAGGCCAGCCAATAGTTTCAGACGTAACACCAAGGCAGGAGCAATCCGCCGCTCCTTCATCACTTGCTCCTGCAAAATGCCATCCACTCGTTGACGGATGCGTAGCACTGTATCGTCCGGTTCAATATGGATGTCAGACGCGCGTATCTGTACAGCATCTTCGAACACTGACTGCAGTAGTTTGACAACCGGGGCATCACTATCGTCAGCATCCAGACTGAGAGCATCGAGATCAAATTGACCATCCACCAACTCTTCGTCTAACTCTTCAGCAAACGAGGCAATTTCTTCTGTCCGGCGATAGACCAGATCCAGCGTTGCCAGTAATTCACTTTCACGAACTACTGCCGGTTGAATTGGCTGCTCCAGAATGCGTTCCAGTTCGTCGAACGCAAAAATGTCCATGGGATCGGCCATACCCACAAGTAACTCACCGGCATCATCGGACAACACCAGAGCACGATAGCGACGCGAGTAATTCTCGGGCAGGCGAAGGACGAGCGTAATATCGAAATGATAGCGGCGCAGGTCGACAAAAGGTATTTGCAGTTGCTTGGACAGGAAACTGAGGAACTCGTCCTCCTCAATAAAGCCCAGCTCAATCAGGGAGCGGCCGAGTTTAAGTCCGGTTTCCCGCTGATTAACCAGAGCAGTCTGGAGTTGCTCTTCAGTAATTACATCGTTCTGAACCAGCAAATCACCGATTCGAATTTTCTGTTTGTGAATCGACATGCCAGTTACTCGGCCAGAGCCGCGAGCCGCTCCTGACTTCGGCGGCGCAGATTAGTACTTAAATTGGGTTTTTGTATGGCCTGAGAATAACCTTGCCGAGCTGCATTGGTATTACCCAAAGCATCTTGCGACGCGGCAAAACCGTACCACCAACGACCTTGACTCTGATCCTCACTCACCAGGCCAGTATAAGTGATCAATGCACCTTCGAAATCGCGACTGGTTAATTGTGCAGTTGCGAGTATCTCGTGATATTCGCGATCTGCAACAACAGAGGGCGCACGGGACGATAACAGAGTAACAGCTTCAGCAACCTGACCGTCGGCAATAAGTATACGGGCTTTGACTTTCTTGTAGCCAGCATGATTCGGCGCCAGCCCAAGCCCGGATTCAACCAGATTATAGGCAGCAACCAATTGATTTTCGTTCAGTAATAATTTGGCGAAAGTTTCTCGCGACTGATGCGCATTACGATTGGCAATAATGTGATTCTCAAGGAGGATATAGGCTTCTGCCACTTGATTATTGGCAATCAAATCAAGCGCCTCCTTGACTGCCAAGGTATCGCGCATTTCAGGCGATACCTGGACCACGCCGCGCACTGAGTCGCGGGAAGCTGAACTTTGCAAATCGACGTTTGCTGTCGTACCCGAATTAGATTGTGACAGTGGCTGCCCTGAGGATGCTCCGGTTGCGTTCTCAGCAACCTGTGTACTATTTCTTGAATCAATGTTGGAAAGCCCGGGCACATCAGCTTCGTTCTGATGTAGTGTATCGACGGACTGATCGCCCGCAGTCGTCGTCGACGGCACCGAGCTTTCTACTGCGACTTCATTAGTCGCCCGTTCGACCTTGTTGTCAAAATTGGCCAGCGCATTCGAAGTAGTCGAAGCCAAGTCAGGCTGACCAATATTTGCTGTTAAATCACTAGCAACTTCTTCCCGCGGTGATTCATCAGGAGCAAGTGCGACTTCTTGAACTTGTTCGTTGCTGTCAATCGTTTCAGCCCTTGCCGCGACTTCTCCAGTAGCGACTTCCGTTACCTCGGCGGGTTGATTGGTCGTCACGACTTCGGGGCGAATGTTCAGATTCTGACTCGTATCATCAGCGTTCATTCGCAACCAAACAATGGACAGGCCTGCTGCAACTACTGCCAAAACGCAGAGCAATACCAGCAAGCCTTTACCCTTCTTTTGCAGCTTCTCACTGGCCGCCGGCATTAACTTCACAGCTGCTGATGATGGCTCCGATCCGCTGCGTCGCTGATCAAGATCGCGAAGCATGTCATTGACAAGACTCACAGGTAGAGCCCTCCCAAATAGAAGACAAGCGCGGCACTCACCGCCAATCCAGCAAGCGCAATCAGAGCTGGCCGGAAATTGAATGAAGGAATATCCACTCCTTCGGTATCATCTGCAGCACTTTTCAAGTGTTCGACCTGAACAGTGCGCTCGCCTTTACCAAACGCCACCATCAATGCCTTGTGGCTCAAGATATTAATGACGCGGGGTATGCCATCGCTAGCACGATACAGATAATCCAGTGTGCGCTTGGAAAATAAAAACGGGCCGTTGTAACCCGCCGTGGCGAGCCGATGCACAACGTATCGCTCTATGCCCTCACGATCGAGCGCCTCAATCTGGAATGAAAACGTAATACGCTGTCGTAATTGCCGCAATGAGGCCTGACTCAATAGCGCATCAAGCTCTGGTTGTGCGAACAGTACAACCTGAAACAGCTTGACTTGTTCGGTTTCGATATTGGTAAGCAATCGTAGCGCTTCCAGAGTCTGCTCTGGCATGGCATGGGCCTCGTCAATAAACAGCACGACCTGTTTATTCTGCGCTGACGCTTCAATCAATCTCTCAGTAATGGCCTTCAACAAGCGATGATGCCCAACATCCTGATCGATTTCGATATCGAGCTCTTCCGCAAAAGCCAGAAACAGGCCTTTCGGGCTCAATACAGGATTCGGAATATAGGCTGTTATGTAATTCTCTTTATCTTCTTCCAGCGTATTAAGCACTTTGCGACACAGCATTGTCTTGCCGGTGCCCACTTCGCCAACAATTTTGATAAAGCCTTCTGCATTGGCAAGCGACACCATCAGCATATTGTAGGCTTTATGGTAGCTCGCCATGTTCAGAAAAAACTGGGTATTGGGTGTTAGTGAAAATGGTAGTTCTCTTAACCCAAAATGCTGTAAATACATAGCGTACTAAGTTCCGTAATTAATTGTTGGCGAACGGATCAATACTGCGGTTGATCTGACGGAAGCGTTCGTTGCTTTCATCCAGCACTTTCTTGTCACCCTCTGCGTTGGCAATAATCGGCTTCAGGAGAATGATAAATTCACTTTTGACGGTTTGGGTCTGGCGCTGCTCAAGTGCGTCACCAACCACCGGTATTCTTGACACACCCGGGATACCTGCCGTGTCACTGACAGCACGCTCAAAGGCGAGACCACCCAACACAACGATCTTGCCATTGGCAGCCTTGATGACCGAGTCGATCTCACGCGTCGAAGTGCGTGCCAGAGGCACCGCTTGCCCGCCAATATTTTTTGACTGCTCATCCACAGCGCTGATGATCGGATGCACATGCAGTGTGATTTCTCCATTGGCACTAATCTGTGGAGTAATGTCCATGGAGATGCCGGAAAAGAACTGTTCCAGTTGATTATTCTCGCTGGTGGTTGTGTTGTTGCCACCGGCCACAGTCGTGGAATTGGCCTGGGTCTGAAAATATTCCTGATCACCGTCCTGGAAAACAGCTTTCTGGTTGTTCAATACACGCAGCTGCGGACTGGATATAACTTGTGTTGTGCCACGCGTTTGCAAGATACGGAACACCGCATCAAAATCGGAAAAATTGGTGCTGAACTGTAGCGGATTACCGATGCCTTCAATTCCTGCGCTGGATGCAGAATTGAATTCTGCGGCCTGGGCATTGTTGCTACCCAACAGCCCAGAGGCTGTACCGTCAAATGCGCCACTGCCTGTCACCGGGTTGTTGGCTTGCTGACCAAACGTATTGAAGTCCAGCGCGTACTGAAAACCCTTGTTCAAGACTACTTCCAGAAACTGAATCTGGATAATCACTTCGCGGCGCAATGACTCCTGCGCGGCTGCGATAAATTGCTCCACACGGTCCAACTCATTCGGGTAGGCAGTCACAAACACCAGACCAGTGAGTGGCTGTACCAATACGCTCTTACCTTCCTCGGTGATCGTTGATTGATTTCGTGCACCAGCCTGACTGATATTACCGAATTGACCGACACCACCAGCTGCTACTCCACCGCCGCCGCTCTGCACACCAATAAGGTTAGCGATCGCCGTCTCCAGGTCGGACCAAAAATCAGTAGAGGTCGATGTTTGAATACCGCTGCCGCCACCGCCACCGCCGATACCGCCGCCAATGCCGCCAATGCCGCCGAGTCCACCGCCCAAACCACCACCAATACCACCGCCCAAACCACCACCAATACCACCACCAATGCCGCCGCCAAGGCCGCCACCACCAATACCACCAATACCACCAATACCACCAATACCACCGCTTAAACCGCCTTGTGCGCCGCCCTGATTAACAGAAATACTGGAATTACCCTGACGCTGAACATTCAGGTAGTCGATCGAGAATTGACGTGTCCGCAACCCGCCTGTTCGCACGGTGAAGATATTGCCGCGCCGCGTGATATCCAGATTGTAGATCTCAGCTACCGTGTCCATTGCCTCTTCCAGCGTGACATTAGGCAGGCTGAGATTGATATTCACATCAACGTCTTCGCTAATAACTATACCGTATTCGGTTTCCGCAACGAGACTGCTGAAAAACACATCCGCCGGCAAATTGGGGGAAGTGACAGAAATTCTCTCTTCGACTGGCGCCAGCAATTCCTCGTCCAATGACAACGAAGGAATGAGTTCGCCTAACAAGTCGTCCTCTTCTTCAGGCGTCATCTCGGAATCGTTAATTCCCGGATTTGCTGCCACATCAATCGTTGACTGGATTTCAGCCAGGATACTCGTATCAGGTACAGACGCCGGTTGGGTTGCACAGCCCCACAACAAAATCAGGCTCAGCATGACCACTACTTTGGCAGGTAAACCTGGCAATGCGCTCAACTGTTGCTTTTCAAAAATGCTGTTACTCAAAATTGCCATCCCTATTGATTATCCGTTTCCCGCGCTACCGACCTGACTTGCGTATCGAATATACTGATACGCCGCTCTTGATTGGCAATTCGCAAGGTGACACTGCTGCGGTCAATGGCGACCACTTCAGCTTCGCCCAGCTTGTCTCCGAGGGTAACGCGTTGATCATTGATAATTGCTACCGGCGACGTTGAGCTTGCACGCACGAACGACACCGCATAATTGGCCGCAAAAAAATCTACTCTTGGTCCTGCTGCCACAGCTGCTACTGCATCATCACTCATCCCGATGGGCCGCGTCGGATCAGAAAGCTCTTCACCATCGACAATATCCGCTCTGGCGATTCCGGCTAGAGCGATTAGCAGCAACATCCCCGCCCATGAAAAAATCTTTTTAGACACCGATAAACCCTCTGTCGGTACTTAGCGTATGAATTTGCAAAGTCACAGTGGCCATCGGCCATTGCTGAATCTGAAAATCGAGCGTGTCCCAGAAAAAGTTGCCGGTCAGATCTTCCAGGTACTGCAAATAACTCAAAGTGGCGAAAAAATCGCCCTGGAATTCAATAACCAAACCATGTGAGAACACTTGCCCGCCCAGCTGAGACTCTTGCAAAGTAGAATCACCTGACGCCTGCTGATTGGCACCTATCGCCAGAGGCACTGCTTCAACATTGTTAAAACTGACCAATTGCAAGCCATCTTGGCGCTCCAGCACCGAAGTCAGCATCGTGGTCATCTGTGCTGGCGTAACCAGATCACCTGCCAAAGAATTGATCTCACCATCAATCGCTTCTTGCTGACGTGTCAGAAACTGAATTCGCTCGATAGCAAATTGGCTTGGGTCCTCATCGCTTTGTGCCTGCATGTTATTGTAAGCAGTACGTTGTGCGGCAATCTGCCGGGATACACTGTTAATCTGTGCCTGCGCAGAATCGATCTCTGCACGTATCGGATCGAAGCCGAACGTCAACCAAACCATAAACACTGCAGCGCAAAACGCTGCCAGTATCAGCACTTTCTCTGCCGGTTTGCGCGTCTCGAGGTTTTTGCCCAGACGCTCCAATGGTTTTTTGAATCTGGCAATCATTGCGTCGAACTCAATGTAAAACTGAAAAAATCACTCGTGACGTCGCCGCGTGAAATCGACGAATTAAAATTCATGTTACGCAGCGGGCTGCGGCCCTGCTCGATATTGCCCACGTAACGCGGCACGGTCGCCGAGTCAATAACGCTGCCAGTGATACGCACACCTTCACCGCCCCTGGTAATGGAAAACGCATTCAGACTGATGCCGTCGCTACTGGCCCGCGCCAAATCCTTGAAAAATTCCGAGAACCCATCCACGTTACCCAACTTGGTCTGAGACAAGTAGTTGCGTATTTGCTGGCTTGCGTTTAAACGCGCTTCAGCCCGATCAAGCCGCTCTACCAGTGCCGTGTTTTGTGAACGCCTGGCCAATTCATCACCCAATTCATCAGTCCGAGCTGTCTCTTCAGCCAGCGTGATACGCAACTGCTCTAACTCGCCGGTGAGCTGCCAGCGACTAAAAACATTGAATGCCGACACCAACACAAGCACCCCAATCAGGCCGCCAACGATTTGCAGCATGCGTGGTGCGGTCAACGGGTCTTTGCTGACTCTGAATTCGGGCAAATAAAGATTAATTTGCTGTTGCATCAGGCTGCTTCCTGCTCATCTTTATCGTCGTCTGATCGTGCCTGCTTCTTGCTGCCGCGCAACGTGGCGCCAATGGCAGCAAATGCGCTCTGCTGTAGCTCAGGCGTCAATTCAACAGCGCTATCCAACTCATCGGCCAAGCTAAAATTGGCCACTTTCGCCGCCAGCATGCCATCGAGCTCAGCGGCAATATCCCCACTGTCATCAGGGCGCTCGGCCAATACAATGCGGGTAATCTGGCTGCACCCCATTTGGCTTTCGTAGTAATCCAGAGAGCGCTGAATCTCCAGCACCAATCGATCTTTCAATCCTTCCCAGGCGGGCGACTGCATCACACCCGCTTCAAGTTGAGTGTTAATGCGGCGGGTCAGATACAGATCGCCACCTTGGGAGATATTCATGGTGCTACCGGTGCGGCGCAGATCCATGAAGGCAACGCCGTTGTCATCGGCGATATAGCGCCTGGCAATGTTGCTCATTGCCAGCTCGGGTATATCAATCACTGCCAGCTCCAGCCCCGCATCGGCGACCATGCTGATAATTGACCGCACACGAGAAATCGGGGTTGCCACGGCATACACCATCTCGCGGCCACGGTAAGCATCATCGGGTACCTGAAATACATCGATTGCCGCGTCCTCTGGCTTGATATCCATGAGATCCTTGATTTTCCAGCGCACGGCAGCACGCAGCTCTTCCGGCTCCACGTTTGGCGCTTCGACGAGATGCAAATGGTAATCTTTGGGACTGAGGACGTAGCTGACCTGCTGATTCTCCAGCTCAAGGTCTTTGACCAGCTGATTTAACAGCTTGCCAGCATTTTTTGGGGAATCCAGAGGTACTGACTGGCATTGCAGTAGCACCGGCGAACCATTGCGGTCATCCAGTTGGGCAATTGCCAGCCGATCGGGGTGTATAACCATCCCGACCCGGCTTGTCGATTTGCGCTGCTTGCTGAAAAACCGCATTTTCACCCGCTGTGGTTGTTGGCTCGACTTGCACTATTTGTACAGATCGAAGCCAATATTTAGTGTTTTGAACGCTTTGTTGCATCAACTGCACTTCTGCGACTCGTTTATAATCCCGATCGAAATACGATTCTTACAGAATCTCAGGCGCTTCTACGCAACTGCATGAGCGAAACTTTAGAGAATCCCTTAAGGAGTATCGTTTAAGGCCCTCAATTCTAAAACAAAGTGGGTTAACTGACGGGATAAACTAGGGTAAGTATGGAGCCTGTATGATCCGAGGCTTGCGGCCTGAATTTTACGCGGGTCAAAGCCGGGAAAAAACCGCATTGTTTCACTACGTAAATCTACCCTGAAACCCGCCATTTAAGCGGAAACTAGCCACTGGAAACTCTACATTGATCAATATTGTTCTGTATCAACCCGAAATCCCGCCAAATACGGGAAATATCATTCGTCTGGCCGCCAATACCGGGGCAACGCTACATCTAATCAAACCACTGGGTTTTACTCTGGACGATAAAAAGCTACGCCGGGCCGGACTGGACTACCATGAATTTGCCGGCATTCAAAATCATGATGACTGGTCATCATTCCGGGAATTTGCAGAGGGAAAGCGAGTGCTAGGACTCTCCACGAAAGGGCAAGCAAGTTACACGGACGTAGTATTTCAAGCTGAAGACTTTCTGGTCTTTGGGCCGGAAACCCGCGGCTTGCCTGAGGATATTCGGCACGAGATCGGAACTGAGTACTTGTTGCGAGTGCCAATGAAAGCCAACAGCCGCAGCCTCAATCTGAGTAACACTGCAGCTGTTGTGGTCTACGAAGCCTGGCGTCAGCTAGGCTTCACAGACAGCATTTAGCCTTTAACGTTGCAGCCTTACTGAACTGGCTCTGAAGGGGCTTCACCCGCTTCGCCACCGGCCGCCTGTTGCGCTGCCGCCTGCTTCTGCTGGGCGTACAATGCTTCGAAGTTGATTGGCGACAACATCAGGGCCGGGAAACTACCCTTGGTGACCAGCGCATCGATAGCTTCGCGGGCATACGGGAACAGGATGTTCGGGCAAACCACCGCCAGCAACTGCTCGAGCTGCTCGTCACTGAAGTCTTTGGCAGTGAATATACCCGCCTGATGAACCTCAACCAGAAACGCTGGCTGTTCGTCCAGCTGCGCTTCTGCGGTCAGCACAAGAACCACTTCATAGACACCATCCTGCACCTTGTTGCTGCGCGTCTTGATGTCGAAGTTGATCTTGGGCTGCCACTGGCTCTGGAATACAGCCGGGCTGCGTGGCGACTCAAACGAAGAATCTTTTAAATAGATTCGCTGCAAGGCGAACTGTGGACCTTCTGCTTGTTGTTGACCGGCACCTGCCGCTGCTTCGGTTGTTTGGTTCTGCTCATTCTCTGCCATGTTAATTCCTATGCATGTCTATCAACTAAAATCACGCCGGCTGTCATAGCATTACTGACAGCCAAGCGAAGTATTATTTCTGCACCAGTGGGAGTGATTGCGCCTTCCACTCGCTGACGCCACCGGAAAGCTTGTACACTTCCGAATGCCCCGCCTCCTGAAGCGTCTTGATTGCCTCGGCGGAATGTTGCCCCATCTTGCAATAGACGATCACGGGCTTGTCCTGATATTTCTTCAGCTCGTTCAGACGCTGCTTGAGCTTTATCAGTGGAATATTGATGGCGTCGACTATATGCCCTGCCTCAAATTCCTTTTTCTCGCGCACATCCACTACCACAGCATCCTTGCGGTTAATCAGCATGACGGCCTGTTGCGGCCCGACACTGGCTCCGCCAGTACGCTGGTGATACAGAATGATGGCGGCCAGTGCTGCCAACCACAAGGTGGAAAGTAACCAGTGGTTGCCTAAAAATTCTACAAACTGCGCCATGTCACTCCTGATCCTGGATGCGCGCCAAGCAAATTCCCGCCTGTTTTATGCGGGAGCTGGCCAGAAAAGGGGAGCAGTATACACGTGTCGAGCGAGCTTAAGAAGCGCAAGCTTGCGCCACATGACAGGCCAATCCCGGCCTGAAGCATGCTGACGCGGGTCGCGTCATGGCGTGCTTTCGGCCATAATGGCGATTCGCTTTTCAACCCAAGCACGCAAGGATTCTTCTCAGCAAATGAGTACGCGAAAAACAGCCCTGTTACTTATCCTCGATGGCTGGGGATACCGTGAAGATACGGATTCGAATGCCATTCATGCCGCCCACACACCCGTCTGGGATTCCCTGTGGAGTCAGCGGGCACACACCCTTATCGATACCTCCGGTTTATCTGTGGGATTGCCAGAAGGGCAGATGGGCAATTCTGAAGTCGGGCACATGAACCTCGGCGCAGGGCGGGTTGTCTATCAGAGCCTGACGCGTATCGACAAAGATATTGCCGAAGGCACGTTTTATAAAAATCCGGTTTTGACCGAGGCGGTCGACAAAGCGCTCGAAGCTGAAACGGCACTGCACGTCATGGGTCTCATGTCGCCTGGCGGCATTCATAGTCACGAAGAGCAAATCATGGCCATGTTAAAGCTGGCTGTGGACAAAGGCGTCAAGCGCGTCTATTTGCATGCCTTTCTGGATGGCCGCGATACACCGCCACGCAGCGCACTGCCATCGCTGCAGCGCGCCGAGGAATTTTTGCTCGATGCCGAGCGAGGCCGCGTTGCCTCTATCGTGGGCCGCTTCTTCGCCATGGATCGTGACAATCGTTGGGACCGTGTCAAGCCAGCCTATAAATTGTTAAGCGAAGGCAAGGCCGAATTCACCTGCGATGATGTCGAAGCCGGCCTGGCAGCAGCGTACGCCCGCGGCGAAGATGACGAGTTCGTGCAAGCGACCAATATCCGCACCAATGGCGATGAAGATGCCTTTATCGACGATGGCGATGTTGTGGTGTTCATGAATTTCCGTGCCGACCGCTCACGGGAAATTACCCGCGCGTTTGTCGATGATGAATTCGAAGGCTTCAGCCGCAGCTCCCGGCCAATGTTGGGCGACTTTGTCATGCTGACTGAATACGCCGCCGACATTGACACCAGCTGTGCGTATCCACCGGAGAAGCTCGACAACGTCATGGGCGAGTATCTGGCCAGCCTGGGCAAAACCCAATTACGTATAGCCGAAACTGAAAAGTACGCACATGTCACTTTTTTCTTCAACGGCGGCCGTGAAGAACCCTTCGATAAAGAAGATCGTGAGCTAATCCCTTCGCCACAAGTCAAAACCTACGACTTACAGCCAGAGATGTCGGCTGTTGAAGTCACTGACAAACTGGTCGCAGCGATCAGTTCTGGCAAATACGACGCCATCATTTGCAATTACGCCAATGGCGATATGGTGGGTCATACCGGCGATTTTGACGCTGCCGTCAAAGCCGTGGAAGCTGTCGATGCGTGCCTTGGGCGCATCGTCGAAGCTATCGAAGACAACGACGGCGAGCTACTCATTACTGCCGATCACGGCAATGTCGAACAGATGCGCGACGCCAGTACAGGCCAACCTCTAACCTCACACACTAACGGACCCGTCCCACTGGTTTATGTGGGTGATACCGGCATGCAATTCACCGGCAATGGCAGTCTGTGCGACCTGTCACCTACCTTATTGGCATTACTTGGAATTCCCGTACCAAAAGAGATGACTGGCAAGGTCCTGCTGGGTGAACCTGACAGTCAGGTTCAGGCAGCCAGCTGACCGGTTACGCAGCGACGGTGTTGCAACGTCTCATTTCACAAGCCTCACAATTCGCAAAAGCCTCGCATGTCTCACAAGTGTTTCGGGGACTGCTCTTTGCCCTGCTCTGCACATCGTCGTCAGGGCAGGACGAGAACCAAACGCGCGAGGAGCTGGAGTCTGTCGCCTCAGCAATCGACAGCATTCAATCCTGGCTATCCGATGCCAACGAACAGCAATCCCGCGAGGAGCAACAATTGCGAGAAGCAGAGTTGCAAGTCAGCGCAGTCAGACAGCGTCAAGATGAATTACAACGCCAGATTGCTGTAACGCAAGCAGAGCTGGAAACGCTGTCCGACCGACAGGCCGCGCTGAACTCTGAAAAAGAACGCCTCAGTCAAGCGCTGGCCGATGTGATGCGCGCGCTCTATATCACTCGCGACGACAACACGCTAAAGCTGATTCTCAATCAACAAGATCCAAATGAGGCAGCGCGAATCCTGCACTATGCCAATGTCTATTCAGCCCATCAGATAGAACAGCTGACGGCGTTTAATCAAACGCTGCGAGAACTCGATAGCGTCAACGATGAGCTCGCACGCCAATTGCACGAGCTGGATAGCCAACAAAGCGAACTGGCCACGCAGGCACAAGCGTTGGAAGCCGCTCAGCAACAACGCGCCAGTGCACTGGCAGCGCTGAATGCTGACATTGCCAATCGCAGCTCGGAACTGGAGCAGCTCGAAGTCAATCAAGCCGAATTACAGGCACTATTGGACGAGATTATTCGCGCCATGGAGGGCATCAGCTCTTTTGCCGACGTACCGCCCTTTGCTGACCAACGTGGCCGCCTGCCCCTGCCCGTGGATGCCCGCATTAGCAGCGCGTTTGGCTCACCATACGGCGGAGGCAGCCTGAACCGTCAGGGCATTATTCTCAGTAGTAGTGTCGGCTCCCCGGTGCGCGCTGTGCACGCTGGCCGCGTCGTATTCGCGGATTGGTTGCGCGGGGCCGGTCTTCTGGTAATCGTTGACCACGGCGATGGTTTCATGAGCCTGTATGGTGCCAATGAAGCGTTATCCGCCGAAGCCGGGCAATGGGTTGATCGTGGCGACGTCATTGCCACCTCAGGCAGCGCCAGCCAGAACAGCGAACCCGGGCTCTATTTCGAGATTCGTCAGGCCGGCCGTCCTGTGGATCCGGTCAACTGGATCGCCCGCTAACTACGCAACCAGCCTTGAAAAACAACCACTTGAGCGCAATCTCTGCAAGTATGGCCGGGAACTGCCTGCCGGTGTTTGCCAAATTCTGTAGAAACTGATTCCATACAGTCTTCGTATAACAGTTATAGTAGTAGAGTCATCTCAGGCACAACCCAGCGACAATACGCTGCGAACTCCGTATTCCGGACTCCAACCCGGCCGAGTCTGCCAGCCAGTCGACTCACGCATTCACGTAGGACAGTATTATGAATCTCACTTGCCGCCTTAGTCGTGGTCTGATTGCATCGGGCCTGGCCTTCAGTTTGCTGGCTCCAATTTCCGCTTCAGCACAGCAATCCCCTGAAGCGGCGCTACCGTTGCCACTGGACGAAGTCCGGATGTTCACGGAGGCATTGGAGCGCATTCGTCGCGCTTACGTTGAGGACATCGACGACCGCACGTTGCTGGAGAATGCGATTCGCGGCATGTTGTCCGGATTGGATCCTCATTCTGCCTATATGGCCGGCAATGACTACGAAGCCTTGCAGGAGACAACCAGTGGCGAATTTGGTGGTCTTGGCGTAGAAGTTGGCCGTGAAGATGGTTATATCAAAATCATCGCCCCGATCGATGACACACCGGCCGACCGCGCCGGCATTCAATCCGGTGACTTTATCATCGCCATAGATAATCAACCTGTGCGTGAACTGCTGCCCGAAGAAGCGGCCAATCGCATGCGCGGCGAACCCGGCACAGAAGTCACAGTCACCATCTCCCGCGAAGGCGTGGAACCATTCGATGTCACTATAGTCCGTGAAGTCATCTCCATCGCCAGCGTGCGCAGCATGATGCTCGAAGATGGCTATGCCTATTTGCGCGTCTCTCAATTCCGCGTCAATACCGGTGACGAAGTAGTCGAAGAAATTGAATCACTGTATGAAGAACATGGCGAATTAAAAGGCATGGTCATGGATTTGCGTAATAATCCTGGCGGCGTGTTGCAAGCCTCAGTGAAAGTCGTAGATGCCTTCATCGATGACGGCCAGATTGTCTATACCAAAGGCCGCATGGAGGGCAATGATCTGAACTTCGATGCCACTATCAATACCATTGCCCCGGATATTCCGCTTGTTGTGCTAATCAATAATGGCTCTGCATCGGCTTCGGAAATCGTCGCCGGCGCACTCCAGGATCATGGCCGCGCCATCATTATGGGCACCCAGAGTTTTGGCAAGGGTTCAGTGCAAAGCGTTCTGCCACTGGATGACAAACGCGCGATTAAACTCACCACCTCGCGTTACTACACGCCTAGTGGTCGTTCTATTCAGGCACAAGGCATCGTACCTGACATCGAAGTCGATGATGCTTTCGTCACAAGGCGGTCGCGTAGCGTCGCGCAATACAATGAATCGGATTTGCAGGGCCATCTTGAAAACGAAGCTGGCACTGAAGAAGTAGAAAGTAATGAAGAGATGCGTGAAGCGCTGATCAGCGCCGAAGAAGTGCTGGTAACCGACTACCCACTGAACGAAGCACTGAACGTACTCAAAGGCATCAATGCCTTTAAACCGCGCAACCCCGTCGGCTCAGCAAGCACGTTTGCACAGCGCGAAGACTAGTATCGCTTAGAGCCGGACTTCAATGCCCTGCTCAGCCATATAGGTTTTCGCTTCCTGAATAGTGTATTCCTGAAAGTGAAAAATGCTGGCGGCCAACACGGCGTCAGCTTCACCCAGCAGAACTCCTTCGGCAAGATGCTCGAGATTCCCCACGCCTCCTGAAGCAATAATCGGCACGCGAACCGCGCTGCTCACCGCCTTGTTAAGCGCCAGGTCGAATCCTTTTTTGGTGCCATCGCGATCCATGCTGGTCAGCAGGATCTCCCCAGCGCCATATCCCACCATACGTTTCACCCACTCGATCGCATCCAGCCCGGTTGGCTTGCGCCCACCATGGGTAAAGATTTCCCAGCGCGGCTCGTCACCTTCTGACGAGACTCGCTTGGCATCGACAGCTACGACTATGCACTGCGAACCAAAGCGTTCAGCAGCCTGACGCACAAACTCTGGATTGACCACTGCCGCCGTGTTGATCGCCACTTTGTCCGCACCGGCATTGAGCATGGTGCGAATGTCTTCGAGAGTGCGAATACCGCCACCTACCGTTAATGGAATAAATACTTGCCCGGCAATCGCGCTGACAGTATCGACTGTCGTGCCACGGTCTTCATGGCTGGCGGTAATGTCCAGGAAAGTGATTTCATCCGCACCGGCGTCGCAATAACGTTTCGACACTTCGACCGGATCGCCGGCATCGCGGATATCGAGAAATTGCACGCCTTTGACTACCCGACCCTTGTCGCAATCGAGGCAGGGAATAATACGTTTGGCCAGTCCCATAAGCGCTGTTAACCCTCTTCCCGGTCGCAGTATTTTTGCGCTTCGGTCAGGTCGAGGCTGCCTTCATAGATAGCGCGCCCGGTAATAACACCCATGATGCCGGCACCGCCGGCGGTCCGGGCCGCTTCCTTGATATCAACAATGTCGCCTAACTTGGCGATGCCGCCAGAGGCAATCAGTGGCACAGCCGATTGCTTGGCCAACTCAACAGTCGCTTCAATATTCGCGCCCTGCATCATGCCATCGCGATCAATGTCGGTATAGACGATGGCTTCGACACCATAGTCGGCGAATTGGCGCACCAGATCAATGGCATCCACTTCAGACACATCGGCCCACCCTTCAGTGGCCACCTTGCCAGCCACAGCATCCAAGCCGACGATAATCTTGCCGGGGAATTGCGCACAGGCATTGCGCACAAACTCGGGGTCTTTCACCGCCGCTGTGCCGATAATCGCGTAGCTCACACCGGCATCCAGATAGAACTGAATACTGTCCAGATCGCGAATACCCCCGCCAATCTGAATCGGCAGGTTCGGGCAGTGCTTGGCGATCTCGGTAACGATCTCGGCGTTTACTGGCGTACCTGCGAACGCCCCGTTCAAATCAACAATGTGTAAACGTCGCGCGCCTGCGGCGACGAATTTTTCGGCCTGGGCAACCGGGTTGTCATTGAAGACCGTAGAGTCTTCCATCCGCCCCTGTCGCAGGCGAACACATTGACCATCTTTTATATCAATCGCTGGAATGACGATCATGATTCTTCTCGTTCAGGCCGCAGCCTTTGTTCAGTTATTCATTTAAAAATATTTGGCAATTCTATCTGCTCGCAAAACACGGACAATATGCCAAGCTACTCATCACTGCCATTCCACAGCAGAAAATTTCGCAACAGCGTAAGACCGACTGTCTGACTTTTCTCCGGATGGAATTGCGTGGCAAAAATGTTTTTCTCGGCCAGCGTGGCAACCAGTTCCTTGCCGTAGACGCTGCGCCCGGTCACGATTGCTTCGCTGGCAGCTTCGACATAATAGCTATGCACGAAATAAAACCGGCTACCGTCGGGAATGTCTTTCCACAAAGGATGTGCTTGGGTCTGTTGCACTTCGTTCCAACCCATGTGCGGTACTTTCAATCGGCCTCCGCGCTCATCTCGCAGATCATCGCCGAAGTAGCGCACCTGACCATCGATAAAGCCCAGACAATCGACACCGTTATTTTCTTCACTGCGTTGCATCAGCGCCTGCATGCCAACACAGATCGCCAGGACCGGTTTGGACTTCATGGCATCGGCAACAATCTCACCGACATTGAGACGATTGATCTCCGCCATGCAGTCGCGAATAGCGCCCACGCCGGGGAAGATAACCCGGTCGGCATCGGCAATAATCCGGGCATCGGCGGTAACCTGCACATCTGTCTCAATACCGGCTTCCCGGCCAACATGCTCCATGGCCTTGGCCACCGAGTGCAAATTACCCATACCATAATCAATGATCGCGATCTTGTTCATTGTCGGTTCCATACTGCACCGGAATATACGCTGGCAAGTCGATTGCGCGAGACGCACAAACCAGTCTCGCCTGGATGCGATACTGGAATGGGCAAAGTGACGGTTACCAGCATGATCAATCTGTTCGCCGCAGAACAGGCGAATAAAAGTTGTCGACGTTCATGTCGCCCTAAAGGCTTCCTTTGGTCGAGGGGATGACTCCGGCCTGACGCGCATCCAATTCGACTGCCATGCGCATCGCGCGGCCAAAGGCCTTGAAGATAGTCTCAATCTGGTGGTGCGCGTTCTTGCCGCGAATATTGTCGATGTGCAGCGTCACTAACGCATGGTTTACGAAGCCCTGAAAGAATTCGTAGAACAAATCGACGTCGAAATTGCCCACAGTGCCTTTCACGAACGGGCAATGGAATTCCAGACCGGGGCGGCCGGAAAAATCAATGACAACCCGCGACAAGGCCTCATCCAGCGGCACATAAGCATGGCCGTAACGACGGATGCCGGTCTTGTCCAGCGCCTTGTTCATGGCCTGCCCAAGTGTGATACCAATGTCTTCCACCGTGTGATGGGCATCGATATCCAGGTCACCGGTCGCGCGGATATGCAAATCAACCAGACCATGACGCGCAACCTGATCCAGCATGTGATCAAGAAAAGGTAAGCCAGTCTCAACGTCCAGCTTGCCAGTTCCGTCCAAATCCAGAGAAACCGTAATCTGGGTTTCCTTGGTATTGCGTTCTACCGTCGCCTGGCGTGGGGATTGAGCCGGAGCGGAATCGCTCAAATCGTTCATGGGGAGGCCTGCGTTCAGAAAAGCCCGCATTATAATGCCCGGCCCGGCTAAGGGAAAGCGGCGCTGCCGTTCATTTGCTGCACTTACAGATGCTGCAAAGGTGCATGATTGGCGGGGTTTCGATACACTTCAGAAGTCGGAAGCCGTGGTCTACAAAGGCTTGCAGGCAACTAACCGGGGATACTACTGCCTGACACGAGTTACCGGGCAGCGGTGCTGAGCAGAAAGTCCTGAACGTGATTAGCCATATCCGGAGCTTAATCCCAACTCCGACAGCCCCTATTGAGAGCAGTAAAACGTAGCGAATAGTAATGAAAATCCTGTTTCGAATATTGATTGTGTTCTTTCTGTTCATAGTCGTGGCCATTGGCGCCGGGTTCTACTTCATCAATAGTGGCCAGTACCGGTCGCTGATTGAAGATGCAGTAGCAGATAACACAGGCTACGAGCTGACTATCGCTGGCGATGTCGCCCTGGACATGTTCCCTACTTTTGGTCTGACCCTGAATGATGTGCGCCTGCGTAACCCCGGCGCACGCCAGGAACTGCTTTCCACATCCAATGTGGTTCTGCGACTCAATGTCCGCGAATTGTTTGCCGGTCGTTTACTGGTTGAGGAGTTGGTTGCGCGAAACTTCCATACCAACTACTACATTGATGCCGAAGGTAACTCGAGCTGGGCAATGTCCGGCTCATCGAGCGATGGGCGTACGCCAAATACAACTGAGTCAGAAACGAGTGACGGTGACAACGATGATCTGGTGAACTTTTCCATCGAGCGCATCAGTATCGAAAACATGAACATCGACTATCAGGATATCTCCCAAGGTGTGCGCTACCAGATCGCCAATTTCAATCTCGAAAGCCAGGACACGAATCTGGCTGGACGCCCCTTCGAACTCGCTATCGATTTTGATTTCGAAAACAATGGCATGAGCGAACCAGTGCCGCTGAGCCTGCGCAGCAATGTGATTGCCGATCTCAACAATGGCACTATCAACCTGAATAATTTGCAGTTCAGCGTGACGCCGCTATTGGTCCAAGGCGAGGTGTCCATCGTCAACTTTGATCGCAACATGCAATTCAGCGGCAATCTAAGAGCCGATTCATTCGATGTGCGCGGGCTACTCCAAACCTTCGCCGTTCTGGATGCCGATACCAGCTTCTCACAACCAGCACTTAACGCCGAGCAAATGGCCGCCTTCGCTGTGGAATTCAGCGGCAACGAAAGCGAAGCCACCATCCCTGATTTCCAACTCAATCTTGGCGGCGCTGATGTGAATGCCAACGGTAGCATTCGCTTCGCCTCCGATCTGGCACCAATGAATATCAGCTACAGCCTGATGGCAGGCGACATTGATTTAACGCCCTTTATGTCGACCGGCGAAGAGCCGACCGATGCCGCCGCAGAACCAGCGCCATCCGGCGAAACCGAGCTACCGGTTGAGTTATTAAGCAGCATGGATCTGATCGGTTCGGCGTCCATAGCCTCTTTGACCATGGGCGATTTCCGCTTTGACGATATCAATGTGTATACCAACATCGAAGACAGTGTGCTGGATATCGAGGTCACGCCAGTGTCTGCATTCGCTGGCACCCTGGCCGGATCAGTTCGACTTAATGCGCGCAGCACAACACCTACGCTGGAATCACAACTGACCATCAATCAGTTCAATCTGGTAGACCTGTCACCGGCGTTATCCAGGTTCAACAGTTTTGCCGGGCTGCTTAACCTGGAAGCCAGCCATAGCGCACAAGGCGCAACAATGAGCGAACTATTGGCGTCACTGGGCGGCGCTACAACGTTTAATGTTGCGAACAGCTCCATTGATATCACCATGGTTAAACAAGTGTTCACGGCCATTGCCGCACTGAGCCCTGCTGGCGACACCATACAACAGTGGCCCGACGTGGTTCGCTTCAATGAATTGGGAGGTTACCTCACGTTCAATGAAGGCTTGCAAGCCAATCAGGACATCAAGGTGCGCATGGACAACTTCGACATTACTGGTAGCGGCGGGATCAATCTTGCCGAAGGCAGTTTCGATTACGACTTGCTGTTCACTTTGCTCGGTGCCCCGCAAGTGCAAACCATCCCGGTCGGCGAACGATTCCAGGATGTCTCCTGGCCGGTGCAGTGCAATGCCGCTTTTTCAGCGCCTGTCAGTCAATACTGTGGCCCTGATTTCAGTCAGGTGCGGCAGATATTCACTCAACTGGGCACCGCTGCCGCGCGCAGCCGGCTCGAAGAAGTCATCACTGATCAGGTACCAGAAGACATTCAGGATTCGGCCCGCGGATTGTTGCGCAATCTGCTCAACTAAGCCCCTGTTTCTGCAACTGTCACCTAGCCAAAAGCCATGATCGCTATCAGTAAAACGGTATGAACCGCTTCGCCCGCCAAGTACTCAAGTGGTTTGACGAACACGGCCGTCACAATCTCCCGTGGCAGGAGAACCGCACGCCCTACCGGGTCTGGCTTTCCGAAATCATGCTACAGCAGACTCAGGTCAGCACCGTCATCCCCTACTACCAGCGCTTTATGCAAGAGTTTCCGGATGTGCAATCCCTGGCAGCAGCCGACACCGACCGGGTTCTGCATCTATGGACAGGACTGGGCTATTACGCCCGCGCCCGCAACCTGCACAAGGCAGCGCAGCAGGTAGCAACACAACACGATGGCCAATTCCCCAACACCGTCACCGAACTGGAAACCCTGCCCGGCATAGGCCGCTCCACGGCTGGCGCCATCATCGCCCTGGCCAGCAACAAACGGGCCACGATCCTCGACGGCAACGTCAAGCGAGTGCTGACCCGCTACCACGCCATAAATGGCTGGCCAGAGAAGACAGCGATCAAACAGCAACTGTGGGAAGTCGCCGATGAGCTAACGCCCCACCAGCGCGTGGCTGACTACACGCAAGCCATGATGGATCTGGGTGCAACGGTGTGCACACGCAGCAAACCGGCCTGCGCGATCTGCCCGGTCAACAAGCATTGTCAGGCCAGAATTCAAGACTTGACCGCCGACATCCCCGGCAAGAAGCCGAAGAAAACCTTGCCAGTCAAAACCGTCACCATGTTTATTCTCAGCAACGCCAATGGCGAGATATTACTGGAGAAGCGTCCTCCCACCGGTATCTGGGGCTCGCTCTACAGTTTGCCAGAGGGGCAGTCCGCCGATGACTTGCCGCACTTTCCTGACGTGACGGTGCAGACATCGACAGCAGAGATTTTGCCTGGCCTGCGCCACACCTTTTCCCACTATCATCTGGATATTGCTCCCGTTCTGCTGCAAACCACCAGTAAAGCCGGGACGGTTGCTGATTCCGATCGCTGGCTCTGGTACCCTCTGGACCACTCCGTAAAAGTTGGTCTGGCCGCTCCCGTCAAGAAGCTATTGACCGAGCTTAAAGACCGCCAGTAACTGCGGACCCTATTCAAACGCAACACAACGAGGACCCGCCATGACCCGCATGGTGCATTGCAAGAAATACAACAAAGAACTCCCCGGCCTGCCAGTACCGCCCTATCCCGGCCAGAAAGGCCAGGAGATCTTCGAATCCGTCTCCCAACAAGCCTGGCAGGAATGGCAGAAGCAGCAGACCATGCTGATCAATGAAAAGCAGCTCAACATGATGGACCCCGACGCCCGAAAGTACCTGCTGGAAGAGATGGACAAGTTCTTCAATAACGAGGAATTCGACAAGGCCGAAGGCTACGTCCCGCCAGAGGAGTAATTCACTCGCATTTCTTGACTAATAAAGGCCGTACAGGTTTAATACGCGGCTCGTTTGGCAGGCCACCGCTCTATTCTGGCCTCTCTTAACCAAACGAAAATGGCTTCAGTCGCCCAATCACAACTTGTTTTTGGGCGTCGCGAGCGAAGGAGAGACGAGGCAAGACTGAATTTCTCCAGTGACGATTTAGAGCGTCACGAGCGCAGCGGAGACGAGGCAAATGCCAAATCGAGCGAAGGAGCTTACATTAGTAAGTGACTAAGCGAGATATTGGCATTTAACGAAGTATCCGCAAGCGCAGTAGCTATAAATGCCCAGGTAGCTCAGTCGGTAGAGCAGAGGACTGAAAATCCTCGTGTCGGTGGTTCGATTCCGCCCCTGGGCACCATACACAAACAGCCTCGCTTTCAGCGGGGCTTTTTTGTGTTTGGAGTTCAGGGGTTGGATGAGAATCACCGATGTGGTTCGACCGATTGCGAAGCAATCAGCAACGAGCGCGCCAGCGCGAAGCCCGCAGGGGACAAACAGGCCTAAGCCTGTTTGGATTCTTCCGCCCCGAGCAGCCATCTCCTACCCAAACAACTGCACCAGTTTCAGCGGGGCTTTTTTGTGTTTGGAGTTCAGGGGTTGGATGAGAATCACCGATGTGGTTCGACCGATTGCGAAGCAATCAGCAACGAGCGCGCCAGCGCGAAGCCCGCAGGGGACAAACAGGCCTAAGCCTGTTTGGATTCTTCCGCCCCGAGCAGCCATCTCCTACCCAAACAACTGCACCAGTTTCAGCGGGGCTTTTTTGAGTTTGGAGTTCAGGGGTTGGATGAGAACCACCGATGTGGTTCGACCGATTGCGAAGCAATCAGCATCGAGCGCGCCAGTGCGAAGCCCGCAGGGAACTCCCCTTTCTTACTGACACCAGATCCGGCGCTTTGACAACGCCGATGCTCGAGCATATCTGTTGCCAGACTCAATCGAAGGAGAATCAAAGCAATCTGCACCCTTTAACCCGGTTAACTGGTCAGCCCCAACAAATGGGCAAGACCACACTTATTTTTCCAAAAAATCCGTTAGAATGTCCTATCTATTGAATTGTCATTGCCAAGCCTGAAGGACTGACCCTGTGAACAAGCTCTACAAATTTGCCGAAACCCCTTATTTCTGGCTCACCGGCCTGTTTTACCTGCTGCTGATGGAAGGTATCGCATTGTTTTACCAGTATGGTCCAGGAATGTGGTATCCCTGCGCGCTATGCGTTCAAGTGCGGGCCTGGGTGGCCGGCGCCATCATCTTCGCACTGCTGGGGCTGATCAAGGCAAAAGACTTCTGGTGGCGCTGGATGGCTCTGACTCTGACAATCAGCATGATGGCCGGGGCGCTCTATACCACTTACTACGCGTACGGTGTTGAGCAAGGCACGGTTATTTCCAGTTGCAGTATGGGAGCTGGTTTTCCTCAGTTCATGCCTCTGGATCAGTGGATACCTTTCTTGTTTGAAGCACAGGGAATGTGTGGTCAATCTCCTGAAATGCTCTTTGGCTTCTCTATGGTTGAAGCGCTGCTCGTTACCCTGTCCTTGCCTCTGCTGGTCTTGATTTCCGCATGGGCATTGCACTTGCCCAAGATGAACAAAAACTAGATAAACTCCCTTAGCTCACCAGCACGTTTTAACGCGTTGACAGCTTCGATGTTTGAGTATATCTGTTGCTGGATCACATCGAAGTGCATGTACCGATCAAGTCAATCTATTCACTGACTATTTGGATCATTGACTCGTCCATTCTGGACTCGGGCTACGCCCAGCCTTCGGCTGTCCTAACTTGCTCTCACAAGTTGGTCCGCCCCGAGCCCCATCTCTATACTCACTTACAAACCACTGTATGTTTACTCTGACCCAATTTGTTATTTGTTACCCAATTTGTTTCTTACCCTCGATCGTAAACTACTCTTCTATAAGCACTGAAGTCGTAGCAATTTAAAATCAGTACAAGTTTTTGAGTAGCGAGACAACACCAAAAGGGTTAGGACAACGACCGGGGGCAAAGTACTTTGACGTCCAACCTCTTTCATTCAGTAATGAAGTTACATTGCCCCCTTCGTTTTAAGCAGCTGCACTCGCACGAACTTGGCCGACCAAAGTTGCCCAGTCCATGCCAAGAGCCGTGTATACCTCTTGCGCTTTGGGCGAGGCGTTGTCGCCCAGGATTTCAACAATCAGACTGGATGCATCCGCAGTAACGACACCACTTTGCGTCAACCTGATGATACCGGTCTCTCGTTTTGTCATGTTAAATGTCCCACTTGCGTCTACCGCCACATAAGCATCAAAGCCTTCTCTTACCGCGCGCATTGCAGGAAACGCCGCACAGACTTCCAGAGAAACCCCGGCAAAGATCAGTTTCTTGCGGCCGGTTGCCCGGATAGCGGCCTCCACGCGCGGATCATCCCAGGCATTCACAGTTGTTCGATCTATGAAGCTCTGTCCGGGAAGCGCTTCTTGCAACTCTGGAAAAGCCGGCCCCCAAAGGGTTTCTGCGGATGTGGTCGTAGTCACGATAGGGAGGTTGAGTGCTTGTGCTGCTTTGACCAAACCCACAACGTTGTGCTTGAGTTCAGCGATTGAATAATCGCGAACTCCTGTCATCAATCCTACCTGATGATCGACAAGAACCACTGCTGCGTTCTCAGAATTTAATGGCTGTGGATTGTGAAAATATTCGTTCATAACTGTCTCCTTTAAATTAGTGTGGTTTCGTTCAATAATTGCCTGGAATATTGCCTAGTTGACCAGCTTCATAAGCCGCTTTGATTTCCGCAATTTGCTTTCTTGACCCCATAACAAAAGGACCCTCCTGAATATAGGTTTCACCTATCTGCGCTCCATCGAACAATGCAAAATGACCAGGCTCATCCGAGGTGTTCCTGATACTGATTTCTGTCATGCCGTCAGTTTTAATTGCAACAGCTTGACCAGAAACCAAGTGCCTCATAGTTGTACCAACCACGATATCCAAGCTTCCCTTGACGGATTGAATCCAGATGCCTCGCTTGGCGTTTGAGCAATGTGCGAAGTGACCACCTGACTGGATCGTCCCATCCAGAATAGTGAGTCCAGTCGATGGAGAGGCGGCGCCGCGAACACCATTCGACTCACCCAACGCGATCTTCACACGATAGTCTGCGCCATTTATCACAGGCATATCTTCTGAACGGACAAGGAGTGAATCAGGTGATTCGAATCGTTTGGTTTGAGGCACATTCACGAATACTTGCAATCCGTGGATGCGCGCATTGGGTCGGGGGGATTCATCATGAACCGCACCACTACCGGCTCTGAGCCAGTACAAATCTCCGGCTTGCAGATCGAAGTCATTTCCCAATGAATCTCGATTGTGAAAAAAACCGTCACTATCCTCAAATAGCAGCGACACTGCGGACATCCCTGCATGAGGGTGTGTGCCAAACGTGGGTTCCGTCATCACATAGTGATCAACCATAACGAGAGGATCCATGACCTCTCCAATATCTTTTGCGCGAAAGCTCTCCGCCGTGAAACCACTGCCAACGACAAGGTCAGCGCCACTTACAGGCTCAGATATAAAGGTCATATGGTTCGACGTGTAGCCTTGTGACCTACCAATGCCTGAGTTGATTGCATTCATTGTTCCTATCTCCTATTGCTTAACTGAGTGGGATTAACTATAAATATGAGACAGTAGGCAGGTATATAGACATAAACAGGAATTACAATTCCATTTACAGAACAATAGAGGCGGATTTCCATGCCATCGGTCGATCTGAACGACTATTACTATTTCGTGCATGTTGTTGAAAAAGGCGGGTTTACTCGTGCTTCAGAATCCCTCGGGATTCCAAAATCACGCTTGAGCAGACACATCGTACAGCTAGAGAAGCGCCTGGATACGACTCTCATCCAGCGCACAACTCGTCAGTCAAAAATCACCGAATTCGGCACAGCGTTCTACCAACGAGCACGCGCAGTGATCGACCAGGCAGAACTCGCTGAGGCAGAGCTAAAACGGAAAAAGAACACACTATCCGGGCAGGTTTCATTAAGCTGCTCAGTGGGCGTTGCACAGTTCGCATTGAAAGAGCTTATTGCGCGCTTCATGACTGACAACCCGCAGATCACAGTTTTACAACAAGTGACTAATCAAAATATCGATTTAATCGCTTCAGGTGTTGATATGTCCATCCGCGGACATTCAGACCCACTGCCTGATTCAACATTGATACAGAGATCTTTGGCTGTGGTTGAGTGGAACTTGTTTGCTGCACCTGACTACCCGATCGATGAAATCACAAGCCCTGAAGATCTCACATCCCATCAAACACTCTCGCTTGGCTGGCAGGCACCTGCAGATCATTGGCGCTTAGAGCACAAATCGGGGGCTAAGAAAAACATACAGATTGCACCGAGACTAAAGAGCGACGACATGGTCACTCTGAAAGAAGCCGCTGGTACAGGCCTCGGCATTGTTGCTCTACCCGCCTACACTTGCAGCGATGAGTTGTCATCAGGCAAGTTGGTCAAAGTACTACCCGAGTGGCATGCAGGCCAAGCCACTCTCAGCCTTATGATGCCGCGAAAAAGTGGATTTGCGGCTCCCATCGTAGCACTGCAGGAATTTCTTCAAGCAGAGTTCGCCGATTTTGTAACAACAGATTGAAAATCCTCTGGTGATGATTCGCAACCTGGCGCGCAACTTTCGAATTCATAGCTTGTGTACTTTTCGACTTTTGCGCATTTCCGACAATCTACGCCCTTAACGACAAAGCCCTGATTATTTCCTTGCCATCCAGCTTCTTGTCATTACATTCAGTCGCTATTACAGTTGTCATATTCTCAATCCTGGAATCGGATTTCCGTAAACCAAAGCACGGCACTTCGCCGTAGAATTACCAAACGACTCACAATCAAATAAATTCGCAAACTATGGGCCAGATAACTTCACTTTTTGCGCACAAGGTCGCTGGTATCGCCAGTCAGAGCGTTGATACAGGCGCGCTGCTTGACTCGATTGGTATTAATCCAGAACTGCCTGCCGATCCATCCAAAATGATAACTGATGAAGACTATTATCTGTTTTTGGAAAGAATCGCTGATGCCGAAGAAACTGGCCATACATTGCCGCTTAGGGCCGGAAATGCAATGCGCTGTGATGATTACGGGGCATTCGGTCTGGCATGGAAGTCCGCCGCCACACTGAGGGGTTCTCTGAACCGGGCAGAACGCTATTCAAGAGTACTCACGAGTGTTGCTACACACACAGTTGAGACTGCTAAGGGTGGAGCTTTTGCCAATCTGAATCGCAAAGGCAAAAGAATAACAGGCCTAAGACTGTCCAACGAAGCGACACTCGCGAGCATGCTCACTATTGCGCAAGAAGTTATTGATGAACCAATCAAGCTATTGGGTGCCTATTTCAAGCATGCTGCGCCCAAAATAGTAAGCGACCACGAAAGGTTTTTTGGTTGCCCTGTGCATTTTTCATCTGATCGCGATGCATTACTTATTTCGCAAGAATCCCTGACCCTACCCACCAAGCTTGGCGATCCAGGAATAGCAAAGTTCTTCGATTCTCACCTTGAAACAGAGCTGGCGAAACTCGAAAATGACAGCGCATTGGGCAAGCGGGTCAAAATTCAAATATCCCACGCACTAAGTGAAGGTCTACCAACCATATCGGATATAGCCAACAAACTGGCAATGAGTGGCCGCACATTGCAGCGACGACTGTCAGATCAGGGGCACTCATTCCAAGCCTTGGTTGATGACGCAAGAAGAGAGCTTGCCGAACGTCTTCTTGCCAGCAGCAACCATTCTTTGTCAGACATAGCCTTTCTCACAGGGTTTTCTGAACAAAGCTCATTTAATCGCGCGTTTAAGCGTTGGGCCGGTCAAACTCCGCGCTCATTCCGCCTGTCAGCCCAAGGCCAATAATCCACAATAATTGGCAGCATCTGCCAAAATCTTGGCAGCGACGGTCAATAGCTCAGAGCGCGCATCTCTTAAGCTAGTCCTCAAGTTATACATCTACAACTTAGAGGAAACTAGCTATGCAAATATCTCAATCCAGCAACTTGGATCAACCCCTAACTCTGGTGATCGGCGGAACCGGCAAGACAGGTAGCCGTATTGTCGAACGCCTGAAAGCCAAAGGCGTTCCTGTTCGAGTTGGCTCTCGATCAGCAACACCTTCATTCGACTGGGACAACGAGTCAACCTGGGCCCCGGCACTTAAAGACGTGGCGTCGGTTTATATCAACTATGCTCCTGACCTGGCTGTCCCTGGCGCGACACATGCCATTCAGGGGTTGGTGAATGAAGCGGTAAAACAAGGCGTGAAGCACCTGGTGATTCTCTCTGGCCGCGGAGAAGCAGAAGCACAGGCTTGCGAGCGCATAGTTCAAAACAGCGGCGTCGACTGGACAGTCGTTCGTGCCAGCTGGTTTAACCAGAATTTCTCAGAAGGTGCCTTTGTCGACATGGTGCATGCCGGCGTGATTGCACTGCCTGCTGGAGATATCCCTGAACCATTCGTAGATGTCGATGACATCGCTGATGTTGCGGTTGCCGCACTCACAGAACCAGGTCACTTTGGGGAAGTTTATGAACTAACTGGCCCACGACTAATGACCTTTGCGGATATAGCAAATGATCTGTCCCAAGCACTTGATAAAGAGATTCAATATCAAGAGCTCACTCATGAAGAGTTCGTAGGCGGCATTAAGGCATCCGGTGCGCCCGCAATTGTAGTTTGGATGATGGACTATCTTTTCACCACCGTTCTAGATGGCCGCAATAGCTCATTGTGCGATGGTGTACAACGCGCTCTCGGCAGAGAACCAAAAGATTTTCGAGACTATGCGATAGAAGTCGCCAAGACCAATGTATGGAGGGCAGCAGCATGAGCAAACTAATTGCTACACAGCTAACCCTCAATGGTTGGGTAGCTGTATTGATTGGAAGTTTTATTGTATTTGAGCCGGTCAATATGCTCAGTGGCTATGGGCTGCAGCCAAACTTATCACCCGCACTCATGTCGGAGCTTAGATCACCCGGTGGCTTGCTCTTCGCTTGCGGGCTGGTTATCGCGCATAGCGCACTAGCGGCTGACAATTACGAGAGAGGGCTAAAGCTATCAACAATGGTATATGGCGGCTACGGCATTACCAGACTTCTAAGCATCGTAGTTGATGGTGAGCCAGCAGTCGACATAATGCTGGCAGCCGCTATCGAAATCGCCCTACTACTATTATCTGGATTAGCCCTGTTGAAGCTTAACAGGAACCCAGATGCAGCCTATGCCAACTAGGAGATAGCGATGACTTTCCATTGGACTCTCTATTTTTGCTTGTTCCTGGGACTCTGGAGTGCCTTGGTAGCCGGTGTATTCAAAGCATTCTCAGAATTCATTATGTCTGGATTACTCCGGACCAATCCCGCGGCAGGTATCGAATCCATGCAGCAGATCAACATCACAGTACTGCGCACGGAATTTGTATCAGCATTGATTTCAATTTCGGTGTTCTCCACTGCTTTTGCTGGATATGCCTTGTTTACATTCGAGGGCGCGAGCGCAGTTGTGATTGTGCTCGCAGCCGCCGTCTACTTGCCTTCTGTTTTTCTGGTCACGGTTCTTGGCAATGTTCCTATGAACAAGAAGCTAGAAAAGATGGATCCTCATTCACTTCGAGCTGTTGATTACTGGAATGAATACGGCGTGAAGTGGACCAGACTAAATCACTTGCGCACACTAGGCTCGATTTTTACTGCGGGATTGTATTTGATTGCTGCAATTTCACTTATTGCCAGCAATCAAGTGTAAATAGATATTCAATCCCGATTACACAAGTTGTTGCGCCAACTTTGGAGACACTTCAATATTAGGGTGCAAAGGAAATTACTATGAAGCTATTTAGCACTATGAACTTTGGCCTAAGCGCCGGCTTTACCATAGCGTTATGGCTAGCTCTGGATAGCTTGGCTCTCGGCCTGACGCTTGGAATAGCCAGCAGCCTCGCGATATCTCGACTTAGACAAATTCACAGTGGTGATGGAAATGATTAGTCGAACTCTAACCAAGATATTCGTTTCATGTCTGGCAGTTGTCGCCTGGCTCATTTTCGTTTTCATTAGCGCATTCTATGGCTGGTGGATGAGACCAGTTGCTGAAGCGGGGAATACCAATGGGTTTTTTGAGTATGCCACTGCGACCCTCGAAGAGAACAACTCCCCAGGTAACTCTGCAATTCTGCTAATCGATGCTGGTCAGATTGTTGCTGAATACTATTCTGACTCGGCCAAGCAGATTGACGAAGATACAGTATTTAGCACTGCCTCTCTAAGCAAGTGGATAACGGCCATTGGCATAATGAAGCTGGTGCAAGATGGATTGGTAGAATTGGATAGGCCCGCTTCAAGCTACCTCTCGAGATGGGAATTTCCTGCCAGCGATTTCGATACTTCACTGGTAACGGTACGCCATTTACTTAGCCATACAGCAGGACTAACAGATGGTCTTGGGTTTGGTGACTACGCAGCGGACGAAGACTTACCGTCTCTGGAACAAGCACTTTCCAATCCACGTGTCTCAGACGGCAATACTGTCTCGTTGGCAATCAATAATAAACCAGGAGAAACCTGGCAATATTCTGGTGGTAGCTATCTCGTTTTGGAGCTCATTGTTGAAGAAGTCACTGGTCAAAGTTTCGAGTCGTACATAGATAAGAGCCTATTCACGCAGATCGGGATGCATCGCTCAGGATTCGCCTACCTTGAAGATTACGACAACAACGCTGGGTCTTATGACTCTGATGGCAATCCTGTTCCTTCCTACAAATATGCTTCAAGCGCCGCGACAGCTTTTGTCACATCAGCAAGCGATCTGGGCAAACTTGTTCGCTCTCAGATTCCAGGTTCAGGCATTGAGAATATTTTAAGTACGAAGACTCTAAGCTTGATGCTACAGCCTCATGGCCGCGCAGCTGGCGCAGATATTTGGGGACTAGGTACGATGTTATATGCGCCTACCGAAGACGGAGATCATGTCTATGGACATGATGGAGGAAACGAACCCGCGATCAACAGCACAGCTCGCATAAATCCAGCAACAGGCGATGCGATTATTGTACTGGTAACTGGCAATCCTAATCTCGCGACTCGAATCGGGTCACAATGGGTACTTTGGCAAACCGGGTACCCCGACTTTCTCGATGTAGAGGCGGTAGTATCGAGTATGGTTCTGCCAATGATTACAGGATCTGGCTTGATCCTAATAGCTGTGTTTTACATTGTTGCTATAAAAAAGCGAAAGACTAAGAAAATGCAGCACCAACATGACTAAATAAACTGGGCAGGAGTAAAAATATTGCAGGTTTGGACTGGAAATATCTGAAATTCATAGCACACTCTGATTTTGTGTTTTTAACTCATTGATTAAAACAGGGAATTGACCAACACGTCTACTGAAAAGCCTCGCGTCTGTGGATCGACCGATTGCGAAGCAATCAGCAACGAGCGCGATAGCGCGAAGCCCGCAGGGAACTCCCTTATCTAACTGCCACCGAATTCAGCAACTTTGGCAACACCGATGCTCAAGAACATCTGTTGCTACACCGCATCGAAGGGCAGGCACCCATCGTCTTACCCCATGCAATGCCGATTTGGATCATTGACTCGTCCATTCTGGACTCGGGCTACGCCCAGCCTTCGGCTGTCCTAACTTGCTCTCGCAAGTTGGTCCGCCCCGAGCCGCCATTGCAGAGAATCAATCCTCACCGATTTTCTCAGTTATCCTTGTGGTGTAACCAGATACTTCTCACCGGTCTTCATTAAACGATAATCCGTCACCGCTTCTTTTGTGAGCATCTCTTCCAAATTCACCTTGCTCTTGTAGGAGCTGGCGAAAGTAGAAGTCAGACCTTTCAGCACACGTTGACGCATACGCCCCATCGTTTCCATGCCAGCTTTTTGCAGGAATGGAAAGAGCAGCCATCCGGACAAAGTCCAGCCAAAGCCATAGGCAGGGGTCAGAATAGTTGGCCCCATGTCCAGTCGACCGTAGATATACATTTTCTTTTCCTGATTCGAACCATAGCGCGAGTATTCAGCCATATTATTCACGGCAACTTGCTCCATCGCCTTGAAGCAGTTGTCCACTGCTTGTCCGCCGCCAATGGGATCAAAACCAAGATAGGCGCCTGTGCTGCCAATGGCAGTGCGCAACTGGTCGGAAAAATCTTCATCAGAGGAATTCACTATATGCGTTGCGCCCAGATTTGAAAGCAGCTCAACATGCTCTGCCTTGCGGACGATGTTGACCAGCGCAATATCATCTTCCTGACAAACCTTAATCAGCATCTGGCCCAGATTTGAGGCTGCGGCGGTATGCACAATAGCGCTTTGCCCTTCCATTCTTGCAGTCTCTGCGAAGCCAAGTGCAGTCATCGGGTTAACGAAAGCAGAGGCACCGTCTTCAGAGGATATATCTCCCAGAGGAAGACACATGGTGGCATCGGCAATGCAATACTGGGAGTACGCTGATCCCGGTACGCAGGCAACTCGCTGACCAATCAATGCTTGTGCTGCCTCGCCTTCACCAGCAGCAATCACTGTGCCGGCCCCTTCATTGCCTACTGGAAGACGCGACTCATGGCGGCCTTTCTGAGCACTAAAGAAAGGCTCCGGCATGTTTGCGACGAATTTTCCGTCTGAATATTCAGCATTTTCAAGATCTGCAGCGCCGGTAAGAAGGGCGAGATCAGAGGGATTGATCGGCGCGGCCTCCATCTGAACAAGCACCTGGTTTCCAGTAGGATCAGAATAGTTTGTTTCCGCGATCTCGACGGTTAGTTTGCCATCGGCCAGTGTGCTAAAAAGCTGTTTTCCAGTAGTCATTTTCCCTTCTCCTAATATTGCGCTTGCATCATTTGTTGCAATACCGCCAATTGTTCCTGTACTTCAGCGCTCAATGAAGGCATGCCCCCATAGCGCAAATCGTATTTTTATAGCAGAGTCAGTATGTCATGGGTGAGCGGAATGGGGAAACAAAGGGGCAGAACTGTTTTAATGGAGACAGAATTATTAGACGGGATTTATGAGATGATTGCTGGACATAGACCAAGCAGCCAGTTCAAGCGAAAATAAATCCGTCCCCTTTTCACTCATATTCGCACCTAAACCCGATATATTGAAATGCCGCCATCAACCAGCATTGCATCACCAGTAACGAAAGAAGCCTCATCTGAAGCTAGAAAGCATATCGCCCGCGCAATCTCCTTTGGTTTCGAGATTCGATTCATTGCATGAAGCTTTTCTATCTGTTGAATGTCATCATCAGTTGGGGAGGCTTCTCTAGCCATGGGAGTGTCAGTTCCACCAGGCAATACAGCATTGATTCTGACACCCAATTTGCCATATTCAGCCGCCAAACACTTAACCAGTCCAATGATGCCAGACTTGCTTGCTCCATAGGCTCCCATGCCAGGAAAGCCAACGGTATGACCGACGAAACTTGATGTGTAAACTATATTCCCACCTGCTTGAAGCAAGTATGGGAGTTGTGCTCTGGCACACAGAAATGCACTGGTGAGATTAACACGCAAAGTCATTTCCCAGTTCTCCAAGCTCATCTCACAGATGTCGCCCAGGCTGCCAAGAGCACCTGCGTTGTTAACAGCAAGATCCAGCTTGCCAAACTTCTTTACCGTAAATGTAACCAGTTTCCCTGCATATTCAGGATCTGCTATATCCCCAGCAAGAAATGTGGCAGCACCCCCTTTTGATACTATTTCTGAAGCGAGCGATTCAAGCTCAGCTTCTCTTCGAGCTGCGAGAACTACGTTAGCGCCTTGTTCAGCGAGTAATAATGCAGTCGCGCGTCCAATTCCTGAACTGGACCCTGTAACAATGGCCACTTGCGAATCAAATCTGTTCTGCATGGAAACTATCCTTCAGTAAATGTTGACCGAGCTAATCTTGATTCTATCTGGGAAGAAATGCTGGCCAGATTCGGACGCTATATCTAATTAATTCAAGATTGACTGTTTGCATCAGAGTGCAAACGCAATAATTCGCAAATAAATCACCTCTACACACTTCTTAGCACGCTCTGATTTAAAAATCGGCAAGCACGTTTACTGCAAATCCTCGTCTCGATGGTTCGATTCACTCCACAGCATTTTCTCCAATCACCGCCCCTGCACTTAGTTGCCAATTGACTTAAACCCCGTTCTACCTATACTCGAAAGTTCATTCAAAAAAGCGTCGAGGTGCTCCATGTCCTTTCGCAACCAAATCCTGTCAGTAACAGCCCTGCTCGTACTTGCTTCCATGTTTACACCGCAGCAATCCCTCGCGCAGAATTCCACCAATCCCTATGCAATCGTCGAAGGCTGGGCGAAGCTGCCTGGCGGAAGGGTGATGGGTGCAGTCGGCAAAGCAAAAGTTGATCCCGATGGGCGTCATATCTGGGCCGTGATCCGTTGCGATGCCGGGCCCGATCGTTTTGGTTCAGAGTGTCTTGATTCGGATCTCGACCCCATCCTCAAGTTCGATCCTGACGGCAACGTGGTCGAGTCTTTCGGCAGCGGCATGTTTATCTGGCCCCATGGAATCGATGTGGACTCCGATGGCAATGTCTGGGTGACTGATGCCGTGAGTGATAACAATATTCCTGCGGGTGACGATCGCGGCCATCACGTCATCAAGTTTAGCCCTACTGGCGAAGTACTAATGACCCTTGGCACGCCAGGAGAACAGGGAGACGGCCCGAATCATTTCACCTCCCCAAGTGATGTGGCAATCGCGTCCAACGGCGACGTGTTCATCGCGGACGGCCACAATGCCAGTGGCAACAACCGGGTGGTGAAGTACAACAGCCGCGGTGAATTCCTCATGACCTGGGGAGAGACTGGCTACGCCCCGGGACAGTTTCGCGCCCTGCACGCTATTGCCATCGATCCGGATGGTCGAGTGTTCGTGGGAGATCGCAGTAACAGCCGGATTCAGATCTTCGATCAGGAAGGCAACCACTCTGCTACCTGGACCCAGTTTGGTCGCCCGAGTGGAATCGCCTTTGACAACTTCGGTAGAATCTATGTCGCAGACTCCGAGTCAGACAACGTCCAAAACCCGGGCTATGAAATGGGAATTCGCATCGGTGAGTACCAGACGGGCTGGGTGAAAGAATTCATCCGCTTTCCCTGGGCAAATCCCAACATCCTGCCAGGTAACGGAGCGGAGTTTGTCACTGTTGATAGCGAAGGCAATCTGTACGGCGGAGAACCGGTCCCGAACCCCCATATTAATGAACGAACACTCAGAAAGTATGTGCGAGTTCGCCCCTGAAAAACACATGTGGAAATAAATGAGGTCAGAGTAAAAATACAGCAGGTTTAGGCCAAGAACAGCTTAAACTCATGACACACTTCTAAGCATACTCTGACCTCGTACTTGTAACGTGTTGCCCTGGACGAAGTACCGGAGTGACACATCTACTGAAAACCCTCGTGTCAATGGTTCGATTTACCGCAAATTGTATTGCGTCTATTTTATGGTCTCATTCAATCCGCGAATAAAACCGCTGCAATTCCGGCTTGAACGATTGATAATTAATGAAATCTGGCCCCTTTAACTTCAACACTTTTGCCCCCAAATACCTTTAAATGAGAGTCAGGTTTCACTTACCGCCTCATATCAAGAGCGAAGAACCAATCAATTTCGTGATGCCAGTTTTTGGTGCGGATTCTGGCAATCGCCGCTAAGCCCCGTCTCAAGGGGGTTTCGAGCAGGTAGCAAGGCCTTGAAAACCGGCACAACTGAGCGACAACTCGTTACATATTCGCACTTGAACATAATCGCCCAACCGAGGAAGATTGGCGGCTGCAATTTACACTCACAGAGTTAAATTCGATATAATATCGCCCAGTAGCTCTACATAACCGAATTTCAGAAGAGGATATGGAATAATGGTGTCTAAGAAAGTTCTAAGTGCAATTCTTGCTTCAGCCTTGTTTCCCGCACTAAGCAGTGCGCAGGAAGCCGCTGAACACCCCACCTATGCCAACGAGGTGTCCCGGATTATTCAGGATAATTGTCAAGTATGTCACCAACCTGGTTCTATCGGCCCCATGTCATTTACCAGTTATGAAGAGGTCCGTCCCTGGGCACCGCTCATTCAAATGCGAGTCGCTGCGCGGGAAATGCCTCCTTATCACTACGATGATGACGTAGGCATTCAGCACCTCAAGAACGACTGGCGCATGTCAGAAGAAGACATCAACACCATCGTTAACTGGGTCAACGCAGGCTCGCCTTTCGGCAATCCTGAAGATTTGCCGCAGCCAAAGCAGTTCCCCGCGGTAGACGACTGGCGTTTGGCCGGTGAACTTGGCGAACCCGACCACACTATTAAATCTGAAGCCTGGGATGTTCCCGCTCAAGGTCAGGATCTGTGGTGGAAGCCCATTGTCGATTCCGGTATCGATGAAAGCCGTTGCATCAAGGCAGTCGAGACCCGTCCTTCAGCAGCAGCCATCGGCTCTACTCACCATGCCAACTCGCACTTTAAAGTGCTGAATGAAAATGGCGAGTGGGTCAACGGCGACCGTCTGTCTGAATTTGCCATCGGCAAACTCGGTGAGAAAGTACCTGAAGGCGCATGCCGACGCGTACCTGCGAACTCAAAAGTCGAGTGGGAGATTCACTACTTCCCTGACGGTAATGCAGTTCCTGATGATCAGGTAACCATTGGTATCTGGTACTACGATGAAGAAGACGATTTTGTCGAAGAGGAAAGCTACCCGCAAGATTTGCGTGCTTATTTCCTGACTGCCGGTGGCGACTACATGATCCCACCACATGGCACTCTGATGACTCAGGGATTCCGGTCTTTTGACCACCCGGTGCGCATCGACAGCTGGCAGCCACACATGCATTTGCGTGGTGTTGCAATGTCTATGGAAGTGTTCTACCCGGAAACTGGCCGCACAGAAGTGTTGAGTCAGGCGTCCAACTGGACCTCCGCCTGGAACCACAGCCACACTTATGAAGAAGGCTTCCAGCCGCTTATTCCTGCAGGCGCTACCATTATCCTGAGAGCATGGTACGACAACACGGAAAACAACCCCATGAATCCCGACCCGGATCAGTGGGTTGGAGCCGGCCAGCGTACAACCGATGAGATGTCACACGCCTGGATCGCTATTTCACATCTCGAGCAGGAAGACTATGAGGAGCTGGTTGCTGAGCGCAAAGCGCGTGACAATCGCAGCGTTGCTGGTGGATCTGACTGATGAGTTTGTTGAACATTTCCAAACGAGTATCGCCACTGCTGATGGGGCTGTTTATAGCAGCCCCACTGCATGCACAACTGCCCGAACGGTTCCAAGAATACCCCCTGGCAACTCGCAGCACTGACGGCGAATTTGTAGCCCCCATGTTTAATGGCTGGGTTACCAACGAAGATGGGTCGACGACCCTGATTTTTGGCTTTGCCAACCGCAACAGAACAACCGACATGGATATTCCAGTTGGACCGAACAACAAGCTGGAACCTGCTCAATTTCAAGGTGCCCAAGCCACTCACTTCCCCGTGTACAACAGGGGCGGTTTTGTCGGCATTCAGGAACGCGGCGCCTTCGGCGTGACGGTTCCTGCGGACATGGCAGGCACTGAAGTAGTGTGGACGCTGACATCGGGCGGCAATACCTGGTCTGTTCCAGGCCGTGCCACGTCGGCGGCCTATGAACTAAGTGCTGGCGAGTCGGCCTCTGGCTCACTGCGACCTGCCATACGCTTTAGTGAGGATGGCGAGGAATCGGTTGATTCAGTCGGTATTTACGCAGAACGCAAAACAGTCTCTGTTGGCGAGTCGCTCACTCTGTCGGCAATGATCCAGGATCGGGGCAACCGGGATGGCTATGAAGGAGTCGATCCGTATTACGCCCTGGGCACTTATTGGGTCATGCATCAGGGTCCTGCCAAACCGGAAATTGAAACACCGGAAATTCGTGGCAGAACGCGAGCCAAAGAAATCGATGGCAGCCTGACTACAAACGACTGGTCTGAGGTTTCAACGCAGGTCTCTTTCCCGGAGCCTGGCGATTACATTATTCGCTTACGAGTGGATAATTTCGAAGCACCCGATAGTCAGTTTGACAACGTTTGCTGCTGGTCCAACGCTTACTTCCCTGTAACCGTTAACCCGTAGACTGAAAGCCTGAACAATGTGCAAGCGCATCCGGCGCTTGCACATTGTTGATTACCTCCCTTCTTACCTCGCAACATGCTCAGCTTTTGTTGCATCGAATTTTGGCTAATACCAGTTGCCAAGCCACTCTGCTTCATCAATTTACCTTAACCCGACCTTCACAATGCAATAGCGCTGTCAGCCCCGATCTAAGCCTATGGCAGCATGATCCTTGCGTGCCAGCGTTGCTGCATTGGTGACTGGTGCCGAAATCAGCATGTGCAAGTCGCCCTGAGACTGCGCCTCTCCGTAGATGTAAATTTTCTCAGACTCCGCCTCCTTGGCGTGGTGCTTGGCCTCGCTGGCGTAGTCCGCATATTGATCTGCCGTGGAGATGGCGGGATCAAAAGGTACGATACCGGCTGCAAGTCCCAGCAATGGGTAGTAGGTTTCTTCACCGTTACGATTGTGCGCTTTTATTCTTCCAGCTTTCAGGTGATTTTCGGTGTAGAAATCTGCCATGCATTTGTCAAACTCAACGAATATTTCTCGGCAAGTCTGACGGGCTTCCTGGTCTACGAAGATGCCAATAAAGTCATCACCTCCGATATGCCCTATGAAATTACTTTTAGAATTACCCAGATCTAACAGCAACCGCCCGACTACCTGAATAACCTGGTCGCCCTTACGATAGCCATAAATATCATTATAGGGTTTGAAATTATTAATATCGAAGTAGGTCAGTTCGAAGTACCGCTTCTCCTTGACCAGTTCTGCAAGGCGTTCTTTGATGGGCACGGAGCCGGGCAACAGAGTCAATGGATTAGCGTATCGGGCGTACTTGAGCTTGATGTCGGTGATGCGCTTGAGCAGATCGCGACTATTGCCCACCCCTACATAGGCGCCTTTTTGAGTAATCAAATAATGCTGGCGCACGTACATATCATCCTCACTGGTGATCAGTTCGGAAATCTCATCCAATAAAGTGTCCCTTTCAACAGAAATGGCTTTGTTGTTGAGAAACTCTCGAACGGGTTTATCTCCATACAAAGCACGGCCATATTGCGTAGATAGCGTTTTCAATACCGACGAGCGATTCAGCATTCCCAGAGGCTTACCCTGATCCACCACTGGCAAGGAGGCTATAGTCAATTCGTCTGACAAAATCTCCCATGCCTGCAGGAGTTTCATATCCGGTGCAATTGGATCAACCCAGACACAAAGCGAATGCGCCGTCTCATTGAAGTTCGGCAATACTCCCATGGGTTTGCTTGCTACCAGCAATGGATGCGGAACTTCCAAATCCGGATCTTCTTTGGGTTTGGCAAAATAGAAACCCTGAGCAATGCTAATACCCATCTGGCCCACCGTGTCGCATTCTTCGGATGTCTCCACGCCTTCTGCAATCACCTGACACCCTATATTTTCAGACAGTTCCACAATTCCGCGTACAAATTCGCGTTTGACCGGGTCATTGTTGATATTGGCGATAAAATGGCCATCGATCTTTACATAGTCAGGACGTAATTCGGACCATAAGCGCAGACCGGCATAACCAGAGCCCAAGTCATCAATGGCAGTTTTGAAGCCCAATGAGCGATAGTACTCAAGCATCTTGCAAAGGCCATCGGTATCCTCCATGGGATATTTTTCCGATAATTCGATAACGATACGTGAGGGTGAGTGCCCGAGTTTTTGCAAGAGTTGCACTGACCTGCCTCGCGGATAATTCGGGTCAATCAGTGCCATAGGACTGACATTGAGAAATAGCAGACCGGAGAGTCCTTTGCGGAAAAAGTTATAGATCGATTTCTCCCGACATACCAATTCAAGCTCGGAAAGCCGACCCAGACGAGCAGCGTTATTGAACATGGCAACTGGAGAGTGCAACGGACTGTCGGACGGACCACGGCTCAGTGCTTCATAGCCAAGAATGGTCCCTTCCTTGCAATCAAGGATAGGTTGAAAAACAGAGGTGATACTCTTGTTCTCAATAATGGCGTCAAGCACATCATCGATGGAATTTCTGGTCATGCTGTCTACTCCTCCAGGCTCTCAATACATGGGAATCGCCTTTAGAGAATTACGTCAATTAATTTAAAGGGCTTAATCAAGGTTTCGTGAACTTTTTGAGTCAATTCAGCAACATAACTACGACTATTTCAGCATCAAACAAAGTTCCAACCAGGTCATGAATAACCTTGGCACAGCAAGTAGCAATTGACCAAATTCCAAGGTAGCGAGGCGTTTTCTGGTACATGCTTTGAACCACTATTTGACAGGCGAAGCGAAGTCGATTCGCAACAACACCGACACACCTATGTAGCAATTCTGTCATGCCTTGTTTTTATACTGGGGTAATTCTCAGGAGAAACGTATGGGCATTCTTACTCGAATTACCTCTGCATTGCTGGTCAATTGCGCGCTGCTTTTATCAGCCCCTAGCACTGCCCAAAACTCAAGTGAGTGCGACTCAGGCCTGGAAGGCCCCTGCGCGACAAACTCCGCAGCGCTGTCCATGAACGACATACAGAGCATCGGATCGCACAATAGCTACAAACTGGCAATACCGGCGCCAGAATTGGCACTGATTGCCAGCTACAACAAAGACTCAGCCGACTCTCTCGACTATTCCCATTTGCGCCTGACAACCCAATTGAACATGGGCTTGCGCCAGATTGAACTGGATATCGTCTATGATCCGGAAGGTGGTCGCTACGCTGATCCATTATTGCCGAGAGCAACAGCAAGGACTTATGGGGCGATGCCCTATGATGCACAGCAAATGCATGCACCGGGATTCAAGGTCCTGCACTCTCAGGATATAGACGTGCATTCAAATTGTGCGACCTGGATTCTTTGTCTTGAAGAAATCAAAGCCTGGTCTGATGTCAATCCAGATCACGTGCCCATTCTGATCATGTTCAATGCCAAAGAGGGGGGCTCTGCCTACCCGGGTGTGACACCAGCACTGGATTTTTCTCGCGAGGCTTATCGGGCATTGGACGCTGAAACCCTCTCTGTGTTTCCTGCCGATCGCATCATCAAGCCAGATGATGTACGTGGCGGGTTCGCCACCCTTCGCGAAGCGGTATTGGCTGGCAATTGGCCCGCTCTCGATAGCGCTCGAGGCAAGGTCTTCTTCGCGTTGGATGAGCGACCGGAGAAAGTCCGCATTTACATGGACGGACGCAGCTCATTGCAAGGCCTGCCTTTGTTCGTAAATTCCATAAGTGCCGAAGATGATCATGCGGCATTTTTTACCATGAATAATCCAGTCGGTGATCAAGAACGCATCAGGGCGGCAGTCAATGCCGGTTTTATTGTGCGCACGCGTGCAGATGCAAACACCCAGGAAGCACGAAGCAATGATACGTCGCGCCGGGAAGCCGCGTTTGCCTCAGGTGCGCAGTATATTTCTACCGACTACTATGTGCCGCGACTGGAATTCAGCGACTATTCGGTCAGCCTGCCAGGCGGTGCAGCGGCCCGCTGCAATCCAGTCAGGCTGGACAAGCGCTGCCGGTAACGATCCAAAGGGATCGAAATAAACTGGCTACTGCGAAGACCCTTGTTGAGCAATCTATTCCCTGGTCACACCCATTAACCGTTTTCTTATTACTGTCGCCTGTACAGTAAAATCGCGAGGCTCCAATGTTGCATCACTCTGTTTCAGTCCTGACTGTGTCTCTCTTAATGCTGATCTCTTCTTCACTTACGATGGCGCAGGATACAGAAACTGCTGCCTGGATCGCAGGTGACCATCATATCCATAGCCGGTTCAGTGTCGGTTGGAATCGTGATCAGGAACCGCCCGCCCCGATTCTCGCCGGCGATGCAATTTATCCCACACCCATGAATGCCTTGATGGCTCGGCACTTCGGACTGGGCTGGATGGTGACCACAGATCACGGTGGGCCCAATCACAGCCAGGTTAATCTCGAGACTGCCTATCCGGAATTATTGCAATCCCGGAACGTTGTTCCTGACGTGATCCAATTCTATGGCATGGAATTCGATACGCCGGGAGCCGATCACTCCAGCCTCATCATTCCTCATACCCATGACGAAGCTGAGCGTTTGTTTAGCATCGAATCCCGGTTTGCCAAGCGCGAACCCTGGCCCGCTAACATGGACTGGGATACGGAACCACGCATGCTGGAAGCATTGCGGTTTATGCGAGAGTTTCCTGCCAAGCCTATTGTGATAGCAAACCACCCTTCCCGGTCCGCCAGTGGCGAGCGCGAGTATGGCGCGGATGACCCGGCTGAACTGCGCGCCTGGAACAATACGGCGCCGGAAGTGGCCGTGGGTATGGCTGGCGCACCGGGCCATCAGGCTGGCACTTTGAATCCTGATGGCTCACTGGACCCTGATGGCGCTCGAGGAGGTTATGGCCGCCATCCCACTATGGGCGGCTTTGATCAGATGACAGCAATCGTTGGCGGCTTCTGGGATTCCATGCTGGCTGAAGGACGCAACTGGTGGATCACCGCCAACTCGGATTCCCACGTACACTATTCTGAAGGCGGCTCGGATTTCTGGCCGGGTGAATATTCAAAGACTTATGTGTGGGCAGACAAAAATCATGACGCCATTCTTGATGGTATTCGATCCGGCCGCATCTTCGTTACCACTGGCGATCTGATTAGCGAGCTCTATGTCAATGTGTCGAGTAGCGAACAGCAGGCCAGGATAGGTGGTGATCTAGAGATTGAGTCCGGCAATTCAGTCACTATCAACATCAGTTTTCTCGATCCCGATTCTCTCAACCACAACAACGACAATCCGCAAGTAGAACGAGTAGACTTGATTGTCGGCACGATTCACGGCGTTGCCGATGATCCCTCCATGGATACCCACGCGCATGCGGGCGTGGTGGCCAGATTTACAGCGGCAGACTGGATCACTGAGGGCGACTACAAGGTCATTCAATATCAACTGGAAAATCTAACTGGCGACCAATACGTTCGCGTACGTGGCACTGACGGTAGTGAACTCGAACCGGCACTGGACCCGCGCGGTGAAGACCCTTGGTCCGACCTGTGGTTTTACTCCAATCCAGTCAGAATACTGGTGCAGTAACTAACAAGCTCGCAAACAGGTATTCCAAATTCTCACTGCGCCCCAGCTAATTTTCAGACGCAATAATAAAAGGATTCCGATCCCATGAAACACCCCAGATCGTCCTTGCTGACTACTGCCCTGTTGATCCTGTTATTGGCTTTTGTAACTCATTCGGTAGCCGCCCAGTGCTCATCGGACAATTCCCGCGAGACTGTTAGCGGCACGGTTTTCCTTGATAGCAATGAGAATGACCAACACGATCAAGGCGAGGCTGGCATTGCCGGTGTATCAGTGAGTAATGGCTGTGAAGTTGTACAGACTGACAGCGACGGCCATTACAGCTTGAGTCTGGCTGCTACTGATATTCTTTTCATCAGCAAACCAGCTGACTTTGCGGTGCCAGTTGATGAGAACAATCTACCGCAGTTCTTCTATCGTCACTATCCAGAAGGCACACCCAGCCGTATAGCAGGCACTGACGTGGAATGGTTGTTCCCGGTTGTCACACCCACTGGTCCCTTACCAGAATCTGTGGACTTTGCGCTTACCTCACTGCCAGATGCAAGTCCCGGATTCAGAGCCTACGGCTTCGCTGATACCCAAGCTCGCTATGACACTGGCCAGGACATGCTGCGTGAAGACCTGGTGACGCCTTTAATCGGTAACCCCGACGGTGCCCAGTTTGGCCTGACTGTCGGCGATGTCGTCTATGACAATCTGACTCTTTATGAGCGGCACAAAGTGATGATGGGTTTAATGGGAGTGCCTCAGTGGTATCTACCTGGTAATCACGATGTAAATTTTGAATCGCCCGATTCTGTGTTTGCCAACGAAACTTACAAGAGCCACTTTGGTCCCACTTACTATTCGTTCAATCATGGCGAAGCGCACATAGTGGCACTCAATAATGTTGAGTACGCGGGTGCCGGCAAAGAATTTGCAGATGGCCGCTATCGTGGTTTTATTTCAGAGCGTCAACTGAATTGGCTCGAGCAGGATCTGGCTCAAGTGCCGACCGACAAGCTTATCGTCATTGCTACGCACATCCCGTTGATCACTGAGGCGGACGATGGACGCAATACTATTGCCACCGGGCCACACACTGAGAACTTACAGCGCTTGATGGACATACTCACGCCATTTCCTCACATTTACGGTCTTGCCGGCCACGATACGTCCAATAGCTGGAAAGTCGAGATCAGTCATCGCCATGGCTGGACCGGACAGCCCTGGATCGCCCATACCCTTGCGGAAGTACGCGGTAGTGGCTGGACCCAGGGCCCAGCTGACCTACGTGGCGTCCGCGATGCCATGATGGATGACGGTAATCCCAATGGTTATTACGTGATGCACTTTGACGGTGTAGAACTCACACCGGAATTTATCCCCTTTCCCTTTGGCAGTGACGCAGATCAGCGCCTGCGCATTACCCTCGACCCGCCTCTCGTGAACGACCGTGAGATCAGCCTAAACAGGGGAGTAATGGCGACGGGAACAATGCTGGTTGTCAATCTCTTCGATGGCGGAATCCGCGACAAGGTCTGGGTCTCACTGGATGGCAGCGAAGCGATTGCCATGCAATATACTGTGCGTACAGACCCTTTTGTGGAAAGAGCACATGCACGATTCGCCGATACGGATGACGAGTATGGCAGCGCCACGCGCTCCTCGCATATCTGGCAATGGCCGATACCAGCGGGTCTCGCACCTGGATTACATGTCGTGTCCGTGACGAGTGAAGACGAATTCGGGCAGCGACAGCGTGGCGCAATGAGTTTCGAGATTCTGCCAGAGTAAACTACGAGGCTAGTCGCTACCCGCGGCTGAACTCCTGACAGAAATGCATTGAACCGGCGCATCTAGTTGTTATGTCTTCTCCAGTCGCTCTGCGTTGCTTAAAAAGCTACCCACCACTGGGTTTCTAGCGGCGAATCGCACGCCACTGAAAAGCAGATAACCCACAGGTCCAAACATAAAGGTGAATGGCAGGCATGGCACCACAGCCCAGTACTTGATTTTCTCGCGTCGAGCGGTGCGGCAGATCCATGCACCAACAAGTAAATCGAAGGCCAAAAAGTGCACCCAGCCAGCCAGCAGCGCATTTTGATCAGCAAACAGTTCTGTGACTTCAGCGAAAGTACCGAACCCGCCGCCATCACCAGATGGGTATAACACGATTAACATCACGTAGCCGCCCGATAACAGCACTGGAACAATCAAACCGGCAATCCTGTCTGACCACACTGGACTCAGCGGCGACAACAATAGCGTTACCCAGCCGGCCATGGCAAGCAACCCGGCAAGGGAAAAGACCAATTCGACATTCAACATCCTGTGCGCTCCTTTCTAATACCACTTTTTTGTAATTGCATTTCTTTCGATATGCACTTCTTGTCAAGGGGTCGCACTTTATTGCGATATGCTTGCAAACGCAAGCATTATGCAATATTATTTCGCCATGGATAAATCATATTACATTGCTGCACTTCGACTTTTACAATCCGCAGATCAGGTCCGTGATCGACTCTCTGGAGACTTTGCGTCAATCCACGGGCTTTCTGTGAATGAATTCTTTTTTCTCATGCACCTCGAACGGGCGCCGCTACATCGGCTATCGCGCGTTGAATTGGCAAAGCGACTGCATGTCAATGCATCCACCGTGACCCGTATGGCTGCACCGATGGAAAAAACTGGCCTGGTGTCTCGGCAAACCGACGATCGAGACGCCCGGCTCTCATTCGTTGTTCTGTCGAAAGCGGGCCACAAGAAATTACTAGAAGCAAACAAGACTTTTACGAAACAAGCAGGGTATGTCTTTCAGGATCGTTGGAAAGAAAAGGAGTTGGAGCAGTTATCCAACTTGCTACATCGCCTGGTAGCCGATGCCCCTGGCGATCTAAGCAGGGATGACCCGTAGAGATAAAAAGCAAAGATAAAGAGCAGAGATCAAGACTTCGAAAAGTAGAAACAAAGGGCACAAATAAATAGCAGAACCGGATCGCGGCATCATTAGCAGCGCCATTGGCTACATCATTGGTGACGTAGTCAAAAGTTTAGCCAACACAACAAGACCGCCCATAATAAAAAGCCGGGAGACAAGCTCCCGGCTTCGTGACTCAAGCAGTCGCCTTTGCAACACAGTCGCAGCTATTCGTGACCTTTCACTTCCACCGCTGTGAACGAGAAGAGTTCTGGATTACGAGGATCGGCTGTGACGACGACATAACCGCGCTCGGGAGAACCGAACACTTCAAGACGCGTAAGATGATCAGCCCGAGTGCGCCCATCGGTAAACATCAGCGGCTTATCAATCGTGAACTCATGGGTGTCACCGTGCACGGCAAGAATAGGTACGCCCAGTTCTGCGCCTTCATAGGCCAGTAGTGACTTGAAATCACGATAGGCTGTTGCCCGCCAGTAAATATCATCCCAACCCGGATTGCCGTGAAAGAATACGACAAGACCCTGCGCATCAATGTCTTCCACTTCCTGATAGGCACGTTGCAGCCACGCCAGGTTCGCGTTATTTCTGCGCTCATACTCATCAAAGGCATAGCGATCTGGATACACGCCATTGTTGCCGCCAGGCATGTGCAGGGTCACAAACACAACATTGCCTTTAACCCAGCGCGCATTCTCACGATACTCTCTATAGTCACCATCCTGCTGCGTCAATGGCATCGGCTTCTGACCAAGAGACTTACCCACAGGTACCAGGTCATCTCGCAGTTTCGCTAATCGCTCAAGAGGGTCCCAGTCACCCTTGCCACGCAAGAGACAGTCTGTCCACGCGTTATCGCCCGGAGTAAAAACCAAGGGCCCCTCAATACGCTCAAACACTGCAACAGCTTCTTCTCGCTGCTGATCGGTACAAGGTCCACCGCCTTGAATATCTCCAATGAAGACAGTGAACTCAGGCTCAGCTTCATTAATACGCTCGGCGAGCGCCAGATCCTTCTGATGCCCGACAGCGGTTTCTTCCTGAATATCCCCAAAGACAGCAAAGCGGACCGTCTGTGCTGATGCATTAAGGGAGGCCGCACACAGAGTACTGAATAAAATAATTCGCGCTAATTGATCAATCATGTGTATCTCCGAACTAGTTTGCCAGGCGCCGATTGGCACCTGGCTCTGTCAATGCATTACAAGCGGTAAGAAACACCAAACCACCAAGAATTACCGAAATCATTGATTTCACGAATAGCACCATTGATGGCGCCATCACCGGCAAATATATTCTGGCGGGGATTATTGGTGATGTTTCTGCCTTCAAGTTGTAGTTGCAACTGCTCGGTCATTTGATAGCGCAGTTGCAGGTCCCATTGCTGGTACTTGTAGTCAGAGCGAGATGAGCTCGTTGGTCGGTCATCGACTTCGTTGTAAGTCAGCTTTCCGGAGAACTTGTCGAGGGTATACAGGCCTGCCACATTGAACAGATAGTCGGGCTGGGACAACAAATTACCGCCGAATCCAGCACCGTCCTTGCCGTCCATCAAAGTAAGGTTGGCAATTACGCCCAGCCCACTCAGTGGTCCGTCAAGAAACTCGAACACATCATCCACATAGGAAAGCTCGAGCCCAGACACGGCAACGGAATCGATATTGATCGGTTGGGTGACAGTGAAGATCTGGCCATCGATTTCCTCTTCTGTCTGAATACTGGAAATCTGATTGTCGATAGTCTTGTGGAAGCCAGCGGCAGAAAAATATTGGCCCTGATCTATGGACCAGTCGAGCGCCACATCAAAGCTTTGTGATTCACGAGGCTGTAGCCCTGTGTTGGCACGGCGGATAGTCAGATTCGATTCATCAAAAGTCTCGGCACCAGCCAGATCAGGATGGTTGGGGCGACCTAAAGCTTCGGCATAACCAAACCTTAGCTTCACGTCATTATTGAGGTCATTGGTATAAACAAACGATGGTAGAATGTGATCATAATCCATCTCTCTGAATACTTTGGCGTCGCTATTGTTCAACGTCGCTGCGGTTGACACTTCAGTATGCTCAAAACGCAAGCCACCCATAAAGCTGTGACGACCACTGAACCAGGTCAACATGCCGTAAGCTGCCGTGACATTTTCCTGAATGTTATAAAAAGCACCGAGACTCGATGCGTCAACACCAACAAACAAATCCCTGTTAGCATTAAAGAACGCATCAAACAGGTCTGGATTGATGACCGGGTAATTCAGATTGGTGAAATACTCAGCTGTTGGTGGTCGCGTCTGATTCGGATCGACAAACTGCGCCAAACTCAACCCCGCCGTTGGATCCGCCAGAGTATAGTTTACTGAAGCATCAAACCGTCCTTTGTCCAGATTACGATGCTTGAAGCCAGTCTTGAAACCAAATCCGTCCTGCTGACCTTCGGCGTTCCAGCCATAGTCAACTTTGATCTCGGCAACAGTTTCTTCATTTTCAAAATTGCCGTTGAAGTAGTTCTGAAATTCATACAAGGACGTATCAAATAAGACCGACGGATCACTGACCAAAACGGTAGCAAGGGATTCGTCGTCAGCATCCATACCACTTAGATCATAACTATAGCCAAGCTCTGCCATGGTTGGTGTTCGCCAACTGGCATTCGGATAAGGATGCTCCTGAATACCATTGGAGAATGATGCGGTAAATTCAACTGCAGTCAGGTCAGTAGGCAAGAATTCCATATGGCCCTGCAGATTTCGTATTTCCTGTCCGAGGGGGTAGCGGTCGAAGCGAGTCTGGCCAGCAGCTTCTTCGAACCTGCCTGTATTGGCAGTCTGATCTACCAGGCCGCTTTCGAACAAATCATAGCGGTAGCGCACTTCATGGTATTGATAATCAAAAGCTGAATATGTCAGAGACGAATAAAAACGATCGTTGGGGCTATATTCCAATTTCGTCAGTACATTATAACGGTCAATCTTGTTGGCATAGTCCAGAGGCAGGACCTGATTGATGTAAGCGCCAGTACTGTTCTCAGCGAAGCCGGTAATGGGCCGGCCTTGATCACGCCGTTTGGTAAAGTACGTACCGGAAACCAGAAACCCTAACGTATTGTCGAGGAACAAATTGGAATAGGCGCTATCGACACGATAGGAAGGATTGTCAGCACTCTGCGGTAAATCGCCGATGCTCTCGTGCCAACCAACCTGCGCGTTGGTCACACTGTATACACCATCGCTATCGAATGCCGAACGAGTAACAAGATTAATTACACCGCCGACACTGTGCCCATCCAAATCCGGAGTCACCGCCTTGATAACTTCAAGCGTCTTGACGGCTGTCGGTGGAATCGATTCGATATTGATATCGCGGTCAGAACGGTCTGTAGAGGCCATCTGCCCACCATCGATAGCAATAAACGTATAACGCTGGTCAAGTCCGCGTAAGCCGACATAGCGTCCTTCGTCTTCATCAAAAACTGTGACTACGCCTGGCAAACGCCGCAGGCTGTCCGCCACGTTCAGATCTGGCTGGCGCCCCAATTCATCCTGGCTGAGAAAATCAGCAATACGTGGTTCATTCTGCTTCGCAGCCAGAGATTCCCGGGCCTGACGAAGATAACCAGTAACCGTTATCTCCTCGATTTGTTGCACAGTATTGTCCTGTGAGAGAACTGTGCCGGAGATAGAAGCCGTAGCGATGGATATCGCCAGAGGCAGAAGTGATTTTCTATACAGGTTCATTGAAGGTCCCTTATTGTAAGTTACAAAAACTAGTAGATTACAAACGCAATAGCCGATACAAAGCGCCAGTTCTCACAGGCACATGAAATATCATTGTGGCTAGAAATCAGGGGACTACTCTAGTGAGATTTTTTTACAGTGGAATTACTTTAAAATTACTTTTAGATGAACTTATTGTGACTAGTAGTTCGGCTAGTAATTGCCAACAATCAGGCGTGAAAATTCGGAAATCGAGAAAATGCCCCGCATTCCATTCACTTAGGGAGGGAAGCTATTGTCATTAGCAGTTTGGAACGTTTGAATTAAATTACCAAACCGCAACCAGACTGTTGCAAGTGGCCATTGGCAATAGCGACCATAACACAGTAGAAGACTGTGAATTGGATTATCCGGCCTCTTTATCTGCCAAACACCAATTATTTGCCAGACAAAGAGACCGGAATCAAGAGCATGGCTTTACGGTCAAGACTCCACTGCTGCGAGCAAAGACGCATTGCCGCCCGCCGCCGTCGTATCGACACAAGTATGTCGCTCGAGCACACAGTAGCTTTCCAGATCATGAGCAGACACCAAGGGGATGATCTTGCCATCGCGGGCAGCCAGTGCCTGACGTGCTGCGCGTAGATCTTCTTCTTCGCTCCATAGTGCGACAGCCGCTATTCCCTCTAATTGAGTCAAGTCAGTGCGATCGAGAAAGCCGTCTATACTGTCATAGCCCGTCGTTCCCGGAACCACGGCTAGAGCCGGGCAGCCCATGCGCCGCGCAGTCCCGGCTTGCCGAAGTGCATCCGAGACAGTAGGCCCAAGGCAAAGCACGGTGCCCCGCGGCCACAGGGCGAGACGATTGGACTCTCCTGTTACACAATGCATTTCCTTGACATCGAGTTTTTGCGGCTGCCAATGCAGTTCATTCAACGCTTGCTGAATCTGCTCCGCTTTCACGGATTCCCCTGGAACGACTGTATTTTGATCAGTGACTGGCTGGAAGAAGCGCTGCACATAGTAGGGTCCCCCGGCTTTGGGACCAGTGCCAGAGAGCCCTTCACCACCGAAGGGTTGGGATTCGACGACAGCACCCACCTGGTTACGGTTTACATAGATGTTGCCCATATGCAGTCGATCGGAAATCGTCTTGGCGCGATCATCAATGCGTGTGTGCAAGCCGAAGGTAAGCCCATAGCCACTGTTATTCACATCTTCCAGCACGCGATCAAAAGCTTCCGCTTTGAAGCGCACGACATGCAGCACAGGGCCGAATATTTCTCTGTCCAGATCCTGAATCCCGTCAACTTCAATAACCGCCGGACCGACGAAATTGCCACCATCTGGCACTCTGAGTTGCTTTAGTAAGCGGCCACCTTCGCGAGCCTTGTTCACATACGCCTGAATGTCTTTTTGTGCTTGCTGGCTAATAATTGGCCCCACATCCGTGGCCAAATTCCATGGATCACCGATATCCAATTCATCCATTGCGCCTTTCAGCATTTCCAGAAAGGTATCTGCAACATCCGCCTGAACATAAAGCACACGTAGTGCCGAGCAGCGCTGACCGGCAGATTGAAAAGCAGACGCGATGGTGTCGCGAACTGCCCGCTCTGGCAACGCCGTAGAATCTATCAAAGCGGCGTTCAAGCCGCCCGTTTCGGCGATCAGCGGCGCACCTGGATCGAGGTTCTCCGCCATCTTTCGGTTGATCGCCTGTGCCGTTGCCGTGGAACCTGTAAAACACACACCTCTGACTGCTGTCTGTTTAATCAGGGCCTGCCCTACTTGCCCATCACCGGGTAATAGCTGGAGCACGTTTCTTGGCACACCAGCATCATGCAGCAGACTGACTGCAGCACTGGCGATCAAGGGTGTAGTTTCAGCAGGCTTGGCCAGCACACCATTGCCAGCGGCCAAAGCAGCAGCGACCTGTCCGGTGAATATCGCCAGCGGGAAATTCCATGGTGATATACAAGCGATCACTCCACGCGGCTTTGTACTGATGCTGTTATCAACCTGATTGGCGTAGTAACGCAGAAAGTCCACTGCTTCGCGTAGCTCGGCGACTGCATCAGCGGTGGTTTTACCCGCCTCTCGAGTCAACAAGGCAAACAACTCGCCGAAGTGAGTCTCATAGAGGTCGGCAGCCCGACGTAATGAAAAGGCGCGATCGGGGCCACCGGAGTGTTCCCAGGCCCTGGCGTGACTGGCAGCGACAACACAATCGTTTTCAGTAGCATCGACGACAGTACCGACAATTTCATCGCGACATGCCGGATTATGAATGGGACGTGGCACTTCGCCATTGAATGAATTGGCAACCAGGGGTTGGGCCTGCCATGAATGCTTGATAAATCTGTCACGCGCCAAATCTATTTGACGAACGACTTCGCTGTTCTGCAAGTCCCAACCGCGTGCCGCTTTTCTGTTAGGGCTGTAGAGATCGTTCGCCGGTTGCAGGCCGCGAGGTAGTCCGCTTTGTACCTTGTGCAAGCCGTCGAATGGATCTGCCGCAAGTGCTTGCGCAGTGAATTGCGGGTCAATCACCTGATGGACGAATGATGAATTTGCGCCATTCTCCAATAGCCGCCGCACAAGATAAGCCAGCAGATCTTTATGGGGCCCAACCGGTGCATAGATACGACAACGCGCGCCCTCCTCTTCGAGAAGCAGATTATGCAGTGACTCACCCATGCCATGCAGGCGTTGAAATTCAAATGCCTTGAGGTCTGTTGCCAACTCAAGAATTGCTGCCGCTGTCTGGGCATTATGAGTAGCGAATTGCGGATAGATTCTGTCTGCCATGCGCAGCAGTTTTGCAGCACAGCAAGTATAGGAGATATCAGTAGCAACCCGGCGAGTAAAGACCGGATAGTCTTCGGCGCCATCGACCTGCGCCTGTTTGATCTCTGCGTCCCAGTAAGCGCCTTTAACCAGCCTTACCATGACTTTGCGATCCAGTTCTTGCGCCAGCGAATAGAACCAGTCGATGACCAGTGAAGCGCGCTTGCCATAAGCCTGAATAACCAGACCAAAGCCATCCCAATCAGACAGTTGCGGGTCGCTCAATGCCTGCCTGACTACCATAAGCTGCGGCTCCAGACGGTTTGCTTCCTCCGCATCCACATTCAGGCCCAAGTTGTATTTCTTGGCTAACCTTGCCAGTGCATTGAGACGTGGTGCCAGTTCGTTGAGTAAGCGTTCAGTCTTGGCAAACTCAAACCGCGGATGGAGTGCCGATAGTTTGACCGAGATGCCGGGTTGATCGGGTATCGGCTTGTCCTCTGCTTGCTCGCCAATTGCTGCGATGGCATTGGCGTAAGACTCGAAATAGTCATCGGCATCCGCCTGCGTGAGCGCCGCCTCGCCGAGCATGTCGTAAGAGTAGAGAAAGCCGCGTTTGACTTCCGAACGACCGCGCTTGATTGCTTCATCGATACTCTGACCGAGGACAAACTGGTTACCCATTTCGCGCATCGCTTGTCTGACCGCTGTGCGCACCACAGGTTCACCAAGCCTCTTTACCGTCCTGTTTAAAAGGCCGGATACGCTACTGGTATTATCTTCGTCCAGGACACGACCGGTGAGCATGAGGGCGACAGTTGAGGCATTGACCAGAGAAGAACCAGACTTACCAAGATGAGATTGCCAGTTGTAGGGGCTTATTTTGTCTTCAATCAACTCATCGATCGTGCCCGGGTCCGGCACCCTTAGTAGCGCCTCGGCAAGACACATGAGTGCGATGCCCTCGTTCGTGGACAAGCCATACTCGGCGAGAAACATTTCCATCAGCCCGGGATTGCCGGCGCTTCGCATTCGCTCGATCAAGCTGACGGCGCGGTCCTGTATGCTGCGCCGCATGCCGTAGTCGATGTTGGACGAACTCACCAATGCCGAAAGCACATTGGCCTCATCGGCTACATGTAAAGCCCGAATGGGATTGAATTCGTCACTGTTTGGCGTTGTGATTGACATCTTCGGCGACTCGACTGCGAAGCTGATAGATCCTCCTGATATAGATTGACTGTAGTAGGGTTATTTGTAAATTCGCTTTTCGTTCAGGCGGCGCCGGGCACAGCCGAACCAGTATTGTGTAGCTGAGCTTCCAAGGATGCGGTCATTTCTTCATGGCGCTCGCTGATTGCCGCTGAAGGCGCATCGGTCAGCAAAGTCGCGACGATTGCCGCTATTGTAGCGACAATAAATCCCGGGACGATCTCATATAAATGCCCCGACAGATTCTGACCTGAAATTTCAATGGGCGCATAAATCCAGAACAGCACGACAACGGCGCCGCTGATCATGCCAGCCAGCGCACCCTGTCGATTAAAACGGCCCCAGAACAAGCCAAGCAGAATGATAGGCCCGAATGCCGCACCGAAACCCGCCCAGGCATTACTCACCAGAGACAGAATCGAGGATGAGCTGTCAAACGCAAGTGCAATTGCCACCATAGACACTGCCAATACTGACAGGCGCCCTACTAACACCAGTTCTTTCTGACTCGCCGAACTGCGTACAAAAGTCTTGTAAAAATCTTCCGTCAGCGAGCTGGATGAAACCAGTAGCTGCGAAGATATCGTGCTCATAATCGCGGCAAGAATCGCAGCGAGTAGAAAGCCGCCAATCAGTGGATGGAAAAGTGTCTGGGACAGAAAAATAAATACAGTTTCCGGGTCGGCCAATGTAGCGTCAGTCGCTATCACATAACCCAGGCCTACTATTCCGGTGGCAACAGCGCCAACCACGGCTACAACCATCCAACTCATGCCGATGCGGCGCGCGACAGCCATATCCGGTACTGACCTGATTGCCATAAAGCGCACAATAATATGTGGTTGACCAAAATAGCCCAGCCCCCAGGATAAACTGGAGATAAGCCCAAGCGTGGTTACGCCAGTAGTCCAACTGAGTAGATCCGCATCAACGGAGGAAACTGATTGCGACAAGGCGTCAAACCCTCCCACATTACTCAGCGCAACCAGTGGCACCAGAATGAGCGCGATAAACATGATGCAGCCCTGCACGAAGTCGGTAAGACTCACGGCCAGAAATCCGCCAAACAAAGTATAGGCCACGACTACACCCGCTGTGAGAAACAGACCTAACTCATAACTCAATCCGAACGAAGCCTCGAAAAGTTTTCCGCCGGCCACGACACCGGAAGACGTATACAGAGTGAAAAAGATAACAATGACTACTGAAGAAATAACGCGCAGCCACCTGGATGAATCGTGAAAGCGCTTTTCGAAAAAATCCGGAATGGTGATGGCATCATCAGCAAGCTCGGTGTAGACACGTAGGCGCGGCGCTACCAGACGGTAGTTAAAGTACGCGCCTATGGTCAAACCCACAGCAATCCAGACGGCGCTAAATCCAGACAGATAGATAGCACCGGGCAAGCCCATCAGCATCCAGCCACTCATGTCTGAAGCACCTGCAGAGAGTGCCCCTACTGCCGGGTGTAAATTCCTGCCACCCAGCATGTATTCAGAAACATCGCTGGTTGATTTGCGATAGGCATAAACACCTATCGCCATCATGAGGACGAAATAGCCAATCAGAGAGATGATTGCTGGATCAGACATTGTTAACTTCCTTTATTAAGGTGTAACCAATATTTTGGTGCGGCTATATGCCAAGTTGCAATCAGGCGCGTACCTGGCTATCGCCATGAACTTCGTATTTAAAGCTGGTGAGCTGCTCAAGCCCTACCGGCCCGCGAGCATGCATTTTACCTGTGGCAATACCAATCTCCGCTCCCATACCAAATTCACCGCCATCGGAAAACTGCGTTGAGGCGTTGTGCATCACGACCGCCGAATCAATGCGCCGCATAAAATTCTCGGCAACGTTCTTGTCCTCGGTCAGGATAGCATCGGTGTGCCTGGAAGAGTGAGCATCGATGAAGTCTATGGCTTCTTGCAGGTCTGACACAGTTTTCACTGAGATTACCGCACCCAGATATTCTGTATCCCAATCACTTTCTTGCGCTGCGACAATGCGAGAATCACATTGCATAGCCAACTCATCACCCCTGATCTCACACTCCTTCAGACGCTCTGCCAACATGGGCAAGAAGTCGGCGGCTATAGACTGATCTACTACCAGAGACTCTGTGGCGCCACAAATACCGGGGCGGCGCAGTTTGGCGTTGCGCACAACTTCTACCGCTTTGGCAAGATCGGCCGCAGCATGCACATAAGTATGGCAGTTGCCATCAAGGTGTAACAGTGTTGGGACTTGCGCTTGATCACGCACCAATTCAACCAGACCGCGTCCGCCTCTGGGGATCACCAGATCGACGAATTCGGTACAACGCAGCAACTCCGCAACGGCGCTGCGATCAGGTGTATCGATAAACTGCACGCAGGACTGAGGTAGACCAGCCGCTTCGAGGCCTTTGGCCAAGCAAGACACTATCACTCTGGTCGAATTGAGGCTTTCGGAACCACCGCGAAGAATGACGGCATTGCCCGACTTCAGACAAAGCGCCCCGGCATCGGCACCGACATTGGGGCGCGACTCGTAGATCATACCGATGACACCAATTGGCGTTGCCACGCGCCTTATTTGCAAGCCATTGGGCCGCTGCGATGTATAGAGCGTTCTGCCGACCGGGTCCGGCAATGCGGCGATTTCCCGTAAGGCTTGCGCAATACCGGTAATGCGTTCGTTGTCCAGCTTGAGGCGATCAATGAATGCCTCCGTTTTGCCTTTGTCTGCGACACTGGCGACATCGATGGCATTGGCATCGAGCAGCGCCTGCGTATTGGCCTCAAGAGCGTCGGCGGCCAGCTCCAAAGCCTTGTTCTTTTGCTCAGTGGTTGCCACTGCTAATGTGCGTGCTGCGGCGCGGGCCTGGCTGCCAAGCTGCTGCACATAGTCTTTACTGTTTACTGCCTGTCCGGCAGCGGTGTTATTTTCTTCGGTCTCAGCAATAGCTAGAGAAACTGTCACGTTTGACTCCTGACGAATGTGTCTTTGAAATTAGTTCAAGGGTTGAGCAGACGAAAGGCCATGGAAAGCGAGAATCGCTAACGCCTTTCGCCAGCAGATTGCGATCAGCGCAGCTCCACAGCCCGGGAATATGCCGCATCCAGTGTCTGTTGGAGCAACCTGTCCAGGTCGCCGCCACCATTAAGTGCATTGAGCCCGGCCGCTGTGGTTCCGTTCTTGCTGGTCACACCATTGCGCAGATCCGCAAGCGATGAATCACTGGCAAGTGCCATTTCCGCAGAACCAAGCAGTGTTTGCAGCACCATTTCTTTAGCTTCTTGTTCGGAGAAGCCAAGCGCTTGGCCCGCCTGAACCCAGCAGCGCGCAATCTCAAATGCGTAACCCGGGCCACTGCCGGCGATAGCAGTAAAACGATCGATAGCATCTTCGTCAGCCACCCAGATTAATTGCCCGGTTGCTTGCATAAGATCAGCAACCCGATCCTTGTGCGACTGGCCTGCTTTATCGTTAGCGTAGAGCGCACTAACACCCTTGCCGATGCTGACCGGCATATTGGGCATGATGCGTATAACAGGTACTGGACCGTTTTTTAGACCTATCAGTTTCTCCAATGAGCTTACAGAAAACCCGGCAGCCATGGAGACGAAACAACCATCGGCAGCTAACAGGTTTGTATAGGCGGGGATGACATCATTAATGAGTTGAGGTTTCACCGCGACCACTATCAGATCAAATTGCTGACCCTCTAGCTTGCTGACGTCGTTTTCCACGCGCACACCATCCGGACAGCGACGATTGGAAGGACTAATCACGGTAAATTCGAAGCCTGGCTGTTGCAGCCACTGACTGAGAAGGGCACCGCCCATATTGCCGCAACCGGCCATAAGGACGCGTGTCATAGATTTCAAAGTATGCCTCTTGCTAATTTAAGCATTGGTTATATGGTTATACGCTGCCAAACTCTTCGCTTATTCTGTTTGATCTTCTCAGCAGTCTCTTAACAGCGTGCTAATCTCGTCTTGAAACTGTCAGCTGCAATGCTCGATCACATTACCATGGCAGCGTGGACCGATCATTAAAATATCTCATTCAACTTGCTCACTGAAAATACTAACTGCGCTCAAAGACGATCATCGCAGAGCGATGCCGTAGTTATCCGACAGTGAATCGATAGTTAAAAATAGCTAAACGATACCCATGCATCGAATACAGTTTTTTCATCGCTGCCTTCATCGCCGTCAAGATTGGACTTGTACACAAGGCGCAGCCCACAAAACAGCACTCAAGTTGAAATAAAGAGCCGAGTAGTCTACAATTGCCGCAGTTTTTAATCAAGCTAACCCACTATCCTGATAATTCACTTAACGATTAATTAATTGTTTTTTGCTTACTTTGTCCCTTAATTAACGACGTTAACGGCCATTTAACGAACAATATATTTATTAATTGAAAGCTTGTTAATTGCAATTATATTAATTGAAATATCATTCAAAAATATGATCGAAACTGCAAATTAATATTAACAACCAGCCATTATCGAATAGTCAGAATGAGACCAAGTCAGCGCCGAGCTGATCGGTCTTTTTTTTTATCACTCAGAAAGCCACAACTAACGGAAGCAGCAAGGAAAACTATGAGCTCTCGCGTACGCGAATTATTCGACCGCCACAGCGCGCAACAAAAACAGCAGGGAAAACGCGTAGAACGAGTCGTTATCAAGGTGGGGTCCAGTCTTCTGGCCAGCGAAGAGCATCTCAAGCCCCGTTATGCGTTCATGCACGGCCTGCTTAGCGATATCGCCTATTTGAAAAAGCAAGGCTATGAAGTCGTTCTTGCCTCGTCTGGCTCTGTCGCCCTTGGATTGAATTCCCTTAATGAAACACCAGAAAGTGCCAGCGTTCAGGACAAGCAGGCTGCGGCTGCCTGTGGTCAACCCATACTTCTCAACGCCTACAAACAGATTGCTCTGGAAAATGGGTTCGATATTGCTCAGGTACTGATCACTCTGGACGATCTCGATCAGGGCCGGCGTTTTTTGAATACCAAAAATACTGTGCATTCCCTGTTAGAGCACGGTGTAGTACCAATAGTAAATGAGAATGACACAGTTACTACGCAAGAGATCCGCGTAGGCGATAACGACCGACTGGCCGCCAGTGTCGCACAGATGATCGACGCTCGGCATTTGGTGATACTAACCAGCGTCGATGGTCTTTATGATCGCAATCCGTCCGAGCCCGGCGCCAAACTAGTAGAAGTCGTTGATGACGTCAGTGAATACCTCGCCGTCACAACCGGAACCAGCCAGCTAGGCAGCGGCGGAATGTTAACCAAAATGCAAGCAGCCAATATGGCACAGCATGCCGGCTGCACAACACTTATTTCACGCGGGACAATTGATAGCCCGGTTTCCTCTATACTCAACAATGAGCGGCCACATACCCGCTGCATTGCCAAAATCAAGCCCAATTCCAATTGGAAAGTTTGGCTAACCAATCGTCTGCAGATGGCCGGTAGCGTCGTCATCAATCAAGAAGCCGCAGATGCATTGGAGGATAAGGGAGAAGGAATAGCCTGCAAGGACATCGTCGCTTTCCATAGTGCATTTCAGAAGGCCGATGTACTGCATATATATGATGAAAAAGGTGAAGAGCGAGCGCGGGGACTGGCAAACATTTCTTCTGATGAGGCGAGCCTCATCGCGCGAAATCCTGACCGACCCGTCGTAGAACTGCTGGGTTATGAAGAAGAGTCTCGTCTTGTTAACAATAACAATCTCGTTGTACTTCAAGACCATCACTTGCCCTGGGAGCAGCCCGAGGTAAGTCACCGGTAAAAGCTCTGGTGTCACTATACACAGACAGGATTCACAGAGATGTAACAGAGCCTACCCATCATATCTGGCTTCATCGATGACGGTATTTCCGAACCACATCTAATAAATAGTTTACGCTCCGCTGCGCTACTATACTGTCAATATGAACTCTGGGTTCTGTACACATCAAGCGATACAACAATAGCTGCGTGATATGTCAAATCTGCACTGCGAATGCGGTGCAGGTTCGACAGAGAATGTGATCTACACCTGATTTACGTGTTAGCTCAATTCACTCACTACTTGCTCCCCAAACAATACGGATTCCGCGCCACCTTTATACACTGTAGCTTGTAATTGGGCCGCAAGCTGACTTCCCGACAGAGTTTTACCCAAATACCCTCCCTGACCGAGACTACAACCGATACCAACCAACAACTGTGCCTGCTGCTCAAATGCGACACCTTTTGCGATCACCGTACAGCCTAACGCTTTAGCCAGGTTCACCATAGGACCGATCAGGTTAGCTGTGCCTGGATTGTCCATCAGATCAGTGATGAACCTTGGGTGTATTTTCAGGTATTCAAGCGGCAGATGTTTAAGTGACTCCAGTGAGGCAATTCCGCTACCAAAATTCTCAACAGCGATCTTGATTCCTAGCCTGCTTAGCTTCTCAATCGTATGCCGGTGTCCGCCTCTAAATTTAATCACCGTGTCGGTGAATTCGAGAGTCAACAGCTCTGGAGACAAACCTGATGTTTCAAGTGCCGCAGACACCGAGTTGATCAATGAGCTATCCTTTATATGCAAAGGCGAAATATTGACTGCCATCTGCATGGCAGGCATGCCCGCTTCTTGCCAGACAACCGCCTGTTTGCACGCCTCACTCAAAACCCATTCGCCGACCGCACTGCAAGTTAATTGAAGGATTGCGATACTAGGGTAGGAAAGTCAGATAGGGAATGCGGCATACTGTCGCAGACACGATAAACGCCAACACCCCAATCTCGGGGCTATTGAGTGGTTGCAAAGCTGAGTACCGCCTTTTGCTTTGGCCACATCGATTCATTCACCGTTTTAAAAAGACCATCAAGAAACCTGATTATGTTAAATTTAAAGTATGCTCAATGAGTTCCCAACGCCGAAATTTGGCCATAGCGTATAGATCGCCTGACGCTTTAGAATTATCAGTTCGCCTGCTCATGCACTTTCACTGAATAGCTTCATAACCACTGCCCTAGAATCACCCATGTCCACGATAAAAATTCAGCGCCGTCATCGTTTAATGGGTATCGCACTTCTATTACCCTTCCTAACCTGGTCATTAACGGGGATTTTCTTTCTAGTACGCCCGGGCTATGCAGAGGCCTACGAACGCATCCCTGTGCGACAATATCAGTTGCCCGCAAGTCTGCCTGTGACTATGCAGCCGGAGTGGGTGGAAATACGTTATTTACGATCCGTATTGGGCAATCATTTGCTGGTACAAACCGAGTCGGGATGGCAGCACCTGCATGGGGAAGATGGCGAAGCCTGGCCCCCTCCAGAAGCGCCAGAACTCACACTCTTACTGGAAGATGCCTTCCAGTTTAATCCTGACCGCTATGGCAGCATTGTTCGCGTCGAAGGCAATCGTGCCTGGACAGATACCGGTATTGAGATTGATGTAAGCTGGAACACACTGAATATTGCCCAGTATGGCAGCGATTCGTGCTGGATCGATCGTATCTATTCCTGGCACTATCTGGAATGGACAGGGTTCTATTGGACCGATCGCATACTCGGTATTAGCGGCCTCATTCTCCTCACCTATATGACTTACACAGGAGCGATCATGGCTTTCGGGCGGCGGCGCATCGCTTCCAGCTCGATGTCATAGTTGATCGTTTAACTCAGGATTACGAATCTGCTACACCTTTTGCTGCTTTAGTCAGAATCTGCAGTGCACAGAATCAGGTCCAGCGACATACAAACCGATTCAATCCTTATCAACCTCTGGCATCCATAATTGCTGTGTGAACTATCAGCCATTCATCCTGCTGCTTCTCAATAACCAGATGAAGATGCGTTCTGCGCAATAGCTCTCCTGGTATCGCCGATTCTCCCCTGCTTCCATCCGTTGCCATATGAACCACCGCCGCAGAATCGCCTAAATACCTTATCGAAATCAGCCTCGAATTCGCCATTTCTTCTCTGGACACTCGCGGAGCAAAATTGGGGAACAGCCTCGTCTCCAGAAAAACCGCCAGCTCTTCTGTGCCTCTGAACATTCTCGCATACGCGTTAATCCACTCAGCATCTTCCGCAAATAGTGCAATATGCGCTGCGACATCCTGGGCTGACCAGCTCTCCTTAAAAGCATCCACCAGCTCGCCTACCGCCTGACGGGATAGTTCGTCAGCAGCACCAGATTCAGCGAAATCAGGCAGCTCTCGCCGCTCCGCAGCGCTCACCAATTGAGACACCAACACAACTGCACCCAACGTAAGTGCCCATCCATAGTTTTTAATCGCCATTTGCTTCCTCCTGTCGTTCGATCTAATAATACAAATATCAACATTTCTTCTCTGGAGCTGAATTAGTACCTCAGCATTGTTTGCCAGTAAATTGGAGGGTCGCAAAGTGTCTACTTTTGTCGCTGCCGGTCAGCAATATGTCAATTTTTTGGAACAAAGGATAAATACAATTCTGGTGAGCCCGGCCGCCGTGAATGGTCTGGTCGTGATTTGTCTCACTATTTTGCTGACAGTGAGTGATGCATTTGAAACGGGCCACCTGGCCGTTGGTCATCAGATTACGCTTTGGTTGGTTTTTTCTGCCCTCCTCGTCAGTCAGCTGTACGGCTTGAGCCGGATTTTATTGGTAAAATATTCAGACACCTTCCTGCGCCGAGTGGGAGCCATTGGGCTCACGATAGCCCTGACTGTGGTTCTCATGACAGTGGAATTGCACCTGCTAAAGTACACGCCGCTGTTACCCAAGCAACCAGATCCGTTTCTGGAGTTTCTGATCTTCATTGCCAAACCGGTTATCGCGGTGAGTGCCTTGGTATTGCTATCGCAACTCATCCCGATTCAGCAACAAATAAAGGCCTATCAATTACAGGCTCTACAGACCATTCGCCAAAGCTCAGCCCCCCAGGAACTCGACAGCATTCTCAACATGAATTGCATACAGCATGTACATGCACATGACCACTATCTGGAAATTGGCTGCACAGATCAGCACTTTTTTGTGCGGGGAAGAATGAAAGATGCTCTTGCCAAGTTAAGCGACATGAAAGGCATTCAGGTACACCGATCACACTGGGTATCCAGAACCAACATTGCGCAAGTGCGCCGAGAAGGCAGAGATTTGAAACTGGTTTTAGGTGATGGGTCTATCGTGCCCGTGGCGAGATCCAGAGCTCATTTATTGGCGGAGTGGAAGTAGTGTTTTACCAGCGTATTTGTCTTCTCGCTGCTTGATTGAAAAAGCGCATTAGCAACAAGGGAACACCCACGCCTGCAAATTAATGTGATGTGGTTGCTCCCTCAGCTTCGCAAATTACTATTGCTGTGTCAGAGATGCCTGCGTGATTACGTAAGCACGAATTGCTTCGGCATCTCCAGCTCCCAGTATCTCTGCGAAAGACACCATGCCCCGATCCTGCAATTCCCCTTCAAGGACTACCGCATTCCAGGTAGCGTCTGATTCCAATCTGCGACTCATTCGCAAGTCAGGATAAGTTTCTGGTCGTGTTGAGACAACGGATGGACCATGACAAACCGCACAGTTCTGATTGTAGGCTGTTTCTCCCTGCGAAATGAGTTCGTTCGTGGCACTGATCTGTGGTAACACAAATTCGTCGCTGGTCGCCGAAGTGATATCTGCCATCTCGGGTAGTTCTGCATCGCCACCCAAACGAAACATTAGCAATCGTGAATTATTGGTCGAAGCACTCGTAGTCGACGTGCTTGCCCCCGGGCCTTCAGATGGTAACGCTGGCGTGCCAACCAGTATGGCAATATGCTGCTCGCCATCGACAGTGAAAGTCGCCGGCGCTGCCATCACGCCAGCCTGAACGAGAGTTGACCAGCGACGTTCGCCGGTCGCATCGTCGTAAGCGACAAATTCACCCGAGCGATTGCCCTGGAATACGAGCCCGCCAGCTGTCGCCAGGACTCCGGCATTGCCAGTCCCTACCTCATGCTGAACGCGCCATACTTCTTCCTGCGCAATTGGATCCCAGGCTTTTAACAGCGAAGCATTTACTGGCGGTTCTGCCTGGCTTTGCACGAGCTGAAAACCACGACCGAAATCTACGCCCGTATTCCAGCCTTCCGGATCCACAGTAAATTCATTGTCGGGGACGTAGCCCATGAAGTTCTCTGTGACGGGAATGTAAACAAGATTGGTATCTTGACTATAAGCCATCGGATACCAGTTGTGGCCCCCAAGCGGTCCGGGTAAAACAATTGCCGGTTGGTTAGTCTTGTCGAATCGCGCCCCTGGAACCTCTACCGGCCGCCCGGTTTCAAGATCGACATGCGTTGCCCAGTTGACCGGCGTGTAGGGCTCTGCAGATATCAAATCACCATTCGCCGCATCCAGCACATAAAAGAAGCCATTTTTCGGCGCTTGCATGACGACACGGCGCTCAGCACCATCGATCTCCATATCTGCGAGCATGATGTGTTGCGTAGCGGTGTAATCCCAAGTCTCACCGGGCACGGTTTGATAGTGCCAGCGATAACTACCGTCATCGGGGTCGAGCGCCACGATGGAGGACAGAAACAGGTTGTCACCACCTTCAGGGCTACGTAGCGCCTGATTCCAGGGCGAACCATTGCCAACACCGATATAGAGCAAATCGAGGTCGGCATCATAAGCCATCGCATCCCAGACCGTGCCGCCACCGCCCAAATTCCACCACTGCCCCGTCCAGGTGTTCGCAGCAGCTGTCATCACGTCACTCTCATAGCCATCAGCTGGATTCCCGGGCACCGTATAGAAGCGCCATACCTGCTCGCCAGACTCAGCGTCATAAGCTGTCACATAGCCGCGGACTCCATACTCGGCTCCGCCATTACCAATCAAAACCAAGCCTTTAATAATTCTTGGCGCGCCAGTAATTGTGTAAGGCAGAGATTGGTCAACTGTAACGACTTCCCACTCAACCTCACCAGTGGCAGAGTCCAAGGCGACAAGCCTGCCATCGAGAGTGCCTACATAAATGCTTCCGTCCCATGCCGCCACCCCGCGATTCACGACATCGCAACATGCATCGCGCCCCTTGGCCCGATCAATCTGCGGATCATATGTCCATAACTGCTCGCCAGTGCGGACATCAAAAGCATGGACCACGCTCCACGCTGTTGAGACGTAAAGCGCACCATCGACAACAATCGGCGTCGCCTCTTGGCCGCGACTGGTAGACATGTCGGCAAACCAAGCGAGTCCCAGCTCGGAAATACTTTCCTGATTTATCTGCTCTAAAGGACTGTAGCGCTGCTCATCATAAGTTCGTCCGTAACTCAGCCATGAATCGTTCTGTTCATCCGCTGACACGATACGTTCAACATCTATATTGGCTGTGTAGTTTTGATTTTGCGCGTAAGCCGCACCTGTACAGGAAACCATTAGCGTTAGAACAAAGAATCGTAAATGCATAATTCGGGCACTCTGCAATTGAATTTGAATTGAAGGCTTGTTTCCGCACTTGGCTAAAGTACGGTTTGCCGAGCATACAGACTTAAGACACTCGGCTAAATCTCATGGGCACTCGACATTCAAGATGTAGAACCCTTCCGCTCATTATTAACAACAGTATACTGAAATGTGCTCCACTCCCAAACCTTAACACTTCATTTTGCGTCATAGCGCTCCCAAATCCTAAACCTAAAATAGACGCTATGTTTTGTTGGATTTTATACCATACAATCGAAGCTCACCGGCAGCACAAGCGGTTCTTCAATTTTTCAATGTAGAGCATTGCTTCCCGGGTTCTGTAGCGTCAATCTTTGTTGCACTTGAAGCCATAGAACCAGGCAAAGAACATAGGTTGAGCAACACGCCTCTGACAGGGCAATTGGCCACAATCGCCGAGTTCAACACAACTGCTAGTCGGCTGCTCCCTATTTCAACATTGTTTCTCGTTGCAAATAACGCACAATAGAATAGTCCCGACCAAATTAGCCGGGACTATTTTGCTGCACGTTATTTACAAAATGGAGTAATAGAAACAGCTAACCAACCGCTCCGGTTTCTTCAGCCTGAATATTGAGATCGAAACGATTCAGCGGCAACTGACGAACCCGAATTCCTGTGGCATCAAACACGGCATTAGCTAACGCTGGAGCGACGCCGGGAGTTCCCGGCTCACCAGCACCGCCAATTGCATACCCACTATTGATGACATGAGTCTCGATCAATGGCGCTTCATTCATGCGCACTGCTTGATAGTCGTGGAAGTTGCTTTGCACGACCGCACCATTTTCGATGGTGATCTCGCCATGCAGTGCCGCAGTAAGTCCGTAGATAATGCCTGACTCAAGTTGAGCGGCGATACCGTCCGGCGCAATTGCCAAGCCCGGGTCGATAACCGCAACGACGCGATCTACCGAAACCTGTCCCGCAACAACAGTTACCTCTACAACCTGCGCAACGAGTGAACCAAAGGATTCTTGCAACGAAATGCCTCGGCCCCGCCCAGCAGGCAATGGTCTATTCCACTGCGCCTCATCGGCGGCTCTTTTTAGAACAGCCAGATGTCTGGGACTGTTCTGAAGCAATTCAGCACGGTATTCAAAACCGTCTCTTCCTGTGGCACGCGCCACTTCATCGATGAACGATTCAGTAAAGAAACCATGCTGAGAATGGTCCACACTGCGCCAGGCGCCAAATGGGATGTGCATGGGACTACTCACATAGCCAATGTCCTGATTCGCCACGGCATAGGGAATTAGCGGTGCCTCGATAGGCTCTTGCTTATTGGTGTAGGTGTTCTCCCAGGCCAATAAATTGTCGTTAGCATCGAATGCCGCACGGAAGCGACTTTGTACTGCCGGGCGATAGAAATCCTGACGCACGTCTTCTTCACGCGACCAGATTAGCTGCACAGGTCGGCCAACTTCCCTTGCCAGAATAGCAACCTGCATTGCGTAATCGGGCCTTGCCTTGCGGCCAAAACCACCGCCCATGGCGTGGTTATGTAACGTGACATTCTCCGGGTCCATGCCCAACGTCAACGCAATATCTCTGCGGAATCCAAGCGGGTTCTGACAGCCTACCCAGATTTCTGCGCGCCCGTCGCGCACAACCGCCGTCGCGTTTAATGGCTCCATGCAAGTGTGGGCCAGAAACGGCACGTGATAATCGGCATCAATAACCCGCGCTGCATTGGCGAAGACTGACTCAGTTTCACCCATCACTCGATCTGTTTGGCGTTCAGAGTTGGCATTCAATGCGTCGTTAAACTGAGCAAAGATAGTGTCGCTCGATACTGACTCGTTGCCGGTTTCACTCCACTGTACTTGCAACTCTTGCACAGCGCGATTCGCAGTCCAGTAACTGTCAGCAACCACTGCCACTGCCTCGGTTGAAAGTGTTTCACCCAGCATGTTGTTGACCGATGCCCGGGGAATAACGATGACATCGATCACACCATCGATAGCCCGCGCTGCGCTGTCATCGACAGAGGTGATACCCGCGCCTGGCACCGGTGCTCGAACCACCGAGGCATACACCATGTCTGGCAGACGCACATCGAGGGCGAACTGTGCCGAACCATCAACCTTGGCAGGGATATCCCGTCTTGGCTTGTGGGTACCGACAATTTTGTATTCCGAAGAATCTTTCAATGTTGGCGTATAGGATGGCGTCATTTCCGCCACCTGAGCCGCAAAGGTTGAATAAGGTTCTCTGCGATTACTTGCCGCGTGAATCACATGGCTGTTTTCTGTAGTGACTTCGCTGTCATGCACTCCCCAACTTTGCGCCGCCGCTTCGCGCAACATTTGTCGCGTCGCGGCACCGGCGGTGCGCATTGCCAGCACACCAGTAGTCCGCACACTCATGCTGCCCCCGGTGATTTGCAGATTCAACCGGTCGGCCACGCGCATCATCATGCCGTCTACAGTTGGTATCACCAGATTGGAAAAATCGATACCCGCCATGAGATAGCCACGACCGGCTGAATAAGACGCATACTCGCCAATGGCAGGCGCCTCTTCTACGACCAGCTGATCCCAGTCAGCATCCAGTTCTTCGGCCAGCATTTGGCCAAGCGAAGTCAAAACGCCCTGACCCATTTCAGAATGGGGAACAATAGCGGTGACTACATTGCTGCTGTCGATCTTGATGTAGGTGTGAACCAGATCATCACCCGCCTCGCCCAGCTTTGCCGCCAGATCTTTTACCTGATTGCCGGGCCGCATTGCGACACCCACAACCAGACCACCACCGGCGACCAGACCGGTTGTTATAAATGCTCGTCGCGTCCATTTATTCATGAGTCACCCCCGCCACGCTGTAAAACAATTGCTCCTCGCCTTGCGACGCCACACTCGTTTGTTTGATGGCCTTGCGAATACGCCCGTACATACCGCAGCGACAAATATTGCCTTGCATCGCTGCATCGATCTCCGTATCCGTAGGGTTCGGGTTATTGGCCAACAAGGCGGATGCCGACATCAGCTGACCCGATTGGCAATAGCCGCACTGCGGCACCTGATGTTCGATCCAGGCCTGTTGCAAAGGATGGAGTTCACCCGATGCCTGAGCGAGCCCTTCGATAGTAGTGACCTGTCTGCCTTCGACGGCAGAGACAGGGGTGACGCAAGAGCGCATGGCCTGACCGTCGATATGCACCGTACACGCACCACACTGGGAGATACCACAGCCAAACTTGGTACCAGTCAGCGCCAATTGTTCTCGTATGACCCACAACAACGGCTTTGATGGATCTACATCAACCGTCTGTTGTTCCCCATTAATCCAAAACGAAGTACTCATTATTTTCTCCCGCCTCTTTAATACAATCTCAGCTTATACAGCCCCAGCATCAGACTCTTGAAGAGCTACTTGATAAGCTCATCATTCACAAAGATGCGATAATCGGCTGCCTAGACAATATGCACCACAACTTTCTGACATATTATGCACATATTGTCAGAATGTCTATATACTATAAAGCATGATATTGAGCAGCAGCAGTTCCCCGGACAGCAGGAAAACATGAGCAATTCGAAAAGGACTTCAGCACGAAGCGCGGCCAAACAGGTAGCAGTACTGGACGCTGCTGCCGCTGTCTTTGCCCAGTATGGCTTCCGCCGCACCACAATGAATGATATCGCCCAGGCCGCAGGGATCTCGCGACCTGCGCTCTATCTGATGTTCGATAATAAGGAACATCTGTTTCATGAACTGTCGGCCTATCGCATCAATCTTGCGTTACAGGCGACCGAAGCTGTTCTGGCCAAAAGCGGCAATGTGACCGAGCAATTCATTGAAGCTTTGATGGTGTTTGAGAAGACCTACACCGAACCTGTCGCCAACTCACCCCATGGCGAAGAACTTACCGATGTAAATATGAACCTGGCCGCAGATGTCATGATAAAAGGCCATGCCAACCTTGTTGCTGTGCTTGCCAGATTGCTTACCGAGGCGGAGAAGTCCGATGCTGTCAGCTTTGACAATGTCTCCATGACGGCCAAAGCGTTTGTGGAACTACTACTGGCTTCCATCAAAGGTATTAAAAAGAAGGCCACTAGCGTATCCGAATACAGAAACCATACCCGGCAAGCAGCTCAGATTTTTCTAAGCTCTATTACTCAAGCTCCGTAGTAACCGCCCCACCCTCTCTATTTAGCTGCCTATGACTAACAGACTCATCGGTTTAATACCTGTTCAGCTAACAGCGCTTCCCACCGCATCTGTGAGGCCAAAATAAAGAGAAGCCTGTTTGTGTCCCAATGCCTTAACCCGTACCATGCCAGTGGATTAGTAATAAATTCATCGCATTTTCAGGGGAACCAACAATGGGTTCAAATAATGCTGTAAAACTCCTGGCTAAAGGCTTGGTGGTGCCGTTTTTTCTTGGTGCCAATCTGGCTGTCGCTCAGGGAGCGACCGTGCTCTACAAAGAGCGTGTGGTCGAGATTGAGGATACGCTGCCTGATGCCAGTGAACTTTGGGTCAAGCCAGAGGATCTTACTCGCATCAACGACTTTGAATTGAAACCACAAGGCGCCTGCCTTGCCGACCTGTGTATTCCTGTGTTGCAAAACCGGGACAGTGATATGTTCGTGACCCGTCAGGGTCAGGGTTGGTTCAATGTCACGGGTTTGGCAGACAAATTGCAACAAGCCTGGGCCGCCGACTACGACGATAGCGTATTTTCTTTTGGTGTCATGCCATTAGAGCGACAGTCTTTTTTCCGCGGCGGTATGGCACCAGACTTTGAACTGACAGACCGCGACGGCAACCTCGTCAGCCTGTCAGACTTTAAAGGCAAGCAAGTTTTATTGCTTACCTGGGCTTCCTGGTGAGGCTGTAGATTGGACGTGCCCGTGTGGCAAGTAATCTACGAAGAACTCCAGGCAGTAAACCCCGATTTTGAAATCATCTCTGTGGCGCAAGACACAGGCGGTGAAGCCGATGCCGGGCCAATTTTTGATGCCGGTAATGTTAGCTACACAGAGATCATCGATGTGAATCATCACATTAGTGCTCTCTACAATCTTGTCAACGTGCCTTCGGGCGTATGGATTGACAAGGAAGGGCGTATTGTTCGCATTAACGAAGGTACTTATGCCAAGACTCATATGAATGGGGCATTTGGCACCGATGAGTATGTACCCATCGTGCGTGATTGGGTCGCCAATGGTCCAGACAGTGAATATGTCTGGGACAGCGATCGTGTCGAGGACAGTATTATCGAGCGCACTCCTGAAGCGGAGCGGGCGCAACCCACGTTTCGACTTGGCAGCTACTTTTTCCAGAATGACAATGACGAAAAAGCGGAACAGTACTGGACGCTAGCCCAGGAGCTTGACCCAACCAGCTGGAACTATCTGCGTCAGGATCTGCTCTACGAAGAAGGCGGATCAGCAGGGCCAGAGTGGCAACAACGACGCCAGGAAGTTGAAAGCAATGGCGGCAGTTACTATCGCTCACTCGAAGTGGACTAAAGTCCAGCGGACACAAAAGCCGTTAGATTGCCCGTATATGTAATGTCTATGCTGGGCCCAATTCGGGCCCGGCTTTTTATTATCTGAAACTCAATCGTCTTGCTTGGCAATGCTTGTGAAGAATCACTGGCAGACAACTACAGCCGTGTTCGAAAATCGCGATCTGTTTCCCCGCCAATCATGGTTGCGCGATGCATCAATTGGCTCAGCGCCAGTATTAGTAATTCAAGCTTTACCTGGCTTCGACTTTTTACCCGGGCGCAACCGTGCCGCTGGCATGACAACATCCCCCAGCTCGCTCTCGACAATTTCCTGAATTTGACTGGCCAGTTCTTTATAGAAATTGCGTGCTGGCGATGTGTTTCTCCACACCAAGGCGTGATTACGAACCACGTTGATGCCCTCGACATCTGTAACGCGTAACTCTTTACTATCGCGAATTTCCGACTTTACATACAGAGCCGGCAAGAATGCGACGCCCATTCCCATGACGACCATCTGGCGCAGTGTGTCCAGAGAAGTACCTTCATAGTCCCGCCGCACCACAGCACCTACACGCTCACATAGCTCAGTAATCTGCCGGTGAAAAAGGTGGTGTTCGGTCACCGTCAGTACTGGTTCTCCAAGTAAATCCATCCTGTTGATTCGAGTTTTGCCGGCCAATCTGTGGTCCATAGCGAGGGCCAGCTTCAGCGGCTCCCGAAACAACGGCGCTACAACCAGCTCGTTCGACATAATCGGTTGTGTGGACAGGATCAAATCATGTTGGCCATTGATCAGACCCGTTTCCAGATCGCTGGGTGGGTCTTCGCGCACATAGAGCTTCAAATCTGTGTAACGCGCGTGGATAGGGCTCAGGATATGCGGGAGCAGGTACGGGCCCAGTGTGGGTGTGACCCCCAATCGGTAAATACCCATACCCCCGCCGGACAGCATTGCCGCTTGCGTTGCAAACCCTTGAGCTTCTTCCAGTATGCGCCGGGCACCTTGTAATAGCTCGCGACCCTGAGCGGTAGTATTAATACCCTTGCGACTGCGCTCAAATAACTGAACTTTAAGCGTTTTTTCCAATGCCGCCACCTGGTTGCTCAGGGTTGGCTGGGTAATATTCAAGCGAAATGCCGCCTGCCGAAAACTGCCAAATTCGGCTACAGCGGTGAAGTATTGAATCTGCTTTAGAGACAGTTTTTCCAGATTATCCATTGTTCAGTGCGCCTCGGATGGCGGGCAGGTGATAGATAAAATCTATAACGAAATAGCTATTTATTCAATATTCTTATCATCTAATCAACCGTACTATTGCACATCTTTTTAACTTGGACCGTATGAGGATATTGAAAATGGAAAAACTGATCTCTGGAATTGAGCGTTTTCGTAACTCTTCCTTTGAAGACAGGAAGAAATTGTTTGCGGAGTTGGCTAACGGCCAGAGTCCGGAAGTTCTGTTTATCACATGCTCTGATTCGCGCATTGATCCAAACCTGCTAACCCACACAGAACCAGGCGACCTCTTTATTATTCGTAACGCTGGTAACATCGTGCCACCCCATACACGTACTGCCGGTGGTGTAACAGCTTCAATTGAGTTTGCTGTCGCTGCTCTGGGAGTTGAGCACATTGTGGTATGTGGCCACAGCGACTGCGGCGCCATGAAAGGGGCACTGAATACTGGTGCGCTCACCGATCTGCCGCATGTCCATGACTGGCTGGACAATACCCGCGCCGCTGTTGAATCAGTGCGCGCACGTTCCGGTGACGACTCTGGTGATACCTTGAGTCAAGTGACAGAGGAAAACGTAGTATTACAACTTCACCACTTGCGTACACACCCTGCCGTTTTATCGAAATTGGCAACCGGTAACGTCGAACTTCATGGCTGGGTCTATGACATCGAACACGGCACTATTAAAGCTTTCGATGAAGAGAGCGGCCAATTCGTTCCTGCAGAAGAGCGCTATGCCGAATTTATGAACAAGCAGTCGGCAGCAAAATCAGCATAAACGCTGAAAGGAATCAATAATGATTAGTTTCAAGACCAAAGATCTGAAGGGGGACCTGTTTGGCGGGTTAACCGCCGGTGTGGTTGCTCTGCCCCTGGCGCTTGCCTTTGGTGAAGCATCAGGTGCAGGTCCAATTGCCGGTTTGTACGGGGCGATCTTCGTCGGTTTCTTCGCCTCACTTTTTGGCGGTACCGGCTCGCAAATTTCTGGCCCTACCGGGCCGATGGTTGTTGTCTTTGCAGGTGTTTTCGCTGCACTGGACGGCAACCCTTCACTAGTATTTACGACAGTCGTACTCGCCGGTGTTTTGCAAATCCTGTTTGGTGTCTTCAGGTTGGGGCAATACATTCGACTTGTTCCCTACCCTGTAATTTCCGGCTTCATGAGCGGGATCGGCTGCATCATCATCGCCCTGCAGACCAGCCGTCTGTTCGGTCATGAGCCCGATGAGGGCGGCACCATTCCTGCGCTCGTCGAAATACCGGGCGCAATAATGGATCCGAATCTGGTTGCTTTTGGCATCGGCGCATTGACTCTGCTGATTGTCTTCAAGTGGCCCTCCAACTTTGCCAAGTGGGTACCAGCGCCTCTAGCCGGATTGATTATCGGTACTGTGGTGAGTCTGTTCGTCGCTGGCGCGCCGATTCTGGGAGACATTCCTACGGGTCTGCCAAGTTTTATTATGCCCAGCTTCAGCCAGGATACTTTCCTGGTGGTATTTGAAGCAGCATTCATTCTGGCCTTGTTGGGTGCAATCGATAGCCTGCTTACCTCACTGGTTGCAGATAACATGACGCGGACCCGCCACAACTCCAATAAAGAGTTGATCGGTCAAGGTGTGGGTAACGCTATCGCTGGTCTGTTTGGCGGTATCGCCAGCGCCGGCGCCACTATGCGTACGGTTGTGAACATTCGCACCGGCGGCTCCACCAAGATCTCCGGCATGCTGCACAGCGTATTGTTGCTGACTATCGTGGTAGCACTGGCGCCTCTGGCAGCCAAGATTCCACATACGGTTCTTGCAGCTATCCTGATCAAGACTGGTTGGGACATTATTGACCGCGCCTACATCTTGCGCGCTCACCGCGGCCCACGCTGGGATCTGGCATTAATGATGCTGGTACTGACCTTGACTGTGTTCGTTGATCTGATCACTGCCGTTATTGGCGGTGTTGTGTTGGCAGCGCTGGCTTTCGTCAAACAGATTGCTGACCTGCAATTGAAAGAACTGCGTGACATCACAAACGAAGGTCTATCAATCAACTTCACTGATGAAGAAGCCGAATTGATGACGCATTCACACAAGCGAATCAATGTCTTCGACTTTGGTGGTCCATTGAGCTTTGGTGCAGCAGCAGACGTTGGGCACCAGGTTCGTGAAAAATCGAAAGGACCCAGTCAGGTCATGATCTTTGATTTTGTCCAGGTGCCGTTCATCGATGTGTCAGCAGCTCGCGCAGTTGAGACCATTGCCAACGATGGCAAGATGTCCAACAAGCTAGTCTACATATCTGGCATGAATGATGAAATTCGTACCATGCTCACTGACCTGATGGGTGACGTTGTGCCCAAGGAACACTACTTTGACACCAGACGCGACGCGATCGCCGCTGCCGTTGAATATGTAGAGTCTTCCGAAGGCAAGGCTGATGCCAAACCGCTCAGTGATGAGCCTGCTCCGGCTTAATCCCAAGCAACAATAACCCTGAGCACTTGATGGGCAGATACCGACGGTGTCTGCCCTTTTTTTTGCTCAGCCGCCATGTCCATTATTGCAACTTCCTCGGCAATCTCACTCCAAAGCTGAGTACAGGATAGATGCCTCTTAGAAGCTAAACCCAGATTGGCGGCTTAACGACGTCACCGCCACCAGTTCTTTGCGCCTAAACTTTCTCTCTGCCTGGTTAGCTTTCAAGGTAGCCACCATTCATTTGCAATGAGGAAGCACGATGCGATTATCAATTCCAAGTTCAATTCTCAGCTCGACACTATTCGCCTGTCTGACAGCTTTAATCCCTGTGCAGGTTGCTAGCCAGATTACACTCGGGGAGACACTTGAGCTCGAATCGGAAGTACTTGAGGAAACCAGAGAGCTTTGGATCTCAACCCCCGAATCCTACTCCGAATCGGCAGCAGGCTACCCCGTAGTCTACCTTTTGGACGGCACTGATAACTTTCTACATACCAGCGCTATTAGCCAGTTCCTGGCAAAAGCAGAACGGATTCCGGAACTTATTGTTGTGGCGATAAGAAATACAGACAGAGGCAGAGACTTTACACCACCATCGGACAACGCGAATGATCAAGCCAACTTTCAAAGTCTCGGCGGTGCCGGCGCTTTCCAACGCTTTCTCAAAGAGGAGTTATTCCCCTACATCGAAAATAATCTCAACACTCATCCATACCGAGTTCTTATTGGCCACTCGCTTGGTGGTTTGTTTGCATTGCACACGCTGACGTCAGTACCGGACTTGTTTGACGGTTATATCGCGATCAGCCCTACACTTGACTGGTCCAATCAGGTGCTGGTTGATCAAACCAGCGAGTTTCTCGCGGCACAATCTGAGTTATCGATAGACTTGTATCTGAGCAAAGGCAATGAAAGCGGTACCACACAAGCAGCCTTCAGAAAGCTAACCGGAGTTCTCGCCGAATTCACGCCGCGCGATTTCAGATGGGATTTTAGCGAGTCCCCGGAAGAGCATCATGGATCCATTCCGCTTCCTGCCACTTACTATGGCTTGCTGGGTATTTTTTCTGGCTGGGCGCTGAATAACCCAGTCGAGATCTACAACATCGGCGGTGTCGCTGCCATGCGAGAGGTCTATGAAAAGTCAGGAAAGCGATTTGGCTATGAGCGTAGCCTGCCCAATATTACATTGCTGCAATTGGTAAATACGCTGATCAGTGAAAACCGTCTCGACGCAGCCGCAGCTGTATTGTTGGAGGATTTTACCGCAGTACCACCTTCGTACTTTCTCAACTTGCTGGCGAATGAATACCGGCAAGCTGGCGATGAGACACGCGCACAAGCGCTCTATCAAATATCTCTAGCTAACAATCCCACAGATGAAGTCGCCAGCCACGGGCTAGCGGAGATGGGAATTGATACTCAGGCGCAGCGCAGTGACATCATCAGCATCGAGCCAGGTTTACTTAGTGAATACACGGGTGAATACCGGGTCACTGACGATTTTATCCTGACCATCTTCATAGAAGATGGTGAACTCTATCAACAAGGGTCCAGCCAACGCGCTGCGAAGCTGGTAGCACTGAGCGAAAATCGTTTCAGCGTAGCGGGTGGTGACTCACAGATCGAGTTCAGAGCAGCAGCCGGTAGTGACATTGACCGACTGATCTTGTCACAATTTGGCAGAGAGATAGAAGCGTTGAAGCTACCATGAAGACAGAGAAAGATGCATGAAAATGCCGGAGTTTCTGCAACTGACTGGTCCTAACAGCGTGATTATACGACTTGCGTTTTCCCGAGCAGATTCACAAGCTGGCTCATCTCATCAATAATTGCCTCGGGCTGATGCTTGTTCAGACGCTCAAGAGGATGCGCGCCATAGCTGACACCGATCCGGCGCATGCCAAGACTCGCCGCCATACCCAGATCAAATTCGGTATCGCCAATCATCACCGAATCCGCAAGCGGCACATCCAGTTCAGCTAATAATTCAGACAGCATCAGCGGATCAGGTTTCGAAGCCGTTTCATCGGCACAGCGCGTGGCGTGAAAATAATTTTCCCAACCCAGATTACCCAACACACGATTGAGCCCGCGACGACTCTTGCCAGTAGCAACTGCAATGTGATGGCCATTGGACTTCAGAGTTTCCAGCGTATCTTCTACACCGGGATAGAATTCACAAGGCGTTTGATCCTTAATGACAAAATGGTGGGCATAGCGCTGACTCAATAGTTCCAGAGGGGCTGATTCGGCATTCGGATACAGCGTTGACACCGCTTCCGGCAAACCAAGTCCGATAATGCTGCGCGCATCGGCCTCGCTACACGGCTCCAAACCTGCATCAACCGCTGCCAACTGCATACATTGGGAAATCTTGGTCAACGAATTCAGTAGAGTCCCATCCCAATCAAAAATAACTAACATTACAAATCCCGATTTCGTCCTTCTGGCGCTGCAGCTCTAAAACCAAGAACGGCAGGGTGCCACGTAAACATGACTCTGTTACTCAGAATCTTCCGAGTCAATTGCCTGGCGTAGACTGTACTTTTTATCAGTCGTGAATAAATCTGACTTGAGTAGCCCCCACTTCCACAACCTGAACATTATGCTGTTCTTGAGAACACCCAATCCATAGACGACTGAGTTGCTTAAATTGATAGAGCTTGCCTCAGGGAAATAACGTGTCGGGCAAGATACTTCACCAATCGCAAAACCGCGCGCCACAACTTGCACTAGCATCTCATTATCGAAAATAAAATTATCTGAATTGCGTAACAAGGGCAGTGTACCCACTACTTCTTTGCTGAACGCCCGGTAGCCTGTGTGATACTCCGATAATTTCGCGCCCATCATAATATTCTGAAACAGGGTGAGGATGCGATTCGCGATATATTTGTACAGCGGCATTCCTCCGGCTCGGGCTGTACCACTGAGAATTCTGGAGGCAATCACAACGTCATAGATTCCCGAAGCAATCATTGATGCTAGTGCGGTAATAAGTCTCGGGTCATATTGATAATCCGGATGTAACATAATGACAATGTCAGCATCCAACTTTAGAGCTTCCCGGTAACAGGATTTCTGATTACCACCATAGCCGGTATTCTGTTCATGCACATAAGTACGAATTCCCAACTCTCTGGCTAAATCCGCAGTGCTGTCAGAGCTGGCATCATCAACCAGGACAATTTCATCCACAATCTCGTGCGGAATTGCTTTATAGGTCTCAGCCAATGTCTGCTCGGCTTCATAAGCAGGCAAGACGATTACGATTTTCTTTCCCAATATCATTGAATTGTTAGACCCACAGTTTGATGACTAAGATTTATTGGCAGTTCAGTTTATTGCAAAGACGGTAATCTTGTTGTCAGTATAAACAGGCTCGCCAAACCAGTTTTGATACGCACTAATGCACTCTTGGACATTCATCTCTTCCACTATGATCGGCACTAACACCTCTTGCTCAAGGTTATGGTGAAAAGCCACATAGTCGACACCAGCCTCTCTGATCTGAACTGGCTCGCCAAGATAGAAAAAATTATTCAGGCTGACATTGTCTCGCAGCGCAATGGGGATCTCACCTTGCCGATTACTCGAGCAAAGCCCGTCTGTCATCCCCATCGCGATGCGTTGCCCTGTCAAATGCTGATAGACCGGCAAGTAATCGAAATTATAGTAGTACGGCGCTTGCACGATAAACGACTGCGCAGCGGGTAATTCTTCTTGACCGGTATAGAACCCTGCTACCGGTTCAGACAACATTGCTTCATAAGAAGGCATGTCCAATACCATCTCGCTGATTGTCATCAACACAATATTGTTGTTCGGCGAATAATAGGCCCGAGGCAAAGGGCCCAGGACTACCGCTACAAGCAATAGCAGACCATATAGTCCATATGACCAGCCAGAGTTGATTGTCGCATCTATAAGCCCCACAAGCCGGTCAAGACCCAGCGCTGTGAGGATGAGCAGAAACACCAACAAGGGAACAAGATAACGAGCGATGATGACAATGTTCTCGGTGCCCACGGGGTTAGCAATCGCGACCGCAAGCCCTTGAAGTATAGCCAGAAACCCCAGCAAACCCAAAAGCTTGATACGCCTCTGTACTGCCGTGGCAAGCCCAAGACCGGCCACTAGCAACACGGCGCCAGTGAGTAACACCCCTCCCGCGCCACTGAATACAGCAATCACCGGGGCAAAGCTGGATATCCCCAACATACCGCCTGCGGCCTTTTCGCTCAGCGCCGAGAAATCGCCCAATAGCGGCGGCAGCAGCATTATTGTCAGGAGAAGAAGAGTTGCCAGACCAAGCAGTAACAGATCTCGCACATCTTTCCTGCACTGCTGCCAATCACCGGACCTATTGGCACTGTAAAGGCTGCAAACAAATACGTATCCGAAAGCCCCTAATACGAAGGGCAAATTGAGAATCAGCAAATAGCCAGTCAGCGCAGCGCAAAGCAAATAGACAGCACCATCTGTTTTGGCTCGGCTCTTCCACCACCGGTAAAAATAGATTACAGCCACGAACGAGAGCAGCAACGCAATTGGGTAGGGCCGCGCGAACCGTGCCTGAGTAATTAGAATAGGCGAAATGGCAAACAGCCCGGCCGCAAATATGGCCGACCGATGCCCCAATTGTTCGCGCAGTAACCAGGGAATAATGAAGATCAAAAGACAACCAGCCAGAACAAAGGGAGCCTGAATCATCCATTGCTGCAATCCCACGCTCTCCATTAACAACTTGAAATAGAGCGCTACCGGAATTGAATGATCGGCATCGCCAAATGATGTGGCAATCTCGCTATAATCAGCTTGCATAGCAATATGTAATGCATGCCATTCATCACCAGTGATAATCTGGTCATCCAATTGGTAAACTCTCAAAAATACACCAAGCACCATTACGCCGAATAAAGCGACAAGTTGGATCAATGAAATTTTAGGCTGCGCTTGCGCCATAGATCGCGATTAAGTCCGATAAATGAATAAATGGAAGACTGCAGATGGATGAGGGCAAGGCAAACACAGGCGGTGATTCACCGTCATCCCAAAAGCTTCGAAGAGCTTACAGACTCGGCCTAATCCTATCAATAGCAGGGATTGCCGTACTGGGCTTTCTGAATCGCGATTATTTGCAGACAGATTTCATTAATCAGTTGCAAGAGCTGCCATTGGCAGTTGCCGTATCACTTATGTTGCTCATTACTACTGTCGGCATTATCGCCTTGATTCCGAACTCCATTCTGTTTCTGGCAACAGGTGCACTGTTCGGAGTTACCCTGGGGTTTTTAATCAATCTGGCGGGATTTGTTCTCGGCAGCACCGCGGCTTTTCTGATCGCCCGGACGGTAGCGCGGGATTACATTGATCAACGCGCGCACAAGCGCATCGTATTCCTCACTGATTATGTGTCCAGAGCGGGCTGGAAAGCAGTCGCCGTATTGCGAGTAATTCCAGTAATGCCGGCTTTTCTGTTGAACTATTTGCTCGGGGTAACACAGATAAGGTTACGCGACTATGTACTGACCAGCGGTCTGTTTATCATTCCTTCCTGTTTCGCGATAACTTACACCGGCGCTACCGGGAGAGACCTTTTGGCGGGCGAAGGAATTAGCGCTCAGCAAATTCTAGTACTAGTGGGAATAATTGTCGGATTGGTCGTGTTGCGCCGTGTCATGAAACGCGAAGTAAAAACGCCATGAATCCTGAGTGGCACATGGCAAGGCAACTTACACGTTGGCTGCATGTCTTGCGAAAGCAAGTATCTGAGTTATCAGATAGGCCCTGACGAAGCAGGCTTCATAAAAATTGCTGGTCGCGTATATCCGGTAACAATCAATCGCATTGCCGATCCCGAGAAGATGGATCGCATCTGGCGGCTCGATTTCACAAGTCAAATGAACTCAATAGCGAATCTGTGCCAGAGACAGTCAGAGTCGATGGCTGGTGGACATGCAGCCTTGAGTCTCGCGCTTCTTTCTGACTTACATACTAACGTACTGTTGCAGTTTGCATTTTGATGAGCGCAAGCTGCAACAGATTAGCGCCTGGTTTTAAATCAGCTGGCCTTAAACCAACAGATACTCTTTCAGCTGACCCCGCATACAATGATTGGACGCCATTGAGGTCGAGTAGGCTCCAGCATTGAGCAGTGCAATAAACTCGGCATCAGTCATGTCTGGTAACATGGCGTCACGGAAGAACACATCAAGCGCCTCATTGATGTTGCCTATCACAGTCACTTTTTGTTCATTGCCACTGCCCTGTTGCAATGCCAACGGCTGAAAGCGCAAGTCATAAAAGGCGGGTTCAGGGGCAATATTGAATCCGGCGTCGACGCCCAGAAATAAAGTGTCTGCCTTTTGCTCCAGATAAGTTTTGCTTAACAGCAACAACCCGGCGTCTTTCATCACATACTCACCCGGCTCCACATCCAGTTTGAATGACCGCCCTTCGAAGTGGCTGAACAGCATGCTTGCCCAGGCATTCAGATCAAGCGTTCCATCTTCGGCAAAATGCGGTACACCAAGCCCACCGCCGATGTTCACTCGCTCGATGCTATCGCACTGGTCAACAAACCATAGACAGGTCCGAATCACTTCGTCCAGTTGCGGAAGCTGCGGGGTCAAATAGCCACACCCGGTATGAAAGTGAATACGACTGATAGTCAGATTACACTCTTTCGCCAAGGCAATGGCTTCATGGAACTGCTCTTTGTATATACCGAATTTGGTAATAGCGCGGCCTGCGTACTGCAACCGCTCATTGCCTTCCCGGCTTACACCCACCCCCGGATTAACACGAACGCCAATTTTTGCACCGGGACGGAGTTGCCCCCAGGTCTTGATCGCATGCAGCGAATCGCAATTGATATTGAGATCTTGGTAACGATTGAGTATCCGATAATCGTCTTTGGACAAAGAGCCGGCAGTAAATGAAATATCTGCAGCGCTGAATCCACAAGATACTGCCAGCTCAACTTCCTGAGGAGAGCAGGCATCAATGCCGCACAAACCGCTCAGATTCAATCCTGTCAGCATCGGTGCAAAACGGTTCGCTTTCATTGCGTACAGGATGCGGTAATTGTCACTGAAACCGGCATCACGCAAGGCGGTATGCAAACGGCCAAGATTTGCCTTGGCGCGCTGCAGAGAATAAACAAATGTCGGCGTGCCGAATTGTTCGGCCAAATCTTGTACCCGATGGCCCGCGAAGCAAAGTTCGGAATCGATGTAGCCCAGATCTTCTCGCTGCCACCAGGTCGCGGTGTTTGCTTCCACCACGGTATTTGAATCACTCAATGCGGATTGCACCAAATTTATCCTTTGACGTTAACTAAAAAATTGAAAAGGCTTATCCAACTCAAGCTATCTTTTTGGGTTTGCCACGGGCGCATTCAAGAACCCGATTGCTGCGTATTTTCTTTATCTGTCTTGCTTTCTTTACTTACCTTACTCTCTTAACTTTCTTAACTCTCTTTTGTTCTCTTTGTTTTCTTTGTTCTCTTTACGACTAGTTATCCAGCCGCGGCAGCGCGGGTTTCCACACTGACTCTGAAACTGTTTTAAAGTACGCCCTCAGCTCAGCATAGCCCATGAAAAGGTAGTCGCCAGGGGCTTTTATTCCGGGATACAGGTCGGCATCCAAGCTAGCAAAAGTAGCGCGCTTTATATAGATGAATAGGCAAACACACAAGCGTTTTTTAGCCTTTGCGAGCCCCGGCTGACGGCACAGCCTACCCGCCAACGGCCCACATCACTGCCACCGCTGTGAGGGCTTCGCCAAATGCAGGTATATTATTGATATATCGGGAAACATCACCAAGATGACAGCGGTATCTGCCAAATGCCAATAGCGCGAAATTGGCGAGCGAAGTGCCGAGTCGAAAGCAGCCAAATTGGCTTGGCGGAAATAATCAGATCCGGGCAAAAGCGGCTTACTGATCTATCAGCTCATAAAAGCCTGCAGCACGTAGCTGGATGGTAATATCTTCATCACTTTGATTATCAAAGTACCAACCATGAATCCCTTCAAATGGCGCAACGAGTGAGCCACTTTCTTTACCGTCCTGATGAATCTTGTAGAACATGACGGTGCCAGGCTCTTCGCCTACGCGATGAGTATGGCCATGAAACTCGGCAGTCAATGACTGTGGTTGATCCATCTCCACCGTCCATTGATAGGACATGGAATCCCCGGCATTCAAACCAAGCTTGTATTCCAGTGCAGTATTGCGCAGTACCAGAATTTCAATCTCGTCTTCACGGTAGGTGTTGTCGGCCGAAAAGAATGTCGCGTCGCTAAGCGGTACTTCAATCCAGTCGCCAGGCTCCTCACTGCAAGCAGTAATAGCAATGAACGATGTTAGCAGCAGCGCGCCGCGATATAGCACACGTGCGGATTTGCCTTGCCCATGCGAGGCTGACAACCCTGCTTTGTAGCGCAGTAATGACAGATCTCTACGCACCCGGCGCCACGCCATCACACACCCAGTCGCACAAACCGCCGTTACACCCAACAATAAAACCACCATAAAAATATCCCAGAAAGGTCGGCTCCGAAAAACAGCCGAAAAGTCACCACGATGCAGACCGTAAAATAACCAGCGATACCAGCGAATTTCTCGATCCACCTTGCGCAATATTTGTCCATCTACTGGACTCAAGTAATAGCGACGATCTTCATCATCGGCGAACACTACCCGGTAGACCGGAAATTCCACAGGCACATGGTGCTGATAATAGTAAGCGTCACTTTCTTGCAGCAGCGCAGTGGAGGCAATCTCCTGCTGCGGCTGCAAGCGCCCGGCAAGGCCGCGCAACTCAGTTTCGGCTAGCGGCTGGCGTGCAAGCGACTCGGCATTGTGCCTGGCACCGAAATCATTTGACCCATAAGCGGTCAATTGCACTTCACCAGCCAGGGTCGCAATCTCATATCGCACTACCGACTCTTGCTGCTCGAACGCAGACAGCCTGGTAAGCAAATCCGTTATCTCTTGCCATTGCAGCGGACGCTCTACCAGCCGCTGCATCTCTGCACCTGCGCCCTCGCCTTCAAGCGCGCCCCAGGGGTTCATGGAAAACAAACCACTGAATACCCAGGTCAGGGTAAACACGCCAAAGACCAAACCGGTGTAGTGATGTAATAACGCCATGCCGCGATAGGGTGAATGCCTGCCATCGCACAAGCGGCGAAACTGCCTTATACCGATATAAAGCCCAATGGCAGTGAGAAAGATGCCCAAAATCGTGAGCCAGATTACCGTTTGCGACCACACCGTTGTGTGCTGGCGTAATACGGTTGGGTACAACCAGTGTATGACTGCGCCCAGATAGCCCCATAACCGTTCGTTGCCTGTTGTTACCTGAACGATCTCGCCGCTGCGACTGGAAACATAAAGTTGGGTTTCCGCCGCATCGGAGACAGCGTATTTGTACAGCGGCCGGTGTGGATTATAGGAACTGTAAACAGTCCATTGGTCATTCTGGATCCTGTCAATCAGAGTGGCATCATGACCTGAATAGCGCCGTGCCACGAAACTGTCAGCGATCTGCTGCGCAGCTCTGCTGTCAACGTCGATGAGCTGTCGGCCTGTGCGCAGATTGTAATTAAGAGTGGCTTGGCCAATTGGATACACTCTGAGTACGGGCTCACCTGCTTGCATTTCGAGCACGGCACGCCGGAAGCCGGCTTCACTGAATACCGGCCTTGCCGGCAACTCGCAGCACTGTTCAAGACTGAGCGACTCAAGCAACGCACGACTTTCCAGTTCGTCCAGTTCCGGGTATTCCTGATACATCATGATGATGCCGGATACTGTCCAGATCAGCATGACAAGGCCCACCGCTATACCAAGATAACGATGAGCGAGGAAAAGCGTTGTTACCATGAGCAAAGGTTCCGCATTATTCGTGTCACTTAAATACTGGTTCTAAAACTGGCACTAAAACTCATAGGTATAGGATAAATGCGTTGTGCGCTGCATACCGAGATTTTCATAGAGATAGGAGCTGCCAGTCAGGTCCAACGTGCCCACATCGATCCGCGTCGCATACTCTTCATCCAATGCGTTCTCGAGCCGTAGCACAACCCGGTGCTGCTCGTTGCTGCCAAAATTATAGAAGCCGGCAAAATCGAGCACCGTGTAATCTCCACGTCGTGCACCTCGGCGACCATTGATGTCGCCCACATGATTGCCAGATAGTGACAAGCCAAAAGGCATGGAACTGTGACGATAATCCAGGCTGAACTTGGATTCACTCTGGGGAATACTGGTTAGCTGCGGACCAGTGCCATTCAATTGCGCATCAGTAATGGTATGGCTCAGACCAGCACTCCAGTTTTCGTTGATGGTCAGGCTGGTGATCAGCTCGAGCCCATCCATATTCACTTCGTCATTGGAGTTCACAAAGCTTTCACCAACCACGCCGCCAATGGTGATTGGGACATAGGAATCAATGTAGTTAGTGATATCGCGGCTAAACCAGGTCAACTCATAGGTCAGCGCTTGCCAGTTGCCACCGATCGCCAGATTAATATTCTCACTCTCCTCCGGCGTTAAATTGGGATTGCCAATCGCAAACCAGCCACCGTCGGGTACGCCATCATTATCAGCATCGTAGAACTCATTGAGGAACAGGGCTTCGGCATCAGGTAATCGGAAAGAAGTGCCCGCATTGCCCTGCATGTAGAAATTGTCGGTAAAATTGTGTTTGCCGGTGAGGTTCCATACTGTTGAATCATCCATGTTCGCAGCCTGATTGTTTCTCACTCCCAGTGCCAACATAGTATTGTCGAACAGATCTTCGCTGCTGCGGATTTGCGCGAAGGCGGCAGTGACGTCTTCCTCCAGATCACCAATGCGCCAAACATCATCGGTTCCGGAAAAGCTTTGGTAGTCGAGCCCAAGCACATACTCGAAGTTGCCACCGAAATTGAACTTCGCCATGGCATTGGCGCCAGAATCCTTATAGCCCCAATAGTCGCCGTCGTTGACTACCCTGACACCGCCATCGAGATTGCCGCTGGCATCCAGGGTGTTATAGATGCGGGTATAGACCGTGTCCCAGTTATGCTCATAGGCCTTGATGAAGAACTCGAGGTTGTCATTGACTCGCAAGTCGTACTTGACCGTCAGGATGTCTTCCTCGCGCGCATTGGTTGTGGTGTTATTCAAAAAAGGTCGAGAAAAATCCAGATCGGCATCGGTCGCCTGATACTGCAGTGACAAGCGTGAGTCGTTGCTAATATTCCAGGCATATTTCAGACCCAGCGTTTGCACTGCATAGCCACGGTCCAGATCCGTGGCGCTGGGCTGGATATCAGTGCCAGTCCATGGCGTATAGCCATCAGACTCATCCTTCGAGGCGAACAACACATACTGATGGTCGCCGCTGGCGCCACGCAGATAGCCATTCAGGTTATAACCATTATTACTGTTGATCGAGGTTCCGACGGCGCCGTCCGTCGCGCTGGCGAAGCTCTTGGTGACGATGTTGACGACGCCACCAACTGATTGGGTGCCGTAGAATATGCCTTGCCCTCCCTTCAATACCTCGATGCGCTCCACCATGTGTGCAGGCACTGTATCGAGGGGACTAGTGCCATTGTAGAGCCGGTTGGTGATGCGCACACCGTCAATCAACCACAAAATTTCGGTATTGCGTGAGCCTTGCAGAGAGGCATCAAAGTAATCGAATGGGCCGTTCTTGGGAGCGATATGCAGTCCGGGGACCAGCATCTGCAAGGTTTGGGTAATATCGACGAAGCCGCGTTCCTGAATCTCTTCGGCCGTAATTATCTCAACTCGATTACCGTATCGGCTCAGCTCGAAGGGGATTGTTTCTTCAAGTCGCTGCGAAGAGACGGTAATCTCCTCGACCTCAGCGGCGAAGACAGGCACAGCGACTACGCATGCCAGTAACACTGCCGGTGCGTTGCGGCTATTAGTACGAGTGATGATGAGGCTGTTTTTGCCAGTAATACTGCTTGTGGGCCAAATCATGCGTTATTGCTTCCAGTAGGCAAGATTATTATTTGCGCACAATTTTGCGACCCACTGTTATCTGCCTCCAGTTTTTAATGGAAAAATAACGTTTCATAACGTGGCAGCACGGCAATTCAGCAAGTTGGGCCGCCTCTCTCCGCGACGAGGTGAATACAGCCATAGCAATTGCCAGCTGAATTAGCCCAACAGCAACCAATCCCAATACCGTTTTAGGGCGTAAACTGTCTGAGGCAAAAGCCCATGAGTACGTGTGAGTGAATGTGAGCAAACGTGAGAGAGTATGTGAGTGAGTAAGAAAGTCGCCATCATTGGAGCCGGTATAGCTGGCATTGCCGCTGCCCGCGAACTGGAGGCGGTTGCCGACGTGCGCGTGTTTGAAAAATCGCGCGGCCTGGGCGGGCGTATCGCAACTCGCCGCGCTGAACCATTTGCTTTCGATCATGGTGCGCAGTTCTTTACTGCTCGCACGCGTCAATTTCAGTCATTGATCAACAAGTTTCCGGAATCTGTGGTGCAACCCTGGTCCGCCAAGGTCGTCACGTTAGAGGCTGATCGCAAGAGATTTAAGCGGGAATGGTATGAGGACCACTTTATTGGTCTGCCCGGGATGAATGGCTTGCTCAAAGCCATGGCCAGCAACTTGTCATTGCAGACCGGAACGCAAGTTGGCCAGATTGCAGCCAATGGTGATCAATGGCGTCTGCTCAATGAGCATCAGGAATCACTGGGGGATTTTGACTGGGTAATCAGTGCAGCGCCCGCTCCCCAGACTCTGGCACTATTACCTGAGGTGTTTACCGACCTGCCGCGCATTGCTGCGGCGCAGTACTCACCTTGCTATGCGCTTATGCTCGGTTTCGATCAGGCTCCTGCTTTGCACTTTGATGCGGCTTCAGTGAGAAACGAACCCGTCGCCTGGATCGCTGTGAATAACAACAAGCCCAGCCGACCCGAAGCTGCCAGCATTCTGATTCACAGCGATAACAACTGGGCAGAAGAAAATCTGGACACGGATCAAGACGAGATAATTGCCGGGCTCTTAGCCAGCTTTGAACAGGTAACCGGAATAGATGGTCGCAGCGCAAAATACTCGTCACTGCACCGCTGGCGCTATGCCCGGGTCGAGCAACATCTGGAAAGCGATTTTTTATTGGACAGCAAAAATAGCCTGGCTGCTTGTGGTGATTGGTGCCGTGGTAACCGGGTAGAGGATGCCTATCTCAGTGGCGATAACCTGGGTAAAAGCCTTGCCAGTTTGTTGGGCTGATCCAGCCTTATTCACAACCCAGTTTGGCCAGTAATGCCGAAGACTCACGCACTGTACGCCGCTCAGGGAAGAATTCGATGTCGGTAATATCTTCTATCTCGGCCAGAGTCGTCCTGCGGCTGCAGTAACTTTCTGACTGCGCCATATCCCGAGAGAACAGAAACGCCGCTACACCAGATTCGTCCGCGACCAGCTTGAAATAGGCAGCCGGACTCAAATCAGCACTGCTGGGCGTGGTGCCAAGCATACTGATTAAAAACAATGGACCGGCAATCACGTAAGCCTCCCCTGCTTCGGTAGCAACGACATTATTCAGCCGCTGCTCCAATTGCAGCCAGGGTCCGAGGCGCAGCGCCGCAGGCATTGGCACCATGTTGCTAAAATTATTCAGGTCAGACCAATAAGGTGTGTTAGCAAAACTGGTCATCGGTGCCAGCCGCGCCCTGTTATCAGGCTTGACTGTCTCGGTGCCACTGCCGGCATAGGGATTGGCATTACGCGCGATGTTTTGTGATAACTGCAATTCTTCTTCCCCGGACTGCATGACATCCTCTAACTGGGAATACTTGATCAGCCGATCAGCTTGCCAACTCCTGGGCAACAGCGAAGCCACACCGATTGCTTCACTGGTGAGTCGGTATGCAACCCAGTCCGGCAGCGCGGTTGTTGCATTGATACCAGCCGCGTAAAGATGATGGATTACCACATTGCTTTGCTTGGCAGTCACGCGCGAGTTGTAACTGGGGCACTCACCCTGACAATGGGTAACCGCTATTGATTGTGCCACGCTCGTTTGAGAAGACAGGACCGCAACAACACAGCCAAGAAGCGCTAATGCCTGTTCAACAGATGCCCACCTTATTCTAACGCTTCTCTTGCTGGTCATTTTCTTACCCTGACTGACTGACTGCATGCATTGATCAATGCTCATTGCTAGAGCTGCTAGTCTTACTAGTTTACCTAACTTTTACTGAATCCGGTCAATCCGGATTGCTGGCTATTGTTCCAGATCAAGGCCAGGCACAACTTTAGCCTGAACAGGCCCACCTCAGCTCTCTCAATGCCCCTGAATAGCTAACGTAACCGGCGCGCCTTGAACTGCCGGCCTTTCAATTTCTGCTCATTCAATACCAGCAGCGCCAATTTGGCGACACTTTGCTCGACCGCCACGTAGGCTGTTCTGTCGAACAATGTAATCTTGCCGATCTGCGCACCGGCTATGTCGCCATTAGCCGTCAGGGCGCCGAGCACATCCCCCGCCCTGACTTTCTCCTTTCTGCCACCATTGATACACAACGTCACCATGGGCGGATAGAGCTTGAAATTGGCCGGCACAACGAGACTGTCTGCAGTGATAATACTGATAGTCGAGCCCTGATATTCTTCAATTGCGCGCAGTTTGCGACGTTCAGTATCGGTAAACAAACTCACCGCAATACCCTTGCTACCCGCCCGCGCTGTGCGCCCGATCCTGTGAACATGAACTTCCGGATCACGGCTTAGCTCATAGTTGATAACAGCGGATAATTCATCAATGTCCAGCCCACGGGCCGCGACATCGGTAGCGATTAAAATCGAGCTGCTCTTACCGGCAAACTGGGTAAGCACCTGATCGCGTTGCGCCTGCTCCAGATCGCCATGCAAGGCTAATGCGTGCAAGTCTTGCTGCCGCAATGCATCAGCCAGTTCACGGCATTGCTGTTTGGTATTACAAAATACCACTGTTGATTCGGGCTGGTACTGGGCGATGACATTGAACAGCACTTGCTGGCGCTGGCTTCTCTCAATCTCAATAAATACCTGTTCGATATCTGGTGGACTGTGTTGCGCCTCTACCCGAATTTCTACCGGTTCGCGCTGGATATCGCGACTAATCGAACGAATGCCGTCAGGATAAGTCGCTGAGAACAACAAGGTCTGGCGTGTCACCGGCGTGCTGGAGATGATCTGGGTAATATCCTCAAAAAACCCCATGTCCAGCATGCGGTCGCCCTCATCAAGCACCAGTGTTTGCACACTGTTCAGCTGCAGGGTTTGCTTTTCGATATGCTTGAGAATGCGCCCAGGGGTGCCCACCACAATATGCGGATCACGCTGTAATGAGGCCAACTGCGGCCCCATCGGCTTGCCACCGCACAAAGTCACAACGCGCACATTGGGAATGGCGCTAGCCAGTTTGCGCACCTCGGTCGCCACCTGCTCGGCCAATTCCCGAGTAGGACATAGCACCAGTGCCTGCGTACAATAGCGCTGCGCATCGAGCTTGTTGAGCAAGCCGATGGCGAATGCCGCTGTCTTGCCACTGCCTGTCATCGCCTGAGCAATCAGATCCTGACCGGCGAGCAATGCCGGTAGCGCTTGCGCCTGAATCGGTGTCATCGCTGCATAGTTTTGCTGGGCGATGGTAGCGAGCAACTCGGGGCGCAGATCAAGCACTGTGAATGACTGGGAACTCATGGGTGAGGCCTGTAGTAAACGGGCGCGCATCATAGCAGATATTCGCCTGGTACCTGTATATGGCGTATCCAGCACCACTGCCAAACAAAAAGCTCAGGCCACCAAAGGACAACATGGCGCTCAAACCAACTATTTACAAGCTTGGCATCGCACTGAGTGATTTGGATCGCGAAGTTTTTGACTCCCTGAATCTGACCATTGCGCAACACCCATCCGAGACGCTCGAACGCATGATGGTGCGAGTATTGGCCTACTGCTTCAACGTTGCCGAAGGGCTACAATTCTGCAAAGGGCTCAGTGACACCGAAGAGCCCGCTTTGTGGCAACACAGTCTTGATGGCAGCCTGCAACTTTGGATCGATGTTGGCGAGCCTGCGGTAGAACGCGTCAAAAAAGCCAGCAGACTCGCGCCAAAGGTAAAGGTCTACAGTTTTAATCACAAGGCAAGCACCTGGTGGGATCTGAATCAGCATGAACTGAGCAGACTGTCCGCAGTGATCTATCAATTCCAATGGGAACAGATCAAGGCGCTGGCTGGCACTGTTGCTCGCACCATGGATATCTCGATTACCATCACTGACGCCTCAGCCTATATCGCGACAGAACAAGGCGAGTTTGAAGTGGCTTTGCAAACATGTTCGACTAGCGCTGACTAGCCAAGTTCCGACCAACCTCAGACCGAATTCTGATCAATCATTGATCATCCCCAATGAACCATTCATCAAAAGGACAACGACAAGCTAATGAGTGAAGACAACAACAGCACAGAAATTCCTGCCGGGTTCAGAATTGTCGAACTCTCCCGGGAGCCTGTCGAGCTTTACAAGATACTAAAGTTCGAGGCCATGGCTGCCAGTGGCGGCGAAGCCAAGGCCGCAGTCAGCGCCGGGCAAGTTCTCGTCAATGGAGAAGTCGAAACACAAAAGCGCAAGAAGATTGTTGCTGGGGATCGCGTCGAATTCGGTGCTGAAAAAATATTCCTGACTTTAGCTGGTTAACTTTTACCGGCTAACTTTTGCCTGCCATTTTTCGCCAGCCAACAATAGTCAAGCCACTTTCCGCCTGTAGACTATGCACTGTCGCAAGCAACGACAAGCAGACACTGGCCAACCATCACAGGCAATTCTTCCCCACACGCAAAACTGTCGTTTTCCTCTGACTTGCTATTTAATGTCTGTCAGACAATGACACCTTGCGAGTGAAAGCAAAATGGCTACCAGTATTACGGAATTGACCGACAAGATCGCCAAACTGGAGAAGCAACTCCACGATGAGCTGGATAAACAACAAGAAAGGTTCAGCTATCGCTTTGAAGGCACCAGAATTCGCTTCGAACAAGAGGTCGAAGAAGCACACCGAAAATTAAAGAAAGCAATCCTGCCCTGGCTGGCCTCTTCAAGAATCCGTAATATTCTGTCTTCGCCATTCATTTACGGAATGATTATTCCCATAGCTTTTTTTGATTTCACCATTACTGTCTATCAACACATTTGTTTTCGTCTCTATGGCATCCGCCGTGTTGAACGCTCTGCCTTCATCGTGTTGGACCGACATCAGTTAGCTTATTTGAACGGCATTGAAAAGTTTAACTGCTTGTATTGTGGCTATGGTAACGGTGTCATTGCCTATACGCGCGAGGTCATCGCGCGTACCGAGCAGTATTGGTGCCCGATCAAACATGCCCGTAAAGTACAGGGGGCCCACAAGCACTATCACAAATTCACGGATTACGGTGATGCGGAGAATTACCGGCAACAGCTAATCGAACTACGCGATGACTTGCGAGAATAGCCTCCTTAATTGCAGGTTTCAGTCGAATCACAACGACTCTCGGCAGCATCCTGTCCTCCCGCCAATTGACTCAGAAGGCAGTTGTGACACACTGCACTTAACCAATCGAAAAACAAAATCAACGAGAGGTAAGGCCATGAAATACAACAAGATTAGTCTAGTAGCCTTTTCTGTAACACTTTTACTGGGCAATAGCGCCCTTAGCCAGACCGGCAATATCATTACCGGCGAAGGCTTACCTAATCCCAATCCCGAAATACACAACGAATGGGGCACCCTGCCAGACGGGCGCGAATGGGGTTCCACCGCGGGTATCGATATTGATCCTACCGACGGCCATGTCGTTGGCTACGAACGTTGTGCGTCCGGTTCGGCGGGCGGCCCCGGCGTCAATTGCGACAGCAATCCGGTCGACCCCATATTTAAATTTGATCGCCATACCGGCGAGATCCTCGCCAACTTCGGTGCGGGCGTGATGGTGACGCCCCACGGCATCCATGTCGATGTTGAAGGCAATGTCTGGGTCGCTGACTTCGCGGGCAATGACGAAGGCACCAAGGGTCATCAAGTGCACAAATTCAGCCCTGATGGTGAGTTATTGATGAGTCTGGGCACCGCAGGACAACCGGGCAATGACCGCAACCATTTCAATCAACCCAATGACGTCATCGTCGGCCCGGACGGCAGTATCTATGTCGCCGACGGCCACAGCGGGCAAGGCATGCTGACAGAAGAAGCCATCGAGCAGGGCCGCCGTGACGGGCAAACCGGGCGTATCGTGAAGTTTGCGGCTGATGGCACCTATCTCACGGAATGGGGTCGTCTCGGGACTGCGCACGGCGAGTTTCGTACCCCCCATGCGCTGGAATTCGATTCACAGGGCCGGCTTTGGGTCGCGGATCGCGGCAATCACCGTCTCGAGATCTTTGATCAGGATGGCAATTATCTGGAATCGCGCTATACCTACGGCCGAATCAGTGGTTTGTTCATCACCGACGATGACATGGTCTACGCCATCGATTCAGAGTCAGGCCCAACACGCCATGAACCCTGGTACTGCGGCGTGCGCATTGGTCCTTTGAATGAAGACCGTATCGTGGCGTTCATCCCGGGTTATCAAACCGAGAGTCGTGGCTATCAAGGCACTGCCGGCGAAGGTGTCGCTGTGGATGAAGATGGCAATGTGTTTGCTGCTGAAGGGCCAGCTTCTCTGCCATTGGCCGGGGGAGCCTTCACGAAATACACTGCGCAATAAGCTGGACAAATAACAAGACCAAGGGATCTGAGCATGCTTTGTCAGGTCCTTTGACTTGTCGTTTGACTAACTTGGGCTGTGACCAGAAAATGCGCTGCCCGAGACTGCCTACATTATCGCAAGTGACTTGGTAGCACTTTGAATTTCCTCTGATAGTCAATCACATGGCTAACAAAACAAGCTCATTCAGACTCAGCTATTCACGCCTGCCAGTAACGCCAAAGATTACAATCTGACACTAACAATGCAGGACACAGGCACCAAAATCCACTAGGATCAGATCAGACTAGAAATCTTCCGTGCCGCGCGAAGGTTTAGAACAATAACAACCCGTCAGTTTGCTTGGCAATCGCGTTAGGGATTCTTCAAATAGCGATTGTCGGACTGATGTCTCAGGAGAGCACCATTGAAGACTATTAGTACACTTTTTACCCGCGCCTGCTGTTTTACCCTCGCTTTTACATTTGGCGCCAACGCCCTGGCTCAAGATCCGGGTCCCATTGGTCCAAGCCCCTATGACTTCACGTCTGAAACCTGGCTACCACCCTATGCTGGTGAAGGTTTTACCTGGGGCGGCAATTCCGGTGTTTTCGTACAGAATGAAGATCGCATCTTCTTCTTGCAGCGCGGCGAGACCGAACTACCCAACCCCGTACCGGATGACTACACGCGTTTTCCTGGCTCCATGGGCTGGAACGTCCTGCAAGGTCGCGGCCGCGTTTGGAACAACTGCATTTACATTGTAAACAGTGCCGGAGAAGTACTGGAAGTATGGGACCAGTGGGACTATTTGTTCACAGGCACTGACGGGCCGGGCCCACACCGTATCAAGATCAGCCCCTATGATCCGGAAAACCGGGTTTGGGTTATCGATGAAACCGGTCATATTATTTATGTGTTCTCGAACGATGGCGAAGAGCTGTTAATGACGCTCGGCGAGAAGAACGTGCCTGGCGATGATGAAACTCACTACAACCAGCCACAAGACATCGTTTTCCTGCCCGACGGCAAATTCCTGATTGCCGATGGCCTGGGCAACAAGCGTATTGTTGTGCGCAATGCCGATGGTTCCTATCATTCAGAATTTGGTGAGGCAGGAGAAGCTGACGACCAATTCAGCAGCGTCCATATTCTCGCTTTGGGGCCCGATCAAAAACTCTATGTCGTTGACCGCGACGCAGCCAACGTTAAAGTGTTTCAACAAGTTGCTGCACAGAATGCTGCAAATTATCCGAGCTTTGAACATGTGGATACCTGGGGTGGGCTAGACATTCCCCTGTCTATCATCGTCGGCGAAGACAGCGCCTGGGTGACGGATCTGCGCCCGCCCAAGCTGATCAAATTCGACTTCGATGGCAATCGAGAATACACCTGGAACCTGCCAGTCGAAGGGCCCCATATGTGGATTGAGATGCATTCATTATCAGTCGATAGTGATGGCAACCTCTATGCCACAGATAATCAGGCTGGACGCCCGCAGAAGCTGGTACCAAAAGCGGATGCAGATCCTGCTTTGATCATTCAACCGCAATATGTTCCATAATAGTCAGACCTGCATTTCTGAGCTGGAATAAAAGATCCAATTCAACACCTGCTAAACCGGAGACAATAATATGAACAAAGGCAAGATCGCAGGAATAGCCGCCGCCTCGGTAGTCGTTATCGCCATTCTCGGCTGGGCATTCACAGCGCCCTATCTGAGCAACGAAGGCTTGGGACGTTTGCCAGGCATCCATATCGGCGGCACAGAGACTGCACCACTGGATGACTTTTCCCAGCTCAATGGTGTCATTCAAGGCCCGCTCATGATGAAACAGGCGGGCTTTCCACCGTTCGTCAGTTATTTGTCCTGGGTCGGCATGCCAGATGGTGTGATCACGGCAACCCGCCCTGACAATGGCCGCTGGGCCCGACGAGTCCGTGAAAGCAATGGTGATGGCTGGTTACGCATTGGCGATGCTACTTACACAATGCGAGCTACCGAAATCGTGGACGATGAGCAGCGCCTTGCCATGATGGAGTTGTGGGCCGCCAAGGCTGGCCGCACATTGGACGAGCCGCTTTACGAGGGTTCTGAACCATTACGTGATTGGAAAGTCTTTTTCTGGACGCCGCGCTCATAGCTTCAGTTAAACAATAAAAACCGGGGAACTGACTCATAGTCAACTCAGGTAATCTGCAAGAATCGCAAGCAACTGATGCGCCTGCAATTACCTGAGTCCCTTCCTCGTATCGATCTTCCCTTCGCTACACTTATTTACCCATTCCTCTACAGTTCCCGGCCTTTCCTTGCGTGAGTAATCTCCGGCAATTATTCCCGGCCCTGCAAGCGAACTGTAAACCAGCCTCGTAGAATCCTGTTCCCCGAGACATACAGACAGTTTAATGTTCAGCCAACTGCCTTGCTATTGGTAAAACGCAGACGCAGGGCATTGGTAACCACCGAGAATGAACTGAGACTCATCGCCAGTGCGGCAATCATGGGGGATAACAGGATCCCGAAAAGTGGGAACAACACACCCGCAGCTACAGGAACGCCGATGCTGTTATACAGCATGGCAAACAGCAGATTCTGACGCATATTGGATACTGTTTGTTCAGAGATGATGCGCGCCTGAGCGATGCCTCGCAGATCTCCTTTAACGAGAGTAATTTGCGCACTGCTCATCGCCACATCCGTGCCTGTGCCCATTGCGATACCGATATCCGCTTTGGCAAGTGCCGGCGCATCATTAATACCATCACCCGCCATTGCCACCTTCGCATTCTGTTTCTGCAACGTCTCAATCAATTCCATTTTCGCTTTCGGCGTGACTTCGCTATGGACTTCATCAATACCCAGCTCTCTGGCTACGGCGCGGGCTGTCAATTCACCATCGCCAGTTGCCATAACGATCTTCAAGCCACGATTGTGTAACTCGCTGACTGCTTCTTTGCTGGTTTTTTTAATGGGATCTGCCACGGCAAGTATTCCTGCAATGCTATTGTTCACTGCCAGAAAGATGACGCTTGCCCCATCGCTGCGCATTTCATCAGCATCATCAGTGACCAATGCTGTGTCGACATCGGCCTGTTTCATAAAGGCGGTGTTGCCAAGCAACAGGTTCTTGCCTTTGACAGACCCCGAGACACCAATTCCGCTTTCGGAATCGAAATCGTCGACAATCTCCAACTCAATAGCTTTGTCCTTCGCGGCGCTGACGATCGCGCGCGCCAGCGGATGCTCACTACCCTGATCCAATGAAGCTGCCAGACGCAGTACATCTTCTTCGCTGAAGTCGCCGTAGGCGCGACTGGCATGAAAGGTCGGCTTGCCTTCGGTCAAGGTGCCTGTCTTGTCGACTACCACGGTATCTATTTGTTTCATTGCCTCTATCGCCGCAGCATCTTTAAAAAGAATCCCCTGCTTGGCGGCCTTGCCGGTTGCCACCATTATCGACATAGGCGTCGCCAGTCCCAACGCACATGGGCAGGCAATAATAAGCACGGCAACGGCGTTGATTAGCCCGTATACCCAAGCGGGATCCGGGCCGACCAAGCCCCAAACGAAAAAGGTAATTACAGCAATGGCCACTACCGTGACAACAAAATAACCGGCCACCACGTCGGCCAATTTTTGCATCGGCGCACGGGAACGTTGTGCTTGTGCCACCATCTGGACTATCTGCGACAAAGTAGTATCCGAGCCAACCAACTCAGAGCGGATCACAAGACTGCCGTTGGTGTTCAGAGTTGCCGCAATCACTTTGTCATCTTTTAGTTTGCTCACGGGCACCGGCTCGCCGGTCAGCATGGATTCATCAACGGCGCTACTACCCTCTTCGACAATACCATCTACCGGAATTTTTTCTCCGGGAGTGACGCGCAGACGGTCGCCTACCTGAATATCCTCTATCGCAACCTCTTCCTCGTTACCGTTCTTATCGAGACGTCGTGCGGTTTTTGGCGCCAGATTGAGTAACTCCTTGATGGCCGCCGATGTCTGTTCCCGGGCACGAAGCTCCATCAATTGACCGAGCAAGGTCAAAGAAATAATGACTGCCGAGGCTTCAAAATACACCGCCACCCGACCGTCAACGACGAATGATTCGGGAAAGACCTGCGGCGCTATCGTGGCGACGACCGAATACAGATACGATAAAGATGTACCCAGACCAATCAGCGTCCACATATTGGGACTACGGTTAATTACCGATTGCACGCCACGCACGAAGAATGGCAAACCTGCCCAGGCAACAACCGGGGTCGCCAGAACTAACTCTACCCAACTTTGCCAGCCCGCCGGCAACCAACCACGACCATGGCCAAACATCGCCAGCACAAAAACAATTCCAGTACATGGCAAGGTCCACCAGAAACGGCGACGAAAATCAGTGAGCTCAGGATTTTCTTCATCATCGAGCGAGGGCGCTTCAGACTCCAGCGCCATGCCGCATTTCGGACAGGAACCCGGCCCGCGCTGACGTATTTCCGGATGCATGGGGCAGATGTGCCAGGCACGCGGATCAGTGTCTTCCTGCGCGGCCATCCCCCCTAAATAATGCTGCGGGTCGGCCGCAAATTTTTTCTGACAACCGGCACTGCAAAAATAATAGTCCGCATTGTCGACTTCATGGTGATGCGAAGATTCAGTAGTAACGGACATCCCGCATACCGGGTCTTTCAAGTCACCCGCATCATTGGCTTGAGAACTGTGATTTTGATTGGCATGGTCTGTAGTCATGATTCCTCCTGAATCAATCGCTGTTACACGGACAATACTGGCAATTGACAAACTCTAAGCTTTGATCTAACTCTAAGGTCAATACCTTCACCTGCTCCACACAACAGCTTGCAGACCACAGGCCATCATGTCCTTAGAACCAGAAACGCAGACCGGCCACCCAATGAGTTTCCGTTTTGCGTGTCCCTGGCAGCATAAAATCCAGCGTTTTGCCGAACCGGCTTACCCGCTCCACTCCTAAATAAGGCGCAAACTGCCTGTCAAACTCATAACGCAAACGTGCCCCTGCCTTGATTGTTGACAAGCCTGAGCCACGCCCCAGCTCCGCATCATTCTTGGCAAAGGCGGCGATGTCCAGGCGTGGCTGCAACACAAGTCGCTGACCTAGCAGCATTTCATACTCCATCTCCAGGTCGAAGGCCGCCTGACCGTTGTCACCAATATGCAAACTGCTGTCGACCTCTATCCAGTAGGGAGCCAGCCCCTTAATACCAATGGTTGCCCAATCACGGTCCGTGTTTTCGCCAAAAGAGTGATGCATTCCCAATCGTAAGTTCCAGAATGGTGATATCGCACGTGAATACAAAATATCCAGTTCGCCTTCTTCAACATCGTCTTCCACAGTCTCAACTTGCAGTTGCACGATCCACTGCCGATAGCTGTTGCCGAACCAGGCAAATCCCTCCAGCTCAATTCCTTGTGTGACATCGTGATCAACAAATTCGAACCGGTCCATCCACAGCCCCGCAAAGGTTTGTTCATCGGCCAATTGCATTTGCGTTTGTGAGGCGAGCGCATAAGGTCCCGACGATCTCTCATAGCCATTGGCATAAGCATGGGGATCGCGTAAGCCGGGTTCGGAGGCGTCGCTCATGTCGACGTGCCGCTCATGTGTCATCGGCATTGCCATGGGAGTGTCAGCAGTTTCGGCAGGCTGATGGCCGTGCCCATGGTCCTGTGCCAATACGGCGGGCGAAAGGCTCAACAAGACTGCCGCAGTGGCTAGCCAATATGTCGTTGTATGGTTCATGCCACCACCACTTCACGGAACATGCCCGCATCCATGTGTAGTAACAGGTGGCAGTGCCATGCCCAACGGCCAAGAGCGTCGGCTGTCACACTAAACGTTACACGCTGAGCTGGCTGAACTGGCAAGGTATGGCGACGCACCAGAAATTGACCATGCTCATCCTCCAGATCGCTCCACATACCATGCAGATGCATGGGGTGGGTCATCATCGTGTCATTATGCAAGTGCACTCGCACACGCTCACCATGCCGGAAGTGAATAGGCGATGACTTGCCGTATTCGAGCCCATCGATTGACCAACTATAGCGCTCCATGTTGCCAGTCATATGTAATTCGATTTCACGCTCCGGCTCACTCACATTTTCCGGCTTGTTTAGGGAGCGTAAGTCGGACAGAGTCAACACCCGATGCTGGGCCTCGCGCAGTCCAACACCCGGGTCATCCAGATTGGTACGGGGAAAATCGACTCGCATATCTGTACTGGCACCAAACTCCGTGGTGGCATGTCTGGCTCTCACTCCAGACATTGTGGACATATCCATACCACTGTGGGAATCATGCGACATAGCGTGATTGTCATCCCCACCTGCTTCAGCCCCAACTTCATGAGGCATACTGCCCATCATGTCGGTCATAGCAAGCCACTGGGCTTCCCGGCGCGCAGGCAGCGCTGCGGTCATCCCCGGTTGCGTGGCCAGAGTTCCTCTGGCAAACCCAGTCCGTTCCATGGTTTCGGCAAAGACTGTATAGGCCTCTTGCTGTGGCTCGACAATCACATCCAGAGTTTCCCCCGGCCCGCAACGAAACTCATCAATAGTGACGGGTTGCACATTCAAGCCATCGACTTGTACAACGGTCATTGGCAGCCCGGGAATGCGCACATCGAAGAATGTATTGCCGGCCGCATTGACCACACGCAGGCGAACACGCTGGCCTGATTCAAACAACAGGGTATCGTTCTCGCCCGGCGTGAGTCCGTTCATCAGATAAGTGAGCGTTTCCGAAGACAGATCGGCCAGATCCGTAGGCTTCATGCGCATTACATTGAACATGTCGCGTTTGCTAAATGCGCCACCGAGGCCAAGCTCTGAGATGTCTTGCATCAGGGCCGGCAGAGTTGGTTGATTGAAATTATAAAGGTGGCCCATCGTTTTGAGTTTTTGAAACACATACATAGGGTCTTCATCAGTCCATTCAGACAACATGATCAAATGATCCCGGTCGGCCTGAATATTGTCCTGTATGGCAGGTTCAATCACTATCGCACCATACATTCCGGTCATTTCCTGAAACGCGGAATGGGAGTGATACCAGTAGGTACCGCTTTGCTGCACAGTGAAGCGATATTGAAAAGTCTCGCCTGGTGCAATACCGGGAAAACTGATCCCCGGCACACCATCCATCTGGAACGGCAATATCATGCCGTGCCAGTGCAGTGAAGTAGGCTGCTGCAAACGGTTGGTCACATTGATAGTGACCTCGTCTCCTTCCCGCCAGCGCAAGGTCGGCCCGGGAATCGAACCATTGATTGTTGTCGCCCTGCGAGGCACCCCAGTGAAGTTCACCGTACGCTGCTCAATGAGCAGATCGAATGTTTTGCCAGACAGCGTATTGGGCCGATTGCTGGCATCCGCAAAATCATTGCCTAATACGCGGCTACTGGCTGACATGCCGGCAGTCAGCACTCCACTGCCAAGCAGGCCCTGTACAAACCGCCGCCGTGACAATTCTTTGTGCACAGCTCGTTGTGCGAACACATTTTTTCGGGAAGGAAACTTGCCCTTCATAAACAACTCCTGAAAATTCAGTTACGCAGCGAATACGCAAACAGAAATCATGATTAAGGATTACCAATGAAGAGGATCTCTAGCGAAGCAAGGCGCAGACCCCAGTCAACATGACCGGGGGCTACTCAACAAAGAGTCAGTCAATTACTGCAGCTGGGTTGGAGCGTGTTACTCGCTGATCCGTCAGGAGTGTATAGGTGGTCTGAACAACAAAGTGGCTCGTGTCGACAAGTCGGCTGAGGCAGCGCGGGAAAACTTGCGGTCGAGCGCAAAAGGATGGGCGGAGGTTGTCACAATAGCAGTGCTGGAACAGTGATTACTGCAATTCATGCAGTACTCATCGCAGTCATCTGCATCGTGCTCATGCATGTGGGCACTGGATTGAAGTTCTTCGGGTTCTTCATGCATTTGTTTGTGCAGTTCTTGATGCATTTCGTTGTGCATTTCGTTGTGCATTTCGTTGTGCATTTCGTTGTGCATCTCGTCATGCATTTCTCCATGCGATTGCTCATGTCCATGCACCTGTTCATGGACTTCGTCATGACCGGCGCCATGGCCCGCATGATCGTGATTTCCATGGCCCGTCGACGCCGCTGCGCCAGCGTCAAGCGTTTCAGCACCAGCGGCAGCCGGCATGGAGGCTTGAGCCCACACATTCAGTGGCGCCAGCAAGAAAAGCACGAGTATTGTGACTAGCCTGCGATCATTCATTGCATCAGGTGACGAATAGTCCGGGTTTTGTTGTGTACTGCAGTAAACCGCTTTGAGTAGCTTCAAGGTCAAGCACAGTATCTGCTGACCCGCGTTAAGAGACTGACTCCGACAATTTACCGCATTGCACGTGCCGGGTAAATGAAAAACATTGTAACAACCTGGCGGGTATTGCATCTGAATAATCTGATTTAGATCAATAAGCGCATAATCCACCGATCTACACTCCGAATCGTGAATGTGCATAACTGCCGCTGCGACGGCGAACTGAATAGGCTGGAAAGCCTTTTCCATTTGGGACTAACGGGCCAATTGGGACTAACGGAGAGAATCATGAAAAAAACAAATTTATTGGGGCTGTTTTCAGCGCTGGCGTTGGCACCAACGCTTGGCAATGCTGCCGATCCTGCAGCGGAACACCCGACTTACGCAAAAGAAGTGTCACGAATCATTCAGGACAACTGCCAGATTTGCCACCAACCGGGACAAATAGGACCTATGTCTTTCACCAGTTACGAAGAAGTGCGCCCCTGGGCACCGCTCATCCGCATGAAGGTAGCGGACGGTGAAATGCCTCCTTACCAATACGATTCTGATGTCGGCGTTCAAGAGCTGAAAGGCGACTGGCGCATGTCGCAGGAAGACATCGACACCATCGTCGCTTGGGTAGACGCCGGTTCCCCACTGGGTAATCCGGAAGAACTACCGGCGCAAAAAGAATTTCCAGCCATCGGCCAGTGGCGTCTGGCCGGTGATCTGGGCCAACCCGATCACATTATCCAGTCAGCCAAGTGGGATGTGCCCGCCAACGGACAGGATCTGTGGTGGGAGCCTGAAGTAGATTCCGGTATCGATGAAAGCCGCTGCATCAAGGCAGTAGAGACTCTGCCATCAAAAGCGGCACACGGTTCCACTCACCACGCCAATTCACACTTTATTGTCCAGAATGAAGAAGGCGAATGGGTCAACGGTAGCCGCTTGTCCGAGTATGCCTACGGCAAGCTTGGTGAAATGGTACCGGAAGGGGCATGTCGCACAGTACCTGCCAACTCAAAAGTAGGCTGGAGCATCCACTACTACCCAGACGGCAAGGCCGTTGAAGACGATCAGGTTTCCGTCGGCATCTGGTACTACGACGAAGAAGACGAATTTGACGAAGAATCAGCTTACCCACAGGATCTGCGCTCTTACTTCCTGAGCAGCGGTGGTGACTACCTGATCCCACCCCATGGCAAGCTGATGACACAGGGCATGCATTCATTTGATCACCCGGTGCGCCTCGATAGCTGGCAGCCACACTTGCACTTGCGCGGTGTCGCCATGTCCATGGAAGTGTTCGATCCCAAAACCGGTCGTCGCGAAACTCTGAGTCAGGCGTCCAACTGGAATGCTGGCTGGAACCACAGCCACACCTATGAAGACGGTCATCAGCCGCTAATCCCAGCTGGTGCCACAATTATCCTGACCGCCTGGTACGACAATACTGCAGACAACCCACGCAACCCCGATCCGGATCAATGGGTCGGTGCCGGTCAGCGTACAACAGATGAAATGTCCCACGCCTGGATCGCTGTGACACATCTTGATGATGAAGGTTACGAGCAAATGTTGGCAGAGCGTGAAGCACGCGAACAACGAACAGTCGCTACAGCAGGAGATAGCCATGACTAATTTCAAACGATTTACTACCGGAGCAACTACAGCACTGCTGATGGGTATGATCGCAGCTCCTCTCTATGCTCAACTACCCTCTCACTTGCGCGACTACCCATTGGCAGGACGCAAAGCGAGCGGTGACGTGGTCGGCCCTATGTTCAATGGCTGGATCAAGAACGACGACGATTCAGTCACCATGATTTTTGGTTTTGTGAACAAGAACCGCGAAGAAATCGTTGATGTGCCGCTAGGCCCCAACAACTTCATTGAGCCTGCGCAGTTCGATGGCGCGCAGCCTACTCACTTCCCGGTTTATGACCGCGGCGGCTTTGTTGGCTTACAGGAACGCGGCGCCTTTGCCGTGACTGTTCCTGCCGAGATGGCTGACACAGAAGTGGTCTGGACTATCAAGCATGCTGGTCACAGCTACTCTGTTCCTGGGCGCGCTACCTCGACGGCTTATGAGATGAGTGCTGGATCGCAAGCGCTTGGTAGCCTGAACCCGGCCATTCGCTTTAATCTTAATGGTGCTGAATCCAACGACCGCGAAGGCATCTATGCAGCTGCAGTAAACGCGTCGGTTGGTAAGCCTGTGAACCTGACTGCTTACGCTCAGGATCGCGGTGAGCGCGAAGAATACAACTTGGACACCGATGTGTTTCCCTTAGGCACCGAGTGGATACTGCATCAGGGCCCGGCGCAGGTGGATTTCGAACCTGAGAAAATCACCGGCAGTGAGCGCGGCACAGGTGGCGAAGGCAGTTTGGACAACGGCTGGAATGTTGTCTCTACCCAGGCAACTTTCTGGGAACCCGGTGAATACGTTGTCCGTCTCAGAGTGGACAACTTCGAAGCCCCTGACAGTCAGTTCGACAATCACTGCTGCTGGTCCAATGCCTATGTTCCTGTGTCAGTAACTCCCTGATCAGAATTCTCCTTTAATTCTTAACCAGCACTCAACCAACGAACAATTTGAGTGAGTGAACGCCCCGGTCCGGTTAGCCGCTCCGGGGCGTTTTTAGGTGAATTACACATTGAACTACAGAGCATAAGTGACTACATCGCTAGTGAAGTAGTTTTGCCACTTGAGAAACCTGATAAAAAGGGAGAATGTAGAATAGATTCTATTTATTGAGAATGACGAGATGATATGGGAGGGTAGCGAACGATCGTCACTAATTCCAGGCTATCTGTATTGGGCTTTGAGTTTCTACTTATTGTGGTGCCTCAGCAACCTCCTCAGTAACCCAAGTGTTATAACGCTCCAGCATACAATCGGCAATTTTTACGATATCGCCGCCATTGGCGACCGCACAATTTTGAAAATCGCGACTGGATAATTCCCGATTATAGAGCTGTGCCAGCTCATAGTTGCAGGCGTGCAGACTGATGTAGCCCGAATCCTGCCAACGAGTACTGCACCAGTTGTTGATCAGTGCCCCGGCCATGGAAAGCGCGTAGTCTTGCGCTTCCGGTTCCTGCGCCAAACCAGAAAGACTCAATTGACTCAATACAACAACCGCCATCAGTTGCTTTGCTAGTCCGGTTGATTGCTTGTGCATTGCTACCTTTGCCGCCTCTGTCACCATTGCCATCCTTTTTCGACTGTCACCAAACTGAATCAACTGACATTTGATTTATTGCTTCAAGACAGATCCCGTTACCCGGAAGTTGCTTGAAAATACTTTTAGTCAGCAATAAAAAAACGGACTCACTCAATTGAATGAATCCGTTTTTCGTTGTTTACCAAGCGATTCTGCGAATGCTTAGTCGCGATACTCACTGGTAGGCGTCAACTGCGAACCAGACAAATCGTCTGGCACTGAAGTTTCACGCACCACGCGGTGAGTCAGCGTACCGATACCTTCGATCGTAGCGCTAATCATCTCGCCATCAATCAGGAAACCGGAACCTGTAGCTCGCTCAACACGACCAGCACCGGTACCACCTGAGGTACCACTTTGCATTACATCACCGGGATAGATGGTAATCAGTGACGAGGCGTATTCGATCAGCTCAGGGATATTGTGAATCATATCGCCAGCGCGCGCTTCCTGAACCGTTACACCGTCAACAACAGTGATCTGGTGCAGACGCTCCATTGGATCGCCGTAGAATTCCTTGGGCACAATCCAGGGACCATGTGGTGCGAAAGTATCGTGGCCTTTACCAACAAACCAGTCAGAGCGCACACCGTAGCCACCTGGTGGACGGCCACCGCGGTCGGAGATATCCATGGCTACCATGTAACCGAAGACATGATCATAGGCACGGTCGGCTGAGACGTACTTGCCGGAACGACCAAACACGATCGCCATCTCGACTTCGTATTCAATCTCGTCACGGCCGTAAGGCATGATGACGTCTTCGCCGTCACCGATCACAGCACCGCGAGTCGGCTTCAGGAACAGGTAAGGAACACCGCGATTCTGCTGACGCTCCGCTGTGCGGCGGGCCAGTTCATCATCGTTACAACCTTCACACGCATGCGTGTAGAAGTTGACGGCGGCATTCATGATTTTGCTGGGGTATTGAATCGGCGCACGGATATCGACGTCTTCAACGGCATGAATATAGTCAGGCATGCTGCCACTGAGTTGCCCATCTTCAACGAGCCAGTTGACCAGCTCGTAGACCCGATACTTCAGGCCATATTCGTATTGCTCAATAAAACCGAGCATATTGTCCGGAATAGCAACCGGCGTGTATTGCGGTTCCAGTTCGAGGGCTTTATTGGCAGCGGCAACGTCGACGATCAACGAATCATCACGCATCACCAGGCCAACAAACTGCTCGTAATCAACCGCGAAGGTACCAACCTTATACGGCTCTACCGACTCGATATCGACCTGAGCGACACTGGCAGACGTCGTAAAGATCGCTGCGGCGGTCACCATGGCCAATGAATAGAGGGACTTTCTTATCATTTTTCTCTCCCGTGCGAGGCACTAAACAAAATTGCGAAGATTTGAAAAAGCTAAATTCATAATCTCATCGAAATTAGACGGGTAGAAGGTAGCTCCATGGCTCGCACTTGTCCAGCGCCGCGAGGGTGAACTTCAAGCATGACGCGGTGATACGGTGGTTTCGGGAAAGCCTCGGGGCTCTGACCTGAGGCGCAAACCCAAGCGGCTTGGCCTGCAAATCACTCTGGAATTACCAACAGCAAGCCATACCAAATCCTGCCAATATCTGTAAATCTGCACTATCTCCGCTGTCAGCCCTGGAAAACTGACTGTGTCACTCCATGTGGCCCGTCTACAACCCGGAAATCCCGCGAGATTCCGTCAATATCAGCAATGTCAGGGGTTGATGATGCCGATGTTGCCTTGTATCTGAATAGTCGTCCCCAATGGTTCAGACAACGCCTGCAGCCGCGTGAGGATCTGTTGCGCTACATCCGGCGGCGCAATGCGCGGAATCCCGCGGCGCGCCAGTTTCTCCTCGTAGTAACCGGCTTCAATAGGATAAATGCGCACTTCGGACAGCTCACCACCACTGAATTCATTGATAGCCACAATGGACTGAAACTTTACCGGGAACTCGGCGCCAGCCGGGCCAATGCTGCGCTGCGGGTCACCGCGCCCGGCCAGACCGATGGTGTCCATTTGGCGAATGAATTCGCCCAGCCCATAAAAGATCGGGCGCCCATTGTAGATTTCGATACCGCGCAGGGCGTGTACACCAGTGCCCTGGAACACATCAGCGCCGTTATCGATGGTCGCCTTGGCGAACACGGGCAAATAGTCGGCAATACTGGGGTTGGTGTCCAGATGTTCCGCCTCCGGAATGCCTTCGCCACGATAGCCGCCCTTGGCATCCAGAAAATGATGCGCATGGATTGCCACGGTGATCAGATCGGACTTGATCTTGCCTTCACGCACAGAAGCCAGCACATCCTCTAGGTCATTCTGATTCATCTCATAGTGATAGTAGGGTTCTGTGACACCTGCAGGTGCCTTACGAAATTGCTGGCGGAGAAATTCGACCTGGGTATCGGTATTGATACCGCGGGCGTAATGGAAAGTACCGTTGGGAAAATCATTGCGAATCTGGCGCAAGCCTTCCCATGATGATTCAGGCACCATGAAGTAGCGAGTAACACGCAGCGGGCTCAGACCGCCGATGCCGGGCCACTCTCCCCGGGCCTGTTCGGCGCGCGGATCATGATCAGAAGTCGACACCATACCCACGCGCCCGCGTGGACTGGAATAAAATCGCGCTGCGCGGGCAGCCCAGTAAGTATCACCCAGTCCAGCATATTGCAGACCAACCGCATCCAGATGACGCGAGGTTTCCGCCAGGCCTTCTCTGCCGAAATCGTTGGCGTGGTTGTTGGCCCGAGCGACTATATCAAAACCCATATCCACCAACCATTGAGCGGCCTCTGGTTCGCCACCGAAGCTACCACCACGACTGCCCGAAAAGGTTCGCCCATCAATGATATTACCTTCCAGATTACCTGTCGCCACATCGGCCGACCGAATCAGTTCAACCACTTCACGAAAGCCTGGGTCCGAGAGCATATGGTCGAGTGAATTGGCAATAATAATGTCGCCTACGACGGCAATGGTGAAACCGTCATCGACCGACGTGGCCAGTTCCGGGTCGGGCGCTTGCGCATGTGCCAGATTGGCAATGCAGTGAGTTGTGAGTAGCAGGAGTAACGCGCGGAGTTGCTGGGCCATCTCTACTGATCCTTCTTATTGTTATTTGCCGGGTATTCAGTGGGGGAAGATAATCCCCTATATTTTGTCAGCTAGCAAATCGACGGCAGGGGTGGGCAATTACAGGAGGCAAAAAACAGGAGGTATTGAACAGAGGATATAAGAAAGGCGAGGAGAGTAATATTCGCTCCCTCCGCCCCTTTGTTCAATTGTCTAAAATCAGTCTTCTTTGTTGCAGCGCGGATCGCTGTTCTGAATATTGGCGATGGTCTCACGCGTTAAAGGCAGCGGTGCGCAGCCATGATCAGTACCACAGATCAGATCCCATTCCGGACGCGCCTGTACATGACAACCAAAGCAATTGCCGCCGAACTGATTAATCACTTCTGTCGTGCCACGCACATTGATCTCGGAGCCCTGCTCAGACACATTCAGCTCAAAGAATTCCCAGTCATTCGTCGCCGCATTCCAGCCGGCTTCGTGCTTGACCATTGCCTCGGAGGGCACTAATACGACGACTGAACCGGGCGGATAGTCGCCGCCGGTTTCGGAATTGGCGACCGCAGTGGTTGCTTCGAGATTACCCAGAATATTATCCACGAAGAAATCACCATTCAGGGATTTGGTCATCTCAGTCAAGCATTTGAAGATATCGCCGGTCACCGGGAGCTGCCGATCGGCATCCTGGGAATTGCTGCGGCCGATTAATAGTAATGAACAGGCTATAAGCAACAAGGGTTTGGACAAACGGATAAAGGATGATTTTTTCAAGACGGCACTCCGGGTCAGTAGATGAAATCGCGCTCTGCTCTGGTCATCGAGCGATCGCTCTATCATATACTGCCTGGCTGAAAAATTACATCTGGCACGGCGCCCCAACGACTGCCGACAAGTGCACCAGTATCTACTCGATTGGCAGCCCGTCAATGAATTCCTGCATCGCCGCAAAGACCTCATCCTCATTGGAGCCGAAGATCCAGTGATTGGCGTCTTCAAGGACAATGACTCGCGAGTTAACCACTTCATCGTCGAAACGTTCGGCAGCATCGAGCTTGGCCTGACGCTCGATTTCAAATAAACCGTGCACCGCCTGTTGCACTGTCGGGTCGGTCTGGTCATACCAAGGCTCCACTAACGCCTCGGCTGATCCGGGGACGGCATAGAGTGCTAACGCCGGAATCGTGATGCGTTCATATTTGGGCGCTCGCAGGTTGGCCATAATGGCATCGAGGTAGACCATCTCATGCTTGATCGTGCCTGAAGTCAGATCGTAGCTGGCCAGGATCTCTCCCTCGGCCAATACTCGCTGACGCCCGAGTCTTTGCATATAGTCGCCGTACCCATCATAGGACATCGCTTCAACAGGGCGTATCGGCGGCGCCTGCGGTAGTGACCTGCCTAACTCTCGCTGTCGTTTGTTGGCAGGACCTGTGCGATCAAAAGCTGCATCTAGATAAACCAGACCATTGAAGCGCTCCGGGAAATTGGCACCCAGATAACTCAGCTCCTCGCCACCAATAGAATGGCCCACGAGCACAGCTTGATCGATGCCCAGCGTATTCATCACCTGCAGCACGTCTTCGCCCAATTGAGTCACATCGTACCCGTGTGCGGGTTTTGAGGAAGCCCCTGCGCCACGACGGGTCATCGCGATCACCTTGTAATCTTGCGCCAGTCGCTCGGCCAATACATCGTAAGAATGCGCCGTAGCTCCAAGTCCGGGCAACAGCACCAGCGTGGGTGCCGGGTCGCTCTGCATTGCTCGCCAGTCCAGCACTTCCAAACGAACGCCTCGCTCAACGAGGATAGACTTCACTTCATGAGGCGATCTGTCACTCCAGCTCGAGTCTTGCAAATCGGCAAACTGCGCATCGCCCGGCAATGGACAAACCGATGGTGAATCGCCAAGCACGCCAGGAGAAACCAGTTGCTTGCGCATGACTCGTTCCACGTTGTAGGAGGTCAATAGAATCGTTGTACTATCAACCAATGATGGTTGTTGAAGTTGCAGCTCGAAATGTGAACGAGTCAGGAATTCCAGCCAATCCGCTGTGAAATTGGTTCGGCTTGAGTTGTCAACGCGACTCGTCGGCAAACCAAAGAACTCTGCTGAAATCAGCTCGGGTCGCACCCCTCTTTTGAGGCAGTCGATGTCAACGACGTTCGCATTGACGTCTAGCTCCGCCTTGCAACTACCCAGCTCTGGAAAATCATAGCGCAGCCCATCTACTGGCAACTCATGAGGTGTTGGAGACAATAGCGCCAGGTCATACTCTACAACCAGCCTGGTGGTTGGATCATTCTTCAGCGTATCGAGTTTTTCTCCGGGCACCATCCAGTAGTCCGTATCCAGTGAAGAGATAGGTGCGAAGCGATTGACGGCTGTCGATGAGCGTAACAAGTTCAGATTCTCATTCAGTGAGTCAGCCTCGTACCACGCACGTGTTCTGAAGCGATCAATGCGCCAATCAACACTGGTGTCCTCGCCCAAGCTGGCCGGAGAAAACCAGTCGTAAAGTAAATCTTTGCTGGCCACTGGCGTGGCTATGGTTAGCGCACCCGGGTCTGCCTGCGCTATTGCAGCATCGACCCAACTGGCGGCTGACAATACGGAATTATTCTGGGCGCCGTAGTCCGGTCCGCTCATTGCTGCGACATCAAAGCAAGCCTGCGCCTGAACTAACTGGACCGATTCCTCCAATGAAGCATCTTCGTCGTTAATGACGGCCTGATGGAAGGCGATCGCTCTATCCCAGTTATGAATGAATTCGGGCGGATACACTGAGAAAAACATGCCGGATATGGCCACCCAGAACGCCAGGTTGGCAAAACGCTGCTGACGCTTTACATACAGGAACCAGTAGATAAACCCGGAACCTACTATACCGGCAGCCACAAGAGGTAGTGCTTGTAGCCACATCATGCCATCCAGCTCGTTGCCCAGCCGGATGCCGATTGCCGCCAACAAGGGTCTGGTGACGCTCCAGCCTGGCAGCAGGAAAACAAAAAATACTGACACCAATAGCAGTACACTTTTCTTGAAATTTGGCGTCAGGAGCGACACCGCAAAGAATAGCGGGACCAGCATCGCGCCTTCGAACGATTCAATGCCGAGGGCATAGTTCATCGACAAACTCGTGCCGAGGCCTTCATTCAGATTCACGAAGAAGCGTGACAGTACAACAGGGATAATAATGGTGACTAGCAAGAACAACAGCTTGGCTGCTAACCAATCCCATCGGGAGATTGGCCGAGTGAGCCAGTCGTGGCTCAGGCTGTTCGCCGGGTCGAGCTGCAAGACCGACATCATCAGAATCAGGCTAAGAAAGAAAGCCACCCAATAGAAATTCGCCTGCAAGGCAACCATGAATTCTGAATCGATGCCGAGCTCGGCCACATTCAGGCTGGCAATAATCGGTTGAATCGCCAATACCGCGAGCGCGATAAGTACCAGCGGCAACAAGCCAAGAATGTCTTTCTTGATGATAGCGAGTATGGCTTTTCCGTTCATGCTGCTGCCTCCACTTTCTGGTGACGGGCATCGCGGATAAGTACCTTGCTTATCTCGCGCAAGCTCATCACTTCGGCATCGACTTGCACCGCGCCGAAGTAGTGGCTCAACTGCGCGTATAGATATTGGTTATCGGTAAATCCGGTATCGATAAAGCGGAGCATGTGGCCGGAAATCTCCGGCGATAGCCAATCATCTGGCAGATCAACAGGCAGAATCTTCTGTGCCGACAAAGTGACGTGGACGTCCCGGAAACGATCGCGCATAGACTCGATGGATTCCTGAAAATACATTTGCCCCTTGTCCATGAATGCAATATGGCTGGTAAAGTTTTCGATCTCGGCTAATTCGTGCGATGAGATAAGAATGGTTGTCTCATCGGCCTGCTCCAACAAGCCCTCGATGACTTCATCCCTGGTCAAGGTATCCATACCACTGAGAGGCTCATCGAGGATGAGTAGTTTGGGCCGAAACGCAATGCCGGCGACCAGCACAGTTTTCATGCGCATGCCGTGGGAAAGTTTGCTCAATGCGCGATCTGTCGGTAGATCCATCCGGCGACACAATTGTTGTTCCAGCCCCCTGTCCCAATTCGGATAGAGAGAACGCAAGTAGCTGAAGTATTGCGCGATTGTTAGTCGCTCTGGCAACTCCTGATTCTCAGACACATAGCCAATCTGCATCAGGTCTGCCTGGCGCAATTGCTGACTGTCACGACCGAGCACCGTAACATTGCCCGAATCAGGCTGAATGATATTAACCAGAATCCGCATGGTCGTAGTCTTGCCCGCACCATTCGTACCCACCAACGCAAACGCCGACCCTTCAGGCACTTGCAGGTTAAGGTCACGAATCACTTCTACACGACCATAATGCTTATTGAGCTGTTCAGTCTGAATTATCACCAGAAACCACCTTTAATGTGTCGAGGCTTTTCCATTGCTCCTCGATTGATTCGACAACCTCATCCAGATTGGCGCCGACACGGCGTGCCTCAACAACAAGTTGCTCTATTTCCTGGCTCAGCAAGCGCTGGCGGTCGCCACTACGGGCTTTCGGCGGCGGCGCTACCGTCGTACCACGCCCAGGGCTGGCAATTAGCCAGCGTTCCTGGATCAAGTGCTGAATCACTTTGTGCGCCGTATTGGGATGAATCTTGAGATCGGCGGCCAGTGAGCGCACCGACGGAAAGGGTTCACCGGGCTTCAGGGCGCCACCAAGAATGGCTTTGGTCGCCGCGTAAACCACCTGATCGAAGATGGACTGACTGGAATTGAGCTTGATTTTAAATGGTGTCATATCCGTAGTGTGACACTCAGAACGCATTTGTCAATTAATTTATTGTTTTTACCCCGGAGCAGCGAGCATTAAATCCTGCTGCCTATTCGCTGAGGCACACAACGGGATATTCAAGCCGGTAGGAATATCACCCAATTAGGTGATTTGCGCACACTTCAACCCATGTAGTCTTTCAATGGCTCTGATTGAGACGCGCACTGTAGCAGTCAGCAAGAAAAGCGACGGCGCTTAAAAAGCGTCAATGTGCGCCTCTTACAATTCTCGTTACTAATAATTGAGGAAACCAACAATGAAAAAGACCTGCTTAAGAGTATTGCTACCACTACTACTGGTAATCCCGTTTTCAATGGCACAAGCGCAAATATTCCCACCCCTGACGAACTTCAATAGCTCAACAGGCGTGCTCACTTCACCCGCACTGATATTCGAAGGTAAAGTCTATTATGTGCAATTGAGTGTAGTTGATGCGGCAGCCCTGACGATGAAAATTGAAGCCTCTACATTGGTCGACGTGTCACCAACTGATGCCACGTCCAGCAACACAACCAGCGACATCCTCGGTACCTGGACGGTAAGCGGCGAAGGCGGCACTACATTTACTTTTAATGAAGATGCCACCTGGGAAATGAGTCAGGCAGCCGGCGTTGACGCAGAAGCATGCCCGGATGGCGGCATTGAGTCTGGTACATTCAGGTTTGCACCAACAACCGCTGTCTTTGCACCCGTCTTTCTCACCGATGAAAATGGCGAATGCGGACTTTCCAACAGCGGCTCAGTTATTCGAATGATTCCGGATGGCAATTCCATGACGGTTATGATTGGTACCGAAACTGCTGCCACGTTAGTGAAAAATTAGTAATAGCCCAACCAATAAGGCCGGCGTACTGAGAATCAGTTACGCCGGCCTTGACGTTTTTACGAAATGTAATCAGGTCAGTATCACTACGCCAGTTTGCCAGATCCATCAGACGCTATTTATTCTACGATCTTTTTTGTAACACGCGGCCCCGCCCTTCCGTAGACCTCTTCCTTGCACTCCTTAGCTATACTCCTTCCCTACACACCTTTCCTACACACCTTCCGTTTGTGACCAGCCAATCAGAACGCTCGTGCCTTATACCCAAAAAACTACAGCAACCTGCTTGCCAGTAATCCGGCGCACAGGTCGACAGCAAACACCTAATTGCTTATGCAACATTGCACGTTGAAAATACCTGATTTATTCGGCTCGATATTCTGTGTTTCCAGCATGTTTTCTCGACCTGATCTTCTTGAATGACAGGCACTGCAGTCTCTGCTACTGTTAAGGATGCTTTTGGAACTTAGCATCAACAATAATTAACATAAAACAACAATAACAGTATCGGAGGTTCACAATGAATCGCCAGATTCTTGCAACAATCTCGATTACTCTATGCACTGCCGGCTCATCGGCACTGGGTCAAACACCCGAAATCCCGCGTACCCATAGTGGCGCGCCTGATATACAGGGCATCTATACCTATCGCACGCTTACTCCTTTGAATCGGCCGCCCGAACTGGCTGACAAAGAAGTCTTGACCGAAGAGGAAGCACAGGAATGGGCCGCCTTTGAGAACCGCCGCCAGAATCGCGACCTGATTATCGATTCGGTTGGCGGCGCAGGCTATCCACCGGGGGTGATCTCGTATAACGAATTCTGGTACGAACGTGGCTCTGACACAATCGCCGACTATCGTACATCCCTGGTCTACGATCCGCCCAATGGGCGCGTACCCTCGCTTAACGCTGCTGGCCGGGAGCGGGCCCAGATGCGCGCCGATGACCGCCGACTCAGTATTGGTCCTGAAGGCAGAACCCTCGCCGATCGCTGCTTGCGCAGCAATGGCGCGGGACCACCGCTGGTGCCGGGCTCCTACAACAACAATATTCAGATCGTACAGACTGATGATTACGTCATGATTCTTAACGAGATGGTGCACCGGGCACGCATCATTCCATTTGCAAGCGAGCATCAGACGCGCAATATTCGGCGCTGGGACGGTGATTCAATTGCCTCATGGGATGGTGACACGCTGATTATCAAGACTCAGCATTTTTTCTATGACGACAATCCCCGCGGGCTGTCCAGTGATGCCGTAGTCGAGGAACGGATCAGACGCATCGGTTCACGTACTCTGGAATATGATTTCACGATCGACGATCCTCGCTCATGGGATGCCAGTTGGTCGGCGAAGTTTCCCTTGCGGCAGATTGAAGATCCAATCTATGAGTACGCCTGTCACGAAGGCAATCATGGTTTAATCGGCATACTTGCAGGCTGGCGACGCTATGAAGCCATGGGCATGAATGGCGATGGTACGCCGATCGACTCCAACACTGACACCGAGCTCACCGCCAGTGACGAGGATTTCTAACTCACGGCTATGGTCCGGAACCCACGAATGTGTGCTCCGGACCAAACCTAACTACTTTTTCAACTCTCGATTCTTACTTCGCTATTTCTTCGCACTCTTTTTGCATCTCTCCTTTCTTAACGCCCCTTTCTTAACGTCCTCTTTCTTAACTCCCTCTTTCTTACCTGCTCTGCCAAACCTCCGCTTCCATAGCTAGCCTTTGCTGGACCTTCCCCGCATTCAAGCAACTAGTAGCCAAAGGCTAAACCACAGCAGTACGGCCAATCCTCACTCTGATCGCAATGACAGTATGTCAGCCCGTTGATTTATTCTTTGGCAAGCCATTAGAGTTTTTGTATACTGCCGACAACCCCCTTTGTATTGCAAAGTACTTAACGACTATATACTGGCAACTCAAGCATGGAACCATCTGAGGAACTACGGCAATCCTCTTCTCAGGAAACCCCGGCACTGTATCGTAAAGCCGAGGACAATCTGGCATTCATCCGCTCGTCCATGGAAAGTGCGACTGCATTTACCGGAGTCTCCGGTGCAGGCTACATAGTAGCTGGATTGTCTGCCTTCGCGGCCACCTGGATTGCGCAACAACAACCAACACTGGAACGTTGGCTTTTGGTCTGGATGCTGGAACTCGCCCTGGCCGCACCACTAATCCTGTTACTTACGGCATTAAAGGCCAAGCAGCAAGGCAGTTCTTTGTGGTCCAGCAATGGCAAAAAATTACTGCTCGCCTTTGCGCCGGCCATGACAGTCGGCGGCCTGTTGACCTTGAACAGCTATCTGACTGATGACATACAGCGCTTGCCGGGTATTTGGCTTGGTATTTATGGCGCTGCAGTAATGACTGCCGGGGCTTATTCCGTTGCCGCTATTCCAATCATGGGCGCGCTGTTTATCCTCATCAGCGCGGCGATACTGGTTACCGGCATACCAGCAACCCTGACGATGGGCGTCAGCTTTGCCCTGCTGCATTGCCTGTTTGGCTATTTAATCTGGAGAGACTATGGCGGCTAGATCCCGAGCTACCGGGCAACAACGCAACAGCACCCCTGACAAAGCGACTCGAGGCAAGACGAGCTTGGCGTCTATCGCATCCAACCCGGAAACTGTTTCTGGCTTCGACAACCTGATTCATGAGCGCACGCGTCTGGCAATCGTCAGTGCACTGGCCGCCAACAGGAAGATGACATTCAACGATCTGAAAATCGCGCTGCAAGTCTCCGATGGCAATCTAAGTTCCCACGCACGCAAGCTCGAAGATGCAGGCTATGTCAGCTGCAAGAAACAGTTTGACGGCAGAGTGCCGCGCACTGAGTACACGTTAACCGCTACTGGACGCAAAGCTCTCAAGAGTTATATCGCGCACATGGAAGCGCTAATCAAGGCGATGAAAACAACCCGCTAAAAAATTTGGCTAGTCACTTTGCAATGCAAAGTACTTAATGGATATTTAATGAACAACAAGCTAACAAACCCCAAGACGACAACTGCTGGAGACCTGCACAATGATCACTGCAACCAAAACTGGTAAAGACATCAAACCGCTGCGTATGCCGAACTCAGTTCTGTTGACAGGCATGTTACTCGGCTTTCTCGCGGACCGGCTTTGGGTGGCAAATGGCCCCTTGGGTCCGGGTTTTGCTATCTGGATAGGGCTTTGCGGGCTGGCCGCTTTCTGGACAGCCAAACGCACACGGGCAGCTGACCGCAGTGAGCTCGGGTTGTGGTGTCTGGCCAGTTTTATTGCCGCCCTGCTCATGAGCTTTCGTACTTCAGTTCCGGTGATCATGGCGATGCTGGGCGTCATGCTGGCCACCGCAACCATGGTCATCATGCAGAAGAATGGCCAGTCTCTACGTGACATTGATATCTCAGACCAATTTGTCGCGCTTGGCCGCCTGCCCAAACAATGCCTGCTTGCCACATTCAGTGTGCTTTGCAAAATCGAGGTTGGCGCCAGCCTGCTGGACCCAAGACTGAGAGCTGCCGCACGCGGCTTCGTTTTGGCACTTCCGGTACTGGTGATTTTTTCCCTGCTGTTCGCATCTGCTGATGCCGTGTTCGATCAATACCTGCAGAACGCCATGCAACTTTTTTCGACCGACACCATCGATCACTTGCTGATAATGCTGGTTTTTGGCTGGGTGGCCACTGGACTGCTTGCCGGTGTCAGTGAAAAACATTTTCTGGTCAATCGCCAAAAACGCCAGTTCTTCGACCTTGGCACCGAAGATACCGCGACCATTCTTGGCCTCATTCTTTTGTTGTTTATGGTCTTTGTCAGTTTGCAGATAAGCTATCTGTTCGGTGGCCAGGACACCATCGAAGCCACGGCGGGTTTGACCCTGGCCGACTATGCAAGACGCGGGTTTTTTGAATTGTTGGCCATCGCCGGACTCACATTGGCCCTGCTCACTACCGTTGCGCAAACCAATTGTAATCGCCGCGTGTTTCGACCTCTGGCAGGGTTGATGATCGCCTGTGTATTGATCATGTTGCTCTCTGCCGGCCAACGTATGTTGCTTTACGTAGATGCATTCGGATTGAGCCTGGATCGGCTGACCGCAGTCTGGGCGATGGCGTGGATCGCGCTTGGGTTACTGATATTTGCTTATACCCTGCTGCGTGATCGCAAAAGGGATTTCGCGGCTGGTTTGACTCTGAGCGCAATTGCGATCGCTATTCTTTTTGCTCTGAGTAATCCCGCCGCCATGGTAGCCAAAATCAATATCGACAGAACCCTGACAGACGGCGCGGAGCTGGATGTGATGTATCTGCTCACGTTGGGAAGCGATGCCGCTCCGATTCTGATACAGCAGATTGAAGCGTTGCCCGGGTCTGCTCGCTGCCAAATAGCTGGGCATGCAATGACGCGCTGGCAGGGTAACAATAGTCGCTCAAATGTACAGCTTGATGACTGGCGCTGGCATAACGCAAGTACGGCTGCCGCAGTACAACACACACAAAAGGCATTACCGCTGCTGACGGCGATAGACAATAGTTGCCTAAATAACCGACGCCAGTTTTTCACACAGTAGCTGTCCGTGCTCCTCTGCATACGGCGTGGCTGGAGCGAAGCCCCACACGGGTTTCGGCCACGCCGCATCATGGGGATAACGCAGCACATGATGCACATGTAACTGAGGCACGATGTTGCCAAGCGAGGCGATATTCATCTTGCCGCATTGCCCGGCGCTCTTGTCCGTTTGGTCGTTGTGGTTCTCCGACGCAAACACATTCTGCATGGCCCGACATACGCTGCTCGACTCATGCAGAAACTGCACTTGATCGGCTTCAGTCAAGTCATGCAGCTCAGTGAGTGCTACACGTCTGGGTACTAAAATACACCAGGGAAAGTCACTGTTGTTCATTAGCAATAACCGTGACAGTTTCAGGTCTTTGATTAACAGACAATCTTGCGCCAGCTGGGGATGTAACTTGAACTCTGTCATACCTTGCTCACTCAACTTTTAATTAGTGCCGCCTAATACCGCGCAATATTTCTCAATGCTTTGCATCACTTCCCAGTGCTTCGCAATATTTCGCGCTGCTCTGGCGGTTGCCTGATCCTGCGCTGCCTGGATTATACGGCCTTTGTAAAAACGATTGTGCTACATTAGCCGGCAGTGCAAATAACAAATAACAATGAACAAAGTAAAGGAACACACCATGACTGCAACTATCGACGCCCTGCTAGACCAGTTTGAAGCGAAGAAAATATCACGCCGGGAACTTATTGGCTCACTCTTGGCTGCCACCAGCGCACTGACCATAGCACAACCGGCACAGGCACAATCGGCTACACCAGCGACAACCGGTCGCTCTATGAATCATGTCTCATTGTCGGTCAGTGACGTCAATCGATCAGCTGATTTTTACTCGCGCGTGTTAGGCATGGAGATTATCAGCCGGCCGGGCAACGGCGGCCTGAACATGGGGCTGGGCGACGAAAGCTTCCTCGGTCTGTATGAGTTTGCCAATCCAGGCAGCATGCACCACTTGTGTATTGGTGTAGAAAACTACGATGCGGATGCCCTGGCCGCCAAACTTGCCGACCATGGTATTGAAGCGCGCATCAACCGCGACCCGGCCAATCGCACCAGCGGTGGCGACCAACTTTACTTCAATGACCCCGATGGTATTTCCGTGCAACTGGCTCAGCACGGTTATCTCGGATAGGTATTTCTGGCGGCGGGCAACTCCGCTCGTTCACTGTGACTGCCCGGCGCGAACTTCTTCACGTCGGGCACCCGCCAAGATGCCCGACAATGCGTAATTGCCTTCATGACAGGCGTACTCAGAAAGCCGGCCTTCAACTGGCAAAGGCTGCAGCGCCATATAGCTCTTCACTGAGAGGCCAATTTCACGAACTTGCCGGAAATCGGCCCCGCTTTATTAACATTCAGACATCCATCTGTCACAATCTGGCGCAGCTTCCCGTCAAGTACATCAGTATACTGATTCGCAACCCTGATGTTGTTGAAGTAGACAGGCACAAGCTGAAGCTTTGTTAGCAGCAGCTCAGTTCGATTTGATGCAATGGAGACTCGATAACCGATGCCCACTCAGGCAAAAAGGCGCAGCTGGCAAATTGTTCTTGTAGCTCTGATCGCATTGCCGCTGCTGTTGGTCATGCTCCTGACGCTACAACCTCTGGCTTTCGATTTACTCGCCACTATTGCGACTTCTCTGATAATAGCCCTTTGCTTTGCCTATTATCTACCGCGGCTAAAACACACGCCCGCTGCACTACTGTTACCGTTGTTTCTATTGTGGTTGTTTGCTAATTATTTATTTGCAAATTTCGTCAGTTTTTATTTGCAGGGCACCGGCCTCAATCAACAGTTCTTCTTCCACTTCAATTTCGCCTCACTCACAGAAACCTGGGGCGCCTACTGGCCGCTTACCCTGTTTTATACTGTGTGGAGTGGGCTCCTGCTAATCAGCGGCTATCAGTTGGGCTGTCAACGCACTCAACACTCGCAGTCGCGCAATCACCTTGCATTTGCATTCGTCGTGCTGGCACTGCTGATTAACCCTGACGTTCGACTCGCATCGGCTTTCTCGGCTGGCATGTTTGGCTTCAATGCAGTCAGCTCTGTCGATCAAATTGATTGGCAACGTACCGGCCTTAATCCGGAGGCATTGCAGCGTGGCAGTACCGCAATAGCGGGTAAAAATTTGTTGGTAATCTACATGGAAGGTGTTGATTCGGTTTATACCGATGAGTCGGTTTTTCCTGGCCTGACGCCGAACCTCAATCGATTTGCAGCCAACGGCCTGACTCTGACTAACATGCGTCAGGTCAGCGGCAGCGAATGGACAGTCGGTGGATTGATCGCTACCAGTTGCGGAACGCCCTTGCTTCAGGAAACAAGCATTAGCGGCAACACCGCCTTGTTCTCTTCCTTGCTCAATGAAACGGACTGTCTGGGCGACATACTCGCCCGCGCTGACTATCGGCAAACTTTCATGGGAGGAGCTTCGCTCAATTTTGCTGGCAAAGGGCGTTTTTTCAAAAGCCACCAATTCGATCGCATACTGGGCCGTGAAGAGTTACTTGCACAACTACCCGACCCGGATTACGTCAATGGCTGGGGATTGTACGATGACTCACTGTTTGCCATAGCATTGAAGGAGTTCGACACTCTGTCGGCCAGTGCTTCACCTTTTAATCTCACCCTGCTGACTGTCGACACCCATCATCCCAATGGTGAGCCTTCCGCCTCCTGCCCCGCTTATCCAACGATAGATAATTCCATATTACACTCGGTGCATTGCACCGATTATCTGATTGGCAATTTTATCGATTCGCTCGAACAGCATCCCGCGTTCGCTGACACATTAGTAGTGCTGATGTCGGATCATCTCGCCATGCGGAACAACGCCTTCGGTCTGTTCCCTGAAGGCTATGAACGCAAGCGGCTATTCATTGCACTGAATAGCGAGATAAAGGGTAGCATCGATACGCTTGCTTCACCGATGGATGTAGCACCAACAATTCTGGAGTTGATCGGCGTACAGCATGACTCGCAATTCTTGGCAGGTGGCAATTTGTTGCAGGACTCACATCGTGCAATTAGCAACACAGTCGCCATCAATAGTGAAATCAGTTACATCAACTCCAATCTACTTACTGCAAATCCCGAGACTGAAGTATTCTCCATAGAAAAGAATGGCATCGCTGCGTTCAGCCTCGACAATAGCATCGCCGGATTCAGCTCTGAAGACAATGGCCTGCGGGTGACAGCTGACGGCCTCGATCCTTATTTTTCACTCCTGCTGCTCCCGCCTGAAACACTCCGCCAACCAGAGAATCAGAGCGTACATATCACCGTATACAGCCCGGAGCCCACCACGATGGAGATTTACTATGCCGAAGATCCGCGCGGTGAATTCACCGAAGCCCAGAAAACGACTATCAACCTCGAAACTGGCCTGAATCAGGTCTGGGCAGCTCTCCCTGAAGATCGCTTTTACCGGCGAATCCGTATTGATCCCGGTCAAGTGCCCGGAGACTACGTATTCGAATCGCTCGTCATTATGGCGTCGGACGGGGTTTAGCGGGCACTCATGTTGCCCGGACTTTGGCGAGCACCAACTTGCGATCCCGGTAAATTCCCGATCTTTTCAACCTCCCCAACCCTCAATCCTGCGCATTTACCCGCATAGACTGCCGCAAGCAGCAGCACTAATCGAAATAGTCTCAAAAAATACTAAAAGTTCAGGTCCTTGCTGTCGTAACTAACTGTCTCTAGCAGTTTCTAGTTGACCTTGTTATCGGTCAGATAAACCCGCGGCTTGCCAGCCAAGATCGCGCGTACACATATTACTCTGCTTTTATTTTTAGGGCTTCTATTGGATGAACTGGATACCAATTAGATTTCATAACAGCGACGAAGCTGCGCAATTGCTGCAAGGTGAATTCAGCACATTGCTCGTCTTTGTTTCTGTACTGACAGCAGTTTATGCTTCATGGAGTTCTCTCCAGATTGCTGGCCGAGCGAAAAATGACGCCAATCCAGTTCGCAAGCATCTGTCGCTGTTTGCTGGCAGCTTGTCACTTGGGGGTGGTGTATGGGCAATGCATTTCATCGGCATGCTGGCGTTCCACTTACCGACCAGAGTGGACTATGAAATCACGTTAACACTCCTGTCGCTCACTCCCAGTATCGCTGCTTCATGGGTAGCCCTCTCCCTGATCGTGAAAAGTGCAATCCGTCTGCCACAGCTATTGCTTGGCGGCGTGCTGGTGGGCGCCGGTATCGGACTCATGCACTACGCCGGAATGGCTGCCATGCAGATGAATCTGGTTCTGCGCTACGACCCGCTAATGTTTGCCTTGTCGATTGTTGTCGCGGTCGGCCTTGCCATTCTTGCGCTCTGGATTCGATTTGGCGTCAAACGTCTCTCTGGCTTTGATTTCTCCGAGTCGCAACTTAATCTATTAAGCGGCGTAGTCATGGGCTTAGCTATTTCTGGCATGCACTACACCGGTATGGCAGCAGCCCGATTTATCGCCCCATTGGGTAATCTTGATTTCGGCGCGATGGAGCAGATTTCATTTCTCTTGGCGATTCAAATCGCAATCATCACCTTCACCATCTCCAGCTTCGGTCTGGGCGTGAACATGCTGATTAAATACAAGGACGCGTTAGCGTTAGCCAATGACAATGAAACTCGCTTGCGCGCCACGATGGCGACTGCTATCGATCCTATCATCAGCTTTGATACCAGAGGCGAAATTGTTTCCGCAAACAAATCAGCAGAAACCCGTCTTGGCTGGCGCTGCGATGATCTGCTGGGTCAGTCAATTATAGTGCTGCTACCTGGCCTGACTGTGAACAATGACGATGTGTTGATTCACTCAGGTGATGGTGATCACCTGGAGAGTGTGATTGGTGTCGGACGCGAAACTGTCACCATGCACAAAACTGGAAAATTCATGCCAGTTCGCCTCGCCATCGGTCACGTACAACTCGACACCAAACACTTGTACGTCGCGTTCATCTCCGATATCAGCCAGCGAATCGATATGGAGAATGATCTGCGGCAGGCCAAAGAGTCAGCCGAACATGCCGCCAATATACGGCAATTGTTTTTGACCAATATGAGCCATGAAATTCGCACACCTATGAACGCGATTATTGGCTTTTCCAGAATCCTGACGGCAGATGAATCCCTGTCATCACAGCAACAGCAACACCTCAAGACGATCTCTGTTTCTGCGACTTCCCTGCTGCATCTACTGGATGACATTCTCGACAGTGCCAAGCTCGAAAAAGGCAAGATGGAACTGGAAACCGTCGACTTCTCGTTGCTGGAGGAGTTGGATCAAGTGATTACAGTCCTGTGGGTTCAGGCCTCCGCAAAGGGTCTGGAATTGCGTTCCGAAATTTCCCCACAGTTAGAAGGTGTTTTCCAGGGCGCCCCGGACAAGATTCGCCAGGTCCTGACAAACTTGATAGGCAATGCCATCAAGTTTACTGATAAGGGCAATGTCACACTGACTGTCTACCCCGAGGGCAATGACGTTGTATTTGCTGTGTCTGATACTGGCATCGGCATTCCGGAAAACCGGCTACAAGCCATCTTCGACCCGTTCAGTCAGGCCGATTCTTCGGTCAATCGTCGCTTTGGCGGCACCGGGCTTGGGACGTCCATAAGCAAACAATTGGTTGAGCTTATGGGCGGCACAATCAGTGTCACAAGTGAGCTCAATGTAGGCAGCTGTTTTACTTTTCGCATTCCATTGGAAGCAGGTAGCAACGCAGCGATGGCAGCCGAAACCGAACAGGTTGAGCTACCACCCCTGACAATTCTGGTTGCCGATGATGTGGCCTTCAACGTCGACCTGCTACGAATATTGCTCGAACGAGCAGGTCATACCGTCATCACAGCCGCCGATGGTCAGGCAACTATGGCTAAATACAATACCGAGCGAATCGATGTCATTCTGATGGACGTGCAGATGCCAGTGCTAGACGGCCTGACGGCGACGCGACAGATTCGCGCCCAGGAAAAACAGCAGAACACCCGCCGCATGCCCATTATCGCTCTGACCGCAGGCGCCTTCGCCCAAGACAAGGAACAAGCAAGACTCGCCGGCATGGATGGCTTTGTTACCAAACCTGTTGATGAAAAGAAGTTATTTATTGAGATCGCCCGCGTCATTGGCCTGACATCACACACTACCGTTGTCAGTCAAAAACCCAAACAGCAATCGCAGCCCAGCACAATTGCAGCGATACACTGATCACTCAGCTACTTTTCTTCACCGCAATATCAAGTTAGTCTGCAAGTTCTGCGACTATCTCACTGCGATGCCATGCCGCTCTCATTACCTTCCAATTGTTTTTCTGCGCGGGTCAGACTATTTTCTGTTTGCCTTGTGCTGGCATCGTCTGCAGCCAAGCCGGCAGAAGAAGCGCCGATACTACGCATTACCGGCAACCTGATCGGTAGCCAGCCAGTGATCGATGCGCAACCACCGCGTTCCTTGATCGCCGATTACTATTCATTGCTCCCCGAAGATCTGCAATCACAAGCCACGGATTTCCAGCAGCAATTGGCCGAATTGCTACCTGACTATCAAGTCGCCTATGCGGCGGCGGATACGGCCGAACTCAATGGTGTTATGGCCAAAGCAGGATTCGTCTGGGCCTCAATACGCACACTTCACGCCAGACAGTTTACGGCTGAAGCTGCGACCTCGCTTAGCCGTGCCTATGGCGACTTGTTCCCGTTTATTGCCTCGTCCAGGAAGTAGTAGCTTCGGCCAGCCATTGCAACTACCCAACTCAGGCAATCCGACTTGCTCAATGTTGCCCTGATGCTATCCTCTGCACTCGTTGGCAATCGTCAGCATCAACAACAACCCAAAAGACTTAAAATAATCCAAAAGAACCTACAGCTTATGACCGCACTCATTCTTGATGGCAAAACCCTCGCCCAACAATCCGAAGCAGAATTGACCGAACGCGTAACTGCGATAAAACTGGCCAGCAATGGTGCCACCCCTATTCTTGCGACCATTCTGGTGGGTGATGACCCGGCCTCAGCCACGTATGTGCGCATGAAAGGCAATGCCTGCCAACGCATCGGCATGGATTCTTTAAAGATAGAATTAGGCAAAGATACAACGACTGAACAGTTACTCGACAAGATCATTGAGCTCAACAATGACCCTAATGTGCATGGCATTCTTCTGCAGCATCCGGTTCCCGAGCAAATCGATGAACGGCGCTGCTTTGATGCGATCGCTATTGGTAAAGATGTCGACGGCGTCACCACGGCTGGCTTCGGCAAAATGGCGATGGGTGTTGCAGCCTATGGCAGCGCAACGCCAAAAGGCATTATGCGTATGCTCGAAGCCTACGATATTCCTCTTGCTGGAAAAGAAGCAGTGGTTATAGGCCGCAGCCCTATTTTGGGCAAACCCATGGCAGCCATGTTATTGAATGCCGATGCCACCGTAACCATCTGCCATTCACGAACCGTGGACCTGCCCACAGTAGTCGCGCGCGCCGATATCATTGTCGCGACTGTAGGACGTCCGGAGTACATCAAAGCCGACTGGATCAAAGACAACGCTATCGTCATTGATGCTGGCTACCATCCCGGCGGCGTGGGCGATGTGGAATTAGCGCCGCTCACCGACCGAGTCAGTGCTTATACACCGGTGCCTGGCGGCGTTGGTCCAATGACTATTAATACGCTGATTTACCAAACCGTGGCCGCAGCGGAGCAGACCTTAAACGTCGCCTGATTACGGCTACGCCATGAATTTCCAAAATCACAATCGGCAACACAACGGACTTTAATTTTTACACCTGACAGTTAACCCTGTCATTTGAGCTTTTGCCCTCGTCTCACACGAACCGGCCAGCTGCGACAGTGGCACAAGTCGCCGAGCACGCTCGGCTAGCAAGAGTGACAAGGCATAGAAACCGGGTTATTCGGAGGGAGTATCGCTGCCGGCCAGCTGCGGACCTAAACGCTCGCGCAGTGGTTCCAGATAGTCGGCATAGTGCCGCCATTGTCCAACACCGGCACGACTCACCGGACGACGCACTTGTTCGGCACTCGGAGTACGCACATTGCGTTTGGTCTGATGGAAATTCAAGCAGGCTTCCTCGAATGGCAGCCCACAGAAATCCAGCATGCGCCGCACCTGCCCTTCAAGATCGTCTATCACATCTTCGTTATTCACTTGCAGCACGAAGCCCGGAAGTACTTTCTGCCAATGCTCCATCAAACTCACATAGTCGCGGTAATAGTCGGCGATATCTGTCAATGAATAACTGAACTCCTGACCTTCGGCAAAGAGCTGCTTATAACCACTAAAGCAGCAGTCCATGGCGTTACGGCGTGCGTCAATCACTTTGGCATTCGGCAAAATCAATTTGATCAAACCGATGTGGCGAAAATTGTTCGGCATCTTGTCGATAAAAAAAGGCGCGCCCTGACGATGAATACGCGTGTCGCGAATAAACTCTTCACCGAAGGCAGTGAAATCTTCTGCAGACAACTCATTCAGGATCGCCGGGTAGCCGGGTTTCGCGTCACCGATTGTCTGCTGGCGCAATTTTTGTGACAACGCGAGGATGTTGGGTAGCTCAAGCGTGCCATCGACCTGGCTATGACTGGAGAGAATCTGTTCCAGCAATGTTGAACCGGCACGCGGCAATCCAACAATGAAAATCGGATCAGGCGCGAGACAACCGCTATTGGGGAAACGGTCGAACAGTTCAGCAGTACACACTGTATTTTGTGCCTGCAGTTCCTCGCTCATACGTTCAGCGCGATACCGACTCTGCGCTTTTTTCAAAGAGTTGCCTTTGCTATAGAACGTAAATGACTCACTGTAATTCTTGTCATCCTCGAAGGCCTTGCCCAACGCATAACTCAAATAGACTCTGTCCATGAAAGACAGATTGCTGTCATTGAGCAAGCGTTTCATCTGCGCGACTTCGTCAGCAGTAAACGTGTAAGTTTTCAGGTTGGCTAGTGAGTAGTATGCCTCACCATGATAAGCGTTCGCGGTAATCGCCTGATGATAAGCCGCTATCGCCTGCGTGGTCTCGCCACTGGTTTTGAGAGCATGTCCCTTGCTGGTCAAAGTCGCCACATCGTTTGGCAATCTGACGAGGATATTGTTGAATACTTCGAGAGCCTTGTCGAAATCGCCGGTCTGCATACACTCGATAGCGAAGATCGACTGGAACTGCAGATTATCGGGCGCGGTGGCCAGTAATTTTTCGGCTTCGGTCAGAGCCTTGCTGTAGTTTTGTCTCTTTCTTAGCGCTTGGATATAGTCGATGCGCACGCGCACATTGTCTGGCGCAAACTCGGCAGCACTCTCCAGTAAGAATTCGGCATCGGACAGCACGCCAAGCTTAGTGCCTATCTCTGCCAGCAGACGCATGCCTTCGACATGGTCAGGCACCTTGAGCAGAAATTGTCGGCAAATCTCTTCGGCTTTGATCAACTTGCCCTGTGATATCAAATCCACAACAGCAAGCAGCGGCTTGGGTAGAGCCTGTAAATGCTGCAACTGGGCCTGCACCTGAGCAATCTGGTCGCTCCGGCCGAGGTGCTGCAGCAATTCCATGCGCGCACGAAAGCTGGGAGCCAGAGCTGGATTGTAAAAACAGGCACGATCGAAGGCGCGCAGTGCCAACTCCGGCTTGTTCATGGCGCGCAGGGTATAGCCTTCTTCCTGATGGGCGCGGCCATGTTCCGGGTGCAATTCCTTGAGACGGCCTAGAGTGGTAAGCGCCTGCTCATACTGCTGCTGATACCGACAACAGACGGCTTGCATGTACAGCGCCTCAACATTGTCGGGTTCGTCATTAAGTAGCGTTTGCAACTGCGCACTGGCAGCAGAAAAGTTCTGAGCGACGAGAAGTTGCTGAATGTCAGCAAGTTGTTTGGCAGATTCTTTGGACATCGGGACAGTTTAACAGGATTGATTGCTCTACAGTTGGAAAGGTTTTATCTGATGCGCTCAATGACATCGCGCAAAGCTGTAAAAAATTCAACTGCGCAATTCTTCTATAACCAAACCAAAACAGGCGTCCGTTTGGACGCCTGCTTCAGTAGTACCTGGCGCGTTGACTAGAAGTCGTACGACAGTCGTGCACCAACAGTCAGTGGACGTGCATAAGTCACACGCTGACGGTCATAGTTGAAGGAGCGCGAAATTTCAGCTCGTTCATCCGTGAGGTTTTCTACAAACAGTTCAGCGGACCATTCATTGTTGGTCACACCGGCAGTCAGATTCATCATTACCCAGCTATCTATGCGATCACGGTTGATGGAAACGATGTCGCTGTAGGAGTCAGCCGAATAGGTAATAGATGGCATGACGTGCGCTGTCAGACCAGAGCCCACGCCCCACTCATAACGAGCACGGAGATTGAACTGCTGCTCTGGCGCGAAAGCCAGTGAATCACCGACTGTCACATCATTGGTCGGCGTAATTACCCGAGTGATTTCCGTATCGAGCAAGGAAAAAGCACCAGTAACTGTCAGACCACTCATACTGGCAGGTGCCCAGATGAAGTCACCCTCAAAGCCTTTCACTTCAGCATCAGCCGCGTTGTCCGAGAAGAACAGGTTGGTAATGCTCGGATCGAAAATCGTCGTTTGCAAACGCTCGATTTCCGAGAAGAAGAACGCGCCATTAAAACGCAGCGTGTAATCCAAAAGATCAGTCTTGAAGCCAATCTCGTAGTTAGTCAGGTCGTCTGTGTCGATGGCAAATGGCACCGTGAAGGTACCAGCCGGATTCGTTGAACCACCAGGACGATTCAGCAGACCGGGGCGGAAGCCTTCCGAGAATGTTGCGTAAATCAGCTGATCAGAATTCGGCGTCCAGTTCACGCTGAACTTGGTAATCACACCATCGGTAGATGCGATGTCAGGATTTGGCGCACTAAACAATGTATCCAGATTGTTACCGGCGTTGTTATCTTCGCTCGCACCAAAGTTGCCGAAAGAACCAGCGGCACTACCTTTGAGATCGACTTCGATATCGTACCAGCGCGCACCTGCAACAAACGCAAGCTGTTCACTGACATCAAACGTCACTTCACCGAAGACACCGGTTTGCTCGTCGGTACGAATTACATCGTTACGGAAGATAACGTTTGCGGGCCACTGACCCGGGTCAGATACCGATGCGCCTTGCGCAGAAAAGTTCGGACCGAAGCCAACTTCGCCGTTAAACGCAACTGCCCTTGATGAACCCAAATAGGTGAAGTTGTTCAACTCACGCAGGGCCAGGTCGCTGTAGAAGCCACCGAATGTCGCACTAACCGCACGATCAGGATCAGTCGAGAAACGCAGCTCGTGAGTGTTGATCTCTGTCTCGGTCGTAGAATTCACGAACGCATTCGGCGCCTGACAGGTACCGGAAGGATCGTCCGAAGGATAAGTTACACTGCCATCACAGATGTAATAAGGCAGGTACTGAGCAACAAACATATAGTCAGTATAATCAACGAGCTGCTCTGATTCGCGGTCCGTGAAAGCACCGGTATAGACCGCTTGCAGATCGCCAATACGGCCATCCAGGGTCCAGTTGGTGTTGTTGAAAGAGTCTTCAAGTGAATCGTTCTCGTAGCGCTGAATTTCCAGATCACCAAGAGTCGGGTCCGCGAAGAAAACGCCTTCTGTATCCATATCCTGGGCAGTGTGCGCCACAGTCAGGGTCCAGTCTGGGTTAATTGCCCACAAACCAGTCACACGCGCACCGGAATAAGTAGTGTCGTTAAAATCTTCCTCAACGCGATTGGAATTGTCAGCGCTGAGAAAATTGACGCCGCTGAGATCTGCAGTTGACTGGAAACCTGCGCGTCCGGCACTAACCGGCAAGCCATTGGCACGCATGGTGCCCTCTGGGCGAAAACGACCGCCTTCTGACAGGTCACGCTGACCAGCAACGTTGTCGATGTAGCCACCCTGATTGTCGACATAAACCACACCGCGCAAGGTGAAGTTATCTGACACAGGAACATTGAGCATGGCTTCAACATTGTTGTTCATCTCACCATCTTTGGTAAAAGACGAGCCGAACTTCACGCTGGCACTGGTGCCGGTGGGATCAGGCTTGTTGGTAATCAGTCGCACCGTACCGGCTTGCGAGCTCGCACCAAACAATGTGCCTTGCGGGCCCGACAATACTTCAACACGCGCCAGGTCAGCAGCGTACACATCCAGATTACGACCAGGTTGAGCCAGTGGCTGCTCATCCAGATACAGGGCCACGTTGGGCGCAAGTCCTGCAACACCAGCCACAGTCAGGCCAGGCGTCGTGGATGCGACACCACGGATATAAATAGTGTTTTGACCGGGGCCACTGCCACCAGCAGTTACCGTCGGCAGTTGGAGTAAGTAATCCTCGAAATTGGTGATACCCAGTTGATCGAGAGATTCTTCTTCCAGTGCGGAAACCGCAACCGGGATGTCCTGCATACTTTCAGGACGTTTGGTTGCCGTGACTAGCACTTCCTCAATTTGGGCGTGTGCTGGGAGTGCTGCGGCTGAGGCGATAGCAATCGCCAGAGAGAGTCTTCTTTTATGAAACATGAGCTTCCTGTGTGGGGTTATATTTCTTGAATTAGTATCTCTGGCTTCCAATTGCGGATTCTTATTTTTAGCTGATGCTGCGAATCGGAAACCGAGTTAGCACGTCATTATATAGAAATCGAAGCACTATCTCACTGATTCCTTGGGCATTTTTGCGAAAATTCCCGCCAGCCAAGCACTGAAAACCTAAATTAGATGTTATAAAACAATGCGTTACAGTAATTTGCCGCTCGCAAGCTGTTATCGCCAAAGGGCCATTTCGAATATTCAGTAATTCGATATCGAAGTATTTTCAAGCGAAATGCCAGCAATTGCTGTTCAAGGGGGAGTGTTAGGATAAGATGCGGCATTGCTCACACTGCCTGATTTGGTGGCTAATCAATGAACGATTACGAAGAATTGCTGGTGGCCGTACGACGCATTACCCGCGCCATCGACCTGCACTCCAAAAAGCTCTACAAAGAAGTCGGCCTGACCACTTCGCAACTGCTCGTTCTCGAGGCGGTCAAGAAATTGCCACAACCCACACCGTCATCCATTGCCAGAGAAATTCTCCTGTCTCAAGCCACTGTCACGAGTCTGGTGGATCGCCTGGAGCGCAACGGTTTGTTAAAGCGCAGTAAGGACGGCCCCGACAAACGCACTGTGAACATTACCATCACCGAAAGCGGTGCCGGTAAAATCAGCGATGCGCCTGAATTACTGCAGTCGGGGTTTTTGAAGGAGTTTCGCGAACTGCAAAGCTGGGAACAGCACATGCTCCTCAGCTCAATGCAACGCGTGGCCACAATGATGGATGCCGAAGACATCGATGCCGCACCTATTCTGACCAGCGGTGATATCAAGATCAGCGACTGATATCAGCGCCGCTGATTGCACGGTTTACCAAATTGGTTACACTCAGCGCTGAACCCCGGTCGCAGCGAGTGTGCTAGCAACCACAATCAACTGAGGATCAGCTCCATGTCCGATGCCATCGCCCCTAACGGCGCCTCGCAATCCAACGCTGGCAAGCTCATTAACTACCTTTCACTGATCGCCATCGCGCTCGGTCTCGGGCTTGCCCTTTACGCTCTCGTGGCACCCATAGGCGTGTGGTTAGGCTTTTGGGATTTCCGGCAAGGGTTTTCCTTGCTGCGTAGCGCGGCACCATTTGCTTTGTGGATTGCCGGGCTGGGATTGGTTGCCACTATTGCCGGCACGGTCGGAGCCTACTCTCTGAAATTGGGCAACAACACAAGCCTGACGACTTATGCGCTGGTCGCGACCATTGCTGCCGGTCTGGCCTATTCTGTTCCCACCGCTTACCGCACAACCGATGCACCGCCAATTCACGACATTACAACCAACACCGACAATCCGCCTGACTATGTCGTTATCGCACCGCTACGCGCCGATGCAGCTAACAGCATGATCTATGGTGACAGTCGCAACATGACGCCCGAGCGACTGACTGGCCTGCAGCAGGAAGCCTATCCGGATATTGTGCCGCAACGTTTTAATGAGTCGCTAGAGGTGGTCTTTGAGCGGGTAGTCGCAGCAGTTGATCAACTAGGCTGGGAATTGGTCGATGCCAGTTTGGAAGATGGTCGCATTGAAGCGACTGACACCACTTTCTGGTTTCGCTTCAAAGATGACGTTATCATCTTGCTGACCGAAGAAGGCGGGGAAACCGTGTTGAACGCACGTTCATTATCGCGCGTAGGCGGCAGTGATTTTGGCGCCAATGCTGGCCGCCTGCGCGAGTTGTTTGCTCTGTTATAGAAACACATCAGAACAAGTTAAACTAAACTCGCACAAGCCACCAGAAATGAGTCCGGGTTACTTCAGGTTGGAGTAATCCGTCGCACTCATCATGTAAGTCTCGGCGCTGATTGGCACCGGGTATTTCTCACGCAGGGCAAGCCAGGCTGGGTCAGACGCAAACGCTTCCCACACTTCCTGCCGATGGGCGCGGTCACGATAGGCCAACATCCACACAAGCGTATTCGGGTCATCCAGTCGTTGCCAAACTGCCATCACTTCTGCGCCCAGGCGCTCAAAGATAGCGACCTCTTCTTCGCGAAAGCGCTGATGCAGATTATCAATGCCACCCACACCATTTTCGATTGGCGCCGCGGTATACATACGCAGCTCAAAACAGCGCGAATCGCCATCTACATTGCCTGACAAGTCATCACCCAAGTCGCCTGCAGGGCCGCAGGGTGCTGGGGCTGATTGGGCCAACGCCATTGTGGCGAAACCCAAATTAAGCAATACACCTAAAACGATTCTCTTCATGATTTACTCCTTCCTTATTGTTGTTTGTGATTTTGCTTAGTCTTTTTTACCTAGTGTCGCCAGAGCTGATGTTTACTCTACTTGCGGTAGAGCACTACAAACTTGCTGGTGTTGCCCTGAATAGAAGGGTCAAACACATTATTGTTCAAGGGATCGGCGTCGTTCTTGTGCAGATTCGACATGCGCAACACTTCAAGCCCTGCGTTGTCTGCCAGCCCGGTAATGATGTCTTCGCGAATGCGATGCCAGGTGCCACCCACTTCCGGGCCTGAGTCCTGCGCGGCAATATGATCGACGGCCAGAAACAGACCACCGGGTTTTAACACGCGCGCGATCTCTGCAAACGAGGCTTCCGGATCACCCAGAGTCACATTGTCCGCAGGCTCGAACCATAATTCGTGCGGGCCCAAAATCCAGGTCACCAGATCGATCGAATTGTCGGCCGCATCCAGCTCATCGAAATTCGTACGACTGATGCGCACATTGGGCAGCCGATTGTCGGCGGTGCGGACTTGTGGCTGATCGCCTAAAAAGCTGTCGAAAGATTCCGGGTTCTGCATGATTACCGAACCACTTGGGCCAACCGCGCGGCTCATGATCTCGGTGTAGTAACCACCCCCGGCTTCCAGCTCAAGAATAGCCATACCCTCTTCCAGTCCAGTGAACGCCAGCACTTCCAAGGGCATGCGCCGCGCGTCGTCAGCGACATCCGCAAGCGGTCGATCGCCATGCAGCATCGCTGCTTGCACCAGATCTGCCGAAGTGTCTGCCATAGCCATACCGGCCCAGAAACCGGACAGGACAGAGACCAATCCGGCTATTTGTAGTCTTTTACCATTCAATTGCTGCATTGTTATTCCCCTTTCTTCCAGCCAATAAAATACCACTATCGCAGACTGCCCACCCTAATATTAGAGATAATCGCGACCACCCAACACGATGGGGAAGTCCTAACCGCTTCGTTGGCTTCAAGGTACCAACAATTGCAGCGCTAAACTAGCACGTTACGATACCCGCCATTCATCAAGGCTTCTACATCAAATCAAATTACCAGCTCAGGCATTTGACGTCCGCTTTGCCCTCGTGAACAGAAAGGATAGACTGCATGCTCGCTGGCAGTGCTTGCTCCACCGGGCCGCCTGTATCGACAATCAATAAGACCAATAAAAGTAGAAGCACATGTTCCGCCGCCTCAAAGATTGCCACAACGTAGAAGACCTGCGCCTGCTAGCCAAGCAGCGCTTGCCAGGCCCCATTTTCAACTACATCGATGGCGCCGCCGACGATGAAGTCACCTACCACCGCAACAACAGTGCGTTCGATGACTGCGACCTGGTTCCGAATGTACTGGCCGGTGTCGACGAGATCGATATGTCGGTGACGGTGCTCGGTCAAAAGCTGGCCATGCCTGTGTTCTGCTCACCCACCGCCCTGCAACGACTCTTTCATCGCGATGGCGAACGCGCCGTCGCTCGTGCCGCCGAGAAGTTCGGCACAATGTTTGGCGTTTCCGCACTGGGCACGGTGACGCTGGCCGAGATTGGCGAGATGATCAGCACGCCAAAGATGTTCCAGTTCTATTTCCACAAGGACCGCGGCCTGAACGACGCCATGGTCGAACGCGCGCAAGCAGCTGGCTTCAATTCCCTTGCGCTGACAGTAGACACCATCACCGGCGGCAATCGCGAACGCGACTTGTATACCGGTTTTACTTCGCCACCCAAGCTAACGCTCAAGAGCCTGTTAAGTTTTGCTGCACACCCGGGCTGGGCCAAAGATTATTTTCTGGGCGAACCATTCGAGCTAGCTGAATTAAAAGACTTTGTGCAACAAGGCTCCAACGTCGCAGTGTCTATTGGCGACTATTTCGCCAGCATGCTCGATCAATCCATGAACTGGTCCGACGCCGAAGCATTGCGCGCCAAATGGGGCGGGCCTTTCTGTTTGAAAGGCATCATGAGTGTCGCTGATGCCCGGAAAGCCGTCGACATTGGCGTGGATGCCATCATGATTTCCAATCATGGCGGCCGGCAACTGGATGGCTCTCGCTCACCGTTCGATCAGATTGCCGAGATCGCCGATGCCGTCGGCGGCAAGATCGAGATTATTTGTGATGGTGGTATTCGCAGGGGCACCCATGTATTGAAAGCCCTCGCTGCTGGCGCCACCGCTTGCTCCGGTGGGCGCATGTATCTCTACGCATTGGCAGCAGCAGGACAACCTGGCGTTGAACGGGCATTACATAATATGCGCACGGAGATTGAACGAGACATGAAGCTGGCGGGCGTTACCAATATTCAGCAGCTTAATCGCGGGATGTTGCGGTATCGCTAATAGCTGGGGCCAAGTCGCAAAATATTAAAACAAGTTTTCAATTAACTGTGTTTATGTGGCCCCGAGTCGAACTGCGGGCCATCTACACAAGCCACTGTCGCCGGCCTTCCAGGCTGCCCTCTCTCCGCAAAAAGCCCAAAAGGCGGTCTTTTTGCTGCGTTCGGCGTGCGCCTTTGACGTGCCTTGCGTAGATAACCCGCAGCACGACCCTACAACTGTGAAACCGATAAGTTAAGTAACCTCGATACGAATTCGAAGCTAGCTACAAGCTAGACGTTGGGTTTTGGATTTTGGATTTTGGGTTTTGGGTTTTGGGTTTTGGGTTTTGGGTTTTGAACTTGGGATGCACGATTCTTGATGGGAACTACGAGCGCTGGGGCAGGGGAATGGGATAGGCCGGCGTCAAAGCGCAGCACCGACTGACCGAGGAAGACCGTATTTCAGGGCTTCCGACGAAAGGAGGGAACCCGGGACGGGGGCAAGCAGCCGGGCTATCCCATTCCCCTGATCCAGCGCGCTCTCCAAGTTTCTATAGAAAGCACAGCGAAGCGGAATCAAAGAATGAAATAACCCGAAAGCAAGGTCTAAACCTTAATTGCTCAACACAGGAATCTTGCGCTTGATCAATTTCTCAATACCACGCAATTGCTTGCGCTCATCAGAAGAGACCAGAGAGATTGCCTGACCGCTTGCGCCAGCACGACCAGTACGACCAATGCGGTGTACGTAGTCTTCGGCAACGTGTGGCAAGTCAAAGTTAATAACCAGCGACAACAATTCAATATCGATACCACGCGCAGCGATATCGGTGGCAACCAGCACTTGCACTTTATTGCGCTTGAATTCATCCAGCGCGCGAGTGCGTTGTGCCTGACTGCGGTTGCCGTGAATGGCCAGAGCAGTAATACCATCTTTATCCAGCTTCTTGACCAACTTGTTGGCGCCGTGTTTGGTGCGGCTGAAAACCAGTACCTGATCCTGAGTACTGCCAATCAAACGGCTGAGAAAGTGCGGCTTGTCGCCCTTCTCAACCCAGTACATTCCCTGTGAAATTGCTTCCACTGTGGAATTACGCGGCGCCACATCAATTGCTACCGGGTTGCGGCAAATCGTGTTGGCCAGTGCGCGAATGTCTTTCGAGAAAGTCGCGGAGAACATCAGGTTCTGACGCTCTTTCGGAATGAGATTCAGAATCTTGCGAATATCACGAATAAAGCCCATATCCAGCATGCGGTCGGCTTCATCAAGAATCAGCATTTCGATGTCATCAAAATTTACCGCGCGTTGCTGAAAAAGATCCAGCAAGCGGCCGGGGGTAGCAACCAGCACATCAACGCCACGGCGTAGAACGCGCAGTTGTGGATTGATGTTGACGCCACCAAAGACAACGGCTGACGTCAGCTGTTCGTTCTTGCCATAAGTCTGGATGCTTTCTTGAACTTGTGCAGCCAACTCGCGCGTTGGTGTCAGGATCAATGCGCGAACGCGACCTGGGCCAACCTTCGAGCGAATATCGCCCTCGGCGCCGAGCTTTTGCAGCATAGGTAAAACGAAGCCGGCTGTTTTGCCAGTACCGGTTTGAGCCGCGGCCATGACGTCACCGCCAGTTAAGATGGCAGGAATAGCCTGGGCTTGAATTGGAGTCGGTGTTTCATAGCCTGTCTGCGCAATTGCGCTAAGCAGGGAGTCGGATAATCCGAGTGTGTTAAAGGACATGTAGTTCTCTTGTTTACAAAAATCATTGTGATGGACAACACACAGCGCCTCGAAGCCATCGCTACGAAGTCGTTGGGCAGTCCGGTGTTGTGTTACCCAAACGGGTAAGGTCTGGATGCACGGGTGTGCAATCGATAGTTAGAATTCGGAGATTGGGCAGTGTTGGACACTACCGCAAAAGCAGAAGGGTCAGGTGGCGTTTTCAATCTGTTGATCAGGCCTGAGCCTGCGCACCTGTAGCTAAAGAAGTTGCACTTGCATTGATAGTCAGCTGACCATCGAATGCGGGCGCACTGTACCACAGCTGTGTCATCGCATATACAAGTATTTATACGCAGCTTGCCTGTCCACTCAGTTCAGTGTCAGTGCAGCCGCACCAGCGCTGTGCAGATATTCGCGGCGTAGCGCCTTGCAGGCCACGATTGGCGCGGGCTGCACGCCAAGTTGCCGTTGGAATAAGGGGACAGGACAAACAGAATATGCTTAGATTGGGGTATCCCGTTCCTCGTGAACTATCGACTATCGCAAACCGACATTCTCAGGAGTTACTTGTGCACGCATTTAGAAAATCCCTGCTCGGCAAGATACTGCTTTCTCTGCCACTGGCAGCATTACTTGGCCTGACTTTGATGCCAGCCGCCACGGCGCAGATTGGCCAATCGCTGGAAGACGAAGCTGTAGTCTGGCTACAAGAACTGATTCGAACAGATACCGTAAATCCCCCGGGTAATGAAACCCGCGCGGTGGAATATTTCTCAGCCATTTTTGATGCTGAAGGCATCGCCTATGAGACCGCCGAAAGCGCTCCCGGCCGAGGCAACATCTGGGCCCGCATTGAAGGTGGCGATGAACCCGCCTTGATACTGCTGCAACACACTGACGTTGTCCCTGCTGACGAGCAGTATTGGACGATCGATCCATTGTCGGGCGATATTCGCGACGGCTATATTCTCGGTCGCGGTGCGCGCGACATGAAAGGCCTTGGCGCCATTCAACTGGCCACATTCCTGAGTCTGCACCGCTCCGGTGTCGAACTGAATCGTGACGTCATCTTTCTGGCCACCGCCGATGAAGAAGCCGGTGGCTTTTTTGGGGTTGGCTGGCTGATCGACAATCGTCCGGAGATTTTTGACGATGTCGGCTTCGTATTGAATGAAGGTGGTGGCGCCAGCCAGGATGAAGGCGAAGTAGTCTTCGGTGTGGAAGTCACCCAGAAAGTACCGGTGTGGTTACGTCTGACTGCAGTCGACACACCAGGACATGGTTCATCGCCACGCCCCGAATCTTCGGTAACACGCATCGTCGAAGCCCTGTATACACTTCAGCAGAATCCGTTCCCGCCGCGAGTTATAGGTCCGGTTGCTGATTACTTCGCTGGTCTGGCGTTGGACATGGGTCCGGAATGGGCGCCGTTCTATAACAACATCGAACAGGCCATCGAAGATCCGGATTTTATGGCACGTTTGCATCAACAGCGCCCCGGTCACAACTCGCTGGTACGCGACACTTGCTCCATGACGCGCATGAACGGCTCCAACAAGATCAATGTGATTCCACCCGATGCCTGGGCTGAACTGGATTGCCGAATACTGCCTGACAAACCCTCAGAGCAATTCATCGCCGAGTTAGATGAACTAATTGGATTCACCGGCGTCGAGATCGAAACCATCATGGCGTTTACTCCAGCCATTTCGCAAACCAATACACGTTTGTTTCAGGCAATCGAAAGTGTGACCCAGGAATTGCATCCGGGCTCGCGTGTGCAAGCGGCTGTGAGTACCGGCTTTACCGATAGCCATTTTACTCGCGATCTGGGCATCGTCAGCTATGGTTTTAATCCGCTGATTACGGTCCCCGGTGAGCACACTGGCGTGCATGGCAATGACGAGCAGGTTCCGGAAGCTCGCTTTCGCCGCGCCGTTAGCGATTACTATGCCATCGTGCGTAACGTGGTAATCGACTAGATTATCGCCACAGGGCTGGCACAGTGTGTGCCGGCCCTGAACTTATCAAGGGAACTTTTCAAGAGGTAGTCATGATCGTCGCCGTTATCATGGTCCCGGTTATTCTCGCCGTTGTTATTGCGCTCGTTAGCATCATGGCAGCCGATGCAAACAAGAAGCAAAAGCAATCCGCACAACCCCTCGCGAAACAACAAGCAATTACGCAAAAAGCGACTGACGTGCGATCTCGTCTGGCAAGCTCAGAAAAAAGCGACCCGAAGTTGGAAAGAAGCAAAACCGAAGAGTGAATTCACAACAATAAATTCGATCGCTGCCAAACTGGCAGCAACCTACTGACTTGGGAACCGCATCATGAAAAACCTGATTGGCAAAGCTGCACGCTTCACTCTGCTGGCAGCTATAACGTCACTGCCTGGTTCTCCTCTCCTCGCCGACGAGGGGCGTACCCTCTATATGGCCAATGAAGGCTTGCTAGTCGAGCATGGCGATACCAAGGTCGTCTTCGACCCGTTGTTCCGCAATGACTACGGGCAATACCTGCTATTACCGCCCGCAATGGAAACCGCGTTGTTTGCCGGCGAGGCACCTTTCGATGGCATTGACGCAGTTTTTGTCAGCCATTTTCACGGCGACCATTTTTCACCGGCTGATATGCTGAACTTGCTGGAGTCGCTACCTGAGTTGCAACTCTACGCCCCCATGCAAGCTGTCGTCGGCATGCGCAGCGAAGCGACTGCCGCGCAACAGAACGTCTTTGCACGTGTCCATTCGGTAAGTTTGGAGTATGGCGATGCGCCGGTGTCGTTGACGATGCCCGGCTTGCTGATTGAGGCGGTACGCATTCCCCACAGCGGTTGGCCGACTGGACGTGTGGATGTAGAGAATATTGTCTGGCGAGTAACACTGGATTCTGCAGCAACAGTTGCTCATCTCGGCGATGCCGACCCGAACGATGTGCACTTCACCAATGATGCCGGTTTCTGGGCGGACAGACCTATCGATATGGCGTTCCCGCCCTACTGGTTCTACGGTACAGCGACCGGTCGCGAAATACTCGATCAGCGCTTGCGAGCAAGACGCAGTGTCGGCATTCATGTACCGATACAAATCCCCGGCGATCCGTTACAAAGGCCTGTCGAACTCCGTGACGTGGATTTGTTTACCAATCCCGGCGAAACACGCCGCATCGAGCATGCCGACTAATCAGGCATCTAACTTAGTAGCGCATTCAGACTCAGGAAGCGTTAGTCGACAAGAATCCTAACAACACTCCTTCGAGTGTTTCCGACAATCCGGGTACGAATAAAATACTGGCACTGAATCCGACAGACAGTAGCAGGCAGAGTACAAGATAGTTCTTCCATTTCATCGCTCTAGTCTCCCTGCGCAAATATGACGGATTCAATAGGTCTCAGCTCAAACACCCAGGTGCTGCCAGACTGAATTTCGGCCAAGGCGTTTGTTGAACCGTATTTGGATTCCAGCTTTTCCGCGACACCGGCCAGTTCTGGCCCCGTCCGGATCCGCCGCAGCCGCCGCTCATAGCGAATGTCATTGATACGCACGACCGCCCTGCCGTCGCCTGAATCGGCCTGGATGGCCCACTCTTTCCAGAGCCGACCCAGAAACGAATTCATGTATCCGGAGACGACGTAGGCCTTGCCCGCCGATTCGATAATCCAGATGCGCCGCGAGTTCACAGGATTGTATAACTGCAATTCAATGGTGTTGACCTCATCGGTGAAACCCCAGTCAGGCTCTGGCCCGCTATAAAGCTCACCAGACACTAATTCCCCGCCGGGAAATAAAATAGACGCCCCATCGGCATTGCGGTGCTCAAAGCGAATCGTGCCCAACGCTACCACAAAGAGCAGCACCACCAGGCCAATCAGCTGAATCAGTATTTTCATTGTTATCGTCTCTCTAATTACAGGCCCTAATAACAGGCACTAATAACAGGCCGTAAATTGCTGGAAGATCAGCGCGCTGGTCGCTATGGTTTCCCATATAGCCTGTGCAATCGCGTTGGCTCTTCATGGCACTGCCTATTCATGGCGTTGCCGTCTCATGCAAGTGACTAATTATACCAGTCTGATGTGCTTGTCTAATGAGTGTCGACCCCACTTCAGGCTATACTACAGTAATACCATGCAGTACACGGAACAGACAATTACCTCAACGACGACCAGCCCGGGCACTTCATCTCATCTGTCCCCGGAAGAACTCCTGCACTCCGTCTTTGGCTTCACTGAATTTCGCCCGCCCCAGGATGAAATCATCGCCACCTTGATGGCCGGCCGGGAAGCACTGGTGCTCATGCCCACCGGCGGCGGCAAGTCATTGTGTTATCAGATTCCCGCCATGGCAAGACCCGGCTGTGGCATCGTCATCTCACCGCTTATTGCTCTGATGCAGGATCAGGTCAGCGCCATGCGCCTGCTCGGGGTCAATGCCGCCTTTCTGAATTCCACACTGAGTAGCACCGAAGTGCATGAGATTGAGAGTGATCTGCAAGCCGGCAAGCTCGATCTGTTATATGTCGCACCGGAACGCCTCACTCAATCGCGTACGCTGCAGCTATTTCGCAGTATCGATATTGCCTTATTCGCTATCGATGAGGCCCACTGCGTCTCACAATGGGGGCATGACTTTCGTGCTGACTATTTACAGCTAACGCTGCTGCACGAGATGTTTCCTGATGTCCCGCGCATTGCCCTGACTGCGACTGCCGATGCGCGCACGCGCAAGGAAATTATCGCGCGTCTGCAACTCGAAGATGCCCGCCAGTTCATCGCCAGCTTTGATCGCCCCAATATTCGTTATCGCATTACCCTCAAGAACAACGGCAAACAGCAGCTCCTGAAATTTCTCAAGGCCGAGCACCCGGACGATGCCGGCATTGTGTATTGTCTGTCGCGGAAAAAAACCGAAGAGATAGCCAGTTGGCTCAGCGATCAGGGTTTTACGGCACTGCCCTATCACGCCGGTTTGCCTGCCGAGACCCGCGCCCGTCATCAAGCCCGGTTCCTGCGTGAAGAAGGCATTATCATCGTCGCCACCATCGCGTTTGGCATGGGTATCGACAAACCCGACGTGCGTTTTGTCGCGCATCTGGACCTGCCCAAGACTATCGAATCCTACTATCAGGAAACCGGTCGCGCGGGGCGCGACGGCTTGCCAGCCAATGCCTGGATGGCGTATGGCCTGCAAGATGTCATCAAGCTACGGCAGATGATGGAAAACTCCGAGGGCAGCGAAGAGCACAAGCGTGCTGAGCAACAACGTCTCAATGCCATGTTAGGCCTGTGCGAAATTACTTCCTGCCGCCGACAGGCCTTGCTGGAATATTTCGATGAGCAATTACCGGAACCCTGTGGTAATTGTGATAGTTGTCTGGACCCGGCCGAGCGTTGGGATGGTACCGAGGCTGCACGCAAGGCTTTGAGCACAGTCTGGCGCACCGAGCAGCGTTTCGGGGTCAATCATCTAATTGATGTTTTACGCGGCGGCGATACTGACAAAATTATCCAGTTCGATCACCATCAACTGCCCGTCTATGGGATCGGCAAGGATTTGGACAATCATCAATGGCGCTCAGTGTTTCGCCAACTCGTGGCCCGGGGCTTCATGAGTGTCGACATGGAACGCTTTGGTGCCTTACGGCTGGAAGAAAAATGCCGCGCCCTGCTGCGCGGCGAAGAAAGTATCGAATTGCGCAAGGACGTCAAACAAAAAGCGTCGCGATCACGGCGAGCGAAGATCGAGCTGGCACCGGAAACCGAATTGGGCTTGTTCGATGCCTTGCGCGATTGTCGCAAGCAATTCGCGCAGGAATTGGGGGTACCGCCTTATATGATTTTTCACGACAGCACATTGCAGGAGATGTGTCTGGTCAAACCACGCAATCTCGATGAGTTCGCTGAACTCAGCGGTGTCGGCGAGCGCAAGCTGGATAAATACGGCCCGGCGTTTCTGCAAGTGGTGGCCGAGTATGAAAGTTCCGTCGCCTGACGTATCCGTCTGACGGTCTGACCACTTCAAGACTGAAAAAATAGTTGCGGAAATGCCGCGCTGGCTACTTCGCTTCGGCGACGAATACGTTAAGATAGCGCGCCTTTGCCCGAGCGCCGCAGTGAATGCTGTGCGATTGCTTCTGGCAACAGGGTTACAGCTGACTTTTTAGTCAATCCAAACCATAACCAGCCAACGAACTCACTGATCGAGCTTTACTGACTCATGCCTCTTATACGCCTGGACAATGTCTCTCTTAACTTCGGCACGCATGTGCTACTCGATGCCGTGGATTTCCAGATCACCAAGGGCGAGCGTATCGGGCTGTTGGGCCGCAACGGTGCCGGCAAGACCACGTTCATGAAGTTGATCGCCGGGGCGATTCAACCAGAAACCGGCGAACGCTGGCTGCGCCCCAATACCCGCGTTGCCTGGCTGGAACAGTCGCTGCCCGAAGGCGACGACCAGACCGTTTATGACATGGTCGCCGATGGTTTGGCCGAAGTGGGAGAATTGCTCAAGCAGTATCACCACATGATCGCCGACTATGAGAACGCTGACATGACCAGGCTGGCTCGCATTCAGGACCAATTGGAAGCCAAGCAAGGCTGGAGCCTCGGTCAGAAAGTCGACACCGTCATCAGCCAGCTAAACCTGTCTCCCGACCAAAAACTGGCCGAGTTATCCGGTGGCTGGCGTAAGCGCGTGGCACTGGCCCGGGCTCTGGTAAGGGAACCGGAATTGTTACTGCTGGACGAGCCGACTAACCATCTGGATATTCCCGCCATCGAGTGGCTGGAAAAACAGTTGCAGGAATATCACGGCGCTCTGATTCTCATTACCCACGACAGAAACTTCCTCGAGAGCGTCGCCAGCAAGATCGCTGAGATCGACCGTGGCCATCTGGTGGAGTTCGAAGGCACTTACCAGCGCTTCCTGCGTTTTCGAGAAGAACAACTCGCTGCCGAAGAAACCGCGAACAAACTGTTCGACAAGAAACTGGCCGAGGAAGAAGTCTGGATTCGCCAGGGCATCAAAGCCCGCCGTACGCGTAACGAAGGCCGCGTCCGCGCATTGGAGGCCATGCGTAACGAGCGTGGCCAACGCCGCGAGCGTCAGGGCAAAGCCAGTTTTGCAGCCAGCCAGGGCGATCGCTCGGGCAAGATCGTTGTGGAGTTGACGGACATTCATCATCAGTTCGAAGACAACGTGGTGATCGACAAGTTTTCCACCACGGTCATGCGTGGTGATCGCATTGGTTTGGTCGGCGTCAACGGCGCGGGCAAATCTACCTTGCTGAAAATATTGCTTGGCAAACTCACGCCCAGCAGTGGCAATGTCAAAATGGGCACCAATCTCGAAATCGCCTATTTTGACCAACTACGCGAGCACCTTGATCCAGAGAAGAACCTGATCGACAACGTCTGTGGTGGTCAGGATTTCATTGAGATTAACGGCAAGCGCAAACACGCTATCTCTTATCTTGGCGATTTCCTGTTTGCCCCGGACCGGGTGCGTACGCCAGCCAAAGCCTTGTCCGGCGGAGAGCAAAATCGCGCCATTCTGGCCAAAGTATTCAGCAAGCCAGCCAATATCCTGGTACTGGACGAGCCCACCAATGACCTCGATATCGAGACCCTGGAATTACTGGAAGACATCCTGCTCAAGTTCGAAGGCACAGTCTTGCTGGTTAGTCACGACCGTCAGTTCATGGACAACGTGGTTACCAGCATCATTGTCTTTGAAGGCGACGGCGCGATAGGCGAATACGTTGGCGGCTACAGTGATTGGGTGCGCCAGGGCGGCCGATTGATTGAAGGTAACGAACAGCCATCGGCTAAAACCAGCAAGAAGGCAGCTGACGAGCAATCCAGTGCGGCGTCTCAACTTCCCCCTGCAGCAAAGGCAACACCGGCGGAAAAGAAGAAACTGTCCTATAAAGAAAAGCGCGAGTTGGAAGAGCAGTTAAAGCTGATCGACAAGTGTGAAACCAGGCTGGCCGAACTCGAGCAGCTGATTTCCGAACCCGGTTTCTATCAGCAAGCACAAGACAAGATCGATAGTACGCTCAAGGAAGTAGCTGATGTGCAAGATGAGCTAGATCAGGCCATGGAACGCTGGAGTGAACTGGAGGGCTAGCCGTCTATAAATCCAAGCTTTCAATTGAACTGTTCAATTTAACTGTTCAATTTAGCTTTTCGATTTCGCCTTGCATTTATGCCGTTGAACTAATCAGTAGCTACTGAATGTTTTCACTGCCATCCAGCTCAATGCCTACCGCCTTGAGTTGGCTGGCAATGACCGGGTCACGCGAGAGCGTCCAGCGTTGATACAGCGCCAATATATCCTCAGCACTCAAGTTCTGGCGGCGCGAACAAGCGTTGGCAACCATCTCCAGCATGCGCGTAAAGGTATTAGCCAGCTCGGCAAAGATATGCCTGTTCATGCGTGCATTCTCCGCCAGGTAGTCATAGGCACTGCCACCCATGCCAATAAAGTAATCCTGACCAATGCCGCGCTTTGCAAAACGTTCGGGAAATAGCGCACCCAAAAATAGCGCCATGTCGCCCAGTTGCTGTAATAACAGACAACGTTCACGCTCGTTACGTGCCTCGACGGCATCGCCATAGAGCAACGCCAGTGGCCGCAAGGTTAATTGCCTGTGTTCGAACGTAAAAAGATGTTCACTGCGGCCGAGGCGTTCCAACAGGCTGCCAAGATACCAGCAAGTGTCTTCGTGGGGAGGAGGTTCAAAGCGTTCTGCGTAACGCGTCAAGCGCTTGCTGAAGTAACAGGAAAGCGAGGTTTCAGTGATCGGTTCTTGCTGTGAAAATACGCGCATGGACACCTCCTGGCTGCGAATCACAGTATTCACTCAAGCTCAGGATAGCGTAATTTTCTTGATCTCGGCAATGCTTGACTGTGCGTGCCAAGCATCTGCATCAGGTCGGCTGCGGGACGTGAATCTTGCGCGGATTACTAAGCAACAGCACCAGCGGCGCCGAGGCCAGTACGATCCACATCATCATCTTGAAATCATTGATGTAAGCGATCGTCGCTGCCTGTCTGGCAATCTCACCACTGAGCATGGCAAATCCGGCCGCGCCTTGCTCCTGCATTTCGGCCGGGATTTGTGCCAGCCCAAAGCCAACACTGAATGGCGTTACTGATTCGGACAAGTACGCGCTGTTGATAAACGTATTACGGCTCAACACCACCATGACCAACGAGATGCCGATACTACTGCCCAGGTTTCTTACCAGGCTGAACACCGAGGCTGCTTCCGTTCTGTAGGCTGGCGCCAGCGTGGCAAAGGCTATGGTATTAAGCGGGATGAATATAAAGCCCAGCCCAAAACCCTGAATGATGCCACTCCAGATCAGCATATGGGGCGGTACAAACGTCGCAAAACGCGTCATGTAATACAGCGAGATCGCTGTCATCGCCAAACCAAACAGAATCAACGGTCGTGGGTCCATACGGTTCACCAGTTTACCGACCAGCATCATGCCGAACATAGTACCGACACCACGAGGGGCCATTAACATACCCACATCCAGTACAGGATAGCCCATGATGTTTTGCATATAAGGTGGCAGTAACGCCATAGTCGCCAGCAGGATAATGCCGGTGAAGAAGATAAAGAACAGACTGGTAACCAGGTTGCGGTCACGAAACATGGCTGGCGTAAGAAATGGATGTGAGGTCTGCCGGGAATGCACGACATACATCCACAACATGGCGCCAATTAGCACTGTATAGAGCAAGATCTCCGGGGATTGATACCAGTCTACTTGTTCGCCGCGATCCAGCAGCAACTGCAAACTACCGATGACCAGGCTCAAAGTAAAAAAGCCAAACTTGTCGAAAGGACGCTCGACTCTTTCCGAGTCCGGCATAAACAAGGCAAGCACTGTAAAAGTGACAATACCCAATGGCAGGTTTATCAGGAACACCCAGCGCCAGTTGTAATTTTCTGTCAGCCAGCCACCGAGAGTCGGCCCCAGGATTGGACCGATCATCACACCCATTCCCCACAAAGCCATGGCACTGCCGTGCTTTTCACGCGGATTGATGTCCAACATTGTCGATTGCGCCAAGGGGATCATGCTGGCACCGAAACAGCCCTGCAAGATTCGGAACAGCACCATTTCCTCAATGGAGGTGGCAACCCCACACAGTAATGACGACAGCGTGAAGCCCAGAATAGCGCACAGGTACACACGCTTGCGCCCATAGCGACCAGCAAGCCAACCGGTGGGTAATGTCATTATCGCCGACGCCACGATATAGGAAGTCAGGATCCAGACAATCTGGTCTTGAGTTGCCGACAGGCTCCCTTGCATGTGTGGCAAGGCGACGTTGGCGATCGTGGTATCGAGCACCTGCATGATCGTGGCCAACATGATGGCCAGAACCACAACACCGCGATATGGGATTTCCGTAAAGCTCGCCGACATGATTCGACCTTAGTAGCTGGCCACGAAAGGCATCTGACGCTCGAAACCGGTATCTACTTCCACACTGGCACTCATTCCTGACACCAGTGCTGGTTGACCAGGGTAGTCATCGAATTCAATCAATACGCGCACCCGCTGCACGACTTTTACCCAGTTACCGGAACTGTTTTGTGCTGGCAACAGAGAAAACTCGGCTCCCGTGGCAGGTGTAATACTGGCTACATGGCCGTGCCAAACCTGATCAGGAAACGTATCAATATGAATCTCCGCTGGCTGACCTGCGATCATGTGCGTGAGATCAGTTTCCTTGAAATTGGCTTCCATCCAGATGCGCTTGTCGCTGACCAGACTCATCACTGGCGCTCCACCGATAACGTTTTCGCCTATATGCGCGCTGACATTAACAATCACTCCGTCTTCTGGCGCATAGACTTCGACACGGTCGAGATCGAATCGCGCCTTGTCCAATTCAGCCAGTGCAGCCCGCACGCGTGGATGCTGATCAACCGGAAGCACCGGATCAATGAGTCGCGCCTTGACGACATTCAATGCTTGTTGTTTTTCAGCCAGTGTACGCTGTGCTGAATCGCGCTCATAAACCGACTGATCATATTGAATTTCCGAGATAGACTTTTCCTGTTTCAACATGCGCAAACGCTCGAGTTCACGCGCACGGAAAGTCAGATCAGTTTGCGCCTTTTCGATTTCCAGCTGTTTGTTGATGTATTCTTCACGCAGGCTCTCGATATCGCCACGTACATTGGCCAAGTTAGCCTCGGAGCGAGTGAGGGCAATCCGGTAAGGTTTATCGTCGATACGAAACAGCAACTGCCCTGCCACGACGCGATCACTGTCATGGGGAATCATGCTGGTAACTTGCCCTGTCAGGTAACTACTGATCGTAATGATGTCGGTCTTCACGTAGGCGTTATCAGTGGCAACAATTTTGCCGCCCTGTAAATAAAACCACATGGCGCCGCCACCGATGACAACCGGCCCCAGAATCAAGATCAGCAAATGACGCAGGCGGCGTAAGATTCGTCCTTTCTTGTCAGAATGAAACTGCTTGTCCTCCATCACCTGGTCTCCTCCGTGCTAATACAATTCAAATTGGTCAAGTTGTCGCGCATACGTTGCAAGACAGAAATGGTGACATCTGCTTCCTCTGCACTGATCCCCTCGAGGGTCTGACCAAGCAATTTCTTGCCCAGATTCTGCAAAGTAGTCAGCATTGGATTGGCCTTGGGAGTCAGATAAACCCGCTTGGCGCGTCGATCTTCAGGGTCGTCTTTACGTTCCACCCAGCCCTCGCCTTCCAGACGGTCAATATGTCTGGCTAACGTCATCGCAGAAATCTCCATCAACTTGGCAAGCGCCTGTTGCTGAACACCATTGTTGCGTTTCAGGTGCGCCAGAACCGACCAATGGGCGCGCGTAAGGCCCAACTCTTGCGATTGGCGATCAAACTCCCAGCGCATTTGGCGCGCCAGATCATGGATGAGAAAGCCGAATCCGGCTTCTGGTTCTGATTTATTCATAATGTCACTTATTATAAGCATGCTTATTATATTTTCAAGGTCGATAGTGGCGTTCAACATGCCTGCAGTCGGCTATCTGGACATTATCACCGACACCGAAAAGGGTTTTTTCGTAACCGCTTGCCAGCCACCCTGCCCTTTGGGAAGCGAACCTTGGCAACGTTTGCGAATTGGCTGTACTTGTTGCGACTTGTCAGCCACACAAAGTCGGCAATATGGCGATGGATGCAGGGCTCGTCAGCGCCCCTTCCAGCAAGGCTGTCACCAGATTCAGGCAGCACCACAGCAGACCCATGAGGACGCCTACAGGTCAGTAGAAATATATTTTTAACCAGCTATTGAAAAGCCTTTCAAATGGCCACATAAGGGCATCTACCAAAGCGTGCAGGTGCGTTTTTTACCGGCAGACCGCTAACCCCTTTGTCGATTTCGGCACGGATTAAGCAGTCTTGTATGTCCAGCCCTGTTGCGCTCAAGCAGTTGCCACAACGCCCTTTTGGGACACAATTTCTACGTTTTATTTTTGTCCGTTTTACTTTTGATAGTCCACAACAAGATCGCTGAGATTTTCTTCTAGAAGGAGGCTATTCTCATGACAGGTAAAAACTTCTCTCTTCGGCCACTGGCAGATCGAGTCGTCGTACGTCGACTCGAAGCCGAAAGCAAAACCGCTGGCGGCATTGTGCTTCCCGGTTCCGCTTCTGAAAAACCTGATCGCGGCGAAGTCGTCGCCGTTGGCCCGGGCATCCGTCTGGACAATGGCAAGCTCATCGCACCTGCCGTACAGGTAGGCGACTGCATACTGTTCGGTAAATATGGACCGAACGAAATCAAACTAAACGGCGAAGAGCTTCTTATCATCAAAGAATCAGAAATTCTGGCCATCATTGACAACACCGAGACCGATCTTCAGGAGCAAGCCGCATGAGTGCGAAAGAAATTCGCTTTTCCGATAACGCCCGTGAGCGCATGCTGCGCGGTGTAAACGTTCTGGCTGACGCAGTGAAAGTGACACTCGGCCCGAAAGGCCGCAATGTGGTTCTGGACAAGAGCTTTGGCTCGCCAAAAGTCACCAAGGATGGTGTGAGTGTCGCCAAGGAAATTGAGCTGGCCGACAAGTTTGAAAACATGGGTGCCCAAATGGTCAAGGAAGTGGCCTCCCGCACTGCCGACGTTGCCGGTGACGGCACGACTACGGCAACCGTATTGGCCCAGGCCCTGATTCGCGAAGGCCACAAAGCCATCGCTGCGGGTTACAACCCGATGGATCTCAAGCGCGGCATCGAAGCTGCTGTGCGCGCCGCCACTGAAGAATTGCAGAAACTGTCCAAACCCTGTGATGACAACAAGGCCATTGGCCAGGTTGCGACAGTCTCTGCCAACTGGAATACCGACATCGGCGACATTCTCGCCAATGCCATGGAGAAAGTTGGTAAAGATGGCGTCATCACAGTAGAGGAAGGCAAGTCGCTGGAAAACGAACTGGATGTCGTTGAGGGCATGCAATTCGACCGCGGTTATCTGTCACCTTACTTTGTAACCAATCAGGAAAAAATGCAGGTCGAGTTGGAAGAGCCGTTTGTGCTGCTCTTCGACAAAAAGATCAGCAATGTCCGAGACGTTGTTCCGGTACTGGAAAGCGTGGCCAAGGCTGGCCGCAGCCTGCTGATTGTTGCTGAAGACATCGAAGGCGAAGCGCTGGCTACGCTGGTGGTCAACAACCTGCGCGGCGTACTGAAAGCAGCCGCAGTCAAAGCTCCTGGCTTTGGTGATCGTCGCAAAGCCATGTTGCAAGACCTGGCCGTGTTAACAGGCGGCACTGTGATCTCCGAAGAAGTTGGCCTGAGTCTGGACAAGACTGACATTCAGGATCTGGGTAGCGCCAAGCGTGTCGTCATCACCAAGGAAAACACGACTATCGTTGAAGGTGCTGGCAACAAGGAAACCATTCGCGCCCGCATCGAACAGATTCGCAGCGAAATGGAAAACACCAAGAGCGACTACGACGGTGAGAAATTGCAAGAACGCCTGGCCAAATTGTCCGGCGGTGTTGCAGTGATCAAAGTCGGCGCGGCAACCGAAGTCGAGATGAAAGAGAAAAAAGATCTCGTCGATGATGCCTTGCATGCCACTCGCGCAGCCGTAGAAGAAGGCATTGTGCCCGGCGGCGGAGTCGCACTGGTGCGTACTGCCGAAGCAATCAAGAACAGTGTCGTCACTGCTAACGATGACCAGAAGATTGGTGTCACCATTGCCCTGCGCGCCATGGAAGAGCCTTTCCGACAAATCGTCAGCAATGCCGGTGTCGAGCCAAGCGTTGTTCTGGACAAGGTTCGTTCGGGTAAAGGCAGCTTTGGCTACAATGCCCAGACTGGCGAATACGGCGACATGCTGAAAGCTGGCATTATCGACCCGACCAAGGTGACTCGTTCAGCACTACAAAATGCCGGCTCTATCGCTGGCCTGATGCTGACTACTGAAGTAATGATTGCTGACAAGCAGCAGCCAAACAAGCCGGCTAGCCTTGGCATGGATATGGATTACTAGAAACAACTGCGTAACGAAAACTTTCGCAGCGCGAAAAGCAAACGAGGGTGGAGAGGGTAGCTTCTCCACCCTTTTTTATTGCTTGTAAATACGTGCGTCAATTATCGCAGTGCATCCAGTTTTAGTGGGTACGGCGATCCCAGCCAAATGCAGTGCATAGTGTGATCCTCCAGATCATCCCCGGATACCGCATGAATGAGTATAGTCAGCCCCTGTCGATTGGATTGTAACCAACTCGTCACTTCACACAGTTGGGCTTTTCCAATCAGAACCTGAAACATGGGCAGTGGATGAGGTCCTATAGGCCGATCAAATACCTGTCCAAGCACAACCGAGAAAATCTGACCGATTTTCTCGCGAAGAGTTTGTGCAAGAAATTGTTGATCGGGTATGCCCACATCGAAGTAGACATGGGCATGGTAGTGTTCTGTTTCAATCAGGCCCACGCTGGCACACCTCGATAGCGCTGCAGGTTGACTCGCAGAGCGCCGGGGCCTAGCAGGAACTGGACAAAGGTAGCGATCGCAAGAAACAGCGGATACTCATAGCCCCCACCTTCATTGGTGAACAGCCAGCCGACACCCAAGTGAGCCCAGGTAGCTCCGAGCGCCACAATAGTGAGCACTGCCGCAACCGGCCGAATGGCAATTCCCAAAATCAGCATGACACCACCAAGGACTTCTGCGGCAATGGTTCCGTAGGCGGCTATAGCAGGTAAACCAAGCGATTCAAAAAAGCCCACAGTTCCTGGCACAGTAAATACAACGACTTTCAAGTAGGCGCTGTGCGCGAGAAAAATAATGCCGAGTGTCACGCGCAACACAGTTGGGCCAAAGACTTCATAACGATTCATAACGATCTCCTCAAGTGTTGAAACAATGATTTGCTAGTAACGGCGGCGATTATGGTCCTTGCTTTATGGCAATAGAATAAGCAATATCTGCATTATTCATTTGCATTTATGCAAGTTCAGGAATCCGGAAAACCATGAACTGGAATGACTTGCCTACGTTTCTCGCTATCGCCGATTCTGGTTCTTTGGCTGGTGCGGCTCGCACGCTCAAGCAAAACCACTCCACTGTTTTCCGCCGCCTCAATGCACTGGAAGAGGATATGGGTGTGCGCTTGTTCGAGCGACTCCCCAGCGGCTATGTTCTGACCACGTCAGGCGAGCGCCTCGTTGAACTGGCACGGGAAGCCGATATAGCGGTACAAACCATCGAGCGGGAACTGGTTGGCAGAGACTTGGCGCCTTCCGGTAAAGTCAGAATCACGGCGGCACCTAACATCGCACGCACCATCCTTCCTGACGTGGTCGCCAAACTCTACAAGCAGTACCCGCAAATTATCATTGAAGTAGCTGTCGGTGATTCGGACTACGACCTCAATCGACGGGAGGCCGACATTGCGGTGCGCGCAACGATGAAACCACCCGAGCACTTGGTTGGCCGCAAGATCATGCAGCTGCATTGGTGGTTGTGCCGTAGTAAGAACTTGCGCCACAACCCACCCACATCGGCAGATCATCTGCACAATCTCAAGTTGATCGGCGCTGATTCGGCGATGATGCGTTTAGGAGTATTCCAGTGGCTTGAGGCGAGATACAGCCAATCAATCGTCACCCGCTCCAATGACTTGTCGACGATGGCGGCCATGGCCCGGGCCGGCATCGGCTATGCGTTACTGCCATCTGATCAGAGCGAATGGGGTTTGCAGCGCGTTCTCAAGATTCCCGATTCTGAAGGAGCGCTGTGGTTACTCACCCATCCAGATTTACGTGGTGTCACTCGAATCAAGGTCGTGTGGGATGCACTGGTAAACCAATGTACCGGGGCAGCAATGGAGTCATAACCAATGTGCTTGTAGCAACAGCTGGTATGAGCACGCCCCCACTCAAGCATTACGGTACAATGCGAACTGGCAGCCAGACGATGCCAATATCCCCGACATAAAAAAAGAAATAGATCTTCTTTATCCGAATTTGGACGCGCCCATGAAATCCAGTAAACCGTTAGCAGGACTCACAGTTATCGATTTCTCGGCGGTGTTTGCCGGGCCTGTTTGCTCGCGTTATTTGTTGGACTGCGGCGCCGACGTCATCAAGATCGAAACGCCCGGCATCGGCGATCATACCCGCGGCGTTAATGGTATGAGCCGCATCTATGCGCATTTCAATGCCGGCAAACGCTCCATAGCAGTTGATCTCAAGCACGCGGATGGTCAGGCACTCGTGCGGCGTTTGATTCTCGATGCCGACATCGTCATCGAAAACTTCCGCCCCGGCATCATGACGCGCTTTGGGTTGGACTACGACACATTGAGCCGCGAACATCCCGGTCTGATTTATTGTTCAATCTCCGGCTTCGGTCAAACCGGTCCGATGGCAACCCGTGCCGCCTATGCGCCCATCGTCCACGCTGCCAGCGGTTTCGATACCGTATTTGGTCAGTCACAGGACAATGACAATCGTCCGCCCAATTGGGAAATCATGATGGCAGACATTCTCACCGGCACACTGGCCTATGGCGCCGTACAGACTGCGCTGATTGGCCGTCAGCAAAGCGGCCAGGGTGACTACATCGATATCTCCATGATGGATGCCATGATGTCCCTCATTCCGGCTCATGTGCAGCAACAACAAAGCCTGCAATCAGGCAAACCCGATGTCATTGGCCGTTACTGCCCCGCACAGACCCAAGACGGCTTTATCATGATCAGCATTGTGTCCGACAAGAATCTGCAAGGTCTGGCCGCTGCCATTGATCGCCCCGATCTGTTAGCCGATGAGCGCTTCTCCCGCGCCCAACGCCGCGCCAGAGTCAAAGAGCTCATCGGCGAGATTGAAAAATGGTCACTGGCCCTGCCTGCTGCAGACTGCGAAACGATCCTGACCAAGGCCGGTGTGCCGTGCGGTATATATGAAAAGGTGGAAGACCTGTTCGCCCATCCGCAAGTTGTGGAACGGCAGTCATTTTCATCTGTCAGCGCAGAGCCATTGGGCGAGTTTCTGGTCCAGAACCTGCCTGCCAAATTCCGTCAGGCCGACACCGCTGTCACACCCTGGGCGGCCACTTTGGGCCAACACACTGATGAGATCCTCAGTGAACGCCTGCAACTTGATAGTGCGGAAATCAACCGCCTGCGTGCAGCCCGAGCCGTGAGTTAGCAGCAGATTCAGATTGCCACTGTGCTTGAACCGCTCAATCCGCGACACCCATGGCTGTTTATCCGGAATTGCAGCCAGCACCGCGGTCTGTAGAACCGCCAATAGCCCACAAAACAATGGGTCTGGCGGCATTCGTACGTTGCAAATTGTCATACAATCCCATTGGTTTACCGATACTGACTTCTGCTACAGTGTCCGATGCTGTATTAAAGAACCACAACAACAATGATAAGAAAATTCTGCCAACCAGCCCGGAGACATCCCATGACACGCGGACTGTCTGAACAACCTCACAAATCACCAATCCACGCCAGCAGGCTACGCAGTACATGCTGTGCCGTCTTGAGCACGTTGACCTGTCTTGCTGCTGTATCAGCCTCTGCACAGTGGGCCGGTCCTGACTCCTGGCAAGGTGATCTTGCGCCAATTGATGCCACTAGCTGGAACTATGAAGCCGCCGCACATCTACTGGAACGCGCTGGCTTCAGCGGCACGCCAGCGGAGATCGAAGCTTTGGCAGATCGTGGCCCCATGGCCGCGGTGAATCATCTGGTGCATTTCGATGCCGCCGCCAATTCGGCGTTAGCGCCATACAACGAATCAGACATATTCGACCCCGGCCTGGACCCCTTCCCGCCCAGCCGACCAGCGACGACTGAACTGGCCAAGGCCAATGGCGAGGCACTGGGTATCAAGGTCAAACCCGATGGCAATCGTCCGCTACAACCCATCGTTAACAAATTCTTTTATTGGCTGCGCGCCTCCTCATTGGAAACCAATCGTGTGGCGTATTGGTGGGCCGACCGGATGGTCAACAGTGAGGCTCCCTTGCAGGAAAAAATGGCGTTGTTCTGGCATGGCCACTTTGCCGTCAACGAAGGCAAAGTACGTGACTACCGCAAGCTATTGAAACAACTCGAACTGTTCCATGCCCAGGGCACTGACAGTTTTCGCGATCTGATGGTCGCCGTTGCACAGGACCCGGCCATGCTGGCTTTCCTCGATGCTGGCGTAAACGTTAAAGGCGCGCCAAATGAAAACTTCGCGCGCGAGATCATGGAGTTGTTCACCATGGGTGTGGGCAACTATAGCGAACAGGATATTCGCGAAGCCGCGCGCGCATTTACCGGCTGGAATTATTCTGGTCTGGAATTTGTGGTCAATGCTGATGAGCATGATACCGGCAGCAAACAATTTCTTGGCCGCACGGGTAATTTTGATGGTGTCGATGTCATCGATATCATCATGGAGCAACCGGTCACTGCCGAATACATCGCTGGCAAACTGTATCGCTTTTTTGTTCGCCAGAACCTCGACCCAACTCTGCAAGCCGAGTTAGGTAGTGTGCTGCGCGAGGCCGACTACGATGTCGCCGCCCTGCTGGAAACCATTTTCCTGTCGCGGGATTTTTACAGCCCTGCCTCGGTTGGCACTCACATCAAGAGCCCGGTTGAATTGGCTGTCTCCACCTACCGCAAACTGGGTCTGGACGATGCGCCTGGTGTCCCCGATTTTAATAGCGCTACCAGCGCTCTGGGGCAGACATTGCTGCGCCCGCCGACAGTGGCTGGTTGGGCAGAAGGCCAAAGCTGGATTACGCCAGGCCTGTTGTTGGAGCGTGGCAATTTTGCCCGCGATGTGTTGTTCCCCAACATCAACTTCATCCCCTATGACCGCTACAACGCCAGCGGTGAGATTCGTAGCGTCGCCAGCCGCATTCGTCAGGGGCAGGATATTACCAGCGCCACACAACCCTCTGGCATTGGCGACGGCATGATCATGGCTGAATCCAACATGATGGCCGACCGCGATGAAGACTTTAATACTCGCTACGGCAGTTTCCGTGGCTGGCAGATGGCAATCCAACGCGTCAAACCCATTTCCCGGCATACGGCGAAACTCGATCTTAGCCACATGATACTGACCGAGAATTTGTCCAGCACCGATGAAGTGGTCGATTATCTGATCGCCCGGTTCATGCGCGTGCCACCGGCGCCAGAGTCCCGCGCCATGATTGTGCGCTTTCTCGAAGATGAACTCGGCACCAGCGACATTGCCCGCGCGGAGACTTATATGGAAGACGCGCTGCGCATGACACTGCACCTGATTATGAGCCAACCGGAATACCAACTGAGCTAATCGCAACTAACGAGGCTATGGTGATGAAAAAACAACGAGCTACTCACAACGCTAAACACACTCGTCGGCGCGATTTTCTAAAAGCAGGCTTGACTGGCATGGGCTGGGGACTGGGCGCCAGTGCCGGTATTGCCTCGGTCGGCGGCAACGTCATCATGCCGTCGCTGTTCGGGCGTGCTGCAGAAGCAGCGGCGGCCGATGCCGCGGCGCGCGGCAAGATTCTGTTGGTGCTGGAATTATCCGGTGGTAACGATGGCTTGAATACCGTCGTACCTTACGGTGATGATGCCTATTACCGTCACCGTCCTAACATCGCTATTCCGGAAAATCAGGTCCGCAAGATCGACGATCACTTTGGCTTCAATCCCGGCATGGCTGGATTCGAGCGCTTGTTTAAAGACGGCAAGATGGCCATCGTCCACGGCGCCGGTTACGACAACCCCTCCTATTCCCATTTCACTTCCATGGCTTACTGGCATACTGCCGCACCCAATAGCGGCGAAGACTATGGCTGGGTTGGCCGCCTTGCTGACCAGATGGCGCCAGATGCCCCGGATAACTATGTCGTCAATATTGCCGACAATCAGTCTCTGGCCGTGCGTAGCGAACGGCATGTTCCTATTGTTTTCGACAACCCCGCACGCTTTCAACGCGAGTCTTTTTACGAGGAACGCGACGCCCTGACCACAGCGCCGGATATTGGCCCGGTCGACAATCCATCACGGCGCTTCCTGCTGGGTATTTCCCGCAGCGCCGACAACGCCTCCAATCTGGTGCGCCAGGCCTGGGCAGACTACAGCTCACCGGTAGACTACGGCATCAATGATCTGGATTTACCAAAAGTGGTTTCTCTGATCGACGCTGGCATGCCCACGCGGATGTACTATGTGTCGTATCGCAACAACGCCTTTGACACGCACGTATTTCAGAATGATCTGCACCAGCGCTTGCTCACGTATACTTCCGACGCCGTCGCCGCCTTCCAACAGGATCTGGAACGAATCGGGCGTGCTGACGATGTCGTGATGATGATTTTCAGCGAGTTCGGCCGCCGCGTTCCTGAAAATGTGTCACTTGGCACTGACCACGGCGCAGCAAACGCGATGTTTGTGGTAGGCAGTCAAGTCAAGGGCGGCCATTATGGCGACCTGCCCAGCCTGACCAATCTCGGCGAAGGCGACAATCTGGCCCACACCACTGACTTCCGCAAGGTTTATCAAACCATGACCGAGGGCTGGCTGGGGCACAATAATGCGCGGCAATTGTTAGGTGGGGATTTCGGGCGCTTCGACTTCGTGTAGTACTCAATAAATGATACGACTGTTAATAGTGTCACCCAAAGTAAGCCCGCATAGACTATAATGACGCCAGTCAGGTTCTGTGGCTGCACGCCATAGTAGAGCCTCAATAATTCAGAAATATGCCCGGATTGCCCGCCAGATGGCGGCTGAACTGCCGATTCAAGGCAAAATGCCAAAATAATCGGCAGTTGGTCTAGGTTTTTACCCCTGATAAACGCTTTAATTACGCCAATCAATACCAAAGAAGGAATACACAATGCTCCGCTCTATTCTTAATCTCACTGGTGCTTGCCTATTGCTGACTGCAGCCACAGTCACCAGTGCGCAATCTGACATGTATTATGCCTCGCACCATAACTATCGCGTTGTGCCAGTTGTTGAAGGGCTGGTCCACCCCTGGTCAATGGCCTGGTTACCAAACGGTGACATGCTGGTCACAGAAAAGCCTGGCCGCCTGCGCATCGTACGCGATGGCGAGTTGCTGCCAGAAGCGATTCCCGGCACACCTGAAGTTTATTATGAAGGTCAGGGCGGGCTGTTCGAAGTTCTGCCACACCCGGACTTCGAAGACAATCAGTGGGTCTACCTGAGTTTCGCCAAGCCTGTTGGTGACGGCTCCACGACTGCCATTGTGCGCGGTCAACTGGTCAACGATCGACTGACCAATGTGGTCGAAATTTTCGCCGCCAATGCCGAAGGCCGCAGCCACTACGGTGGCAAGATGGTCATTGATGACGATGGTTACCTGTTTCTCACCACTGGTGACCGTCAAGCACCCTCTACAGGCGACCTGACAGCGCACCAAGCGCAAGATACCCGCAATCATGCTGGCGCAATCGTCCGTTTGCACGACGACGGTACTGTTCCTGATGACAATCCTTTTGTCGGTCAGTCCGGTGCCTTGCCAGAGATCTGGAGCTACGGTCATCGCAGCCCTCAAGGTCTGGCGATTCACCCGGAAACAGGCGACCTATGGGAATCTGAGCATGGCCCACAAGGCGGCGACGAGATTAACCTGATCGAGCCGGGCAACAACTACGGTTGGCCTGTTGTGGGTTACGGTGTGAATTACGTATCCAGCAGCCCAATCCACGAGCGTCAGACACTGACTGGCATGGAATCGCCAATCCACTTCTGGGTACCTTCCATTGCCACTTCCGGTCTGATGATCTATGACGGTGACAAGTTCCCAGGCTGGCACGGCAGCATCTTCTCCGGTGCATTGGCTGGTGAGCAGCTGGCTCGCCTGCATCTGGACGACTCGTACCGCGAAGTGATTCTCGAAGAGACTCTGGCTTACGGCATCGGTCGTATTCGTGACGTGCGTCAGGGTCCTGATGGCTATATCTATCTGGCCGTTTCCGACCGCGCTGCTGCACCCACGCAGATCTTGCGCATGGAACCAGTTGAATAAGATTGCTTCGACATGAACCGATGCAGAACAAGGCATTGGTTTAGCTGGAATTTCAGCTAGTAAAAAGGGGCTCTCGAGCCCCTTTTTTATTTCCGCCTGACCCGTCCTGAATAGCGTTGACACTTTTTAATCACATGATTGGAGAGTGTTATGAATCC